>WBZO01000095.1_pt1 | contig 230488 bp, 231 predicted proteins | sample 5204261 | NCBI WGS metagenome assembly WBZO01 (sample SAMN12412400, study PRJNA552823) | activated sludge metagenome | isolation source: activated sludge from anammox sidestream of wastewater treatment plant... | place: USA: North Carolina | collected 2017-09
TGGTGGAGGGCAGGGGAGTCGAACCCCCGACCCCTACGTTGCGAACGTAGTGCTCTCCCAACTGAGCTAGCCCCCCACGATATGTAGGCTGCGGACGGTTGTTACGAGGAAGGAGAAGGCGAGCGCCGTCTGATTAACCGCAGGCAAACCTGGGCGCAAGTGCACAGGTGTTCATTTCTGCGGAGGAGACGGGGAGAAAGGCCGACGCTCGCCCTCGCATCACTCAGGCGGCATTATACACAACACGCGCCCAGGTCTCCATACGAAGTTATGAATTTCCATAGGCCTTACGTCGGATAACGAAAACCGGTGGTTGCTTCTCCGATCCCGGCGACCGTGACCCGCCGCCCCTCCACTTTCAACCTACCCTCCGCGTAGAGCTGGATTGCGCGAGGGTACACCTGGTGCTCTTGCTCCAAGATTCGAGCTGCCAGACGATCCGGCGTATCCCCTTCCAAAACCGGCACGGCCGCCTGGATGATAATGGGGCCTTCATCGACCCCTTCGGTCACGAAGTGCACGGTGCAGCCTGCGATCTTGCAGCCATGTTCGATGGCCTTCTTCTGCACGTCGAGGCCCGGGAACGACGGCAACAACGACGGGTGGATGTTCATCATTCGGTTTTCGTAGGTCTTCACCAACACCCCGGTGACGATCTTCATGTAACCGGCCAGGAGCACGAGGTCCACTTCATATTTCTGCAGGATCTCCAGCACCGCCCGGTCATAGGCTTCGCGGCTGTCCGGACGTCCTGCGAAGGGCTTCGGGTCAAGCCACAGGGCCGTCACCCCATGCTTCCGAGCTCGTTCCAGACCGGCTGCATCCTGTTTGTTACTGAGCACGACGGCGATCTCCGCCGAGAGCGTGCCCCCCTCGATAGCATCGATGATGGCCTGGAGATTGGAGCCGCGCCCCGACAGCAGTACCGCAAGACGCAGCAGACGCGGCGACTCAGCCGACATAGTCCACTACCCCCTCTTCGGCCGCCTGGGTCACGATCTCTCCCATCCGATAGGCCCGATCGCCCAATTCAATCGCCTTCGCCATCACCTGGTCAGCATGTTCAGGCGCTACGACGAGAACCAAGCCGATGCCCATGTTGAACACCCGAGCCATTTCCTCCGCCGACACTCCACCCCGCTCTTGGATCAGGTGAAAGACAGGTAACACCGGCCACGCACCACGCTGAATCCGTGCTCCGCAATGCGGCGGGAACACCCGCGGCAGATTCTCCGTAATACCGCCGCCGGTGATGTGGGCAATGCCTTTGATGGGATAGGCCTCCGCCAGCGCCAAAATTTGCTTCGCGTAAATCCGCGTGGGGGTCAGGAGCGTGTCGCCCAAGGTTCCGCCCAGCTCCGGCACCTGGCTGTCGACCGTCAATCCGCTTTTTTCGAACAACACCTTCCGCACCAAGGAGAAACCGTTACTGTGGACACCCGTCGACGCGAGCCCGATGACGGCATCACCCGGCACGATGCCGCGCCCATCGATCATCTTGGAACGATCGACCACCCCGACGGCAAACCCGGCCAAATCGTATTCGCCGGCGGCATAAAACGACGGCATCTCCGCCGTCTCCCCGCCGATCAACGCGCAACCGGCCTGGCGGCAGCCTTCCGCAATGCCGCGCACGACGGCTTCGGCCGTCCCAAGCGACAGTTTCCCGGTCGCAAAGTAGTCGAGGAAAAACAGCGGCTCAGCGCCGCTGACCGCAATGTCGTTGACGCACATCGCAACCAAGTCAATGCCGACCGTGTCGTGCTTGTCCATGAGGAAGGCGATTTTCAGTTTGGTGCCGACGCCGTCGGTCCCTGAGACGAGGACCGGATCGCGATAGCGGTCGGCTTGAAACCGAAACAACCCTCCGAACCCGCCGAGATCGGTCAGGACTTCAGGACGGAAGGTGGCCCGCACATGTGGCTTGATACGTTCGACGAAGGCATCGCCGGCATCGATGTCGACCCCGGCCTCGCGATAGGTGGTCATAGGCGCCGCATCTTAGCGAGCCGACGGAGGGTGGGTCAATAAGAGTCTCACCGGCTTACTCAGCTTTCCGGACGCATCTCGACATCCAGCAGCTTGATTTTCCGATGGAGGTGACTGCGCTCGATTTTGAGGTCTTCCGCCGTGCGGGAAATGTTCCAATGGTGCTCGCGGAGTTTGCGGGCGATGAATTCCTTTTCAAAGGCATTACGAGCATCTCGCAAGGACTCATACGACCGCGTGAGTAACGAACTGGCGGGCTGGCCGCCGGAAACCGCCTGCGCCGCCGAGGGAGGACGGACCTGGAGCGCCAGCGACGCATGCGAGGCCTCGATCACGGGACCCGGCACCATGATCATGAGCCGTTCGATCAGGTTACGCAGTTCTCGAATGTTGCCCGGCCACTCATACTGCATAAACACATCCATGGCGTCCGGGGAGACCTGCTTGAGCTTGAGGCCCTGTTCCTCCGCATGGAGACGCAGGAAATGCTTCACCAACAGGGGAATGTCTTCGCGGCGATCTCGCAGGGTCGGCACCACGATCGGCACGACGTTCAGCCGGTAGAACAGGTCTTCCCGAAAGGTGCCCTTCTCGATTTCCTTCAGCAGGTCTTTATTGGAGGCCGCCAACACGCGCACATCGACCTTGCTCAGCTTCGTCCCTCCGACCCGCGTGAATTGCTGCTCTTGCAGGGCGCGCAACACCTTGGCCTGCGTACTCAGGCTCATATCGGCGATTTCATCGAGGAAGAGCGTCCCACCGTCGGCCTGTTCGAATTGACCGCGCTTCATCGAGGTGGCTCCGCTGAAGGCCCCTCGCTCATGCCCGAAGAGTTCGCTTTCGATCAAGGTTTCGGGAATTGCGGCACAGTTCACCGCCACGAACGGTCGCGTCGCCCTGGGGCTTTGTAGATGAATGGCTCGGGCCACCAGCTCTTTCCCGGTGCCGTTTTCGCCGCCGATCAAGACTCGACTGTTGGTCGGCCCCGCCGTCGCAATGATCTGTTTCAACTGCTGCATGGCCGGCGAGTTCCCCACCAGTTCGAATTTTCCCTCCACCTTGGTCCGAAGCCGACGATTCTCCTGCTCCAGCCGATGCTGATCTAGGGCATGTTTGACGCGGAGAGTCACATTCTCAAGCGACAGCGGCTTCTCGATATAGTCATAGGCGCCGAGCTTGATGGCCTTCACCGCGGTTTCGATAGACCCGTGCCCGGACATCATCATGACCTGCGTCTGCGGCACCAACTCGCGCAACCGTCGGAGCGTTTCCAGCCCATCCATTTCAGGCATCCAAATATCGAGCATCATCAACTCGGGGGGATTCGCTGCACAGAGCTTGAGCGCTTCGATGCCGCTCTTGGCCACGGTCACCTCATACCCTTCATCCTCCAGAATACTGCTCAAGGAATTCAGGATGGAGACTTCGTCGTCGACAATGAGAATAGAAGCAGCCATGTCTTCTCCATACTCCGTTCAGACCGGCAATTCGAAGGTAAACGACGCGCCCTTGGGCTGGTGATTTCCGGCATGGATCTGGCCGTCATGATCGGTCACGATGCGCCGCACGATCGCTAAACCCAACCCCGTACCCGTCTTCTTGCGGGAGAAGTAGGGAACGAACAGCCGCTCCTGATCCTCCGGCGCGATTCCCGTCCCCTCATCCGCCACCGTCACGACTGCCCGGCGCTGTTTCGTGTCGTACCGGGTGGTGATCCACAGACGCCCCTTGTGGTTCATCGCATGGATCCCGTTGTCGCACAGGTTCACCAGCGCGCGCTTGATCTGCTCCCGATCGAAGTTGAAGGCGGGTAGATCGGGATCGAGTTCCACGACGCAGTCGATCTCGCGATGGGCGCTCTGGTACAGGGCGACCACTTCCTTCACGACCTCATCCAGCGAGTTCAGCGTCATGTGGGGAGCCGGCATGCGGGCGAACTTTGAAAATTCGTCCAGCATCTGCTTCAGACTGCCGACTTCGTTGACGATCACCTGGGTGGATTCGTCGCAGATCCGGTCGAAGTCGGGGGCCTTGTCCTGAAATTTTTTTCGCAACCGCTGGGCCGAGAGCTGGATCGGCGTGAGCGGGTTCTTGATCTCATGGGCGATCCGTTGCGCCACCTCCCGCCAGGCCGCGGCTTTCTGGGCCTTGATCAGTTCAGACAGGTCTTCAAAAATCAACACGAAGCCCAAATCCTTGTTGGCTTCGTCCTTCATGCGCGAACAATGGACGCCGATCGTCAGGAACCTGCCCTGCAAGTCCAATTGGCCTTCGAGGGCGAGGTTGTCCCGATTGTCGGCCTGCATACGATCGTAGACGGATTGAAACAGTTCCAGCTTATACTCTTTGAAGACCTCGTTGGCCGGCCGTCCCCGAAAACGATCGGCCCAGAGGCCGAGGATGCGCTCCGCTGAAGGGTTGAAGGTGGTGATGATGCCCTGCCGGTCGATCGACAACAAACCCGCTGCGATCGTATCGACCACGGTTTCGATGTAGGCCCGGCGACGATCCAATTCCATGTTGGACTGCCGTAACGACACGTTGGCCTCTTCCACCTTGGATTTGCTGCTCTGCAGATCGGCGGTCATGCGGTTGAAGGATTCGACCAATGTTCCGATTTCATCCGTCGCCTTGACCTCGATGCGCACCGATAGGTCCCCCTGGGCAATGGCCTCCGTCGCCTCCGCGAGACGGTGAATGGGCACGGTAATGCCGCGCGCCACATAAAAACCGAACCAGGTGGCGCTGAAGAGGATCATGACGGTGATCACGGCGACCAGCAGGTAGGCGCCCGCCTTGATGGGATTCTTCATCGCCTTCATTTGCTTGTACTCGGCATACTGGCGGCCGATACTTTCCATCTTGCCGAGCAAGGATTCCGGCACGTAGGCATCCACCACCACGACGCCGTCGATCTCGCCGCGCCGGATGCTGGATGCGATCGGCACGCCCGCCCGGACCAACCGCCCGGTCTGCGCCTCCTGCACGGAGGTGAGTTCCTGCTTGCCGTTGATGACCTGCAGCACCAATTGGCCGATCGGCAGATCGAGCACCGAAACAGGCACTTCTGGATCCAACGCCTTTGTCAAGGTTTCCATCTTCGCGGAAAAGACCTCGATACCGGCCGTGGCATATTCCGCCCGTTTCCGGGTGATGGCGGCCACCAGGAGATCGCGCTGCTCCGGCGCCAACAGCTCCTCGCGAAAAATCTCGTGGCTGATGGCTCGCGCGCTGTTGATCGCCAGGGACACATGCCCGGCATGGTGCAGCCGGGCCACCTCGTAGGAGTCCTTCATCACATGTTCGATTTGGTCGTTGAACCAGACATCGACCGCCTTGTTGACCAACCCGCTGGCCACCAACGCCAGCAAGACGGTGGGGATGAGCGAAAAGCCGATGAAGGCGGCCACGAGCTTGGCACGAAACCCGGACCCGACAAGCCGATGGCGACGTTCGAAATAAGCCTTGATGAGGTTGCGCGAGAGCAGGAGGGTGAGGACCACGAAGCCGATCAGGTCGAGATTGACCAGCAGGAGGACGAAGGCATAGCCGGTGCTGGGGAGAAATGAATCGGACTCTTCGCCGAGCGGAATGGCTGTTTGAGCGTAATAGACGGTCAGGGCGAGGCAGGGCAGCAGGAGAATCAGGACGATCCAGACCGGCCGGACATGGCGTTTGCGCCGCTCGCTTTCGGCCGTCGCCGTTGCGGCCCCCTGCTTCTCGCGCACCACATCGGGCGGGACCAGCTTGGTCATGTCCATGGAATCCGGCACCGGCGCCCCCAGACTCGTATCGTGGCTCGTGAATCCTGCACCACTATAACCAATTCTTTGGAGAGTCTCAAAAGACGGATCGGGATGGTACGGGGGACAGGGGCTCGATGCGCGACAAGTCGTCGGCGAACGCAGGGAAGCTAGGGAGTGCGCAACGTCGACTTGCCCGAGGTGAGGGAGACGAATTTCATACGCAAGGCGTACAACATGTCGGTGATGACCGTCTGCTCATCCGCCGTGAGGTTCCCGCGCGTCTTCTCCTCCAACATGGACAGGATGTCGATCATTTCCTTGGCCTGCGGAAGGTTCAATGGCATCGCCGCTTGCTGGGGATCCAGCTGCTCCCCCATGAGCATGAGGGCCGAACTGCCCATGGAGATGACGAAGGAGGAAAAATTGACCGGCAGATGGCCGGCTGCGGCACCGGCATCGTGCCGTTCGTGAGCCTGTGGAGAGGAGGCGGGAGGAGGCTCGGGTTGCGGCGGCGTGGCCTCTTCACTCCGTCCCCGACGGTCACGAACGACGAATCCCTGTTCCTTCTCGTCACCCATGAAAGCGCCTCCATTGCTCAACCGGTAAAGCGGCCCGTACCCTACCATAGGGCCTAACCCTACGCAAGACAGGATGCCCGTTGAAGGTGTCCGCGAACTCAGCTAGAGTGCACCCTACCAGCCTGAAGGAATCATCGATGTCCGAACGGTTCGACCGAGTCGTCTCCATCATGGCCGCGTTGCGCGCTCCCGGAGGCTGCCCCTGGGATCGCAAGCAAACGCACGAATCGCTCAAACCCTATCTCATCGAAGAAACCTACGAGGCGCTCGACACGATCGACCGTCACGACTTCGCCAAGCTCAAGGAAGAATTGGGCGATGTCTTGCTGCAAGTCCTGTTTCACAGCCAGATCGGGTCTGAAGAGGGCACCTTCACCATCGACGACGTCCTCCAGCATTTGAGCGACAAATTGGTACGCCGCCATCCGCATGTGTTCGGGGAAGGAGCCGTCGGTCAGCCGGCGCTCAACGCCGATCAAGTCGTTCACCGCTGGGAAGACATCAAACGGGCCGAACGCCAAGATGCAGGTAAGCCGCAGTCCGTCCTGCACGACATTCCCCAGGCCCTCCCGGCCTTGCTACGGGCCTACCAGACTCAGGTCCGTGCCGCCCGCGCCGGCTTCGATTGGCCGGATAGCCCCCAGGGCCTGGCTGCGGTGCTCTCCAAAGTGGAGGAAGAGATTGCCGAACTGCGGGAGGCGGTGCACGAGACGGACACATCCACACAGCCGACGCCCCAGACCAGCGCGGAGCTGGGCGATCTTCTCTTTTCATTGGTGAACGTGGCTCGACATCTGAAGGTGAACCCCGAAGAGGCGCTTCGACAAGCGACGAACCGTTTCAGCAGCCGGTTTCGCCACATTGAAACCCAAGCGGAGCGGAACGGTCGCACCGTCGACGCACTCACGCCGGAGGAGATGGACCACTGGTGGGAAGAGGCCAAACGCCTTGAGCACAATGTTCAGCGGGAACTCCCGTCGCCCCACCCTGCGGCGGCGAGACAGGCAGAAACAGAGTCATGAGCGACGAGAATCCCTACCAAGAAGGCAAGCGGGCCGGCCTCCACCCCATGCTGGTGCTCTTCGGCGTCATTCTGGTGATGTGGCTGGTGATCAACTTGGCGGTGCCCAGCGGCAAACAGAAACAGGCGGCGGGCCCGGAAATTTCCCAGATCCCGATGGAGGATCCCGACGCCGCGCCGGTCATGTACAAGGCATCCGTCACCTTGACGGAGTTCAATGCGATCGGCATTCTCGTCCCCGCGCAGGTCACGACGAGCCAAGTCGTGAACCTGCTGAACCAATTCAAGCAGGCACGGCTGAATCAAACCCTACCCGGCCTGTTACCAGCGACCAGCCCCGGCCATAAACTCGGCGACCAGGCCGTGGGCGACCTCTACATCTTCTCCGATCCGAAGTATGCGACGGAGGAAGTCGTTCGCACCCTCGCGCGGGGAGCCCATGCCCCGGGTGACCTCTACCCCCAGGCCATTCCCTTCGAAGAGGCGATGGAACATGTACGCGGCCACTACCGCATCGACCTCAACGACACCAGCAACCCCGATACCGGCTCGGTCGGCTTCGCAGACGATTCGGGGGTCCACAGCCGTCAATACCGTCGTATTTTCTGACCTTCCCGGCCCCTACTATTCTGTTCAATTCTGAACCTACTATCCCCAGGCTCCATTTGGCCCTAAAGAATGACCCTAGGTGTTTCCCGATTCCACAATATATAGTGGCTTATTTTCCATGACCCCCAATGCCTAAAACTTGTGCAGGCCGCTGAACAACCTTTCTCTGCAAGGCGGAAAGCCGCCATGCCTGAGTTGTTCACACATTTATCCACAGATTCTGTGCGTGGAGGAAGGGACTCAGAGGGCGAGCCCGACCGTCGCCGCGATCTCAGCGCGCAGGGTATCACGCTCCGCTTCGACCCAGGCTTCCAATTGCGGAAAGTATTGCGCAAGGGGTCCCGTAAAAGGCGGCAACAATACATCGCCGCGTTCCTGGAGAAACCCTTCGGCCTCGGCAATACGAAGCTTTTGATCACCGATCTTCCTGGAAAGCAATTTGTTGAGCAGCAGCTGCTGACCCGGGCTACCCGTCACATTGCCCACCAGCTTGGCTTTGACATAGTCCAATTCCTCGGCGAGTGCGATCTTCACCCGGACCGCATGCGTCGCCGCCCAGGTCGCCCGTTGAATGGAATAGTCATAGGACAGGACCGGCTCCCGAGGCTCGCGAAAGGGACCGGTCACGGTTGAAATGACGAGTTGATTGTTCATCATGAGTCGCTTCCTTTTCTTCGCTGTGCCGACAGGCACGCAGTCAGTACAGAGTTTCCAGATAGCGGAGCATCCGCGTCGCGGTCTCTGTCCCGTCACGGATACAGTCCGGAATCCCCACACCGCGATAAGCCGCGCCGGTCACCGCCAGTCCGCCGAATCGTGACAGGGCCGTCTCCAGTTGGGTCAGCCGATCGAGGTGGCCGATCGTGTATTGCGGCATGGCACGGTGCCACCGATTCACCTCGACATAGTGTGGGGAGGCCTGCAACCCTACGATGGAAGCCAGGTCGTCGCGCACGCAACGAATCAGGGCCTCGTCGTCGCGCTGTAAAATGGCCTCTCGTCCCACCCCACCGAGATAGCAACGCACCGACACCTCACTGAGCGGCGCACGATGCGGCCATTTCAGCGAGGTCCAGGTCGCCGCGATCAAATCCCGGCCTTCGATGCGCGGCACCACGAAACCGAAGCCCTCCAACCGGTCGCCGACCGCCTTGCCGTCATAGACCAGCGAAATGGTTGCCGTCGAGGCATAGGGAATCATGTCCATCAAGCCGGCAGCCAAGGGCGTGAGCGGTCGGATCAACTCGGCGCTGATATAAGCCGGCGTTGCCAATACCAAGGCGTCCGCCGCGTGCGCAGTCCCGTCGCCGCAGATCACATCGTACTTCCAGCGCCCAGCGTGAGTCGATCGCACCCGCAAGGCCTCCGCTTGCACACCGGCCTTCAGCACACCACCCACCTGCCCGATCCTGGCAGCCAGGGCCTCCACCAAGTCGGCCAGCCCGTTTTTCAGCGTGACGAACATGGTATGCTGCGGGCCCTCGCCGGACGCCTGCTGCCCCCTGGCGCGCCGGGCCGCCATCATCCCCCGAATCACGCTGCCGTATGCCTGCTCCAACTCGTAAAATCGCGGAAAGGTTGCCCGCAGGCTCATCTGCTCGGCATCGCCTGCATAGATCCCCGCCATGAGCGGTTCCATGACTCGCTCGCAGGCATGGCGTCCGAACCGTCGGCGGAAAAAGGCCGCCAGCGACTCATCCTCGACCGCTCGGCGAGGCGGAATCAAGATATCGCACCCCATACGCGCGAGGTCGAGCCAGGACAACAAACCGCTGCGAAAGAATGGGCCGAGTTGGCTCGGCGTAAACGTCACCAGCCCTTCCGGCAACTCGTGCAACTGCCCACCCCACAGAACGCTGGCTTTCTTGGAAACCGGGTTGGTGTTGATCAGCTGATCGGCCAGCCCCAGCCGACGACAGAGGTCCATGGCCCAGGGTTTCTGGGAGAGGAAGGAGTCCGGCCCCGCTTCCATAACCAATTGCGCGACCCGGTGGGTCACGATTTTTCCACCCCACACTGGCGCCGCATCCAACAGCGTACAGGTCACGGGCAGATTCGCGGTCGCCGCCTGCTCCACAAGCGCGAGGGCCATGGAGAGTCCTGAGATTCCGCCACCGACGATGACGACTGACTTTGGGGTACGCGCCACAGGTGGTGCCGCTACTGGACCAGGGAGGACTCGTGAGCCTCCACCACCGACGCCAGGATGTCGATCAGCGGAGCCGAGGCATTCAACATGGGAATGCGCTCCAGATGCAGGCCCTTGTCGCGGGCCAGTTGCTTCAACTCGATGTCGATATCGAAGAGGGTTTCCACATGGTCACAAATGAACCCGATGGGGGCAATGAGCACATCACGCTGCCCCTCCCGCGCCAACTCATCGACCATCCCTTCCACCGCCGGCCCCAGCCACGGTTCGCCGGAGCGGCCCTGACTCTGGTAAGCAAAACGCGTCGGCTGATTGCCCAGTTCCCGGGTGACCGCCTGTACGGTTCCCGCCACCTCCTGTGGATAGGGGTCCCCCATCGCCACCACGCGTTCCGGCAGGCTATGCGCCGTGAACAGGACGGGGACCGTCGCTCGCACGTCTTCCGGAAATTGCGCCAGCACGCGGCGGATGTTCTCAACGATCGCCGCGATCAGCAAGGGGTGCCGATGCCAACTGGTGACATAACTCACGGGAAGCACACTCCCGAGCTCGACCCGCGCGTCCTCCACTTTTTTCATATAGGCGCCGATGCTGAGCGAGGAATATTGCGGAGCCATGCAGAGGCCGATGACGCGGTCCGGTTCGTCTTTGAGCAAGGCGGCATAGGCTTCTCTGATGTAAGGGTGCCAATGCCGTAAACCGACATAACAGCGATACCGCGTCCCACCCAGGCTATTCAGTCGGTCTTCCAGCGCCGCGGCCACCGTCCGGGTGATGTCGAGGACCGGCGATTTGCCGCCGGTAGCGCGATACCGCGCCCGAATCTCCTCCACCAATTCAGGCGGTGTAGGTCGTCCGCTTCGAACGTCCTTGAGGTAGGGTTCGACATTATCCAAGCAGTCCGGCCCCCCCATGGCCATGAGCAACAGAGCCACCGATTCTTGGGATCCAGCCATCCGACCCATCGTCCTCGTCACTCTTTAACGCGCGCTGAGCTTGTGGACGAGATCGATGGCGGCAGCCACATGCTCGACCGGGGTACTGGGAAGAATGCCGTGGCCCAAGTTGAAGATATGCCCCGGGCGACCGGCAGCCCGACGGAGAATCTCCCTCACCCGCCGCTCGATTTCAGGAATCGGCCCGAACAGTGCGACCGGATCGAGATTCCCCTGCACGGCCCGGTCATGCCCTATGATGGCCCAGGCCTCGTCGAGGTGCACGCGCCAATCGACGCCGATCACGTCCCCCCCGGCTTCCCGCATCGCCTTCAGGATCGCCGTCGTACCGGTCCCGAAGTGAATGAGCGGCACCCCCTCGTGTTTCAGCCCGTCGAAAATCAGCTGCACGTGCGGCATGACATATTCGGCATAGTCGCCTGCGGAGAGACAACCTACCCAGCTATCGAATACCTGCACGGCTTGGGCCCCCGCCTTGATCTGGCGCCGTAAGTAGCCGGTGATGACGCGTGCGAACGTGTCCATCAACCGGTGCCACGCGGTCGGATCGACATACATCATCTGTTTCGTCCGAATGTAATTGCGGGAGCTTCCGCCTTCGATGGCGTAACTGGCTAGGGTGAAGGGCGCGCCGGCAAAGCCAATCAGCGGAACACGACCGGCCAAGGTGCGTCGAGTCAGACTGATCGCATCCATCACATACTGCAGGTCCTCGTCGCCGAGCATCCTGAGCCGCTCCACCGCCGCCCTGTCTCGGACGGGATTGTGGATCACCGGCCCCTCGCCTTCGGCAAACTCCAGCGACAACCCCATCGGTTCAAGCGGCAGCAAGATGTCGGCGAAAATAATCGCAGCATCAAGGGCGAACCGGTCGATAGGCTGGAGCGTGACCTCCGCCGCCAACTCCGGAGTCTTGCACAACTCCAGAATCGAATGTTTCTCGCGCAACCGCCGATACTCGACCATGTATCGGCCGGCCTGGCGCATGAACCACACGGGGGTGCAATCGACCGGCTCGCGCCGGCATGCTTTGAGAAATCGATCGTTCATAGTGGGGCGCATTGTAGTGGGGCAGTCTGAATGGAGTCAAACCATCGTCGGCACATCTGCGAGAATCACCCCCTTCCCTCCCTCTGCGCTCGTTTCGTAGGCAGGACTGCCGGCGAACGAAAAAATCTCAGGACATTTTCCCCGCGAAGTGTGTATAATCTTATCTCGTGTCGTCCACCCTGAGTCCTCTCGATCAGCCAACGGCACAACGACTGTCTGACAAGCATTCAGCGGCCTTCTCCGTCTGCCCGTCACGAGCGCCGCGATGAGACCGTAACGTCAGTGGGACCACGGCGCGACACCCTGTAGCTCCTCGTCGATTCCCACCCATGCAAATCTGGAGGTGGCATGAGTAGTGACCTGCATCCGCTCACCCTACCCGAAACCGGTGAGCTTTCAAATCCTGTCGGTGAGGTCTCGAAACCCGAAGTCCCGACAAAGGGTACGGCTCCCTGGATTTCCGTCATGCGCTGGTTCGACTCGTGGGCAGGCCTCGAAGAGGCCCGTACCGATGCCCCGGCGACCGTCGACTGGGTCAGGGCCATCCCGCTCATCACAGTGCACCTCATCTGCCTGGGTGTGTTCATCGTCGGCTGGAGTTGGACGGCGGTCGGGGTCGCCGCAGCGTTCTACTTCGTCCGCATGTTCGCCATCACCGGCTGGTACCATCGCTATTTCTCGCACCGCACCTTCAAGACCTCGCGGGCCTGCCAGTTCGCCTTCGCGTTACTCGGCGCCTCCTGTGCACAGCGCGGTCCGCTGTGGTGGGCGGGGCACCATCGTCACCATCACATCTACTCGGACAAGCCGGAGGACGTACACTCCGTCCGCCAAGGCGGCTTCCTCTGGGCCCATATCGGCTGGATCACGTCGGAGAAGTTTTTCCCGCCGCGACTCAAGAGCATCGGCGACTTCGCAAAGTTCCCGGAGCTGCGATTCCTGGACCGGTTCGACACCCTCGTCCCGATCATCTGTGGGTTCGGCATGTTCGGCCTCGGCAAGCTGTTGGAAACCTATGCGCCCGGCCTGGGCACCAACGGACCGCAAATGCTCATCTGGGGCTTCTTCGTCTCGACCGTCGCGCTGCTGCATGGAACCTGTACCATCAACTCCCTGTCCCATGTCTATGGCACCCAACGGTACAAGACCGGCGACGACAGCAAGAACAACTTCATCCTGGCCCTTATCACGTTGGGCGAGGGCTGGCACAACAATCACCACTACTATGCGGCGTCGACCCGTCAGGGGTTCTACTGGTGGGAGATCGATATTACCTACTACATGCTGCGGGCGATGCAGGCGGTCGGGTTGATCTGGGATGTCCGAGACGTGCCGGTGCACGTACGGGAAGGCAAGAACAAAATTCGCTAAGCGTGATGGAACGGGCGGGCGCTTCACGCCCGCCCGTCGCTCGCACTCACCCCCACTCTGCTGCGTCGTCTCTCCGCTCCGTCCGACCATAGCGCGACGCTAACCGCGCCCGAATGTCCCGACTGATCGGATCCAGTGTCGCCGCTTCTTCCGCCGTCACGATCCATGCATCCTCCGACGCCAACTCGATACGGTAGTGCTGCTTTCTGATCGAGAACCATTCGATGTAGGGATGCGGCACCAGGTTCGGATGCGGATCGAATGAAATGAGACTCACATCGCCGATCTGCGGAATCTCGACCTCACTCAGGACGTGGCCGGCCAGGTCTTCATCGGCAAACCGGCTGTTCGTGAAACGAATCATCGTGCCAGCGATTTCCCCACGACAGTTGCCGACGAGATAGAATTCGACAGGGCCCAACACCGCAAACGTCATACGTCCCACCACAGTGCCTTCTTCCCGGTTATCGAGGAACCCCTCCTGCACCCATCGTCCATTGCCGAATTTCTGAGCCACCTCATCCTCCCTTAGCGCGTCACGGCTCAGGCTCGCTCTTTGCCCAGGATCCGAACAAGACCCCTCCCAGGATCATCGCGCTGCCGAACCAGCCCTGCACATCCAACGATTCACCCAGAAAATACCAGGCCAACCAGGCGGCGATCGCCGGCTCCGCGGCAAACAGCAAGGCCACCTGCTGAGCCGGCAGAAGCCGCTGCACCCACATCTGCACGGCGAAGGCCCCCGTCGCCAGCAACCCCGTGACTGACAACCCGACCAACAGGGCCCGCGTCGGCTCGAAGGCCGCACGCGACGGTACTTCCCACCACATAGCCGCAAAGAGCGCGACTGTCATGAACAGCAATTGCCACAGGAACAGGGATACTGAATCGGCCACCCGCGTATACCGCTCCAAGCAGGCGATGTGGGCGGCGAACGTCGCCGCGCTTCCCAAGGTCAATAGGTCACCGAGGTTGGCGGATGCCGTCGGCCGGACCAAAATCCAGAGGCCGACCATCGCGATAGCGTTGGCCAGCCACGTCCGCGCGCTCAGTCGCCGCAGATAGAGCGGCACGAACACGACGTACAGCACCGTGATGAAGGCGGAATTGGAAGCCGTGGTCCACTTCAGCCCGACCGTTTGGAGGACATACCCGAGAAAGAGCCACCCGGTCGCGATCAAGCTGGTGCGGAGCGTGAGGGCGTCCAGCACCAGACGACGCCGCACGCCCCACAGCACCAACGAAACGGCAGTAAGTCCCAGTAGAAATCGCAGGAAGAGAAAGGCGAGCGGAGGGATTTGTTCAAGGGCGGCCTTCGTCGCTGGAAACGTGGCCCCCCACACGACGGTGGTGAGGAGCAGCGCAAGTTGAGGCATGGTCGAACAGGATTCGGTCAGTGTGGCACGGCCAGCGACCGTTCCGGCATCACCGTCGGCGCAGGGCGTTGATCACCGCCTACGGTTTGCAGAGCACGCACTTTCGCTGGTCGGTGGTGCCGGCCTGTTCCATCGCCGCCAAGGCCCGTTCCTTGTCGGGGTAATCGAACCATCCGCCCTCCCAAAAATCGCTGCTCGACACGATGGAGGGCACTTCCGCGCAGCGATCTCGATGGAGCGTCACTCGATCGATCCCCCGTGCGATATGAATCCAATAGCTCATGATTCCTGTCCCGTTCCCCGTTGCACCCTTTCGTGGGCACCCTACCACGCGGCGCGACGAAAGGGCAATGCACGCACGCGCCGACGCCTGCGGCAGTCCCGCAATAATCACCGTTCAGTTGTGGGATGAAATCAGAGAATTGCGCTAAGGCAGGAGCTGCCACTCATCCTTCTCGATCACGGTCTTGACACCGGTCTCGAGCTTCTTGACATCGTCCTTGTCGAACAGGCGCATATACCGCTCGATGCGATCCGGGTCATCGATGCGCTCTTCTTGCATGATCCCGCCGGAAGCCTTGTACCGCCGAATTAACATTGGCATCTCAATCCATCCTCCAATTGTGACTCGCGTTTCCACGCCAAGATTCGGTACAATAGTGCAAAGTCACTCGCAGGGTCAAGCGCTTCCACCGTAGAAGTCCTGGGTCTTTCAAGGAGTCGGCCATGCCGGTTTACGAATATCGCTGCGACCATTGTTCACACCAGTTCGAGGCCACTCAATCCATGCATGCGCGGCCGGAGGACACGGTCTGCCCGCAGTGTACCGGCATGGGCGCGACACGTATGCTCTCGTCCTTTGCCTCCCAGGTCAAAGGTTCTCACAAGACCGGGTACGAGGAACAGAAGGCCTACAGCATGTTGAACGAGCGCATGCATCGGTTTTCCAAGCTGCCGCCGGCCATGGGGAAACGGGTGCCCGTGACGCCTGAGATGATGTCGGGAGCCGATGCGGCTCCCCCCCCCGGAAACAACGAATCGTGATCACCGCCGGCACGGATCCCGGACGGTGAGCCCATTCACTCACCCTTCCACGCAGGGACCTGAACCGACGCGGCGAAGGAGCGACAGGGAGTCTCGTCGAGCATGGATAGTCGAATCAGCCTGTATGTCGGTCTGCTGCTGTTATGCCTGGTGAACGGACCGGCCTGGGCTGAAGTCGCAGGCTCGTTGGTGATTGCCGGCAACGGTCCCGAGCAGACGGTGATTGAGTCCCTCGCCCGCGCATTTGAAAAGGCCAACCCCCGGGCCTATGTCGATATCCTGTGGGACGACAACTCCAAGCCAGTCGAGATGGTCAAGGGCAAACAGGCCCAGATTGCCGTGACCGGCACCCCGGAAGAGGGCCTGCGCGCCTTGCAAATCGGATGGGACGGCATCGCCATCATGGTGCACCGCTCGAACTTCACCAAGGAAGTCACCTCGCAGGAAGTCGGCGAATTGTTCTCCGGCAAATTCAAGTTTTGGGCGGACTTGGGCGGGCCTGACACAAAAATCCTCCTGATCGACCGGCCGCGGAATCAAAACAACCGCGACGCCTTCGAGCAGCAACTAGGCATCACCGGCAAGATTCCGGAAGGCACAAAGGTCATCCCGAAAGACGAGAAGGTCATCAAAACCATCGCCGGGACCCTTCCGCCCCTCTCCGCCGTGGCCTATCTGTCGCTCGGTCAGGCCTTGGAAGCCGTCGCCTCCGGCGTGCCGGTTCGCCTCTTGCCCGTCGATAAGGCGGAGCCGGAAACCCCGACCGTGAAAGACGGACGGTATCCGCTCCGGCGACCGGTGCTGCTCCTCTCGAGCATGGAGCCGAACCAGTTGGTCGAAGCATTTGCACAGTTTGCGCTGACGGACGAGGGCCAGAAGATCATCGGCGAATCCTATACTCCGCTCCCAAAGCCATCATCTCCATAAAAGGAGGCATTCATGCGCGCCATTCTTACGGCGGTCCTTGGCACCGCAATGCTTAGTGGAAGCATCCTGTCACTTTCCATCTTGGCCCATGCCCAGGAAGGGGCAATGGTCGAGGGAGCCGGATTTACCATGTTCGGCACCGAATCGATCAAGGGCTCGGACGCGTCCAAATTGGAGAAGGATCCGGTTTGCGACCGCACGAAACGCCCCTCGATCGCCAAGGTGGAGCCGGATGAGGCGAAGCCCGGCGAGAAGGTCACGATCAAAGGGGAAAATTTCGGCACCAAGGAATGTTTCCACGGCGTCACCTTCAGCGCCGCCTCCAGGGAAAAGATCGACTATCAGTTCGTGAACGACAGCACCATCGAAGCGGTGGTGCCGGAAGCTAAGGCCGGCATGTCCTTCATCATTGTCGTGGCGGGCGGAGGTAGCGCCCAGTCCAAACCCCTCCTCATTAAGGAAAAATAGGGCCGTTCCGGCAGGAGGCCGCGGCCTTCTGCCGGGTTCCACCAGCCTGCGGTTTTCCCCTTCCCTCGTCTCGACAACTCTCTTGATCCTGTGCTAGGTTACGCGATCTTTTTGGAGGCGAATCAGAGGTGAGCTACGGCTCCGCCCCTCGCTCGATCCCGTCATGTTCCGGAAGATTCTCGTTGCCAATCGTGGCGAAATCGCCATGCGCATCATTCGCGGGTGTCGCGAACTCAACATCGCGACGGCGGCGATCTATTCCGAAGCGGACTCCTCCGGCATCTACGTCAAGAAGGCCGATGAGTCCTACCTCGTAGGGCCCGGCCCCGTCAAAGGCTTCCTTGACGGGAAGCAGATCGTGGAGATCGCCAAGCGCATCGGCGCGGACGCGATTCATCCCGGCTACGGCTTCCTGTCGGAAAACGCCAAATTCGCCCAGCTCTGCCAAGCGTCTGGCATCACCTTTATCGGACCGTCCCCTGAGGCCATCAACCTCATGGGCAGCAAGGTCAAGGCGCGCGAGATCGCTCGGCAGGCCGGCGTTCCGATCGTGCCCGGCACCGAAGGCGGCATCACGGATATCGAGGAAGCCCTCGCCTTTGCGCACCAGACCAATTACCCGGTCATGATCAAGGCCAGCGCCGGCGGGGGAGGCCGCGGGCTCCGCGTCGTGCGATCCGATCAAGAATTGCGCGACAACATGGCGGTGGCCTCGCGCGAGGCGCAGGCAGCCTTCGGCGACGGCAGCGTCTTTCTCGAAAAATACATCGAGCGCCCCCATCACATCGAGTTCCAAATTCTAGGCGACAAACACGGCAACATCATCCATCTGGGTGAGCGCGATTGCTCCATCCAACGACGCCATCAAAAATTGATCGAAATCGCCCCCTCACTGGTCCTGACGCCAAAACTCCGGGCTGAGATGGGTGAAGCGGCCATCGCCATCGCCAAGGCCGTTCAATACGACAATGCCGGCACGGTCGAGTTCCTGCTGGACCACGAAGGCCAGTTCTACTTCATCGAAATGAACCCTCGGCTGCAAGTCGAGCATACGGTCACCGAGCAGATCACGGCCATCGACATCGTGCGCAATCAAATTTCCATCGCAGCCGGCAAGCCCCTGGAAATTCGCCAGAAGGATGTCACCTTGCAGGGCCATGCCATCCAATGCCGGATCAACGCCGAGGATCCCCGGAACAATTTCATGCCCTGCACCGGCACCGTGACGGCCTATCTGTCACCCGGCGGCATCGGCGTTCGGATCGACGGGGCGGTTTACCGCGATTACACGATTCCTCCCTATTACGACGCGCTGCTGGCAAAATTGACCGTTCGCGGGCGCACCTGGGAGGAAACCGTCAGCCGCATGCGCCGTTCGTTGGAAGAATACGTCCTGCGCGGCGTGAAGACGACGATTCCGTTCATGAAGAACATCATGGTGGAACAGGATTTTCAGGCCGGCCGATTCGACACGTCCTACTTGGACACCCATCCGGACCTGTATCAATACGAAGAATCCGAGGAGCCCGAGGACCTGGTGCTGGCGATCTCCGCTGCGATCGCCGCCTACGAAGGGCTCTAGGCTCCGACTGCCGGACAGCAACCCCTCAACCCTCAGACAGAAGCGGATCCGCCGCCAGAGGCCGTCAGTATGGCAACGAAGAAGACGAAGAAAGTCGCCCCCAAGAAAACGCAATCCAAAAAAACTCCCGCGTCCGGTTCACGAGCGGCCGCGCGTCCCGTCGTAAAGGCACAGACGGCCGCGTCCGAGCTGCACCTGAAACCGGCACCGGGCAAGAAACTCCTGCTGACGGAAGTGGCGTTGCGCGATGGGCACCAATGCCTCCTCGCCACCCGCATGCGCACCGAGGACATGCTGCCGATTGCGCAGAAGCTCGACAGCGTCGGCTTCTGGTCGCTGGAAGTCTGGGGCGGCGCCACCTTCGACACCTGCCTCCGCTTCTTGAAAGAAGATCCCTGGGAGCGACTCCGCGCCCTGCGCCAGGCCATGCCGAATACGAAGCTCCAGATGCTGTTGCGTGGTCAAAACCTCGTCGGCTACCGACATTACGCCGACGACGTGCTGGACAAGTTCATCGAACGATCGGCGGCCAACGGCATCGATGTCTTTCGCATTTTCGACGCGCTCAACGACGTACGCAACCTGGAGCGCGCCATCCGTGAGGTGAAGGCCTGTGAGAAACATGTGGAGGCCGCCATCTCCTACACCACCAGTCCCGTCCACCATCTGGATGGGTTCGTCAAGATGGGGAAACGGCTGGAGGACCTCGGCACCGACACCATCTGTATCAAGGATATGGCCGGCCTGTTGGCTCCGATGGACGCCTACCTACTGGTCAAGAAGTTGAAAGCGGCCGTGCGCGTTCCGATCCATCTCCATTCGCACTACACCTCGGGCATGGGAACCATGTCCGCGCTGATGGCAGTCATGGGCGGCGTGGACATGCTCGATACCTCCATCTCCCCCCTCGCAGGCGGCGCCTCGCATCCTCCGACGGAGTCGATCATCTCGGCCCTCCGGGGGACCCCGTACGACACGCAGCTCGACCTGCGCGACCTGCAACCCATCGCCGAACACTTCCGCAACGTTCGACGGAAATACCGGCAGTTCGAAAGCGACTTCACCGGCGTGGATGCAGAAATCCTCACGTCGCAGATTCCCGGCGGCATGTTGTCAAACCTGGCGGCTCAGTTGGCCGAACAGAATGCACTCGACCGCATGAAAGAGGTGATGGACGAAATTCCCCGCGTCCGCAAAGACATGGGATACCCTCCGCTGGTCACGCCGACCAGCCAAATCGTCGGCACCCAGGCGACGCTGAACGTGCTGACCGGCGAGCAGGGCGAGCGCTACAAAGTCATCACCACCGAAACGAAGAATTACTTCCTGGGCCTCTACGGTCGCGCACCAGGACCGGTCGACAAGGAAATCATGGCGCGGGCCATCGGAGATGAGGAACCGGTCAAGGGCCGGCCGGCCGATCGGTTGGAGCCGGAGTTCGAGAAACTTCGGCAGGAAATGCCGGAAACGGCGCGGACGCCCGAGGATCAGTTGTCGTTCGCCCTCTTCCCGGCCATCGCGAGGGATTTCTTCGAGGCGCGGGAGCGCGGCGAACTGCAACCTGAGCCATTGGAACCGACCGACACCAAAGGACCGGCAGTCGCGCACGACCTCCGACTCGCACCGGCCGAGTTCAACATCACAGTGCACGGCGAAACCTACCATGTGGTGGTCTCCGGCTCAGGCCGCAAGACCGATGGTCGGAAACCCTACTACATCCGCGTAAACGACCGGCTGCAGGAAGTGTCGTTGGAGCCACTCCAAGAAGTGCTCACCGGAGTGCCGGAAACGCCTGAACCAGGGAGCACGGCCAAACCCAAACGTCCACGGCCGACGAAGCCGGGCGACGTGGCGCCGCCCATGCCCGGCCGTGTCGTAAAGGTGCTCATTTCCGAGGGCAGCCAGGTCAAAACCGGCGATCCGCTCCTGATCATCGAAGCGATGAAGATGGAAAGTCAGGTGCCCGCCCCGATGGACGGACGAGTGACCGCCATCCTGGTCGCGGAAGGCGACAACGTTAAGACCGACGAAACCGTCATTCAACTGGAGTAACCGGTGCGGCTCGCGGTGCCGCTTGCTCGTCTCTCGGGCACCATCCTCGGCTGCCTGCTCATCTGGTGCCTCACAGGGATCCTGATGACCGGCTGTGCAGCAGCTCCCGATATCCCCCCCTGGTTCGACGCCATCCACCGTCTACCGGTTAAGACCGCCACGGTCGGCGGCCACCGCCTTGCCTACCTCGATCACGGCGATGGCCCCCCGCTCATACTCCTGCACGGATACGGCGGGTCCATGTGGCAATGGGAATACCAGCAGGGCCCGCTGGCCGAACGATTCCGCATCATCACCCCAGACCTGCTCGGATCGGGCTTTTCAGACAAGCCTGAGCTGGACTATCGCCCCGATGTCCTGATCGAGTCCGTCCGTGGACTGATGGATGCCCTCGGCCTTCGACAGGCTACGCTGATCGGCAACTCGATGGGCGGCGGCGTCGCCATCGGCATGGCCCTCACGCATCCCGAGCATGTCGACCGGCTGATCCTGATCGACGGTCTACCCGACCGTGTGCGCGAACGCCTCTCCAGCCCGCTGATGAAGCGGGCCGTGAACACACGTATGCCCCTATGGCTCGCTCGTCTGGGCACCACCCTGTTCGGCAGCCGCACGGTGGATGCCGTGCTGAAGGAAATCGTCTACAACCAGAACTTGCTGACGCAAACCGTCCTGGACCGATCCAACCGAAATCGGCAACGGGGTAACGTCCTCGGCCCGCTGTTTTCACTGCGGGACCAACTGCCCCTGTGGGAGAACCAGTTCGCTCGGCGGCTCGGCGACATCCGACAGCCGACCCTCGTCCTCTGGGGCGAACAGGACCGATTGTTCCCACCGCAGGTGGGACGCGATCTGCAGGCGGCCATCCCGAATGCCCGGTTCGTCCTCATTCCCAACGCCGGGCACATCCCACAATGGGAACAACCGCAGGCGGTCAATCGAGAGATCACCGAATTCCTGCAACCTTGACAGAGTATCCGCTCGGCCATAGAGTGACAGAGCGGCTCAGTACCTTTTCTCATCCTGATAGAGAGGCCCCATGATGTCGACGACCATTCCTTCATTTCGTATTGCGATACAGGCGGGTCTTGTGATGGTGCTCACCCTCGGGCTCAGCGCTTGCGGCAACGTTCCGCTTCCCGGCCACCGAGACTTTTCCTACAAAGAGTTGCCGGTCGCCGACGGGAGCGCCAAGGCCGGCGAAGGCCACAATATCCTGTTCCAGGGTAAGCCGTTGATGCTCTCCGGCATGGGCGTCCAGGTCGGAGACCAGGTACGAGACGTGAAACTGGTCCAGACCGACCTCTCCCTGCTCAACATCAACGAAACCAAGGGCAAGGGCAAGGTCCGTATCATCAGCGTCGTCCCGTCCCTCGACACCAAGGTCTGCGAGCAGCAGACCCATTATCTCAGCGAAAAGAACAAGGGCCTCGACCGCATGGTGGAACTCATCACCGTCAGCATCGACACCCCCTTCGCCCAAAAGCGATTTGCGGAGGAGGCCAAGATCGGCAACGTGACGTTCCTCTCGGATTTTCGCGGAGCCGATTTCGGCAAGGCCCATGGGCTCTTGCTCAAGGATCTGCACATCCTCAGTCGGGCCATTCTGGTGGTGGACAAGGACAACAAGGTCCGGTATCTCCAAATCACCCCGGAGTTGGGGCAACTGCCTGACATGGAGGAAGCCTTTCGGTTTGCGCGCTCGCTGGTGACGGCGAGCTGAGGCGGCATGGCGCACTTCGATCTCCTGGTCATCGGTACGGGTCCTGCCGGTCAGAAGGCCGCCATCCAAGCGGCCAAGCTGGGCAAGCGAGTCGGCATCGTCGAACGGAAACAGGTCGTCGGCGGCGTCTGCACCAATACCGGCACCATTCCCAGCAAATCCCTCCGCGAAGCCGTACTCTACCTCTCCGGCTTCCACCAACGCGGCCTGTACGGCGCCAGCTATCGCGTCAAGCAGGACATCACGATGGAAGACCTCACCTTCCGGGCCAACCACGTGATCCGCCGAGAAATCGAAATCATTCAGAATCAAATGGCTCGCAACAACGTCGAGATGTTTTTCGGCGAAGCGAGCTTCGTGGATCCACACCGGCTCCGCATCACCATGCCGGACGACCGCGTCGAACACACGGCTGACTTCATCGTCGTCGCCTGCGGCACCATCCCCGCCCGTCCCGACCACATCGTGTTCGACGACCGCACGATCATCGACACCGACGGCATGCTCGGGCTCACGCAGTTGCCCAAGTCCATCACGATCATCGGCGGCGGCGTGATCGGAACGGAATATGCCTCCATCCTCGCCACCATGGGGATCCACGTCACCCTCATCGAACGCCGGCCTCGCCTGCTGGAGTTCGTCGACCAGGAGATCATCGAAGCGCTGCAATACCACATGCGCGGCATCGGCGTGACCCTGCGATTCAACGAAGAGGTGGTGTCGGTTGAAACCCAACCGTCAGGACAGGTCATCGTACGGCTGAAGAGCGGAAAGGAGATCGGCGCCACAACCGTGCTCTACTCGGTCGGTCGAATCGGGGCCAGCGCCACGCTCAACCTCGAAGCCGTGGGGTTGACGGCGGATGCCCGCGGACGGCTGGGCGTCAACGAGCACTATCAAACCGCCGTGCCGCATATTTACGCGGCGGGCGACATTATTGGCTTTCCTGCGTTGGCCTCCACCTCCATGCAGCAGGGTCGCCACGCCGCCTGCCATGCGTTCGGCATACCCTTTTCGACACAATCGGAATTGATGCCCTACGGTATTTATTCCATCCCGGAAATCTCCATGGTGGGTCGGAACGAGGATGAGTTGACTAAGAACGGCATCCCCTATGCCGTCGGCATCGCTCGGTATCGCGAAATCGCACGCGGCCAACTCATCGGCGACGAGATCGGCATGCTGAAACTGCTGTTCCATAACAAAACGCGGGAGTTGCTCGGCGTCCACGCCATCGGCGACGGCGCGACCGAACTCATTCACATCGGCCAGACCGTCATGGCCTACCACGGCCAGATCGATTACTTCGTGGACACCGTCTTCAACTATCCCACCCTCGCGGAATGTTATCGCGTGGCCGCGCTGGACGGCATCAATCAACTGCCGCGTCCCTGGGCGCCGAGGGCGTGACGCGTCGCACGCATGAAGGAGGACAGGCATGTCGTTTTCGAATCATCTTCGAAAGTTGGCTCAACCCGTGTGGGACGCCCAGCTGACGCACCCCTTCGTCGTGGCCTTGGGGAAGGGCACCCTGCCCGAACGCAAATTCCGCTACTACATTCTGCAAGACGCTCGTTTCCTCGGTGACCTCGCCAAGGTCTTCGCTGCCGGGGCATTGCGCGCACCGGACTCCGAATCGGCCCTCCGTTTCGCCAAGCTGGCCGAAGAAACCATTACCGTCGAACGCAGCCTGCACGAAAATTACGGCAAGCGCTGGAACCTGTCCGCCCAGGCCATGCTCAACGAGCCGATGGCCCCCACCAACTACGCTTACACCCGCCACATGCTCGCCGTGGCCCAAGGGGGCACCGCCACCGAAATCGCGGTGGTCGCCCTGCCCTGTGCCTGGATCTATTGCGTGGTCGGCAAACACCTGCTCCAAGACGGTCCACCCTCGACCAAACATCCCTACCGCGCCTGGCTGCTACTCTACGCTTCTCCGGAATTCGAAGCCGTGCAGGAATGGATGCGCGCCAAGGTGGACGCCTGGGCCCGCGTGGCGGGCCATGAGGAAAAGAAAAGGATGGAACAGGCCTTCATCGTCAGCTCGAAATACGAGTGGATGTTTTGGGAGATGGCCTGGAATGAGGAGAAGTGGCCGGTGTAAGGGGCAAGAAAACAGGTGGCAGGCCTGCCCCCTTGCTCGCGCAACGCGCGGCCTCGGAAGGCCCTCGTTGAACGCGGGTAGTATGGTTCCTCCCTGCTCACAGCAATCTATCTATAGCCCATCACGCAGGAAGTGGGAACACTTAACTCGCTTTCGGATAGCGGTACGGTTCCTCGTAGGGTTCGGGCTCCTGTTCAGGCGCCGACTCGTCCATCATCGTCGTAATTTCGTCCTCCTCCACCACCGTCGCCCAAACTGCGATCACGAGTACGAGAATTGTTAAGCCGAGAAGAAAGAAAACAGGCATGGTGACCTCCTGTGTTCCTGGTGGTCCTCCTTTCATGCTAGTCCCGGTGGAGACTCGCCGACTACCCGGTAGATCCCTAGGTGGAGCCTGGCCATTTCCATGACCGACCGTGCCTCATCAGCCACCGTCCTGACGCCACGTGAAGTCGGCCTGCATCTCGGCGGCTTACTGCTGGTGATGGGACTCCTGGCGCTCTGGTACTGGCTTTCGACCGGTGCGCGCGCCGTCCCAAGCCTCATTGAAATGCTCGGCGATGACGATCCGTCGACAAGGGTGGCGGCGGCAGAGCAACTGGGCCACATCGGCCAGGCAGCCCAGGCCGCTGCGCCGGCGCTGTCGGCTCAAGCCACCAGAGACGTGAACCAACATGCCAACACGACGGCGGCCGCCGCCCTGAAGTCCATCGACCTAACCACGGCGCGACACGTCATGACTCATTTCAGTTCCAGGTTGCAGGATCAGGATGCTCAGCAGCGCCGGACCGCCGCGGCAGTGCTCGGCAGCCTCGGGCCGGTCGCACAGCCGGCCGTACCCGCCCTGTTGACGGCGGCGCACGATCCCGATGACCTTGTTCGGCGGAACGCGCTGGCGGCCCTCGGAAGCATCGGCATTCCCGCCCCTCTCATCACGGCGGCCTTAGTGGAAGGCCTGCACGATGCCTCCTCCATCGTGCGGCATGGAGCCGTCTCCCAGTTTGCCTTTATGGTTCCGGTGCCGGAGGAGGCAGCATCCGCTCTGACGGCAGTGCTCACTAGCGGCGATCCCACATTAGCGACCCTTGCCGGTCGAGCCATCGAACGGTCCAAACAGGACCCCTCTCCGGCGCGAGCCCTCGCCATGATGATTCAGTATCGAACGGCGCGCGAGTACGCGCTGCACCAGCTCGCGCAACTCGGCCCGGCGGCCCATGAGGCCCTCTCGGCCGTGCTTCCGTTGCTTGAGGACGACCAGCCGTTCATTCGATACCTGGCAGCCCAGACGATCCATGCAATGGGACCTGCCGCGCAGTCCGCCACCACCGTTCTGCAGCGGCATCGCGAAGACCGTGACCCAGTGGTGCAGGCGAGCATCGCAGAGGCCTTGGCGGCGATCGATCCGTCACCAACCTCTCCAGGACAGGCAGCACAGGGACTCAGCCGATGACCACCACGCCCCCAATTTCACCCTGGCTGGCCCGTCTGACCCGTACAGGCTTTTGGGCTGCCGTGCTCGGCGGACTTCTTCTCCCCTGGGGCATCATGCTAGGTGTGGACTATCTGGTGCGCGGGGTACCCTGGCTTCAGTCCTGGTACACCTTCACGCTGCACCTGTTCGCACCGGGCTACAATCTGTTTCTAGTCGGCCTGCTGACGGCCGTCCCCTTTATCGCACTCGCCCTGACGATCCTGTTGCACCTGGGCAAGGCCCCGATTGTACCGGCGCATATTCCTCGACAACGGGCCTATGGGATCGCCTGTGCGAGCGTGGTTATGGTGGCCCTAGCCACCTGGACCCATATCGAAGTCCTCGTCCATCCGGATGCGCAGGGGGCCCTGGCGTATTTCTTCCTCCCCGTCTGGCTCCTGTGTGCCCTCCCGGTCGGCTATGCGTTGGGGCGACTGGCCGCACGATGGCTGGTGCCAGGGAGCGCTGAGTGACCTCCGTCACCGCTGCCCAGGCCCAGGCTGGACAGCATCGGCGACGTGGGTATAATGTGACGCTGATGCGTCTCGCCAAGAGCCCGTACCAATGACACGCCTGTTCTGGTTGATCGCACTCCTGTCCTACTGCGACGTATCCGCCTGGGCCGCCTCCAAGTATGAGGACAGCCTCAAGGAGTTGGCGGAAGGAGTGGCGGCCGAAGCCATCAAACTCAAGAAAGATCGCCTCGCGGTGCTGGATTTCGTCGATGAGAAGGGTGCGGTCACGCCGATCGGCCGGTTTTTGGCGGAGGAATTGGCAACGCATTTGCTCGTCGCCGGAGAGTTGAAGATCGTCGACCATAACCTCCTGCTCGCGACCATGCACAAACACGCGCTGACCGCATTGGAGGCATCGCAGGCCAAGGCGGCCAAGAAAGTGGCCAAGGCGCTGCGTGCCGATCTGTTTGTCACCGGCAGTTACCGCGAGTTGCCCGAGGGGATGCAAGTGACCACCAAGCTGATCGGGCCCTATACCGTAGCCCCAGTCGGGGCGGCCAGAGCCACCGTCCCCAAGGCTGGCCCGCTGTCGGCCCTCCTGAAGCAGGCGGCCCAACCGCCGGATCCCGCCACGCAGCCGAAACCGATCATTCCCACGATTCCGGTGTTGCGGGCGAGCAAAAACGAGATCTATTCGATCAACATCATCGACATCACCCAGCGGGACGGTTCCATCGCACTCGATCTGGTATTTGAAAACCGCTCCGCTCGTCCTGTAAAAATCCTCTGTCAGCTTCAAGACACCTATTTGCAGGACGAACAGGGGACACAGTGGATGCTGGACGTTGCCCATCAACGTGAAGGACTCTGTACCAGAGGGATGGAAATCCTCCCTCGGCAGCAACAGCGCGCGAACTTGGTCTTTCCCATGCAAGACAAATCCGTCCAGGGGACCGTCTCGCTGCATTATCGGGAAGCCTCACCTCGGCAGGACCGCATCCTCACCTTGGACGGCCTGACCGTCACAGTCGCGCCTGCCTCAGAACCGGAGCCGACGGCCACGCAGGACCCCACGCCCCCCGCACCCTAAATTCATCGCTTCGGAACCATTTGCACAGGGAACAGCCAATGATCAAACAAGTCTTGACGATAGCGGGCTCAGATTCGGGCGGCGGAGCAGGGATTCAAGCCGACATCAAGGCCCTGTCGGCCAACGGCGTGTACGCCATGTCCGTGATCACAGCTCTCACGGCTCAAAACACGGAAGAAGTGATTGATGTCTTCGAAGTTCCTCCCGCGAGTGTGGCGGCGCAGCTGGATGCGATTTTCGATGATTTTGACGTGGCGGCGGTCAAAACTGGAATGTTGTCGTCGGCCGAGATCATTCGCACGGTGGTACGGCTGCTCAAACCGCAGCAGGTCACCAACCTCGTGGTAGACCCGGTGATGGTCGCCAAGGGCGGGCAGGCCCTGCTGAAGCCCGAGGCCGTCGATGTCATGAAGAAGGACCTGTTCCCACTGGCCCTGCTGGTCACACCGAATATCCACGAGGCCCAGCAGCTCTCCGGTATCGAAATTACGTCCCTGGCCGACGCCCGACGTGCCGCCAAAGTGATTCATCAATTCGGCTGCGCCCATGTGCTCATCAAGGGCGGGCACTTACCGACCGATCGCGCCACCGACCTCCTCTATGACGGCCGCTTCTTCAATGTCTTCAAGGGGGAGTTCATCGACACCCCGCATACCCATGGCACCGGCTGCACCTACGCGTCGGCGATTGCAGCCCATCTGGCGCGCGGGAAGACCATAGCCGATGCGGTCCAAACCGCCAAGACGTACCTGACCGAGGCCATCAGACATAGTCTGGCCATCGGACATGGGAAAGGACCAACCAACCATTTCTTTTTTCTGAATCAGGGTTAGTCGCCTATGGCTCGCATCCTTGGATCACCGCTTTCACTTCTTCTGGCCGGATGGATCTGGCTGCTCTTATCGGCCTTACTGGGCTGGGCCACCTTTCTCGGCATCGTGCGCGGGGCTCCGCTGCCCTATGGGTTTCGCCTGTTGCACGTGCACGGCGCGCTGGTCGGGGGTCTGCTGCAGCTGCTCCTGGGGTTGGCTCTGACGGTGGTCGAGTTGTCCGGCCCCGATTCGAAACGACCCAAACAACCCGGACTGTTCCTGGGCTTGAACCTCGCCGTCCTGGCCTTGGCCGTCGGGACGTGGCTGCGCCAACCGAACCTGACCCTGCCGGCCGGCCTCGGGCTTCTATTCCTGTTCGCACCCGTCACCCGGCGGTTGTTTCTCGCCCTCGCCACACGTCCGGACCGTACTCCACTGGTCACCTTCTTTTTCGGATTTGCATGTGCGGGCCTGTTCGGCAGTCTGGTCTTAGGAGAATTGCTCGCCGGGGGCTGGGTTCCCATTGAACATGGCAGACTCCGTTTAGGTCATATCCATGGGAGCTTGCTGATCTTTTTCACACTCGCGGTCGTCGGCTCCCTGCAATTGGCGCTGCCCGCCTTATTGCATCAGCCGCTCTACAGTGCGCGCCTGGGCCAGGTGGCACTCCTCCTCTTACCGGCTTGTGTGGCAGGACTGCTCACGGGGTTTCTGCTGTCCTCCATCCCCATCCAGCTGGTGGCCGGCGGCTTTCTCGTGGCCACCTTGGCCCTCTATGCGGCGAACCTGTTCCTCACCTGGAAACAAGCCGGTCAGCCGGGCTCGGCCGGAAGTGATCACCTCATGACGGCAGTCTTCTTCCTCCTCCTTTTCACGATCCTGGGCATCGCCGTGGGGATCAATTCGCTGTGGACGCCACCGGCCATGCCCTATGGCACACTCCATCTGGTCGCCTATACGCACAGCGGATTCTTGGGCCTGTTCGTCCAAGCGATGGTCGGTGCGCTCTCTTATGCCTTGCCCGCCCTGCTGGCCGCGCAGCGGGTAGTTAGCCACAAGAAGCGGTCGGTCTACCACGAACGCCTGGCTCACACCATGGATCGCTGGCGGGCCGTGCAGGTCGCCGGCCTGAGCTTCGGCACTTTGGGGTTGGTGCTGGTGGCGTCGGTCATTTGGAATGTCCCTCTCTCATCGCCCTGGGTTCAAAGCCTCACCTGGATCAGCTTGAGCCTGTTATTGGGCCACATAACGTTGGTCACGATGAAAATCGTCCAGGTGGTGGGAACCTATCCGACGAGCGAACGAGACCACAAGGGTGCCTGACGATGGAACAGCTCCTTTCATTTCAAGACCGGCTCGGCCACCGCATCGCCGCGGTGCTCGCCACACCGGATCGACCGACGGATCGCGTCGCCCTGCTCTGCCATGGATTTCTGTCCCATAAGAATAGCAGCAGCAATCTCGCCCTCACTCAGCGTCTCACGAGCCGCGGGGTTGCAACGTTTCGATTCGACTGTTTCGGTCACGGGGACAGCGAAGGCCCCTTCGCGAAACTGACCACCACGACAGGAGTCGGGCAAACAGGCTCCGCGTTGGACTATCTGGTCAACCGCGGGTACCGGCGGCTGGCCCTCGTCGGCTCCAGTTTCGGCGGCCTTCTATCGATTCTCGCGACCGCCGAATGGATGACCAGACATCGCTCGCAGCCGGACTCTGTTCCTCCGCTCGCCTGCCTTGCGCTGAAGTGTCCGGTCGTCGATTTCGGCGAAGAACTGCTGCTGGAGTTGGGCGAGCAGGGGCTTCAGCAATGGAAAGCCACCAACAGCATTCCCGACCTCCATGGAGGCCCCCGGCGTATTCCGCTCGACTTTGCCTTTTATGAAGACTGCCTGCAACGCATCGCCTATGAACCGGCCCGCACCATCACCACGCCGACCCTGATCGCCCAAGGGGACGCGGATGAATATGTCCCGCTCCATCAAAGCCGTCGACTCCTCGATGCCCTCGCGGGCATCAAACGATTGGAGATCTTGCCCGGTGCCGATCATCGGTTTACACGAGAGACCGACTTCGAACGCATGTTGACCCTGCTGACCGACTGGGTCATTCACCATTCCTCCTCCTAACCGCAGGGTTCTTCCTGCACCCCGCGCCCCAAGTTGTGCACTCAGTGCCAGAATGAACGCAGCCGGCTATCCCTGATGAGTTGAAATAGCCGTCTCACGCGGGTTTCTGTCGCTCATTGCTCACATGCGATCTGGCATACCGGTTGCTCTCCTCCTTGCCTGCGTTTTTTCTGGAGGAAGTACCATGAAAACTCCTACAAGCTTGTTCATGTTCAGCATTGCTGGTTGTATCAGTATCACGCTGACGCCGATCGGCATGGTCTCTTCTGCCCATGCCGCTGATGCCACAACCACCAGTCTGAGCCTGTTGCAACAGCCGGCGCTCGCCGATGCCGTGGCCAAAGCCACCGCCGCCGGCACCACCGCCGTCCTTCCGACTCCGGCTGCTTTGGCCCTTGTGGCGCAAAAGGGTCAGACCGCCGTTGGAACCATCACCCTGCACAAGGGCGGCACCGACCGGCACACCTACTACCTCAGTACCAATCAATCCTGGGTCTGGATGAATCCGCCCTACGGCAGCACCCAGACCATCACGACCGAAGTCGATCAATTGGTCATCACGGCCCAGACGGCCAACCTTCCCATCGGGACCCATAGTGCCGTCGTCTACGTCGTCGACTCCGGACCGAACAACTTTACGAACATGCTGCGCGTCCCGGTCACCCTGACGGTCACCGCCGCCCAGCAGGCCACAGCGCCGCCCCCGCCGCCGGCTTCGCCGCCCCCTGCGCCCGTGACTCCGCCCCCGGCTCCCGTGGTTCCCCAGCCGACCCCGGTGGCCGTGACACCCCCGCCGCCGACCCCGGTGGCCCCGCCGCCGGCACCTCCGATCACTTCGACGGGAATTGCGTCAAACCCGATGGCCTTGGCCTTGACGGCCCCCAAAGGCCAAACCGCCATGGGCACTCTGACATTACGCAAGGGCGGAACGGCGCAGCATTCCTATTACTTGAGCACCAATCAATCCTGGGTCTGGATGAATCCGCCCTACGGCAGCACCCAGACCATCACGACCGAAGTCGATCAATTGGTCATCACGGCCCAGACGGCCAACCTTCCCATCGGGACCCATAGTGCCGTCGTCTATATCGTTGAATCGGGGCCGAACAACTTTTCAAACATGCTGCGCGTCCCGGTCACCCTGACGGTCACCGCCGCCCAGCAGGCCGCAGCGCCGCCCCCGCCGCCGGCTTCACCGCCTCCTGCGCCCGTGACTCCGCCCCCGGCTCCCGTGGTTCCCCAGCCGACCCCGGTGGCCGTGACACCCCCGCCGCCGACCCCGGTGGCCCCGCCACCGGCACCGCCGGCACCTCAACCCAGCGTGTCGTCGCCGATCCAGGCCACCCCGACCGCGCTCGCCCTGACCAGCGCCAAAAATGTCGGGACCATCTCGCTGAAGAAGTCCGGGACGGCTCAGCATTCCTACCTGATCAGCGCCAGCCAGTCATGGATTTGGATGAATCCCCCCTATGGCAGCACCCAAACCATCACAACCGAAACGGACAGCATCACCGTCACGGCCTATACGGCAAGCCTTCCGGCTGGGACCCATTCCGGTGTCATCTACATCGTGGAATCGGGGCCGAACGGATTCACCAACACCCTGCGCATCCCTGTCACCGTCACGGTAAGCTCCACTCAGACAGCGGATAACAACCCGACGGCACCCAGCCAACCAACGGCTACGACTCCCCCGCCGCCACCGCCAAGCCCAACGGCGCCTCCTCCGGTCGCCAACGCCCCGGGGACGACGACTCCGCGGACAGCTACGGCCACGGTGAGTTGGAACGCCAACAGCGAGCAGGACTTGGCCGGGTATCGTGTCTATGTCGGGACACGATCCGGCAGCTATAACTTCGCCGGTCCCTTCGAAGTCACAAAGGGGACGAGCTTCACGGTGCCGAACCTGCCGGTAGGGACGACCTACTTCTTCGCCGTCTCGGCATTCGACAAATCGGGTAATGAAAGCGCGAAATCCGTCGAGGTCAGTAAGAGCCTGTTCTAAGCCGCAACCTGCGACGGGATGATCGAGAGGCCGTAAGCCGGTGCGCCCCTGGCGCCGGCTTACGGTAAAGCGGACGGAGAGACCGACCTCGCACAGCGAAACCCCGTATAACTGTTCCGAGTGTCCGGTGGAAGTTTAAACCGGCCATAGGTGAGCAAGTACTTCGGCAGATCCGACCACGACCCGCCACGCAAGACCCGAAAGGATCCCGCCTCCGGCCCGGTTGGATTGTTGGAAGGGCTGACTTCATAGTAGTTCACGCCATACCAGTCCGCCACCCATTCGGCGACATTCCCCGCCATGTGCGAGAGCCCATAGGGGCTGAGCCCTTCGGCGAGTCGCTGCACCGAGACCAACACCTGGTTGTAGCTGAACCTGGCGCCGAGCCCAAAATTGGCCAGCTCCGCCGTCGGCATACGGTTCCCCCAGGGAAACAGGCGGCCATCGGTCCCGCGCGCAGCCTTCTCCCACTCCGCTTCCGTCGGGAGACGAGCCCCGCGCCAACGGCAGTATGCCTCCGCATCAAACCAGGTCACACCGACCACCGGGCGATCTCCATGCGTAGCAAGATCCACCTCCTGCCATTGCCAAGGGGCCGGACGTCTCTCTGCCGACAGGAATGTCGCATAGTGCGCCGTCGTTACTTCATCACGATCGATGGCGTACCGGTCCAGCCAGACTCGATGCTGCGGTCGTTCATCCTCCAACGATTCCGTTCCGCTGCTTCCCATCAGAAATTCCCCCTCTGGAACCATGACCATAGGAGTGTCCCGGCGGAGCAGCACCTCGGGGGTTCCGTGCGGTTTCCGAAGTTGCCCCAGCTGTGCATGCACGGGCTCGTTTGTCGAGGGCCAACGCAGAGGGAGCAGCAGGAACAGGCCGACCAACAGCATCGCGCGTTTGGCGATCACGGGATGATGCCACCCACGACCCAATGTCGGTCATCCGGCACGTCGATGAGCAGCCGGGACAGGTTCATGTGCGCCAACTGGCCGGCGACTTCATCTTCGGTAAACGCGGCCAGCAGCGAGTGGTAAAAATCGCGCTGCAGGATGGGGTCTTCATCGGCGGTATATTGCTGGACGATGGCCCGAGCCGCCTCGGGGGATTCCGGACGTAACAGATCCATGACCAGGATACAGGCTCCGGGTTTGGCCAATTGCCTGAGACGCACCCAGAACTGCAACGGATTCGGAAGGTGATGGAGCAGGCTGTTGGAGAGGAGCACATCCGCCGCCTCCGGCAGCTGCAAAGTTTGGAGCCGCTCGCAACAGAGCGCGATACGATGGGTCAAACCTGCCTCCGCCACCGCTCTCGCCGCGAGGTCCAGCATGGGCCGGCTGGCATCCACCGCCGTCACCCGCGCGTCGGGAAAGGCGCGGGCAAAGCGTATCGGAATGTCGGCCGGCCCACAGCCCAAGTCCACGGCATGGCCGCCGCTCCAGTCTGGAAAGTATTCTCGAAACCGGTTGACAAACCCTTGATTCTCTTCCGCGAAATCGGCCTGGGCGTAGGCGCGGGCCTGGTCCGCATCATCCATCAATTCCGCTTCAAGTTCTCGCTTCATCTCCGGCCTCACCATCATGTCGCCTATTCACGCGTACCCGGTCACCAGTCTGAACCACTCCTTCGGTCGACACCCGCGCATAAAGCCGACTCCAGCCCGGATACCCTTCCTGTGCTATGCGAGCATACATTCCGTCGCGAAACCATCGGGCATTCAACGGCACGGTCCCGCCCTCCATGGTATTTTCGATTTCGCTGCCGATCATCCCGGAGCCCGTCGACCGTAATCACCGCAGAGGCCACGGCCTGCTTCGGCACGCCTCCGTTCGAGATGCTGGTTTGATACAGGTAGGGAATCGGCGACTGAGTCGACCCGGCCCTCAAGAGCAGAATCCCCCTTCGCAGCCTTCCATGGCAACCGCTTCCAGCGCGACCCATCCGTCCCGCTCGCGAGCCCCTTTGACGTACACGCCGAAAGCCGCGTAAGCGGATTCGATCTCGTTGCGCTGCTCACTCAGCAACCCGGACAGCAGGAGCCTCGCCCCCCCGGTCGCCAAGCCGCACAATGGCCCGCGGCAATCCAACAGGGTTTGGCGATCCAAGTTGGCCAAAACGAGCGTGGGTTCGAGCGCCGAAGCGGCGGCGTCCGACCCTACATCGCCCACCGACAGCGTGAGCCGTCCGTCGAACCCGTTGACCTCGGCATACTCACGCGCACAGTCGATCGCCGTCGGATCATTGTCCACGCCCACCGCCTGCGCCGCCCCTAGACGCAGAGCCACCATCGCCAAGATCCCGCTGCCGGTTCCCATATCCAAAACGCGATCGTGGGGCCTGACTACCTCCTGCAGCCAGGCAATCAGCAGCTGCGTCGTCGCATGGTGCCCAGTCCCGAAGGCCTGTTTGGGATCGATGGTCAAGGTCACGTCATCATCTTGAGGCAGCACGGATTTCCAGCTCGGTCTGATGACCACACGCCCGATCCTGACCGGCTCCACCAGCCGCGCCCATTGCTCGTTCCAATCCCGGTCTGCCAGTCGTCCGATGCGGATGGCCTTCTCCGCATGATCATGCCCCAGCTGCGCCAACGCCTGTCGGAGCCGCATCCACGTCTCCGGCCCGCAGGATGCCGCTGGCCAATAGAGATGGACAACCTCGCCCTCTTGCCAGGCCCCGGTGACGGCCGGGTCATTCAACAGGCCGAGCACTTCTCCGGCATCCATCGACGTCCGCACGTCGACTTGCACCCACTCGGTTTCGGACACTGTCTCGCCTCGCTTGGTGGTTGACCTCATCTCAGACTCCCAGTATCGTCAGCGGTACCATGTCCAGCCTCGACCACACACGCACCCGCGCGCGGGAGAACAGCTTGCAACGAGTCGTCCGCCGCGCGGAGCGAATGGAACTCCGGGGCCGCCGCACCAGCGAACGGTTCACCTTTTGGCGTCTCACGATCGTTGCCGTCGGCCTGTTCCTGCCGATCCTGCTCCACAAACTGGGCTGGACCGTCACCGGCAACGCCATGCTGGGGTTCTTCTTCTCTGGGTTCCTCGTTGTGGCCTGGTATCATAACAGGCTCGAAGAACGCTTGCATCGGTTAGGGCGCTGGATGGCGCTGAAGCGCACACACCTCGCGCGTATGCAACTGGCCTGGTCCGCCATTCCCCTTCCGGTCTCGGTGCCGGATCGACATGGTTATGCCCGAGACCTCGATTTGGCCGGCCCCCATTCCCTTCTCCATTTGATCGACCAAACCATCTCGTCCCAGGGCCGCGAACGGCTGGCCTCATGGCTGTTCGACCAGCCTTCGACCGTTGCCGGATGGACTGCACGCCGGCAGCTCATCCGCGACCTCACCCCTCTCATCCTATTGCGGGATCGATTGTCGGTGGAAGCCCAAACGATCGATGAAGCCGATATCGACGGGCGCCGTTTGCTTTCCATTCTCAAGACCGAAGTGGGCCATCCCAGCTTGCTGCCGCTCTTGCTGACTGAAGCCACGTTGGCCCTTGCGACGGCGGGGTTGCTGCTTGCCGATCTCCTGTTCGGCATCGGTGACTACTGGTTGCTGTCGTTCATTCTGTACGCCATCGTATTTCTGAGCGTCCGGGGTCGTTCCGAGGAAATATTCGACCACGCGCAGGCTCTTCATCGGCAACTGGAGCGGCTCAGCGCCGTGCTGGGGTCTCTTGAACGGCGCGCGTGGCGACCGGCTTCGCGATTGGCCGAACTCTGTGCGCCGCTGGTCCAACAACGGACCAGCCCCTCGCGCTCGCTGAAGCAGGCGGCTTCGATCATGAACCGACTGAGCGCGCGCGCCCATCCCCTGGTGCACTATCTCATCAACGCCGTCGGCCCCTGGGACCTGTACCACACCTATCGGCTCCATCAATTACAAGACCGTATCGCCGCCGTCGCGCCCCTGTGGTTCGAAACGCTGGCCGAATTGGACGCCGCCGCCTCGTTGGCCGCCTTTGCTTGGCTCCATCCTGACTATCCTTGGCCCACCCTGCACGGCCCTGAAGCCGCAGCCAACGGCGATGCACCGATGTTAAAGGCTCAAGGGCTGGCCCATCCCCTCATCCCCTCCGGGGTGCGTGTCGCGAACGACCTGCACCTCCAGGGCCGCGGGCGGATTCTCTTGGTGACGGGCTCCAACATGTCCGGCAAGAGCACCTTTCTCCGCACCATCGGCATCAACACCTGTCTGGCGCAGACCGGCGCGCCGGTCTGCGCCCGCGACTTCCATTGGTCGTTGGTCCGCCTCGGCAGCTGCATCCGCGTGGACGATTCTCTGGATGGCGGCTTGTCGTTCTTTTACGCCGAGGTGAAGCGACTCAAGACCATCTTGAACAGCGCGCAAGACCGGCAGGGCCCGCCCGTGCTGTGGCTGATCGACGAGGTCTTCAAGGGGACGAACAACCGCGAGCGGCTCATCGGGGGACGCGCCCTCATCACCGCGCTGGCTGGAAGCAACGGCTTCGGTCTGGTCACCACGCATGACTTGGAGTTGGCCGAACTGGATCAGCGGCTCGCGACAGTGACCAACGTGCACTTCCAAGAGACCGTCGCCGAACAGACCCTGCAATTCGACTACCGCCTCCGTCCTGGCCCTTGCCCCACGACGAATGCTCTGCGCATCATGGCGTTGGAAGGCCTGCCGGTCGAATCCCCTGCTCCGCCGACGCCGCGCAACAGGTGAGGAAACATTGCATCGTTTCGTCTCTTTCGGCAGACTGAGGCGTCGTCCCCTCTAACCCGGGAGTCGCCCATCGAGCCGCATTTCGCATCTCCACCGAACACCCGATTTCCGCTCCGCGGGCTCTTGATTGCGCAGTTCTGCGGGGCCTTCAACGACAACGCATGGAAGTTCATGGTCGCGCTGCTGGGCATTCGCGCCGTCGCCTCCCAGCTGGCTCCCGGACCGGAACTCGAGACCGCTTCGCAGGCCCAAACCACACTCGCGATGGTGGTCTTCACCTTACCGCTCATCCTGACTTCTCTCATCGCCGGCCTGTTCGCCGACCGCCTCAGCAAACGCACCGTCATCCTCACGATGAAGGTGATGGAGGTGCTCCTCATGGTCGGAGCCACCTTCGCCCTGTTGACCCACCCGACTGGAGGATTCTGGGCGCTCGCGGTCCTCGCCGGCATGGGCGTGCACAGCGCCATCTTCAGCCCGGCCAAGTACGGCATCCTCCCGGAGTTGCTTCCCCACGAACGGCTGGCGCAGGGGAACAGTGTCCTCGAGCTCTGGACGTTCCTGGCGATCCTCACTGGCACGACGGCCGGCGGGTTTCTGCTGGCTGGAGCCGGGGACCGGCCCTGGATCGCGCCTGCTGTGCTGGGGCTGCTGGCCACGGTCGGACTGGCGGCAGCGTTGTCGATCCCGACGGTTCCTCCCGCCCGCGCGGCCGGTGGCCTCTTCGATACCTTGCGAGGCGCCTGGTCGTCGTTACGTGCGGATCGTCTGCTGCGACTGGCCATCATCGGGGCCGTCTTCTTCTGGACCATCGCCAGTCTCGTCGTGCAAAACGTGCTGGTCTATGCGAAGGCCGTGCTCGGCCTCTCCGACGCCCTGGCCACCGTTCCCTCCGCCCTGATCTCCGTCGGGATCGGTCTGGGTGCCCTGGTGGTCGGTCGCCTCTCGCGCGCGAGGGTGGAATACGGCTTGGTCCCCCTGGGAGCCGCCGGGGTGGCGTTCTTCCTGCTGGTGCTCGGATGGTGGCGGCCGCCCTTCAGCGGCACGCTCGCGGTGATGATCCTGCTGGGCATGGCCAGCGCATTGATCTTCATCCCGATCAATGCCCTCGTCCAATGGCTGGCTCCGCACGACCGGCGCGGCTCGGTCATCGCTCTGGAGAATATCTGTGTGTTCACGGGCATTCTCCTGGGCTCGTTGAGCGGCGGCATGCTGGCCCACGCCGGTCTCTCCACCAGCGGCATCTTCCTGGCTACGGCTTTCGGCACGACGGTCGGCACCTTCTGGGCGCTCTGGCTCATGCCGGAAACCTTCCTTCGGCTCGTGTTGGTACTGTTCACCAATACGCTTTATCGCCTGCGCATCATCGGACACGAACACGTCCCGATGACGGGCGGTGCGCTCCTGGTCCCCAACCACATTTCCTTTATCGACGGTTTTCTGCTGATCGCCAGTCTGGACCGCCCCATCCGGTTCATCGTCGACGCCCAGTACGTCGAGCATCCCTTCTTCAAACCCTTCATGCGGGCCCTGCAGGTTATTCCGATCTCGTCGCATGGCGGCCCGCGCGTTATCCTCAAGGCCCTGCGCGAAGCGGGGAACGCGTTGGATGCGGGGGAACTGGTCTGCATCTTCCCCGAAGGCCAAATCACCCGCACCGGCAATCTGTTGCCCTTTCGCCGCGGCTTCGAGCGGATCGTCAAGGGACGGACCGTACCGATCGTCCCGGTTCACCTGGACCGTGTCTGGGGCAGCATCTTCAGCTTTGTGGGCGGCCGCTTCTTGACCAAATGGCCGGAGCGGATTCCCTACCCCGTCACCGTGTCGTTCGGTACGCCGATTCCCGCCGAGACGCCGGCCCACGAACTTCGCCGCCTCGTGCTGGAACTCGGCGAAAGGGCCTGGCACGTGCGGAAGCCGGACCGGCGTCCCTTGCACCGCGCGTTCATCCACAGTATGCGCCGACACCCCTTCCGTCTGGTGATGGCCGATGCCACGAAGCCACGCGTGACCTGCCTGCAGGCCTTGATCGGCGCCATCGCCCTCGCGCGTGTCTTGAAAACCCATTGGGAGAACCAGGCGAACGTCGGCTTGCTGCTGCCTCCCACGGTGGCAGGCGGATTGGTCAACGTCGCCGCGACGCTGGCGGGCCGGACCAGCGTGAACCTCAACTACACCGTCGGGAAGGCCGGCTTGGAATCGGCGGTCCGGCAGGCGCAACTCCAAACGATCGTCACCAGTCGCAAATTCGTCGAGAAGGCCAAGCTGGACCTCCCCGAGGGCCCCACAATGCTCTGGTTGGAAGACCTCGCCGCCACCATCGGCGGGCCGCAGAAGGCCCTGGCCGCGCTGCTCACCCTATTGGCGCCGGTTCGTCTGATCGAATCGGCTTGCGGGCAACAGCGCCGCGTGACGATGGATGACCTCGCCACCATCATTTTCAGCAGCGGCAGCACCGGGGAGCCGAAGGGCGTCATGCTGTCGCACTACAGTCTCGACGCGAATGTGCAGGGGGTCTCACAGGTGTTGCCGCTCGACGCGCAAGACCGCATTCTCGGCATCCTGCCGCTGTTTCATTCCTTCGGCTACCTGGTGTTTTGGTATGTAGTGCTGAACGGCGCCGCCATCGTGTTCCATCCGTCGCCGCTCGACGTGGCGGCCATCGGCGAACTCTGCGCCACCCATCGCCTCACGTTCCTCGTCAGCACGCCGACGTTCCTGCAACTCTACCAACGCCGCTGCACGCCGGAGCAATTCAGCACGCTGCGTGTGGTGCTCACCGGGGCGGAGAAACTCCCGCTCCGCCTCAGTCAATCCTTCGAGGATCGTTTCGGCATCAGGCCCATCGAAGGGTACGGCGTCACGGAATGCGCCCCGGTCATCGCGGTCAACTGTCCCGACTTCCGCGCCTCCGGCTTCTACCAGCCGGCTTCCCGCCGAGGAACCGTGGGGCGGCCGCTGCCGGGCGTCTCCGTCCGCATCGTCGATCCCGACAGCTTCGCCGTCCTGCCGCCCGGCACAGCCGGCATGTTGCTCGTGAAGGGGCCGAACGTCATGGATGGGTATCTGGGCCGCGCAGATCTCACGGCACAGGCCATCCACGACGGCTGGTACATTACCGGCGACATTGCAATGCTCGACGAAGACGGCTTCCTCACCATCACTGATCGCCTCTCGCGGTTCTCGAAGATCGGCGGCGAGATGGTCCCGCACCGACGCGTGGAAGAGGCCCTTCAACATGCCTCGGGCGAGGAGTTGCAGATCTGTGCCGTGACGGGCGTACCCGACGAGAGAAAAGGGGAGCAGCTGGCCGTGCTCCATACCCTTTCCGACGAAGTGATTCCGCACCTCCTAGCCAAGGCGGCCGCTGACGGACTGCCCAATCTCTTCCTCCCCGCACGCAGCCACTGCATCAAGGTGGAGGCGCTGCCGGTGCTGGGCACGGGCAAACTCGATTTGCGAGCGCTGAAACGTATCGCAATGGAACGGTTGGGGCTCACGCCATGAGGAGCCTATGATCGGTGACGCCCCGTCGCCCGCTCCGCTGATCGACTGCCACGTACACCTGGCGGCCCTGCCGGAAGGCGACAACGGGTGCTTCATTTCGCCGAAGCTCCTGAACAGTCCGCTCTTTCGATTTCTCCTGTGGAAACACGACCTCTCGCCGGCCCATCCCCGTGAAGCCAACCTGACCTACGTCGAACACCTGGTCGCCGAGCTGCGGGCCTCCCGCCATGTGCAGAAGGCCGTCCTCCTCGGCATGGACGGTTTCTACGACCAGACCGGCCTGCTCAATCGGCAACAGACCGAGTTTCTCATCAGCAACGAGTATGTCTTCAAAACCGTGCAGGCCCATCCCGACCTGTTTCTCGCCGGCCCCTCCATCAACCCACAACGGGAGGATGCCGTCGACGAGGTCCATCGTTGCGCCGACGCCGGCGGGGTGCTCGTCAAGGTCTTGCCCAATGCCCAACACTTCAATCCCGCCGACGCGAAATATACGCCCTTCTATCGCGCGCTGGCCGAACGGCGATTACCGCTCCTGAGCCATGTCGGGTTTGAGTTCAGCTTGATCGGGAAGGATCAATCGGTCGGTGAGCCGGATCGCCTCCGTACCGCCCTCGACGAAGGCGTCACGGTGATCGCCGCCCATGCCTGCAGCTACGGCCTCATGCTCTATGAAAAGTTTCTCCCCACCTTTCAAGATCTCGCGCGCCGCTACCCCAACTTCTACGCGGATATCTCAGCCCTGACCCTGCCCAACCGGATGCGCATGTTGCTCTACCTACGCCGCCACCCCGAACTGCAGGCGCGGCTCCTGTTCGGCACCGACTACCCCCTCTCGGTCCTGCACCTGGCAGCTTGGGGCCGCGTGGGGATTCGCGCATTGACCAAGATGATCCGCACCAAGAACCGGTTCGACCGCCAAGTCGAAGTCTGCCGCGGGCTCGGTGTGAGGTTTCAGTCTCTGGGTGAGGTGGTAAGACTGCCGTAAAACTGGGCTCTCCCCCAGGCTGAATCCCTGTTCGACTATGGTATAGTTCGCGCGTACGTTACCCGCTCACCACGAAAGGAGCTTCACCATGGCCAGGCCTCCGCGTCGCACCATTGTCATCCTGAGTGGATTCTCCGGCTTCCTGCTGCTCTCGGCCTGCACCCTCAAGGGCACGACGCAGCAAATCACCGATACGACCGGCAATATCACGGCGTCCACATCCGGACGCACTTGGTGGAACGAAGACGGTCTGTTGAAGCAAGAGCACAAGATCGCCGCCTTCACGACCTACAACGCGCAGAACCTGGAACAGGATGCCGCCCGCGGACAGGGAGAGTATCTCGCCTCGCTCGACAGCCTCATGGGGAGACCCGCCGATCCCGCACTCGGACGGCTGGCCCAAGACTCGTTCACGCAGTGGAGCCGGTCTGGCAGCGCCTCGACCGACGACCTCGTCCGTCGGGTGCAGGCCGCGCGCCACTAGCCGCAACAGAACCACAGAGGAGTCCAGGCTCGACATGACCGCCGCCGACCAGGCCGCAACAATCCAGCGTATCTTTCATCCCACGGATTTTTCCGAGGACAGCCACGTTGCGTTTGCCCATGCGCTGAAACTCGCGTTGATTCACCGCGCCGAGTTGACGATCATGCACGTCGATCCGACGGTCGCGCCGGAGGGGTTCGAAGACTTTCCGCGCGTCCGTCCGACGCTGACGCAGTGGGGCGTGCTGCCGGAAAACAGCTCGAAAGCCGACGTGGCAAATCTGGGGCTCGGCATCAGAAAGATTCGCGCGCTGGCGGCCGATGCCAAACAGGCCATCGTTCACCACCTCACCGCTTCGCCGACCGACCTCATGGTGCTGGCCACTCACCAGCACGAAGGATTCGCCCGCTGGCTGCACCATCCGGTGGCGGAACCGGTCTCACGCGAAATGCAGGTGGCCACGCTGTTCGTCCCCTCCCACGTCGGAGGGTTTGTCGACCGGGCGACAGGCAAGACCTCCCTCCACCGCATGCTGCTGCCCATCTCCACCGATCCGCCTTCACAGCCGGCGGTCGATGCGGCCGGCAAGCTGGCCACACAGCTGGGGACGCCACCGATCACGTTGACGCTGGTCCATGCCGGAGAAGAAGACATCGATGGGCTGCACCTGCCGCAGAACGATAGCTGGACCTGGACTCAACTGTTCGGCAAGGGAGACCCGGTCGAGTGGATCCTGGCCGCGGGAGCGGAGTTTGACGTGGACGTGATCGTGATGGTGACGAAGGGGCAGGACAGCGTGTTGGACCTGTTGCGTGGCAGCACGACCGAACGGATCTTGCGGGGAGCGCGCGCTCCGGTGTTGGCCATTCCGGCTCCGCAGGTCTGACGCGACGCTCGTCCGTCTACGATTCCAACCGATCGAGCCTAGCCACCTTCGCCTCCTGGCGGACCGTCCCCTCCCGCCCGATCAGCGTGCGCAGGACCACGCCGTCTTGATAGACGAGAAAGTTCGTCGGCACCGCCGGCACGCGCGGCCCCGGCAGGATCACGCCAGCCAGATTCAGCGGATCGGCGGCGGACAACTTGATCTCCTGTTGCGCCCCGACTCCGCCCCGTTTCTTCAGCGCGCGAAGCGATTCGAGCGCCTCCGGGAGCGCAAACTGCTCGCCCGTAAAACCGCTGACGAACCGACCTCCCCTCACCTCGCCCGTAAGTTCGAGCCGTCGGTAACAGACCAACAGATCGCGCCAGGAGGACAGGATCGACTCGCGCGCCAGCAGGTCGCGAAAAACCACGCCGTACCGTTGTAGCAGGCGGCGGGCCAGCACCTCCGTGGCGGCCCGTGCTGCCTCCGGCGCATCACGCCCCGTGCGTAACAGCGACCATCGCCCTCCGACATGCCGCGGGCGGCGGCTCCGATCGCGCCCTTCGGCACGGCGCCGCTTGGGGTCGATCAGCGAGCGCAGGTTGTCGAATCCATCGGCAGTCACCAGACCGGCCGCCACCAATTCCCAGACTCCATCTTCCACTTCGGCGGGCAGCAGACGCGTGCTGTGGAGCAATTCGCTGAAGAAGCTGGCCCCGCGCTCCTGGAGACAACGGCGAACGGCCTGCGCCGTCGGGCTCAGCCGAGCAGCCAGGTCCAACCGCTCCATGCCGTCTCCGGCGGCAACCAGAAACACCGGCGCATCCTCGCGAGCAAAGAGGCTGACCGGCGCCACCCTCGTCGGGATGACCCGCCGCCCTGAAATGGGACTCAATTCCTGCACCAATCGCGGATGGGGCGTCAATCGCCCCCACATCACCGCGCCGCCCAGACAAAGCCGATCCAACCATTCCGGTTCATACTTCGACAGGCGTAACCGAAGGATCTGCGATTCCCAAGCTGACGCGGCCGCCTCGAACCCTCCGAGTTGCTTTACCACTTCCAACAGCCCCGCCTCGCCATGCAAACGCGAACCAGGCGCGACATGCTGCCATTGGAACAGAAAACGCATGAATTCCGCCGCGGAAACCGGTTCGATTTCCTTTCGCAACCGCCCGATGGTCAACCGATGGATTCTGGCCAGCACGCGCCGGTGGCACCACTCGGGCGATCCCCCTTCGGCCTGCCCGGGCTTGAACCGGCCTCGCAGCACATGGCCCTGAGCCTCCAGCCGCAAGAAGGCTCCCTCCACATCGTCTTGGGACAGGTGCAGGACACGAGACAATTCCAGCGCCGTCGTCGGACCGATGCTCTCCATCCAACCTAACACCACCCGGTCGAGTACCTCCTCTCGCTCCAATGTCGCTGGGGAAGGCGGCGATCCCCGTCCGGATTCCAGCCTGGCATCGGGAAACAACAGGCCGGCATACGAGGCCGATTCAGCCGCCAACCATCCCAGGCGCTGTTTGTCACGCCATAATGTGACCACCCGGCCGGCAGCCGCAAGTTCCGGCACCCAGTGCTCCCCCTCAGGCACACGCGCGCAGGGCAACCACCCCAACGACAACAGCGCATCGTGGAATTCCTCGGCGTCCCGCACCACCGGCCAGGATTCCTCGACCACCTGATCGATCGCCGATTGATCCAATGCCCCCATCTGCCCGGCCAACTCCGGCGGCAAGGTGCGTCGCATCTCCACCGCGCGCGCCCGTCGCTCTTCCAACGGCGCGTCATCGAGAAAGGCATAGGGGTTGGCGTTCAGAATCTCATGACAGAAAGCCGAGGGCATCGGCGTATCGACGGCCAGGCAGGTGATCGCGCCCGATTCGATCCGTTCGAGCACCGCCGTGAGCCCGTCCAGATCCATCGCTTCGGTCAGGCAATCTCGGATGGTCTCTTGCGCGAGCGGATGGTCGGGAATCTGCCTCACGGTCCGCTCACCCTGAAAATTGTCCTGGCAGGCGATGGCATCGGGAAAGACGGCGGACAGGAGATCCTCCGCCCGCATCCGTTGGATCTGCGGCGGCACCCGTTTGCCGCTCACGAACCGCAGCAATGCCAAGGCCCGCGTGGCATTCCACCGCCACCGGGTCATGAACATCGGCGCCTGGAGCACAGCCTGGGTCAAGACCTCGCGCAGGGTCTTGGGATTCAGGAACGCAAAGACCGTGTCGAGGGGGAAGCTGTGTTTTTCGCCCAAGGAGAGCACGATACCTTCGTCGGTCGCCGCCGCCTGCAGTTCGAAATCGAAGGTCACGCAGAAGCGTTTGCGCAGGGCCAGGCCCCAGGCGCGATTCACCCGCCCGCCGAATGGGGCATGGAGGACCAGTTGCATACCGCCGCTCTCATCGAAAAACCGCTCCGCCACGATGGTCTGCTGGGTCGGCACGGCGCCGAGGACGCTCTTGCCCGCCAGAATGTATTCCACGGCCTGCTGCGCGCCGCGCTGGTCCAGGCCGCATTCCTGCATGAGCCAATGGACCGGCAAGGCGGAAGGGGCTTGACTCGTCTGGGCGACAACCAGCCGGTGGTCAATGTCCGCCCTGAGGCGAGCCACCTCGCTGGAAAGATCCGCCGTTCGCGCCGGTGCCTCGCCCCGCCAAAAGGGAATGGTCGGCGGCGCGCCCTGCGCATCCTCCACTCGCATTTTCCCGCTCTCGACCCTGCGGATCCGCCAGGAGGTATTGCCGAGCAGGATGATGTCGCCCGCCAAGCTCTCGACGGCAAAGTCTTCATCGACCGACCCCACCACGGTTCCCTCCGGCTCGGCAATGACGGCATAGTTGGCCGTGTCGGGAATCGCCCCGCCGGACGTGATGGCGGTGAGCCGAGCCCCGCGGCGCCCGCGGATACGACGGTTGATGCGGTCATGGTGAAGAAACGCACGGCTGCGGCCGCGGCTGGTCGCGAAACCTTCGGCCAACATGGTGAGCACCGCGTCGAAGGCGTGGCGCGTGAGGGACCGGTAAGGCATCGCTCGACGACAGAGGTTGAACAGCTCGTCTTCGTCCCAGGGTTGGGTGGCGGCCGCCGCGACGATCTGTTGAGCCAACACGTCCAACGGAGCCGGCGGCACCTCGATCCGATCCAATACCCCGGCCCGGATGGCTCGGATCAAGGCCGCACATTCCAGCAGCTCATCCCGCGTCGTGACGAACAGGCGCCCCTTCGGCACGGCGTGGATCCAATGGCCCGCCCGTCCGATCCGCTGCAGCCCGGTGGCGATCGAGCGGGGGGAGCCGATCTGACAGACCAGATCGACCGTCCCCACGTCGATGCCCAGTTCCAGCGACGCCGTAGCGACCACCACTCGAAGCGCCCCCTTCTTCAGCCGGTCTTCCGCCGAGAGGCGGATCTCCCGCGAGAGACTGCCATGGTGCGCCGCCACCACGCCTTCCCCCAGGTGGCGCAGCCGCTCTTCTAAATAATGGGAGACCCGCTCCGCCAAGCGGCGCGTGTTCACGAACACCAGCGTGGACCGATGGCCCTCGACGAGCGCGGCCAAGCGGTCGTAGACATCGCTCCAGATCGCATTCGTCGCCACGGCGCCGAGTTCGTCCTTCGGCACTTCGACCGCCACGTCCATGTCGCGTCGATGCCCCACGTCGATGATCGCCACCCCTTGCGGCGTAACCGGAAGGGGGCGCGGCTCGCTCTCCGCCGAAGACGGCGACCGTTCGCCCACCAGAAATTGCGCCACCAGGCCGATCGGCCGTTGCGTGGCTGAAAGCCCAATACGCTGTACCGGCGCCACGGTCAGCGCCGCCACCCGTTCCAAAGACAGGGCCAGGTGGGCCCCGCGCTTATTGGGAGCGACGGCATGGATTTCGTCCACGATGACTGTCCGTACCGTCTTGAGCATGGCGCGGCTCTTGTCGGCCGTGAGGAGGATGAAGAGCGACTCCGGCGTGGTGATCAGGATATGCGGTGGACGTCGCAACATCTGCTGCCGCTCCGCCATTGGCGTATCCCCGGTGCGCACCATGACCCGCAACTCGGGCATCAACAACCCGGCCGCGAGGGCCGCCTGTCCGATTTCATTGAGCGGCTGCTGCAGATTTTTTTGGACGTCGTTGCTGAGGGCCTTCAGCGGGGACACGTAGAGGATATGCGTCTCGTCCCGCAGCTCACGGGCCACCGCCTGGCGGAACAGGCGATCGATGCAGGCGAGAAAAGCCGCAAGGGTCTTCCCTGAACCGGTCGGCGCGGCCAGCAAGACCTCTCGCCCCGATTGGATGACGGGCCAGGCTTGCAGCTGCACCTCGGTCGCACGAACGAATCGCCGTGTGAACCAGTCGACGATGAGGGGATGGAATGGGAGCGCGGACATCGTGGCTCATCGTAGCACAGGCGATGAGGGCCGCGTGGCGCTCAATGACCGTAGGCTTTGAGGATGTCGTACGACACCTGGCACTCGCTGCAATAGTTGCTCGCAAACCGGACCTTGGATGCGGGCACGACGTGTTGCGCTAGGTAACTGGGCAAGTCCACCCATCGCCCTATACCGCTCGCTGAGGCTCCGTCGTCGCGAACCCGCCGGCACAATCCACACATCGGTACGACCCGCACCATCGTCAGTCTCCTCTTGCGCGAAGCCCCCCTCGAGAAGCCTGTTATTGCCCCCGTTCACGCTGAATCTGGTCCCACAGAGATTCCGGACAACAGACCCGCTCCCCGCCCAATACACGGCCGAGATAATGGCCTAGATCCACCGTGAGTTGCTTCACGAGGTACCCTTTGGCACCCACGTCGAAGGCCGCATGGGCATAGGCGAAATCTTCATGGGAGGTAAAGAACACCACCTTGCAGTCCGGCCGGGCCTCCTGCAATCGGCGGGCGATCGCCAAGCCATCGAGAAAGGAGAGAGAAAAGTCCAGCACGACCAGGTCCGGAGCCTGTTCCTTCGCGACAGCCACCAGCCCTTCCCCATCGGTCAGTGCCCCAACCACGTCGAATTGGGACTCCAGGAGAATCTCCAAAAAGGCCAACATGGCCTTGGACGAGTCACCGACCAACACACGGGGAACGGGCATGAATCCTTCCTCTTGTCCTACGCGTTAGCGCTTAGAATGGGCGCCGTATGGTAGGCAAGTGAAGGATAAACCACACGCGTACATTTTACAGCCAAAACAGGAAAACTTTACCAGCTCAAAGACTAGCAAGACGACGGCCGACCAGGAGGTCAGACCTCCGCCTGCCGGATCAGGTCTGACCGGTCAGGCCCTGCGCCAGCGCGTACTTCACCAACTCAACGGTGGTATGAAGATTCAGCTGCTCCATGATCTGGCCCTTGTGAAACTCCACAGTTCGCGGGGAAATCTTCAGCCTCGCCGCAATGTCCTTGACGGTGTGGCCTTCGGCCAGGAGCTGTAACACCTCACGCTGACGAGTGGTCAGTTCGGGTCCTGTAGGAGTGGCGCCTTCGATGCCCCGCAGCATGCCTTCCACCACTTCCTTCGTCACCAGGGGAGTGACATAGAAATTACCGCTTTGCACGGCCCGTAACGCCTGCCCCAACTCTTCCCCCACGCAACGCTTGAGTAAGTAGGCCGAGGCGCCGGCTTCAAAGGCCGCCCGGACGTAGGCCGGGTCGGCATGCATCGTAATGAAGAGGATCTTCACCTGAGGATATTTCACCTTGAGGACACGGGCGGCATCGATCCCGTTGAGCACCGGCATCGAGATGTCGAGGGTCACGATATCGGGCTTCAATTGCGGCACCGCTTCGAGCAATGAACGGCCGTCTCCCACGGTTCCTACCAACTCGCATTCATCGTCCAGCAAGCGGCGAAACCCTTCCAACACCAGCGTGTGATCATCGGCCAGCAGCACACGGGGGCGGGTCATGTCGCCACCCGTATCAAAGGAACATGCATGGTCACCGTCGTCCCCTTTCCTTGCGCGGACGCTACCTCACAGGAGCCCTGTACGGCCAGCAGCCGTTCGCGCATGTTCAACAATCCCAACCCGCCCTCGGCCTGCTCGACGACGGCAGGATCGAACCCCTTGCCGTCGTCCCGCACGACCAGAACGAGACCGTCATCTTCAATCGTGACCTCCACCTCAACCCTGGTCGCCCTGGCATGGCGCGCGATGTTGGACAGACATTCCTGCGCCACGCGGTAGAGCGCCGTCTCCGCGGTCTTGTCGAGCGGCTGATCCAACGGTTGATGGACGAATAACGCCTTGACGCCGGTACGACTGGAAAAATCGTCCAAGAGGCGCTGCAGCGCAGCCTTGAGGCCCAGGTCATCGAGAATGGAGGGATGAAACCGATAGGCCATGTACCGCACGTCGTCCGACAACGCCTCGACGCTTCTCAGCACCGACCGGACGCCCTCCTGCGTCTCCATGGAGAGCGGCGCGACCTGACGTTCGATCGCTTGCAGATCCATCATGAGCAAGGCCAGCCGCTGATTGACATCGTCGTGCAGGTCCCGCGCGATCCGCCGCCGTTCCTCCTCCTGCGCCGTCAAGATCCGCCCGGTCAAGGTATGCAATTGCTCCTCGCTGCGTTTCAGCGCTTGACGACTGGCATCCAGATCCGCGGTCCGTTCTTCCACCCGCTGCTCAAGCCGCTCGTTGACCTCTTTCAGTAGGCCTTCGCTCCGACGATGTTGATAAACAAAAGCCACCGGTGCCCAAATACCGAACAGGCTGAACAGGTGGTTGCCCCACTCAAACCACATGGGAACTCCCTGCACGCGCGGGCTGAAGGGCACGACGACGAGTGTAAGGGCTGAACAGGCGCTCGCCGTGAGAACCGGCAACCACCGGTACCGGGTGAGGGCGGACAACAACACCACCACGCTGTAGAGGATGCCGTTCGCGACGCCGAGGGGCATGAACAGGTCCAGCGCGAAGAGCCCCGCAGCCAAGAAGCCTGCGACCGCTATCACGAATGCCTGCCGCCCGGAGAGCGGTGTCTCAGCCGATGCCGCATACTCCCTGCCTGCCTCGCTCCCCTGTCGATCGAGAGACGCCATTGGGCCGCGATTCTAGCATGGGGCTCTCGCCGGAGACCAGAACCGGCAGCGCGTGGGGATCCGCAAACCACAACCGATTCAGGTATGATGCCCGATCATGGCGTCTCGCCCCCTCATCATCCTCGGGTTCGGCTATACGGCACAGTGGATCTATCGCTTCGCTCTGGAACAATCCCTGACAGTCTTCGCGACCAGCCGCCTGCCTGACCTGCACCTCTCTCAAGTCGAGCCGACGGCACGTCTGCGGTTCGATTTGTCGGATGAGGCGACTTGGGGAAATCTCCCTCTGGGGGCCGATTGGATTTGGACCTTCCCGGCCGCCCCGCTGAAACTGGTACAGGCCTTTGCCCGACATTGCTGCCATCCCTCGCAGCGCCTCGTGGTCCTTGGCAGCACGTCTGCCTACGACCTCGACCGTGACCGCACAGCCTGGCCTCCTCCCTGGCTCGATGAAACTGCGCCCATCAACCGGACATTGCCTCGGGTGCAAGGGGAAGAGTATCTCCGGAACGAACATGGCGCGACCATCCTGCGCGTCGCGGGCATCTACGGACCGGGGCGCAATCCTGTGGACTGGATCGAGCAGGGACGCGTCGGCCCGACGAAGAAATTCGTCAACCTGATCCATGTCGAAGACCTGGCCAAGCTATCTCTGCTGAGCCTGCGCGAAGGTCTGCAGGGAGACACCTACAATGTCAGTGATGGGCAGCCTCGTCAGTGGTCGGACATCTGCGCAGAGGTGGCGCGCCGATGGCGGATCGTCAGCCCGCGTGACCACCGGGAGGACGAAGCCGGCAAACGGATCAGCCACGAGAAGGTCCTGGCCCGCTTCCGCTATCGGCTGCAATATCCCGACCTGCTCGCAGCGTTAGAGGGGCTGCAACGGTCGTCCGTCTCCGTTCGAGAGCCGGTGCCCCGACACATTCCGACCCACACCGGCTGATGCCGCCATGGCCGACAATCGTCGTGAAAGCGCGACACCCGCCACCCGTTGACCTTCCGCCGTCCAGTGGGTGTCGTCCGGGATGTAGGTCAAGACGCCCGCCGCGGCAGCCTCCCGAAGCCCCGGCGTCAGATCCAGGAATTCGATCTCCGGCGAAACCTGCCGCACCATGGCGCGCAACTCATCCGGCAGGTCGTTCAGCGGCCACTGCTGCATTTCGGGAGTGAGAGGAGAAAAATTAGGCAGGTCACGATGCACTCGGTAGCTGACCGGAGCAAACGTCACCACGAACCGGATCCCCTTTTCTCGGCAGAGTTGATAGGCCTCGGCGAGAATGGCCCGCAACCGATTGAGGCGGAGACGATCCGTGGGTTTGAGCGGAGCAGGCTTCTCCCAGAAAAACAATTCGGTCGGCTGACCTTGTACCGGCTGAAAGGACCCGCGGTACCGCTCGTACGTCCGGTGCGGCACGCACCCACGCACGACGGTCCTCGACAGCAGCAGGAGATTGCGCGTCAACGAACGCATCCAATAGTTCTCATGCGCGACCCAGCCCTCCCCCGGAAGAAGGTCCGCAGCCTCCTCGTCCTCCTCCGGAGCCAACTGCAGCAGGTCGTTGCCCTCGAAATAGACCCATACAATGGTGTGCGGCTGCATCGGTAACGCATAACGTTTCAGCACGATCAATTCCTGCTCCGGCCCATACCCGCTCATCCCCAGGTTTGCAATGGGGCGCTGAAGATCCTGCTCCAGCCTGGTCGTCAGGAGGGCCGATGTCGGCAGCATGGGGGACTCGACATACGAATCCCCGATGACCACCACATCGGCACGGTCAAGATCCTCCTCGTTGCGAAACCCGCGGTGGTCGTAACGCAGATCGAACGCTTGCGACGGATGGGGCGGAAGGCAGAGCGCCTCGCCGATGTTGCCGCGCACGAACAACCCCTCCTCGCGATAGTGCGGTTGGCGGCGGTACGTCAGCTCAGGATCGCGAATGAAACCCGGCCGCTCGAACCAAGCGCGCCCCGTCGTCCCCAAGAGGGCTTGATAGTCGACCAGCCCCATCACACCCCCTAGCTCGGCGACAGCCAGCATGGTCACCCCCACGCCGGTCATCAAGACGAAACGGCCCCTGATCTCCTGACGCGGCAGATCCGACAATAACGCATACAGGCCCCAGGCCAGCAAATAGCCGCCGACCACGTTATCGAGGAGGTGCCCAAGGCTGGTGATGCCAGTCCACCAGAGCAGCAGATAACCGGCGGCGAAGATGGCCGCCGTGACGATCGCCGCCTTGTCTTTCATCACGATCTTACTCACGATGTGTCCAGTAATACTGGACAAGCGAGGTGATGTCAATCGACCTGCTTGCGCCCCAGCATCGTGGCTCCTTGAGACTCTGTTCCCAAAATGGTACATAGGCATCGGAGGCCCTCATGCCGAAGAAGGTCGCCAAATCGGCCGCGCAGTCCCACGACCGACAGGGAATCCATGTCGGGGTCATCCTCCGACGGCTCCGGAAAAGCCGGCAGCTGTCGGTGCGCACATTGGCCGACAAATGCGGCTTCTCTCCGAGCTTTATTTCGCAGGTGGAACTCCGACAAGCCTCTCCGTCCATCGCGTCGACCGAACGGATCGCCGCGGCCCTCGGTGTCACCCTGGGAGAGTTTTTTCAGACCGCCACCCCGTCATTGCCGGACGTGATTCGAGCGGACGCCAGGCCGGTCGTCCAGAGCGAGTGGTCTCGGGCGAAGATCGAGGCCCTCGGTCCGATCAGCGACAGCAGTCAACTCGAACCGATGATGATTACGTTGCAGCCCGGGGGAGCCAGCGGGTCACGCCCCTACAGCCGGGAGGCGGAACAGTTGGCGGTCATGATTCAAGGGAGCCTCGAATTGACCTGCGAGGATCAGGTGCATGCATTGAAACGGGGAGACGCCGCGCACATTCCCGCCGGGAGCCGTCATTGCTGGCGCAACCGTCACCGAACCCCTGCCCAAATTCTCATCGTCACCGTGCGACCACGCCGTTAAGGCTCAGGGTCGCAACAGGGTCAACAGGCTGAGACAGACGAGCAGGTTGTTGACGGCATGCCCCAGGATGCCCGGCCAGAGGCTTCCGGTCCGTTCATAAGCCCAGGCCCAAACCAGCCCGCTCCACAGCACACTGAGGAACCCGATCAGGCCATAGCCGTGGGCCACGGCGAACAACAGCGCGCTCATGGCAGCGGCGGACCACCAGACAAAGCGGCGGCGCAGGACGGCGAACAAGAGTCCGCGAAAGGCCAGTTCTTCGAACAGCGGGGCAAACAGCACGTATTCCGACAGACTGACGAGCAACGTCGAGGGCGCGCCCCAGGCCAGATCGGCATCGAACCATTCCGTCCAATGACCGACCAGCTGGAACGGTTCAGCGATCCTCCCCAGCACCCACTCCCCGACCAACCCAGCGGCGACCACGACCATCAGCACGAGTCCTACGTGAGGCAGCCGGCGGGCCTGGAGTCGGAGACCCAATCCGGAGGCGAAGGTTTGACATTGAGGCCGAAACAGGTGGACATAGGCCAACGCCAGCAAGGGCAGGTTCGATAGCGGAACGGCCAACACCCGTAGCGAAGCGATATCCCCGGCAGTGAAGAGAACGGTCAAGGTGATGAGCGCCCCGATGGCGCCGCCGCGCAGCAAGACGGCCATTCCAAGCCCACCGGCCCAGAGCGGCGGGAGGGTGGCCGCCCCCACGCGAAAACGGTCCGCCGGCCTCCCCCGTCGCAGCCACTGGAGAAAGAGGCCCAGGCCCGTCACCATCAAGCCCACCTCAGCCCAGGCCAACAGCCGCGAGCGAGTGACCAACCTCGCCACCCGTTTCTGCGCCGCTCCCTCGATGGTCGCAAGTAACGGCCCATCCCCGGCGCGCTGGGCGAGCCGGCCGGCGAGCCGAGCGTAGAACCATCCCGAGATGGGCCATTCCGCCATGTGTGCCTGGAGTTCCAGCGCCGTCGATCGCCCCCCCGGCCCACCCCAATAGGCCGCTTCCAGACATTGCGCGAACAACCTGAAGGGATCTCCCTGTCTCTGCCATCGGCCGGCCTTCAATCGGACCTCCTGTAGAGAGCCAGACTCCGCTTCCAAAACCGCCAAGTGGAGGTCGACGAAGGGATCGGGGGACTCGTCCGCCAGTTCGCGATACCATTCGATGGCCTGCTCGCGGTCGTGGGCCCCGCTGCCCATCACGAGCGCATACAATCCCTGCTCCCAGGGAGGAAGGGCCTTGATCCCCGCCTCCACCTCCATGAGCCGACCGACCATCAGTTGGAGTGCCCGCTCGGCCTGCGGAACTCGATCGAGCCGCGGAATCGTGACCGACAGCCAGGCCAACAGGGCCAGTGAGGCACAGAGAATGGCTCCTGACAGCCACGTCACGCCCCTGTAAAATCCTGGATCGTAGGGATACGGAGGTGGTGGGGTACCGACAGAGGAGGGCGGGGTGACCGCAGCCTCGACAGGCGACAGGGTCGGCGTCTTAGTTTCCATGGAACGTTCGGGCCCTCACGAGCGCTGGAGTATACCATCGGCATACCGGCGGCGAAATTGCGCTCCGTCACGCACGGCCGCAATCCGGCCACAGCAGACCCATGGCTGAAACCCCGGTTGTTTCGCTATACTACGGCTCCCGAACGAGGCCCGTGACGTTCGCCACTGATGATGACTCCCGGCACCCATTACGAAGATTTCACGCCCCCGTCGCGCCTCCTGCTGGGCCCTGGCCCGAGCCTGGTACACCAGCGTGTCCTGACCGCCCTGTCTCAACCGCTGATCGGCCATTTGGATCCCCTGTTCCTGAAGATGATGAACGAGGTTCAGACGCTGCTCCGCGACACATTTCGCACCAAGAATGAGTTCACCGTCGCCCTGTCAGGCACGGGCTCGTCCGGAATGGAGGCGGTCGTCGCCAACCTGATCGAACCGGGTGATCGCGCGCTGGTCGGGCTGAACGGCCTATTCGGTTCCCGCTTGGCCGCCATGGTCGAACGGGCCGGCGGCACACCTGTGCCCATCGAAGCCCCGTGGGGGACGCCCATTTCCGTCGACCGTCTGGCAGAACACCTCAGTCGTTCGGCGCCCGTGAAGGCGGTCTTGCTCGTCCATGCCGAAACCTCCACCGGTGCCTGGCAGCCTCTCGATGGGGTGGCGGCCCTCTGTCGCAGCCACGACGCGTTGCTGATCGTCGATGCGGTGACCTCGCTCGGCGGGGTGCCGGTCGAAGTGGATGCCTGGGGGGTCGATGCCTGCTACAGCGGCACGCAGAAGTGCCTGAGCTGTCCTCCCGGCTTGGCTCCGCTCACACTCAGTCCGCGCGCGGTCGCGGCGCTCCGTGCCCGGCGCACTCCCTGCCGGAGTTGGTATCTGGATCTCTCTTTGATCGCCGACTATTGGGCCGACGAGCGGCGCACCTATCACCATACCGCGCCTATATCGATGCTCTACGCACTCCGTGAGGCGTTACGGATCGTGCATGAGGAGGGACTTCCGAAACGGTTTGCTCGTCACCAACAGGCGAGCCATGCCTTGCTGGCAGGCCTGGAGACCTTGGGGCTCCACCCCCTTCCCCCGGCCGACCATCGACTCCCCATGCTCAATTGCGTGACGCTGCCCGATCACGTCGAGGATGCGGTCGTACGAACCCAGCTGCTCACGGACTACGGCATTGAAATCGGCGGAGGCTTGGGGCCCCTGCGCGGGCGGGTCTGGCGAATCGGGCTCATGGGCGAATCGTGCCGGCAAGCCCATGTGTTGACCCTGTTGCGCGCACTGGAAGAGATTTTCGTAGGCCGCGGATGGCTGTCCCGTCCAGGCCAAGCCGTGCAGGCAGCCCTTAACATTTACAGTCGTTCCTAGAGGTCGGCGAGGAGGCAGGTATGAGTCGAGGCGGTTTATGGATCGTGGCAGCGGGAGTGGCCGGCTTTTGCGCTGCCGTCACCTATTGGGTCATTGCGCTGGCCCTGGCCGAATCACGCAAAGCGGATATGGTGTCTCCGGAACGCGTCACGACCTTCATCCATGCCGTGTTGGAGGCCAACCGGGCCAACTACACTCAGAACGTCGTCGACAAGTTACATGACCAAGGCGTGGTGGAGGCCTTGGAGCATTGGAAAGAGGAGAAGGGGCTGCCGCTCCCAGCCCAGTTTTTGTTGGAGTCCGGCCGCTTAGTCGCACAGAAGGGGATGAAGCTGAGCTTCCGTCTGGCCAGCCTCACCCCCATCTACGTCTGGAACGGACCGAACAGCGAATTCGAGCGGCGCGGGCTTGAAGCAGTCATGAATGCCCCGGGAAAACCCTTCACGGGGTTTTTTCAACAGGCCGGCGTGCGTTACTTCCAGGGGATCTATGCCGACCGCGCGGTTTCCGAAAGTTGCGTCTCTTGTCACAACGGCCACGTCAACAGCCCTCGGCGCGACTATAAGCTGAACGACATCATGGGGGGCGTGATTATCACTATACCCATCAGCGAGGCGCCATGACGATCGCCATTCGCCGGCTCCGGATTCTTGACGGCCTCGGCCACCGCCTCGAACGAGGGACCCTGGTGATCGAGGGATCGCATCTTGTCGCGGTCGGACCGGACCGGGAGGTGCGTCTGCCACGCGGAACGACACGGATCGACGGCGGCGGACTCACCGTCCTGCCGGGGCTCATCGATTGCCATGTGCATTTTTGCCTGGGAGCGGAAGCGGATGTCGTCGCCGCAGTGGAACGCGAATCCTCGGCTCTTACCCTGCTCAAGGCTGCCGACCTGGCGCGCCGGACGCTGCAGGCAGGCTTCACGACAGTCCGGGACGTCGGGTTTCGCGACCACGCGGTCTTCGCGCTCAAACAGGCCATCAGCTCCGGCATGACTCCGGGCCCCAGGATCCTGGCCGCCGGCTTGGCGATCTGCATGCCTGGCGGGCATGCTCGATTCATCGGCCGGGAGGCCGCCGGGATCGAGGCCGTTCGTGCTGCGGTGCAGGATCAGCTGGCCGCAGGGGCCGAGGTCATCAAGCTGATCGCTTCAGGGGGGGTACTGACGCCGGGCACGTCCCCCGATGAGGCCCAAATGACCGTCGAGGAACTGACGGCGGCCGTGGAAATCGCCGTGGCCCATGGACGCCACGTGGCAGCCCACGCCCATGGGGCGAGCGGAATGAAGAATGCCCTCCGCGCCGGGGTCCATTCCATCGAACATGCGACCCTCATGGACGACGAGGCCGCAGCCTTGATGATGCAACGCGGGGTCTTCATGGTCCCCACCCTGTCCGCTTTGGCCACGACCGCGGCCTGTCCGGCCGGTTGCGGCATTCCGGACAGCGCCCGCGCCAAGGCCAAGAACATGGTTCGCCGGCACGAGAAGAGTTTTCGCGCCGCCGCCTCGCGAGGAGTGCCCATCGCCCTTGGCACGGACGCGGGGACGCCCTTCAATTACCATGGAGACAACGCCCAGGAACTGGAACGCATGGTCGCGTTGAGCATGACGCCCATGGAGGCGATCACGGCTGCGACCTCGGCAGCCGCTCGACTACTGAGGCTGGACCGGGAAATCGGAACCATTGCGGCGGGCATGCAGGCGGATCTACTGTTCGTCGAGGGAAACCCGCTCAGGCAGATCGGCTTGTTGAGGAGGAAAGACCGCATCGCGGGCGTGATGCAGCAAGGGACGTTCGTGTTTGGTCCGCTGGCAGCCGCCGCGCCTTATCGACGTTCGTAGAGGAGCTCGGCCGCCGCCGTAAACCCCTTCAACCGTCCTTTGCGGAAGGCTTCGTCGAGCCGTCCCCGGAGCGTCCGCAGGCCGCCTTCATCACCGCGCGCCACCACCGACTGCGCCGCCATCATCTGCAGAGCCACTTCGAGCAACCGCTGCTTGCGCTGCTCCATCTCGGGCGTCACGAACTCCTCGATGATTTCCGAGGCTCGCTCCTCGATGATCGGGACCTTGAAAGAATCGTAGCCCTGCTGCGCCACCGTCCGCTCCCGAATCACCGCCAACTCAGCCCTGATCCGCGGCAACATCGTCATCAGGACGGCGAAGACTTCTTTCCGCCCCTCGTCGAACAGCTTCTTCTCCATTTCATCGAGGATGGCGGCCGGATCGACCGTCTCGCTCCGCGGCTCGTCTCCCCAATGCAAGCGGTCGTAGGTGCGTCGACGTTCCGGATCGCCGAGCACCTCATAGGCGGAGTTGATCTCGCGGATCTTGTCTTGAGCCTTCTGATCGTCGGGGTTCCGATCCGGGTGGTGCTGGAACACCAGCTTGCGGTAGGCTTTTTTGATCTCATCGTCGGAGACGTCGCGGGACAGGCCGAGGACGCGGTAGTAATCGACTCGCGGCATAGTGGCGGCGACTATACCACGTCCGCCGACGGCCCTTCACCTTGACATGAATGCCGCCGCGCCGTAGCCTGGCGCGGCATGGTGAGGCCAGATGGGAGGAGCAACGCATGACGTGGACGGCAGGCATCACCCGCTACCAATGGCTGGTGTTGTTTGTCGCCTGGCTCGGTTGGGTGTTCGATGCCATGGACGCCACGATCTACGCCATCGTCCTTCATCCGGCGCTACAAGACCTCTTGCAAGCGGGCGCGACCGGCAGCCCGGTCAGCGACGAACAGATCGGGTGGTACGGCGGCATCGTCTTTTCGATCTTCCTGGTGGGCTGGGCAATCGGCGGAATCGGATTCGGCCTCGCGGCCGATTACTTCGGCCGGACCACCACTCTGGTCGCCACCATCTTGATGTACGCCGTCTTCACCGGGATGGCGGCGTTGTCCCAGGAGTGGTGGCACCTCGCGCTCTCCCGATTCTTGACCGCCCTCGGCATCGGCGGCGAATGGGCGGCAGGTGCGGCCATCGTGGCCGAAACCTGGCCTGAGGACGCCCGAGCGAAGGCCGCCGGCATTCTGCAATCGGCCTGGGGCGGAGGCTTTTTCCTCGCCGCCGCCCTCAATTTGTGGATGAAGGACTCCGGCTGGCGGGCCTTGTTTCTCGTCGGCGTGCTCCCGGCCTTCGTCGCCCTCTTCGTCCGTTGGTGGGTAAAGGAGCCGGATCGCTGGATCCAAGCTCATGACCGTGAGTCGCGTTCAGCCCAGACGGCCTTCAGGCACCTGAAAGAATTGTTTCAGCCTGCGCTCCGACGGGGCACCCTGGTCGGCTCGACCCTCGCCTTCGTCGCGGTGTTCGGTTTGTGGGGAGCGACCAACTGGGCCCCCACCTTGGTCCGTGCCATGCCCGACCTCCAAGGACAGGACCGGGCCGAGATGACCACGAGCGTGAGTTATGCCATCATGGCGCTGAATCTTGGAGCCATGGCCGGGTATCTGGGATTCGGTCCGCTGGCAGAGCGGCTCGGCCGGCGTCTCGTGTTCGCCCTGATGTGTGTGGGCAGCCTGGTCATGTTGCCGGCCACCTATTTTGTGCCGCACAGTTTTCCGGAAGTGCTGCTGCTCCTCCCGGTCCTGGGATTTTTCAACAACGGCATCTTCAGCGGTTTTCCGATTTATCTCCCTGAACTATACCCGACACGGCTGCGGGCGACCGGCGCGGGCTTCTGTTTCAACGTCGGACGGGTCCTGGCGTCGGCCGCTCCCTTCGTGACCGGCTGGCTCGTCACCACACTGGGCTCCTTCAACCGGGCCGCCGGCACGATCGCCTTGATCTACGTACTGGGGTTGCTCGTGCTGCCCTTCGCGCCGGAGACCAGAGGTAAACCGTTGCCGGAGTGAGCTGCGGCAACCCCGAACCCGAGCACCATGACCGATTCGCCGCCTGACGATCTGCCCCGCTTTCTGCCGCTCGGTGACCAGGCCCTCACGGTCGAATTCGGCCGGACCCTCGACCGTCGCACGAATGAGCTGGTCCTGGCCTTCGTTGCCGCAGCGGAAAAGGCGTGTCTCCCCGGTGTCATCGAAATCGTGCCGACCGCTCGTTCCGCGACCCTCTACTTCAATCCGCTTGTGGCCGATGTGGACCGTCTGCAGGAATACCTTCGCCGGTTGGTCGAGCAGTCTCAGGCCCGTCCACGGCGATCACCCCGCCGTCACACTATTCCCGTGTGGTACGGCGATGAGGCTGGACCGGACCTGCTCGACCTGGCGCAATCCGTCGACCTGACAGCCGACGCCGTCATCGCCTTGCACGCCTCGGTGACCTATCGAGTCTTCATGTTGGGCTTCAGCCCTGGATTTCCCTATTTGGGCAGGGTCCCGGACCGCATCGCCGTTCCTCGACTGGCGACGCCTCGCACCCGCGTCGAAGCCGGCTCCGTGGGCATTGCCGGCCCTCAAACGGGGATCTATCCGCAAAGCAGCCCGGGCGGCTGGCGCATCATCGGCCGCACACCGGTTCGGCTCTTTGCGCTGGACAGGCCTCACCCCTTTCTCTTGGCCCCAGGAGATCGGGTCCGCTTCGTACCCATCGGGAAGGAGGAGTTCACCAGCCTGAACGGTCCCACGCCATGACGACGCACCGAACCATCGATGTGAATTGTGACTTGGGAGAGGGGCGCACGCCGGGCGAGCGACACCTGGAAACGCAGCTCATGGATATCGTCACCTCAGTGAACGTGGCCTGCGGAGTCCATGCGGGGTCGGCAGCGGTGATGCGGCAAACCGTACGGCTGGCCCATGCGCGCGGCCTGGCGATCGGAGCCCATCCGGGATTGGCGGACCGCGAACACAAAGGCCGGCGGGAACAGGCGCTTTCTCCCGACTTCGCACGCGAACTGGTCGCCGCGCAGGTGAGCGATCTCTTGGCCATTTGTCGCACGGAGGGGGCTCGACTCACCCACGTCAAACCACACGGCGCCCTGTACAACATGGCCGCCGGAGATCCTGCGCTCGCCGACGCAGTGGCCGCGGGCATCGCCCAGATCGGCCCGCAGCTGGTCTTGATCGGCTTGGCAGGGTCCCAACTGTTACGGGCAGGACGAGCTGCGGCGGGAGTGACGGTAGCAGCCGAAGGGTTCGCCGATCGAGCCTACCGACCGGATGGGCAGCTCGTTGCGCGGCACCTTGCCGGCGCCCTGATCGAGGAGGAAACGGCGGTCGTCTCCCGCGCCCGCTCTCTCATCCTCCATGGGACCATCCAGGCGATCGACGGCTCGTTGTTGCAGATGCACATCGACACGCTCTGTCTACACAGTGACACCGCCGGCGCCGTCAGACTGGCCTTCGCCCTGCGCAAGATGCTGAAACAGGAAGGCATCACGGTACAGCGACTCCCCCATGCCGGCTAACAACCCCATCATCCACGTCCTACGCCCGGGCCTGTTGACCACGGTCCAAGACCTTGGCCGATTCGGGTACCAACGGTTCGGCGTGTCGGTGAGCGGCGCGATGGACCGTTGGGCCCTGGCCGTGGGCAATCGGCTGGTCGGCAACCCCGATCACACCGCAGGCCTGGAAATCACCCTGCAAGGCCCGGAGCTGCTCTTCGAGCAGACGCTCGCCATCGCCATCACCGGAGCAGATCTCTCTCCCACCTGCGACGGCCATCCCCTCCCCCTGTGGACCCGGCTCACCCTGCCGGCTGGAAGCCGCCTGCAATTTGGGCGGCGGCGTCACGGCGCGCGCGCGTACCTGACGGTGAGAGGCGGCATTGAAAGTCCGCTCATGTTGGGCAGCCGGTCGACCCATCTGCGGAGTGGTCTCGGCGGTCCGGCCGGCCGCGCCCTACAGAAATGGGACCGGCTGATGGTGGGGAAGGCAGGAAAGCGACTCGGTTCACTCGAAGGGCAATCGCTGCCGGACTTCCTTCGCCCGTCGTACTCCACCGCCCCGACCCTGCGGGTCATCCCAGGTCCGCAGGCTGAGTGTTTTCCGCCGGAAACCTTTCGGTTGCTGGCCGAGCAGCCCTATCGAATCACCGCTGACTCCGATCGCATGGGGTATCGCTTGCAGGGACAGGCCTTGCCCCCTCGCAACCCCACGGATATCGTCTCCGACGCGGTCACCTGTGGGGCGGTCCAGGTTCCGGCCGATCAGCAACCGATTTTGCTCATGGCGGACTGCCAACCGACCGGCGGATACGCAAAGCTGGCCACGCTGGCCGGCATCGACCGCTCGCTCGCCGCACAAGTCCTTCCCGGCGATCATCTCTCCTTTGTTGTCATCCGGGCCCACGAAGCCATCGTCCTTGCGCGCGCGGCCCATGCGAAGCTGGACCGACTGCTTCCCGCTCACAACACACCGGGCGGCCTCGCATGGTTCTAAGTGAGAAAGCGACAGGTTTGAGGCCAAGTCCTTGACATGGTCGCGAAGAGACTTATGATGAAACCATGAGCACAACAAGCGCCCCACGACAGATGACCTACGATGAAAAAAAGGCGGCCGAAGCCGCCTTCACGGGCCGTCCGTTCAACCCGCAATGGTCGGATGCGGCCCGACTTGTCTATGATGGCATTGTCGCTGCGATGGACAGGCAGGCTCGAGTCGCCGATCATACGAACGACTTCGAGCCGGTAGGACCAGCGGCGTAACCGGGCCGGTTGCAGTCAGTTCCCCGAAGAGGGCGGATCTTCCGTCGGAGGCCCTTCTGCCCGGCCTCTGAAAGAAGCGCCCTCATCCCCCTCTGCCCTTCGTCTTCCGCTCAGCGAGGAACCGCTTGACCCAGTTGCGTTCCTCCTCCTCATTCGAGACCTCGCCATCCAGCTTCGCATCGGTCAGTCGAGCCAGGATGGTCCGATACTCCGGTCCCGGCTTGAGTCCCAAAACCTTCAACTCCTTGCCTCCGAGCGTGGGCTTCACCAGGCGATAGGCCGTGAGATAGGACGCGATCCGACGCCTGGCCCATTCCGCCTTATTCTTCCCCATCAAGAACAGAAGGGTTTCATCGGACAATCCCTCCAGCAATCGAACCGTGCCCGATGGACGAAGCGGGGCGCGCCGGTTCAGCTGCCGACTGATCTGTTGAGTGGAAAACCGCGCCGAAGTAAGAGCCGCTCGCTCTCCTTCCGTAAAGGGGAACCGCTCCAAGACCTCCCGCACCGCCTGATCGGGCAACATTTCGACCAACGCCATCGCATAGACCAGCCACCGGTCGATCGGCCGATCCAGACAGGAAAACCGGTGCCAGTCCAACGCCGATTCAATGTCGGCGAGGCGGCGATCCAAGCGGCCGGACCATTCGAGTTTCGGATGGACGAATCGGAGCAATTCCAAGTCCGCAAGGCGGCGAACCGCATGTCGCGGCGTCCGTTCCGAAAAGAGCAGACGCAGCTCGTCCAAGAGCCGCTGTCCGGACAGTCGATGGAACAACTCCATTTTCACCGCGCCTTTGATCAACGCGAGCGTTTCCTTGCTCAGGTGAAATCCGAAGCGCAGTTCGAATCGAATCGCCCGAAAGACTCGCGTGGGATCCTCGACAAAACTCAAACTGTGCAGGACACGGATGATGCGTTCCTTCAAATCACGCTGGCCGCCGTAGAAGTCGATGAGCTGGCCGAATGCTTTCGGGTTGAGGCGCATCGCCAACGTGTTGATCGTAAAATCACGACGGTACAGGTCTTTCTTGATGGAACTTTGCTCGACCGTCGGCAAGGCCGTCGGGTACTCGTAATACTCCGTGCGGGCGGTCGCAATATCGAGCTTGAAGCGGTCCGGGAATACCACCACTGCCGTGCCGAACCGCTCGTGCACCCGCACGCGACCGTTGCGTTCCGTCGCCAGGGCACGGGCGAAAGCAATGCCGTCACCTTCCACCACCAAATCGATGTCGAGATTGTCGATCCCCAGCAAGAGGTCGCGCACGAACCCGCCCACCGCATAGGCTGTGCAGCCGAGGCGGTCGGCCAATTCCCCGGCCTCCTGCAGCAGATGCAACACGTGGTGCGGGATCCGTTCCCGCAACAATCCGGCCACATCGCGCCGCCGCACACCGCTCAGCGACTCGAGGGCCATCAGCGACTTGGGTTTGCTGCGCGCGGAGGCAAGCACATCCTCGTGCAGACTCCGGAGTAAATCGGTCCGCGTAATCACTCCGACCGCCTTCCCACCCGACAACACGGGAACGAATCGTTGGTTGAATTCGATCATGCGACCTTCGATTTCGTGGAAGGGCGTGTCCGGCTGGGCGCAATACTGATCGCCCCGCGCGAGGTCTTCGAGCCGTTGTTCCCCTAGGCGATGGAACAGCGCCTTCTGGACGATCTCGCGCGAGATGAGGCCGGCATATCGATCCTTGGCGTCGAGGACCGGCAAGACGTTGACACCATACTTGGTCATTCGCCGTTCCGCCTCGACCACCGACGCGTCCACGGAAATCGAAATCACCGGCTTCGTCATCACATCGGCCGCCACCATCGTGGGACGATAGCGTTGCGTGAGCAGCGCCGTCAGTTGCTGCTGCACCTCGACCAACGTCCGTCCCTTGATACTCGCCGCGGCAGCCGCGGCATGTCCGCCCCCGCCGAATTCCCGCGCAATCCAGGCGACGTCGATTTCCGGACGCCGACTCCGTCCGATGACCTGCACCTTATCGTCCATCGCAATGGCGACGATGACGGCGTCCAACCCTTGCAATTCCGCGAGCCGTTGCGCCGCTTCCGCCAGATCTCCCTGGTATCGATCATAGGCGCTGATCGCGACCAGAATTTTCCTTCCTTCCAGGTAATAGATTTCCCCCGACTGCAGCAAATCATTCAGGAGAGCGATTAGATCAGGATCCAAAGGGTGACGGAGGGTTTCCGCCACGACCGTGAGGTCGGCTCCGGCTCGCAGGACAAACGCTGCGGCCTCAAGATCGCGCGGCGTCGTCGAGGGGTAAGCCAGCGACCCCGTTTCTTCGTAGAGTCCAAGCGCCAGCACCGTGGCCTCGAAGGAGGTCAGGGCCACCTGATCCGCTTTCAGCCGTTCGACGAGGATGGTCGTGGTCGCACCGACGGCCTGGAGCTGCCGATGCACCGTCCCTCGCCACAGCGAGGATGTCGAGCCATCGCTCTCGTCCGTCCCGTGGTGGTCGTAGATGATGACTTCCAGGTCCACTCGTGACGCCAGCTCGCGAAAGGGCCCGAGCCGTTCCGGTTCCTGCACATCCACCAGAATCAGCCGTCGGATCTGATCCGGGGCCACGTCCCTGAGCTTGGTCATGCCCAGGTCGTGGCTGGCGAGAAAGTGTCGCACCGCTTCCTGCGCGCCGCCGGGCAACACCAATAACGCGCCTGGATACAGCTTGCGCGCGCCGACCATGGAGGCAAGGCCGTCGAAATCTGCATTCAGGTGGGTCGTGATGACGTCCATGCCGCATTCTAACAGCATTGTCCGGACGATTCAGGGCGGCTGCCGAGCGATTCTGCCGTCTACACAACCATGCCGCCTCCCGGTCCCGGAAGACGGCATGTGATGGCTGGTGTTGGCCGGACCAGATGTTATCGCTGCTGCCGGTCGTGCTTTTGTCGGGCAATGTGGCGTGATGCCCGATCTTGCGCATGGTTGAGTTTCGTCCGCTCCCGTCTCGTCATGACGCCGTCCGACTTGGCTCGATCCTCCATTCGATTGATGTGCTCCTGCTGAGCATTCAGACGCCTGGCTTCGCGTTCGTTCAACTGTCCGCCGGCAATTCCCTGGTCGATGCGCTGCTCTTGATTGGCCTGCCGCTGATCGATGCCGGGCGTATTTGCTTGCGCGAATACCGATGAGGCAAGACACATCGACAACCCAACGACTCCCCAGATCACCTGCTTCATACATCCTCCTGTGGGTGGGTGGAAGGCACGACCGTTGTTGGCTTTCACAACGTACAGGGGAGGATGGTGGTTGACAACGAAACGGCAGGTTTCGGACGCCTCTCTCGTCAACTCGACTAGGGGGCTGGTTTCGCTGCCTGCAGAAAGACGATGTCGCCGTAATAGGCCACGGCCCGCTCCTGCGTGTTGTCCGTGTCCGTCATAATGGCGATACCGTTGATGGCCGGAGGATCTTCTCCGAATGCCAGCCGGTAGTCTTCATACACGTTGCGTTCTTCTTCGACCCATGCTCCGACTTTCGTGCTGCCGCTTTCGACCACGATCATCTTCGCGAAGTCGGTAAAGGCATTGTCCACCAGCGTACCCACGGGACTCTTTCCATCCCAAATGTAGTTGAGCGCCGCGATGGGAATGGCGCCGAATAGGGCTTGCCCGGCCAGATACTTCAGTTTCTTTCCCAGACTAACCCGATCAGGCTCATAGGCAAACGTCACATAGAGTCTGGCAGGATAATCGTCCCCGGCTTTCCGCCGCACATCACCCTTCTCCAGCACGTTGCCGACCCGCCACCGCCACCGCAGGATCGGATAGGCGCGCGGATCGATCGTCACTTCCCTGATCAACCCTGAAGCAGACGACTCGCTGACCGCCTTGACCACCGAAATGCCGTCATCCTTGACCAGCGAATAAACCGTGTGCCGTGCGATCTTGTTGAAAGTGAGCGGCTTCCACCCATCCGGCACCACCGTGCCTGCACCGGCAGCGGAAAAGCGTCCCACTTCCAGCACAGTCGGCTCTTCCGCCGACGCGACAGATGCGCTGACCAGGCAGAAGCAGAGCGACCGCAGCAGAAGGTTCATCGTTTGTCAGCGCCTCATCCACGCAAACAGCTTGATCAGGCGAGCCTTCGTCTGCGGCGTGAAATGTGCTTTTCGCCAGAGATTCACGACCTTTTTGTTCACGTCCGCCTGTGTGGGATAGGGGTGGATGGTAGCCGCAATCGTCTTGACCCCGACCCCGGCCTTCATCAACACCGAAAATTCGTTAATAAGGTCTCCCGCATGCGCGGCGACGATCGTCGCGCCGAGAATCTTGTCGGTGCCCTTTTGAATGTGGATCCGCGCGAAGCCATCCTCTTGACCGTCCAAAATGGCGCGGTCTACTTCGCCAAGCTGATACGTATAGGTCTCCACTTCCAGCCCCTGCCGCTTCGCATCCGCCTCATACAGACCCACGTGCGCAACTTCCGGACTCGTGTAGGTACACCAGGGCATGATCAAGGAATCGGCCGACGCATAACCCAGTCCCAGCGGGTGGGGAAACAGCGCATTTTGGATCACGATCTGCGCCATGGCATCCGCGGCATGGGTGAATTTAAAGCGCGAGCAGACATCCCCTGCGGCATAAATCGTGGGATTCGTAGTCTGTAATCGACTGTTGACCGTCACGCCGGCGCCATCGAACTCGACCCCGACCGTATCCAGTCCCAGTCCTTCAACGTTTGGCCTGCGGCCCACCCCGACGAAAATGTTGTCCACCGTCACATCATAGCGTTGATCGTGTGACTCCAGCCTAAGTCTTGTACCTGCGCCCCCCTTCTCAACCGTGAGGCCCTTGCCGCAACACAGGATCCGAACGCCGTCCCGCGCCAAGACTTGCTGAACGACCTCGGCCGCATCCCGATCCTCATTGGGCATGATGCCGTGCATCGCTTCAACCAGGGTGACCTGGCTGCCGAAGCGCGCAAAGGCCTGGGCCAATTCGCACCCGATCGGGCCGGCCCCGATGATGCCGATGCGCGAAGGCAATTCGGTGAGCGAAAAGACCGTGTCATTGGTCAGATATCCGGTCTGGTGCAGGCCTGGTATGTCAGGGACGGACGCACGCGCCCCTGTGCAGATCGCCGCCTTCGTAAAAGACAGTACCCGATTTCCCGAAGGTCCCTCCACTTGAACGGTCCGTTCGCCGCTGAACCGTGCGTTGCCGAAATACACATCCACCCCGAGCGAGCGATATCGATGTGCCGAATCGGTATGGCTGATCCTGGCGCGTATTTGCCGCATGCGAGCCATGGCCGCGCCGAAGTCATACCGCACACCTGCTGGCACGTGAACCCCGAAATGAGCCGCATCCCGCACCGCAGCCCAGGCGTTGGCCGCTCGAATGAGCCCCTTGGACGGCACGCAACCGACGTTCAAACAGTCTCCGCCCATCAGGTGCCGTTCGATGAGCGCGACCTTAGCGCCGAGACCGGCCGCCACCACCGCCGTCACCAGCCCGGCGGTTCCGGCTCCGATCACGACGATGTTGTAGCGCTCGTTCGGCTCAGGGTTCTGCCAATCGGGGGGATGAACGTTCTCCTCCAGCTTGCGGTTGTGCTCGTCGTTCGGGAGCAGACGTGACTCAGGTTCTCGATTCATGGCAGGCATCACTTTCTAGGTCAGCGTGCTCACACCGAAGGCCTGACATACTGCTTGTAGAGTACCGGAACCAACGCCAGCGCCCCCAACAACGTGAACGCCGTCAAGACATTCGGGGAGGCAATTTCCCGCAACGAGTTGATGGTGCCTAGTTGGCGCCCCGCGTAGGCGAACACGAAACTTCCAGGGATGATTCCCAAAGAAGTGGCCGCCATGTAGGTGCCGATGGAAACGCGTGTCAGTCCCGACACCATATTCACGAGGAAAAAGGGAAATAGGGGAATCAACCGTAAGGTCATCAAGTAGTTAAACGCATTTTTGGCGAACCCCTCTTGAATGGGCGCCAGTCGGACGCCGAATTTACGCTCGACCCAATCTCGCAACAGATAGCGGGCTGCAAGAAACGCGAGCGTCGCCCCGAGCGTCGCCCCGACATTCACATAGAGCGTTCCCAGCAGACTGCCGAATAGAAACCCTCCCGCCAGCGTCATGATCGTCCCGCCGGGAAGGGACAAGCCGACGACGGCGCAATAGGCCACCACAAACAACGCGACCGCGCCCACATAATTCGCCTCCGTAAAGGCGAGCAGGCGATCCCGGTTGGCCTTCAGTCCCTCCAGCGACAGGTACTGGCCGAGATCCAGGTACAAGAACGCGGCGATACCGAGTGCCACTGCGCCGGCCAACACAAATTTGCCGAATCCATGACGCTTCAACCCATCATGCTTCACAGTGGCGGGAGATTCGAGGGTCGTAGCCATGGCGCGTGCGCGTATCATGGTGACTCCTTGTCCCTCTGTCAATCCAGGCCGTTCACACCGGCCGGGGACTGGATGGAACAGACGAGAGCCCGGAGACGAGGCTCAAGGAGGAATGTCGTCCCGCCGAAAGTTCTATTGCCGTGACGGCCCCAATGGAAGTATTGTCGGACTTCTCAACCACCGATCGAATGGCTGGGTGCTTCCATGACGACCACTCCGAACCAGCGACATCCCGTACCGCCCGGCGAGGCAAAGAGGCTTCCTGTGTGGATGCGCCCCTGCCCACATTGTTTCTCGATCCTTCGGAAAGAATCGCCCGAAGAAACATGGCGTTGCGGCTGCGGCTGGCAAATTGATTGAAGTGCTAGAATAAGGCGTAGGGGGGTGAGATAATGGGACCTCTCTCGGTGCACGATATGAAAGGCGGATTTTTTCTCATTGCCAGTTTCCTCCTCCTGGCGACGATCTGCGCGGTGGCCGCATTAGGCACGTTGATGCGTCCCCAGCGTTGGTGTGAACGCGAGACCAGGCTGCACGTCTGATCGCGCCACACAACGCTCCCGGGAAGGCCGTGACGATGAGGCGAGCCTCCACCGCCGGACGTCCCGCGCACTTCCACGGTTCCTCTCCGTTCTCATGCGCTCTCACCTGTGTCGCCCCACAGCCGGATGGACTTTCCCTGTTGCGGCAGGACCTTGTCATCGAAGGGGCTCTTCGCCTACTCTGTCGTATCGGAGGTCCGCGATGGAACGAAACGACCGTCTCGTGAGAAGCAAGGAAAACCGGGCGAAAGCTCGACGTGGTGGCGAGGAGCGTGAAGTGTTCTATGAGGGAGACTGCCGCCTCCCTCCAGGACAACACCTCGTTGAAAACTGGCCCGTCCTGGACCTTGGCTACAAACCGGATATTTCCCTCTCCGACTGGACGCTGACGATCAGCGGCGCGGTCGCCAATCCTATCATCTGGGCTTGGGCTGACTTTCTGGCCCAGCCGCAATTCCGGGATACGTCGGACTTCCACTGCGTCACATCCTGGAGCCGTTATGACAACGAATGGGAAGGTGTCAGTTTCAAGCAGGTCATGGAGGTCGTCAGGCCCCACCCGGTCGCCCGATTCGTGCTCTTCAAGTCCTATGACGACTACACCACTAACCTTCCGCTAGAGGCTTGTGACGACGACGACGTGTTGCTGACATACAAATGGAACGGCAAGCCTCTCACTAGGGACCACGGGGGGCCGGTGCGCATGATCGTCCCCAAACGGTATGCGTGGAAAGGTGCCAAGTGGATTAAAGAGATCACTTTCGCCGAGCGGGATGAAAAAGGCTTTTGGGAAGTACGAGGCTATTCCAACAGCGCCCTCCCCTGGGACAACGATCGCTATGGATGATCAGGTGTCCGCGTGACCCCTCGCGGTGACGCCCACAGGGTCCGACAGGTCGACATCTGGCCGTTGGATGTCCCCATCACAGATCCCTTCGCCGTGGCGACGGGAACGCGGTCGATGGCCGAGAACGTCATCGTCCGGATCACCTTACGAGACGGCACCCAGGGATTCGGGGAAGCCGCGCCGTTTCCCGAAGTCGGAGACGAGAACCGTGATTCCTGTCTCACGGCCATTCGGAAAGTAGCCCCGTTGCTGCTCGGCGAACCGGTCGCTTCCTTTCAGCGCCTGTCAGACCGGTTCCGCGAACAGACCCTCGCCCATCCTGCCGCCCGTTGCGCACTAGAGACGGCCCTCCTCGACGCTCATTGCCGCTCACACGGGATTCCTCTCTGGGAACTCTGGGGCGGGGCCGATGTCCGGCCTCGGGAAACCGACATCACGATTCCCATCTGCAGCCTGGAGAAGACCCTGCACCTCGCGCGAGGCTGGTATGCGAAGGGTTTCCGCCTGCTGAAGATGAAGGTCGGGCAGGACGTGGATCAAGATATCCGGCGGCTGGAAGCCGTGCACCAAGCCCTCCCCGGCCTCGCGTTCATCGGCGATGGGAATCAAGGGTTCTCTCGGGAAGAATGTCTGTCGTTCGTCGCTGGCGTGAAACAATTCGGCGGGCGCCTCGTCCTCCTGGAACAACCGGTCGTACGCGACGACCTTGAAGGCTTGCACGCAATCCGGCACCTGACGGGAATTCCCGTGGCCGCCGACGAGTCCGTGCGCTCGCTTGCCGAGGCCCAACGTGTGGCGGACGCCCAGGCAGCCGACTATATCAACATCAAAATCATGAAAACCGGGGTTTTGGAGGCCTGCCGTATCGCCCGATTCTCCCGATCCGTCGGGTTGCAACTCATGGTGGGGGGCATGGTCGAAACCCGTCTGGCCATGGCCTGCTCCTTCAGCTTGGTCCTCGGTCTGGGTGGATTCGATGTCCTCGACCTAGACACACCACTGCTCCTCTCCATGGATCCGGTGGTCGGAGGGTACCGCTATCAAGGGCCCACCCTTCAGCCCTGGCACGACCCAGGGCTGGGAATGCAGCTCTTCCCTCCCGAACCTTGCATTACCATCACCTCATGAACTGACTCGTTCTGCCTCATCGGTCGCTGCACGTTTCCGAAAATCTTTTGCCGTTTCCCTCCTTTTCTGAAAAATTGATCTCAAACAGGTTGGCTCCACTTGTGAGGGATTCCATGAAATCGATGCCCCCATCACCGCGTCCCGCGACCATGTGTGCACGCACCATTCGCCGGGCAACCATCGGATGCCTGGTCGGCGGCACCGCATTGATCCTCAGTGCATGTGTCTCTCAGCACACCTACAGCCAAGTCAAACAACAGGCGAACGCGCAGGCTGACGAGCTGACGGAGGCGCAAACGGCGATTCAGGAGCTTGAGCGCGAACGGGACCGCCTCCATGCGACCAACCGGCGAGAGGAGTTGGCGCTGGCGAAGCTCAAACAGGAAATCAAGGAAGTCCAGGTTTCGTACGAGGACATCCACAAGGCCAATCAAGCCAAGCTGGAAACCCTACGGCTCAACATCGCAAACCTGAGAGCCCGATACCAGACGATGCTGAGGGAAATCAACCAGACCAAGCAGCTCGAGCGCCGCCTGGAAGCCGTGACAGCCCGCTACGAGCAAGAAATGGCCAAACAGCCTGCCGCGCAGGCAGTCATCCCGACTTCCGGGACAGAGGGACACCAGGATCTCGACCTGGTTGCCGTCATCACGCCACAACCGTCGCAGATACAGCTCTCAACCTCCGCCGCCGGCTCAACCAGTCAAGCCGGAGAGGCGGCCGAAGCTCCGGGGAATTCCTCGCCAGGGCCAGCCCTGGCACCTCAACTCCAGCCTCCGACAGCCTCCGCTACCTCGCCGGCAACCGCAGCCGCGAAACCGCCGCTCGCCGCGGCCGGACCCAAGCCGGTATCCCCTGCAGCAGCCCACGCTCCGGCGCAGGAAGAATCGTGGTTCTCCAACTTCACCGGTTGGCTCACCTCACTGCTCGATTGGCTCTGGGTCTGAGAGAAGATCGTTCCCTCTCGTAAGTCTCGCGGTTTCCTCCTGGCTCTCCAGGCAGTCAAGAGGGAACCACCGACCTACCCCTGCCCCTCCCCCTCGCACTTCTTGCAGTTCAAATAGGTACCGAGAAAGGATCGCCGCCCCTCCTCCGTCAACACCCACGGACGACTCGTCATCGGCGGCTGATGGCGCACGTGTTGACCGTGACCACATTGAAGATCGGCCACCCAATGGCCCTCGTCATCCTGATGATAGCCCACAATGGCTTGTTGCATGACGGCCCCTTGCCTTCTGAAATGATCGTCGAAGCCCGTGCCGAAGCATGGACAGGCTGTGCAGACCATGCTTGAACATTGACACTCGGCGGTTTTCCGGCCTCCCGAGGACTATGTTACACTCCGACCCCACGAGAGCGTAACATGTTCGGCAGGAGGACGAGAATGGCGAAGGCGGACTATCGAATCGGGATTGTCGGCGTGGGCCGAATGGGGGCCAACATGGCTCGGCGACTCCACGACCTCCATTACAACGTCGTGGCTCTTTACGACGTGCTGGCACAGCAGGCGACCACGTTGGCAGAGGAGCTCGGCTGCGAGGCGGTTCCGACGCCGGCGCGCGTGGTAGAACTCGCCAACACGGTCCTCACCGTCGTTTCCGACGACAGGGCGATGCAGAACATCTATGCACCAGCACAACCGGACAGCCTGTTGCTCCACGCCGGCAATCGACTATTCATCAACTGCGCGACCTTGTCTCCCGCCCTCCACCTCGAGGTCCAGCGTCTCGTGGAACAACAGGGAGGGCAAAGCCTCGAAACCTGCATGGCCGGCAGCGTCACCCAAGCCCGCCAAGGCACGTTGTACCTGATGTGCGGCGGGCGGGCAGATGTCTTCGAACGGGCCCAGCCGCTGCTGCAGGACCTCAGCGCCCAACTACGGTATATCGGACCAGCCGGGGAAGCGGCCAAGGTGAAGGCCCTCGTCAATATGGTCATGAACGCCAATACCGCCGCCCTCGCTGAGGGGCTGGGCCTGGGATCGGCGCTGGGATTGGACCTGACGATGCTGCGCGAAGTGTTTTCGCAAACCGGCGCCAACTCCCGGGTGCTTGAGACCGACGGCGAGGACATGCAGAGCCGAAGTCATGACTGCTATTTCTCCGCCGCCCATGCGGCCAAAGACTCCGGGATCGCCCTGTCCCTGGCGCATGAGGTCGGATTGGAGCTCCCCCTCGCCAAGGCCGCCTATCACCAATACGCGCGGCTGGTGAGCCTCGGAAAGGGGGAATTGGACAAATCCGCCGTGGCCGAGCTGACGTTCAAGGAACGACTCAGCGGATAGACCAGGCATCGAAGGCGCTCCTCAGCGTATATCGAAGGGCCGCTCTGCGCGAGCGGAAGCCGGCAGATACCGCCATCGCTTTTCATGATCGACATCGAACGAGCCCAAGAACGTCGCGCCTGGCTCCAACGATCGAAACTCCACCAAGCGAATCACGCAGGCTTCGGACTCGATCACCCTCGCATCGTACTGGCCAAGCACGAGCAGACTACCGGAGGGATGGTGATAGAGATTCCTCCTCCCGACATACCCGGTATCGGGAAACAGTTCCACCGTGGCCGAACAGCCGGATGGTCGTTCGATGTGAAGGATCAGCCGAAAGCGGGCAAGAAAGGGATGGGTGGCCAGACGGGTGACAGTCAGCCGATAGCCGGCCGCGGGCAGATCGACCACGGCGGGCTCGGGCTTGTCACTATTGCAGCCCGTAAGGAGTAGAGCCAGACCGATCACCAGCCGCCCCGGCTCCCTCACCCCCCTCACTTGGCGCCGGGAACCTTCGAAGCGGCGCCGATCGCGTCAAGTCCGGCTTCGGCGCACGCATCGTCCAGATGCGCACCCGGCGCACCTCCCACTCCGATCGCGCCGACCGTTTCACCGGCAATTTCGATCGGCAAGCCGCCGCCGACCATCAAGATGCTCTCGTTCATCTCGCGCAAGGCCTGTAAGGCCGGTTGTTTGGCGATCATCTCCGCCAGATCCGTGGTCGGGCGGCGGAGACTGGCAGCGGTGTAGGCTTTCTTTCGACTACTGTCGACCGTATGCGGGCCGGCTCCGTCCGCGCGCAGCATAGCGCGCAGCACCCCGGCGCGATCGACCACAGATGCGCTCACGCGGTATCCATCCTTCTTGCAAAAGTCGACGGCCGCCTGCGCGGCCTTGCCGGCTAACACCACAGGGAGCACGGATTCCTTCGGCAAATCCTCAGCCGCGCCTGCCACGCCTTGCGCCACGCCGGCCATCAACAAGAACCCGACTCCCATCTGAATGCCCTTGTGCATCACATCCTCCCTTGCGTGAAACGATTGTGAATAGTGCCCACGCCCCGTTCGATGCATGGCAAACGGCGAGCCTACGGCGACAGGAGTGTTCTGTCAATGCTTGACCCGGAGATTTGCAACCAGGCAGTTTGGGCAGAGAGCAAGACGAAACAAGAGCGAGGGTGAGAAACGCGCCGAGATGATGTGGGTTAGTACGTGGAAATCGGATGAATGGCGGGGCTCATTGGACCGGGACGTTGCAGCTCTTCGATCCACACCTTGGCCTGGGCGACGTAGAATGTGTAGTCCGTCTCCGGGTACCCAGCTACGACGGAATACAGGAGTTGCTCCGCCTCTTGTTCGCGCCCGGCAATGACGCTGGTGCGCGCCGCCTGCAGGGTACAGGAGGCAGCCATGGCCTTGGGATCCACAGTGGTTCGAACCGGCTGGCGCATCACGAACCGATCGAGCGACTTCAGTAGATCGGAAGAAGGGTTGAGGGAAACATCAGCCGACTGCCGTAACTGCTTGGCGGCAGAGAGGACCGTCTCGACATCCGGACTGGTCTGACAGTGCCGATAGAGTTCCCACAAGGACATGACGGAAGCCGAGCGTGTTCCGACCCCCTTCTCGGCTGGTGCGAGCACCTGGCATCCCGCCATAAGGAGCGCACAGGCTACCACGCCCGCCTTCCATGGCATCAGGCGAATGATCATGCCTATCCTTACCCAAACGCTTCCGCCACTGTCAAGATTCCGAACCGGCGATCAGAGGAAAATCTCGACCGGAGTCGTCATTGCTTAGCGCGCGATATCTTCGATGAGTGCGCGCAACGGTTCTGCCACCGACCAGGCCTGTGCGAAACAACCGCGAGGGAGATGAGGGGCTTGGCCATCGAAGATTTCCGATACCTGGCCGATGCAAGCTTCGTCCAGATGCGCCTCCAAGCCCGCGAGAAATTCGCGCGCCTCCCGCCGCGCCGCCGGCTCGCCGCCATGCTTCCTGACCCAGGCCGTCACGAAGGGACCCAGCAGAAACGGCCAGACCGTTCCTTGATGGTACGCTCCGTCCCGTTCCGCGACGGTTCCCACATAGACGGGACAGAACCGAATATCCTCCGGCACAAGCGTACGAAGCCCCACCGGGGTCAGGAGGCGTTCCTTTAAGACTTGCAACACCTGCAGCGCCTGTGAGCCGGGCACCAACTCATCATCCAGCGCCAGGGCGTAGACCTGGTTCGGGCGGAGCGAGGCATCGTCACCGGTCGGTCCATCCACGACATCAAACAGGTATCGCCCCGCCGGATACCAGAAGCGCGCACGGAACGACTCGACCGCTCGCCGGCGATCTTGTCGACAGCGCTCCGCATAGGCCGGCTCACCGCACTGGTCCGCCCACGACGCCGCAATGGCCAGGGCTCGCACCCACAGAGCCTGAACCTCGACCGGCTTTCCGTGCCTCGGCGTCACGACCCACTCGCCCACCTTGACATCCATCCACGTCAATTGGACGCCGTCGATGCCGCCGGTCACCAGCCCATCGTCATCGACGCGAATACCGTATCGAGTTCCGCACCGATACCCCTCGACAATCTGCTTGATCGCAGGCCAAGCCACCTTGCGAATCCCGTCGAAGTCACGACTGTAGTGCAGGTACCGATCCACCGCATGGACGAACCAGAGCGACGCATCGATGCTGTTATAGTCCGGCGCGCCGCCCTCCGTGAACCGATTCGGCACCATGCCCTGCGACAGCTCCGACGCGAAGGCCTCGATAACCTGCCGAGCAATGTCATATCGCCCCGTAACCAGGCAGAGGCCCGGCAAGGCAATGCACGCATCGCGCCCCCAATCGGCAAACCAGGGATATCCCGCCATCACGGTATGCCCCGTCCCACGCCGGCTTAGGAACGCTTCCGTCGCTTCCCACAATCTCCGCACCAGGGGATCTTCCGTCGGTCTGGAACGGGCGCGGCCTTCCCGACGACGACCCTCTGCGGTCAAGCTCAGAGCGACATCCACCGCAGCATTCGCCTCGGTCGTCAACACCAGCTCAGCCGATTTTCCAAGTCCGAGCGTAAATTGCCATTCACCCGGCGACCACCAATCCTCGACATGATCGAGTCCCCGCTCCCGCTCGATCGGATACTCCACCTGGCGATACCAATAGGGCTCGTGACGATACGTACCGTTGTGGAGGGCTTGCACGGCCGGCAGGGTTCGATAGGGCTGCCAGGTCACCCGCCCTTCGCTCATTTCGGCCGCCGGGCGCAGGTGGACGTTTTCCTGGTGCAAGGCGTGAAAATCGCGGCCTGAGAGCATCGGCCGCACGCGCAGCACGATCGCAGCCGTGGACGGCGCGTCCAGACTCCATCGCACGATGACCAGATCCCGTCCCGGAAGACAACAGATCTCGCGCCGCAGAGTGATCCCCGCGACGTGATACCGCCAGGTCGGCCAGGGAACGGGCGAAAACGCGTCACAATACCGAAACCCTTCCGGATCAACGGCGCCGCGATACAGATTCGTCGAGAGGGCTACGGACTGTCCGTCCAGATCGACCCGTTCTTCAAGGTGATTCACCAAGACCACGCGATCGAGCGGCGGATTCCTGGCCACCAACAGCAGGGCGTGGTACCTCCGGCTGTTCGCCCCGGCGACGGTCCCGCTGGCGTACCCACCCAGCCCGTTGGTCTCCAACCATTCGAGACTCACGGCACGATCGAGGTCTTGGCAGGTTCTGGTGTCGACCGTCACGGTCATTCCCCCGACTGTTGAATGAGCTTGGCGACGAGTCCCGTCCAGCCGGTTTGATGCGAGGCTCCGATGCCCGCCCCGTTGTCGCCATGGAAATATTCGTAAAACAGAATCACGTCTCGCCAATGCGGATCGCGTTGGAACCGCTCCGTTCCGCCGTAGACCGGCCGCCGCCCGTCCGGTCCGCGAAGAAAGATGTGCGTCAGGCGACGCGACAGTTCTGCGGCCACTTGCGCGAGATTCAGCTTGCGCCCCGAACCGGTCGGATATTCGACGAGGAAAGCATCCCCCAGAAAATAGTGGAACTTCTGCAGGGACTCGATGAGGAGATAGTTCACGGGAAACCACACGGGCCCGCGCCAATTGGAATTGCCGCCGAACAGCCCGTTCGTCGATTCCGCCGGCTGGTACTCGACGCGATGGTGAAACCCCATCGCCGAAAAGACATAGGGATGGTCGTGGTGGTGGCGGGACAGAGCCCGCACGCCATAGGGCGACAGGAACTCCTGCTCGTTCAGCAGGTAGTGCAGCACGCGCATCAGCCGATGGCGGTTGACAAGCGATAGGAAGCGGCGCACCTCGCCGTCCTGCGACTGGGTCTCGATATGTTGACCGAAATCCTGACGGTTCTCGATGAACCATTGCATCCGATGCTTGAACCGCGGCAGCCGGTCGATCAATTCGGAGTTGAGGGTCTCCACCGCAAAGAGCGGAATGAGCCCGACCATCGATCGAAGTTTCATGGGAAACGTTTTGCCATCCGGCAGGTGCAACACATCGTAAAAGAATCCGTCTTCTTTGTTCCAGAGTTCGATCTTCTCGCCGCCGATATTGTTCATCGCCCGACAGATGTAGACGAAATGCTCGAAGAACTTGCTCGCGACATCTTCGTAGGCGCGATCCTCACGCGCCAATTCCAGCGCAATCGTCAACATGTTGAGACAGTACATCCCCATCCAACTGGTGGCATCCGACTGTTCGATGTGGCCTCCGGTCGGAAGCGGTTTGCTCCGATCGAACACGCCGATATTGTCCAGCCCTAAAAATCCGCCTTGGAAGATATTCTTCCCCTCGGCATCCTTACGGTTCACCCACCAGGTGAAGTTGAGCAGGAGCTTGTGGAACACCCGTTCCAGAAAGATACGATCTCCCACGCCCTTCCGCTTCTTTTCGATTTTGTAGACCCGCCACGTCGCCCAGGCATGCACCGGCGGGTTCACGTCTCCCAACGCCCATTCATAGGCGGGAATTTGGCCGTTGGGATGCATGTACCACTCCCGCAACATCAGGACGAGCTGATCCTTGGCAAATCGGGAATCGACCAGCGCAAGGGGCAGGCAATGAAAGGCCAGATCCCAAGCCGCATACCAGGGATACTCCCATTTATCCGGCATGGAAATGACGTCGGCGTTATAGAGATGCATCCACTCGCTGTTTCGGCCACGTAGGCGTTCCGGCGGCGGCTCCGGTCCGGCCGGGTCCCCCTTAAGCCAGCGATCGACTTCATAGTGATAAAACTGTTTGGTCCAGAGCAACCCGGCAAAGGCCTGGCGCTGCACCAGTCGCGCGTCATCCGAGACATTCGGAGCAGCGAGGCCCGCATAAAATTCATCCGCCTCGCGCATACGGCTCGCAAAGACTTCTTCGAAGGGCCCGAGATCCGGCGCCGCCTCGCCGGTTTCGTTGGTGAACCGTAGTCGAAGCGTCACCGCCTGGCCTGGTTCCACCATCAGCCGATAGAGGGCTGCCGCCTTCGATCCGACCTGCTCGGGATTGACCGCGCGCTGGTCGCCATGGACGATATAGTCGTTGATGCCGTCCTTCACATACGAAGCCCCGTCGGCATCGCCGTAGAGGCGGCGAGTGTTCGTCTCGTTTTCGGTAAATAACAACGGCGGAGCCCCATCGCACAACAGCCGCCGCCGGCCGTAATAGTCATGATCGAACTCGACGGTGCTGACGGAGGCGGTAGACGGCCCCTGTCGCATTCGCGGGCGTCGGACATCCAGCCCCCAGGACCAGGTGTTGCGAAACCAGAGTGTCGGGAGCACCGTCAAATCGGCTGGGTCCGGACCACGGTTAGCGATCGTGATCCGCCAGAGCAGGTCTTCCGGCGTCGCCTTGGCATATTCCACGAACACATCGAAATATCGGTCCCCCTCGAACACCCCCGTGTCGAGCAGTTCGAACTCCGAATCGGTCCGACCGCGCCGTTGATTTTCCGCGACCAACCGACTGTAGGGAAATGCCGCTTGAGGATATTTGTAGAGACACTTCATGTAGGAATGCGTCGGCGTGGAGTCGAGGTAGAAATAGTACTCCTTGACATCCTCCCCATGATTGCCTTCATTGCCGGTCAGACCGAACAGCCGTTCCTTCAGGATGGGGTCGCGTCCATTCCAAAGCGCTAACGCCAGACAGATGAATTGATGGCGATCGCAGAGGCCGGCCAATCCATCCTCGTTCCATCGATAGGCCTTGGATCGAGCATGGTCGTGCGGCACGGCCTCCCACGCTGTCCCGAAGGGGCTGTAGTCTTCCCGAACCGTTCCCCAGGCCCGTTCGCTGAGATAGGGCCCCCACCGCTTCCAGTGTCGCTTGCGTTGGTCATCCTCGGCCAGCCGCCGTTGCTCGGCCGGCTGGTCCATCTGTGCCTCGTCCTTCGTTTCTCCCGACATCACGCAGGGCCCTCTCATGCCAAGATGCATCGTCCGAGCATGCGCAGCATGCTCCGGGCACGGGAAAGATGCAACTGCAATCCCCGTCGGAAGCTGGAGGTCGGTAGAGTCTATTCGGTCAGAGGACGGTCACGAGGACCGGGAGTATTGAGGGGCTACGGGAGGGAAGTGGAGAGCCGTGGCCTAGGACCACACGACGCTCTCCTGATTCATCAGGTAGTCGATGACTTCGATGCTGTCACGCAACTGGAGTTGGGCTCGCTCGGACATCGGCAGGATCGCGCCGACGAGCTTGCCCGATTCCACCTCGGACAGGTTGGGAATTCCGTCATTGCTTCGCTTTTCGAGTTCGGATCGATAACTGGCCACTTGGTGCCTCCAATCTCTTGTCGGCTGCGTTAGAGCAATTCTTAAGCCAGGACGAGTATCCGTGAGATCCTGCGTAGGGAAAAGCATAGCACAGGCCTCGTAGGGAACTGGGAAAGCGAGGTAACCGCTCAATTTGTGACTGGTTTCACGAGATCGCTAGTGGGATTCCGCGAGGGGCGGAAGGGCGCCGAGATAGGAAAACCCGCCGATCTTCACTAGCGTCGTGTCAGGACGCAGTCGAAAGTCGTCGCGGGCAACGTCAACGAACCGTGGATCCACCGTCAAATCGGAATCGGGCTTGAGTTCGGGGGCCGCTTGGTGCGGCGTTCCGGGACGGAGATAGTCGGATTCCTTGTTCTGCATCGCATTGTAGGACAGGGTCACCCGGCTTGCGGGCCCCACCACGAAACCGTAGGTGTTGTAACTGACGATGTTTCCCGAAGCCTCGTTTTGAGAGGTCCCCAGGAAGGCGGCGCCGCCGCCGTTCTTCACGAGGGTATTGCCGACCAAGACCGCCCGGGACAGGTCGTTCACGATCACGGCCTCGAAGAGGCTCCGCGTGATGACATTGCGTTCCAATCGCACGGCAGACTTTCCCGCTATGCTGACCCCATGGTCGTTGTCGTGGATCAGATTTCCCCGCAACAGGGCCTGCGAATTCGCGAATTGTACCCCCGTAGTCTCGCTGCCGCCGATGACACAATCTTCGATGCGCACCTCCTCGACCTGTTGGGTGAACAACATGCCCTTCACCCGCACATGATGGAGAAAGATCCCGCGCCCATTGAAGATCCCCATGGCATGACCACCGTGCTCGTTGATGGTCATCCCGGCAATCTCGACGTCGGTGGCGCCGTAAGGCCACTTGCCGACATGAAAGACCCCCACGCGTTCGCGCCCCACGATCGTGACCTGATCCATTCCGGCCCCGATCAGTCGAATCTGTTCCTTGCTATGGATGGTCACGTCCTCGGCATAGGCACCGGGCTTGACGAGAATCGTGTCGCCCTTCTTCGCAGCATCCACCGCCTCCTGAATGGATCGATACTGCCCTGACCCGTCCAAGGCGACCACCAACTCTCGCGACTCCGCCGGAAGCGCAGTCTCCGCCCACAGGGCGGCTGGTCCGGCCAGGCCGATGGCAAGGCAGAAGGCGACGAGTGTGAGGAGGCTTCGCATGATGCTGATGGTCATACAGCCGGATGCGGCGAGAAGTCAATCAGCCGAGATTGCGGCCTCCTGTGCTCCATGGTATCGTCGCGCCCCATGATCCTCGTGGGCCTCACCGGCGGCGTCGCAACGGGCAAGAGCACTGTGGCCAAGATGTTTGCACGCTGCGGGGCCCGGACCATTGATGCGGACGCCTTGGCACGGCTCGTCGTGGAACCGGGCAAACCGGCTTGGCGCGCCATCCTCGCCGCCTTCGGCCGGCAAGTGCTCAACGACGATCGCACGCTCGACCGCGCAGCCCTCGGCGAGATCGTGTTTCGTAACCGAGTCAAACTGCGCCGTCTGGAACGCATCATTCACCCCCGCGTCGCCCGCGCGCAGGCGCAGCTCACCGCCGCCATCGCACGCGCGACCCCCAATGCGGTCATCGTGTACGAAGTCCCGCTCCTGTTCGAAGCAGGCGTCGACCGACGAGTCGACCGCACCGTCGTCGTCACGGCGGACCGCGAGACTCAGATCGTCCGACTCAAGCGCCGCAACGGCTTTACGCGCGCGGAAGCCCTGCGCCGGATCAGAAGCCAACTGCCGATGCGGCAGAAGATTGCCGCCGCCGACTATGTGTTGGACGGCACCACGCCTCGTTCCCGCCTATTTACGCAAGTGAAACGGCTGTATCGCGAATTGCAGCGGCTCGCGTGATCGCCGCTTTTCCCTCGCGGCTGCGGTGTGTTAGCATCCGCCCATGCGACAGGTCGTCATCATCGGGTCCGGCCCGGCCGGACTCACCGCCGCCATCTACAGTGCCCGGGCCAATCTGTCCCCTCTGCTCATCGAGGGCTGGCAGTCCGGCGGCCAATTGACGACCACGACCGAGGTCGAGAATTATCCCGGTTTCTCCAAGGGCATCATGGGTCCCGAGCTGATGAAGGAGATGCGGGCCCAGGCTGAGCGGTTCGGCACGGAGTTCTTGACGGGCGATGTGTCGCGAGTCGACCTCTCGCAACGCCCATTCCATTTGGTCGTGGACGAGGAACAGCGGATCGACACCGAGACCTTGATCGTCGCCACCGGGGCCTCGGCCATTCGCTTGGGACTGCCGAATGAGTCCCGCTTGACCGGGTATGGGGTCTCCACCTGTGCCACCTGCGACGGATATTTCTTTCGTAACAAGGACGTCGTGGTAGTCGGCGGCGGCGACAGCGCCTTGGAGGAAGCGCTCTTCCTCACTAAGTTCGCCAGGACCGTGACGGTGGTCCATCGGCGCGATAAGTTACGGGCCTCCAAAATCATGCAAGAGCGGGCCATGGGCCATGAGAAGATCACCTTCGCATGGAACTCGGTGGTCGAAGACATTCTCGGCCAGGATCATGTCACCGGGGTCCGCCTGAAGAACGTGGTCACCGGCGCCTCGTCCGACCTCGCCGGTTCCGCCCTCTTCGTTGCCATCGGCCACCGTCCCAATACCGACCTCTTCAAGGACCAGCTCGACATGGACGAGAAGGGCTACCTGCGAACCATAGCAGGAACCGCCACGAGCCGTCCGGGCGTCTTTGCCGCAGGCGACGTTCAGGACAGAACATACCGCCAGGCCATCACGGCGGCGGGCACGGGCTGCATGGCGGCGATCGATGCCGAGCGGTTCCTGGAATCACTGCCGCATCACGGCTAAATCCTCCTGAGGATGCTCAAACCGATCGTCCGACAGGCCGGATAACATCATGTATTGCGCGATCGTCCACTACCACGAACTGGCCCTCAAGGGGCGCAACCGTGACTTTTTCGAGCAACGGCTGGTCCGCAATCTGCGCTTGGCCCTTCGAGATCTGACGCTCCGACAGATCCAAGCCATGCAAGGCCGCATCCGCATCACGATTCCCAAGGACGTCGATCCAGCTCAGGTCGCCGATCGGTTACGCAGAGTCTGCGGCCTGTCGAACTTCCTCCTGACGGAATCAGTCCCACTCGATTTGGCCTCTCCGAACCTCACCCCGCTGAAGGAGGCGGCGGTCAGGCAACTGGCCCAGGAGACGTTTCAGTCGTTTCGAGTCACGGCCAAACGAGCCGACAAACGCCTTCCCCTGACCTCGATGGACGTTGAACGCGAGATCGGCGCCCACGTCTGCGCGGTAACGGGAAAACCCGTCAAACTCAAACAGCCGGACCTCACCCTGCATGTCGAACTGTTGACCAGGGAGGCGCACGTCGGCGCCCGAAAGATCAACGGACCAGGCGGCATGCCGGTGGGAACGAGCGGGAAGGTCGCCTGCCTGATTTCAGGCGGAATCGATTCACCGGTTGCGGCCTACCGGATGATCAAGCGGGGCTGCAAGGCCGTCTTCGTCCACTTTTCGGGCCGCCCGTTGGTCAGCCGCGCGTCGGAGGAGAAGGTGCAGGAACTGGTGCAATTGCTGACGACCTATCAGTACCATGCGCGCCTCTTCGTAGTGCCGTTCGGCGAAATCCAACGCGAGATCGTCGCCCAGGCGCCCTCCCCGTTTCGCGTCGTGCTCTATCGGCGGCTCATGGTGCGGATTACGGAAGAGCTGGCCAGGCGGGAAGGCTGTTGGGCCCTGGTCACCGGTGACAGCCTCGGCCAGGTCGCCTCGCAGACCTCGGAAAACCTGTCCGTCATCGAGGCCGCCGCGGAATTGCCGATCTTGCGGCCCCTCATCGGCATGGACAAAATCGAAATCACCGAGCAGGCCCAGCAGCTCGGCACCTTCACCACGTCGATCGAACCGGATCAGGATTGCTGCAAACTCTTCGTGCCGCTCCACCCCAGCACCAGGACCAGGCTGGATGATGTGTTGCGCATCGAACGAGGATTGGAGATCGGTACGTTGGTCAAGCAGGGGATCGAGCGGGCAGAGCAGTCCGAGTTCACTTTTCCTGCATGAGGCGGTCCAACGCCCGTTGCCGCACCAGGCGAAAATGGGCGTTCAGCTCGCGCTCCATCGCGACGGCGACCACCCAATCGGGCACGATGGTCTGGACCTCGACGAGCAACTCGAAATCGGCCCTCGTCTGGGTTCCATCGCCGGCCCCCTCCAACTTCCACTTCCGATGGTAGCGCTTGAAATCGCCGCCCTTCAGGTCCGTCACCAGCCCACCCCCGGGCAGGGGGTGCGACTCGCACAGCAATCGATGCTCGCCCGGCAACAGCGCATGGGAGATGTAGAGGTCGGTGAGCACTCGCCCGTCTTTTTCTTCCAGGTGGGCCAACCGCATCTGGGTCTCGAAGAGCTCAGGCCACTTGCGGTACTCCGCCAGGATGGAATGGATGACCGCGGGACTCCCCGGGAAAAGGAGGGTGGCCTTGGCTCGAACGCCGCCCTGAGGGTCAGGCTGCACCACGAGCGCCCTGAGCAAATGCTCAGACCCGATTTCTCCGGCCAAGGCCGAACCGCCCGACAACGACAGGGCCGCAGCCAGGCCGAGGCAGAGAACTGTATGGACAGAAACCAGACGCCACATGGGAAATGGGTACGTATCCGTCACGCGAGTGGACCCTTAAATTATACTGATCACGGCGCCCTAGTGCGAGGCTGGAAATCAGCCGACGCGCCGGACTGCCGGGACGGGAACGATCGCGCGGCGCGCCCCATCACGCCGGTTCGCGACCGTCGGTGGGACTGTGTTACCATGCCCGACCACCGGAGGAGAGCCGATCCATGCACCGATTTCAACTGAGGCGAGTTCCCGTTCTGCTGATCACCGCCCTGATCGCTTGCACCATTCCCGCGCTTGCCTTGGCGCAAGCCCCGACCGATTCGTCCGCCACCACGGAACAGTCCTGTAGCTTCGGTATGGCCAAGGGTGAGCCCACCCAGCGCTGCCTCGTGCCGATCCCTGACGGCTGCGTAATCGCAAAATTCCCGGGAACCAACAAGCCTTGGACGACCGTGTCGAAAGCGGGCCGCACGTACTGCAAATTCGACGAGAAGGCCACGGACTGGAAAACGCGGATCACCGGCCAATGCGGCAAATGCGATTCTCCCCACTGCACCGGACAATTCATGGTGCGCTTCGACTGCTCCAAACCATAATGGCCGCAGACGCCCTGACGGAACACATCAAACAGGCGGCCCTCGACCTCGGGTTCTCCATCGTCGGCATCAGCACCTTCCTCTCCGGCCATTCAACGCAAGACTCTGCGCCAAACCGGGAACTCTTTCCGGACCAGCTGGGCGCTCGCCTGCGTGAATGGCTTCGACGCGGATACCAGGCCACCATGGCCTGGATGGCCAGGGATCCCGACCGTCGGACGAATCCCAGCCATGTGCTGCCGGGCTGCCGTTCGATCATCTCCGTCGGCATGAACTACTACACGGCCCGCCAGGCCGACGAACGTCCGGGAAACGGACGCATCGCGCGGTACGCCTGGGGCAGGGACTATCACCGTATCCTGGGCGACCGGTTGGATCGGTTCGTCGAACACATCGACCGACTCGCCCCGGGAAGCCGTCATCGCGCCTACGTGGATACCGGCCCGGTGATGGAAAAGGCCTGGGCTCAGCAAGCGGGCTTGGGCTGGATCGGGAAACACTCGAACCTCGTCTCGCCTCGATTCGGGTCGTGGCTTCTCCTCGGTGAAATCCTCACGACGCTGGAACTCACGCCGGATGAGCCCGGCACGGACCTCTGCGGCACCTGCACCCTCTGTATCCAAGCCTGCCCCACCGGGGCGATCACGGAACCCTATGTCGTGGATGCGGGCCGCTGCATTTCTTACCTCACAATCGAATTGCGCGGGAGCGATCCCCCCTTGCCGGACGACCTCCGTCGTGGCATCGGCAACAAAATTTTCGGCTGCGACGACTGCCTGGATGTCTGCCCCTATAACCTTCAAGCAGACCCGACGCAGGAACCCGGCTTTCAACCCAGCCCCTTGACTGCCGCCCCGTCGCTGGAAGCCCTGGCGCAGTTGGACGAACCGGCCTTCGCCGCCGCGTTTAGAGAAAGCCCCATCCGCCGAGCCAAGCACATCGGGTTTCAACGGAACCTGGCTTGGGCCATGGCCAATCAACAGCGGCGATCCGAGTCCGTCGCCTCCGACGACAGGCCCTGACCACCCCACTGTTCCTCTCGCGGGGTTAGTGATAGGCTACGGACCACGGCACCATGCAGGCACCCACCCTTCTGATCGTCGAAGATGAAGAACGGATGCGTCGGCTGTTCGAGCTGGTGCTGAAGCCGGCCGGCTACAACCTCCTCTTCGCCTCATCCGGCGGCGAAGCGATTCACCTCATTCAAGAGCAGGGCACCATCGACCTGATCATCACGGACCTCCAACTCGGCGGATTGTCCGGCATGGATGTGTTGGAGGCGGCACGCCAACACCTGCCGGACGTGCCGGTCCTCATCGTCACCGGCTATGGGACCGTGAAGTCGGCGGTCGAGGCCATGCAGAAGGGCGCCTACGACTACATCTCCAAACCAGTGGATAACGATGAGCTGAAGATCCTCATCGCACGGGCGCTCCAAGTCCGCCGCCTCTCCCGCGACAACCGGACCCTGCGGGCCGGCCTGCAGGAACAGTTCGGGTTCGACCGCATCGTCGGCGTCTCCAAAGAAATGGAACTCGTCAAACGCCTGGCCCAGGAGGTCGCGCAGACCGATGCGACCGTCCTCATCACCGGCGAAAGCGGTACGGGCAAGGACCTGCTCGCGCGCGCCATTCATCTCGCCGGCCCGCGCGCCCAAGGGCCGATGGTGGCGGTCAACTGCGCCGGGATTCCCGAACACCTGATGGAATCGGAACTGTTCGGGTACGAAAAGGGCGCCTTCACCGACGCGAAGAAATCCAAGCCGGGCCGTTTTCAACTCGCCGACCACGGGACGCTCTTCCTAGATGAAATCGGAGAAATGAGTCTGACGGCACAGGCCAAACTCCTCCGTGTGCTGGAACAGCATGTCGTGGAGCCGCTCGGAGCCGTGCGAAGCCAGGCCGTGAACATCCGGGTCATTGCCGCCACCAACCAGGAACTGCCGGAACTCATCAAGGCTGGGCGATTCCGCCTGGATCTCTACTATCGGCTAAACGTGTACCAGCTCAGAATCCCCGCCTTGCGGGAACGGCCGGAGGACATCGAGCCGATCCTGACCCAATTCCTGGAGCGGGCCCGAAAGGAACGCGGCTGCCGCATCAAGGGGGTCACGCCGGAGGCACTCACCCGGCTGAAACAGTATCCCTGGCCCGGCAACGTCCGTGAACTCCACAATGTCGTGGAATGGCTGACCATCACCTGCAAAGAGGGATCGGTGACGATGGACCACCTGCCGGTCTCGTTGAACAAGCCCCAGCCTCATCAGGCCGCTCAGACGGCCGAACCGCCCTCTCTACTCGCGCTGGGCCTGTCGGTGGAAGAGGTCGAGAAGGCCATGTTGGTCGAGGCCCTGGAAAAAACGGGCGGGAACATCTCTGAAGCCAGCCGCCTGCTGAAGATCACCCGCAACACGCTGCGCTACCGCATGGCGAAGTACAACCTTTCACAGCCCTAGGCTGATGCGCCGGATAGGACGAACCGGAGGGCTCCAACGAAAATTTCTCCTCGCGCTGCTGATCGTCGGCCTCATCCCCGGCATCGTCGCGCTGGTCGCCACCTACCGATCCAGTACCGCCAGTCTCAAACAGGCGATCGGCGAGGGCTTTCAGGAAATCGCGCGCTCGACCGCCATCCGCCTTGCCTCGGCGGTGGATACGGAAATCGACCGCGTCGTCCGCTTGGCGCTGGCCCCGCTGCCGGTGCAACGATCGGTCATGCTGGCCGACCAGCGGACCGCCCCACTCCCAGAGGCCGCCGAGAGCGTTCGTTATCTCCGTGAATGGGCCCGGGAATCGAAGCACCTCCTACGGGTGACCCTCACCGATCGCCTGGGCCGAGTTGTAGCCTCGACAGACCCACACCTCACCCCAAACCAGGCCTCCCAGACTTGGTGGCAGGAAACCATGCAGGCATCACGGGGGCAGGCCTTCGTCGGCACCCTTGCCTTCGATGCCGACGCGAACGACATGGTCTTCGAGGTCGCCGTGCCCATCCTTGCGGACGCCCAGGAGAATCCCATCGGCGCGATCGGTCTGGTCGTCAGGCGCACCCTCCTCACCGAGATGATCCTGCCGATCCACATCGGCGACAGCGGTCACGGCATGTTGCTCGACACACAAGGCACCCCCTTGATCTGCCCGGTCCTCCCCCCGACCGCCCACTTGATTCCGCCGGCCTTGATGAACCGCCTCACCACTGACCGTCCGTCGTGGTTGGTCGCAGAGGACGACGGGCATGGAGGCCACCAGGCCATCGTGGGCGCCGCCCCGGTGCAGTTCACTCACCAGCTGACTGCCGGCAGCCTCGGCGGCGGACGCTGGTTCGCGTTCATCAGGCAGGCGCCGGAGGAAACCTATGCGCCGGTCTATTCGCTGCTGCTCACCGTGGGCCTGATCGGATTCGGGCTGGTGGTCGGCCTGTCCGCGTTAGGGTTCGTGGTCGGCGCCCGCATCGTCAAGCCGATCACCGCCCTCCAGCGCGAGGCGGAAACGCTCCGACAGACCCTGACCCTGCCGGCTCCCTCGGACGAACCGCGGGGCCACGGCCTCCCCACATTAGCAATGGAGTTTCGCACCGGAGACGAGCTGGAAGATCTGGCGGAAAGTTTCATCGCCATGCGGCAGAGGCTAGAAGCGAATCTGGAGACGATCAAAACTCAGCAGCACGAACTCATCCGCCAGGAGAAGCTGGCCTCCGTCGGACAACTCTTGGCTGCCTTGGCCCACGATCTCAGAAATCCCCTCGGCATCATCCGCAGCAGCGCCCAGGTGGTGCTCGATAGGCCGCAGGAGGAGGCCATTCGTCAGGAAATGGTGCGCTACATCATCGATGAAGTCGACAAGCTCTCCCAACGGCTGCACGACTTCCTGCGTTATGCCAGGCAAAAGCCGCCCGACCTGCGACTGTGCCGGCCCGACGAAGTGATGCGCGACGCGTTACGCCAGTGGGACGCGCTGGGTGGCCATGGGCGGATCACGGTGGAACGCCGGTTCGAGAGGTCCCTCCCGTCGATTCAAGTCGATCCCGAACAGATCAAAGAAGCCGTGGTCAATCTCCTGATCAATGCAGGGGAGGCGATGCCGGATGGGGGCACGCTGACCATCACGACGGGCCTGGTCGAAGGCGGTATGGTCGAGCTGCAGGTGGCGGACAACGGAGGCGGGATCGCGCCCGAGCACCTGACCCGCATTTTCGAGCCCTTCTTCACGACGAAGGACTACGGCACGGGACTAGGGCTGACGAACGTGAAGCGATTGGTCGAAGACAACGGGGGGACCTTGGAGATCACCAGCACCCTAGGTCAGGGAACGGCCTGCAGGCTTCGCTTTCGCCCCGCCGCTGCCCAAACCCCCGCTTGAGGAGATTACACTCGCTTGGTCATGCGGGCGAATCGCTCCTGCAGCACCAGCCCGGTGGCGGCCAGGCGTTTGTTGCGAATCGTCTCTCGCACGGCCTCGATCCGCGCCGAAAAGTTGGGATGGGTCTTGAAGAAGGCTTGGTCGTCGCCCTTGAGATCCCGCAGGCGAGATAACAGGCCGATGTACGCCTCCGCGTCATACCCGACCCTGGTCGCGAAGACCTCTCCGACCCGATCGGCATCTGTCTCCTTGTCCTGGTCCAGGCCCTCATCGAGGAGTTTCTTGACTGCGCCGTCGATCACGCCCTTGAACGCGGCGGGATTATTCGTCGCATAGGCCAGCCCCGCTTCGGTGACGCCGGCGAGTCGTTTGCTGCGCTGGATCACATCGAGAATGTGTTTCTCGCTCACGTGGGCAATCTCATGGCCCAAAACCGCGGCGAGTTCCGCTTCATCACGAATCTGGCGCAGGAGCCCCCGCGTCACGAAGATATACCCGGCCGGCGCAGCGAACGCGTTGATCGAATCATGGTTGAGAATGGCGACCCGATAGGGGATGTCGGGTCGGTCCGACGTGTTGGCCACCGCCCTCGCTACGAGGTTGACGTACCGGACCAGTTCCGGTTGGTCGACCACGCCGCCGTACCGCGCGACCACCTGCAGTGCCATTGCCTGCCCGATGGACGACTCCTCTTCATACCCGATCGGCAGGAGACTCCCGACGACGTTGCCCGCCCCGTGGATGACCCCGGCCAGCCGCGGATTGCCTGATTGGCGCGCGACATCTTCCGCTGCACGCTGCACCTCCGCGCAACTGCCGAGCGTGACGGACAGGACGAGCAGCCCTGCCAGCAGACTCCTGTCACTTCGCATATTCACCGAGCCCTCCCTCCCGCATGAAGTCTTCAACCTCTTGGTCCGACAGGTGATAGGCCGTCATCCGGTCCACGGCTTCCCGATCCTTGGCGGAAATCCCGGCTCGATCCGCATAACTCTCCGAGGCCTTATCCAGCCCCCGCACGCCGGCGGAAGCGGTCGTCTGCGACGCCTCCCCGCCCCTCATGCTCTGACCGAGCTTGGCCAAGGTGTCGCTCTTGCCGGCGGGTTTCACGGCCCCGGTCTTGTTGGCGAAGATCCAACCACGTGTGCCTGACGAGGTCTTCACGTCCAGCCAGGTCCCGTCGCGTCCGACGACCTCCAAAGCCTCGCCGAACTTCACCGTGCCCACGACCGCATCCAGAGAGGTTTTTCCTGCCCGGAGTTGTGCGGTCTTGGCCTGCACATAGACCGTTTCCGCGAAGGCCTCGGGACCCCACAGGAATAGGCCGATTCCTAAGACCACCCCCAACCAGCGCAGCGACCGTCCTCTGTTCACCATGGCCTCCCGTTGCCCTTCACTTCGATGTCAGTTCGTAGACCCCGTCCCAATCTGAAGGCGGGGGTGTCTCCCGGTAATGGGTCGCCCGTTCCAGATAAACTCGCGACGGCCCATCCGCCTCGTCAAGAGCGAGAGCCTCGGCAAACCTGGCGCAAGCAGTCGAGAACTCGCGTGCCTTGTAGACCGCCAACCCCTGCCGGTAGAGCTCGACGACGCGAGCCCTGTGCTGATCCAACTGCCCCTTCCTCGCAAGCAGTTCGAACACCACCACCGGCTCGTGCTTGCCCTTCACTCGTAACAGATCGATCTCGCGCACTTCAACGTCGTTCTTGGCCAGTTCCGCCGTCCGTTGCCCGATGAGGATCCGGACCCCATAAAACTTGCCCGCCCCTTCCAGACGAGATGCCAAATTCACGGCATCGCCGGTCACGGTATATTCCATCCGCTCCTGGGAGCCCATGTTGCCGACGATGCAGGGTCCGGAATTGATGCCGATGCGGGCGGCGATCGCCGGAAGCCCCTCCTGTGCCCACTGCTCTCGCAGACGAGTCAGTTCGGCCTGGCAATCGAGTGCCGCAAAACAGGCCAGCGAGGCATGGCGCGGGTCCGTCAAGGGCGCGCCGAAGAGGGCCATGATGCCGTCGCCTAGGTACTTGTTCACGTTTCCGCGATGGCCGTTCTTGATGATGGTCGTCATCGCCGAAAGGTAGCGATTGAGCAGCGCCACGAGCTCTTCGGGCGACAGCTGCTCAGAGATGGTGGTGAAGCCCACGATGTCGGAGAAGAAGATCGAGATCTCCTTCTGTTCACCGCCGAGCTTGATGGCCTCGGGATGGCGCATGATCTCTTCCACCACCTCGGCGGACATGTACTTGTCGAAGGCGGCGCGCATAAGCCGACGTTGCCTCCCCTCGGTGACATATTCCACCGTCGCCGCCGCGCCGAACGTGACCGCCAAGGCCACTTCGGGAAATACCAGATCCAGCCAGCGTCCATGGCCGGCGAACGCATGGACGGCCAGGCCATAATAGGCCAGGGCCAGCGCCAGCGTGACGCCGAATTTCACCGGATAGGACCGCGGCAGCATGAAGGCTCCGGCGGAGGTGACACAGAGGACGAGCAACGTGAGGAACGAGAACCACGCAGGGGCCGAACTGAGCGCCCGGCCATGCAGCAGATTGTCCAGGGCCGCCATATGGATCAACACGCCGGGCGTGGCGGACGAGAAGGGCGTCACGCGCAGGTCGTACAGACCGGCCGCCGTGCCCGCGATGAAGATCACCTTATCCTTGAACAGGGTCGGATCGAGCGACGGTCGTTCACCCCGCTGCTGTTGTGCAAAGGCCTGGAGGACCCGGCCGACCGAATACTTCCCCACGTGATAGGTCTGCTCTAAAGGGCCGTGCCAGTCGAGCAGCATCGTGCCGTCCGGCTCCAGCGGGACGCTCCGCGGGCCGATCTGCAGGCGGTCCTCTTCAAGCACCACTTGCTCCGTGCCCAGCAGATGCCGCGCGACCGCCAAGGACAAATGCGGCATCGCCTTGCCGTTCACCAACCCCAACAGGGGAATGCGCCTGGTCGGACCGTCCGCATCGGCGGAGAGGTTGATCACCCCTAAGCCGCGGGCCTGTTGCGCCAGAAGGGGAATCGGCGTCTTCACCCCTGCCTCATGGGGAACGGCCGCCCCCTCTCGGTCTCCCCTCCTCGCGACCGGCACTGTCACCCGGCTCAGCAGATCCGGCGGCAGAGAAGACGGCTCCGCTTGAAAGAGCATCGGCAGGAAGACGTTGCCGGCGGCCGCGAGGTCATCGGCGAAACTGTGGTCGTATTCCTCGGCATTCTCGTCGGGTTCGAAGAACATCACGTCGAACACCACGGCCTTGGCGCCGGCTTCTTTCAGGTACCGCACGACGAAGCCGTGCCGATCGCGAGGCCAGGGCCATCGTCCCAAGGCTTCGAGACTCGACTCATCGATGGCCAGCAACAGGAGGCTGGAATCCGCCTTGGCAGGATCGGCGTACCGCCGCACGAGATGGTCCAACGCCTTGTGTTCCGCCACTTCGAGCCACCGCGTCAGGCGCAGCCCGCCCATCAGGACGAAGACCGCCACCCCCACCGCGAGGGCCGACAGGATTTTCTTGTTGCGAGGGGAGAGGGCCATTCGGGCCGTATGGTACTGGAGAAGAGCAAGGAGAAAAAGGGGGAGCCTGGGACCTGTCTGGTTACGGTCCGTCCGTGGCGCAGCGGAACCCGAGCGTCGGCCCCCAGTAAGTCATTTCATCCCAACCGCGGTGACTCACCCGGAGTTCGAGCGGACGCTCCATCCAACTGCCGCCTCGTAACACGCGGAAACTCCCACGTAGGGGCCCCTGGGGATCGCGCGAGGGCGAGGTGCGGTAAAAGTCTTCCGCATACCAGTCCTTCACCCATTCGGACACCAGCCCGACCATCCCGGCGGCGCCGTAGGGTGAGATGGCCGTCGAGGCGGGCTGGGCGGCCCCGTTGGCCACTATTTTCGGCTCGGCCAATTTGACCCGATGCATCTGGATGACCTCGTCGCTGTTCCCCCAGGGATACCGTCGCCCATCCGTGCCGCGTGCAGCCTTCTCCCATTCCGCCTCGGTGGGCAGTCGTTTGCCCACCCACTGGCAGTACGTCCAGGCCTGAGTCCAGGTGACGTTGGTGACAGGATGGTAGCCCAGCTGCGGATCGTCGAATGCATCACGCACTTTCGGTGGCTGGCAGCCCCCCTTGTCCACACAATGACGATACTCGCCGTTCGTGAGGCCATGGGCATCGATCCAAAAGGCGCTCAGAAACAGGCGGTGCAGCGGGCGGGCATCGGGAGGGCCCTCCTCCGACCCCATCAGGAACTCGCCCGCGGGAATCAGGACCATGCCGGCCGGGATAGTCGCGCCTTGCTCTTGCAGCCGTGCCAGTTCCGCCTGTTGCGCTGCCTGCAGTTGGGCAGTCACTCGCGCGATCGCCTCCTCGGTTTGGACGGGCTGGGACTCCGGTGGGCGCGTCGGCAAGACCGGCGCGTGGGTCACGGTCGGCAGGCCACTGCGTGGGCTCTCTTGCGACGGCGGGGGCGGGGGCGCGACCGCCCCTTCCGACATCCGCACCGTTTCGATGCGCACGGAAACCCGCGCCAACTCGGTGACCAAGTCCGAGGAATCGCGTCGCTTGCGCTTAGCGCGTCCGATGGAGGAAAAATCGAAGTCCGGAATGTTGGCCAACAGCGGCGTGGCGTAACTGATCGGCACCGCGAAGGCCATTCCCTCGGGGACGATCCCCGACGGATGGGTAAATTTCGTGGTCAGGATCCCCACCACCTCCCCTCGCCGGTTGAACAGCGGGCCCCCACTGTTGCCGGGATTCACCGCCGCATCCACCTGGAACACCCGCTGCACCCCCTTCGTGCGCACGGCGGCGACATGGCCGCGCGTGACGGTGATCTCGCGCAACCCGAACTGGAAGCCGACCGCAATCACGTCCTGGTCCAGCTTGACCCCGCCGGCATACCCCAGCAGCGCTTCCGAGAGGCCCACCGTCTCCACTTTCAAGAGGGCAAGATCATGTTCCACATCGACGCTCACCACCAAGGCCGGTGCGCGAAACTCGCCGGATGTGACGACGGTGATCCGTTTCGCGTGGGCGATGACATGGTGCGCCGTCAGGACATACCCGTCATGGTGGACGATCACGCCGCTTCCGGCCGGTTTCTCGGCGTGGAAGGGTTGGCGTTCCGTGGCTCCGACCGCTCCGGCGGTCGCGCAGAGAAGCGTCACCAGCAACAAGACGACGGTCATGGCACCACCGGTAAGACCACACTGATCGCCCCAGCATTCTGCCCCAATACCAGGCCTTCACGAGGATAGCCTGTACGATCGCGCTCGCCTTTCGGCTGTCCGTGGCAATCCAGACAATGCCTGGTCGCATAGAGCGGGAACATCAACCGTAGCGCCGCGCCGGCGGCGGCGATCTCGCTGATCACCTGTTCCCGTGGGTAGGCCGCATCGGCAAAGGCCTCCAAGGCCACCTGTTCGTACGCATCAGGACGATTGGCAGGATTTCGCGGAACCAGCGCCGTCTGTTTCAGCCGTACCCCGGTCTTGGCCGTGAACCGGGCCGCCACCCGCTCCCCGAATACCGCGGGGATGAATCCCTTATAACCGGCCCCGCTCCGATTGAGGTTCGCCTGGGCGTCTTCGACGACCTGCTTGCTCACGGCGACCAGTTCCTTGAGCAAACGCCGGCTTCGGGGCGAGAGGGTGCCGGTCTCGACCTCACGCAGATCAACCCCGCTACGGCCCCGGAACATGTCGATCAATTGCCGCTCGAACACGTCCGACGTGAACCCCTTGTCACCCTTGGCGGGATCGTCCAAGAGGGTCTGATTGTCGTTCACGACCGCCCGGCCGGAATCGAGCAAAATCGCCAGCAGCCGGGCCGTCCGTTCCAACTCTAGGATGGTTTGAAAAGGGAGCGATGCGCGAGAAGCGGGCGGGGGATCGGTCGCTCGGGTCGGGAGCACCACGAGCAATCCCATTCCCGCGGCAAGACCAGCTAGCATCCACGGTAGAGCACGTCGCATGGGCCGCCCCCACTGCGTCGGCCTTAGGCCCCGGCGCCGCGCGCCGCGTCGTCCTTCGACGTGCACGGCGCGCCCGGGAAAATGGTAGGACGCCCCTCCGGTGAAGTCAAGCGCTCGACAGCCGTTACCGATGGGACTGGATGTCGATCATCACATTGTCCCCATCCAACTCCAGCGTGACCGGCATGCCTTCTTGAAAGACCGACAACTTGCTCCCCGCCAAGGCATCGATCTCGAACCGCTCCGGTCCATCCGGTGTCGAAATGAGGATTTCTCCCCAGAACGGATCGGCATAGGCGATGCGCCCGGCCACGACCTTATGGTGCTCAAACTGCTCGCCCCCAGGCTTGGCCGCATCCAGCAGTACGTTGCCGGAATCGACCAGCAGCCAGACCGCATCACCGATATGGGCATCATGCAGACCGACCCGATCGGCCTTGTTCGGGCTGATCGTACGAGGCTGCAAGCCATAAGGTGTTTTCACGAACAGGACGCCGCTTTCGATCTTCGTGATGTGGCCGCTGAGCGCCGACCGCGTCCCGATCATGGGATTGTCGGAAAAGTCCGCCCACGCCGCAGACAGGGGCCACAGCAATCCCAGCGCCCCCACGAGCATACATGCATTCCACTTCATGGTCACCTCCTTGCGCGCCGATCTCGGCAAGACCTGCCGGCCGCTCAATACCCCGCCTCGCTCCCTGCCCCTGTGGCCGGAGGCACGTTGATGCCGTACTCTTGGATCGGCGTGACCATCAAGGCGAAGTTGAACAGTTCATCGGCCGCGACATCATGGATGCCCTGGTCCCGCGTGCGGAGCATGCGAAACCACGCGCCCATCTCTTTCTTGACCGTCTTATTGTCTCCTCGTCCCAGCGCGGCCCTGACCGTGTCGAGCCGCTGACTATAGGCGTCCCAATGGGCGCCGGGATAATTGGTTTTGTAGAAATTAAGAGAACTATCAATCTCATCGACCCACGTCGCCTGCGCCGATGAGAGCCCGGCCGAGAAGCCGAGCGCGAGGCAGAGACCGAAACCCGCAACCCAATATCTAGCGAACCCTGTGTGCCTTGTCATGATGCGCCTCCTTGACGGCGGACCGACCGGCGCGGGCTCAGAAGGACATCGCTGACTGGCGGTCCGACTCCCGAGCGTTCTCCGCATCCGTCGCATCCGGCGTCTTCAACAGCATGGTGCCATCCGAAGATGAGCCGGTACCCGATTCCGGCGCCATCATCGGACGATCGAGCCCCTTCTCAAGATCAGCGATCGCCGGTTCGTTGGTGGTCACGCCGCCCTCAGGAATCGCCCCCATGGGGGTATCCGGCAAGCCGATCAACTGATCCGGATGAATCACTTGAGCCTCCGCGAGCGACCCCATGGCCACCGCCACGACGAATGCGCCGGCCAACACAACCATCAATCCTTTCTTCACATCGTTGTACATGACTGCCTCCTCTTCTCGAGGTGGTCCGCGTTACCACGTTCCTGCGCAGGAACGATTCACCGTACCGGAGAAAGTCGGATGGGACCATTGCCTGCCGGGTGGATTTTGACTCACCCCTTCGGGTGAGGAAGAAGGGAAGGCACGCGAGGGGTCAACCGTGTCCCAGGTAAGTGAGCACGGCCTCGACGCGCCCGCTCACGTTCAACTTTTGATAGATGTGGTGCAGGTGGGTTTTCACCGTGTCGAGCGACACGCAGAGCTGATCGGCAATGTCTTTGTTGCTGCGACCGGCCGCCGCACAGGCCAGAATTTCCTGTTCTCGATCGGTCAACAGCACCAGAGCGCTCGCGCCCGTCGCCTCCTGCCGGCCGGCCAGCGCCACGGCCTTCTTGGCAAACCCGTCCGGCATGAAGGCCGATCGGACCGGCTCACCCCTGTGGGTCGCGCGGATGATGCGGAGAAATTCCTGATGGTCGGCGTCCTTCAAGATGTAGCCGCAGGCTCCCGCCTGCACGGCCGCCACGATGCGCGCATCGTCGTCATGCACCGACAACATCAGCACCTTGCTCTCCGGCACACAACTGCCGATCAACTTGGTCGCGGTGATGCCGTCCAGCCGTGGCATGTCGACGTCCATCAGCACAATGTTCGGACGATGCGCCACCGCCAGGTCGAAGGCCTGTCGGCCGTCCATCGCCTCGGCCACGACGCTCAGATCCCGTTCGCGCTCCAAGAGCAGGCGCAAACTCTGCCGAAACAGCCGCTGGTCTTCGGCAATCAGGATCGTGATAGGCATGGCTGCTCCTGGGTCACCGGCAGTGTCACTGTAAAGATCGCTCCACCCTCTGGGCGGTTACTCGCCCGGATGAGCCCACCGTGGGCCTCGACCACCAAACGGCAGAAATGCAGGCCGAGACCTCGTCCGATGCGATAGTCCTGTCCATCCTTCTTCCGGAAGAACAGTTCGAACAGATGCGACAAGTCCTCGGGAGCGATCCCCGGCCCATCGTCTTCCACGGAGAGCGTCACCATCGAGGCGCGACCGCCCTCATGGTCGAGCCCGCCGACTCCGGAAGGGGCATTCTGTCGGAGCGTGATCGTGATCGTGCCCTGGGGAGGCGAGTACTTCAACGCGTTGTGGATCACATTGATCAACACCCGCTGCAGCCTGCGCCCGTCGCCCACGATGCGCACCTCTTCCGCAGGCATCTGAACGGAGAACCGCACTTGCTGCGCCTCGGCCTCGGGGCGGAACAGATGGGTCACGTCTTTGAGCACGCGACTCAGGGAGACGGAGGACGTGCTGAGCGGCAGGCCGGCATAACTTTCCTGGTACACGTCCAACATGTCGTTGATCATCCCTAGCAGCAGATCGGTGGTGAACCGCAAATCCTCCAGGCAACGTCGGGGCAGGTCCTGGGCCATCTCGGGTCGGCCTCCGAGCCACTCCAAGGTTTTCTTGATCCCCGCCAATGGATTCCGGATGTCATGGGCGAACATCGAGGCGAACTGGCTCAACGACGCCAAGCGTTCGGATCGCACCAGCTGGCGCTCGAGCTGCTGCTGCTCCGTGAGATCGCTGAGCTGCACCATGATCGAATCGATACGGCCGGCCTTCATCAGCGGCACGACGTCCACTTCCATCGTCAACTCACCGGCAGGCGTCGGCACCCGCATGGTACCGGCCGGCACCTCGTCACCCGTCTTGCGGACCCGTTCCAGCGCTGCCGACAGGCGAAGCCGATCGGGATCGGTCACCAGCTCGGTGAGCGGATGCTCCATCACAGCCGCCCGAGGCTGCCCCAGCGTCAGTTCGCCTCGGCGGTTCATATCGCGAATGTGTCCGTGAGGGTCGAGGAGGATCTTCGTATCGACCGAGTGATTCCACAAGAGACGATACAGTTCTTCGGAGGCGGCCAAATCCACATTGGCCTGCTCCAACCGACGGACATACTGTGCCTCGGCCTGGGACGCAAACGCGAGCCGTCGGGCCAAATCGTCGAAGCTCGCGGCCAACGCGTCGATCTCCACGATTCCCGATGGCGAGGTACCTGCGTCGACGGGGAGCGAGGAGGGCGTTCGCCCGGCTCCCAGCGAATCCATGCGCCTGATCAGCGCCGTGACCGGCCGAACGATACGCCTGGCGAGTCCCCAGCGAAGCCAGGCAATGAAGCCGATCGTTCCGATCCAGAACAGCGTCAGTTTCTCAACCAGCCCGCGAAGCGGGGCAAAGGTTTCCTCCGGATCCTGTTGCATCAAGACGTACCACGCCTGGGCCTGGGCCACGGACTTGGGCAAGGTGATAGGGGCCACTCCGATGATGCCTTCCCCTCCTCCGTGAGAATCCTCGCGCACGGGCAGCCAGCGTGGTCCTGCCGACGCGCCCTTCTGCATGGTTATCGCCGGAACCGCTTGGTGTCGCGTGGGTGGGAGGAGCGAACAGGCCAGCACCCTGCCCTCCTCGTCCACCACCATCATGTGACCGGTTTGCCCGATGCGGGTCGAGAGGATGGAGGAGAGGATGCGGTCCGTGCCGATGATGACCTTCAAGGCGCCCCTGACTGGTTCACCCGGCCTGCCGATCGGAACGGCAACCTCCCAATGCCCATGGCCCTCTCCATCGATCGTGAGGGGACCGGCCCAGGCCCGGGCCTCGGCGAAGAGGATCGGCCACCACGGCTGGTGCCGATAATGGTTGCGCGTCTGCTCGGTATCTTGGCCGCCGACAAGTTGTCCGTCCGCCCGCACGAGGGCGAACGAGTGAAAGTAGGGGTGGCGACCGTCTCGCCACTGCTCGAAGGGCAAGAACCCTTGAGTCCGTCCTATGCCCGCAAGCGACGCATGCAGCTCGGGCAGGACGCTAAAGCGCTCGATCCACTCAACTTCCTTCCCGAGCCACAGGGAGGTTTTTTCCGCGCTTTGCCTAGCCAGTTCCTGAAAGGTCAGCCCCACGCTGGATCGCAGCGACTGGGTCGCATGCCAATAGGCCGCCGCAAGACCGATCGTGCCGGAGACGATTCCGACGGAGAGGATGGAAAAGGTAAGTACCCGGGGAAGGCTGACCCGCTGACTCATGACGGCACCGCCGTGGAAGGAACAGCGAGGCGTTACCTCAGTAGCATACAAAGAAATGGGGGAAGGAACCTAGGGGGTGATCCGAAGCCACATTCGATGGCGCTCCGCCGAGCAATGCAACATATCGTTGTGGCGCGGATGGATCAGTGCAATATTTGGCCGAGCGCATCAGAAAACAGCCTGGCGGCCGTTCATCGCAGCTCCACCACGGTGACTCCGTCACCGCCTTCGGCTCGGTCACCGGGCCGGAAGGTCACGATGTACGGCGAGGTCTTCAAGTACTCGCGCAAGGCGGCCTTCAGCCGTCCCGTCCCGTGGCCATGGATGATGCGCACCAGAGGGCATCCTGCCAAGACGGCCCGGTCCAACCCAGCCACGACGACATCCAACGCATCGTCAGCCGGCAGCCCCCGCACATCGAACGATTCCTGCGGCTCGTCGGACGAGAGGGCCTGGCCACGCCGGGACGGGGCCGCCCCACCCGTGCCCGACGCCTGACGGACGGTGGTCGGCCGCTGTGCCAAGCCCGACAGGCTCGCCACATTGGCCAGGATCTCCCCCTCGCCGACCTTCACACGCACGCGTTTTTTTCCTTGTGGGCTTTCCAGCAGACTGCCCATCACGCCTAACCCCATGACCTCCACTGCATCTCCCACGGTCAACTCGGACAGCGGCACGGGGGACTCTTCCGTACCCGCGTCGCGCCGAACTTCTTGCTCCAACTCGGTTAGCCGAGCCTTGGTTTCCTTGGCTTTTAGCAACTTCTGTTCGCGCTTCAGCTCGTCGATGGTGGCCTGCACGGTCGCCCGCGCGCGCTGAAACTCCTGCGAGAGCTTTTTCTTGAGCCCCTGCCGCTCGTCCCGTTCCGACTCCTGCAGGAGAGCCAGGCGCTCCTTCGCTTCGCGCTCCGCCTGTTTTGCCGCTTGCCTGGCCGCTGCCGCTGCGGCCAGGTCTTCATGTAGTCGCCGTTGCTTGTCCTGCAAGTCGTTCAGCAGCGTCTCCAAGACGCGACTATCTCCCTGGAGGCGTGCGCGGGCATCCTGCAACAGTGCCTGGTCCATCCCGAGCCGTCCGGCGATTTCGATGGCCGCCGATCCGCCCGGCTGGCCGGAAATCAGCCGGTAGGTCGGCGCCAAACTGTCCAAATTGAACTCCACGCTGGCATTGGCGAATCCGGGCTGTTCCTGCGCCAGCCCCTTCAAGAGGCTGTAGTGGGTCGTGGCTACCACCTTCACCCCTGCGGCGGCGAGGCGACACAAGAGAGCGCTGGCCAAGGCTGCCCCTTCCGCCGGATCGGTCGAGGTGACCGGTTCGTCGAGGAGCACTAGGGCCCGGCTTGGAGGCTCGCCCTCGGTGCCAGGTGCGACGGCGGTTCCTCCGGACACCTCTGCCAACAGCTGCACCATTTGCGTGATGTGGGCCGAGAAACTGGACAGGTCCCGCGACAGGTCCTGGGCATCCCCGATGTCGGCATAGACCGAGGGAAAGATCGCCATCTCGGAATCCGCCGCGCAGGGCAAGTGCAGCCCGCATCGCGCCATAAGGGCGAACAATCCCAACAGCTTCAACACCACGGTTTTGCCGCCGGTGTTGGGACCAGAGATGATCAGCACGCGCACCGTCTCGTCGAGGACCACATCATTGGGAACGACCTGTTCCTTGGTCAAGGCCAGCAGCGGATGCCGCGCCTGCTTGAGGACAACCCGCCCCTCGTCGTTGAGGCGAGACGCCGTGGCGTTCAGGTGATGCCCCAGGGCCGCTTTGGCGGCGATGGCATCCAGACGACCCAGCAGGGTCACGCAGTCAGTCAGACCTTCCTCGTGCGGGGCGACCAAGGCGGACAGTTCGCGCAGGATCCTCCGAACCTCCCGTTCGACATCCAAGTCCACCACCTTGATGGAGTTGTTCAACTCGACGAGTTCGCGAGGTTCCACAAACACGGTCGCACCGCTGGAGGACACATCGTGCACGATGCCGGGGACCTTGCCCTGCATCTCAGCCTTGATCGGGACCACGTACCGCCCTTCGCGCTGCGCAAAATATCGTTCCTGCAGCACTTCCTCGTAGCGCCGGGAGTGCAGGATTTGGTCGAGCCGGTGGCGCATGTGCTGTTTGAGTTCATTGGCCCGCTGCAGGAATCGGTGCAGCTCGGGGCTCGCCGACTCCCGCATCGATCCGTCCGGATCGATGGCCGCATGGAGCGCAGTCCTGAGCGCGCGATACTGTCCGGCCGGACCGAATCCGTCGACCAGGGCACCGATGGCAGGCGCATCGGCCTGGTGGCGCAACAGATAACGCTGCACCTCGTCCATCAGATCCAGCACCAGGCCGATGTCACGCAGTTCCAGAACCTCTAGGCAGGCTCCCTTCGCTGCCCGATGCACCAGCCCGATCACGTTGGGAAACCTCAGGGCGGGAAACGGATCGAGTCCGGCACGCAACCGCACCATGTCGGAGGTTTCTTGCCCTCGGGCGACCGCCTCGCCCAGGCTCTGCTCCAACAGCAGGGTTCGGCAATGCTCCATCCCGACCGTCGAATGTGCATGGGAGGCCAAGAGGTCGAGAAGCTTGCCCCATTCCAGCAGCTTCGCCGCTTCCCGTTGCAGTGATTCAGATTGCATGCAAGCCTGACTCTACCCGACCGTTTGGCGCGCAAACAAGCGGCCCTCAGCGCCCGGAACTACCCCACCATTCAGCCACCGTACGCGCCGCGGCCTTCTTTTTGTGTGCTTGACACGCCGAGAGACGGTCAGTACTATCGCCGCAGATTTGCTCTGTTCAACCCGTTCATTTTTGAGGATTTCGCCCCATGACCACACGTATCGGCATCAATGGATTCGGACGCATCGGTCGGAACGTGCTTCGTGCTTCCCTGGGAGATCCCAGCCTCGAATTTGTCGCCATCAACGACCTCACCGATGCCAAAACACTCGCCTATTTGCTGAAGTACGATTCGGTCCATGGGACGCTGCAGGCCACCGTCGAGGCCAAGGACGATCAATTGATCATCGATGGCCGCGCCATCAAAGTCTTGGCCGTCAAGGATCCGAAAGAACTTCCCTGGAAGGCCTTGGGGGTCGACATCGTCGTAGAATCGACCGGTCGCTTCACCGATCGGGAAGGCGCGGGAAAACACCTCTCGGCCGGCGCCAAGACCGTGATCATTTCAGCTCCGGCGAAAGATCCGGACGCGACAGTGGTCTTGGGGGTGAACGAACAGGTGTATGACGCCAAGACCCATCACATCGTCTCCAACGCCTCGTGCACCACTAATTGCTTGGCCCCGGTGGCCAAGGTGCTCCTGGAGAATTTCGGCATCAAGCACGGGGTGATGACCACGATCCATTCGTATACCAACGACCAGCAGCTCCTCGACCTTCCTCACAAGGACCTTCGCCGTGCACGCGCCGCCGGCATGTCCATGATCCCGACGAGCACCGGCGCTGCCAAGGCACTGCATTTGGTGATTCCTCAACTGAAGGGGAAGCTGGACGGGTTGGCAATTCGTGTTCCGACCCCGAACGTCTCGTTGGTCGACCTCACGGTAGAAACCGAGAAAGATTGCGATGTCGTGGGCGTGAATGCCGCGTTCAGGAAGGCCGCCGAAGGCCCCATGAAGGATATTCTGGCCTATTCGGAAGCCCCTATCGTCTCCATCGACCAGAAGGGGGACCCCCACTCGGCCACGGTGGATGCCCCCTTGACCGCCGTCATCGACAAGCGTCTCGTGAAAGTGACCGCCTGGTATGACAATGAGTGGGGCTACTCCTGCCGCGTACGGGACTTGATCAAATTCATCGTCGCCAAGACATCGTAACCCACCCCGCCACGCACGCCGCTAGGCACTGGGGCGCAGCGGTGTGCCTGGATCATCACCATTGTAGAGGATCTGCCATGAACCTTCGAAAGCAAATCATCGAGGATGTTCAGCTTCGCGGCAAGCGCGTCATCATCCGTGCCGACTACAACGTCCCGCTCGATGATTCGTTGCAGATCACGGACGACACCAGGATCCGCTCGACCTTGCCGACGATCAATCGCGCCGTCGATGAAGGGGCGCGGGTGATACTCTGTTCGCATCTCGGCAGGCCCAAGGGAAAATTCGACCCCAAGTACAGCTTGGCACCGGTCGCGAAACGGTTGCAGCGGCTCCTAGGCAAGGAAGTGATCTTTGCGCCGGATTGCATCGGTTCGGTCGTAGAAAGCCTGGTGGCAAGGATGAAACCCGGCGATGTGATGTTGCTGGAGAACCTCCGTTTCCATGCGGAGGAAGAAAAGAACGACGACGCGTTTTCCAAAGCGCTTGCCTCCCTCGCCGACGTGTACATCAATGACGCCTTCGGAGCGGCGCACCGCGCCCATGCGTCGACGGTCGGCATCACGAAGTTCATTCCCGAGGCGGCTGCCGGTTATCTGTTGCGGAAAGAGATCGAATACCTTGAGGGCGCCGTCGAAAACCCGGTTCGCCCCTTCGTCGCGATTCTCGGCGGCGCCAAAGTCTCAGGCAAAATCGGGGTCATCGAGAATCTCGGGAAAAAGGTCGACAAGGTCATCATCGGCGGCGGCATGGCCTTCACCTTTCTGAAGGCGATGGGGCTCGAAATCGGTCTGTCGCTCGTGGAAAACGACATGCTCGATTTTGCCAAGGGCGTCCAGGATCACGCCTTCTCCAGCGGAGTGAAGTTTTACCTGCCCGTCGACTGTGTCGTCGCAGCCGGTCGGGAGCCTGGAGCCGAGACGAAGATCGTCCCCGTACAGGAGATTCCGAAAGGTTGGTACGGGTTGGACATCGGCCCCGCATCGGTCAAATTGTTCTCCGAGGCGGTCCAGGACGCTAAAACCATTCTGTGGAACGGGCCGATGGGCATGTTTGAAGTCGATGCGTTTGCCAGGGGAACACTGGCCATGGCCCACGCAGTCGCGAATGCCTATGCCTTGACCATCGTCGGCGGAGGAGAAACCGCCCTCGCCGTGCACCGCGCCGGGGAATCAGAAAGCATCTCCTTCATTTCGACCGGCGGCGGAGCGGCGTTGGAATTGTTGGAAGGCAAGACGCTCCCCGGTCTCGCAGCCCTCCCCAATCGCCAGCCCTAACCGAACTATCGGAGCCCGTCCAGCCGATCCGAGGATTTGTGAGAACACGTTTCATCGTCGGTAATTGGAAGATGCATAAGACCGCCTCCGAGGCGAAGGTCTTTATCGGCCAACTGGCCCAAGCGATTCCCCCCTTGGGCAACCTGCAAATCGGGCTCGCGCCGCCGTTCACGGCTCTTCAGGCCGTTCGTGAGGCCTTGGGGAGTTCGCCGCAATTTCTGCTCGGCGCACAGAATCTTCATTGGGAAGACAAGGGCGCTTTTACGGGAGAGGTTTCGGGAGCGATGCTCGCCGATCTCGATTGCCGATTCGTTCTCATCGGTCATTCTGAGCGGCGTCAATACTTCGGAGAGTCGGACGGCTGGATCAACAAAAAGGTTCTCGCCGCGCTCCGGCACGGCATCATGCCGATTCTCTGTGTGGGTGAAACACTCCAGGAGCGCGATTCCGGCCAGACCGATGCGATCATCCAGCGGCAACTTCGAGCCGCACTGAACGGTGTCGAGGACAGCGCCGTTGCCTCCCTCACGATTGCATACGAACCGGTGTGGGCTATTGGCACGGGCCACGCCGCCTCCCCGGACCAAGCCGCTCCCGTCCATCGCCTCATTCGGCGCACACTCAACGACCTGAGTCGCTCGAACGCGGGAGAACGGGTCCGGGTTCTCTACGGTGGCAGCGTCACCTCCGACAATATCGCCGAGTTTCTTGCTTCGGAAGAAATCGATGGCGGGTTAGTCGGCGGGGCTTGTCTGGACCCTGTCCGATTTGCTACACTCCTGACCGTCGCTCTCGGGTATAAGCCCACTGCGAACTGAATCAAACACCATGTACACATTACTCGTCATCGTTCATGTCATCGTGTGTTTGCTGATGATCGGAGCCATTCTGCTACAGTCCGGCAAGGGCGCTGAAATCGGCGCCGCCTTCGGCGGCTCGAGCCAGACGGTGTTTGGCAGCCGGGGTCCGGCCAACTTCCTGAGCAAGTTCACGGTCATCACAGCTTTCGTGTTCATGTTTACCTCCCTTACCTTGGCCATCCTCGCGAAAGACCGTACTTTTTCTTCTACGGTCATCGACCTCAATAAGAAGCCCGCGGAAACGGCTCCCGCCCCCACTACCTCCGGGGATGCCGCTAAACCGTCACCTGGGGAATCCCACCCCGGCGGAGAAGGCTCGCACTAGGTTCGCCTCCCCACATTCAGCTCACGGTGATATCCAGGGCTTGGCCTGATGGATTTGTCTATGGGTTGAGGGGAAACACTCGGCTGGAATAATCAGCGTAATCGGGAAAGTTGCGGCCTGTTAGACGGAAGTCAGCCAATGACGGTGGGTGGCATCTTCCCCGTGAACGATCGCAAAAAAATCCTTTTGAAGAGCCTGTGTGATAGGTCCAGGCTTTCCGTTTCCGATCCGTCGACGATCAATTTCGGTCACAGGGGTCAGTTCCGCGGCTGTTCCGGTCACAAACACTTCGTCCGCCACATACATTTCGTCCCGGGTAAACCGCTCTTCAACGACCGGAATATTGCGCTCCTTCGCCAGCTGCAAAATCGAGTTTCGAGTAATCCCTTCCAGGATCGAGGTCAGCGGAGTGGTCTTCAACATACCGCGCCGAACGATAAACACGTTTTCCCCGGTCCCCTCGGCTACGTATCCTTCAGGGTCCAACATGATGGCCTCGTCGTACCCGTCAGCCTTCACCTCACGCTTGGCCAGAATCGAATTGACATAGTAGCCGGAGATTTTCCCTCGGGTCATCGAGACGTTAACATGGTGGCGTGTGAAGGAAGACACCCTCGCGCGAATGCCCTTGGAGAGGGCCTCGTCTCCCAAATAAGTGCCCCATTTCCATGCGGCAATGCTCACCTTGATGGGATTCTCCCCAGGATAAAGCCCCATCGCACCGTATCCGATATACACGAGAGGCCTGATATAGCAGGCCTCCAGACGATTCACTCGCACCGTTTCGACGATGGCCTCGGTGATCTGCTTGCGATCATAAGGCATCTCCATCAAGCCGATATGCGCGGACTCAAAGAGGCGATCCACATGTTCGGGAAGCCGGAAAATAGCGGATCCGTTCTTCCCCTTGTAGCATCGGATCCCCTCAAACGCCGCGAGGCCGTAATGGAGCGAGTGAGTGAGCACATGGACCTGCGCATCGGCCCACGCGACAAACTGTCCGTCCATCCATATTTTTTCACTGGTTTGCAACATGCGCGGGATAATAGCAGCGCCCTACAACGACCGTCAAGGCAGCGGCGCGCACGGACCTACGCACCCCGAGCCTTGACACTCTCTTCGCGGCTATGATACAGATTTACGTTCTGCTGACGAGGAGAAAGAGACACATGTACGCTATTATCGAGACCGGTGGAAAACAGTATCGGGTGGAAGCGGGGACGGTGTTGCAGGTAGAGTCGCTTCCCGGTGAAGTCGGACATACCGTACAGATCGACAAGGTACGGTTGCTCAATGGTGAAAACGGATTGGTCGTCGGCCATCCGCTCGTCGCCGGTGCCAGCATCACCGCGGAGATCATCCGCCAGGGGCGGACACGATCCATCACCATCTTCAAAAAGAAACGTCGCAAAAATTATCGCCGCACCAGAGGCCACCGGCAAGGGTTCACGCAGCTGCGGGTCACTGAAATCGCCGCGAAGTAACGGCGCAAAGGAGAGTTCGCCATGGCAACAAACAAAGGCGGCGGATCCACTAGGAACGGCCGCGACAGTAACCCACAATACCTTGGCGTCAAGGCCTACGGCGGAGAGACTGTCAAGGCAGGCTCTATCATCGTCCGGCAGCGCGGCACCAAGTTCTTTCCCGGTTTTAATGTGGGATTGGGACGCGATCACACGCTGTTTGCCTGCGTGAACGGCGTCGTGAAATTCGAAGGCGGACGTGGTCGCCAAAAAGTGAGCGTCTACCCCTCGACAACCAAGTCCTGACCTGCCCTCGGCAGACCTCGTCGCCATCACGGGCTTGTCCCCCTCCTTTCCCTAACCTCCCCAAGGATCGGCGGATAGGATATACTGCTGCGTCCAAGGCACCCTGCCGGCAGGGTGAGGGTTTGCATGTCTACATTCGTCGACCAGGCACATATCTTCGTCAAAGGCGGTCAAGGCGGCAACGGCGTCTGTAGCTTTCGTCGGGAGAAGTACGTCCCACGTGGGGGCCCTGACGGTGGAGACGGCGGTAATGGCGGGCGGGTGATTGCGAAAGCCACAACCCGCCTCAGCACCCTGCTTGACCTGAGGTACCAGAAACACTACACCGCTGAAAACGGCCAACCAGGCGGCGGCAGCCGCTGCCATGGCCGAACGGGCGACGATGTGGTCATTCTCGTGCCGGTTGGGACCATGATCTTCGACGACGACACGCAGGAACTTCTCGCCGACCTGACCAGCGACGGTGAAACCTGCGTCATCGCACAAGGGGGTCTCGGTGGACGAGGCAATTCCCACTTTGCCACTTCCACAAACCGCGTGCCGATCCATTTTGAACCGGGCACTCCCGGCGAGGAACGGTCGCTTCGGCTCGAACTGAAATTGCTGGCCGACGTCGGACTGGTCGGGTATCCCAATGCCGGCAAGTCGACCCTGATCGCAGCTGTGTCGTCGGCGCGGCCCAAGATCGCCGATTATCCCTTCACCACCTTGACGCCCAATCTGGCGGTCGTGCGATGGAACGAGGAGCAGAGCTTCGTCATTGCAGATATTCCAGGCATCATCGAGGGAGCGCATGAAGGCAAGGGCTTGGGCTTTCAGTTTCTTCGCCATGTCGAACGCACCAGCCTGTTGGTGCATGTCATCGACATTTCCGAATGGACTCCTGACGATCCGGTAACCAGTTTGGACATCATGCGGCATGAACTCACCGCCTACAATGACACTCTCGCCGCCAGACCGTTTGCCGTCGTGGGAACGAAACTCGACATCGCCGGCACAGGCGAACGGCTGAAACGATTGCGGGCGCATTGTCGGCGTCGCGCGATCCCCTTTTTCTCCATTTCGGCTGCTACCCGAGAGGGACTCGACAAATTTGTTCAGTACCTGGGCCAGCAAGTGGAGCGCCTGCGGAACACCCCGTGCGAGACGAACTCCTAAGGCAAGCCAGACGCATTGTCATCAAGATCGGGAGCAGCCTGGTCGCCTCGCGCGAACAGGGGCTCAGCGCGGAACGCATCGAGCGCTTGGCCGGTGAGATCGCCGAGGTACGGGCTCAAGGCCGGGAAGTATTGGTCGTCTCATCCGGCGCGGTCGTCTCAGGTATCAAGAAGCTCGCGCTTCGTGAATATCCCAAGAGTTTGCCGATCAAACAGGCCGCCGCCGCCGTCGGACAGAGCCACCTGATGTGGGCGTATGAGAAGGCCTTCGAGCGGTTGCATCTCGGCGTCGCCCAAATCCTGCTCACCCATGGAGACTTGGCCGATCGGCGGCGATTCCTCAACGCCCGGCACACCCTCACCACCCTGATCAAGTTCGGCGTCGTTCCCATCATCAACGAAAACGACACCGTGGCCGTGGAGGAAATCCGAGTGGGAGATAACGATACCCTGGCGGCCCAAGTGGCGCATTTAGTCGATGCCGATTTGCTCGTCATCCTCTCGGACGTCGACGGCCTGTTCACCGCCGATCCCAGAAAAGACCCGACCGCCACGTTGATTCCGCTGATTCCGGAGATCACCCCGGAGATCGAGCAGCGGGCCGGTCTGTCCTCAACCTTCGAAGGGACCGGCGGAATGGCCACAAAGGTGCGGGCAGCGAAGAAGGTCGGTGAATATGGCGTCGCGACGCTCATCTTGAACGGCACACAGCCGCGCCTATTCCCGAAGGTGTTCGCCGGTGAGCCAGGCGGGAGCCTGTTCGTGGCCCGCGAACGACGGATGAACAGCCGCAAACATTGGATCGCCTTTACCCTCCGGCCACGGGGTCAGGTTCAACTCGACCGGGGCGCAGTGGAAGCATTGTCCCGGAAGGGCAAAAGCCTCCTGGCGTCGGGCATCAGGGATATCGTGGGACAGTTTGAGGCAGGAGATCCCGTCACCTGCCTGACGCCGGACGGGAAGGAATTCGCCAAGGGCCTGGTCAATTTTTCGTCGGCCATCCTCGCCCGCATTAAGGGGCTCAAAACTGCGGACATTCAGAAAATCCCGGGCCTCCAAGAATACGAAGAGGTCATTCATCGGGATAACCTGGTTGTGCTCTAACGCCGTCTGACACACATGCGTCTGGGACTCTTGGGCGGTAGCTTCAATCCAATCCATTGGTGTCACCTCTCCATTGCGCAAGCCACCCGAGAGGTGCTCGACCTGGACCAGATCCTCTTCATCCCCGCCGGTGCCCCCCCGCACAAGCAACCCGGTTCTCTTGCCCCCGCCGCCCACCGGTACGAAATGGTCCGTTTGGCCATTCAGGACGTTCCCCATTTTGGACTGAGTGATCTCGAAATCCGGCGCGAAGGCAAATCCTACTCGATCGATACCATTCGAGCCATCCAGCGCCACTATGGAGCCGATACCGCGCTGTTTTTCATCATCGGACTCGATGCCTTCTTGGATCTGCCCTCGTGGAAAGAAGCTCAGACGCTGCTCGAAACCTGTCACTTTGTAGTCATCTCACGCCCCTCCACCGCCTTTTGCAGCTTAGCCGCTATCCCGCTGTTTCGGAGCATCCCGGAAGCGCTGCTACGCGACCTCGACGCCGGCATCCGAGACCGGGCCGACGTCCCCATTCCCGATGGGCACACGCTCACCTTTCTCCGCCTCCCTCCCTGCGACATCTCCGCGTCCGAGATCAGACGACGCCTACAAGCGGGAGAGTCGCTGGCAAATTTGTTGCCCACCCCTGTCGAATCCTATATACTTCGCGAGGGTTTATACAGGGAGGCCGGCGATCGCACTCGAAGCAAAGGCTAAGGCTCTCGCAATCGCGAGCGCCATCTTGGACAAGAAAGCCACCGATGTTCTCATCCTGCATATCGCCAAACTGACCTCTGTCGCCGACTACTTGGTCATCGGGTCCGGAGAGTCAGAACGTCAAGCTCGGGCTATCGCCGACCACGTGAGCGACCTGTTGACCGAGCAAGGCGAGGCCCCCCTCAGTGTGGAAGGCGCATCACGAGCCCAATGGATCGTGATGGACTTCGGTGACGTCGTGGTACATGTCTTTCAAAAGGACATTCGTGAACATTACGCCCTCGAACGGCTATGGGGCGATGCCGGACAGGTCCGATTGCCGGAGGAGCGCGTCGTAAAGCCTCCCCGCGCCCGGCGGACTGCCACTCGTCCGGCTCGTACCAGGAAACGGGTCTAGAATGTTCCGCCTGCTCTCGACCATCTTCCTCGTCAGCCTCGGCATCTTTCTCTACAGTTACTTCCGTGAGCTCAATCCTGGAACCGTGGCCATTCGAACCAGCCCGGACGCGCTGTTTGAATTGAGCCCCGTGACGTTGGTGCTCCTCTCCATAGCGCTGGGTGCCGTCCTGGTCACGCTGATTGTGACGATCAAGGAAACCTCCCACGTTTTCATGAACTGGAGGACGAACCGGCTGGTCCGGCGCAAAGAGAAAGTCGACGCGCTGCACCGAGACGGGACCCACGCCTTTATGTCGAAACGCACAGCCGATGCCGTACGCTTATTCGAACGAGCGCTGGTCATCGATCCCAACCGGACAGACTCCCTTTTGTGGCTTGGCAACATCTATCGCTCGGAGAGCAACTTTACCGAGGCCATCCGCCTGCACCAGCAGGCCCATCGCATCGAGGAACGAAACGTCGAAATCTTGCTCGAATTGGCCAAAGATTTGGAAGGGGCGCGACGGTATGAGGACGCACTGCAAACCCTCCAGGACATCCTGCGCCTCGAACCCGATAACCTCATGGCCCTGATCAGGAAACGTGACCTCTACATTCGACTCGAGAAATGGAGCGATGCCCTGGAGATTCAGCACCGCCTGGCCAAAGCCCATCTCCCGGAAAGTGAACGGCGGACGGAGGCCAACCTCCTGCTGGGATGCACGTATGAGGTCGGGCGGCAGCTCTTGGAACGGGGGCATCCCGACAAGGCCCGTCGCTATTTTCGTGGCGCCATCAAAAAAGATCGCACGTTTTTGCCGGCGTACATCGGACTGGGAGAAATTCTCGTCCGGGAAGGCAAAACCAAGAACGCCGTCGAGATCCTGAAGAAGATCTACGCCAAGACCCGCAGTGTCATCATCCTCCACCGGCTGGAGGAATTGTTCCTTGAACTCGGAGAGCCGGATGAGATCATTCGGGTCTACCAAGAGGCTCTGCAGCAGGACCCCCATAACACCGTCATTCAGTTTTATCTTGGTAAGCTATATTACCGCCTGGAAATGGTGGATGAGGCCTACGACATTCTGTCCACGCTCGACAGCACCCACGAACAACTGGTGGACTACCACAAGATCATGGCGAACCTGTACCTGCGCAAGCAGCACATGGATGAAGCCGTAGGTGAACTCAAGAAGGCCTTGGGCTTCCGAAAACGCGTCGTGGTTCCCTATCTCTGCACTCAATGCCATCATGAAATCGCCGAGTGGTCCGGACGTTGCCGACGCTGTGGACGCTGGAACACCTATGTAGCCTTGCCCTGGCTCGACGCCAACAAGCCCGAAGCTGAACGAGACGGGTCAACCGCTAGAATCCGTGCCGTGCCTTATCAGGGCATTGCATCTCCTTTTGAAACCGTGTAGGGTTTTCCCGCCGTTTTTATCTATCGCCAAGCTCGCATGCTGCTCTTCGCCGTACCAGATGGGAGCAGTCGTTTGTCTTTTTGAGGAGTTGCGTGCATGACTGATTTCAAGATCTTAGCCGACAAAGCGTTGCGTGACGAAGCTCTCAGCCGGGAGGAAAGCCTTTCCGTCCTCCAAGCTCCGGATTCGCGGTTACTGGAACTCCTCCAGGCTGCCTTCCAGGTCCGCGAGCGCTATTTCGGCAAGACCGTCCGACTGCAAATGCTGCTCAATGCCAAAAGCGGCGCCTGTCAGGAGGACTGCCACTATTGTTCCCAGTCTGCCGTCTCGACGGCCCCGATTGAACGATATGGCTTACTCCCCCTGGAAAACATGCTGACGGGCGCGCGCCGGGCAGCCGCGGCCAAGGCTCAACGCTACTGCATCGTCATCAGCGGACGCAGCCCGCTCGATCGCGAAGTGGCCGACATCGCCACCGCTGTCCGTACCATCAAACAGCAGGTTCCCATTCAGATTTGCTGCTCTCTCGGCCTGCTGAACGAACGCCAAGCGAAGGATTTAAAGGCTGCCGGTGTCGACCGGATCAATCACAATTTGAACACCAGCGAAGCGTATCACCCCTCCATCTGTACGACCCACACCTTCCAGGATCGACTGGCCACCCTCCAGCATGCGCGGACGGCCGGACTGGAAATCTGCTCCGGCGGCATCGTCGGTATGGGGGAGCGCGACGAGGATCTCGTCGACTTGGCCCTAGCGCTGCGAGCCGTGAAGCCGGAATCCATCCCGCTCAACACCTTGCACCCTGCGTCAGGGACGCCGTTGGAGCACTGTGATACCCTCACTCCGCAGCGCTGCCTGAAAGCCCTCTGTCTCTTCCGTTTCCTCAACCCACGGACGGAAATCCGCATTGCCGGTGGCCGCGAGCGTAATCTGCGCAGCCTCCAGCCCCTCGCGCTGTACCCGGCGGACTCGGTCTTCGTTGATGGGTACCTCACGACACCGGGCCAGCCGGCTGCTGAGGTCTGGCGGATGATCGAGGATCTCGGATTCGAAATTGAGGCAGACCATCAGCCGGCCGCTCCCTCCTCGGTGGAGGCTCCGCAGCCTGCGGTTCAGCTTCATTCGTAACGCAAGCCGTCGATGAGCGGCTGCCTGGCCGCCCAGCGTGCCGGCCACAGCCCCGCCACGAGGGCTGCGGCCAAGGCCATGAGGGCTATCTCTGCGGTCAGCCCGAACGGCCACGAGAGCTGAATCGTCCAACCAAACGACTGCCGATTGATCACACGGATCAGGATCCACGCCAGGGCGAACCCTCCAACGAGCCCCATCGCGGTCCCCAACAAACCCAAATAGCCGGCCTCCCACAAAATCAACGCGGTAACCTGCCCTGGACTGCCGCCGATAGCCTGCAGCGTCGCCAGCTCTCGACGTCGCTCTACCACCGAGGTTACGAGGGTGTTGACAATGCCAAGCATGGCGATAATCACCGCTATCGCCTCTAAGACATAGGTGAGGGCGAAGGTCCGATCGAAAATCCGTAGGATCTCGCGGCGCAGTTCGGCATTGCTGAGCACGATCGGAGCAAACGCCGAGTGGGGGACACGGGCCAAGGTCTCCTCAAGGGCGCCCCGAGCTTGTTCCAGATCCGAACCGGGGTTGGTATAGACAGGAAACACTGTCACCGCCGTATCCTTCCACCATCGATGGTAGAGCGCCCTGTCCATGACGATCTTACCCCCATCGGTTGCATAGTCGAAAAATACTCCTAAGACCGTCACCATCTGTTCCCCAGCCGGAGTCATGACGGACAGGCGGTCTTCCGTGGTCACCCTCAAGGCATTGGCCAGCACCTCTGAGACAATGACCCCATCACCGGCTGCGGCACGACGCAAAATCGTCGAGGGGTCGCCGTCTATAAAGAGATATCTGCTTCGTGCGGCGTGGAGGGCCAGATCCCTTGACACCAGGGCGATCGAACGTCCCTGAATTTCAATCCGAACGTCTCGGTAGGTGTCCACGGCGGACACATGCTCCGTCTCGGCGAGCCGCGCCTGCCACGCAAAAGGTAGGGTGGTCCCCTCTGCCCCCTCCTGCCCCACATGGGGCCAGCCGGCCGGCGCCACGATGAAATCAGCCATGACTGTCTGATTGATCCAGATTTCCACGGTTGCGCGAAAGCTCCGAATCATCACCATCACACCGACCATGATCGCCACCCCCACCAGAAAGGCGGAGACGGTCACCGCATTGCGCCCGATTCCCCTCACGGTTTGCTCACGGGCGATATGGCGAATGGCTCCTCCCAGATTGGGAGCAGCATCCCCACCCCCCAGTCGGCGAGTCCGACACACTTGCTGGATCAATACCGGTACCAGACAAGACAAGCCCGCCAAGATACAGAATGTTGCCAGGTATCCGAACACCGGAACGCCGCCGATCGGTTCCAGGAATAGGGAGCCGGCTGCGATCAGGAGAAGCAGCAACCCTGCCTTCGCCATCGCGGTAACGCGCACATGTTGCGCCACGTCATAGGCACCCTGGGCCAGGGCGGCCACGACGACCGTCCGACCGGCATCCAGGCTGGGGCCAAGCGCCCCGCACAGAGACACAACACTGCCGATCAACAACGCTTCCTGTAACAGCGGAGCAGCTGCGGCCAACCCTTGCCACACCTGGGGCACAGTCCCCAGCGGAACGTAAAGGTCCTGAATGGTCCTCCCAACCAACCCCACGAGCACATGGCCCAGAGCCAAACCTAACCCACCACCGATTGCGCCTCCTGCCAATCCGAGCAGGCCCGCTTCAGCCAGGAAGAGTCCCGCGACCATGGCTTCAGACATCCCGATTGCTCGCAAAATCCCTACCTCGCGGCGCCGTTGCGCCACGGCAAAGGCGATCGTGTTGTATATCAGGAAGGTGCCCACTAACAGCCCCACCATGCTGAGCACCGACAGGTTCATTTGAAACGCCCGAACCATGGCCTCGACCTGCCGGCTGCGCTGAATCGGGCGACGAACAGTGACTGCCGGCGGGGCAACCTGCCTCACTGCCTCGGCAACCGCTTCGACAGAGACCGCTTTATCCGTGATCACATCGATCCGGTCTAAACGACCGATCAGGTCGAAAGTTCGCTGAGCGACTGCAATGTCCATCACGGCGATCCGATCCCACGCGGACAGAGCCCCGACGGGCCTGTTCATGATCGCCGCTACGGACAGGGTCAGCTCACGGTTCCCGTGGTCGACAAGGATCTGCTGGCCCACCTTCACCCCCAGCTCCAGGGCAAGAGCGTGCCCCAGCAGCAGCCCCTCGGGAGCGAAGAGCTCCCCCAGCCCATCCGTTTCGCCATCTATGCTCGATAGCGTCGCGGGAATGCGGCCCTGCCTCGTCCCTAGTTCCTCCAGTAGATCCAGTCCAAGCACGGTCAAGGATCGGATGCGGCCATCCGACTGCACCGTACGCACACTCACCTCCAAGACCGGCCGCGTCGACTCGACTCCGGCAACTTCTCGGACTCGTCGGATGAAGCGCTCATCCATCCCCCCTGCCCCGCCCGATACTTGAAGCGTGACGGGACCCGCCACGGTCAGGACCGACTCCTCGAACGAACGCAGCACGTTCACATTGGCGGTCTGAACGGCAACCGTCGCGGCGACCCCCAACCCAACTCCAAGGATCGTAAGCAGGGTCCGACCACGATGGGTAGTGACATGGATCCATCCGAGACGAAAGAACACAAAGATCCAAGTAACTGGTACACTTCTCATGAGACAGCTAGCTGACCGAGTGGTGTAGTAATTGTTTTTACAGATTTACCCAGGTATGCTAGGATTACTAACAGTAGAATTTGGGACACAATCTCATGGCAACACGCAAACGAGTTCGGTCCAAGAAAGTTAGCGGATCCCGAAAGTCCCTCTCCCCGACCAAGCCCGCACGCACCGCGCAACCAGCCCGGACGACGAAGCCGAGCGGAAAACGGTCAGATGGGTTAACCCCCCGTCAGAAGGAAATTCTGAAACTGGTTTCGCAGGGTTACACGAACCGCGACATTGCAGGCCGGCTGGAGATCAGCGTGCGCACAGTGGAAGTGCACCGCTTCAATTTGATGCGGCGGTTGAAGGTTCGAAATGTAGCCCAGTTGCTCCGCCAGGCATTGCAACACGGCTTTCTCCCGAAAAACTTCGCATTCAAGTAACGGGTCCCAGAGTGGGGAACTCGTCGACTCAGAGTTCTCTGAGTTTTCCCCGACAGGCCTCAAGCGACGCGAACTCTCTGCTCGTCAGTTCGTGAACCAGCTCTTTTTCCAATCGGTCGAACACAGCCACGCCTTCTTCAACCAACGCGGTTCCGACTTGAACCGCTGAGGCCCCACAGAGCACATGTTCGAAGGCATCGACGCCCCGAACCACGCCACCGGTCCCAATGATGGGAATCCGCCCGTCCAGTAGTTTCCAGAAAGCCCTTACATTGGCCAATGCGACAGGTTTGATCATAGCCCCACCCAAGCCGCCGAAGCCGCCTTTTGGCTTGATCACCGGTGTTTGTCGTTGCGGGTCGATGACCAATCCGTTCCCGACTGAGTTGATGAGGTTCAAGTAATCCACGCCGCAGCGCCGAATCACATCCGCCATCACCGCATGGTGGGCGGGGTCGAAGTACGGAGGCAGCTTCACCCCCATGGGCACTGAAATCAAGGGGCGAACGCGCCGGAGCAGCCGCTCGGAGTCGACCGGATCATAGGCAATCTGTGGTTTTCCGGGAATATTCGGGCAGGAGAGGTTGACTTCAATCAGGTCCGGTCTCGCCTGATCAATGGCGCGCGCCATGGTCAGGAAATCATCTTCACACAGTCCCGCAATACTGGCAATCACCGGCTTCCCGAACCGAGCCAATTCGGGGATGAGGTCTGCGTAGGCGCGATAGCCAAGATTGGGCAACCCCATGGAGTTGATGGACCCGCCGGGAAACCCATAATACCGCGGTTCGGGATTGCCCCCACGCGGTTCCAGCGTCATGGACTTCGTCACGATCGCCCCTGCCTGCGAGCGGCCGAGGGCCAAGAGTTCTTCGCGCGTGACGCATAGCGCGCCGGAGGCATTCATGAAACAGGTCGGAAATTTCACTCCCGCAATCGTGACGCTGAGATCCATTCTGCTCCTTTCGGTCTGACATCCGGTGTGGTGCGGTTCACCAGTCGGCCGTCCCGCATGTGCCAGATATAATCCGCAGCAGCCGCCGCGGCTTCGCTATGGGTCACCAGGAGAACCGACTGTCTGAATCGCTCAGGCAGGGCACGAAAGAGTGCCACAATCTCGGCGCCCTGAGTTGAGTCGAGATTGCCGGTCGGTTCATCCGCTAGGATCAGTCGGGGACGATGCACGATTGCGCGCGCGATGGCCACACGCTGCTGCTCCCCTCCCGACAGTTCGCTGGGCCGGTGTCGACGGCGGGTCTCCATCCCCACACTCTGCAGCACCTCGTCTACACGGGACATCACGTGCCTTCCCTGATCGCCGTTCAGCAGCAGCGGAAGGCTCACATTCTCCTCAACCGTCAAGCCTGGGATAAGATGAAACGCCTGAAACACGATCCCGATGAATTCACGCCGAAGACGAGTCCACTCGGCTGCTCCGGCCTGGGTCATCGGCCGGTCTCCAATCGCAATGGTACCGGCAGTCGGATGATCCAATCCCCCAATGAGATTGAGCAACGTGCTTTTTCCACATCCGCTCGGCCCGACGAAGGCACAGAACTCCCCTTCGCCGATATCCAACGTCACATTGTGCAGCGCTCGCACCACCGAGGAGCCATGGCGATATTCCTTCGTCAGGTTTTGGACGCGCACCACCCGTTGCGGAGAATCGTGCATGACGGCGTATAACACAGCCACGGCTCCCCTACAACCTTGACAGATCAGGGGGTTTTCCGTACAAGACGAAGGGCATCGTTAACGGAGGGTCCGCATCGTGGCCTTGATGTTCGATCTCATTCGACGGGCTTCCCGCTTGCTCCTCCCCTCGGATTGCACGACCTGTGGACAGGCGCTTTCGAGCGACCCTACGCCGTTCTTCTGTCGAGACTGTTGGGCCCACATTCGGCCGATTCAGGGTCCTGGTTGCTCCCGATGCCGGCGCCCATTTGCATCCGAAGTCGCGACGGTATTTAGCCCAACCCACGAATGCCATGACTGCCGAACCCGACTCCCTCGCTATACCCGGGTGTGGGCCCCCTATGCCTACCGATCGCCATTACGGGAGGCCATCGCTCTGTTCAAATATCATCGAAAAGTTGCCTTGGCCCGCTCACTCGGCATACTCCTGATCCAAGCCCTGCCGGCACAGCTGGAGACCGATCTGATTATGCCGATCCCGCTCCATCCGAACAGGCTGCGTGAAAGAGAATTCAACCAATCCCTTCTCCTCGCGGATTACGTCAGCCCCATCCTGCAACGACCGGTATCCTATCGAAACTTGGTGCGGGTCGTCGATACCAATCCGCAGACTACCCTTTCCCGCTCCGCTCGACTCCGCAACCTCCGGAAGGCCTTCGCCCTCAAGAATCCCGGTGAAGTGCGTGGGCGCATTATTTTACTCGTTGATGACGTGTTCACCACCGGAACCACCGCCGACGAATGCGCGAGCGTCTTGCTCAATGCGCAGGCACGCGAAGTCAAAGTCCTCACCTTGGCACGGTCGATCGATGGCGATCTCTTTCAGGACGCGAACCCTCTGCCGATGATTCCCACTGCCCACCTGGAAGGAAGAGCCTAACCATGCCGATCTACGAGTATCGCTGTCGGCAATGCAAGCGACGCACAACACGTCTCGTGTTGAGTCTCAGCAATCCACCGCAACTTTCCTGCGACTACTGTCACAGCCCCGCCTTGGAACGAATCATGTCTCGTTTCGCCTCCCCCAAATCCGAAGAAGCTCGACTCGAAGCCCTTGCCGATCCCGGCAATCTGGCGGGGCTGGACGAGAGCGACCCGCAAAGCATGGCGCGCTTCATGAAAAAAATGGGGAAAGAAATGGGAGAAGACCTGGGCGACGACTTTGAAGGGGCACTGGAAGGGGAAGGGCTCCCTCCATCAACAATGGACAGTGGTGACATCGATTGACAAGCAATGTCATGAATATTCACTTGACAGGATTGCCTTGGTCTCCTACCATCGCTCCGAGAATGGATAGGCAGCAGGTTTCTATGGCTCCGTTTTTTTCACAGCTGTGTGCCCATGACCACCGACCACAAGAACGAGCTGCTCACGGTGGCGGAAACCTGCCGTTATCTGAAGATCAGCCCCCGTACGCTCTATCGCTATATTCAGGAGCGCCAACTCCCCGGTTTCAAGCTGGGAAAGGAGTGGCGGTTCGCACGGACCGATTTGGAGCGATGGCTCCGCGAACGGATGGGGCCGCCCTCGCAGCCATGATCGGAGAACGACGCTGATGTTCGCAGGGGAATATCTCTGCAAAGTTGATGAGAAGGGACGATTTTCGATTCCCTCGCCGCTTCGTGAGCACCTCGAGGCGGAGGGCAACCAGGTGATGTTCCTGAGAAATGCCGAACAGTCACTCTGGCTCTATTCCGCCAAGGAATGGCAAAAGGTCTTGGAACGAACCAAAACGACTCTAGATGAGGATCAGAGCCGCCTCTTCATGCATTTCGTGGTGTCAGAAGCCGGCATGTCGGAAATCGACAAAGCGGGCCGTGTCCTCATCCCCGGCAAACTCCGCAAACTGGTGCCGGTCGACGATGATCAAGAAATCATCCTGGTTGGGTTGTATCACCGCCTGGAGGTTTGGAATCCAGCTGAATGGCGACGGTACATCTCCAAGACGGAAGACCGTTACGAACAGAACATGGCGAAGATTCTTAATCTTCTCTGACGGGCCACCTTGCGCCGCCTACCTCTCTCTCGACGGGGTCCCCTTCCGATTCGCGCCACTTCTTTCCGAACAGCGTCTGGCAAGCCGGTTGGGATGCCCAAGACTTCCGTGTCACCTAGGTCCGTTGTTCCCCCTGAGGTCTCGCCCCCCTCGCATCCGACCAATAGGACGGATGGCTCGCAGGTCACGGCGGACGCCATCCGGTTGATTCTCCCCATTCCACCCAGCGTGAACCATCAATACGCCACCGTTAATGGTCGCCGGCTCCTCTCGGCAAAAGGACGGGCGTTCAAAGCACTGGTTGGACAACAAACTCTCGTTACACTTGCCCAATCGGCCCATCGTGCTACGCTAACGCGTGCCCTCCACCACGCCGATCTGGCGCTGTCGATTCACTTCTTTTTTGCGTCTCCGCTCCGCCGCGACACGGATGGAGGACTCAAGATCGCACAAGACGCCCTTTGTGAAGCATTGGGAGTGAACGACAACCGGGTGGTGGAAACCCATCTCTACAAACATCAGGATCGCGACCAGCCGCGCATGGAGATACGCTTGTCTGTCATCTCCTCTGATTCACAGCAAATGCAACATACCGGCAACCTGGTCAGGATCCTCTCCGGTGATCCCGCAGGCTCGGAGCAGGCCTCGCGCCGTTGAGCGGGACTCCACGGGCGAACCCGCGTCTTCGCAACACGAGAGAGCATGGCGAACCGACCGATTACCATCGATCAACTCCAGACAGGTATGTTCGTCGTCAAACTGGACGTGGCTTGGTTCCGCTCGCCATTCTTTCGGCATTCCTTCTTGATTCGGACGACCGAGCAAATCGACAAATTACGACGGGCAGGCGTCAAGCGATTGCAGATCGACCCGGCACGGGGCCTGGACCTCTCGGACCGCCCAGCGGCACCTTTGCCGCCTCCGCCGGGATCACTCGCCCACCTCGCAAAGACTCCCACCGAGGGTCGGACGGAGGTACGGTCGCTCGCGATGATGGCCGAGGAGCTGCAAGCCGCCCGGGCCGCCCGCGATCAACTCCAACGCTCGGTGCAATCGACGTTTTCACGGATTGCGGAAACCGGCGCCGTGGACTCGGAAGATGCCAAGCATCGGGTCCACGAGATCAGCGCGGTCGCTCAAACCCTGACCACACACGCCCTCTTCATCGCCCTCAGCCAGGGTCGGAACGAACATGAACCGCTCAGTCAACATGCCCTGGCTACCTGCAGTTTTTCGATGATCCTGGCCCATGCGGCGGCGTACGATCTCCTGTCCATATTGGATTTAGCCACAGGAGCCTTGCTGCACGACATCGGTCTCTTGCAGACGCCGGCGGCGATTCTTCGGCGGGTCGCCGCCACCTCCGCCATCCTGTCCGAACAAGAACAAAAAACTTACGAAGGGCACGCGCGTGCGGGGGCCATTATGCTGGAGCGCCAAGGAGGGTTTACACCGGTCGTCGAACAGATCGTGGCGGAGCACCATGCCTATTTGAACGGAACCGGATTTCCCGCCGAAACCCGCGGCGCCTTCACCTCCCCGATGACCCGCATCGTCATGGTGGCGGATCGCTACGATGAATTGCTCACCGGTTTCGGGGGCGCCTCTCCCTTGACGCCTCACCAATCCCTTCAACGGCTTTACCAGGAGGGGCAGGATGGGCGATACGACGTATCCTTGATCTCCCTCTTCGTCAAGACGATGGGAATCTATCCCGTCTATAGCTTCGTCGAACTGACCACCGGTGAGCGGGCCATCGTCAGTGTCATCAACACGAAGAAATTGCACCAGCCCATCATCACCGTCACGCATGATCCGGTAGGCGAACCCTATGTCGTCCCGCTGGTGCTCGACCTTGCCAATCAGGATGCGCAGGCACCGGCCCGAGGCATTCGATCCGTCCTCGGAACCGTCCCCGAAGGATTCGAGCGCGCGGCTCCATAGCCCGCGCCCTCTCCTCACGGGTCATGTCTTCCCCGTCCGATTACTCGTACCGCAAGGCATCGATGGGGTTCAGGCGGGCAGCTTTATTGGCAGGATACAGTCCGAAAAAGAGACCGACGACCAGCGAAAAAAAGCAGGCCCCGGCAATCACATCCAACGAGATGATCGTGGGCCAGCCGGCAATCGCCGTTGTCAGGGAGGCTCCGACGACCCCGACGATTACCCCGAGCAGCCCCCCGAGCAGACTCAACGTGACTGCTTCAATTAAGAATTGCGCCACGATGTGCCCCCGCTTAGCGCCCACCGCCATCCGCACACCGATTTCCTTGGTCCGCTCCGTCACCGACACCAGCAAAATGTTCATGATGCCGATTCCGCCGACCACCAGCGACACCGAGGCGATCGCGAACAGCATGGCCGTGAGCGTCCGGCTCGTTCCTTCCTGGACCTTCCCGATGTCGACCTGCGTACGGATCGTGAAATCGTCCCCCTGATCAGGTTGCAGCCGATGCCGTGCCCGCAGAATCTCACGAATGTGTTCGACGGCCTCGGGTAGGTCGGTGTTGTATTCCGTAGCGGCAAACAGCGCACCCACCGATCCCAAGAACTGACTGCCGAAGACCTTCCGTTCCGCAGTGGTGAAGGGAATGAAGATCACGTCGTCTTGGTCGGCCCCCTGCGCCGATTGCCCCTTAGGCGCCAACACCCCGATGACTTGGAACGGCACGTTCCTGATGCGGACGGTGGCGCCGATTACCTCCTCTCCAGGATCAAAGAGATTCTCCAAGGTGGTTTGGCCGATCAACGCCACCCGAGCCGCGCTATCCAAATCCGCCTGTGCAAAGGGTCCGCCGCTGGTGAACGTCCAGTCCCGAATCGTGAGATAACTGGGCGAGATGCCGTTCACAGGACCGTTCCAATTGCGGTTCCCATTGACGATCTGCATGACATCTCGCTTGGCCCATCCGGTGTCGGATAAGAGCGGGCTCCGTTTCTTCAAATCCAGTGCATCACTCACCGTCAGCGTGACCGCACCTCCTTGTCCGCCCCGCACCCCTCCGACGGTCGTGGCCCCGGGCATGACGATGATGACATTCGTTCCCATGCTGGCGACCTGCGCTTGAACGGCCGCCCGGGCTCCCTGTCCGATGCTCACCATGGCAATGACCGCACCCACGCCGATCACGATGCCCAGCATGGTCAGACCAGCGCGCAATCGGTTGCGGCTGACAATCCGCAACGCCGTAAGGATGGTCAACCACAAGAAAGCGGCCATCGGAGGTCCTAGGAAGTGACGGATAGGTGAGGCATACGCTGCACATCCTGCACGATCTGCCCGTCTTTCATGACGAGTTCTCGGGACGCGTATGCGGCGATATCCGATTCGTGCGTCACCAGGATGATGGTAATCCCATCTTCGCAATTCAATCGTTCGAGAATACCCATGATTTCCCGGCTGGAGGACGTATCCAAATTCCCGGTGGGTTCGTCGGCAAAGAGGATCGACGGGGATCCGACCAGCGCCCGAGCAATGGCCACGCGCTGCTGTTGTCCGCCCGACAGCTGGGTGGGATAGTGCTGCTCGCGGCCGGCCAAGCCCACTCGTTCGAGGGCGGCGGCCGCCTGTCGACGCTGCTCCCTGATGGGCAGGCCCCGATAGAAAAGAGGCAGCTGCGCGTTTTCCAATGCACTGGTTCGCGGAATGAGGTTGAAGTTCTGAAAGACGAAGCCGATCCGCCGATTCCTCAGTTCCGCCAATAGATCGGGCTTGGCCGTGGCGACATCCAACCCGTCCAGCCGATACCGGCCTCGTGTGGGTTGATCCAGGCATCCCAGAATGTTCATGAGGGTCGACTTCCCCGATCCGGAGGTCCCCATGATGGCGACAAACTCTCTTCGATCAATAGCCAGATTCACCCCTTGCAGGGCCCGCACCTCGACATCGCCGACCCGATAAATCTTCCACAGATCCTCACACAGGATCAGTGGAGTGGAACCATTGCCGCCGCTGGTCAGGCCCGCCCGAGAATCACCGGAACCGTGGGTCACGCTATCCGCCTCCACTTAGAGTCCCCGATCCCGTCGCGATCCCCGTTGTCCGCCTCCGAATCCCGGCGGTAGTTCGGCTCCCTTCCGCTCACCGCGCTGGGCATCGAGCCCAATCACCACCGCATCCCCCTCATTGAGATCGGGAGTGACCACCTCCGCGTAGGCTCCGTCCGAAATCCCCACCTCCACCGTGACCGCCTCCAATTCCTGATCGACGCCCTGCCTCCAGAGCACGCGCCGGCGCCCCATCGAGGCCGGAGGTGTGTTCCCGCCGCTCTTCGCCTGGGTGGGAGGCGTGAACCGCAGAGCGGCCGTCGGCACCTTGAGCGCCTGATCCCGTTTCGCGACCACAATCGATACATTGGCCGTCATGCCCGGCTTGAGTCGAAACCCGGGATTCTCGCATTCCACCACCACGTCGTATGTCACCACGTTCTGCACGTTGATCGGCGCATTCCGCACTTGGCGCACGCGGCCATGAAAGACTTCGCCAGGATAGGCATCCACCGTAAAGGACGCGTCCTTTCCTTCAGCCACGCCACCGATGTCGGCTTCACTGACGTTGGTATCCACCTGCATCTTGGTAACCTTCTCGGCGATCAGAAACAAGGTGGGGATGGAAAAGCTCGCCGAAATTCGTTGGCCGACCTCCACCTGTCGAGAAATCACCACCCCATCGACGGGAGAGCGGATGACGGTATATTTCAAATCCAGTTCGGCGGCCTGGAGCATCGCCTCCGCTTGTTTGACCGCCGCTTGAGTTACCTTCACTTGGGCCACGGCGCCTTCATAAGCGGTCAGGGCGACGTCAACCTCGTTTTGGGAAACGAACTGCTGTCCGATCAGCGCCTTGGCGCGATCAAGTTCTCGCCGCTTCTGAGCCTGTTCGATCTGAGCCTTGTCGAACGCCGCTTTGGTGTTGGCCAAACTCGCCGCAGCCTGGTCACGTCTAGCTTGGTAGGGGAAGGGATCAATGCGAGCCACGACCTGACCGGCCTTGACGCTCGAATTGAAGTCGGCGTGAAGACTCTCGATCATACCGGACACCTGGCTGCCGACCTGAATCGTGGTAATGGGATTGATCGTCCCGGTGGCCGTCACAAGCGAGATCAGGGTTCCCCGCTCCACCGGCACGGTGCGGTATCGAACCGGCGGCTTTCGCTCACCGTTGAAAAATACGTAGCCGGCGATGGCCAGACCAATGGCCAGCACTCCGACGATCACAGTCACTCGTCGTACCATGCGGCGATGTTCCCTTGGGCAATGCCGGCATTCTAGCAGGAAAAGAGAGGACGATTCAGCCGACAGGACCAGGCCCCGAGCGAGACGCGCGGTAAACGACGAAGGCCGTTTGCCTGTCCAGGCAAACGGCCTTCTGATCCACAGATCTCGGTGATACAGGTGTCAGCGTCTATGGACTGACGGTAATGCGATCCTTAATTTCGTCGAACAGATCCTTTGTCACCACGTTCTTGGCAACCAGTTCGCCTTTGACCTTATAGGGACGATTGCCCACGATCCGCTCCGCCACATCCTGGGTAATCCCCAGGGACAGCACCAGATCGGCCGAAGACACCTTATTGATATTCAGCAACGACGTCCTGGCCGCATCGGCAGGCGGCTGAGGCGAGACGCCCACCAAGCCGGAGGCCCCGGATGCCGACGACGATGGCGCGACGGCCGGCGACAGCGAACGGGCGCGCTCTTTCATCTCTTTTTGATAGCGGGCCACCAACGACTTCAACTGTTCATTGTGGCGTCGGGCTTCTTCATATTCCTGCTTGACGCTCCGATTCTGCGCCGTCAACTGCTTGACCTTGTCTTCCAGTTCCTTGGTGCGCAACTCAATGGTGTCGCGCTCTTTGTCACGACCATGTTCGATCCGCTGCAATTCATCGCGCGCGATCTGGCTTTCCGACCCGATCTTCGCGTTGAGGTCTTTGAGCGTCTTGACCTGCTGTTCCAATGCATTCTTCTGAGCGCGGGCACGTTCGAGCTCGCTTTTAGCCGCATCGGCATCGGCCAGCGCCTCATGATATTTCCTTTCGGACACACACCCGCTGACGGCCACCGCACTGAGAAGCGCGACCCCCGCCATCCACACCTGCCTCATGCGATCCTCCCCCTGTTCGGCCACAACCGACTAGAAGTCTGTTCTGTTGTTGTGTGTATGCCAACCTCCCCGCTTTGTCAACAAGTTTGCCGATTGGACGGTGAAGGGCGCCGCCCGCGCCGCGAACGCACGAACAGGCCCTCCGCTTGACTGCCGAAGGACAGTTTGGGAATATGCAGGCACACGTCCGCGCGACTACGCAACCAACCACGACGCCACCTGCAGCCTACTATCCACCTATGATGAACTGGGGCCCGGAGCTCGCCGTCATTCTCGGCATCATCGAGGGACTCACCGAGTTCCTCCCCGTCTCTTCGACCGGACATCTGATCCTGGTCGGGCACGCCCTCGGATTCACGGGAGACATCGCGTCGAACGTGGAGATCTCGATCCAGCTCGGCTCGATTCTGGCCATCATTGCCTATGAACGCACCAAACTCGGCGCCCTCGTCGCAAATACAATACGGGAGCAACGGGATTTCCGCTCGCTCGTAACAAGCGGCGGCAGCTCCTGGCAATCGGTGCTGCAGAAATCGCTGCAGAGTCACCCCAACCTGTGGTTCGTCATCGGCTTGGGTCTGGCCTTTTTGCCCGCCGCCCTCGTCGGTTTTCTGGCCCACAAAACCATCAAGGCCTACCTGTTCACACCGACCACCGTCGCCGCGTCGCTGATTCTTGGTGGCCTCATCATCTTGGCGGTCGAACGGTTGCAAGATCGCGCCCATACCAAGGAACTCCTTCAGGTCACCCCGCGGTCGGCGCTCTGGATCGGAATCGCCCAATGCGCCTCCTTGATTCCCGGCATGTCCCGCTCCGGTTCGACCATCGTCGGCGGCCTCCTTGCGGGCCTGGATCGACGCGTCGCGACCGAATACTCCTTTTTCTTGGCGCTCCCGACCATGATCATCGCGACGATCTATCAAATGCTGAAATCCCAAACCGTCTTTTCACAGGCTGATTATGTGGCGCTGGCCCTCGGCTTGATCGTGTCGTTTGTGGTCGCCTGGGCCGTCATCGCCGCCTTTCTGACCTTCGTTCAGCGGCACAGCCTGCGCGTGTTCGCGTATTACCGGATGGTGCTGGGCGTTGTCGTTCTCCTGGTGGTGCACTGATCGATTATCGGAAGGAGTCCGTCTCATGGGAAATGCGCTGGACACTGTCCACGTGTACGACACGTGGGTCACTGGCAGAAAAGGCAAGATCCATTTCGATGTCATGACCACCAGCCAGGAGCTGGCCCTGACGCTCGCGAAGCAGCACTTGGTCGAGATCGGGGAGCCGGATGCCCCCATCACCGTGAAGCAATGCCGCTTCTGTCACAGCGAACCCTTGGCGATGTTTAGCCAGGCTCAGCAGAAGCAGTTTCGTGAGAAGGGAGGGTTCATCCTGCCTTTGCCGGCCTAGGTTCGGAGGCCGGAGAATCAGGAGGAGGGAGGATGCTCCGTCAACACCGGCGCCTCCTCAGGGTGTTTCTCCAATGCAAAGTGGAGGATCAGAAAGACCACCCCGACGGTGATGGCCGAGTCGGCCACATTAAAGGCGGGCCAGTGATACCCGTTGATATAGAAGTCCAGAAAGTCGATCACCTCGCCGTAGCGTAGTCGATCCATCAGGTTGCCGATCGCGCCCCCCAGAATCCCCGCGACGCTGAGTTGTCCCATCCAATCGTCTTTCGGCATCCGCGCCAGGATCGTTCCCAGAAGCCCCAGCGCGAACACCGAGGTCACCCCGAAGAAGACGAACCGAAACGAACTGCTGCTGGACGACAGAAATCCGAAGGCGGCGCCGGGATTTCGAATGTAGGTGATGTTGAAGAAATTCTGGATGACGGGAATGGACTCATGGAGACGCATATTCTCCATGACGGACACCTTCGTGACTTGATCCACCACCACGATGATGAGACTCAAGAGACCCAGCAGAAAGTATCGCACGGATGGGCTCAACGTACCGCCTCCACACAACGATCGCACAGGGTCGGATGGTCGGCAAAGCTCCCCACTGCAGGCCGATAGTTCCAGCAACGTTCGCACTTTTCCCCGGTCGCCTTCTCCACCCTGATGCTGAAATCAGGGGAGAGCGGAGGATGATGAACGGACCGCAATTCGACATCCGACACGATAAAGACCGATGAGAGATCCTGCTGGTACTGCTTCAGAAACTCATATCGCTCGGAATTCGCCTCGATCACCACCCGCGCTTCCAGCGGAGCCCCGATCACTTTGTCGCGGCGTTTCACTTCCAGGGCCGCCTGGACTGCCGTTCGCACATCCAAGAGGCGCTCCCACCTCTCAGCCAACACTGAGTCGCTCCAGCGGGCATCGGCCTCGGGGAATAGAGCTAGATGCACACTATCCGCCTTCGATTCCGCACGCACCGCCTCCGGCAACATTCGCCAGATTTCATCGGCGGTAAAACTCAAGACCGGTGCCATGAGCTTCGTCAGCGCGACGAGAATATCGAACAATACCGTTTGCGAGGCGCGCCGCATGGGGGAATCTTTGCGGAAGGTGTAGAGCCGATCTTTCAGGATATCGAGGTATACGGCACTCAGGTCCACCGAGCAGAAATTGTTCAATGCGTGGAAGATCGCGTGGAACTCGAACTCGTCGTAACTCTTCCGCACGCGCGGGATCAGCTCGCCGAGGCGCATGAGGGCCCACCGGTCCAGTTCAGGCAACTCCTCGAACGGCACCCGGTGCTGCCCCGGATCGAAATCGTACAGATTGCTCAAGAGAAACCGGCAGGTATTGCGGATCTTGCGATAGGCTTCGATCAAGTGGTTCAGGATCTCTTGGGAGATCCGCAGATCTTCGCGATAATCTTGCGCCGACACCCAGAGACGGAGGATCTCGGCGCCCGATTGCTTGATCACATCCTGCGGCGCCACGACGTTGCCCGCCGACTTCGACATCTTGCGCCCGGCTCCGTCCAGCACGAACCCATGCGTGAGCACCGCCTCGTAGGGGGCTCGGTGATCGGTGATCACACCTGCCAGTAACGCGCTGTGAAACCAGCCGCGATGCTGGTCGGAGCCTTCGAGATACAGGTTGGCCGGCCACCATTGCCGCGATTTGAGAACGGCGGCATAACTCACGCCGGATTCGAACCACACGTCCAGAATGTCTCGCTCCTTCTCGAATTCCGTTCCGCCGCATGCATCGCAGCTGGTCCCAACGGGGAGTAAGGAGTCGGCTCGATTGGCGAACCAGTAGTCGGTCCCGTGCTGTTCGATCAGGTCCGCCACATGGTCGATCACCCCGGGATCGGCCATGACCTTGCCGCACTTCACGCAGGTGAACCCAGGGATCGGCGTGCCCCAGACTCGTTGGCGCGACAGGCACCAATCGGGCCGGTTCTCGATCATCCCCTTGATCCGGTCGCGGCCGTAGGCCGGGATCCAGCGGACCCGCTCAATCTCCGCCAGCGCCTCTTTCCGCAACTCGTTGGTCTCCATCGACACGAACCACTGTTCGGTCGCGCGGAAGATCACCGGCTGCTTGCAACGCCAGCAGTGCGGATAGGAATGCTTCAGCGTCCCATGGCCCAGCAACCGGCCGTTCTCTTTCAGGCGCTCGACGATCTTCGGATTGGCCTTGAACACATGCTGGCCGGCAAAGTCCGGAACAGCCGCGGTGAATTTCCCGCCGTCGTCCACCGGAGCCAGAATCTCCAACCGTTCTCCGACGCTGGCCTTGGCATTGTGGTCCAACACCAGGAGATAGTCTTCCATCCCGTGCCCCGGCGCGATATGGACACAGCCCGTGCCTTGGTCCAAGGTTACAAAGTCGCCCAGTAGAATCGGCGAGAGGCCGGTGGTGAGCGGGCGCTGGGTTTCCAGCCCCTCGAACCCTTCGCCTCCTTTTTTGACCGCCACGACTTGGTAGCCGGAAAGATCACAGGCCTTGGCGACGGACTCCACCAGCTTCTCGGCCATGATCAGCAACTCATGCCCAACCTGTACGAAGGCATAGTCGATGTCGGCATGGAGACAGACCGCTTGGTTGGCCGGTAGTGTCCAGGGCGTCGTGGTCCAAATCAGGACCGCAACGGTCTGCACATCGTTCGGAAACGAGGGACCGCCGAATCGCTTACTCAAGATGGTCGGGGGGCTCGCGAGGGGAAACTTCACATACACCGACGGCGAGGTATGGTCGTCGTACTCGACCTCCGCCTCGGCCAAGGCCGTCTGGTCGTGCGTGCACCAAAGAACCGGCTTGAGTCCCTTGTAGACCCCGCCCCGCTCCACGAAACGGCCGAACTCCCGGAGAATCGTCGCCTCATACCGAGGATTAAGCGTGAGATACGGCTGCTGCCAGTCCCCCAACACGCCCAACCGCTGAAACTCTTCTCGTTGGATCGCCACGTACTTCTCGGCATATTCTTTACAGAGCTTGCGAATCGCCAAGGCATCCAAGTCCCGCTTCTTGTCACCAAGCTCCTTTAAGACCTGGTGTTCGATGGGCAGGCCATGGCAATCCCAACCCGGCACGTAGGGGACCTGATACCCCGACATCGTCTTCGATTTGACGATGATGTCTTTCAGAATTTTGTTCAATGCGTGGCCGATGTGAATGCGCCCGTTCGCATAGGGCGGCCCATCATGCAAGATGTAGGGCTCACACCCCCGGCGCGCTTCCTGAATCCGCTCGTATAGCCGTTCCGCCGCCCAGCGGGCGAGCATCTCCGGCTCCCGCTGCGGGAGGTTGGCCTTCATGGGAAAGTCGGTTTTGGGTAAATTCAGGGTCGCTTTATAGTCCATGGTTTTCTATCGACGCGAGGCGTCACATGCTCCGGAAGTAGGCGTAAAGAGAGGACTATACCGAATCGAGGCGAGAGGAACCAGTGCTTTGTTTGTCCCTAACTGAGCGCCATCATGCGGTCCAACGCCACCTTCGCCCACCGCTTCTCATCGTCCGGGACCACGATGTGATTCACCACATGGCCTTCGGCGAGATTCTCCATGGCCCAACATAAATGCGGCGCATCGATGCGAAACATGGTGGCGCATTGGCAGACGGTCGAGGAGAGAAAGAACACCTTCCTATCGGTCAATTCATGCTTCAGACGGTTCACCAGATTCAGTTCCGTGCCCACCGCCCAGGCAGTGCCGGGAGGGGCTGCGGTGACGGTGCGGATGATGAATTCGGTCGAGCCGACCAAGTCGGCCTTGTTGACCACGTCTTCGTGGCACTCCGGATGGACGATGACCGTAATCCCAGGGTGTTGCTTACGGAAGTACTCGACGTGCGAGGGCTGGAACATTTGATGGACACTGCAGTGCCCCTTCCACAGGATGAGTTTCGCCCGCTTGATCGCCTCGACGGAATTGCCGCCGCGCGGCATATACGGATCCCACACGATCATCTGGTCGCGAGGGATGCCCATCTTATTGGCGGTATTCCGCCCCAGATGTTCGTCGGGGAAAAACAGGATCTTCTCGCGCCGCGCCCAGCACCACTCGATCACCGCCCGCGCGTTCGACGAGGTACAGGTAATGCCGCCATGTTCGCCGCAAAAGGCCTTCAAGACCGCGGCAGAATTCACGTACACCGCAGGCATCACCTGCTCTTCAACCGGAATCACCCGCCCCAACGTATCCCAGCAGGCCTCCACCTGTTCGATCGCCGCCATGTCGGCCATGGAACAGCCGGCGGCCATGTCGGGCAGAATCACGGTTTGGTTCGAGCGACTCAAGATGTCGGCGGTCTCCGCCATGAAATGGACCCCGCAAAACACGACATAGGGCCGGTCGGACCGCTGCTCCGCCAGTTGCGCCAGCTTCAACGAGTCGCCGCGGAATTCGGCATGTTGAATCACCTCATCCCGCTGGTAATTGTGCCCGAGAATCATCACGCGGTTGCCCAGCGTCCGTTTCGCCGCGCGAGTTCGCTCACATAGATCTTCCGCGGGCAGCGATTGATACTCGGTGACAGGGCGAGGAAGCGTGGCGACCGTTTTCACCTGAAGCCTTTCGGTTGGATGTAAAACACTATACCAGAAGCGAACTTATGTAGCCTGATTCTACGACAGCCCTTCTCGCACAATCAATGAACGAAGCCCGGAGCAAAGGGCCCAGGCACGAAGCCCTTGTGGACCGCCGCCTGATTCGCCCTGGGTCTTCCGACAGATTGACTTCGCCTCCTGGGCTCGGTACCATCACCCCCGACAGCTAGGGGTGCCATCCGGCTGAGAGTCCGACCCTGTCGGACGACCCTCAGAACCTGACCTGGGTAATACCAGCGTAGGGAAGCGACCGATCGACTGGCTTCGTGATCGCTTCAAGCCGCACCCAAGCTGGATGCGGCTTTTTTTATTTGCCGTCAGGCCCTCACCCCCGACGTGATGAAAGGATTGCTGCCATGAGCGACACCCATACACCCAACGGCTCGAGCAACGGTCACGGTTCCAAGCCTTCGACCGCACACCTCACCACCACTCCATTCGCCGCCTCGCGCAAGGTCTATGTGACCGGTTCGCTGCCCGGGGTGCGGGTGCCGATGCGCGAAATCAGCCTGACCGCCACACGCCAGGCCAACGGGGGCGACCAAGTCGCCAACCAGCCGGTGACGGTTTATGACACATCCGGCCCCTATACCGACCCGAACATTCGTATCGACGTGCGCACCGGGCTGCCGCCCGTGCGACGGGCCTGGATCGAGAGCCGTCAGGATACCGAAGAACTCCCGCAGGTCACCTCGCTCTTCGGCCGTCAACGCGCGGCCGATCCCTCGTTGGCCGGCCTGCGCTTCGGTCACATCCGGAAGCCGTTGCGCGCCAAACCAGGCCGAAACGTCAGCCAGATGCACTATGCGAAGCAGGGCATCATCACGCCGGAAATGGAATTCATCGCCATCCGAGAAAATCAGTCTCGCGAGCAAGCCCGGGAGATCATGACGGCCAAGAACGGCTACGGCGGCGGCGTGGTTCAGCATCCCGGACAGGCCTGGGGCGCCGGCATTCCCCACACCATTACCCCCGAATTCGTGCGCGACGAGGTGGCCCGCGGGCGCGCCATCATCCCTGCGAACATCAACCATCCAGAAAGCGAACCGATGATCATCGGTCGCAATTTCCTGGTGAAGATCAACAGCAATATCGGCAACAGCGCCGTGGCTTCTTCGATCGAAGAAGAGGTGGAGAAGATGATCTGGTCGATCCGCTGGGGCGCGGATACGGTCATGGATCTCTCGACGGGCAAGAACATCCACGAGACGCGGGAATGGATCATCCGCAACTCGCCCGTGCCCATCGGCACCGTGCCGATTTACCAGGCGCTGGAAAAGGTGGGCGGCAAGGCCGAGGACCTCACGTGGGACATCTTCCGCGACACCTTGATCGAGCAGGCTGAACAGGGCGTGGACTACTTCACCATCCACGCCGGTGTGCTCCTGCGCTACGTGCCGTTGACGGCAAAACGCATGACCGGCATCGTCTCACGCGGCGGTTCGATCCATGCGAAATGGTGCCTGGCGCACCATGAGGAAAACTTCGCCTATACGCACTTCGAAGAGATCTGCGAGATCATGAAGGCCTACGACGTATCCTTCAGCCTGGGGGACGGGCTACGTCCCGGCTCGATCGCGGACGCCAACGATGAAGCCCAGTTCGCCGAGTTGGAGACGTTGGGAGAACTCACCAAGATCGCCTGGCGGCACGACGTGCAGGTGATGATCGAAGGGCCTGGTCACGTGCCCATGCACCTGATTCAGGAGAACATGGAAAAGCAGTTGAAGGAATGCCAAGAGGCCCCCTTTTATACGCTGGGGCCGCTGACCACGGACATTGCGCCGGGCTACGACCACATCACCTCCGGCATCGGGGCTGCCATGATCGGCTGGTATGGCTGCGCCATGCTCTGTTACGTGACGCCGAAGGAACATCTGGGCTTGCCGACCAAGGAGGACGTCAAGGTCGGCGTGGTGACCTACAAAATCGCCGCCCATGCCGCCGACCTGGCCAAGGGCCATCCGGGAGCCCAAGTCCGTGATAACGCCCTCTCAAAAGCGCGCTTCGAGTTTCGCTGGGAGGATCAATTCAACCTCTCGCTCGACCCGGAAACCGCCCGCTCCTTCCACGATGCCACGTTGCCGGACAATGCCGCGAAGGTCGCTCATTTCTGCAGCATGTGCGGACCGCACTTCTGTTCGATGAAGATCACCCAGGATGTGCGCGACTACGCCGTCCAGAAGCAGCTGGAGGAGCAACAGGCCATCCAGATCGGCATGAAGGAAAAGTCCGAAGAGTTCAAGAATGCCGGTTCCGAGATTTATCTGTAAGCAGCCTCCGAAGGGGAAGAGAGCATGGGGAAACCAAGACCGGCACCGTTACGGGAGCGTGACATCACCCGCCATATCGCGCGGGAATACTATAAAGAATTCGATCAACTCATTGAGAGCGACGTCATCATCGTCGGCGCCGGCCCGTCCGGGTTGATCTGTGCCCACGATTTGGGCCGAATGGGATTTCGTACGCTGGTGCTGGAACAAAGTTTGGCGCTCGGCGGTGGGTTCTGGTCCGGCGGCTACCTGATGAACAAGGCCACCATTTGCGCCCCGGCCCATAAAATCCTGAAAGAGATCGGCGTGCCTTGCAAGCAGATCAAGGAATGTCCCGGCATGTACATGGTGGATCCCCCGCATGCTACCGGAGCCCTGATTGCCGCCGCCTATGACGCCGGAGCCAAGATCATGAACCTGACGCGGGTGGTCGACTTGATCTTGCGCCGGGAAGGGGTCCTCGAAGGCGTGGTCGTCAACAGCACCACGGCGGAGATGGCCGGCCACGATATCATCCATGTCGATCCGATCGCGCTGGAGAGTAAAATCGTGGTCGACGCGACGGGCCATGACGCCATCGTCGTCAACCTGCTCCACAAGCGCGGCCTGTACCAGCAGGTGCCGGGCAACGGAGCCATGTGGGTGGCCCGCTCGGAAGAAGAAATCATGGATCGCACCGGTGAAGTTTCGCCGAATTGCTTCGTCATCGGACTGGCCGTCGCCGCCGTCTTCGGCACGCCCCGCATGGGCCCGGCCTTCGGCTCCATGCTCCTATCGGGGCGCTACGGCGCCGAGTTGATTCACAAGAAATTACGGCAGAAGTAGCGCACATGGATGTTCAAGATTTTTTAGTGCAGGGCGAAGGCAGCGACGAAGACAAGCGCGAAGCCTGGCAACTGTTCCAGCAGGCCTACGAACAGCAGATGAAGGGACAGTTGGAGGAGGCTGTCGCACTGTACAAACAGTCGCTGGAACGGCACCAAACCGCCGAAGCCTATACCTTCCTCGGCTGGACCTACAGTTTCATGGGCAAGCTGGATGAGGCGATCGAGGAGTGCCATAAGGCCATTTCCTGCGACCCGGATTTTGGAAACCCCTACAACGACATCGGGGCCTACCTGATCGAGAAGGGCGACCTGGATGAAGCCATTCCCTGGTTTCAAAAGGCCATGCAAGCTAGGCGATACGAAAGCCCCGCGTTCCCCCATCTGAACCTGGGCCGCGTGTATGAGCGTCAGGACAAATGGACCGAGGCTATCGACTGTTACAAACAGGCCCTCGTGCTGAATCCGGAGTACAGCCTAGCCAAGAAGGCCCTGGGACGACTGATCAGTTCACTCAATTGACCGGGAGCAACAGGCACACATGAGCGGGACCGTCCTCGTCGCCGTAACCGACATTTTCTTCTACACCAAGGTGCGGGACGCCCTGCGGCCGCAGGGATACACCTTGGAGCGGATCCGAAGCCAGGAGCAGGTGGCCGAAACACTCGCCTCTACGCAGCCGGACGCCATGATCTTGAACATGAACGACCTTGTCATCGACGCCTTTGCGGCGCTGCACACCGTGAGAACCTCGTCTCTCACGCCGGGACTTCCCGTCCTCGCCTTCGCCAACCATGAGGAAGTGGACACCTGGAACCGTGCCAAGGAGTTGGGGGTCACCAAGATCGTCTCGCGCAATGAGTTTTCAGCTCGCACGAAGGAACTCGTCGAAGAAATCACGAGGATCGCATCATGAAGCAATCGCGCCTTCATCCCATTCATGCACAGCTCGGCGCCACATTCGAAGCAATCGCAGGCTGGGAGATCCCGGCACATTATGGAGATTGGCGCACGGAATATCAGGCGGTCCGCACCGCCGTCGGCCTGGCGGACCTCTCCCCTCGTGGGAAGGTGCGCGTGACCGGCGAGGATCGCGTGAAATGGCTGCAAGGGATCATCAGCAACGATATTCTCCCGCTGCAGCCTGGCCAAGGCCGCTATTCGAGCTTCCTGACACACAAGGGGAAAATGATCACCTACTTCCGCTGCTATCTCCAGACGGACGCGGTGTGGCTGGAAGACGTCGGCGAAATCGGCGACCACACCTTCACCGCCCTGCGTAAGTTTCTTCTGTACGGCACCAAGGCCAAGATGGAAAACTGCGGAGAGAGCTGGGGGTTGCTGTTGGTCAGCGGTCCCAACGCGGCGCGCACCGTACAAGCCGCCTTCGGTGTAGACTGTCGCGATCTCCTGCCGCTTCATTTTGTCGCCGCGCAGATCGGGGGACAACCTGCACTGGTCATCCGAACAGAGGAAACCGGTGAAGTCGACCTGGAACTGTTGCTCCCGTCCGAGGGGCTGCTGGCGGCATGGAATGCCCTCATGGAAGCAGGAGCTGCCTTTGGGATCAAACCCACCGGCGGTCAAGCGAGAGAAGCCCTCCGCATGGAAGCCGGCCTTCCGAAGGCCGGGCCGGATCTCAACGAGGAAATCGTTCCGCCGGAAGCCAATCTGGAAGGCAAGGCTTTCAGCTTGAACAAGGGTTGCTACCCCGGACAAGAGGTGGTGGCCCGCATGGACACCTACGGCAATGTGCGCCGGCATCTCGTCGGGCTGCTCCTCCACGATGCCACCGTCCCGACAAGAGGAGCCAAGCTCTTCAGCGGCGACCGCGAAGTGGGTTGGGTCAGCAGCGCGACCTTCTCACCGCATCAGAACGCCGTTCTGGCATTCGGCTTCCCTCTGCGGGATTTCTCCGCGCCGGACACGGCGCTTACGGTGGAGATCGACGGCAAGAAGCACGACGCGACGGTGAAGGCGCTGCCCCTCTACCGCCGCGCGTAACAAGGGTGGGACGTTATTTTTCAGGGTTTCTGACCGCCGTCACGGCCGCCGCAAAGCCTAGCAAGCTAGCCCGTTCATCGTCATCCAACGCCAACAGAAGATGCGTCTCTTCCGCATGCATGAGGCGCAGGCTCAGGAACGGCTCCTCGCGACGCTTCTCGCGGTTGTCCCACATGGCATCGATCAGCTGCACCTTGTCCAACTGCCCCACTGAGACGATGTCGTAGCGAAAATAGCTGTCGCCGATGACCATGTCGAATAACACGTTGCCGGCGGTCAACAGCAGCAGATTGAACCGCCCCTGATCTTCGTACCCCTCCGGCAAAAATTTGTTGATATGGCAACGGGCCACCTTCCGATCACCCAATGCCGCCCGGATCTTGAGCTGAAGCGCGTCGTAATCGATTTGGAGCGCCCGCTCGTCCGGACTCGTCGCCGCCACCGCCGCATCCTTCGTCCGCTCGAATATGTCATCCGCCGATAACAACCCTGCCATGATGCTTTCTCCTTCGTTACAACAACGGCCCGTTCGCTTGCTCAGGGGGCGCGTCTGGCCCGTAGCGCCCGAACCACCCCGACCACCCCGATCCCAGCCCATACGAATTCCAGCAGGACGAATCCCACCCGGCGATCTTCGATCGCCACAATCCCCAATAACAGCGATCCCACGATGTTCAGCGCCAAGTAGCCCGCATCCAACTCGCGCCACACACCGGCTTGAATGAGCGCGTAGGCCGCCAAGACCATGACGGCTCCCACTACCGATATGACCTGCATCAGCATGCTGGTGATCGACGCGCTCCGGACAGAGGCCGCCAAGGAACGCGGTACCGTACCCGGCCCATCCTCATGATTGCAAGCGGAATTTCCCCCGACGGACAGGCGGATGCAGGGTTCTGCGCGCGATCGGAAGGGAAGTGCCTACGCGGGCCGTCCATTGCATTTACGGCCTCGGCTCCGGCATACTTTGCCCCATTACAGAGGGAGGATGAGTATGAGCGGTCAGGGTTGTTTGATTGGCGGGTGTCAGGGAAAGGTCTACGCTCCCGCGGGTACGCAGTCGATTTGTAAGGACCACTTTCTCAATTTCCTGACCTGGCGTCGACGCCGTGGACCGCAGATGTTCCGCAAGTACGCCGCCATGACCATGGAAGAACGGGACCAGGTCGCAGCGGAGTGGCAACAGACCTTGAACACCAAAGAGTTGCCGACTCCCCTCTCGGCACTCTAGTTGCGGCGCGCCCCTAGTGTTTGCCGTCGTGAGCTTCCAGAATCCTCCCCTCCAACGCCACCTTCAGAAGCTGCGCCGTATTCGAAACCCGTAGTTTCTTCATCATGTTGGACCGATGGGCTTCCGCCGTCTTGATGCTGATGCTCAAGTGTTGGGCAATGCTTCGATTGGTGTGTCCGCCCCAGATCAGCTGCAGAATTTCCCGTTCACGCGGTGTGAGATCTTCCGGTCGACGCCTGACCGACAACGTGCCCCGCACCTCCACCTCTTGACCCTGTCGCTTCGCCGCGGCGGTCGAGTTCGTTCCTCGCCGTCCCGTCGAACTCCTCCCGCCTCTCTTGTCTGCCACCATGCCGTCTCTCCTTCATGCATGCCCAGTTTCACGCCTCGCCCTGTCCAATGGAGCCGCGCATGCGCCCGACTCCCCACTGTCCTCCGGCAAACTCCCCAGGGGGTTCGCCCTACGAGGCCAACTATTCAAACTTCAGGCCTTATCGCCGTATAGGACGGTGGCCTACAAGATCAATCAGTTATCACCTCACAGGGAAAAGAGACGAATGGAAAAACCTGTGTCAGGAGCAGGATGAGTTGTGCCAACCCTGTGCCATGACACAGTAAGATGGCGCAGGACGATGTTACGGGTGCCTACTCCGAACAGGCACGGACGGTGAGAGGACGTAGCGATGTAAGGAAGGTTGTTGGGATAGCGGGTGAATCCCTTTGGGCGCCCAGCTCAGCCTTAGGCGCGCGCGACAAGGACGACTTCAGCCCATCACAGGGCTACCGTGGTGATGGATCATCAGCCACTCGTCGCCGATGCGTTCGAACAGATTGGTCGCCAAAACCCGGCTCTCCACGGGCTTGTCTCCCTGGCGACTGGTGAGATTTTCGGTGCAGATCACCCACCCGAGATCGCCCGCGACCTGCACCTGCACGTCGGTCAGCTCAAACTTCATGGAGAAGGTGTTGTTGAAGATCAACACCCAGGAATCACGCACGGCCGGCCAATCACTCCGCAGACTCCAGCCAGGATGGATACAGGTGACGTATTCGAGGTGTGCCCACACCTTATCCATCTGAAGCATGTCCAGACTTTCAAAGGCGGCATAAAAGGCGAGATTCGCGCGGGTAATTTCTTCGATTCGTTGCTCGATCACCATCGCCTCCGATGGTGCGGCATTGTACTGCAAACACCATCGTCGGCGCGAGTGCGATTTACAGAACGGCGGGGGTGGATCCGCGGGGAGCTGCGAGGCGGCGGGAGTGCACACTCCCGCCTGATGCAGGTCGCCGCGAATCCCGTCAGCTCGCATGGGTGGCGAGCAACCCCTCTTCCAGCGCCGTCTTCAACAATTGGGCGATATTGGAGACGCGCAGCTTCTTCATCATATTGGCACGATGCGCCTCGGCTGTCTTGATGCTGATCTGCAGCCGTTCCGCGATGACGCGGTTCGTCATGCCGGCCCACACCATCTGGAGGATCTCGCGCTCGCGCGGAGTCAGCTCCTCCGGCCGCCGCTTGACGGCGACCGGCTTCACCTGCACTTGGCTCAGGCTCACGGATAATCCCGGCTGGCTCGCCGCGCGATTGCGAAAACCCTGCTCATTGTCCTCGTTCCACATCATGCCCGCACTCCTTACCTCTGATGAATCCCGCCTCACCGCTCGGGGTTCGGCAGCGCGGGGGTCATGCTCCGGAGGTCTTGCAGATATCCCAACACCGCTTCGATGGCGCGGGCCCGTTCCCGCCAAGTGCCTTGCGACAATCCCGCAAGATCCACCCAATATCCATCCACCTTTTCCCTGACCACCAATCGATCATACGGTCCATGGGCCGAGGGCTGGATGCTCAGGAGAAATTCCCGATCGGTCCCATTCGATAACAGGAACCCTTTGACGTCCATGCTACGCCTCCTGCCGACGGTATCCGACGCCGATCTCGGTCACCCCGTCTTCACACGCTCACGCCCCTTGGTGATATCAAAGATCGTGCCATTCGATCGGGAAGCGAGACGATGTTTGAAAATCAAGGCAGTTGGCGATCGCACGGCGCAAACCACGGGGACTCGTCGTCAAACTCATGGCAGGAAGTGTTGTGTCACACCTGTGCCATCGTTTCCCCCCAGTCACGATCGGCACAGGCGATGGAGAGAACCGTAAGCGAGAACCCGTCTCGGTCAGGTTAGGGGCTCGAGTGGTTGGTCGCTGATCGAATCGGCCGGGTCGAAGATGTCGTACTCGGCCAACCGCCGATAGAAAGTCCGGCGGCTCATGCCCAGCAATCGGGCGGCTTCGGACCGGTTTCCGCCCGTTTGTCGAAGCGCCCCCATCATGCGAGTTCGTTCATCTTGTCGCTGCAGTGGAATAAACGCGGTCCCGGTCGCAGGGTTGCGAATCTCCGCCGGCAAATCCTCGACCATCAGGACCGAGCCTTTGCAATGGATCATGGCCGATTCCACCGCACTCTTGAGTTCACGGACATTGCCGGGCCAGGCATAGGTCACCAACACCTGCAACGCCTCCTGGCTGACCTGATGGACCGGCTTCTCCATCACCGACCGGAATTGCCCCAGGAATGCATGCACCAAATAAGGAATGTCGTCCGGTCGCTCCCGTAGGGGCGTGAGGTGCAGGCGGGCCACCTTGATGCGATACAGCAGATCCTTCCGGAAGGTTCCCTGCTCCATATCCTCCAGCAGATTGTGGTGGGTGGCGGCCAGCACCCGTACATCGACCTTCCGCGGCCTCGACTCCCCTAAGCGTGTCACCTCTCGCTCCTGCAACACCCGAAGCAGGCTGGTTTGGACCGCGAAGGAAATATCGCCGATTTCATCCAGAAAGATGGTCCCGCCCTCGGCTGCCTCGAAGACCCCTTGCTGGTTGTCGATCGCCCCCGTAAAGGCGCCCTTCTTGTGGCCGAAGAGTTGGCTGCCGAGGATCGAGTCGGTAAATCCCGCACAGTTCACGGCCAGGAAGGGCTGGGACGCTCGTCGACTGGAGAGGTGAATCGCCCGTGCCACCAGTTCCTTGCCGGTGCCCGTCTCCCCCTCGATCAACACCGTGGCATCCACTGCCGCAACCCTCTGAATGTCTGCATAGAGGGCCATCATCGCCTGACTCCGGCCGATCAAGTCGTGGAACTTACCCTGATCAGCCAGTTGAGACTGCAGGACCTGCGCGTGGTCCTCCGCGGCAAACCGACGCCGAACGTTTTCGACCCACTGTTCGGCGATCGTCAGCCGCAACTTCAGAAACTCGATTCCGACCGGCTTGACCAAGTAGTCGTTGACGCCGGCCTGGAGTGCCGCGCGCAGGGACTCCGGTGAATCGTGCGCGGTGATCATCACGATGACGCAACGTTCGCCGCCGGAGCTGGACCGTATGTTCTGGCACAATTGGAGACCGTCGATATGGCTGCCGCGCAATTCCCAGTCGAGCAGCACCAGTTCATGGGGCCGATGGGCGAAGGCCTCCCATGCCGAATCGCCGTCGGCGCAGGCCGTCACGTCATGGCCGCGCGCCTGGATCACCTGCTCGAACAGCCGGCGGATATCGATATGGTCTTCCACCAGAAGCACGCGCATATGACGCTCACCGCACTAGATAAACACGACCTGCAGCCGGTCCAGATAACGAGTCAAGGAGTCGATCGTCGCCTGGATTTCAGCCCCGTTCCCATGCAACGCCGCGGCCTCCAACGTATGCCCAAAGACGCTGATGGCCATCAAGCCGTAGGTCCCTCCCGCTCCCTTGATACCGTGACCGATGGCACGGATCTGCTCGAAGTCTTGAACGGCCAACGCCTCCGCGAGTTGCGAGAGGTCTTGCCGTCGATGCGCGAGAAATCCCGGCATGAGACTTTCAAACTCCGCGCTGACCTGTAAGACCACCGGTTCGGCATGGAACTCTGCGTTGAATCGGCCTGCCAGAGAGGCCGTCTGCGCATAGAGCTGAATCGCTTCCAACAGCCGCGCCTTGCGGATCGGCTTCGTCAAGTGCGCCGTGCAGCCGGCGGACAGGCTCCGCTGAATCTCCCCCTGCAAGGCATTGGCCGTCAACGCGAGAATCGGAACCGGAGGACGACCCTGCGCACGTTCCCAAGCCCTAATGGCCTTGGTGGCGCTGTACCCATCCAGGACCGGCATTTGGATATCCATGAGCACCAGATCATAGGCCCCCCGTGTGAACATCTCAACCGCCACCTGGCCGTTCGGCGCCGTGTCCACCCGATGGGGCGTGGATCGGAAATAAAACTCGATCATACGGCGGTTGTCGACGAAGTCTTCGGCCAACAGGAGGCGTAACCCGCCCGCACCGTTCGCGGAAGCCCCGGTCTGCGGCGACCGCGACTCCGCCTCATACTCCGGGGCCTTGCCGATCGCCGCCATCATCCCGTTGAAGAGATCGGAACGCCGGAACGGCTTCGTGAGATACCGCACGATTCCACTCTCGCGGGCCCGCATCTGATCGCCCGCCCGCCGCTCCGAAGTCAACATGATGATCGCCGGGGCCGCGAATCCTGGTGTCCGGGCGATGGTATCGGCCACCTGCCATCCGCTCATCTTCGGCATCCGCACGTCCAAAATCACCAGCCGGTAGGGCATGCCCGCCTGAGCGGCCCGCGACAGCTCCATCAACGCCTCCTCGCCGCCGGGCGCTTCCGCGGCGGGAATTCCCCAGCCCATCAGGGTCTCGCGAACGATCAGGCGATTCGTCGCGTTGTCGTCGACGATCAAGGTGCGCAACCCCGCGAGCTGTTCCCATTGCGCGGGCGGAGTCGAGCCGGACGGTTGGGCCGGAACCGCGAACTTGGCGGTCAGCCGAAAGGTGCTTCCCTTGCTCACCTCGCTCGCGACCTCGATCTTGCCGCCCATCCGTTCGATCAGTCGCCGGGAAATCGTCAAGCCGAGACCCGTCCCGCTGTATTGTCGCGTGATCGACGAATCGACTTGGGTGAAGCGCTCGAAAATGGCGTGCAATTTCTCCGGCGGAATCCCGATGCCCGTATCCCGAATAGTGAAGAGGAGATGGCCCGGCCCGTCGTCGTCGGGATTGCGCTCCACCCGCAACACGACTTCGCCTTCTTCCGTGAACTTCACGGCATTGCCCAACAGATTGAGCAGAACCTGCCGTAAGCGGTTGGGGTCGCCTATCAGCGAGGTCGGCACATCCGGCTGAATCTGGTAGGCCAACTCCAGATCCTTTTCCATGGCGCGCACGGCGACCAGCTCGGCGGCCCGCTGGACCAGATCGTTCAGATCGAATTCGACGAGGTCCAAATCGAGATGCCCGGCCTCGATTTTCGACAGGTCGAGCACATCGTTGATCAAGCTCAGCAGGTTGCTGCCGGCGTCGCGGAAGATCTCGACATATTCCCGTTGATCCTCGCTGAGCGGCGTCTCCAGCAGCAGGTCGGCCATGCCGACGATGGCGTTCATCGGCGTGCGAATCTCGTGGCTCATCGTCGCCAGAAAATCGCTTTTGGCCCGATTGGCGGCTTCGGCCGCTTCTTTGGCCATCGTCAAGGCGGCTTCGGCTTCTTGACGCTGTTTCGCTTCGTAGGCCAGGGTCACCAGGTTGCCTATCGAGGTGGCAAATTGTGTTTCTTCGGGACTCCATTCCCGCGCGTCCCCGCCCCGCTCGTGGCAGACGACGCCCGCCAGTTGACCGCCGAAAAAGATGGGCACATCCAGGAGCGAAGTGATGTCCAACTCCCGCAAGTACGGCAGGAGCAGTTCGCGGGTTCTCGGATCGCGCACGGCATCGTGCGCATCGACGACCTGCTCCTGCAGCAGTTCCGCCAGATATCGCGGATACTGCGCCACGTAGAGGCGCTGCCCTGTGGAGTGCCGCCCAGGCCCGCGTTCATATAACTCGGCGCAGTCCAACGTCTCCCCACTCCGATCCAACAGCCAGACGCTGGCCCGATCCGCCGCCAAAACCTTGGCCGAGGTTTCCATCAATTCTTCCAAGGCCGCCTGCCAGTCTCCGGACCCGATGTGCTCGCTCTTCGTGAGGCGCATCAAGGCGTCCTGGTGCGCCTGCAATACCGCCTGGCTACGCGACAGGGCCGCCTCCGCTTCCTTGCGGCGTGTAATGTCCAGCACCAGCGTCAGCAGACAATCCTCATGTCGTAGAGAGACGGGTTCGACGTTGAATAGTCCGTGCCGGACCTCGCCGCTTTTGGTGCGGAATTCTTTTTCCAGGTTGCGCAGGAAGCCGTCGCGCCGAAGCAGATCCGCCAACTGCCGGCGATCCTCGGGATTCACCCAAATCCCGACATCCAATGAAGACAACCCGACCAGTTCTTCGCGCTGGAAGCCCGAGATACGCATGAAGGCTTCATTCACATCCAGCACACGTCCGTCTTCCAACCGGCTGATCGCCATTCCCGCCGGACTGGCATGAAACGCTTTGGAGAACTGCTCTTCGCTTTCCTGCAGCGCCAGTTCCACCTGTTTCCGTTCCGTGGTGTCGCGGGCCACCACCTGAAACCCGGTGACCTTCTCCCCCTCCAGCAACAGTTGCGCATGTTGCCCCAGCCAGACCTCGCGCCCATCCTTGGTCACGACCGGCACCTCGTACACCGAACGAGGTTTGCGCCGTACGAACTGCCGGCCATAGAAACGTTCGGCCCGTGACCGCCAGTGCGGCTGCACGATCTCGAGATAGTGCCGCCCCAGCAATTCCTCGGGCAGATACCCCAAGACCCGCAGGGATGTGGGGTTGCAGTAGACGAACCGTCCGTCGGCATCGGTGCGATAGATGATATCGCCCACATGCTCCACCAACCGACGGTACCGCTCCTCGCTGCCTCGCAACGCTTCTTCTGCCTGTTTTCGCGCCGTCACATCTAAATGGATGCCGCTCATCCGCGCCATGCGCCCCTGCTCATCGCGCACGCCGCCACCGAAGGCGGCGATCCAGCGATAGGACCCATCAGCATGGAGGAGACGGTGGTCGAGGCGATATTGTTTGCTCTGTCCGTCCCGATGGAGGGCTACGGCAGCCAATGCCCGCGCCCGATCATCCGGATGAAGACGAGACGCCCAGGCGGCAATGGTCGGCTCGATCTCGTGAGCGGCACAGCCGAGTTGGCCTTTCCAACGAGGAGAATAAAAGGCAGCCCCCGTCGTGAGCTCCCACTCCCAGACTCCGACATGCGCCCCTTCCGCCGCCAGTTCGAATCGTTCCTGGCTTTCGCGCAAGGCCGTTTCCACCCGTTTCTGTTCGGACAACTGCAAAGTCAGTCGCTCGTTGGCCGCAGTCAGGCTCCTCGTCTGCTCGGAGACCTGCTCTTCCAAGCGGCTATTCGCCACCCGCAAGGCAACCTCCGTCTTCTGCTGTCGAGAGAGCAGGCCGGTGGCCCCCCACACCATCGCCACGCCAAGGAGACGGTTGACGAGGGCCACTCCAGGCTCGACGCCCTGAGGAGACCCGAGAAACCCGACCGCCATCAACAGGGTCACCGACGATGCATACCCCACCAGAACCTTGGGCTTAGCCTGTAACGCCGTCATCCAGAGCGGCAGGAGGTAGAGGAGCCAGACAGCATGGCCTAAGGGCGTCGCCCAATCCAGTGCAAAGACCACCGTGGTCACTAACAGGATCGCAGTACACCACATCGACTTGCGTCCTTCCTTTCTCACCCGCCAAGCGATCCGACTGGATTCCCGACACGCTGCCGACAGAATAGGCCCGCGCCGAAAACCGGTAAAGTAGGCCAATCGGCCCTAGGCGGCTCTAGCGCCAGCCTCGTTCCTGTCCGTCCTACGGGCAGAAACCTGGGTCTGCTCAGATGAAATGAGGAAAATAGGAGGATCGAGAGAACTTTTCAACCATGGAGCCAAAGAACGATGGGAAGCCGGACCTAGACTATCCTTTGGAGGTTCCAGCTATGATCGACAAACATGCCCTTCCCGCGCCATCCTTCGTGAGGATACATTCTGCCGGTTCCATAATAATCTCCGTCCAGCACTTGGAGTTCAGCCGCATACTGGACCCAATCCTGCGTCAGCGTATGACTCTCTATCGCCACATGCAGGAAATATCGCCCTCCACACAGCGGCAGGTGAGGTACGTGGAAGTCCACGTATCCGCGGCCTTCAAGCGTGAGGGGCGCACGATCGACGAGATCGGTAGAGAGAATACAGACCGTACGCTCATCCCGATTCACCACTACCATCACGCGCATATCATTGAAAGTCTTCTGAACGTGGCAAGCATAGTGCACCCGCACCACGAGATGTTGGCCCGAGAACGCAGGCTGGACCGGCTCTAATTTCTCATTATGAAATGTAATCGCTTGGACCATCAGTTCGTGATGGGTATAACGGTCCTTCCGGTCGGCCAGCGACACCTCGCTTCCAGCGAATGCCTCGCTCATGTACTGCTCAATCACCTGCTGCGGAGGCCCGTCTCCGACAATGGCCCCCTGCCGCAGGAGCAGCGCCCGCTGACACAAGTTGGCCACAACCGGCAAATCGTGACTGACCAGGATGACAGTGCGCCCATCCCGCCGCGCCTCGTCCATCTTGCCGAGGCATTTCTTTTGAAATGCGCCGTCGCCGACCGACAACACTTCGTCTACGATCAAAATTTCCGGATCGAGATGGGCGGCCACGGAAAATGCCAACCGTACGTACATGCCGCTCGAGTATCGCTTCACCGGCGTATCGATAAACTGCTGCGTCCCAGAAAACTCCACGATCGCTTCGAGCCGGCGATCGGTCTCGCTCTTCCGCATCCCCAACATCGCGGCGTTCAGGTAGATGTTCTCACGTCCGGTAAGTTCCGCATGAAAGCCAGTCCCTACTTCCAATAGAGAGGTCACGCGCCCATAAATGTCCACTTCGCCGGCCGTCGGTTCCGTAATCCGCGAGAGAACCTTCAACAACGTGCTCTTGCCCGCTCCATTGTGGCCGATAATACCCAGAACTTCCCCTTCAGCCACCTCAAACGAGACGTCGTGCAGCGCCTGGAAGGTACGGTGGCCGGTTGGTTCCCTTCTGGTTGCCCCCGCCAGAGAACGGCAGAGATGCACGAGCTGATCTCGCAAGGTATCGTGGCGGACGCCAGCGATGGCATATTGCTTCGTCAACCCACGCACCGAAATCGCCACGTCACCCATCAGATCACATCCGCGAAGGTTCGTTCCATCCGCTTGAAGTAGACCACACCGCTTACAAAGAGCACTACCACGATGCCGATGCTGGGTAGAATGGTCGCCAAGTCAGGAGGGCGTTGCCCCAGGAGCGTCCATCGGAACCCCTCCACGATACCCACTACAGGATTTAAGCTGTACCACACCCGCCACCGGTCAGGGATCAAACTCACTGGGTAGACCACCGGCGAGGCGAACATCCAGAACTGCACAAAGAACGGAATGATATGCCCCACGTCGCGGAACTTCACGTGCAACGCTGAGAACCAGAGGCTGACCGCCAATGTGGCGAGCAACGCAATGAGCACAAAAAGGGGAAACAGAACGATCTGCCACCCTGGCATCACCCCGAACCAGAGCATCAGCGGAACCATCAGGACCAGTGCGCACAGCAGATCGACCGCCGGTGTCGCGGCGGCGGCCAACGGGATGATCAGCCGAGGGAAATAGACCTTGCTGATGAGATGCGACTCTCCGACCAAGCTCGTCCCGCTACGGCTCGTCGCCTGGGCAATGAAGTTCCAGGGGAGCAACCCGGCATAGGCAAATAACGGATACGGCACCCCTTCCGAGGGCAACTTGGCGAGGTAACTGAAAATGGCCGTAAATAGAAGCATCGAAATGAGCGGCTGAAACACTGCCCATCCAGCCCCGATGACCGCCTGCTTGTAACGCACCTTGGTATCCCGCCAAATCAGAAACACCAGCAACTCCCGATACTGCCAGATGGCTTGAAGATCCAAATGGAACAACCCTCGACTCGGACGGATGCGAACCGTCGGCGTGCGAGGTTCCTTGTGGAGCTCGCCCATCGGCACGAGGCGGCTGCCTGCTGCTGCAGGTTCTAAACGATTCATGGACATGTCATGATTTTAAGAGATAAGGTTCCCAAAACCCGCGATCATACCTCGGCCAGGCATGACACCCGAAAGGGAGGCGCTGTTGATTCAACGTGAAACAGGCCCGTGGCGCAACCTCGAAAGCGAACCTCAGCCCCACGTCGAAAGGCGCGACCCTGAAGTCCGGGTAGTACCGCACGGCCTCGTCAGCCCAGAAATGGTCCTCATTCCTGGTTCCGTCCGGACGAAGATGCCATTGCCGCACCTCTCGCGAAACTCCATTGAAGTGCTTGATGTGCTTGAACCACTTCCTCGGGAGATGCCACCATTGCGCGTATACGGGCTTTCCCGCCGTGATTCGTTGCCAATAGATCTCGGGGTCGATCCAGTACCGATCGGAGGATAACACCTTGAGAAAACTCGACACCTTCCTGAGCGAGAACCCGCCGTTTCCGACACGCTGAGTGCCCACCCAAGGACTGTCGTCACACTGCATCCAGGGAGCGCCGATGTAATCGAGGTCGGTTGCACACCACTCCGCCAGTTGATCTGAGAAGACCAAAGCATCGAGCTGATAGATCAACAGGTACCGGTATGCCCGGAAGGTTTCATAGAACATCGGCGAGAGCATCAGTTTGGCATTGGCGATGGCGCTCCCGAAATACGTATCGGCAAATCGCTGGATGTGGAAACCAGGCCGCGCGATCCTCAGACTCTGGGGAACCACAAGGAACTTGTCGTACGCTCCAAGAAAATGCTCCACGTGACGGAAAGAAATCTCCTCGTCCGCCGTGAACTCGGCCCGGCTATAGCCCGGAACCACGACCGCCACGGAAGGTCGGCCCTGAAGAGATTCGGTTTTCATGCGTTCCACCTTCAAGCCCTTACCGCCGACTTCTTGAACCAAAAGGTGCGTCTGGGAGCGCCGGAAGCAAGCAACTCCGGAACAGTCACAAATCGATATCGCCCACTCAACCGGTCTAACACGGTCTCCAATGCCTGGAGCATCGCACGGCGATCGGGCCAGGCCCGATGCTCTGGATCGGTCTCATGCGCAGCCACGCCCTTGTCAAACAAGGTGTCATGCAACAACACGATGGCTCCCGGCTCGACCATTTCCAACAGATAGCGACTCAGCACGGCGGGGTCCGACTCGTGCCAATCTCCGCTGTTCACGCTCCACCCAACGACTTCATAGCCCATCAACCCCGCCTCTATGCGAGCGAGTACCGTCTGCTCGCCGTAAGGAGGCCGAAAGAGCCTGGTCTGCATGGGCCGAAGCGCATGCGCAGCATCCCGCAGTTGCCGACGCCGCTCTCGACTCGAGAGCCCGGGCAAGGCCCGATGATCCCATGAGTGACTACCAATCGCATGACCGGCAGCCACGATCCGGTGGACTAGATCGGGATGGGACGCCGCGGCCTGCCCGACCAAAAAAAACGTCCCTCGTGCCTTATACTTTTCGAGGAGGGCCAGGACCAAGGGCGTCTGCTCAGGATCAGGGCCATCATCGAACGTGAGGGCAGCAACGGATTCATGGGTCACCACGTGGGTGACGCTCCCCAATACTTTCCTCACGGCTGCGGAGATCACCGTTCGGGGATTCATGCGACCTGCCTCCCTCTACTCAGCCATGACGGGAGGCGCCCCGAAGCGAATGCTCCCCTTGAGCAAGCCCATCAGCCGCCCCACCCGCCACGCCAGCAAGGTCTTCCCCTCGGCGGTGCGCATCAATTCCGGGATTCGTCTCATGACGCATCGCCAAGACTGTAGGTAAGCGCGCCACCGCCACAATTCCCACGCCGGCGGAGCACCGTACTTTTTGTACAAATACACTTCATATTCTGCATACCGAGATGCTTGGGTATACACTCCGCCTGAAGTAGCTCGCAGACGACAATGGAGCACGGCACTGGGCACGAACTCCAACGGCTTCGCCTGTTGCTGAAGCCGCATACAGTAATCGATGTCTTCGCACACGAGGATGGACTCGTCAAATCCCCCGATCGCATGATGGAGTGACCGTTTGACCCCGAGCGTTCCCGCGCCGGCGTGCGGGAATGGCAAGAAGCTGAACCGCTGCAGTCCGTCAACTTGTGTCCGGTCCCTGGCAGCTCGAGCCGAGAGAGAATTGAGCCTCTCAAAATCGAGGCGGGATGCGACGAAATCATGATCTCGCAAGGCGGATTCCATCGCCACAGCCCACCCCTGGGCCGGAAGGTCATCGGCATCACAAAAAAGAAGGCTTTCCCCGGCGGCGGCATAAGCACCGACGTTTCTCGCATGGGAAGCACCACGACGCGCCGCCGCTTGAACGACTTTCAAACAAGGGATGCGCCCTCGGTAACGCTCAATTCGTTTGAGCGTCTCATCGGTCGACCCATTGTCGGCCAGGATGATTTCCCATTCGCCGGGCCAGACCTGCTCGCACAGCGCCTGCAAGAGATCCTCGATCGTCTGCGCAGCATTCAAACAGGGGACGATCACGCTCAGTTTCATACGAGGCCTGCTTCCAACACGTTCCGCCTGTCGCGAATCAGCGAGCACTCTTGGAGACGGCTTGCTCCGTTTCTCTGATATCCGGCGGCAAGAGCGCCAGCCGACAGGCCTGAGCGAAACGCCCGCGTCGCACCCAGCGGCTGGGGTCGTACAATAGCGCGCTCAACGCCACCACCTTGGCCATCCGTGGTGAGCCACCCCGAAGGCTCACAGCCGTCGCGATCAACAAATCTCCCAAGAGCCGCCGCATACGAAATCCCAGCGCCCACGTTTTTCCAGAGAGTTCTCGTGCAATCTCTCTCCAGAACATCCTGACAGCGGCGACTGGATGGGGAGATGCAGCCGCGAGCGCCCCAGACACCCGATTCAACCATTCGATGACAGCCGGCTCTTCCAGCAGCCACGGAGCCTCCCGGAGAGATCGGAGCAGATGGTCATGGGTGGGTTTCAATCCTCCACCGGACCACCATCGCTGATGGGCGATGCTGGCACAGACCGCAGCACGCGCCTTTCGCCTTACCCGATTCGCCTCGGCCGTATCGGGGAGTTTTTTAAGAGCCTTCTCGACAATCGCCGGCAACTGCTGCTCATTGGTGCCATCGGCAATCGTGCTGTACCATAAACCTTGCTGGGAATACCTTCCTCGAGCCACCGGTCCCCCTGACAGGAACATCCAAGGAGTCAGCGCGGCAATTCGGAGCGCCATGTCATAGTGCTCCATGCCGGCCTTTGTCTCATCAAAAAAACCCGCGCGCTCAAATAGGTCCCGTCGAACCAACCAAGTGGGCGGATGCAGGAAATCATCCGTTCTCGTCACGAATTCTTCGAACACCTGCCCGGAAGGTCCCCACTCGGGCCACAATAGCAGCGGAACCTCGCCACCCGTTACGACACTTTGCCCATATACCACACCGATTTCAGGGTGCGCTTCCAAGATTGGCACCTGTATCATCAACTTGTGCGTGAGGAACTCATCATCGTCGTCCAGCAACGCCACATATTTTCCCCGCGCGCGCCTGATCCCGGCGTTGCGGGCGCCCGAGGCTCCGCTGTTTTTTGCCAGGCGGATGTACTGCACCTGAGGAAACTCCGCTACCACGAGCGCCGTGTCATCTGGAGAGCAGTCGTCCACGACGATGATTTCCACATCGAACCACTCGCCGGCCTTTTCCTGCGCCAATGCCGAGCGAATGGCGTTCCTGAGGAGCGATGCGCGCTTGTACGTAGGTATGACGATGCTTACCAGCGGGCGGGCCGGAATGGCGTCGGCCATCGCCCCATCGGGTTCGACCTCTGTCACTCGCTCACGCATACCATGCTCCACGCAGTACCCTCCTCTCAGTCCCGCCAATACCCAAGCGGTCGGTTTTCATTGTTTGCGGAAGAAGGCTGAGACACCGTCGGCAGGGAATCACTCCCCAGTTGAATCCACCCTGGGCGGTAGGACGCTTGCAGCACGGCCGTCAACGCTCGTTGGACGGCAAGGCCATCATAAAAAGAGGCATCCACGTGAGGGTTGAGTTTGCCTCGGATACAGGCATCCACGAAGCTGTGCATCATGACGGGAAGGCAATGCGGTTTGCCGTCCGATGCAGGGTCCGGCAACGACAAGTTTTTCCACTCTGTCTGACCGGGAGTCGACACTTTCAGCGTATCCACCGATCCTCTACTCAGTGAGGCCCTCAGTGCACCCTCCCGTCCAATCACTTCGATAAACGCCCTGTCTCCGAGAGTGGGTGTGGCGCGGCTGGCAAACCATTGCCCACGCAGAGCGTTCTCGCAGATGAACCACCCACCGGCGATATCATCTGTCTCAACATCTGTGAGTCGTCCTGTCAGGCGGTCGACTCCCTCACGCGGGATCAAGGTCGTGAACCCCGTCACCGCTTCAATGGGGTCCAACACGAAATTAACTAAGTCGAACAAGTGAGATCCGACGTCGTAAAGCACTCCGGCTCCCGCCCAACTCAGCTTCTCTCGAAAACCGATCAGAGAATCCGGATGAAGACCTTGCCACGAATCGAACTCGATGCGCACGTAATGCGGCTGCCCAACATCACCCTGGCGGAGTCGACGTCGCAGCTCTTGAACGCCGTAGAGATAGCGGAATGTAAACGCAACCTGGTGGACCCTCTCAGTCGCCTCGGCCGCACGAACCATATCGAGGGCTTCCCCGACACTGATGCCCAGCGGCTTTTCACACAGCACATGTTTTCCGGCAGCGAGCGCAGCCTTCGCTTGACGTGCATGAAACACGTTGGGAGTCGCGATAGTCACGGCATCGATATCGGCTCGCGCGCACAACATCTCATAATCTGTGGTGGTCTCAGGCACGTTCAGTCGGCCGGCCATGGCCTGCGTGCGGTCATGATCGCGCCCGCAGAGCATCACCACCTCTGCTTGCGGATGAGATTGCAAGCCGGGGACGTGACAGGTTTCGGCAAACGCTCCGGTTCCGATCACGCCGATACGTAGTTTCTTCATGTAGGACGACGGATGCGATTCGACCCTTGCGTATGCCAGCCGGCCCGCCATGGAGCGATGCCCCTGCACGGACAGGCCTATCTCTCATCACTGACGGGAGCTGTCGAATGTGGAACGCCTTGGAGGATCGCACGTGATCCCGTGAGGGGAAAATAAGGAATACCCTGAGAAGTCGCTCAATCACACCTGAGGAAGTCGGGAGGGGCAGAGGATGGGGGCGAAACGGATAAACATCACAACAGCATGTAATAACTCATGAATCTGTCCGCACGAGTCCGGTTCTGATCGCCAGGCGAACCAGGCCCGGGACGTCGTGGATCTCCAGTCGCTCCATCAACTGTGCCCGGTGGGTCTCAACCGTCTTGACGCTCAGGTCGAGGCGTTGCGCAATCTGCTTAGTTGACCAGCCCTCCGCGATGAGTTGGAGTATCTCGCGCTGGCGCCCAGTCAGACGACCCAGGGGCCCGAGTTGTGAATCGTCCTGCCGGCGATACGCATCCAAGGTAAATTTGACGACAGAGGGGGTCAAATAGGTCTCGCCTCGGCAGACTGTCTTGATGGCCAGTTCAAGTTCGGCACGATCGGCATCTTTAAGCAGGTACCCTGCGGCGCCGGCACGAAGCGCTTCTTTGAGATATTCTTCGTTCGTGTACATCGACAGCATCAGCACCCGCGTTTGCGGGCACTCCTGCCGCATCCGGATCGTGGCCTCAAGCCCGTTCATCTCCGGCATGGCGATATCCATCAGCACCACCTCCGGTTCGCGTTCCTTTGCGATTCTCAAGGCGTCACGCCCATTGCTGACTTCATCGATCACCTGGATACCGTCCAACTTTTCCAACAAGGCGCGGAACCCGGCCCGTACCAGGGTATGGTCGTCCGCCAGCAGCACCCTCACTTTTTTCATGTTGGAGCATTCTCCCCGAGCCGTGGTTCTGGTTTGGTCGGGAACAGGGCTCGGATTTCAGTCCCCTCACCTGGTGTGGAGTGGATTGCAAACTCCCCTCCGGCAAGACGGACCCGTTCTTCCATACCGGATAACCCGATGCTGGTTCCCGCATGCGCCCTATTGCGAATGTCTTGTAGGTCGAACCCAATTCCTCCGTCACGTATCACCAGCACCACCTCACGGGTCCCGAATTCCAGGCGCACCTCTACCCATTCGGCCCGGGAATGACGAGCCACATTGGTCAGTGCCTCTTGAGCCAATCGAAAGCAAGCGATTTCGATCTCAGGGGAGGGCCTGGTCACCGCACCCTCGGCGCTGAATCGCAGTTCCCAACCGGCCCGCTCGGCCTGTCTTCCGGCGTACCACCGGAGTGCGGGAACCAGCCCCAACTCATCCAATAAGGACGGCCGCAGATCCAAGGCCAGGCTTCGAACCCTTTGCAGCACTTGGGCAAGGATTTCCAGGCTGTCCGCAATTTGTTCCTCAACGTGCTCACAATTCGGTAGGGTACGCAGTTCGCGCAAATTCAACTTCATGGCCGTTAGCGCCTGACCGATTTCATCGTGTAGATCTCTGGCGATCGCGCGCCGTTCTGACTCTTGAATTTCCATCAACCGACGGGAGAGGACACGCAACCGTTCATTCGCCTCACTGAGCGCAGCGGTCCGTTCGTCCACGCGACGTTCGAGTTCCTCATGCGCCACCTTCAGCGCCTCCTGCGCCCGTTTCTGTTCCGTAATGTCCGTATTTAGTTCCAAGCTGCCGGTGGGTCGCCCCTGCGAATCCCGAAGCAAGGTCCAGCGGCTTGACACCGTAATCGTCCGGCCATCGCGCGTGGTATGGATGAGTTCCCCGGTCCAGAACCCGCCCTCGAGAAACAGCTGTTTGATCTCCTCCAACGGGCGCGGAAATCGAGTCCGCAGAAAGTGATGGATATAGGCCCCCAGCGCCGCCTCCGCTGTCCATCCATAGAGCCGGACGGCTCCATCGTTCCAATAGGTAATGGTATCGCGATCCAGATCCCGCACGAGAATCGCATCGTTGGCCAAGTGAAGAAGTTCGGCTTGGTGCCGTAGCAATTCTTCCGCACCCACCTGTTTGTCTTTGTCCCGCACGACGAGGCAATAGCCGATCACATTTCCCGATGTATCCGGCACCGGACACACCGTGAGGAGCACGGGACGTCGATGACCATCACGGTGTACGTAGATCCACTCTTCCTGAGAGACCTGACCGATCCTCGCTCTTGCCACAATGGCGTCAAACCGATCCGCAATCAGGGCCTCGGCCTGAAGAACGCCCGCGTCCATACGCCCCGCCAATTCGGCAGGATCATGAAACAAGGTAGGCGTCAGTTGACCGATCACGGCATCCGCCGCGATGTCCAACAGTCTCTCGGCGGCGGGATTGAGACTTGTGATCACACCATCCGGCGCGGTCGTAATCACGGCTGGTTGGGTATCTTCGACACCGCTCAGCTCGACCACTTCAGCCTCCGCTCGCAACTCTACTTTCCGGCCCGTTCTTACCCAGAGTGGCAGGATAATTGGATGATACTACAGCCATCTCAACGAAGCGATGAGACGACCAGGAGTGGCGATGGCCGGAGAGAGCCCTTGTGTGCTTTAGACGAGACATCGGCTGCCGTAGGTGCTACTCCGCCTGTTGCAGGCGACTCGATTGCCGGCCGACCAGCCAGACGCCGGCCAATATCAACACGATACCGGCGATTTCCCGCAGGCCGATCGCCTCGCCGAGCACGAGGGCCGACAGCAGCAGCGCTGAGACTGGAATGAGGTTCACGAAAATGCCCGCTCGAGAGGGGCCGACCCCCTTCACCCCATACAACCAGGCCTGCTGGCCCAGCGCCGTCGCAAACACGATCAGGTAGAGCAGGGCCAGCCAACCGGAGAGCGGCACGGAGTCGGCTCCGCTGACCGACAGTTTCTGATCCGTCCATAACAGCGGAATCTGCAAGAGGAGAGACACCAGCAGGGTCGTCCAGTTCACCGTCAGCGGAGAAAGCCGCTCCATGACTTCGCGCCCGCCGATGGAATAGAGGGCCCAGCTGACCAGTCCCAGCAGCACCAGCGTGCCACCGAGCCAGGGATTGGCTCCGGCCGGAAGGTTTCCCCCCAGACCGGAGACCAGGGCAACACCGGCAAAAGACACCATACAGCCGGCCGCTACGGTCCTGAAGGGGATGTCGCGCACCAACAGCGAGGAAAGTAGGGCCGTGATCGCCGGACTCGCGCCGATAATGACACCGGCCGTCGAGGCGCCGATATATCGCAGACCGAACAACGTGCAGAGGTGGTTGCCCAGCACGCCCAGGCCCAGAAGGGACAAGAGTTTCACATCACGAACAGTCAGTCGGGCGCGATGCCCCTCGGTCAGCCACCAGAGGGGAATCAAAATCGCCAAGGCACCCGCGCCCCGCAGCACGGAGGTCTCCACCGCCGAAAAGGCCCCCAGCGCCATTTTCTGGCCCACGATGGAACCGCCCCAGACTAAGGCCGATGTAGTGAGCGCGGCATAGGCGGCAGCCGCCGTCGGCTTCTCCATGGACTCGATCCTTCGTCGATCGTTCCGCAAAGGACTTGCCGCGACCGTCACGGCGCCGCCTGAGGCGGCGGTTTCGGCGTGATGACCCAGAGGCCATCCCGAATCGTCGCCATCACGGCGGTAACCCCTGCATCCTCTCTGACAACACGATTCAATTCCTGGATCGCGGCGGTTCGGTCGTCGGGCGGCGGATCGAGCAACACGTCCCCTCCCCACAAGACATTGTCGATGAGAATGAGGCCACGCGGCGACAGCAGTTCCCTCGCACGGCGGTAATAGTTCACATAGTTCACCTTATCCGCGTCGATAAAGATCAGGTCACACGGCCCGTCCAACGCTGCCATGGTCTCAAGGGCCGGCCCCATACGCACCTCGATCTTCTGTCCGTGGGGCGATTGCGCAAAGTAGCGCCGCGCGACCGCCGCCGCTTCCTGATCGATCTCGCACGTCACCACGCGCCCATCGTCGGCCAATGCCTCGGCGAAACACAGGGCGCTGTAGCCGGTGAACATTCCGATCTCCAACACCCGTCTCGCCTGTACCACGCGCGTCATCATATGGAGAAAGGCCCCTTCCAGCGGCCCTACGAGCATGCGGGCATACTCCATAGTACGCTCGGTCTCTTCGCGCAGGGCCCGGCGCGCCGGGGATTCCGGCAAGGAATGGGCGGCAGCATAAGCGTCGATCCTCTCGGCAATGAGATCAGCCATCGGTTTCACTCGGCGTGAGAGTTGTGCGACAATCCGCAAGACCGCGCGATCATACCATGGACACATCAGCAGAAGGAGCAAGAAGGTGCAGACACTGGCGGCGCTGGAACCACTGACGACCCGATTGTTGGAAATCCGACGCATTCAAAGCGCCGCGTCCGTACTGTCGTGGGACCAGGAAACCTATATGCCCGCAGGAGGGGGAGCCGCTCGTGCCGAGCAGATCGCGGTGCTGGAAGGCCTTGCCCATCGCCAGCTCGTGTCACCGGACACCCACGCCTTGCTCGCGCAATGGGTCGATCCCGCCACCGGCGAGGCCGGTGATACGTGGGATGAGCCCTCCCGCGCCCTGTTGCGTGAGACCTGGCGCGATGTCAGTCGGGCGAGGAAACTCCCGTCCGAGTTCGTCATGAGATTGAGCCGAGCCTCGTCTCTCGCCCAACAGGCCTGGATCACAGCCCGCGCGGAGAATCGCTTCGCGCACTTTCTCCCTCATCTCATCTCCCTTGTCGGCCTCAAACGGGAAGAAGCGGAGTATCTGGGGTACCGCGCGTCGCCCTACGACGCCCTGCTCGACCTCTACGAGCCCGGCGCCACCATCGCGCAGATCACGCCTCTGTTTGCGCAACTGCGGGCCAAGCTCGTTCCGCTCCTCCAGCGCATCCAAGGCAGCGGGGTCACGATCGACGAGGGCTGTCTGCACCAAAGCTTCGACCCGGCACGGCAATTGGAATTCGGTCGGCTGGTGCTGGTGGCCATGGGGTACGATTTCGAGCGCGGCCGCCTCGATCAGTCGGCGCACCCCTTCACGACGTCACTCCACCCAACCGATGTGCGCGTCACGACACGGGTCTTCGAGAAGGATCTCCCCTCCTGCCTGTTCAGCTGCATTCACGAGGGGGGGCATGGTTTGTACGACCAAGGGCTGGATCCGCGCTATTACGGGACACCGCTGGGTGAATCGGTGTCGTTGGGATTTCACGAGAGCCAGTCGCGCCTGTGGGAAAATTGCGTCGGCCGCTCACGCCCGTTCTGGCGTTGCTTCTATCCCCTGCTTCAACAGACGTTTCCTCAGCAGCTCTCGAATGTCTCTCCGGATCGGTTTTACGCGGCGATCAATCGTGTCACGCCGTCGTTGATCCGCGTTGAAGCCGATGAACTGACCTACAACCTGCACATTATGCTACGGGTGGAGATCGAGCAACCCTTGATCGAAGGGAAGGTGCAGGCCGAAGACTTGCCGGAACTGTGGCGGGAGAAAATGCGAGACTACCTGGGCGTGGTGCCGGAACGCGACGCCGAGGGGGTCCTGCAGGACGTCCACTGGTCGATGGGGGCCTTCGGCTATTTTCCGACCTATACGTTGGGCAATCTCTACTCGGTACAATTTTACGAACAGGCCAAACAGGAGATCCCTCAACTGGAGGAGGACGTGGCGGCCGGCCATCTCCTCCCGCTCCGCCGGTGGCTCGAACAGAAAATTCACCGCTGGGGACGGATGTTCACGCCGGACCACCTCGCACGACGGGTGACTGGCAGCAGCGTGACGCCGGAACCGTTCCTGCGCTACCTGGAAACCAAATACGGCGAGATCTATCGCCTCTGAACCGCCCCTCCCCTCGGGAGGTTTCCCTTCTTCGGCCTTCCGGCTCTCGATGGCCCAGCCCAGCAACTAGGGCCACACCAGGTCTTTTCAGCTCTATGGCCGCGAGCAGCACTCGTGATACTTCTCACTAGGATGAAAATAGGAGTTTCGTCGTAGTTTCTTATCCGGGAATGAGAGCTGGAGGCGCACCGACGGGGGAACGTGCCTCCCCGCCGAAGCAGAAACAAGCGTCGCATGCGCCACGCGGCATGAGGAGATGTGCGAATATGGATGCATTCTCGGAGAGTGCTCCCGAACAAGCCGACCTGCGGATCCTGTTGGTGGACGATCATGCCCTGCTCCGCCGAGGGCTGCAGGAGTTCCTGCGAGAGTTCTTGGGCGAACAGGGGTTGACGCCCTTCATCGCAGAAACCAGCACGGCCCACGACGCTCTTGACCTGGTGCGCCAAGCCCCATGGGAACTCGTCGTCCTTGACCTGAACCTTCCCGATATGCCCGGACTGGAAATCGTGCGCATCATCAAATCGGTCCAACCAACCCTACCCGTGCTGGTCTTGAGCATTTATGCGGAAGAACATTACGCCGCCCGAGCCATGCGAGCCGGGGCGCTGGGGTACCTCACAAAGGATACGGGGCCCGATCAGCTACGCGCAGCGGTCGCGCGCATCCTGAAAGGAGAACCTCAGAGCGCTCCCCAACCGATGACCTACCCCGCCCGTCAGGCCCCGGCCCGAACCTCGGTCTGTACGCTCACACTTCCGACGGCGCTTTCGGATCGGGAATTGGAGATCCTGCAGTGGATCGCCCAGGGGCAACGCCTCACCCACATCGCAGACCAGCTCAACCTGAGTATCAAGACCGTCAGCACGTATCGCACCAGATTACTGACCAAATTAGGGATGAGAACCACCGCGGACTTGATACGGTATGCGCTCGATCAGCACCTGGTATGACACACCAACCCCTGGAGAGGCACGGCGCCGCCGATTCCACACCATTGCTCGACAGCCCGACCAAGAGCCGCCCGTCGGAGAATCATGGCTAACGTCTTAGTCATCAATGCCGACTCGAATTTGAAGCGACTCGTAAAACTCGCCTTACCCGGCATAGAACACTTTATTCGACACAGCACCTCCTTGCAGACGGCACAGTCCCACGCTCAGGCCTCTCCGCCGGAACTCGTCATCGCCCGCTACCAGGCTTCCGATGATCAGGGACCGGAAGGGCTGGAAGATCTGCGCCACAGTTTCCCGACTGCGCGCATAATCATCACCGCGGCATTGCACGACCCGACGCTGGAAGGGGAAAAATTCCAGCGCGTCGTGCGCGACCTGCGCATTGAGTATTGCTTGATAGAACCCCTGAAAACCGGATCGATCGTACAAACGATACAAGCGGCGCTCGCCCTCCTGCGGCGCTCCTGACACCACTGCTTCCGCCAACATGGTCGAACCATCGGGCCGACAGCACCTCCGGCAGCGCCCCTGCTTCCACCAGGACACAAGCACGATATAATACGTCCTCGCCGAATTATGCCATGTCACGGCTTCCAATGGTGCAGACCTTGAGTCCCATCCTCACAGCCTTACAGCTGCCGGCCTCACTTTGCCGACAATGGCGCCAGGGGCTGCCTATCATCTTGACGGTGGGGACGGCGATGCTTGAGCGGGTGGTCGTGCCCGAATGGTGGTCCCCTACTTTCTACCTGATTCCGCTCGGGCTCAGTTTCCGGAATCGGGACCGGCGGATCGCCCTGGCCTGCGCCACACTGGTATCCGGAACTCCCTTGCTCGACTTCTGGGGTTCTGCAGCCGAGCAGGACACAACCCTCAACACTCACCATGCCGGAGTTGTCCTTGCCGCATGGGTCCTCGCGCTGGGTACGCCCTCTCGTCGGCGGGACCGGCCACCTCACCCCATCGAGCCACGGCTCGACGAATCGGGAACAGACTGCCCCGCTACGGATGTTGAATCTCCGCGAGGCCGACAGCTCGAACAGGAATTGCAACTTGCAAGGGAGCGGCTCCGCGCCCTCTCTCATCAGCTCATCGACATACAGGAGGCCGAACGCCGGGAGTTGGCGCACAACCTCCACGACGAGTTCGGACAGATCTTAACCGCCCTTAAAATGGATTTGAACGGGATCCGGAAAAAACTGGCCGGGGCCCCAACGGACCCCCTCTCTCCCGCATTGGCGCCGAGAGTCCATTCCGCCATACGCCTGACGGAGCAAGCCATCGACACCTGCCGCAAGACCGCCATGGGCCTGCGTCCCAGTCTGTTGGACGACTTGGGCTTGGTCGCTGCCATTCGATGGCTTGCCTATGATCTGGAAGAGCGTAGCGAGATCGTGTGCGAAGTCGAAGCCGAACCGGAATCTGAGACCTGGCTGTTCGATGAACGGATTGCCATCGGACTGTACCGCATTGTGCAAGAACTCCTCACCAACGTGGCCCGTCATGCCCACGCCTCCCATGTGCGCGTGAAGATTGTGCGCAGTCAAGACGCGGTCACCTTGCGAGTGGAAGACAATGGGGTCGGCATCCCCGATGATTCGGTGCAAAAGGGACGCGGCTTCGGGCTCCGTGGCCTCCAGGAGCGCACCGCCCTGCTCAACGGCTCGCTGATCGTTCGAGCCGAAGCCGGCGGCGGAACGCTCGCCATGGTCCGTATCCCCCTGCCCGCGACGGCTCAGACCGCGCCCTGTACCACGGGCACGAACCGAAAGCTGAGTGTATGAACATTCTGTTGGTAGACGACCATGCCGTGGTCCGCAAAGGACTTCGGCAGGTCTTGGCCGAGGAGCTGTCGGGCCCGTCCTTCGGTGAAGTCGGGTCGGCGGCCGGCCTTCAGCAAGCCCTGCACGGTCGCACGTGGGACCTGGTGATCCTCGATCTAAACCTGCCGGACCGACATGGCCTCGAAGTTCTGAAGGACCTCAAGACTCGACACCCGGCGCTTCCCGTCCTGGTCTTCAGTCTCTACCCCGAGGCCCATTACGCCACCCGTGCCATCAAGGCCGGTGCTGCCGGCTACCTCTCGAAAGACAGTGCCCCGGAAGACTTGGCCGCCGCCGTCGAAAAGGTGCTGTCCGGAGGGAAATTCGTGACTTCTGCGCTTGGCGAGCAGTTGGCACACGAGCTGGGCCGTCCAGCCTCGACCGCTTCCTTTAAGCCGTCGGATCGAGAATTGCAGATCCTTCGCCTGATTGCCGAAGGGCATACGCTGGCCGAGATTGCCGACCGGCTGGCCCTCAGCGCCAAGACGGTCAGCACCTACCGGAGCCGACTCCTCGACAAACTGCGGTTGCGCACCACGGCCGACTTGATCCGATATGCCATCGAGAGCCGCCTCATCGGGTGATTCGCATCCGGACCGAAGGATTCATCATTCAGGTCGTTTCTGTACGAATAAGGATGACGCCAGAACGCGCTTTTCCCCGATAGGACCAACCCACGCCAATTGATATAACGACAGGCTGAATCAAGACCGGCAGATCCCACATCGTGATCTGCCACAGTGATCATTCTTTCATCACCTTAACCACGAATGCCTATGTCCAAGCCTCCTCGTCGACTCAAATCAGCACCTCGAAAGGTGCTCGCGGCTCCCCTGGTGCCCACGCAGCGGCCGATCGAGCTGACCAAACGCGAACAAACCATTCTCAACCACGTCTGGCTGGGGGCGCAGAACCAAACCATCGCCGGCGAGTTGCATATCAGCGTGCGCACGGTGGAAGCACACCGGGCCATGATCATGCGGAAATTCGGCGTGACGAACGTCGCGCAGCTGCTCCGATCGGCCTTACTGGGAGGGTTCCTGCAATTGCGCTAGCGTGCGGCGAGCCGGCCGATCGGGGCCATCTCAATAGCCCATCGCTCGATTGAGCTTCGTGAGGACAGGCGCGGGCAGGGTGAACTCCGCCGCGACCTCGATTCTGGCCGGCACCAGCAAGGTCGTGTGAAACACGATGTCGCGGATAGGGATCTTCAATTCCGGCTGTTGCGGCGTACTGAGTTCGACCGATTCGACGGACTGCGTGATGGTTGTCACGTCCTGCGGTCCGTAGGTCGTCACGACTGCCTGCACGAGATCTCGCACCTTTTCGTTGGTCTCATTCCCGTCAATCGCTCTTGTCAAGAGCGGTAAGACCTCTTCGCGAGCCTGATCGGACAACGTAAAGTTCTCAATCCGCTCTCGGCGGCGGAGCGACGTGAGATCGTTATCGAGATCCTTGCTGAACGTGCCGTAGGCGAAACGGAAAAATTCGAAGTGAAACCCCTTCAGCCCCTTCCCGAACAGTTGGAGTTCGCACAGGAAGCAGAGCTGTTGCAGCTTGACATCGCTCAAGAGTCCGAACGGCTCGGTAAGCGACAGCACATAGAGCAGCAGCGCACGATCCACAGCGATTTCATGAGGCTTCCGCACAACGTTTCCTCCGCGCCCCGACGCAAACCGTTGGACTATAGCCAGGCCCCTTTCCATTCGTCAATCGACCACCGGATGTTTTTGACCAGACTGCCCTCTTGACCCTCGACAGCGCTTTCGTTTTTAATGTCGGCTTCTTCGGCATATCGAACGTCATGAATAAAGCGACGAAAGAAATGGAGGTGCTTCGGCAGCACCTGGCGAAGCATCAGCTCAAGTTGACGCGCCAGCGTGAGCTCATTCTCACGGCGTTTCTCCGGCAAGAACACGTCACGGCGGAGGCCATGTACCATCAGTTGGCCAAAAAAGATCCCCACCTCGGGCTCGCCACGATTTACCGCACGTTGAACTTGTTTTGCGACGCCGGCATCGCTCAGGCCCGCCATTTCGGTTCGCAGACGCAGTACGACAATATCTCCCATAAGGGGCATCACGACCATCTGATCTGTACCGGTTGCGGCACCATCGTGGAGTTTGAGAACTGCGAGATCGAGCGATTGCAGGAGGAGGTCGCTACGAAAAACGGCTTCGTCATCCAGACCCATCGCCTCGAGCTGTACGGCCTCTGCTCGCGTTGCCGCCATTGACGGGCCGCGCCCGTTCCAGTTATCATTCATCAATCTTGAGACGGCTTATCAATTTCAACGAGGACGCCGTGCCGGCCGTCCTTTAACCTGGAGGCACGCCGCATGGCTTCATGTCCCCGCATCGCCCTCGCTTCGCTCCTGTCATTCGGCATCCTGCTCGCCTCATTCTTCCCGATCCCATCCGTGGGCGCGGCCGAGAAGCTGGTGGTCTATTCCGGGCGGGCTGAACGGCTGATCAAGCCCGTGCTGGACGAATTCCAGGCCAAGAGCGGCATCCAGGTGGAATTGCTGTCATCGGGAACGACTGAACTGGTCAATCGGCTCCAGGCTGAAGGCGACAATACGCCGGCCGATGTCTTCCTCACGAACGATGCAGGCAGCCTGGAACATGCGCGGGAACTCAAATTGCTCCGGCCGATGAACATGCGGGAAGTCGAACGCGCCATCCCTCCTCAGTTCCGAGCTCCGGACAACAGTTGGATCGGCCTCTCGGGACGATTTTGGGTCGTGGTCTACAACACGAATCTCGTCAAGCCATCGCAGGTGACTTCACTCCTCGATTTGGCCCAGCCTCAGTGGAAGGACAAGATTGCCATCCCGAATTCCGGCAGTGAATATCTGCAGGCGGGGGTCTCCGTCATCAAGGCCACATTCGGCGACGAACGAACCAAACAGTTCCTTCAGGGCCTCAAGACGAACGCCGGTGGACAGGTCTACCAGAAGAGTTCGCAGATCGTCGACGCGGTGGCCAAGGGCCAAGTGGCGATGGGCATTGTGAACCACTACTATATCTACCGGCACCTCACGACGCAGCCTGGCGCCCCGATCGCCGCGCTCATGACGGACCAGCAGGAAGGCGGGATGGGTGCCATCATGAATGTGGCGGGAATCGGCGTGACCCGCGCGTCAAAGCGTGCCGACGGCGCCAAACTCCTCATTGAGTTCTTGGTCGCCCAGGCCGGACAAAAACTGTTCGCCGACCTCGACAAGGAATACCCACTGCACCCGGAGGTGAAAGCCGATCCCGCGCTGGTTGACCGACACAGCTTCCGCGCAGCCATGGTACCCCTCGCCCGGCTGGCCGAACTGCGGGAGCCCACCCTTACCCTGATCGAACAAGTCGGCCTCCGCTGACCGATCGTGTTGGCACCATGGCGGCCACCAGGCTTCAGATCCCAGCGCCGTTGCAGTGGGTCACCGTGCTCACCGCCGCATTCCTGGTGCTGCCTACGTTCTACATCGTTTACGTCGCACTGACGGCGGCACCGACGGTATGGAGCAGACTCTGGTCCACTCGCATCCCTGAACTCCTTTGGAACACGCTGTCGCTCGCCTCCGCGGTGGCGGCTCTCACGTTTATCCTGGGCGTATCCCTGGCTTGGATCATGGTCCGTTGCGAGTTCCCTGGCCGAGCCTTTTGGGAATGGGCCCTCGTGCTCCCGCTCGCCATGCCGACCTATGTGTTGGCCTATGTCTATGCGCACCTCCTGGGCATGGGAGGGCCGGCGGAACAATGGTGGCAAACCCTCTTGGGACCGGACGCCCGGCTCCTGTCGCCACAAAGTTTCACCGGGGTGACCCTCATCATGACGCTGGATACCTTTCCCTTCGTGTACCTCCTAGCGAGAGGCGCCCTGCTGAACCTCAACGTCTCCTTCGAGGAAGTGGCCCGTGCGTGCGGCGTGTCTCCCTGGGTGACGCTGCGCCGGGTGACGCTGCCGCTGATCCGTCCGGCCATCGCAGCAGGGCTGGCGCTCGTCATTCTGTATGTCATCTCGGATTTCGGCGCCGTCTCGCTGCTTCGATATCAAACCTTGACCTATGCCGTCTATCAACAAATGACCGGCCGTTATGACCACACCGCCGCCAGCATTCTCAGCTTGCTGCTCCTTGTGATGGCCATCCTGTTCCTCGTTACCGAGCGATGGTTCCGCCGACGAAGCCGCTTCTACCAAACCTCCGGTCGATTTCGGAACCCGACCCGGAGCCGCGGAGGGTTCCTCCGAACGACCGCGATCGTCGCCTATGTCACCCTGGTCTTCGGCGCCTCCTTCGGAGTTCCGGCTTACATGCTGATCCAGTGGAGCATCACGGCAATTGCTCAAGGGGCTCTCGACGCGCGCTTCATGGGATTCATCTGGAACAGCAGTCTTCTCTCGGCATTGGCCGCGGCAGGCGCCGTCGTGATCGGGCTCCCCCTGGCCTACCTGGCCAGCCGGCGCCCTTCCCCGCTGAATATCGCGTGCCTGCAAGCCGCCTATGCGGGATATGCCCTTCCAGGACCCGTTGCTGCACTGGCGGTCTTGATCCTCTTCACACACTTTGTCCCGGCCCTCTATGGATCGGTGGTCGTCCTGCTCGTCGCCTACGTCCTACACTTCCTTCCCGTCGGCCTGCAATCCATGGAGCCGGCCCTGCAACAGGTGACGCCCAACGTGGAGGAAGTCGCGCGCACGCTGGGGTGCACAACACGCCGAACCATCCGGCGAGTCACCCTTCCTCTCGTGCAAAACGGATTTATCGCCGCCTGGGTGCTGATGTTCTTGCAAACGATGAAGGAACTGCCCGCAACCCTGCTGTTACGGCCGGTTGGATTTGATACACTGGCAATTCGTGTCTGGCTTGAAGCCAGCGAGGAATACTATCAATTGGCCGCCCCGTCCGCCCTGTTGATCGTACTCCTGAGTTTGCCGGCACTGATGCTGCTGGTTTCCCGGGATTGGCGAGGACAACGACGGGAGAGCGCCACGTGACCCCTGTGCACGAATTGCAACCGAACAGGCCTCAATCGGCGATCATCTCCGCGCCTGCAGATGGTATGAACTCGGAACCGGGCCGATCACCCGTCCTGGAGCTGCGCGACGTTGCCTGCGCCTACGAACCGGGTAAGCCTGCGGTCGAACATATCTCCTTCTCGGCTGAGCAAGGGGAAATTGTCTGCCTTTTAGGCCCTTCCGGCTGTGGGAAAACGACCATTCTGCGCGCCATCGCCGGATTTGAACCGATCATGGCCGGCAACATTATACTCTCCGGACGGATCGTCTCCACGCGAGAGTCCCTGCTTCCTACCGAGCAGCGGCAGATCGGCATGGTGTTCCAAGAGTACGCACTGTTTCCGCACCTACGCGTCGACAAGAATATCGCGTTCGGTCTGAGCCACTTGCCACGAGACCAACAACAGGCGATCGTGCAGGAGCTGCTTCAATTGGTTGGGTTGCGCGGACTGGAGCACCGATACCCACATGAACTGTCGGGCGGCCAACAGCAACGGGTCGCGTTGGCTCGGGCACTGGCTCCACGCCCTGTCCTCTTGCTGCTCGACGAACCCTTCAGCAATCTGGACCCCGACATGGCTGGGCGCATGCGCCGGGATCTCCACGAGCTGCTCCGCACTACCAAGACAACGGCTGTTCTGGTGACCCACGACCATGAAGAAGCCTTTGCCATGGCCAATCGCGTGGCGGTGCTCAATCGCGGAAAGTTGGAACAGTTCGATACGCCTGAGGCGGTGTACCACACGCCGACCAGCGCGTTCGTCGCCGATTTTGTCGGCCAAGCCGACTTTATTCCCGGCCTCGTGCGGCAGGAGGCAGTTGAAACCGAGATCGGCGAATTCCCCAATACTCAGCACCTGCCGACCGGCACCAAGGTGGTGGTGATGATTCGTCCGGATGACCTGCACATCGTTCCGACCAAGGGCGCCGATGCCCATATCCTGTCTCGGCAGTTCAAAGGGTCGGAGAACCTCTACACCATTCAGCTCCGCTCAGGGCAGATCGTCCACAGCAGCGAATCCTCCTTGAGCGTGTTTCAAGTCGGTACTGCAGTCGCGTTGCGCATGGTCGCCACCCATACGGTGCTCTTCGTACAGGATCCGTAAGCCGACGAGCAGCCGTTGTTTTCAGGAGGCGTGGCGTACAGAACAGGCGGTTGGGTTGGCCCGACGAATCGACAGGAGGCTCAACAGTGGAGCGGTGGAGGAGCGAGGTATGGATGTACTAAAAAATGCAGTTGAATATGGAATCATCGGCCTGCTGATCTCACTCAGCATCTGGTCGGTGGCGGTGGCGATCGAACGATGGCTTTATTACCGTCGTGTCGACTTGTCTCAATTCACAGATGTGCAGACCTTTGAGATGGCTCTAACCAAGCGGTTGGTGATCATCGGCACCGTGGCGGCCAATGCTCCCTATATCGGCTTGCTGGGAACCGTCCTCGGGATTATGATGACCTTTCATACGATGGGCACATCAGGCACCATGGCCGTCAACACGATCATGATCGGCCTGAGTCTCGCGCTGAAGGCAACGGCGGTCGGTCTTTTGGTGGCCATCCCCTGCGTGGTGATGAACAACGTGCTGCGCCGCCGCGTGGCGGAACTGCTCACGACGTACAGGACGCGACATGGAGCGTGAAGTCAACCAAATCAACGTGATCCCGCTGGTGGACGTCATGCTGGTCCTGCTCGTCATCGTCCTCACGACCGCCACGTTCATCAGCACCGGCCAAATCCCGGTGAATTTGGCCAAGGCCAAGGAAGCGGGCGACCACAAGGACGTTCCCATCGTGGTCACGCTGACCTCGAACGGGGACCTGTTTCTAAATGATAAACCCGTCCCTGCCGAGGGGCTGAAGCCGCTTCTCCTTCCACATCCACGGGAATCGCCGGTCGTCGTCCGAGCGGACAAAGTTACTTTGCTGGAGCGGTTCGTCTCGATCGTGGATGAAATCCGAGGGCTCGGTTTTCAATCGGTCAGCTTGGAGGTCGTACGATCGTGATCGCCCGCCAGGGCACCCTCTTCTCCCCTGGCACCCGTTTTCAGGTGAGCGGGTGGATCGCCTCGCTCTGCCTCCACAGCGCAGTGCTGTTTCTCGCGGGCCTCCTTGCAGCCAGGATGAGCCTGGCCCCACCGGCATCGGATTTTCGCTGGGACGTGTCAGTCCGGGAAGCGCAGAGCCGGCCCTTACCATCCCCCCAACCTTCATCTGCAGTCCCATCTACAGTTCATTCACGAGCAGCTGTTCCGCCTGCCCACAGGGAAAAGACTCCTGTTGCTCCAGCCACTCCTGCCCCGTCTCCGCCTCAGGCAGCAGCGCTGACGCCTGAGGCGGCACCGGTGGATTTCCGTGCAATCGTGCCCAGCCTGCAAGACCCGGAGCCTGAAGCCTCCCGGCAGTTGGCCGAACCGCTCACCCCTCTGCCGCCGACCGAGATCTCAACGCAGACAACGGAACCAGACGTCAGGCTCCTCTTGGAGCAGGCTCCCACAACACTGCCTGTCGAGCAAGCGCCTCCCCTCTCCGAATCGATTCAGACAGAGCGTGTGCCCGCACCCAACCCGCTTTCCGACGATACTGCGACTCCTGATGCGGACTCGAAGCAAGAACCAGAGCCTACGCAGGTGGCCTTAGCTCCCACTTCACCATCGCCAAACTCCGCTGTGACGAAACCGGATCTCTCCTGGCTGCAAGATACCCTCATGCGTCGGATTGAGAGCTTTATCCAATACCCTGCCGAGGCCCGCTTGAATCATATGGAGGGGCGGGTACTCGTACGACTGGTAATCGAAGGGACCGGGCACATCGTTTCAGTAGCTATCGCCAAGAGTTCCGGCTACCCCGTTCTGGACCAGGCGGCGCTGGACACGCTTCGACGGGCATCGCCGATTCTGTTGTCTCAGCCGCTCCCCAAATCTTCCGTGACGATTCAAATCCCACTCAGATATCGACTCGACCGCTGACTCCGGGGCGTCACCCTCGACAGGAGCGTTGCTGCCAATCGCGCAGTACGCCCTGTTTGTCGAACGTCAAGACATAGGAGCGACACATGCCGCCGTGGGCCTGCCCGCTGAACCCGGCGGTTCCACTACCCCGCTCAAAATAGGTCCAGATTTCCCCGCCATCAGGTGCGGGCTCCACCTTGTGTGGGCTTCCGTGGCGCTTGCCGACCATGTCGCGTGTGGCCTCATTGACGCTCCGCTGAAAATATTTGGAGTCCGGTGCGCAGGCAGACAACCCCATTACGCCGGATAAGAATAGACCGAGCCAGACTCCGCACCAAAGGCTCTCGCGCCGGCTCTTCCACCCAAACTCCGCACGTGCCGGCCCACGTCCACTGTCATTCGCGTTGCTCATTGATTCTGACCTTTCCTCGGAGAGCGGAAGACACCCACACCGTCCCCTCTCGATCCACAATGACGGCCCCAACTCCCGGCAGCCGATCGACGATCTCCAATCCCTTCCTCGGTCCCAGGACAAAAATTCCGGTATCCAATCCATCTGCCATCGTTCCGTCGTGCGCCACGACCGTAACGCTTTGACAATCCCGGGCAGGCTGTAACGTCGAGGGATCCAAAATATGGTGGTACCGCACCCCATCCCGCTCAAAATAGCGCTCATAATCACCCGCAGTGGAAATAGCCTCATCCGCGAGGTCGACATAGGCCAGCACCTCTCCTTCGCGACGAGGATGCCTGATGGCAAAAGGGAAGGCCGCGCCGCCGGGAAGCCGACCGAACGTCTTCATGTCACCGGAGAGCGCGACCACTCCCGCGGTAGCTCCGACTCGCTGCATGGCGATGACCGCCCTATCCGCCGCAAACCCTTTGCCGATTCCGCCTACATCCACCTGCATACCGGTACGAGCCAGAAACACCGTCCCACGATCCCGATCCAGGTGCAAAGCCGCCAGATCCGTGAGCGGGCGAATCACCGACAGCTCCGAATCAGTCGGAATCTGCTGACGATCCAGCACACTCCACGCCTGTACGGCAGGTCCGACCACAATATTGAACCGCCCCTCGGTCAGCCGCGCGATTTCCAGCGATGCAGCCAGTACGTCCATTGTCTCGGGGGCGACCGTCACCGGCGCATGTCCCGCAGCCTCATTGACGCGCGACAACTCACTCGTGGGAATCCAGGTGCTGAGCAATTGCTCCAGGCGATGGATCTCCTGAAATCCTGCCGTGGCCGCATCGTAGGCCGTTTGCCGATCGGCTGCCACCGAGGTGATCGTCACCAGCGTACCCATGTGCATCTGCGTACGTTTGATCAACACGGGCTGTCCCAGGGGGCCGCCCCCTATGCAGCCGGTGACCCCGAACAGCATGACCATCATCCACCCCGCAACTGCTGCACCATACGCTCTGGACATGGCCTGCCTCCTACCATAGATGGCGTTGAAAATACTTCGGGTATCGTGGATAGGGCAAGACCTCGTAGAGACGAGTTTCCACTTCGCCAGGGACCGGAACGGTTGTCGAGACGGCGGCCCCCACGAATGCCGGATATCGTGCTTCAATGTGACGCATTGCTTCAGCTCTTCCCTCATCCTCGACCACCATTGAGATGAGGACTTTTCGGCCATACCGAGGAGACTCCACCCCAAATCGCCACCTGCCGACATACAACACGGTCTCCTCCCCTATGGTAAAGAGGGAGCCGACTTGCGCGATGGACAGAAACGGTCCTTCTCTGATCTGCACCCTCGTCACCTCATAGGTCCCTGGAGGAAGAAACCATGCAAAGTCTTTGGCTTGAGCTTCGACCTCAAGCCGATACCGTGCGCCGGCTTGCTGATGTTGCAGCTCGAGCCAGCGAATCTCCGGTTCGAATTTTCGAGCCCGCTCTCCCGTGATGGCAACTACCGCCTCTCCGACCACCAGAACCATCCGTTCGCCGTCGACCTGGGGCGCTATCGTCAGGTCTGTGGCACAGCCTCCAAGGGTAAGAAGGGGGAGCAGTATGATGAGGCCCCCTAAAGCAATGAGACTATGGCACGTCTTCCGCCTGTCCGGACAGGGATAAGGGCTAGGCGCTGAGGTTTTAGCCATAGATCAAAAAATGAGGTGCCTCGGGCTTGACATTTTCTCCTCCAACGAGATACTAATAATCGTTCTCAAAATCATCCACGAAAGTGACCGCCCCTTACGATGTCCACCAATACGTCAGCGTTTTCTCCCTGCCAGAACAGCGAGACCCGCTGCGAATGCGGGCAGTTGATCGCCAAAGTCCGTGGCCAGGGATTGGAACTGAAATGCAAGCGCTGCAAACGCATCGTCATCATTCCCTTCACCTCAATCGAAGGCTGGGGCACCGTGGCCCTATGACGTACCGTATGAAAGGAGGCTTCATCACCACCAACAACCCTGGGCAGCAATCTTACACCGTCGTTTTCCTCACAGACCAGAGACCTTTGAGTCCCGAGTCCAATGTCAACCTTTACTCGTGGATGGAGGATCCCCATGAAGTTGCGGGCAATCCTCGGGGCTCTCGTCTTGGCCAGCCTGCCGACACTGCCGGCGCTGGCGGAAAACATGACCCCGGAGGAAATTAAAAAGTTGGTCGATGAAGCCGTTGAGAAACGCTTGAAAGAACACGAGCAGCGTGAAGGTGGGGTGCCGACCGGACCGGAAAGCGCCGCCGGATCCCCCCAATATCCGGTGGCCACCGGCCCGATTACTGACATTCGGGTCGAACGGCAGGGCGAAGAGAAGATTCCGTTGGGGTTCGGCTCAACGGGATCAGGCAAACTCATTTATGCCAAGCCCTTCCTAAGCGCCCCGAAAGCCACCGTCGGGGGATACGCCGACGTCATGTACAACTCTTTGTCGCGCCAGAATCTCGACAATCCGAGTCGCAATTCATTCGGCCAGCAACGACTGGTGCCGTTCATCTACGCCGACATTACGGATCACATCAAATTCGCGACTGAAATCGAGATTGAACGCGGTGGCTCAAACGCTCCGCAGAGCGGCGATGGGTCCATGCAAATCGAATTCGCTCAATTGGACTATTTGATCGACGAAGCGATCAACCTTCGGGCCGGTATCCTGCTCATGCCGGTCGGCAAGTTCAACTTGCTCCATGATTCCCCTCTGAACGACTTGGTCGATCGCCCCATGGTGTCTCGTATCGTTATCCCCAGCACCTGGTTCGAGGCCGGCGCGGGCATCTATGGAACGCTCTATCCTTCTTCACGCTCCAAGTTGGACTATGAAGTCTATGCCGTCAACGGCATGAGCCAGACTGCGGGAGGCATCACGGATGCGGGCGTGCGGAGCGCCCGCGGCAGCGTCTCCCGAGATCGAGACGACAGTAAAGCCGTCGTCGGGCGCGTAGCGTTCAGCCCGATTCTCGGCATCGAAGTCGCGGGATCTGGCTACCACGGCCAGTACAAACCGGCTGCCGGGGCGGTGGGAGCCGGCTACATCGATGTGTTCGCCGTCGACTGGACCTTGCAACGTGGCCCGTTTGAATTAATCGGTGAGTCAGCCTGGACGCGCATCAGCAACAACAACGCCACCGGGGTCGCAGGGAGCGGCATCGGACCGGCTGGCATGCACGGTTATTATGTGCAGGGGAACTATCACTTCATGCCGGAGTTTCTGAAGAAGTGGGCTCCAAGCCACTTCACAGACGCATCGACTTTTACGGCGGTCGTGCGGTGGGAGCATGTCGACACCGATACCGACGACCGTACGCGAACCGCCGCCAACACGGTGGGGAACCGCCGCGAACTGGAGCGGCTGACGCTCGGGTTGAACTTCCGGCCGATCGAAGACACCGTCTTCAAGTTCGACTGGCAGTTTAACACGCAAAAGGGTGCTCAGGGCCTCGTCAATGCGGGAGATCTGGGCACGGCCAATAGTCCGATGAACGGCAACGGGTTCCTGATTCAAGCAGCAACCTATTTCTAGGCACCACCTGTCCGCCTCTCCCAGTATGAAGAGGGGCGGACAGGGCACACATGACGATATGACACACTTCCTGCGACGCTTCAGTTTGCTCCTCGTTCCCGGCCTGCTGGCGGGCTGCACGACGTTCGGCGATGTTCAAGAACGATTCGCCGTCTGCAGTTACGACCATGCCTGGGATGCGGCTCTGGATGCCGTGAAAGATCGTGCCGTGACCAAAAAGGACAAAGAGGATGGCCTGATCGAAACCGGCTGGCTCGAGATTCCCATGCCCGGCCGCACCTTTGGCGCACTTCAACGAGAGATGGGCGAAAGCAAAGACCGGTCTAGACTCATCATGACCGTCAAACGTCTCGATGATGTCGCAAAAGTCAGCTTCTCCGAAGAACGTCAGCGCTGGGCCTTCCGGGGTGGCTCCCGGCTGTTTGGTTGGACTGCCACGAACTCCTCCGACGAGGTATTGGCCGAGGTGAATTCACGGTTGAGCAAGAAACTGAAGGAACACGGATGCGTACTTACATCAACATAATGGCGCTGGCGACTCTCGGGTGGATCTGTGCGTTGGGCAACAGTTTCGCGGCTGAGCGCGTTTGGGATAGCGAGCTGCGACGCTACATTACCGACGACGACTTTAAGTATGAAGAATTCATGACGGAAGACGAAGCGGTCAAGCGCATTCTTCCCAAGTCCCAACGCATCCGCAAAGAAACTATCCGGTTGCCGCAAGACAAGAAAAGCCTCATCGAACAACGCATCGGGTGGAAGTTTCCGGAGGAATCCTTTGATCTCTACATCGGGGAGACCGGAGACAGGGTGGACGGCTATGCCATGGTGCACAACACGATCGGCAAGTACAAGCCGATGACCTACATGGTCGGGGTCGACCCTTTGGGTTCGTGCACCGATGTCGAGCTACTGATCTTCCGCGATGCCAAGGGGAGTGAAGTCGGCAAGAAACGCTTCAATTCGCAGTATGAGGGAAAGGCCGTGACGGATCCTATCCGGATCAACAAAGACATCATCAACATCAGCGGCGCCACGATGTCGGTCCGGTCGATGAATGCCGGAGTGAAGCGTGTTCTGGTATTGGTCGATGAGTTTTATCTGAAACCGGCAGGACTCGGAAGCGAGACGGTCACGGCGCGCAAAGAAGGGAAAGGCTTTTTCGGTTCTTGGTTCGGGAATTAAGGCGAACACGGCATAGGCATGAGAAACTTCAATGCCCGATTTCGCCTCCGCGATTCGGATCGCCACATCAGGCTTCTCTACACGCAGTTCCTGTTTTTGATGCTGGTGGGGTTTCTCTTTTCATTTTTCTGGGCGCATAGCATGACCGGCCTCAGCCCTCAAGGCATTGCCGACCACTACCGCGGATCCGATGCCACATTTGGCGAGCCGATGTCCTTCCGGGAATTGGCGGAAGTGACACATTTTCATCTTTTCACGATGCCGGTCGTGTTCATGATCCTTGTCCACGTTCTCTACCTGACCAGTGCCAGCCACGCCACGCAAGTATGGCTGACTTGGCTGTCGTTCGGCGGAGTCGCATTAGATCTCCTGTCGCCCTGGCTCATCAGCTACGTCTCCCCGGTCTTTGTTCTCACGATGCTCGCCGGCGACACCCTGATGATGCTGAGTTTTCTTGCCATGATGGCGATCCCCCTCTACGAAATGTGGATCTTGAAACAGCCCCTCATGGCCGGCAAACGCAAAGAGGATTCGTAAGCCAGGTTGCATGTTCCAGCCTCCAGCACAGGCCCGTCCGTTCCAAAAGAGAACGGACGGGCCTGTGCCGAGAGGTGTTTCCCACAATCACAGCGTCAGCCGTTGATTTGCTCCGACAAGTAGGCAGGCGCCCCCACTTGCTTGATCGTGCGCAGCTGCGTTTCAAACCAATCGATATGCTCTTCGGTATCGATCACCATATGCTCAAGCAAGTGACGCGTCGTAAAGTCACCCACCTTCGTACAGTGTGTAATCGCCTCTCGCAACAATTCGGCGTCTTCCATTTCAAACCGCAGATCCGCCTCCAACAATTCAGCCACAGTCTTTCCGGCCGCAATCGCCTCCACAGTATCAACTTTAGGCGTCCCTTCCAGATAGAGTATATGGTCGATCAGGCCTGAAGAGTGCCCCACCTCTTCTTGTGCGAGATGCTGAAAATGTTCGTGGAGCCGGTGATACCCCCAGTTCTTGCACAATGCCGCATGGAGCAAATACTGATGTACCGCCGTGAGTTCCGCAATGAGCACCTTCTCCAGGTACCCCAGCACACCCTGTTTGGCTTTCATGGTCTCTCCGTCCCTCAGATGAAATGATCAGCGGGTTATTAGCTTTCCTTTTTGATTTGCTCAGCCAAGTAGTTCTCCAGCCCCACCTGCTTGATGGTTTCCATCTGGGTTTCAATCCAGTCGATATGCTGATCCACGTCCTTGACCATATCTTCCAGCATATGGCGAGTCGTAAAGTCCCCCACCTTAGTGCAATGCACCACGCCGTCGCTCAAGAGCGAGAGCATCTCCTGTTCGGCCTTCAGATCCGCCTTGAGCTGTTCCGGTACCGTCTCGCCGACATGCACGGTATTCATGCGTTGTAGGTTCGGCACGCCTTCGAGATAGAGGATGTGTTCGACCAATTCCTCGGCATCCTTCATCTCGTCAAAGGAGCGCTGTCTGACGTGATGATGTAACCGGTCATACCCCCAATTCGCACACATCTTCGCATGGACGAAATATTGATTAATGGCGGTAAGATCCGCCGTCAGAATTTTGTTCAAAATCTCGATGACACCCTGCTTGGCCTTCATGACCCCCTCCTTTCGAATAGCATGTACTCACCACTGTATGTGTATGAGGATTGCTCCGCTCTTGTCAAGCCATAAAATACGTATATTTGACTACCATTCTCAAATTCGCTGAGAACGGATCTCATTGTCGCCTCTGCAATAGGCGCACGGGCCGGAGTGGTGCATCGGGCATCAGAGGATCAGGCGGCTGAACGGGCCGACAGAACAGCGGGACGAAGAAAGAAACCGAGACCAACGGCATCACCCGGCTTCGCGATACCCACAGTCTTCATTGCGGCACTGCACGCTACGCCCGGCTTGCTTGCTGATTTTTTCTATAAGGAATGGCGCCTGACAAGCGGGACAAGGTTTGTTGATCGGCCGATCCCACAGAGCATATTCACACTGAGGATACCGGCTGCAAGAATAGAAATTTCGCCCCTTCTTCGTACGCTTCTGGACGAGATCTCCGTCGCATCCCGGCTGAGGACATTTGACCCCCAACGCGATGGGCTTTGTCGTTTTACACTCCGGATAGGCGGAACACGCGAGAAACTTGCCGAACCGCCCCGTTTTCACCACCATGGGGCTGGAGCATTTTTCACATTTCTCGTCTGTTGTTTCTTCCAGCTTCGGAACAATCTTGATCGTTCCGTCGGCAAGCCGTTCAAAATTCTGAGTATTCTTACAGGGCGGGTCGTCCTTGTAGCCCGGGCAGGCCAGGAATTTTCCGTTTCGGCCCCACTTGATCTCCAACATGCGACCGCACTTTTCACAAGGAATATTGGTCGGCGGCTCTACCGCATCTTTGGGACCGGGAATGTTTTGGGCCAATTCCATATCTTTAGTGAAGGGGGCATAAAACTCCCGCACCGCCGCAACCCACGGCTTGGTTCCTTCCTCCACCTCATCCAACTGCTCTTCCATGTGGGAAGTGAATTCCGTATCCAGCAGATCCGGAAAACCCTTCAGCAAGAAATCATTGACGGTCCGTCCGGTTTCGGTGGGCAGGAATCGGCCCTCCACCTTCTCGACGTACTTTCTATCCTGGATGGTGGAAATGATCGAGGCATAAGTCGATGGCCGCCCGATCCCTTTCTCTTCCAACTCTCGGACGAGCAATGCTTCGTTATATCGCGGGGGCGGCTGGGTGAAGTGCTGCTTTGACGTCAACCCGGCCACGGTCTGCCCTTCCTGCATCACCAACCGCACCCCCTCCCCCTCGTTGAGTACCGGGAGACGTCGTTCGGAATCATCCTCGGTCTCTTGATCACTCTTAGGCTTTTGCGAGGGGGCTTCTTTGTCGGTACCCTCCAGGTAGACAGCCGTGTGCCCGGCGAACTTGACGACCGTCCCGGTGGCACGAAACACATATCGTTCAGCGGTATTGAGCGGCGTCGAATCTACCCGCGTCACATCGAGAATCGCCGGCACCATCTGAGAGGCGATGAACCGATTCCAAATAAGTTTGTACAGCTGGTATTGATCGTGATCCAGAAATTGCCTGATCGACTCAGGCTCGCGCCCCGCTGAAGTCGGCCGAATGGCTTCGTGTGCTTCTTGAGCCGCCTTTTGGGTCTTGTACACATTGGGAGTGGCGGGAAGATACTCTGCCCCAAACCGTTCCCGGATGACAGTTCGGGCGTCTTCCATTGCTTCCTGGGAAATACGCGGAGAGTCCGTTCTCATATACGTAATCAAACCCGTCGGGCCTTCAGCCCCGACCTCCACGCCCTCATATAACTGCTGCGCGAGGGTCATGGTTTTCTTCGGGGTATAATGCAATTTGCGGGCGGCTTCCTGTTGGAGCCGACTGGTGATAAACGGAGCGACGGGGTTTCTTTTTTTCTCCTTGCGTTCGACTGACTGCACGACGAAGGATTTGCCTTGGATTTCGTTAAGAACTCGCTGCGCCTGTTCTCCCGTCGAAATTTCCGCGTCCCGCCCATCAATGGAATGTAGTTTCGCCTCGAACGGGGGAGGGCTGTTCCCCGCGAGCAGTGCCGTGACCGACCAGTATTCTTCCGTTCGGAACGCTTCGCGTTCCTTTTCACGGTCACAGATCAATCGCACGGCCACGGACTGCACACGTCCCATGCTGAGGCCTCGACGAACTTTCTTCCACAGCAACTGGCTGCCCTGATACCCCACGATACGATCAAGCACCCGGCGAGCCTGCTGGGCCTGGACCAGCTTCATATCGATGTCGCCCGGGGATTGCAAGGCGCGTTTGACGGCCGATTCAGTAATCTCGTTAAACAGCACACGAAAGACCTTGCCGTCCTTTCTCTTCCCCTTTCCATGCAGTTCCTGCGCGATATGCCACGCGATCGCTTCGCCCTCACGATCAGGGTCAGGAGCCAAGAATACCCTGTCGACCTCTTGCGCCTTCTTTTTGATATCCGCCAGAACTTTTGACTTTCCCTTGATCGTCACGTACTGCGGCTCGAAATCGTGTTCAAGGTCCACGCCCAGCTTGCTCGTCGGGAGATCTTTGACGTGCCCCACCGAGGCCATGACCGAATAACCTCGCCCAAGATACTTGGTAATCGTTCGCGCCTTGGTCGGAGACTCCACGATGATCAGCGATTTAGCCATGACCCTCCATATCGGTTCCCATCTCCGGTCCTATCCACACTCGCATCGACCCACTATAACAAATATCCGTTCTCTGTCAGCATCAGTCTCCATGGCGAGGCCCACCGAGACGAATGTATTCATTACCCGGTAGCTGGCGAAGGCAGTGCCTCAACTCCAACGATAACAATACCGCCGCCACCTGCGCGGCATCGAGCCCGCTCCGTCGGATCACCTCGTCCACGGAGCAGGGCAAATCGCTGAGGGCATCATACACCAGCCTCTCTTCGTTTCCCAAATGAAACGCCGCCTGTGCCGCCTCGATACTCGTCCGTTCCTCGAGCCGCCGGCGAAACGCGGCATCCAGTTGGGGCAACAACTCGTCCACCACGTCTTGCGCACATTCGATCAATCGCGCACCATCACGGATGAGGCGGTTCGAACCACGGCAATTCTCCGCCTTCACAAACCCCGGCACTGCGAAGACTTCTCGCCCCTGTTCCGCCGCAAGCCTCGCCGTGATCAAGGAACCGCTTTCGAGACTCGCTTCCGTAACGATCACACCGAATGCCAACCCACTGATAATGCGATTGCGGCGGGGAAAATGATGTGCTTGCGGCGCGGCGCCGAGCGGAAGCTCGGAGATCACGGCCCCCTGCTGCTCGATCGCCGCGCGGAGGCGCCGATGCTCTGTCGGATAGGTCCGGTCCAATCCACAGCCCATCACCGCGAGGGTCCGGCCCTTTGCGGCAAGCGCACCTCGATGAGCCGCGCCGTCCACGCCGCGGGCCAAGCCGCTCACGATCGTAAACCCCATTGCAGCCAAATCGTGCGCCAGTTCCTCGGCCACCACCCGTCCGACGGCACTCACCGTTCTGCTTCCAACGATCGCGATCGCGTGCTGGTCGCCGTCCGTCAGCGCCCCTTGCACATAGAGGAGCGGCGGCGGATCGGGGATGGTCCGCAATCGTGAGGGGTATTCGGGATCGCAATACGTGAGCACTCGCACACGACCGGCCTGCAACTGCATCAATTCGTCATCGATGTCGTGCAACACCGACGATTCAACCCCTCGTCGAATGGCCTCAATAAGAGGCGGGCGGCATCCGAGTTCTTCAAGGTCTGGAGGCGAGGCCCGAAGGACCGCCTCAGGTGTACCACATGCCTGGACCAGCTTGAGCAGGAGCGTATCTCCCACACCGGGAACGGCGCGCAGCAGCAGCCACGGACGAAGAGGGTGATCAGCCACCATTGCCTTACCTCATCCCAGTCGTTCAGGCGACGACGTCGGCGTTGTCGGGGGACTGTCTCTCGCGGCGAGGAGAACCCGGCCGACCCAACCGGTCGACGGGTTTGACCGTACTACATCACAACCAAGTCAAATTGTTCCAAATGCAATCGATCATCCGCGGTGACCAGGATTTTGGCCCCGTAGCGATGCTCCAGTTCATCGAGCCCAGCCTGTTCCTGTTCCTGCATGAGCTGCGCCACCGTAGGATGGGCTCCCACCACGACGCGTTGCTGCTCGATTTCTTGTCCCAGCCGACGCACCTCGCGAAAAATCTCATAGGCCACCGTCATCGGCGACTTGGTATACCCACGCCCGTCGCAATAGTGACAGGGTTCGGACAGCGAGCGAAGCAGGTCCTCGCGGACACGTTCACGGGAAATTTCGATCAAGCCGAGATCGGACACGCGCGAGATTCTGGTTCGTGCCTTATCGGCGGACATGGCATCGACCAGCGCATGGTACACTTTGTCCCGGTTCTTCTCCCGCTCCATGTCGATGAAGTCCACGATGATGATGCCGCCGATACCGCGCAACTTCACCTGGTACGCAATTTCGCGCGCCGCTTCCAGATTATTGCGAAGGATTGTTTCTTCCTGGTCGCGTTTTCCGACAAATCGACCCGTATTGACGTCGATGACCGTCATCGCCTCGGTATGATCGATCACCAGATATCCGCCTGACTTCAGCCAGACTTTCCTGCTCATCGCGCGCGCGATTTCCTGCTCTACCCCGAGGTGATCGAACAGACTCTCTTCTTTGTCGTAGAAATGAATCCGGGAGGTCTGCTCCGGAGAAAACCGTTGCACAAAATTCTTGATGGCGTTGTATTCTTCCCGCGAATCGATCAGCAGCCGATCCACTCGCCGGCTGAAGAGATCGCGCACGACACGAAAGCTCAGACTCAAATCACTGTGCAAGAGGCTCGGAGCCGGCTGCTGGTCACGCTTGGTCAGGATGTCCTGCCAGAGGACATGAAGGAATTCGACATCGGAGCGTAACTCCTCTTCTTTCACGCCCTCGCTGACCGTCCTGACGATGTAGCCGAAGCCGGGACGCCGCGCCCGCTTCATGATCTCTTTCAACCGCGCCCGCTCCTCGTCACGTGGGATGCGTCGGGATACGCCGATGTGTTCCACCGTCGGCATGAATACCAAATACCGTCCCGGCAGTGAGACATAGGTCGTCACGCGCGAACCTTTGGTGCCGATCGGCCCTTTGGAGATTTGCACCATCACTTCCTGGCCTTCCGAGAGCAGTTCTTCGATGGGCTTGGACGACTGGCGTTTCGGCTTAGGAACTTCGGACTCCTTGCCGTCCTCATCATCCCCTTCCACGAGAGTGTCCCCGGTCTCCAGATCCAACGAAAGGTCCGACACATGCATGAACGCGGCCTTTTCGAGCCCGATGTCGATGAAGGCTGCCTGCATGCCGGGCAATACCTTTGCAACGCGTCCTTTGTAAATGTTTCCGACAAAATCCTGATCTTTGGCACGATCCCCATACAGATCGGTCACTACACCGTTATCAAGAACCGCGACACGGGTTTCTTCCCGCGCGATACTGATAGCTATTTCAACACCCATACAAACTCCTTTGCACTCAGTTCAATCGGATGGAGACACACGCGGATCGAATATCCGGGCCTTTCTAATCTTCTCCTGCTCCGTGGTTGATCCGATTTGATTGGTTATTCCACATCCTCTTGATGCCTGTCCAGGCACCGCCTAATAGAAGAGGCTGAGCCGTCGCCGCTTGACGTTCAACAAGAGGCCCAAAGATGCCATGGTCATGATCGTCGCGCTCCCCCCATAACTTACCAACGGAAGCGGAATGCCGACGATGGGAAACATCCCCGCGGTCATTCCAATATTGACCACCATGCAGAAGCACAACATCGCGATGATCCCTGCCGCCAACAGAGCCCCAAGCGTGTCCTTCGCACGCGCGGCAATTTCCAGAGAGACCCAGATCAACGCCACAAAGAGCGCCAGGAGCACCAAGACGCCGAGAAACCCCCACTCTTCGGCATAGACGGCAAAGACAAAATCCGTATGACCTTCCGGAAGAAATTTCAGCTGACTTTGCGTGCCACCGTAGAGTCCCTTGCCGGACAACTCCCCCGAGCCGATGGCAATGCGAGACTGCAACGCATGGTAGCCCTTTCCACCCGGATCATAATCAGGATCGACGAAGGCCATGACACGTTGTCGTTGGTAGTCATGCAATGACGCCCACACCATTTCCCAGACGAACGGGAACAACATGACCGACAACAGCAGAATGATGCCCAGCGCTTTCGAGCGCACGCCGACCATCAACAACATGGCGGCATAGACCGCCAGGAAGCTCAACCCGCTGCCCAAATCCGGCTGTTTGAGGATGAGGAGCAATCCCGGCAGCACAATGAGGCCCGGCAAAACCACCCGCTGCATCCACCCCACCCGAGGCACCCGGGAGTAATAATTGGCCAGAACCAACACCAACACCAGTTTAGCGAACTCGGAAGGCTGGAAGGCAAACGGCCCGATCGGAATCCAGCGCTGGGCGCCTCGGCTGGACTTCCCCATCACCAAGACCACCGCCAACAAGATCAGAATCACCGCATAGGTCGGATAGGCTAGGCGGGCGATCTTGTGATAATCCGACAAATACATCACCAGAAACGCCACAGTCCCGAGGAGAATCCACACGAGTTGCTTGAGATAGAAGGGAAAGGCGGTGTCCTGGGAATGGGTCACACTGTAGATCGAAACCACCCCAACCGACAGGATGACGACAATCAGCCCGATGAAACGGAGGTCGAAACTATCTAACCCACGACTGTCTATCATCCGATCGATCATCACGTCCTTGATCGCCCACCGGCTCCTGAAGTCGACGCCTTCGGAGCATGACCGCTCACCGATTGCTTCAGGAGTTCGGGATACGCCTTCACGTACGCTTCGATCACGTCCTTGGCCAGAGGCGCCGCTGCCGACCCGCCATGGCCCATGTGTTCAGCCAGCACGGCCACGGCAATCCGAGGGGCGTCCACGGGAGCGAAGGCTACGAACCAGGCATGGTCTCGGAGTTTTTTCGGGATATCCTTCTCCGGTCCCGTCCGCAATGCCGCCGTCTGCGCCGTTCCCGTCTTGCCGGCGATGGTTACCAAGGGCGATTTGGCCCGCGTGGCGGTTCCCTTCGCCACCACGTCCGCCAAGGCATCCTTGATCAAGGCCAGAGTAGCGGGTTTCACCGCAACTTTTCCGCGCACGGTGGGAGCAAACTCCTCGCGTTCGCCGGTTGCTCGGTTCATCACCGCCTGCACCAGACGCGGCCGGACCGAGACTCCGTCGTTCGCGACCGTGCCGATGACGCTAGCCATTTGCAGAGGTGTCACGGTGACATATCCCTGGCCGATCGCCGCGGAAATGGTCTCGCCGGGATACCAGGGCTGATTTCTCGCCTTCTGCTTCCAGGCCGTCGAGGGAACGATTCCAACCCGCTCGGACGGTAACTCCACCCCCGTTTCCTGCCCAAGGCCAAACTGCTTCGCATATTCGGCGATGGTGTCGATCCCCATGCGCTGGCCGACTGTATAAAAATACACGTCGCAAGAGTGGATGAGCGCCTCATTCATATCGACCGCACCGTGGCCGCCGGCCTTCCAGTCACGAAACAGGCGATTCCCGAATTGATACCCGCCGTTGCAGCGGACCGTGGTCGACGGAGTGACGGTGTTGGTTTCAAGCGCCGCCGCGGCCATGACCACCTTGAAGGTCGAACCCGGCGGATATTGCCCCTGCGTCGCACGATTGTTCAACGGACGCCCTTCATTCTGCACGATTTCAACCCACTGTTTGTTGGACAGTTCCTTCGACAGGACATTCGGATCAAACCCCGGCCGGCTCGCCATCGCCAAAATATCGCCGTTCGTAGGATCCAGCGCGACGATGGCACCGGATTCCTCTCCAAGAAGGTCTTCGGCAATTTTTTGCAGGCGGATATCCAGCGTCAGATACAGGTCATCGCCGGCGATCGGTTTCTCCGAAACCACCGCGCGTTTTTCATGGCCCAATGCGTCTACCTCGACACTTTTCTGCCCCGATCGCCCTCGTACCCGGCGATCGAAGGCCTTTTCGACGCCGTATTGCCCAACGATGCTTCCTTGGTGCAGATCCGAGAAGTCCGGCTTCTCAAGCTGATCCGCAGACACTTCTCCGACGTACCCCAGCACATGCGAAGCCACCGCCCCTCCGGGGTAATTCCGCTGGGACTCGACCTGGATCATGACACCGGGTAAATCCAGACGGTGAGATTCGATCAACGTCGCCTCCCTCAGCGTCAATCGATCCTTGATCTTACGAGGTTGCAGCTTCCCCCCCTTGCCGGTCGACAGCTTTTTCTGAATCAGCTCCGAGTCTAAATTCAGGAGGGAGGCTAACTGAGCCACCAACCCTGGACGGTCTTTGACGTCCTCCAACGTGACGTATAACGCAAAGCTCGGCACGTTGTTGGCCAACAGCACGCCGTTACGGTCGAAAATTAATCCGCGGGCCGGTTCCAATACCACCGATCGGGTTCGGTTGTTTTCTGAGAGGTCTCGATAATAGGGCCCCTCGCGGATCTGCAGATGCCAGAGACGGAGGGCGAGCAGGGCCACGACCAGCAACAGCCCCACGCGGAGGATGACCAGCCGACGTTGAAGGTCTAGGAGATCGGAATCGTTGAATCCTATCGATGCCATATCCTCAGTTCACGCCCCGGTAGGCGGTGTTCCGTGATCAGAGCGCTCCATCCGTGACCATGCGATCATCCGACCACTGCTGCCGGAACAGGAGATACAAAAGAACACCGATTCCCGCATCGAACGCGGCCTGCAGCACGATCGTCGACCGCACTCCGATCCAGAGTTCCTCCGGGCTGGAAGGTGCTAGGGAAGAGAGAAACACAGCGCTGGAGAGACAGGAGAGCACCGCCAATCCCACGGCCAAGACCGCAGGCGTCAAATGGGCCATGTGACGCCCGGCCAGACCGGCGAGAAAACCTGCGCCCCCCTTCGTCACGACGTTGACCCAAAGGTCCCCAGCCGAAAACATGTCTTGCGAATAGCCCAAGAGCAACCCGAGCAGCAGCCCGTCAAGCTCTCCACCGAGAAAGCCGACGAGGCAGGCCGCCACCAACCCGAGATCGGGGCGGACGCCGAAGAAGCTCACGTAATGCAGCAGCGTTGCCTGGATCGGCGCAATGACCACCACGAGCCCCGCATACAAGAAAAGCTTCACGACTTTTTGCGGTCTCCTTGAATCTCCTGCAGAAGTTTTTGCGCAGCCTCGGCATTCTCATAAGGTGCGGTAATGATGAGCACCTCTTCCACTTTTGACAGGTCAACCTCGGGCTCCAATTCGGCTGTTTGGAACAGATCTCCTTCCGACTTTTCCACCTGCATCAGCGTCCCAACCATCAACCCTCGTGGAAACACGCCGGTCAGCCCCGACGTCACCACGTGATCACCGGCCTGGACTCTCGACAAGAGCGGAATGTACTTCAGCCGCGCGCGTCCATGGCTGGTCCCTTCGACGATGCCTTCATCGCGTGTCCGCTGCACCAGCCCGGCGACGGCATTGTTGGGATCGGTGACAAGGAGAACGACCGATGACCTCGCGTTGGTCTTGACGATCCGTCCCACGACTCCGGCTGGGGTCACCACCCCCATCTCCGGGCGTATCCCGTCACTCTCTCCCTTGTCGAGAATCATCCCTCGGTACCAGTTGGTCGCATCCCGCCCAATCACTCGGGCGGCTACCGTCTGCGAGGACAATTGCTGTTTGAAGGCCAGTAACGTCTCATACCGTTGGGTAGCCGATAGAGATTCCCGCAATTGAGTGTTCTGCCCCTTGAGTAATTCGACCTCCCGGCGAAGTTGCCGATTTTCCTCACGCATGCCCTGGAGGGCGACATACCCATCCCAGGTTTCGGACAGGCCGTGATCGACGGAAGAGAAAATGGACAAAGGGAAAGTCAATACCTGGCCGAGCGGCCCACCCACGTATTGCAGCACTCGTTGACTTTGGCTAGGAAGGAGAAGCAGCGTCGCGAGCAAGACGGCGAACAAAACGATGGCAAGACGTCTGGTGCCGTATGTTGAGCGTGATAGTGCCATCCCCACTCAGGGTGGAACTCATCGAGCCGTGCTGCACTGCGACATGACCGACACCTTGCGAAGGAGGTCCAACTCGTCCAGAATCTTTCCGACCCCCAACACGACCGACGTCAACGGGTCGTCGACCGTAATGATCGGAAGATTCGTTTCCTCACGGAACCGAGTATCCATCCCTTTCAACAAAGACCCGCCGCCTGTCAGCACAATTCCGCGATCGATGATGTCTCCAGCCAATTCAGGGGGCGTATTTTCCAACGCCACCTTGATGGCATTCACGATCGTTCCGATAGGTTCCTGCAGCGCTTCCCTGACCTCAGCATCGTCCACCACCAAGGTGCGAGGAATGCCGGAGATCAGATCGCGCCCTTTGATCATCATCGTCTTCCGCTCCTCGAAGGGATAGGCCGATCCGATCTCGAACTTGATTCGCTCAGCCATATGTTCGCCGATGAGGAGGTTATATTTCTTCTTGATGTAGTTCATGATGGCATCGTCCATGCGATCACCGGCCACCTTGACCGATTCGCTGTATACGATGCCGCCGAGCGAGATGACGGCAATATCCGTCGTGCCGCCGCCGATATCCACCACCATGTTCCCGGACGGTTCCGTGATCGGTAGACCGGCACCGATGGCAGCCGCCACCGGCTCCTCAATAAGGTAGACCTCCCGCGCACCGGCCAGTTCAGCCGAATCACGCACCGCACGCTGTTCGACTTGCGTAATACGCGAGGGGACCCCGATGATGATCCGGGGTCGCACGAACGCCGTCCGATTGTGCGCCTTCTGAATGAAGTGACTCAGCATGGCCTCCGCCTTCTCGAAATCGGCAATAACGCCTTCCTTCATCGGGCGTACGGCCACAATGTTGCCGGGTGTCCGGCCGAGCATCCGTTTCGCGTCTGTGCCGACCGCCATGACGCGCTCGGTTTTTTTCTCGACAGCCACGACAGAGGGCTCGTTCAGCACGATCCCTTTTCCATGGACATACACGAGGGTTGTCGCCGTCCCCAAGTCGATCGCCAGATCGTTGGAGAACCACCCGAACATGTCGCTCATGAAGCTCACTAGGACTCTCCCTTCAGGCGTTGTACGCAGGTATCCACGTCCCGCATCCCTCAGTCCCAAACTTCCAATTGCCCGCTTTCGAGCACCTGGGTTTTCGCGATCTCGTCGCCCAGTCGCAGTCCCCGCTCGTTGCCGATCACCAGAAGCGCCTCAAGTGTGAGAACCGCTCCCCATCCGATCCAGCCGATATAAGGAATCTCCAGTACCAATTGGGCAAGTCCACAAGGTAGGTTGCGGATGATCGACTCTCGAAATCCGGCCGGATCGCGTGTGCGTGGCACGATGGTCTGCAGCCCGATCAGCCGCTTGCCGACGCTCCGGCCGCCTCCGAATCCATCGGCTAACAACAGATACGCAAGACCAGCAAGAACACCAATGGGCGGGACCAATCGACTCGCCGCAGCGACAATCAAAAAGTCTATTCCCTTGGCAATGACTCGGTTCAGCACCTGGGCCTTCGGATAGATGCCCAGTTCCATCGGGCTGCGCCTGGCTTCCTCCGCCGCCAATGGAGTCTCCCCAATTGATCGTCACTATAACAAATCTGTCCGGCGCGCACAAACAAAGTCGTAATCTGTTCGGCCTTGTCCGCAACAAACGTTCGCCCCTTGCCTTTGTCGTCATCGCCTGAGTAGAATCCGCGAAACCGGGCCGACAAGAGGCAAGATCCAGATGATTAAACTGCTCCGTGAGGCTGCTCACGACTATCCGTGGTTCCTTAAATCCATCATGGGCGTGCTCGCGCTTGCCTTCATCATCACCATGGGGTGGTGGGGATTCGGAGAGCAGGGGGGCAACGTCATCGCCTCCGTCGGAGACCAGACGATCCCGCTGGATGAGTTTCGCCGTGCCTACGAGAATACCTACCGGTTCTACAAGGATAGAGGACAAAACGAGATCAAGGACGAGCAGCTCAAGCAGTTCGTTTTGGATCAACTCATCGAAAACCGCATGTGGCTGCAGGTGGCAAAAGAGATGGGCCTGACGGTCTCCGATGAGGACTTGCGGAAAGCGATCATGCAGCGCACCGAGTTTCAGCGCAACGGGAGTTTCGACCCCGATGCCTATCGCAGGCTGCTGGCCGCAAACCGGTTGACGCCCTCCTCGTTCGAGGCAATGGAAGCCAAGGACATTCTCACGAACAAAGCCCGCCTAGTCATCATGGATGCAGTGGCCCTGACACCCGCCGAGGCCTCGGAAGCGCAAGCCCTGGTGGCGCGAGAAGCCGCCACCGATCCTGCCAAGACCGAGGCCGCCAAGGAACGCATTTTCCAGAGCTTCCTCTTCCAAAAGCAACAGCGCGCCCTGATGGCCTATGCGGAATCGCTTAAGACCAAGGTGCCCATCAAGGTCCACAAAGAGTTGATGTAGTGTCGGCCCATCCCGTCCCGATCAACATCGCATCTCCATAACTATAGAACCGGTACCGTTGCGAGACCGCCTCGGCATAGGCGGCACGCAACCGTTCCACGCCGACGAACGCCGACACCAACATCAACAGCGTGGTGCGAGGCAGATGAAAGTTCGTCACCAGCGCATCGACGACCCGAAATTCGTAGCCGGGCGTGATGAACAATTCGGCCGCCCCTTGAAACGCCTCCAGCCCCCGCTCGCCCAGAGCCGCCGTTTCCAGGGCGCGGACCACCGTGGTACCCACGGCCACCACACGATTCCCCCGTTCGCGCGCGAGCCTGATTTGCTCCACGGTGCGAATCGGCACATCCACCCGCTCAGCGAGCATGCGATGCTCTTCAATGCGCTCGCTCTGGACACCTCGAAAGGTACCAGGCCCGACATGTAGGGTCACCTGCGCCAGTTCGATTCCCTGTCCCCTCAACGTTTGTACCAACTCGCGAGTGAAATGGAGCCCGGCCGTTGGAGCTGCTATTGCCCCTTCATTGCGGGCAAAGACGGTCTGATACCACTGGAGGTCGTCCTGAGTCGGCATACGCTTGATATAAGGCGGCAGCGGCATGGTTCCGATGGCCTGCATAAGGTCGTAAGCACGGGCCCCTTCGTTCAGCCGCAACGTGGTTCTCGCATGGCTCCGTTCCACGATCGTCCCGCAATCACTATTGGAAAACGTGAGTACGGTGCCTGGTTTCCAACGGCCTTTAATCAGAATCTCCCACAGCCCTCCCCCTAGATCCGCCACGAACAGCAGGTCGCAGAACTTGCCGTTCGCACCTGCCCGAACCGGCACTCGTGCCTGCATCACTTTTGTGTCGTTCACTACGAGAAGATCGCCCCGTCGCAGCAACAGCGAAAGATCCGCGACATGTCGGTGCAGACGTGCACCCGTGCTCCGCTCCATCACCAACAACCGCGCTCGATCGCGCGGCGTGACGGGATGGTCGGCGACCAAGGTGGGATCGAAGGGAAAGTCGAACTCGCTCAGCAACATCACGGAGCCGGAAGCGTCGGCGGAGCCAGCACCTGCGTGGATGCGACCTGGTGCAGTTCCGTACCGGGATAATAATACTGCAAGATGCTGTCGTACGAATACCCAAGTTCGGCGAGTTCTTTCGCCCCCCATTGGCAGAGACCCACCGCATGCCCGGCGCCGTAGCCGGTAAAGACCACCTCGGCGCCCATCGACTCGACTTCAAACTGAGTGCTGGGAATGACCGTATAGCCGACCGCCTTGCGCAAATCTTCCCCACGCAGCACTGTCTCTCCATTCGAGTGCAGAATCCTCAAACGAGCCACTCGCCCGGCCCGGCTATACAGAATGGGCGTGATGGTCGCAACCGTGCCGATGGAAAATCCCTGACGACGGAGGCTCTGTTCAAGCTGCTCAACCTTGACGTTGGCTTTCCATTGGTAGTAGGGCGAGTCGAGATCGAAGGGGCACTCCACCCCCTTGAGATAGGGCAAATCCTTGTTAGCCCAGACGTTCACGGCATCTTCGGTCGGCCCGGCAGCCGTCGATGAAAAGGCGGCATAGATAGGTGCCCGTTGGTAGGTGACAACGATGCCTCGAGTGGATTCCACGGCTTCTTCGACACGGCGGTCCACGCCGGAACGCCCACGGTAGACCTGGTCTTGCGTCGTCGCGACGACATCGTACTCCCGTCCGCCGCTCAGCATTTTGTTATAGAGGGCATAGGTTCTGGCCGCGACCGCCTGCACCTTTAACATCTCCGGATGCCAGGCCGAGTTCACCTCGGAAGGCACCACTCCCTTCACATACTCTTCCAAATCGAGCTGGTTGACGACGGACAACAGCCGCCCCTTATGCAGAATGCGCAGGGCTCCGCTGACCGACAGCTCGGCCCCTTGTGCCGAACCGGTGAAGCCGCCGTTTCCGCTCCGCTGCCCTTCTTCCTTACTCATCTTCAACGAGAGCTGGCTCATGACGGGTCGGATCAGAATGTATCCGCCCGACAGGTGGCGTCCGTTGACCTCCAATCCTTCCTTACGCGCCGACACCTGCAGGGGCGGGTGCAGCACTTTCGTGTCTCCGGTTTCGGTGATCACAGCCACATCGCCCTCTGAGCGCACCGTCAAGAGCGCGACATCCTGTCCTACCAGAACACGAATGGATTCGGCGCGGGCGGGATCGGCAGCAGCGACAACCCCGAGTACCAAGGCAGAGCCAGCCAACACACCTGTCATGACGGATCGAATCAGCGCCGAAACAGCCATGAGAGGATGGAAAACAGAAAACTCAACAAGATACTGAGTATGAGACTGGTCGCAAGTGGAATGTAGACGCTGAATTGGTCCCGTTTGAACGAGAGATCACCGGGCAACTTCCCGAACCAACCGAGCAACGAACCGAGGCCCACCCACTTATCCGCAAGGGTGAGCAACACCCCGACGGCTGCCAAGGCCAAGCCCAAGACCACGAACCATCGGCCGACATCGCTCCACATGGACATGGTTCATTGTATCAAACATTCGGCGATCTGAATCGCGTTCAGAGCGGCGCCCTTCCGAAGGTTGTCGCTGACCACCCACAGGTTCAACCCGTTGGTGATCGACTCGTCTTCCCGCACACGGCCGACGTATACCTCATCTTTGCCTGACACGTCGAAGGGCATGGGGTACAACTTCTTCAGCGGATCATCGTACACGATGACACCTGGCATCTCCGCCAAGGCGGCTCGCGCATCGTTCGCTTTGAGCGGCCGCTCCAGTTCGACGTTAATCGCCTCGGAATGACATCGGAGCACCGGCACACGCACGGTGGTCGCCGTCACCCTCAAGGAGGGCAGGTCCAAGATTTTTCTGGTCTCGCGGACGATCTTGACCTCTTCAGAACAGTCGCCCCCCTCACCGAATGAGCCGATTTGAGGCAGCAGGTTGAAGGCGATCTGATAGGGATAGACCTGAACCTTGACGTCTTGAAAGGAGATCAGAGCCTTCGTCTGATCGATCAGTTCGTCCATGGCCGCCGCTCCGGTACCGGAGACGGACTGAAAGGTCGTGACGACCACGCGCTTGAGTCCTGCCGCATCCGCCAACGGCTTGAGCGCCATGACCAGCGGAGTCGTCGTGCAGTTGGGAATCGCAACAATCCCCCGTTTCATGGTACCTAACGCCGCCGCGTTCACCTCGGGCACCACCAAGGGCACATCGGGATCCATGCGGAAGACCCCGCTGTCGTCGATCACCGCAATGCCGGCCGCTCCCAGCCGAACTCCATACTCCCGGCTGATTGCATCGGTTGCAGAGATGAACGCGATGTCCACTCCGTCGAACGACGAAGACTCCGTCAATTCCTCAACCTTGTACTCCTTCTCTTGGCACGTCAGCACTTCCCCCGCCGAGCGCTTCGACGCGAAGAGTCGCAGTCCTTCGATGGGGAACTTGCGTTCTTCCAGGATCTCAAGGCTTTCTTTCCCCACTGCCCCGGTTGCGCCGAGCACGGCCACCGTATAGGCCTTTTTCTTCTTCAACATGATACCGTCCTCACTCGGTTGGGCTCAGGACCCTGATGCGGTGATTGAAGGTGTCCGCAATATATACAGTCCCCCGCTCGTCCACCGCCACTCCGAATGGATAACTCAGACTGCCGGCGAGAGCATCCCCTCCATCACCACCGTACTGTGCGGCCCCGGCTCCAGTCAGACGAATGATGGTCTTAGTCCCAGAGTCCCACCGGCGGATCAAATGGCTGTCGGAGTCCGTAATATACAAAGCGCCATCACGACCGGCGGCAATCCCCGCGGGTCTGGACAGGCTGGCAGAAATCGGCTCATCCGGTCCTTGATATCGATAGATGCCGCCGTCGCCGGCCACGGTTGCAATCCGACCGGTCGAGGGATCGATGGATCGAATGCGGCTATTGAACGTATCAGCCACATACAACATGCCGTCCACGCCCACTGCCAACCCACTCGGCCCGGCCAGACTGGCCTGCACCGCCGCAATCTCGTCTCCATTGTATCCAGCCACGCCGGCGCCGGCGATGGTGCTGATGAAACCGGTCGCCAACTCCACCTTGCGCACTCGATTGTTGCTCTGATCGGCAATGTACAGGGCTCCGCCTTCCACCGCGACGCCGGTCGGCTCATTGAGGGCCGCCTGCACCGCCAGCCCACCGTCCCCCGAAAAGCGAGCCTGTCCGGTACCCGCCACTGTAGCAATGAGACCGCTTGACGCATCAACCTTCCGGACGCGATGGTGCATCGTGTCCGCGATGTATAGATTCCCCACCTCATCCACGGCGACCGCACTGGGAAAATTCAACTTTGCGCGCACCGCCGGCCCGCCGTCGCCCAACTCTTGCTCGACGGCCAACCGTCCGCCGGTCACATATCGCACGGTCCCGCTGAGATCAGTCACCTGCGTATACGCCTTGGTGGAATCGCCTGAGGGTTCGGCAAACGGGTCGTCGTCTGCGGAGTCCACAAGCTCCTCAGCATGTAGGGACCGGGACACCAAGGCCTTCTCCGACGAAGCACGCCCTGCGACCGTCGTGATGGTTCCCGTAATCCGATCGACTCGACGCACCAGGTGATTTTCGGAATCAGCGATGTAGAGGTTGCCGAAGCGATCGAGACAGACGCCCTTGGGTTCATTCAACGAAGCCGAGCGGGCCGTCCCTCCGTCCCCGGCATACCCGGGTTCGCCGTTGCCGGCCACCGTCTCAATCGTCAGAGGGTGCACTGCATGAGTCATGGCGGTCTAGGACTCGAGACTACGCACGATGGCATCACCCATCTCAGCAGTGCTCACTAACTTCATGCCGTCCGCATGGATGTCCTTCGTCCGAATTCCCTGATCCAAGGTCTTGACGATCGCCTGCTCGATGGCTTCGGCTTCTTTCTCCAACTGGAACGCATAGGACAGCATCATCGCCGCGGAGGCGATGGTGGCGATCGGATTGGCGATATTTTTCCCGGCAATGTCCGGCGCGCTTCCGTGAATCGGCTCGAAGAGGCCGACCTTCGCCCCCAGACTGGCGGAGGGTAACATACCGATGGAGCCCGTGAGCATCGCCGCTTCGTCACTGAGGATGTCGCCGAAGATGTTATTACACAACAATACGTCGAACTGCTTCGGGTTACGGACGAGCTGCATGGCACAGTTGTCGACATAAATGTGACTCAAGGCCACGTCAGTATAGTCTTTCTGCACCTCGGTCACGACTTTCCGCCAGAGTTCGGAGGACTCGAGCACGTTGGCCTTGTCGACCGATGTCACTTTCTTCCGCCGCTTGCGCGCCGCTTCGAAGGCCACTACCGCGATCCGCCGGATCTCATCCGTCGTATACACCTCGGTGTTGAACCCGCGCTCTCCGCCGTTCGGCAGTTTTTCGATTCCCTTGGGTTTGCCGAAGTAAATGCCGCCCGTCAATTCACGGATCACGAGCATGTCGATCCCCTCGATGACCTCGCGGCGCAACGTGGAGGCATCGGCCAGCATCGGATACAACTTGGCAGGCCGCAAGTTGGCATAGAGTCCCAGTTGCTCGCGGAGCCCCAGAAGGGCCCGTTCCGGACGCAGGCTGTATTCCAAGCCTTCCCATTTCGGTCCACCCACGGCGCCCAACAACACGGCGTCACTTTGCTTGGCCAACGACAAGGTGTCCTGCGGCAACGGAACACCGACCTTATCGATGGCATGGCCACCGACATCCCCGGAGGCAAATTCGAAGTGATGCCCGAATCGTTCCGCCACGGCCTTCAATACCTTGACGGCTTCCGGCACAATCTCCCGGCCGACCCCGTCGCCCGCCAAGACTGCAATTCTCGCTTTCACCTGTATAGCTCCTCTCGACTAATCGACGATCGTCTCACAGTCCGGCGTCCAAGCCGGATCCACGAGACACAAGAATTCAATCGGGCCCGTGCCGGTGTTGACCAGTGACTGGTTTGCCCCAGGCGGCACATAGACCACCGAGCCCGGCTCTACCGCGGTCTGCTCTCCATCGATCTTCATCACCCCACGGCCAGCAATGACGTAATACACCTCCGAAAACTCCAGCCGATGTCGGAGCGACTGCCGCCCAGGATCCAGACACCCGTGGGCCATGCTATAGCCCAGCTTGAGGGGCGCCTTGTTCGGATGCAACAACTCCCGCAGCCGCGTATGGTCGCCAGCCAGGAATTCCGGACATTCTCGAAGATGGGTATGGAACATCTGTCTTCACCGCACCAGAGCAGAGGACTGTACCCCGCAGGTCAGGATCAAATCAAGCCGACCTTCTGCTCCCCTTCAGCCTGCTTCGCGGCCAAATAGGCCAACTTGTTCAGGGCATTGAGATAGGCCCGCGTAGCCGCCGTGATGATATCCGTGTCGGCGCCATGTCCGGACACCGTCCGCCCGTCTTCCTCCAGGCGCACGGAGACCTCTCCCTGTGCGTCGGTTCCGCCAGTGATGGCATTGACGCCAAACATCAGCAGCTTGCTCCTGGTTTGGGTCATGGCTGCAATCGTCCGATAGACGGCATCCACAGGACCGTCACCGGTCCCGCTTTGGGTCACCTGCTTGCCGTCGATCTCCAGTTCGACCGTGGCTTTAGGCACCCTATTGGTGCCGCTTTCAACGTGGAACGACTTCAACAGCACACGCTCCGACATCTTGGCCACTTCTTCCGAGACGATCACCTCCAGGTCTTCCTCATAGATCTCTTTCTTCTGATCTGCCAACCGCTTGAAACGCTCGAAGGCATGGTTCATCTCTTCTTCGGTCAGCTTATAGCCCAATTCTTCCAACCGCTGACGGAACGCATGGCGCCCCGACAACTTGCCCATGACCAACTTGTTCTGTTCGAGCCCGATCGATTCCGGACGCATGATCTCGTAGGTGGTTTTATCCTTGAGCAACCCGTCTTGGTGAATGCCCGACGTGTGGGCGAAGGCGTTCGCGCCGACGATAGCCTTGTTCGGCTGAATGACCATGCCGGTAATCTTACTGACGAGGCGGCTGGTCTTCGAAATCTCTTCGGTGACGACCCGCGTATCGGCGCCATACCAATCCTTGCGCGTCCGCAGCCCCATCACGATCTCTTCCAGCGACGTATTGCCCGCTCGTTCGCCGATGCCGTTGATCGTGCATTCCACTTGACCGGCTCCGGCCATCACCGCCGCCAGGCTGTTGGCGACAGCAACTCCCAAGTCGTTATGGCAATGAACCGAGATGACCGCTTGGTGACTGTTCGACACGCGGTCCTTGATCCGTTTGATCAGCGCGCCGAATTCCTGCGGCACCGCATACCCCACGGTGTCGGGAATATTGACCGTCTCGGCCCCCGCAGCGATGACCGCCTCGATGACTTCACAGAGATACGTCGGATCCGATCGGCTGGCGTCCATGGGTGAGAACTCCACGTCCTCGACATAACTCCGAGCCAACTCCACCATTTCCACCGCCCGTTTCTTGGCCTCCTCACGGGTCATGCGAAACTGGTGTTTGAGATGGATATCCGACGTAGACAGGAAGGTGTGGATACGCACTTTCGGCGCCCCCTTCAGCGCCTCGTAGGCCCGGGTAATGTCTTCCGGCCTGGCTCGCGCCAGGCTACAGACCACCGGACCTTCCACTTCCTGGGCAATCCGGCGTACCGCCTCGAAATCTCCGGGTGAACTGTACGCGAATCCCGCCTCGATGATATCCACGCCGAGGCGTGCCAGTTGCTTGGCGATCATGAGTTTCTCCTCGACGTTCATACTCGCCCCCGGCGATTGTTCCCCGTCCCGCAACGTCGTATCGAATATTCTGATCATCCTGGTCATGGCTCACCTCCTCTGTCCTGCAGGTTACTCGAACAGGTTCTCCAACACGGCCTCAGACGGAAAAAACACCGGATCCTGCCAATAAAAAAGCCTCCGCCCCGAGACAGGGACGAAGGCCTTTCGGAACTTCGTGGTACCACCCTGATTCAGCAGTCGATGAAAGCGCGCTTCCATCCGACCGCCCTTGATTCTGTCCGTCACGTGGACGACTCGGAACCCACTACAACCTCTGCAGGTTTCGCAGGTCCAGCTCGGAGGCGAGTTCAGCGAATGACCGGCTGGTTCACACCACCCACCAGCTCTCTCGATTCGGTCACGATCGCCTACTACTCCTCGTCAGTGCTGTTGTCACTCTTTGGAATCCAACACGGGTGCATCGGGCTTGGCCCCCTGCTTGCTGGCCCCCTTCATCACCACCGCCCATAAACGCGCGGCTGGCCCAGACAGGGCGTACCCCGCAAAGATGACGAACACCATCACCTGCGGCCAGGCGGCGATCATCATCAACGCCAGGATGCCCCACACCAGGTAGGTGAAGTGGTCGCCGCGCCGGAACTTCAGGTCTTTGAAGCTGCGGTACTTGATCGTGCTCACCATAAGGAAGGCCAGCGCGAACGTGATCACCAGAATCAGGAGCGGCTTGACCTCTGCTCCCATTTGCGTGATGTGGAGATCGAATATGACCAACGAGGCGATCACCCCTGCCGCCGCAGGGATGGCGAGACCAGTAAAATATTTACTGTCGGCCGTGCTCACGGTGGCGTTGAATCGGGCCAATCGTACAGCCCCCATGGCGACGTAAGCGAACATCACCGCGACGCCGAACATCCCCTGCCCGCTGAGCGCATAGGAATAGATCAACACCCCCGGTGCGACTCCAAACGACACCACATCCGACAGCGAATCGTACTCGATGCCGAACTGGCCCGTGCTGTTGGTCAATCGGGCCAATTTGCCGTCCAGCATGTCGAAGACCATGCCGCCCAAAATCGCAATGGCGGCGGCCAAATGCTGGCCGTTGAACACCGACAGGATCGCGAACACGCCGCAAAACAGGTTGCCCGTCGTGCATAAATTGGGGATAAGGTACATCGCCTGACGCCGTCGGTTTCCCTTGGCAAACGAGGCTCGCACGCCCGATGCTTTCATCGAAGTTCTCCCAGAATGGATTCTCCGCCCTTAACCCGATCCCCCACTGCGACTCGGATGCTCGACCCCAGCGGCAAAAACGTATCCATCCTCGACCCAAACCGGATCAACCCGTAGCGCTCACCCCGCTCCACACGATCACCCTCTCCCACCCAACACACGATGCGACGGGCGATCAACCCGGCAACCTGCACACACAAGACCTTGGCTCCGGATTCCGCCTTCAACATGACGGCATTCTGTTCATTGTGCAAAGTCGCCTCGGGCTTACTCGCCACGAGAAACTGCCCGGGCTGGTAGCTGACGCCTTCCACAATGCCCGCACAGGGCATCCGGTTCACATGGACGTCGAACACATTCAGAAACACCGTAACCCGAATGCTCTTTTCCTTCAAGTAGCGAGGCTCAAACTCCTCCTCGATTGCGATCACCTTGCCGTCTCCAGGCGACACCACCATGTTGGGCTGCTGCGGAATCGTCCGGCTGGGATTCCGAAAAAACCACGCCGTAAACAGCGTGAACCCACCGGCCACCAACGCCGGGATGGGCCAGCCGACTCCTCCGAAAAGCAACGCCAAACCGCCCAGTCCTCCGACAAACGGCCAGCCTTCCTTAACGATCGGAATCCCTACCGCATGATCAGCCATACCACTCCGCGCCCACGACAAACCCTCTATATGCGGTGTTGCCCTTGGGTGTCAGTTCTTGTTCTTGTCGACGAGCTGATCCTTCTTCAACCATGGCATCATCGCACGCAATCTGGAGCCAACCTCCTCGATCGGATGCCCCTCACCCCTTTTGAGCAACGCATTGTAGACAGGGCGGTTGGCTTGATTCTCCAACACCCATTCTTTGGCGAATTGGCCGCTCTGGATCTCCCCAAGAATCTTCTTCATTTCTTGCTTGGTCTGCTCGGTCACCACACGAGGGCCGCGGGTGATGTCGCCGTACTTCGCCGTCGTGCTGATGGAATAACGCATGTTGGCGATGCCGCCCTGGTAGATTAGGTCCACGATTAACTTCACTTCGTGCAAACATTCAAAATAGGCCATCTCCGGGGAATAGCCCGCTTCGACCAGGGTTTCGAACCCGGCTTGGATCAGGGATGTCAGGCCTCCGCACAATACCGCTTGCTCACCGAATAGATCGGTTTCCGTCTCTTCCCTGAAATTGGTCTCAATCACTCCGGCACGCCCGCCGCCGACCGCACTCGCGTAAGCCAACCCGACCTGGCGCGTGTCTCCGCTGGGATCTTGATGGACGGCGAGCAGACACGGGACGCCGCTGCCTTTCGTATACTCGGATCGAACCAAATGACCGGGACCTTTCGGCGCCACCATGAACACATTGACGTTCGCCGGCGGCACGATCTGCCCAAAGTGGATGTTGAACCCATGGCCGAATGCCAAATAGGAGCCGGGCTTCAAGTTCGGAGCGATCTCCTGTCGGTAGATCGCCGCCTGCGCCTCATCCGGCGCCAGGATCATGATCACGTCGGAGGCCTTCACCGCGTCGTCGACCGGCATGACCTTCAACCCGCTGGCTTCCGCCTTTTTCCAGGAGTTCCCTTCCCGCAGGCCGACGACGACGCTGGCGCCGCTCTCTTTGAGATTCAGCGAGTGGGCATGGCCTTGGCTGCCATACCCAATCACAGCCACCTTCTTGCCCCGAATGAGTTGCAGATCCGCATCCTTGTCGTAATAAATCTTCATACATTACTCCTGAAAGTTCGTGGTGCCCATGGATGGAACGCGACGGTCGTGAACAGAGGTGTGCGCGCTACTCGCGAGCGACTTTTTTCGGTTGGCTGGCCGCCGGCCTGATGGCCTCGCGCGCAATCGCCACACGACCCGTCCGAATCAATTCCTTGATGCCGAGCGGTTGCAGCAAATTGATGATGGCCTCGATTTTCTTCGGGTCCCCCGTCACCTCGATGGTGTAGGTCGACGGCGTCGAGTCGATCACGTTGGCCCGGAAAATGTCGGCGATCCTGAGCGCCTCCGCCCGGTCTTCCGACTTGGTATGAACCTTGATCAAGGCCGTCTCCCGAGAGACGAACTCACTTTCATTGAGGTCCACGACCTTGATGACATCGATCAACTTGTTCAGCTGCTTGACGATCTGTTCCACAATGCGATCGTCACCGGACGTCACGATCGTCATCTGGGACATCGAGGGATCGAGAGTCGGCGCCACGGAAAGGCTTTCGATGTTGAACCCGCGCCCGCTGAACAATCCCGCCACGCGGGACAATACCCCGAATTTATTCTCGACTGTGACTGAAATAATGTGTTCCATCGACCTCGACGAACTGGGTCCTCTCAGCACGTCCAATGCACTGCAGAGGCTCAGCCCTCTCTCCCTATGCTGTCAGAATCGTGTCCTTGTCTTCATTGCTGCCGGTGCCGACCGCCCCGGCCTGCTTCTTCTTGAGTTCCGGCGGATCTTCCAGGATCATTTCGTGATTGCACCCACCGGCCGGAATCATCGGATAACAATTCTCGTAGGGATAGGTCGGCACATCCACGACGACCGGCTTGTCGCTCTCGATCGCCGCCTTGAGGACACCATCCAAGTCGTTCAGGGAATTGGCGCGTAACCCCACCGCGCCATAGGCCTCGGCCAGCTTCACAAAGTCCGGCGTCGTATCGAGATAACTGGAGGCGTACCGACCTTCATAGAACAGGTCCTGCCACTGCCGAACCATGCCGTGGAAACGGTTGTTCAGGATAACGATTTTGACCGGCAGCTTCGAGACCACGGCCGTCGCCATTTCCTGCATGTTCATTTGCACGCTCCCGTCGCCGGCCACGCACAACACCAACCGGTTCCGAAAGGCCGCCTGGGCTCCCATCGCGGCGGGAAACCCGAACCCCATCGTGCCGAGACCACCGGACGTGAGCCAGCGATTCGGCTTCGCCAGCTTGAAGTACTGGGCCGTCCACATCTGATGTTGCCCCACATCCGTCGACACGATCGGATCCCGATCCTTCGTCAGCTCGTACAACCGCTTGATCACATGTTGCGGCTTGATGGCCCCCTCCGGCTCTTGGTGATAGCTGAGGGGGTGCGCCTGCTGCCATTCTCGGATTTGGTCCCACCAGGGTTTCCGAAGCCCGCTCTGATCACCGTTCACGGTTGCTTTCAAAATCTGATTCAAGTCCCGCAATACGGCCTTACAGTCACCCACGATCGGAATATCGACGTGGATATTCTTGCGGATCGACGTCGGGTCGATATCGATATGGATGACCTTGGCGTGTGGACAGAATTCAGAGACCTTGCCGGTCACGCGATCATCGAATCGCGCCCCCACGGCGATCACGAGGTCGGAATAGTGCATCGCCATGTTGGCGCTGTAGGTTCCGTGCATGCCCAACATGCCCAGCGACAGCGGATGTTCGCCGGGGAATGCGCCTAAGCCCATCAGCGTCATGTCGACGGGGATCTGCGTCATCTCCGCCAGTTCAAGCAATTCCTTGGAGGCGCCTGAAAACACCACTCCTCCCCCCACGTAGAGGATCGGCTTCTTCGCCTTGACAATGGCTTCCGCAGCTTGCTTGATCTGCCATTTATTACCCTCATACGTCGGATTGTATCCACGGATGGACACGGAGTTGGGATAGGTAAACTCCGTCTTGGCCATGGACACATCCTTGGGAATATCCACCAAGACCGGCCCAGGACGGCCGGTGGTGGCGATATAGAAGGCTTCCTTGATCGTGGTGGCAAGATCGTTCACGTCCTTCACGAGGAAGTTGTACTTCGTACAGGGCCGGCTGAGGCCGATGTTGTCCGCCTCCTGGAACGCATCGTTGCCGATCAGACTGGTCGACACCTGTCCGCTGAAGCAGACCAGAGGAACGGAGTCCATATAGGCATCGGCCAGCGCGGTGATCACGTTCGTCATGCCTGGTCCCGAGGTCACCAAACAGACCCCGGCTTTCCCGGTTGCCTTGGCATAGCCCTCGGCCATGTGACCGGCACCCTGCTCATGCCTGGTCAGAATAACTTCGATCTCATTCTGCTGATGGAGCATGTCAAAGATCTTCAGCACGACGCCGCCCGGCAAGGCGAAGATCGTCTTCACACCCTCCCGCTTCAGGCATTCGATAAAGATTTCCGACCCTGTCAACTTCATATCACCCTCCCCTCCACCTCGGTTGGCGAAGGACATGATGCCTCACCGGAGAATAATCTTCTCTTCCTGCCTCGTCTCCGAGACACAGGTTGATACGATCTTACTGAAAAAACAATGGGTAAGATGGCGGATGGTATCACCAGATCTCAAGAGAGGTCAATAGAGCACACCAGAGAGCCTGGATCTCACCTAGTAGCCAACGACCGAGGCATGGTAAGAAGGGCGCCATGGCTCAGACACGCGTCACGATCCTCTCCCGCCGAGAATGCCATCTCTGCCGAGTAGCACACCGGATCGCCCGACAACTGCAGGAGGACCTCTCCTTCGACCTGAAGGAGGTGAATGTGGACGATGATCCGCAGTTAGTCTCGCGCTATGGGAACCGAGTGCCGGTACTGCTCATCGATGACCGGGAGGCCCTTGCGGGAAGGTTGACGGGCGGCGAGTTGCGCGCCGCCATCAAAAGGGCGCGTTGGAGGAACCCTATAAGCCGGATTCTGTCCCGTGTGAAACTTGCGCTCGCACGGGGGTGATCATTTCTCTGGGACTCGAGTTGCCCCGAGCCTCAAGCAACCTACCCGGGAACCTCGGCCGGGCCGGCCTTTCTGCTGAGCCCTGACGGGCGCCGCAGGCGTCCCCCTATTTGGTCTTGCTCCGGACGACGCTTACCGTGCCGTTGATGTCGCCATCACCGCGGTAGGCTCTTACCCCACCGTTTCACCCTTACCTGAGCCGGCAGGAGGACCAAGGTCGCTCGCGCCGGCCATCGGCGGTCTGTTCTCTGTGGTGCTGGTGTCGGATCACTCCGCCTGGACGTTATCCAGCGTCCTTGCCCTTGGAGTCCGGACTTTCCTCCCATCGAGCAGACTCGACGAGCGACCACCCGTGCTCCCCCAGCGCGCCTTCACAGTATAGAGTTCATAAGCCGCGCGATTCAAGCCACGGGCCCCGACGCAGGATGAGCGACGTCGCACAGTCTGCACGGAGCACAACCGCACCTCTCTCCCTGTCGCTCCGAGCCGGCTAGCACATGCTCGGAATATCCCGCGCCAATTACATCCCATAGCCGCCTCGTTAGTCATTCGGCTCAGCCTGGTTCTTGCACAGCCCGCCATGATTCGTCCACACGCCGTCTGTGCCTCCAGGCACCCGGCTGACCAACAGAGAGGAGGACTGGCACCCACAAACCCGTTCCCCGACGACCTTCAGGCCAGAGACCATCCAGAGTCCCGAGTCATTCCATTCACATCTTGAGAGCAGGAGAATGATGATGCGGACTCTGATCTTACTCTGGATATTTTTGCTAAGCTCCACAATCGTGCCGAGCGCCTTCGCAGACGATGGCAGCGTCGAAACACGCATGCGAAAATTGGAGCAACGGTTACAGGAACTCGAACAGCATAATCGCCAGCTTCAGCGATCTCACTCGCCGGAAGCCGAGGCACCCGAGCCGGCCCCTTCGCCGGATTCCTCCGGTCCGCCGACTGGAACGATCCTTCCGGACATCGCACGAGACTCGCGGCAGAAAAAACAAGCACCGCTTTCCTTCAGCACGGCCGGTTCCGGCACCATGATCTACGCCAAACCGTTCGTTACCGCCCCCAAAGCCTTCGTCGGCGGATACTTCGATCTTCAATACCGCAATCACCGAAAAGACGTGATCGACAACGGCGCCGGGTCTCCCGGCAGCAATCCCGGTATCGGCGCCACGAACAGTTCGTTCGACCAGCAACGCTTCGTTCCCTTCATCTATGCGGATATCACCGAGCATGTGAAATTCGCGTCCGAACTTGAAATCGAGCACGGCATACGTGAAGGAACCGAAACGGAGGTCAGCCTGGAGTTCGCCCACGTCGACTATCTGTTTCAGGAGCCGATCAACCTGCGCGCGGGCATCATTCTCTTACCCGTCGGCAAGTTCAACCTCCTGCACGATTCCCCGCTGAACGACCTGACTGATCGCCCGCTGGTCAACCAATTCATCATCCCGACGACCATGTCCGAGGCCGGCGCCGGCTTCTACGGCACGGTGTATCCAGGCCGCTATTCCAAGATGGATTATGAGTTCTATGTCACTCAAGGGCCGAATGGGTACCAACCGGACGGATCGTCCAGGATCGGAGAGGCCAGTGGACTGAAGAACTCCCGGCAGCGCAAATCCTTGACGGATGACGGGTTCGACAACAACCGCGGCAAGGCTGTGGTCGGGCGAGTCGCCTACAGTCCGATGTTAGGGGTCGAAATCGCAGGGTCCGGATACCACGGCACCTACGATCCGGAGAGCAAGCGGTCGCTGTCGATCTTCGTACTCGATTGGACGCTGCAACGAGGCCCCTTTGAACTGATCGGCGAAGCCGCGTGGGCCTATGCGAAGAACAACTCCCGGAATCTGGACGGCACTCCGGCCGTCGATCCCGACACAGGACGCCTGCGGCCGCAGCGGATGAATGGGTACTACATCCAGGGGAATTATCATTTTATGCCGGAGATGTTGCGGCGGATGTTGCCGCAACGTTTTTCGGAGGGATCGACCCTGACGGCGGTAGTCCGGTGGGACAAGATCAACACCAACCGGGATGCCATCGGCGGATTCGGCGACCTTGAACAACTGAGCCTTGGACTGAACTTCCGCCCGATCGAGGATACGGTGTTCAAGGTGTCATATCAATTCGGCATGCGAGCCTTCAACCCCAATACCAGCCAGCGGGTCCACGACAATGCGCTGGTGTTATCGGCTGCGACCTACTTCTAGGTTGATCGGGGCCTCCGCCGAGGCGCAGGCCCCGGTTCCCCATGGAGCCACACAGACCTGCCGTCCCTCGTTGCGAAGGCTGAGGAGTCAGCGCAGCTGCGGCAACTCGCTGTTCGGCGCCGGCGGTTTGGATTGGTAGATCGGGAGGGCTTCGGCCATCCACTCTTCGAGTTGCTGAATTCTCGTGTCGTGACTGGGATGCGTTGAGAGGAATTCCGAGGTGCCTTTTCCTCCCGAGAGTTCACCCATACGCGTCCAGAGCTGAATCGACTCCCTGGGATCATACCCTGCCTCTGCCGCCAGCAGTACCCCGACGTAATCAGCTTCCGACTCATGCTTACGGCTGAACGGCAGCAGCACCCCGACTTGCGCACCGACCCCGAGCGCAGCCATGGCGCCTTGCGTCAGAACCGGGTTAGTCCCACTCACCCCGAGCGCGATGCCGATCGCTTGAAGCGTGGTCTGCGCCAAAGTGTTCTGACTCATGCGTTCGCCTCCGTGCCGAGCCAAGGCATGCACGACCTCATGGCCCATCACGGCCGCCAAGCCCGCTTCCGTTTTCGCCACAGGGAAAATCCCCGTGTAGACGGCGATCTTCCCTCCCGGCAGCGCAAAGGCGTTCATGGTCTTATCATCCTTGATGACGGTCACTTCCCACTCGAATTGGTTGGCCATCTCACTGTATTTGGATCGCTTCGCCGCCTCGATCACTCGCGCCGCAACCCGCCTCACCGGTTCGATTTCACGGGGATCGGTCGACTGCTTCATCTTGGGATCGCTCTTCACCTGCGCATACGCTTGCGCCCCCATTTGCGTTTCCTGCGACATCGGCATCATCATCAGCTGCCAACGTCCGGTGTAGGGATTGGTTTGACAACCGGTCGTCGTGAGCAGGACGGCCACCCCCATCATCAGCCAGAAGACGGACGAACGCTTCACTGTCGCCCCCTGCGTCACACGCTCCCCGTGGTACGTCATGCCATGCACCTCCGCAAATTGACCGCCCTTGCGGGCTTTGCTAGATTACCGCGCCACCTTTCTGGTTTCCACATGGGAGTTTCACCGAGTGCCCGCCGCTCCAGACCTGTCCGCTCTCGACCGCATCGGAATCGACGAATCCGGCAAGGGCGATTATTTCGGTCCATTGGTCATCGCCGCCGTCTTCGTGACAGGCGACACCCGTCGAGACCTCGCGCTCATGCAGGTCCGCGACAGCAAGAAGATCTCCGATGGCCGGATTCTGGAGATGGCACCCGACATTCGGTTACTCTGCCCGCACAGCATCGTGGCCATCGGCCCCCAGCGCTACAATGAACTCTATGCCAAGATTCGGAATTTGAATCGCCTGTTGGCCTGGGGCCACGCCCGCGCGCTCGAAAACCTCCTTCAACAGGTGCAATGCGACCTGGCCATTGCCGACCAATTCGGCGACGAGCGCCTGATCCTGAACGCCCTTCAGGAGAAAGGGAAGCAGATACGCTTGGTGCAGCAGCCGAAGGCCGAAGCCGACATCGCCGTTGCGGCTGCTTCGGTTTTGGCCCGAGCAGAATTCCTTCTTCGCCTGCAGCGCCTTTCACAAGAGTTGAACACGACCCTGCCCAAGGGCGCGTCCCCCGCAGTGGAACTTGCCGGGAAAATGGTAGTGAAGAAGTATGGGCAGGAGCGACTCGGAACCGTGGCGAAATTACACTTTAAGACGACCAGACAAGTGCTGGGAGAGACTTAGACCGATTCGCCGACTTCGAAGTTCTGCGCCTGCTCCCGTTCCGCAGGAGCCTTGACTTCAGCCATGGGCTCGCCGTCCCAATAGAGCATACGATAACAATAAGGGCAGGCATAGACATCTTCGGCACGTTTGACTTGAGAGACGAGTTGCGGCGGCAAGTGCAAGCGGCAGCCCTGACAAATGCCGTCCTTGAGTTGGGCCAGCGCCTGATCCTTCCTCGTGGCCTTCAACTTGTCGTATCTGGCCAGCAAGGCCTTGTCGACCTTCCCGGACAACTCCTGCTGCTGAGCTTCCAGCGAAGCCAATTCGGCCGCAAGCGTACGGTCCAGTTCGTCGAGTGCGGCCTTCTCCTTTGCAAAAGCCCCTTCGGCCTGGCCCAACTGAGACTTGGCCTCGGCACTCACCTTTTGAGCCTGCTCGACCTGCTCCATTACCAGAAGAATCCGCTCCTCGATTTCGCCTTTCTTCTTATTTGCCAATTCGACTTCGAACAGGTGGGCCTGATACTCCTGGTTCGTCTTCAACTGAGCGGCCCGGTCCCTCATCTTGGCGATCCGGTCCTCATGGGCTTCGAGATCCTTCTCCTGACTACGGCGCTCTTTGGTCAGGCTGTCGATAGACGCGGAGGCCTCTTGCAGCAACCGCCTCGCGTCGCGGACCGGAGCTTCGACGCTGTCGAGCCGCCCGGGAATCTTCCGTCGTCGCTCCTTGAGATCGGCGATACGGAGATCGAGTTTCTGCAGCTCAATGAGAGGAAGCAGCTGTGGATTCAACGGTACTCCTTGTACGATGCGTCAGGACCTCGTCGCGCGACAGGTCTCGCCCTGATCGCCCGGCCCAGGTTGGTGGGCCCACTAGGACTTGAACCTAGGACCAGCTGATTATGAGTCAGCCGCTCTAACCACCTGAGCTATGGGCCCGGTCCCATGACCTGAGCAAATTCTAGGCCCTCGGCCGCGGCAGAGTCAAACCGCGGTAAAACGAAATCTGTTACAAACTCTCCACGAAGCTGCGCAGCTTCTTGCTTCGACTCGGATGTCGGAGCTTGCGCAACGCCTTGGCTTCGATCTGCCGGATCCGCTCGCGGGTCACTTCGAAATCCTGGCCGACCTCTTCCAACGTGTGGTCCGTCGCCTCTCCGATGCCGAAGCGTTTGCGCAGCACCTTCTCTTCGCGAGGGGTCAGGGTTTCGAGCGCCCCGTTGATTTGACGCTGCAAGTCGTACCGGATGGCTGCCTCCAGCGGCGACACCGCCTTCTTGTCTTCGATGAAGTCGCCCAGGTGGCTGTCTTCCTCCTCGCCGATGGGCGTCTCGAGCGAAATCGGCTCACGCGCAATCTTCAGGATCTTTCGAACCTTGTCCAGCGGCAAATCCATCCGCTCGGCAATCTCCTCCGGCGTCGGTTCGCGCCCGAGCTTCTGCACCAGATGGCGCGAGGTCCGGATGAGCTTATTGATCGTCTCGATCATGTGCACGGGAATTCGGATGGTACGCGCCTGGTCGGCGATGGCCCGGGTAATGGCCTGCCTGATCCACCAGGTCGCGTAGGTGCTGAACTTGTAGCCGCGCTTATATTCGAATTTGTCCACCGCCTTCATCAGGCCGATGTTGCCCTCTTGGATCAGGTCCAGGAATTGGAGCCCGCGGTTCGTGTATTTTTTCGCAATGCTCACCACCAATCGCAGATTCGCCTCGACCAGCTCGGCCTTGCCGCGCTTGACCTTCTCTTCCGCCACATCGAGATGCTTGACCGCATCCTTGATTTCGTCCGCGGAGATCAGCGCCTCTTCGGTCTCCAGTTGGCGGATCCGCCCCTTGGCAGACTGATAATGCTTCTTGATGTCCTGCAAGACCTCTTCCGACAGGCCGGTTCTCCGCTTGACGGCCAGAAAGTCCTTGTGCGTACGGCACAACCGTCGCAACAATTCGGCCCCCGCCTCGCCCCCGACGCCCAAACGACGCTGACAACTCGTCACTTCCCGCTCGGCGGTCCGAAACTGCAGATTGAGATCGCGAACCCGCTGCGTCATCCGATCTTTCAGGACCCCATGGAGATTTACCGACTCCATCTTGTCGACGACCTGTCCGCGCACCGTATCGATCTGCTTGCGCAGTTTCTTCTGCTTCTCAGGATCCCCCCCGACCTGGCGAGCCTTGTCGTAGAGGTCCTTGAGCGTAGCCGAAACCTTGCGGACGGCATTCAAGGAGTCCAGGGTCTTGAGTCGCAGTTCTTCGTAATCTTTCTCGACGGCTTCTTCTTCGAAGTCTTCTTCGGTCTCCACTACCGGCACGATTTCCCGCACATCGATCTTGCCGTTCTTCAGCTGGTCTCGGAGGTTCAGGACAAACTCCAGCGTCATCGGTAGCCCATACACGACGGTGGCGATGTCCTTTTTACCCTCTTCGATGCGCTTGGCGATTTCGATCTCCCCCTCGCGGCTGAGGAGCGCCACACTACCCATCTCCTTCAAGTAGAGCCTGACCGGATCATCGGTCCGGCTGAGCGCGCCGGGGGTGAGGTCGATCTCTTTTTCGTTCTCCTCGAGCGCTTCGCCCTCTTCGCTTTCTTCAATGACGTCTTCTCCGTCGGCGGCCTTCGGTGCACGCTCCGTGTCCGCAGACTCCACGATCTCAATGTCCATTTCTCCGAACATCGTCATGATCGTGCTGAATTGGTCCGACGACACAACATCCGCCGGCAACGTACTGTTGAGATCGTCGTACGTGAGAAAGCCCTTCTCTTTGCCAAGATTGATGAGCTTCTTCACCTCGCCGAGCAACTCTTGTTTCGGCATACTCACTCCTTCACCGCAGACATCAGCACAGCCGGCGGGGCGCCGGCTTTCTGCATCCGCATCTCGTTGATCTGTTGATTCAGGCGTCGCACATCGTCCTCACGCCGTTCGCGTTCAGCCGCCTTCAATTCTTGAATCAAGACGCCGAGAGCCCGTTCGCGCCCCCGGCGTTCCAAAGTATCCAAGCAGCCGGCAATGTGGGCCGGCACGTCGTCATAGTGTTGTTCGAGCATCGAGAGTTCCGTCGCCAGAGGCGCGCAATCCGCATCTTCGAGCACGTCGTCGAGGAACGCTCGCACCGACAGTCGACCATCACGCTCGAGATGGCGAAACGCACATTCCACGAGTCGACGATAGGCCGGAACGGAAAAGGCATCCGGGGACAACTTGCGGAGGTCCGCAGGGGTGAGGCACCCCTGAATCAGCAGATGTACCAAATCCCGCTCCTCGGGCTGTCCTTTGGGTTTCGAGGGGAGCGCCGGCGCGGGCCCAGAGCCCCGCACTGCCCCTCCGCGCGGTTCCAAGGCGGCCAGCGTCGGGTAGCGATCGATCAGGCGTTGCTGGTTCAACCCCAATCGCTCGGCGACCAGTCGAATGCGTTCCTCTCGTTCGATGGGATGCGCGCTCTTGTGAAGGATGCGCAACACCGCATCCACGGCCCGGATCCGATCTTCGACCGTGCCGGACTCAGCCGACCGGAGACTGTGCTCGACGGCAAAGTCCAAGAGACTGGGCGCCGTCCGATGTAACGCGGCAAAGCCCTCGGCGCCGAATCGCCGGACATACGTATCGGGATCGTCCCCTTCGGGCAATGAGACCACTTTCACAGCCATACCGCTATTGACGAAAAGGTCCAACGTCCGCAACGCGGCCCGCACCCCCGCTTGATCCGGGTCGAACAGCAGCACCACATTCGAGGCAAATCGCCGAATCACGGCGATGTGGTCCGCCGTCAACGCAGTGCCCAAGGTCGCCGCCACATGGCGGATTCCGGCCTGGTGCAGCGCGATGGCATCAAAATAGCCTTCGACTACCACGAGGGCCTGCTCGCGCGCCGCTGCTTCACGCGCGGCATCCAACGCAAACAGCGTATGGCCTTTTTTAAACAGCGGCGTCTCGGGAGAATTCAAATACTTGGGCATTCCCTCTCCCAGGATTCGCCCCCCGAATGCCACCACCCGCTTCCGCAGATCGACGATCGGAAACATCACCCGAGAGCGAAACCGATCGTATTGCCCGGAGACCGATCGCTTTGGATCCCTCCCTTGATCCCGGGGCACCGCCAACCCCGCAGCAATAAGGTCGCCCGGTGAAAATCCTTCCTTGAGCATGGACTTCGTGAGCCCATCCCAATCGGCCGGGGCGTACCCAAGGTGAAACTGCTCGACCGTCTCGGGCCGGATACCTCGTTTATCCAGATAGGCTCTGGCTTGAGCACCTCCCGGACCGTCCGCCAGCATGCGCCGGTACCAGTCCGCAGCTGCACTGTTCAAACGTTCTAACCGCCCCAGTTGGGAGCGCTCTTGGGGAGAGGGACCGCCGCTGGACTCCGGCACCTCCACCCCTGCCTTCCGGCCGAGATCCCGTACGACTTCCGGAAATCCTGCCCCGGTCAATTTCATCAGAAACGTAAACACGTTGCCCCCAGCGCCGCACCCGAAGCAATGGAAGATCTGTCTCGAAGAACTGACCGTAAAGGAGGGTGATTTTTCTTGGTGAAATGGACACAACCCTTTGAGGTTTTGACCGGTCCTGGTGAGTGCCACATGCTGCCCTACGATCTCGGCGATGTCGATACGCTCTTTGATCCGACTGATGACATCGTCCGAAATGAGGCCTCGGCCCACGGTGGTCCTCCCGACGACCCACAGGAACCCACCCCGCGGGTGGCGCAGGTGGCATACATACGCGCAAAATGAAAATTGACCGTTCAGCCTACCAAACGGCTCTCAGAAGTGTCAATCAATGCAGTCCGGCTTCGGTTCAACCAGGAGGCCAGGCCATATTGCGCCCGCCCAGCACGTGCAGGTGCAAGTGAAAGACCGTTTGGCCGGCATTGGCTCCGGTATTCGTAACGATGCGATACCCGGATTCGGCAAGCCCCTTCATGCGCGCGACCTTGACACAGGCTAACAACAGTTGACCCAGCAGGGTCTGATCCGAATCCTGGCAGTCCTGAACGGCCGCCACATGACGTTTGGGGATCACCAGTGTGTGGACCGGAGCTTGGGGATTGATATCTTCAAAGGCCAGCGCCACTTCGTCTTGGAACAAAATTTTCGCCGGGATGCTCCCTTCGACGATGCAGCAGAAAATGCAACTATTCACCCCCTCCTCCTTCCGGTGAAGGTCGTAACCCGGTTTTGCCGAAACGCGCTCCCAATTCACGGTAGACGTCGCTCAGCGTCACATCGTGATATCCGAGGACCAGCAGAGTGTGAAACAGGAGGTCGGCCGTCTCGTAAATGATTTCCTCCCGCTTCTGATTCTTGGCGGCAATGATGACCTCACCCGCCTCCTCCGCGACCTTTTTCAGAATCCGGTCCGGGCCGCCCGCCAATAATTTCGACACATACGATCCTGGCTGAGGCGACGATTTGCGCGCCAGGATGGTTTGATAGATGCGCTCAAGAATCCCTCCCGCCGCGTCCTGCGTCTTTTCGCCTCCGGCCTTCCCCGCGTCGGTCATGCGTACGAAGAAACAGGCGCGTTCTCCGGTATGACAGGTGGGACCGACCGGCTCCGCCTTGATCAGCACGGTATCACGATCACAATCCACGAACAGATCCTTCACCCGCAGAAAATGCCCGGAGGTTTCTCCCTTTTCCCACAATTTTCCCCGGGAGCGACTCCAAAAGTGGACGGACTTGGTGGCCAGCGTCTTCGCGATGGCTTCGTGATTCATGTACCCAAGCATCAAGACGGTGCCATCGAGCCAGTCCTGAACCACCGCCGGCACCAACCCCTGGGCATCCAACTTCATGTCGTGCTCGTCGTTCGTCATGCCTGTTGCTCCGCCGGCACCGGCGCCAACCGCACCGGCACGCCGCGTTTATGCAGATAGGCTTTTGCTTGCTGAATCGTGTAGGTTCGGTAATGGAAAATCGACGCTGCCAGCACGGCGTCGGCCTTACCCTGCACCAGCCCTTCGTACAAATGCTCCAATGTCCCCACCCCGCCGGAAGCGATCACCGGAATGGACAGTCGCTCCGATGCCGCCGCCGTCAAGGCCAGGTCATACCCATTTTGGCGACCGTCCTGGTCCATGCTGGTCAGCAGAATTTCTCCGGCGCCGTACGTCTCCATTCGCTGTGCCCACTCCACCGCATCCAAACCGGTGGCCTTGCGTCCTCCATGAGTGAACACCTCCCAATGGTCGCCCCGTTCGGATCGTTTTGCATCGATGGCCACCACGATGCACTGGGTGCCGAACCGGCGCGCCGCTTCCTGAACGAATTCCGGCTGTTGCACTGCGGTCGTATTGATGCTGACCTTATCGGCCCCGGCATTGAGTAGGGCTCGAATGTCGTCCGGTGTCCGCACCCCGCCCCCCACGGTCAGCGGCATGAAGACCTTCGCGGCGGTTTGCTCCACCACTTCCAGGATCGTCTTGCGATTCTCGTGGGAAGCGGTGATGTCCAAAAAGCACAATTCGTCGGCCCCTTCGCGATCATAGATCGTCGCTACCTCGACAGGATCGCCGGCATCCCGCAGGTTGACGAAACTCACCCCCTTGACGACCCGGCCGTCTTTCACATCCAAACAAGGAATGATGCGCTTTGTCAGCATTGGTGGCGGGACTCTTTCCTTCCGGCCTCAACTCCGGCGCAACGACGCCAGCGCCTCGCGGTAGTCCAGTTTGCCGTCATAGAGGGCCTTGCCGACGATGGCGCCTTCCACCCGAGGCCCGAGCGCCCGTACGGCTTGCAGATCCTCTACCCGCGTAATCCCGCCGGAGGCGATCACCGGAAATGCCGAAAGTTCGACCACCTGTCGGAGAGCAGGCAGGTTGGGTCCGCTCAACATGCCGTCCCGAGCGATGTCGGTGTAGATGACGGCGCCCAACTCGTGGTCGGCCAGCTCTTTGAGCAAATCGACCGCCTGGGTTTGAGAGACGCTGGTCCATCCCTTGACGGCGACCAAGCCATCACGCGCATCAAGGCCCAGCACAATCCGCCGGGGAAACTCGCGGCAGGCTTGCGCCAGGAACGCGGGGTCCGTCAGCGCAGCCGTCCCGAGCACCACCCGCGCCACTCCAGCCTGCAGGTACCGACGCACGGTGTCGAGGGTCCGAATGCCGCCGCCGACTTGCACCTTCACGTTCACCGTTTGCAATACCGCTTCGATTTGAGGCAAATTTTTCGGCCGGCCGTCCACCGCGCCGTTCAAATCCACCACGTGTATTAAATCGGCACCCTGGTGCTGCCACCGTTGTGCAACTGACGGCACGTCGTCCGAGTAGACGGTCTCGGCGGCCATATCGCCCTGTCTGAGCCGCACACATCGACCATCTTTTAAATCAATCGCTGGAATTACCCGCATGAACCCACCCCTATTGCCATGAACCCCCGCATGTCAGTCGACCCGGCCAAAGGGAAACGCCTCCGCCAATTCACTGGCTCCATATGCCGCCAGTTCGTCTGCGGTCACGAACATGCCGTACCGCTGAACGAATCCTCGAAAATCCTCAGTCATCGGACGCTGCTTTTCGTAATAGTTCCCTTCCCACAGTACCAGCCCATCGGGAGCCACCAGTTTGACCTCGAATCCGACGGCAGCCGGGGGATCGGCACCCAGTCGGCTGCCGACCCGCTCCTGATACAGGAGAACTTTTCCGATCAAGGCTGCGTCCGCCGTCAAACGTTGCGCGATCTTCTGGGGAGACGGCGGTTCCCCTCCCCCTTCTTTGGCCAACTCGCGAGCCGCACCCACGGCCTCAGAGGGAGACAGGAATTGAAGCTCGGATCGGCTCTTGAGTTTGCGCCACATAAGTTCCGTGACCTTCTCTCCGGCCGACGGTGGCACCAAGTGAGTCGGGCGCTCGACGGCCTGATCGGTCGGCAGCGGCACCGCCACAGACATATGAGTTCGCCGCCCACCGGCAGGAATGGGAAAGGAGGGCCCCACGGATTCCACCACCTGCGGAGTCGCCAGGGTTTCGAAGGGCACCATCGCGATGGTGCGGACCTGATACCGGTTCAGCTGTGACGAGGTTTTGGTCGTCACCTTCGCCCCGCTGCACCCCGACAAGACCAGACAGGCCAACGAAAGAAACCCGACACGAGCCCACCACGCGCTCACGTCCAGGCTCCGAAATTTTTCACGAGCTGAAGACCGACCGCCTGACTCTTTTCCGGGTGAAACTGGCAGGCCACGACATTATCCTTCCACACGGCGGAGGCGAAGGGCCGCCCATAGTCAGTCAGCGCCGCCACCACAGCGGAATCGGTCGGCTCAACATAGTAGGAGTGGACGAAATAACAATGGCTTCCGGACGCCACCCCCTCGAAGATCGGCGCAGGCCGCAGGAAGCGGACTTCGTTCCAGCCCATATGCGGCACTTTCAACGCCGGATCCAGGGCAAACCGCTTCACGCGGCCGGGGATGATATCCAACCCCTTATGAATGCCGAATTCCTCACTTTCCGTGAACAACAGCTGTAACCCCAGGCAGATGCCCAAGAAGGGTTTGCCGGACCGGACGGCGGCCTGGATCGGTCCGATCAAGTCGTACCGGTCGAGATTCGCCATGCAATCGCCGAATGCCCCGACCCCCGGCAACACCACGTGATCGGCATCGGCAATTACTCGCGCCTCGCGCGTCACAACCGCCTGATGGCCGACGGCCTCGAACGCCTTCTGGACGCTGCGCAAGTTTCCCATTCCGTAGTCGATGATTGCGATCATGATTGCGTTGGAAGCCGGCCTGGAGAATCTCGGAGCCGTCGTCGAGGTTGAAGACCGTTTCCCTTACGAGCAAGGGCTGTGGTCAGAGACTTCCCTTCGTCGAGAGCACCGCGCCGGATAGCCGTTCCTCAACCATAGTGGCCTGATCCAGAGCCTTGGCCAGCGCCTTGAAGATGGCCTCCATGATGTGGTGGGGATTGCGTCCGTATTGGAGATTGACGTGGAGATTCAGGCCGCCGTGCGTCACGAAGGCTTGAAAAAAATCTTCGAACAGGCCGAGATCGAAGGACTTGATCTTTCGATCGGGCAAGCTGACGTTATACACGAGATAGGGCCGCCCGCTGAGGTCGACCGTCACGTGCGCCAAGGTCTCATCCAATGGGACGGATGCGAACCCAAACCGCTTGATCCCGGCTTTTTCTCCCAACGCCTGATGCAGCGCCTGCCCCATGACGATCCCGACGTCCTCAACCGTATGGTGTTCATCGATATCCACGTCGCCTGTGGCCTTCACCGAGAGATCGAAAAAGCCGTGTTTCGCCAACAGATCCAGCATGTGATCGAAAAACCGGATCGAGGTATCAACCTTCCCCTGCCCGCTGCCGTCCAGCGCCCATTCGACCCGGACATCCGTCTCCTTGGTGGCCCTATGGAGAGTTGCTCTGCGCGCTGCTGTCCCTGATGATTTCATACGAACCTGCTCTGCGCCGACTTGGCATGCGCATCGAACCCTTCGATATGTGCCAGCCGGACAATATGATCTTTGGCTTTGGTCAGCTCTTCCTTCGTATAATGCACGATGTTGCTTACCTTGACATAGTCCCCGACGGAGAGCGGCGAGAAAAATCGTGCGGTGGCGCCGGTCGGCAACACATGGTTCGGGCCGGCGACATAGTCGGCCACGGCTGGCGGCGTATATCGACCGAGGAACAGGGCCCCCGCATGGCGCACGCGCTCCAGATAGTCGAAAGGCCGGTCGACGGACAGCGTCAAATGCTCGGGAGCGATGGCATTGGCAACGTCGATCGCCTCGTCCATGGTCGGCACGACGAACGCCACGAAATGTCGCGCGATCGATTTCGCAGCGATTTTTTCGCGTTGCAACCCCTTTAATTGGGTGTGAAGCAGCCGCACCACCTCGCGAGCCAGCTCGGCGGACGTGGTCACGAGATAGACCTGCGCCTCTTCGTCATGTTCCGCCTCGCAGAGCAAATCCGCCGCCACGTGGGCCGGTTTGGCACCCCCATCAGCCACCACCAGCAGCTCGCTGGGCCCTGCGACCATATCGATGCCAACCGTGCCGTAAAGGAGGCGTTTCGCGCTGGCAACGTACATGTTGCCGGGACCGACGATCTTATCCACCTTCGCGATGGTCTTCGTGCCGAACGCCATCGCCCCAATCGCTTGCACGCCCCCGACCCGATAGATTTCGTCGACACCGGCGATATCCGCAGCGACCAGTAGGTAGGGATTGATGGCTCCCTTCGGCGTGGGCGTACACATGACGATGCGCCGCACCCCCGCAACCTTCGCGGGAATGGCGCACATCAGGACCGACGAGGGATAGACCGCCTTGCCGCCCGGAACGTACACGCCTACGGCGTCCAGCGGAGTGACCAGCTGCCCCAGCGTGGCGGTGCGCTCCTGGTACATCCAGGTCTTGGTTCGTTGCCGTTCATGAAATTGCCGCACACGCTCGGCGGCATAGCGGAGGGCGTCACCTTCGTCCTTGCGGATGTGGTAATAGGCCTCCTTGACCTCCTCAGCCGGCACACGCAGCTGATCGAGCGTGAGCGTGAGACGATCAAACTTCTTGGTATACCGCAGCACCGCTCGGTCGCCGCCGCGCTCGACGGCTTGGAGAATCGTCCGGACGTTCTTCTCGACCGTGCCGTGCTGGGATCGCGACCGGGTCACGATCTTCTGCAGCGCTTTGGCAAAACCTCGATCTGTGCTGGCGATAATAGCCATGGCTTCATACCGCTTCCCGAACCACTGCCTCGATGGCGAGCCGTACGGCCCTCGGGGGATCAGCTCCTCGTTCCCGATTCGGACTTTTCCGCGTTCGCCACCGCTTCCCGCAACTGCGCAATCAACGCCGTCAACGGCTCATGTTTCAACTTCATGCTGGCCCGATTCACGATCAGGCGGGCGGTAGACTGCGTAATCACCTCGATCTCCGCCAGATCATGCGCCCGCAGGGTACTGCCTGTTTCGACGAGGTCGACGATGCGATCGGCTAGCCCGACGATCGGCGCCAGTTCAATCGACCCATACAACTTCACGATCTCAACCGGTACGCCGCGCTGGTTGAAGTATCGTTCGGTCACTCGGGGATACTTCGTGGCGACTCGAATCTTGGAGGACCATCGATCCGGCGACGCCTGCCCCTGCAAAGCGGCGACGGAGATTCTACACGCTCCGACCTTCAAATCCAACGGCTCATAGACGTCGCTGTCCTGCTCCAGGAGCACGTCTTTTCCGACGACGCCGACATCGGCGGCCCCGTGTTCGACGTAGGTCGGCACATCGGTCGGGCGGACGATCAGGAACGTCGCCGGCCGAGTCGAGCAGGCAAATACCAGCTTGCGACTGTCACTCGACAGCCCATCACAGCCATACCCGGCCCGCTTCATGAGCTGGAGCACCGGCCCCAGCAATTTCCCCTTGGACAACGCGATCGTCAGCCCTTGCGCCGGCTCCTGCCGCACTGCCTTCCGTTTCACCGCGTCACTTCCCCTTTCTCCGTTCCACGCTGGCCCCAAGGGCACACAACTTCTCTTCGAGCCGCTCATAGCCCCGATCGAGATGGTAGACGCGCGAGACCTCGGTGGTCCCTCGGGCCGCCAACCCAGCGACGATGAGCCCCGCGCTGGCCCGAAGGTCAGAGGCCATCACCGGAGCACCCGTTAACCACTCCTTTCCCGTGATCACCGCTCGGTTTCCCTCGACGCGAATGTCGGCTCCCATTCGGCGCAGTTCCTCCACATGCATAAAGCGACTTTCGAAAATGGTTTCCGTGACCACGCTGGTTCCCTCGGCCACCGCCATGAGCGCCACAAACTGCGCCTGCATGTCTGTGGGAAAACCCGGGTGCGGGCAGGTCCGAACATTGGTCCCCTTGAGACGGCCGGTCACCTTGAGACGCACTAGATCCTGCTCTTCGGTCAACTCGACACCGCTCTCTCGCAGCTTGATCAGGAGCGGTTCCATGTGATCTGGACGACAGCGTTCCACCACGATCTCACCGCCGGTGATCGCGCCGGCCACAAGATAGGTCCCCGCTTCGATCCGATCGGGAATCACCGCATGCTCGGCGCCGTGCAACTCAGACACGCCTTCGATCGTAATCATGTCGGTGCCTGCTCCGGCGATACGCGCCCCGCGCTTGATCAGAAACGTGGCCAAGTCGGCGATCTCGGGTTCTTTGGCGGCATTCTCCAACACCGTCGTGCCGTCGGCCAACACTGCTGCCATCATCAAATTTTCCGTCCCGGTCACGCTGGGAGTGTCGAAGTAGATTCGGCTGCCTCGTAATCGCCGCGCGGTGGCCTTGATGTACCCATGCTCGATTTCGACCGTCGCCCCCATTTTCTCCAGACCGGCCAAGTGGAAATTCACCGGTCGAGACCCAATGGCGCATCCGCCGGGCAGGGAAACCTTGGCCTCTCCCAGACGGGCAACCAGCGGTCCCAACACCAGGACCGATGCGCGCATGGTCCGAACCAGATCGTAAGGTGCTTCCGTGGAGGCCGGGGCTTGAGCCGACACGACAGTCTGGCCGTCTTCATGGGTCACGGTAACACCCAGCATTCCCAACAGTTTCCCCATCGTCAGCACATCGACGACCTGCGGCATGTTCGACAGGACGCACTCGCCCCCGCCCAAGATCGTCGAAGCCAGTATCGGGAGGGCCGCGTTCTTCGCCCCACTGGTGCGCACCGTTCCTCGCAGAGGCGTGCCGCCTTGAATGATGATTTGGTCCATCGACGTTAACTCAGAGTCCCCGCACGCGAGACGGGCCATCGTCTCTCAGTGCAAAACACACGACTCGCTCAATCCCCGCGTCATCCCGCAAACAGTCGTACAGCCGGAAGGATCCCAGCTCTTCGGCTTCTCGACTGATTGCGGGAGCCTGCCCCAGGCCGATCTCCATCAACAGCAGCCCTCCGGGTTTCAGGCAAGCCGGAGCCTCCCGCAGCAATCGACGGTGGACCTCCATCCCATCAGGCCCCCCAGCCAACGCCAGACGCGGTTCGAATTGACGGACTTCCGGCTGAAGCGTTGCCCAGTCGGTTTCGGCGATGTATGGAGGGTTCGAGAGGATCACATCGACCTGCAGCTCAGGCCCTCGTTCTTGTAGTGGCCCGAGCAGATCCCCGCAGAGGCATTCGATGTGCGCCTCGACCCCATGGTGCGCCATGTTATGTCGCGCCACCGCCAACGCCTCGGGCGACAGGTCGATCGCCAGGACTCGGGCTCCAGGCAATGCCGCAGCAACCGACACCGCCAGACACCCGGAACCGGTCCCTACATCCACGATAGTCGCCGTAGGGTTGTCGCAGCATCGTCGAACGGCTTCCTCCACCAGCAGCGCACTTTCCGGACGAGGGATCAGGACGGATGGGCCGACAAAAAATTCTCGCCCACAGAACTCCTGCGTCCCCAAGAGGTATTGCAACGGCTCGCGTTCCGCGCGCCTCGTGACCAGCCTCCCTACTGCCTCCCAGTCCGACGGCGTCACGTCACGTTCCGGCTCAAGTCTGGCCACGAGCGGAGAGAGACGGAGCACCTCCCGAAGCAGCCACCCGGCTTCCAACGAAGGCTGTTCGATTCCTGCGCCTTTCAAACGATGTTCGCTTTCGGTGAGCAACCGTCCAACGGTGCGAAGATCCGACATCGCGTCGTCCTGCTGCACAGCGGCGTTCATGACTCCATGGTCGCCAAGTGTTCGTAGTGTGCGCGCAACGCTTGGACGATTTCCTCGAGGTCGCCCGCCAAGACTTGGTCGAGCTTGTGCACCGTCAAGCCGATGCGATGGTCGGTGACGCGGTTTTGCGGGAAATTGTAGGTGCGGATCTTCTCGCTGCGGTCCCCGGTTCCGACCTGGGCTTTGCGATTTTGCGCGATCTCGGCCTCTTGTTTCTCTCGTTCGGCTTCCACGATCCGTGCCCGCAAGGTCCGCATGGCTTTCGTCCGGTTTTTGAGCTGCGACCGTTCATCCTGGCAGCTGACGACCACGCCGGTCGGGATGTGTGTGATGCGCACTGCGGAGTAGGTCGTATTCACGCTCTGCCCACCGGCTCCGGAGGAACAGAAAGTATCGATGCGTAGATCCTTGGGGTCGATGTGCACGTCAACCTCGTCCACCTCCGGCATCACCGCCACGGTGACGGTGGAGGTGTGGATCCTGCCGCTGGCCTCCGTGGCGGGCACACGTTGCACTCGATGGACGCCGCTCTCATAGCGCAGGCGCCCATAGGCGCCCTTCCCCTCCAGCAGCGCAATCACCTCCCGATACCCACCGATACCGGTTTCAGAAGCATCCACCACCTCGAGGCGCAACCGATGCCGTTCCGCATACTTGAGGTACATACGAAACAGATCTCCGGCGAAGAGCGCCGCTTCATCGCCGCCCGTTCCAGCCCGGATCTCCAGAAAGACGTTCTTCTCATCCCTCGGATCTTTCGGAGTCAGAAATTCCTTGGCACGCGCCTCGAGATCCTGCACTTGCTGCTTGAGCTGCTCGCTTTCCTCGGCGAACAATTGCTTCATGTCTGCTCCCGCCGTAACATCTTGGAGCATGGCCGAGACTTCATCGAGCTGCTTCTTAGCCTCGCAGTAGGCCGTGAATTGCAGGGCGGGTTCCTCGAGTTCCGTCCGTTCCTTGTTCAACTTGTGCAACATTGTCGGTTGATTGAGGATGGACGGATCCATCAGCTGATCGGTCAATTCCCGATACCGGGCAGCCATCCCTTCCCACTTTTTTACCAGCAGCTCTTCCATCCCTACCCGCTCCGCGACATCACCGCGAGTCAAAAAACAAAAGACCCTGCCCCAAAACGAAGCAGGGTCTCCATGTTGCTCTGGCCTGAAGCCTACTTGTCTTTCTTGGCGTACTTCTTCTTGAACCGCTCAACCCGTCCTTCGGTATCGACAATCTTTTGAGTGCCGGTGAAGAAAGGATGACAGGCTGCACAGATGTCAACTTTGATATCTCCGATCGTCGATCTCGTCTTGAACGAATTGCCACAGGCACAATGCACGGTCGCTTCACGATACACCGGATGAATTCCCTTTTGCATACGCACTCCTTCGCGCCCTTGAGTCAGTGATTCGCGCCTTCGCCCAGTCAGGGTGCCCGACTTTACACCGGACCGCCCCGGGCTGGCAAGCCGAGGGTTACCGATTCATGGATTGCAGAAACTCCTGATTGGTCTTGGTGCCGCTGATCTTGTCCATGAGGAATTCCATAGCCTCCATGGTCCCCAAGGGGCTCAACACCTTGCGCAGGATCCACATTTTGTTCAAGCGATCGCGATCGACCAGCAACTCCTCCTTGCGGGTGCCGGATTGGCTGATGTCGATGGCCGGGAAGATTCGCTTGTCGGCCAAACGACGGTCCAGATGAACTTCCATGTTACCGGTTCCCTTGAATTCCTCGAAGATGACGTCGTCCATTCGGCTTCCCGTATCGATCAAGGCCGTGGCCATGATGGTCAGGCTTCCGCCGTTTTCGATATTACGCGCCGCACCGAAAAACCGTTTCGGCCGTTGCAACGCGTTGGAGTCCAACCCGCCCGACAGGACCTTTCCGCTCGGGGGTGCGATGGTATTGTAGGCCCGAGCCAAGCGGGTGATGCTGTCGAGCAGGATCACGACGTCTTTCTTATGTTCCACGAGGCGCTTGGCCTTCTCCAAAACCATTTCCGCGACTTGCGCATGTCGCTGGGCCGGCTCGTCGAAGGTGGAGCTGATGACCTCGGCCTTGACCTGGCGCTGCCAATCCGTCACTTCTTCAGGACGCTCGTCGATAAGCAGCACGATCAGGGTGACTTCCTTGTGATTCTTCAGGATCGCGCGGGCGATGGCTTGCAAGAGCATGGTTTTACCGGTACGTGGAGCCGCCACGATCAGGCCCCGCTGGCCCTTACCGATCGGCGTCGTGAGATCCATGACCCGGGTGCAATATTCCTCTCGGTCGAACTCGAGGTTCAGCCGCTCCTCGGGATAGAGAGGGGTCAGGTTGTCGAACAGGATCTTGTCTCTGGCGACCTCGGGATCTTCGTAGTTGACCTTCTCGACCTTCAGTAAGGCGAAATACCGCTCACTCTCCTTCGGCGGCCGGATCTGCCCCGAGACGATGTCGCCCGTCCGTAAATTGAACCGACGGATCTGAGAGGGTGAAATGTAAATATCGTCGGGGCCAGGCAGATAGTTGGAGTCCGGTGCGCGGAGGAACCCAAAGCCGTCCGGCAGCGTTTCCAGCACTCCCTCGCCGAAGACCACACCATTTTTCTCGGTCTGCGCCTGGAGGATGGCAAAGATGAGCTCCTGCTTCCGCAGGTTCGCCGCTCCTTCAATTTTAAGATCTCGCGCGACCTCGTTCAGATCAGCGATGGTCTTCTGCTTGAGCTCCGCCAGATGCATAACTTCCCCTTTAACCTGTGCCATACCTCTCCTATCGGGCTTTCAACCCGATAGCTCCCCGTGAGAAAGCTGATTTAGTGCTCATGAACGAATCCACAGAAGTGATATCTAGTACTCAACCTGCTGGATATTGATGGCAGGATAATTCGATGTAGGCGTTGTCGATTTAGTTTACGCGGAAATAACGATGAGCCACTGTTGCACGACCGATGCTGAAACTACCCGGATTTTTTATTGAGATGGGTCTCGGAAGCTGGCACTAAAGAAGATGAAACGTTTCCAGAATTGCGAAGTTGTTGTGATCATAGCGTCTGCCCCTGAATAATGTCAACAGATTTAGCCGACGGAACCGACCTTCTCTTCATTCGCATGATCGATGGGGGCCGGAGGTTGCAGGCCAGGGATCGATATGCTACACATCGGCCCGCAGTTTTTGAACGATGGCAAAACCCGACCACGACGCACCGGATCGAATTTTCACCTTGGCGGAAGCCAATGAACTGCTTCCTCAGCTCGTCGACCGCTTCGCCGTCATTCGCCGCGCCAAAACAGTCATCACATCCACCAAGGATGAGATTGGGAAAGCCAGTGCTCGAGCGGCTTTCGGCGGAGGCAGTCTCGCCGGACCTTCTTATATCAGGGCCCTCCATGAAATCAGCGGAAGCCTGCAGACCATCCACGAATTGGGCGTGGTGATCAAGGATGTCGACTTGGGCCTCTGCGATTTTCCGGCCATGCTGGGAGGGCGCATGGTCTACCTCTGCTGGAAACTGGGCGAAGACCACATCGAATGGTGGCATGAAGTTTCCTCAGGCTTCAAGGATCGCCGCCCACTGGATGACACCACTCCTTAATCATCTCCATTTTCAGACACACGCCGATGAAATTTGTGATACTGGGTTTTGACGGGCCGGATGGCCAAGCAAAGCGCAAGATCCATCGCCCAGCCCACCTGGCCGGCTTGGAATCCCTCCGTCAAGCCGGAAAACTCCACTTGGCCGGCCCCTTCATCGACCAGATCGGCAGCCTGGTGATCATCGAAGCGGATTCTTTTGGTGAGGCCAAACAGATAGCAGATGCCGATCCCTATACCATTCATGGCGTTTTCGAGCGGGTGGAAATTCATCCCTTCCAACAAGTCCTACCGCCCACCGGATCTTCGTAACTGAACGGATCCCGTCGCCCTTCAGCCCAACGCTTTTTACTTGCCGCACACAGACGGATCCCGCTCGCAACTCGGATTGACAACACGAAAGATTGCCACCTATAATGCGCACTTACGAGATTTTGATTGGGTCGGACCACTCTAGTTCAAAAGGCCTAACCGCCTTTTCCTCTGCTGGCCCTAAATTTCCTCACGGTGGGCCTTCTGCCAAGTTGCAGGGGGGTATTGAAAAAGCATAGAGTAGCCGAGCCTTGCGTTAACAAAGGACATATTTTTTTGAACGCCATAACCCCCAAACAAGAGAGTATGTTGGAATGACTCAGTATCGCGTGTTACCAGGTCCGGAGCATTTCCTCCCGCCGGCTGCGGCTTCCATGGGAGTCTACCTACCCAACCCCGGCGAGGCCCATATCAACGGCGTCATCGTTCCTGAGGAAAAAGCCTACGAAGAGGCGGCTCGCCAATTTCTCATGGCCAAAGTCCCCACCATCTTCCCTGGTCCGCTGGTACTCTGGGCCTGGAATGAAAAGGCAGCCAAGAAAGCCGCGGCGATCAGGAAGCTCTACGAAACGCTGAAAGAATGCGTGCAGCCGGGGCAAAAACCGATGCTGATTCCCATGCCCGACTATCGCCCCAAGTACCCCAAGATCAATCCCGAGATCGAAATCAATCCCAACCATCCCAACCTGACCATCTGGCACAACAAGATCGATTGCTGCATGTTCATCGGAGTGCACTGTCACCAAGCGAACTTGTCGCTCAAGATCATCCGCGGTGGAACCTCCTGTTACACGATCGCTATGTGTGCCCAGGCGGGGCATGAGGACGCGATGCTCTCGTTCAGAGATACCTCCGTAGAGAAAATCATGACGCTGGCCGATTGGGTGCGAAAGCTCAAAGGCACGGTGCAACCACGGCTGACAGCAGCCAAGACCGGCGCTTCGAACTGACCTTCGAAGCCCAGATAACGCTAGAAAGGAGGCCGAGGCCATGGCGGAAACAAAATCCTACATCGGGACCCAAAATAAAAAAGGCCAGACGTATACAGACCCCTGGGTGATGATGAACGATGCGCCGCGTAAGCCGTCGTTCTATACGGGCAGCGAGGTCATCAAGGAAGCCATCCGTCGGGCAAGTTGCGACGTGATGATTGCCTATCCCATCACGCCGCAGAGCGAAGCCGCCGCCTTGATCGGCGAATTGTTTGCCGAAGGCTACATCGGAGACTATTTCAGGGGTGAAAGCGAATTCGCCGTCATGTCCCAATGCGCGGGTGCGGCATTCGGTGGAGCGCGCGTGTTTACAACGACCGCCGGTCCCGGCACTATGCGCGCCATGGAAAACTTTCCCATGTGGGCAGGCGCTCGGCTTCCCATTCAAATGATCGTCACCTGCCGCGGCATCAATTCCCCGTTGTCGATTCAACCCGATACACTGGAGATTGCTTATCTCCTGAACACCGGCATGCTGGTCTGGCATGCGGAAACGGCCCAAGACTTCTTCGATTGGATCCTGAAGGGCTACATGGTCTCCGAAGAGCCTGATGTTCACCTCCCGCTGGCGCTCTGTTGCGACGGCTTCTTCGTGACCCACACAAAGGACGTGGTGAACCTCACCCCGACCGAAATGTGCTTACCGCCCTACGATCCCTATCGTTCACCGGTACCCTGTATGGATATGGAATGCCCGCCCGTCCGTATGATGCGGGATCCGTTCGTCATGAAAAGCAACTATATCAGCTATGCCACCCACGCCAGCTGGCAGCAGGAGGTGTGGGCCGCCGTGGAGCGTTCGCGCAAGCACACGATCCATTGGCTGAATGGGCTAATCGACGTTGAAAATGCCGACGCCGAGATCATGATTGTGGCGTCCGGCACCGCTGTGTCGCAGGGACGCGAAGCCATTCGCCTTCTGGAGGATGAGGGCGTCCGTTGCGGCTTGGTGAAGGTCAAGACCCTGCGGCCATGGCCGGGCGAGGAAATCCGCGAAGCCACCAAGAACGCGAAGCACATCTTCGTACCGGAGTTCAACGTCACCGGATGGTTGGCCAAGGAGATCAAAGCCACAATTCCCAACAGCGATCGTATTCACGCCGGACCGCATGTCTGCGGCGGCATGACGATGCCACCGGAAATTATCGTGTCCGAGATCAAGACCGCCTTGGGCATGCGTTCGGAATCGCTGGCCGGACGAGGCAGCTGAGACCAGCAGTGAACCGACGTCACCCATTTATCTGACAGACGAGCCGCGAGGAGGCGTATATGAGCAAAGAGCGAATCAAGATTTCGCCGGACCTATATGACATCATGCCATCCGACTATCAGGACCTGGTCCAGAGCGCCACGTACGGCAAAGAGGATCGAGGCTGGAAAGATATCGGAACCGCCAAGGAATTGATCGAGCAGCACTCTCTCTGCGCCGGCTGCCCTGAGTCCATGGCTTTCCGCTATATCTTGGCCTCCCTGCCGAATCCGGAAGATACCGTGATGGTGGGGTCAACCGGCTGCACCAGCCTCGTATTTCCGATGGTGGCCGTGCATAACATCCACTCACTGTTCGGCAATCAGAACGCCATTGCTTCAGGGTTGAAGCGGGCCCTGTCGGTCCGATTCCCCGATCGCGTCAAGGACGTCGTGGTGTTGGCCGGTGACGGCGCTACGGTGGATATCGGGCTTGATATGACTTTGCAGGCCTGGTTCCGCCAGGAGAAGTTCACCACGATTTGCTTCGATAACGAACTGTATGCCAATACCGGCGGCCAGGAAAGCGGCCTCATGCAGAAGGGTTTCGTCGCCAAGATGGCCCCGGTCGGCAAGCTCTTCGACAAGGTTCGGCTCCCTGAAATCGCCCGCGAGTCAGGCTGTCACTATGTGGTTAATTGCACGGTGAGCAAGCCCTCCCTCGTGGAGAAGGTGATTCGAAACTCGGTGCTGATTGCCCGAGAAATCGGACCAACCTACATTCAGCTCTACACGCCCTGCATTTTGGAGATCGGCAAAAACAGCATGGAAGGTCTCCAGGAAATGCGCGACTCCGAAAAGCCGACTGAACGGTTCGCCTATAAAGAGTATGTCAGCGAACCGGCCAAGCAGTTCCTGGCCGAGTTGGCCGCAAAAGACAAAGAACGAAAAGCGGCGGCCAAGCAGTTGGCCGGCAAAGCGTAACGAATCGGAGGTCGTTCATGATCAAGAAAAGACTCAACATCCGCATGTCCGGATTGGGCGGACAGGGTGCCGTCACTGCAGCGCACGTCATGGCGATGGCCGCAAACCGGGACGGGAAGTTTTCCATCTCCAACCCGTTCTTCGGCGCTGAAAAGCGTATGGCTCCTGCCGAGAGCTACTGCCGTATCGGCATCGAGCGCATCTACGATCGCGGCGAGTTGGTGTTCCCGGACGTCATCGAAGTCTTCCATCCCCAGGTCATTACCATGGGGAAGAGCTACACCATGCCGTTCTATTCAGGCATTAAGGAGGGCGGCGTGGTCATCATCAATTCCGCCCAGAACCTCCTGTCCGATGAGGACATCGAGCGTCTGAAAGATTTGAATGTCGCCGTGTTCTACATTGCCGGAACAGAATTGGCGATCGAAATCGCCGGGACGGAACTCTCGACCAATATGACGATGATCGGCTCCGTAGCCGGTATTACCAAATGCGTCTCGATGGAAGCCCTCGACGGTGCGTTACAAGAACGCTTCGGCAAGAAGTTCGTGGCTTCCGGAGGTACGGCCTCCCTGGACGAGGCCATCAAGAAAAAATTCGCCAAGAAAGAAATGCTGTTGCAAAAGAATTTGGCAACGGTCAAGCGGGCCTATGAAATCGCCGGGGAATGGGCGGACAAGAATAACGTTGAGTTGAGAGTGGGCAACCCCGCGGTTGCAGCATAAGGGCAAGAAAAGGAAGTCAGCCACATGTATAACGTTGCGCAAGTCATCGACGAGAAATGCACCGCGAAGAAGGGGTGCCGCCTCTGCATCATGTATTGTCCGGAGGCCAACTGTTTGGATCTCAATACAACCAAGATGGTCGCGCAGGTCAACATTGACCGATGCAAAGGCTGCGAGCTCTGCGTCGTGGTCTGCAACGCCGCCAAACATGAGGCCATCGTCATGCAGGCCGTGAGTGCGACCGGTGAATTGATCAATCGGAAAGGCGAATCTGCCGCTTTGGGGCAAGCCTACCAAGGATAGACCGAGCCAGTCAGGTCCTTCAGAAAACCCCATGGCAATCTCGCCGTGGGGTTTTTTGTTGGAGACCCGCTGGAGGAGGGATCACGTGGAACAGGAAGATAATTTACTTGATGAACTGCTTCGAGAAATCGCGGGGCTCCTCAACGAATATCCGAAAGTCATCGAACGGCGCGCAGCGACTATTCACACCGAAGGCAAGGACCCGGAATTGGCGCAGAAACTGTTCAAGGCTGCGGACACCATGCGCGACAGCGGGAATCTCTACCTCACATGGGCCAAGCATTTCGCCGCGCTGGCAGACGGGAGCACCGACGCCTCATCGGATGAGGACGAGACCGAGGACTTTGACGTCTAAAAAATCTTTCCTCTTCGCGCTTCGGTTTTGTTACAATGCGGCGTTTCACAAATGCCCCACCATTCCCCGGTAGCTCAGTTGGTAGAGCAGCCGGCTGTTAACCGGCTGGTCGCAGGTTCGAGTCCTGCCCGGGGAGCCAATC
>WBZO01000096.1_pt1 | contig 230151 bp, 204 predicted proteins | sample 5204261 | NCBI WGS metagenome assembly WBZO01 (sample SAMN12412400, study PRJNA552823) | activated sludge metagenome | isolation source: activated sludge from anammox sidestream of wastewater treatment plant... | place: USA: North Carolina | collected 2017-09
CCTTGCGCCAGATGGTCCTTAATGAAAGCATCCAGCATGTCTGTAGTTGTTTTTGTCGTCATGGTCATTTGCCTTTCTAGTGGTTGTCATTGACCAGACCTTTTGACACAATTCATTTTACAGACTCTCCATGTTCGTACAACCAAATGGCTGAAAACCAGGCTCTTATATTCCTTACGCGCTCGAAAAATGTACCAGCAGTCAGGCTCATGCGTCTTTTACAAATCAAGCATTTGAACTCTCTAGAACCTTCTTGAATCTCAATTTGGTCCGAAAGACAAAGACGACAATATAAAAAACCACCACTAGTCAAGCTATCAATCAAGTCTCTCCAGCAAGTCTCAGGGTCTGGATAGACTTCATAGAAGGAACGCCACACACTACCTACATATTCTATTTTGTCTCTAGAATCGCATCGTTTGGCTATCTCAACTAAGCCTTCTTCTAGTGGTCTCACTTGATCGTCCTCCTTACTCCTATAAGTAAGAACGTAATTTCGAGAGAAAAAGTTCAAAAGATTGAGATAAATTCTGAAAAACCGATATCGGTTATTCCGAAAATCAAGAAACCAAAAAACAAAATTCTTTTGGTCCAAGGCAAACCAGATTTCATTAAATCTGCTTGACAGCGTGCTGGCTTTTCAGTAGTCTTGCCTTGAGACATTTGTCTCGTTTTGCAGGAATCACTTACCAAACCTACCAATCCAATCATCTTCATGCTTAAGTGCTTGATGGTGTGTTCCCTCGGCTGATAATGATAAGGCTCCTAGCTTTTGCTGGATCTATCAAATAGGCAGGCAACACCCCTTTCAACTCATTCAGCATAGTACCCAGCCTCTCAAAAACTTGAGGCAGTGACGATAGCACTTGCACAGTTGTCAATTGCTTCTACCGGAAAAATATTGGGTATGAACTGACTTAGTTGAAAACAGGCATCTTAAGGTGCAGAATTGCCAGGAGAATGTCATGAACTTAGTCAAGAAACAGCGCGAGAACCGCTATCGACTGGGAGAGCTTTTTCTAGAAACTGGTCTAGTGGACGGTTCAGCAATTTCTGAAGGACTTTCGATTTCTAAGAGAACATCCTTTCCCATAGGACGCGTTCTCGTAATGACAGGATGGCTGGATGATCATGATGTGAATTGCGCCTTGGAACTGCAAAATCTTCTCAGAGAAGGCACCATAGACAATCGTCTCGCCGCAGACCTGCTCAGATTCTGCCACCTCAACAAAGTAGACATAAATGAATCATTTCGACTTAACGGCATTACAAGTTCGGGAGAATCTCCTCAAAGTAGACTAGGCAGGCTTTTCTTTGCCGCCGGAATCGTTGATGAGAACCAACTAGCACAAGCTGGTCGAGAAGCTCAGCGGCACGACATGACGCTAGGAAGCGCGCTTCTCATGCTTCGCTTTGTATCGCAAAAGACACTCGAAGGTGCACTTAACTTACAGGTGATGCTCAGAGATGGCAAAGTCAGCTTCCCCGAAGCTCTTGCATTCTGCAAAGAAATGCACGAGCGTCAAGTTAGTCTCAGAGAAGTACTCGGTGACAATGGCAAGCTCGTTCGTTCTAACAGTGCCGCTCCAAGAATCGGAGAGTTCCTAGTTGCTGCGCAGTTAGTTAAGAATACTGAAGTTCTTACTGCTTGCGAAATCGGCACAGAGGAAGATAACAACATTGGCAGAGTCCTACTAAGCAGAGGACAACTTTCAGAATTGGTTTTGGAAGCTGCTCTCAAGCTCCAGAATATGATGCAGTCGAGAGTCTTTACATACAGAAGGGCGGTTAAGCTTCTCAGACTCGTCTATAAACTAGGTGCACCGCTAGAACAAATAATTGAAGAATCGCAAGCCCTTGATGATGTTTTCAAACTACTAAGAAGAGCCGCAATAGTCCCTGAGAAGATTGTGCGAGATGTTGCCTGCGAAATTATTGACTTTGAGGACACCGTCGCCGAAGCCCTTCTCTCAAGGGGCTACATCAATCCAATTCATGCGCGCATAGGTCTAGCCTGCTTAGAGCGCATCAGAAATGGAGAAATATGTGAAGATAAGGCAGCATTTCTCATCTACCACTGCTGCAACAAGCCCGGACAAGAAATGGAAATGTTTAGCCGCATCAATTGGTCAGAACTTCGTCGCCTGCAGCTCAGACAGGACTTACTAGTTTAGCCCTTAAGTGTTAGAAATTATGATGGGGTGCCACCTAAAAACGGCACCTCATCATAATTTAGAGATAGAAGCAGCTCGCGAAAAGACACAACTATTGAGCAATCTTTTCCGAACCCAAATAGGGTTGCAACTTTGCGGGTACTCGTATAGCGCCGTTTCTCTCTTGGTGGTTCTCCAGGAAAGCCACAAGTAGGCGAGGCGTAGCCACTGCTGTGTTATTCAAGGTAAAGACAAACTCTTTTCTTGCTTTGGCGCGCTCTCCTTCTTCGGCATCAGGCCAATAGCGAATATTCAGACGTCTGGCCTGAAAATCGCCCAATAGCGAGCACGAATGAGTCTCGAAGTATCCACCCCTGACTGGCATATGGGTTTCGATATCATACTTGAGCATCTGCCCTTGACCAAGATCTCCAGCACACACCGCGACTACTCTGTACGGCAACTCCAGCGCTTCCAAAATACGTGTAGCATTCTCAAGTAACTCTTTATGCATCGCCAGAGCTTTCTCCAGATCCGCTTCCACAATAGCAACCTGCTCTACCTTCTGAAACTGGTGAACCCTGAACAAGCCTCGCGTATCTCGACCAGCCGCGCCAGCTTCGCGCCTAAAGCATGTAGTCTTACCAACCAATCGCAGAGGCAGTTCTGCTCTGGCAAAAGTTCTATCAGCCTGAAGAGCCACCAGACCGACCTCAGCGGTGCCCGCAAGGAATAGCTCATCCTTTGCTAATTCATAGGCATTCTCAGCTCCATAAGGGAAATAGCCGGCTCCCTCCATCGCCTGCCTTCGCACCATAAGTGGTGGCGCTATTGGTTTATAGCCCTGTTTTACAAGCATATCGAAAGCCAGACGGTGGATAGCTTCTTCCAATAAGGCGCCATTGCCGGTGAGGGCATAGGCACGCGCACCGCCGACCTTGCGACCGCCTTCGAAATCAGCCAAGCCAAGTTTCTCTGCGAGGGTCAGATGATCTAATGCGTCAAAATCGAATTGTTTTGGTTCACCCCATCGCCAGAGTTCAACATTGTCTTTGTCATCCAAGCCATCAGGCACCGCCGGTAGCATCACATTGGGAAGGCGCAGCATCAAATTCAGAAAACGCAAGCGCGCATCAAGGGCTTCTTTCTCCATCTCTTGTAGGCGCCTTCCCAGCTCCCGCCCGTAGTCTTTTAGTTTGTCATCCACTACCATGCCTTTAAAGGTCAATTCTTTCATGGCGATGTTGTGTCGATTTCTCTCAGTCCGCAGTGGTGCGATTAACTTATTTATTCGCTCAAGACGGGCATGCTCTCTGAGAAGTTCGTCAAGATCAAGAAACTCGGCAAAACCCTTCTTCTTTATTGCAGCGCGAAATAGTTCAACATTCTCAAGTACAAATTTAATATCCAGCATAAAGCCTCCAAGTTCAAACAAAAAGAGAAAGAAAAGCAAACGCAAAGCCAAGCTCAGCCAAAAGCCAACTTTTAACTATGGCGCAGTCGAACCAATACCTAAACTAATTGGCGCACACTAAGTGGCGCAAAAGCTCAAAGCCAGGCAATCAATCAATCAAGGACCTAATTTCCGAGAACATAATTTTCAAGCGCCCGCTTTCCAAATGCCCAAATTCAGGCAAATTCAGGCAAGCTGGAGTCATCGCTTAGCCACAGCTAGAGCCGGCTTTAGGCAAAGCTACCTTGATTGATCGCGTCTGCAATTTAGTGAAAAGATACTCTTGAAGAAGTCAGTCCGCCGCAACGTCTATAATTCGGCGCAAGGCGCAGTGCGCCCATGTTGCCGAAAAGCTGAGGCAAAGCCCCACCAGCCCTTTGCCGCAGCAAGTGGGTGGTTTCGCCTAGATCAATTAGTTTGAGATTGTGCATAATCGGTTACTTCCTGTTCAACCATAATGGTTGAGAAAGTCAACTTGGTCAAGTAAAAGTATGCAAAGTTTTCGAGATTCTACTCTGTCTAGGCTGCAGTTAAATCTCTCAAAACCAAAATTTAAATAGCCAAACTAGTGAGACCGGCATAGCGTGCCAACATCGCTTGCACCGTTGCATAATGAGCTTCCCAGACATCTGGACCATAACCACCGGCAAAGACCAAAGAGACCGGCAAACTATGTCTAAAGAAAAGATCGCTCAGAAAACGGCTGCGCTCTTGCATCACTGGTAGTGGCAACTTGATAAACTTAGTGCCGGGGAGAACATCCTTTTCATAAGCATCCGAACCATCAACAAGCAAAATACAATCAGGGGCAAAGTCGGAAATCGCCTGAGGAAGAGTGGCAGCCAACATTTCTAGGTAGAGTTCTTGCTCGGCTTCCTTGATCGCTACATCCAAGCTGCTATGCACCTTTTCATCCGGCCAACCTTCATGCGAATGTATAGAATAAGTGAAGACCCGACCGGCTTTCATCTCTTCCTGCAGGCAGAGCACGGTGCCATCGCCTTGATGAAAGTCTACGTCGACGATCATCAACTTTCTCACCTTGCACTTATCGTCACGCAACAGAGAACGGGCAGCAAGAGCGACATCATTGATGGCACAAAAACCCTGCCCCCGGTCAGGCATGGCATGATGATAGCCAGCCCCCAAATTGGCGCAAAAGCCGCTTTCCAGGCAAGCAAACGCAGCTTCGATAGTGCCGCCTGCCTTCAGCAAAAAATCGCTGATTATTTGATGAAGTGGAAACCTCGCACCAGGAAGATATCCATTCTCATCGAGAGTTTCATCCAGTTCGAAAATCTCGGTCCAGGTGAGAGAAGAAGAGAGTGAACGAATATAAGCTTCGCTGTGCACCAGCTGCAAAGTTTGCCTATCGATTGGCTTGGGCAGACGAAACTGTACAGGCTTGCCCAAATGCTCTTCCAGCCGCGCCAATACCAACTTTCCACGGTCGAGGGCAAAAGGCCGATTCATGCCGTATCCGACCAAATCGGTCTGATAGGCTGGGTCAAAGATCAGAAAAGCACTGAGGTCCATTGCATAAAATGTGCTCAATTCTAGACCATCAAACAAAGCACAAACAAGATTGATGGTTACGGTGTAAACAGAACAGAGAGATAAGTTCTAAACATCGGAGAAGAACTATAACCTGAGTTCTAAGCCTTGAGCCCTTAGCCCTAAGCCCTGAGCCTTAAGACCAATCCCTGAGCCCTGAGCCCTAAGCCTCTGAACACAAATCTACAGGAAGGAGTCATAAGTCCTTACCCAACCAGGATGTCAAGCTAAACAAGCTAGCGCGACTCTTTACTCGGAAAACCGATTAGCTGGTTGAGTACGGCTGCCTCCTGCCAATCTTGGACGACTATCAGCCTACTTCGCCCTTTAGTTCTTGAGAACATAAACTATATTTCTTGCTTATCTGTTGCTAAAGGCAGCAGTTACTTACTAGGTTCGAGGCCTGATTTACTTATCTTTCAACTGGACCTTTGAGTTCTAAATAGTGCTGACAGCCCATTAACCGCTTCTTCTAGCAAGCAATGTTGCTTGTTTGCAAGAGGCTGTCTTTACTCAAGAGCGTCCGGCAACACTTTCGACGGTATGGACTGCGGTAGTCCTACCCGTTCAGGAGCAACTGAATGTCTACTGCCTCAACCTGGCTGTGGCTGGGTCTTCTCATGTTGTTTGTGCTCTTCAATGGTCTCTTCGTAGCGATTGAGTTTGCCCTCATTCGCCTGCGCAAGACTCGCATTGAGGAGATGGTCAAACAAGGGGTGCGCGGCGCCAAGACCGTGCAAAACCTTTCGGATAAACTGGATGATTCGGTGGCCGGCGCACAGCTGGGCATTACGATCATGGGTCTTGCTTCCGGTGCCGTCGGCGTCGAGCCGATTAAGGCAGTTTTGGAAGCCGGCATCAACGCCGCCGCCCATGTTCTGCCCCAGCTGAGCGCCTGGCAGGTACCGAACATCGTGGCTATGGCTCTGTCGTTCATCATTCTCACCTTCTTGCACGTCATCATCGGCGAGCAGGTGCCCAAACTGGTAGGCTTGCGCAGTCCCGAAAAGATTGCTCTGGCGCTGTCGGTTCCCTTTGTTTTCTTCTGTCGTCTGACCTCGCCCTTCCTCTGGCTCATCGCCAAGACCACGGCATTGTTCATGCGCCTGCCCGGCATGCCCCGCGGCAGCAAGACGGAGGAGACTCCTCCCTCGGTGGAAGAGCTGATGATTCTGGTGCAGACCTCGACCCGGGCAGGCACATTGGGCAAAGCTGAATCAAACCTGGTACAGCGCGCCCTGGAATACCGCGGTCTGACGGTGAAAGATGTGATGGTGCCAGCCAGCCACATGGACTGCCTGCCGGAAGATATGACTCTCATGGACGCCCTTGATGTGGCGGTCAAGACCAAACATAGCCGCTTGCCGCTCTACCGGCAGGATAGGCGTTCCGTTGTGGGAGTGCTGCGCACCCGCGAACTCTTGGACGTCTTGCGTAAGAAGTTGCGCTCTGAAGCAAAGCCGCCGCGTCTGCCGCTGCCTCCGCAGTTGGTGATCAGCGGCAATGAGCCCATCGGCAAGCTCACTTCCTACATCCGCAAGCCTTTCTTCGTCAAGGCGGATACACCGGCCAGCACCCTTCTGGAAGAGCTGAAGACTCGCCACTTGCAGCTGGCTATCGTCGTAAACGATGTCGGTGAAGCTCTCGGTCTGGTCACCCAGGAAGACCTGGTGGAACAGCTGGTGGGCGAAATCCACGACGAAGACGACGGTCCGGTGGAAGGTGTCTTCCAGCTCAATGAAAACCAGTACCGAGTGGAAGGCGCGCTCACCCTCTACGAATTCCGTCGCGTCTTCGATGCTCGGCTGGTTTCGAGCGCCGCCACCACCATCGCCGAAGTCTTTCTCGAGAACTATCGAGGAGAAGTGGTGGAAGGAGCACGGCTTGAGTTGAACGGCTTCGCCCTCAAGGTGCTTGCTTGCAAGCATGCTTCGGCAGCAAGCCAGAAAGACTCAAGCAAAGAATCTGAGGGTGTGCACATCGACTGGCTCGAAGTCACCATTCTGCCGGAAGGTGAGAGCCGTGAAGCCGGTGCAGGAGAGAAGCTCAACTTGCACTGAATTTCTTGGTGCACTGAATTTCTGCGATAACAACAACAACCGGAGGCCACTATGCCCTGGATAACACTAATTGTGATATGCCTGTTTCTCGTGCTTTGTCTGGGCTTGGTAGCCTTCCGATGGAGCAAAGCGACCGACCCTGAGCCGGTTTCGCACACCGTCAACTCAGGCAAGTACAACTGGGAATCTCCGACCTTCGAAGCGTCGGGACCTTTCTTTATCAAACCCTGGCTGCAGCCGGGTGCGAGCGCCGATTACGACTCAGCCGGAGAAGCTCTGGAACTGGTCTTCCACACCAGCCAGCGGCCAACCAGCTGTCGGGTCGAGCTCTACAAGTTGCATGACCCTCTGACAGCAGTGGCCGTCCTCAGACCGGATGGTCAAGCTCTCAATCTGCCCTCGGTCGCCAACCAGGTGCAGTTCAGAGTCAAGCTGAGCGGGCTCAACCCCGACACGGTCTATGCCTACCGCATCTTCTTTGGCGTGGACGAGGTCTTTGCCTCGACTTTCTCGACCAGGAAGGAAAAGGGCGCTCCCTTTCGTGCCATCGTATTCGGTGACATGGGTTCGGGCTCGCCCTGGCAGAAGCAAATCGCTCAGCAGATGGCTGTGCCCGATCAGGCTACAAGCGGGCACATCAAGCCGCGTGGTGCCGATCTGATTGTCTCCACCGGAGATGTCGTCTATCACCACGGGCGCTTCAACGAGTATCTCAGCCGTTTCTTCCCGGTCTACCAGGACCTGCTCTCACGCTCCATGCTGCTCACTTGCGTGGGCAACCACGATATGGCCAAATACGATCCGGAGACGCTGATGTCCTTCAGCGACTACCCTGATTTGATGGCTTATTTCGTCCTCTTCAGCCAGCCCCTGAACGGGCCGCCGGCTGTTGCACACAACCTGGGAGAGAACGAGTTGAGCGCCGCCGGCGGTCAGCAAGTAGGGGCCAATCTGCCTCCTATGACCGGCGACATCGATGCACGCAAAGCCCTGGTGACAGCAGCCGGCGACCGCTACCCGCGCATGGCCAACTTCTCCTACGACTACGGCAGCGCCCATTTCCTCTTCCTCGACGCCAATACCTACATGGACTGGAGCGAAGAGAAGTGGCGGGCTTATGTCAGAGAGGATCTGAGAAAGGTGCCGCAAGGTATCTGGAAGGTGGTGATTCTGCATCAGCCGCCTTTCACCTCAAACGTCAAGCATCAGCGCGAGCAAGGGATGCGATTCCTGGCCGACATCTTCGAAGAAGAAGGCGTCAATCTGGTCTTCTGCGGTCATGCTCACTGCTATGAGCGCAGCCGCCCGATCAAGTTCAAGGTGCAAGGAGGAATCAATGCTCAGGCACGCCGTGTGGAAGGCTATGTGCCGGGCAGCGTCACTATGGACTACGACTACGACGGCGTAACGGTGAAGAAGCCGAACGGCGTCATCTATATCGTCACCGGTGGTGGTGGCGCCAAGCTGGATAGCATCAACCTGCACAACCAGCCTGGACAGTGGCAACCATGGACGGCGAAACTGGTTGGAGACCGGCACAGCTTCAGCTTGGTCGACTTCGGTAAGGACGAGATAACAGTCCGTCAGATCGACATCAATGGTCTGGAGGTTGATCGCTTCCAGATCTGCCGCTGAATCTGTCCGACAAGACAAGATAAGTTAGCGGCTCTAAAGCTCCACAGCTCTACAGCTCAATAAAGACCGGCGGTCTGGTTCTGAATTTGCAGTTAAGCACTGCCAGTTCAGCCAGCCGCCGGTCCCTTTTTTGCTTTCAGCTAAATTTTTTGACCTTATTTCTACTATAGAGCTTAACAGATGGAGATATCGGGTACTTATTCGTCAGGAGTCATATTTCTCTTCTAATAACTGGTTTAATATAAATAGAGAGATTAAAGGCTCTCTTTCAAAGGATAAAATGCCCCTCCAAGACTCCTTTAGTAAAAAGTCTGATAAACCGGACCAGGCGCAAGTGAAATCGCCGCGCCCGGCTAAGTGGCCGCGCGTGCCCACACTTGAAGACTTGGAGTTCAGTTTTCAAAGAGCGAAAGACAGCCCTGGTATTCCGGCAGCCATGTCTTGGAAAAGGACGGAGTCTTCCAGTTTTGTCCTTTCGGTGACTTGGGAGACCGGAGGAAAAGGCGGCGAAGCCACCTGGCTTTTGACAGCGGAAGAAATGGGCGACAACGTGGTTCTCTGGAGCTTCCGCAGCCGCGATGCAGCGGTTATTCATAAGCTGATGGAAGAAGCCATTCAGGCTCTTGACCCTTCCAATCAGCCGGAAGAAGACGAGAACCAAATGTACGGACAGGTTACCGTCAAGCCCGGCACCAAGATAGACCATTACGAAATCGTCGAAGAGATAGGCAGCGGCGGCATGGGGGTCGTTTATCGCGGCCGCGACGATATGTTCGACCGACCAGTAGCCATCAAAGTTCTCCATTCCAAGCTGCTCAGCGACCCACTCTCCAAAAAACGCTTTGAACAAGAGGGAAGAGCCACTATCGCCCTCGCCCATCCTAACCTAATTTCTGTCTATCACTATGGTTTCTCGTCTGGCGGCTTGCCCTTTATCGTCATGGAATATGTTGACGGCAAAGGTCTGGACAAAATGTTGGAGCAGGTAGGCCACTTGGAATTCGCCGAATTTGTCGAGATTTTCTTGCAAGCTTGCGACGCCCTCGGTCATGCGCACGAAAGGGGCATCATTCACCGCGACCTCAAGCCCAGTAACCTGATGCTTGTCAATGTCGGCAAGAAAGAAAAACTGGTCAAAATCGTAGACTTCGGCATCTCAAAAATATTGCCCCATGGGCGCTTTCCTGGACAGGACCTGACCAATGCCGGGGATGTGGTGGGCAGCCCTCTCTACATGAGCCCCGAGCAGTGCAAAGGACTTTCTTTAGATGGTCGGTCCGACATTTATTCTCTGGGTTGCCTGATGTACCAGGCTGCTACCGGCTCGCTGCCCTTTCTCGGCGAAAACGCACTGCAGACATTGAGTAAGCATATTTGCGACCCGCCACCCAAATTCAAAGATATCGCCCCAGATCTCAAAATTCCACCCGACCTCGAGCGCATTATCTTCAAGACTATGGAAAAAGAGCCGGAGAAGCGCTATGAAAGCGTGGCCGAGCTGCACGCCGATCTGGAAGCGATTTTGCCCAAGGGCAAGGGTCTCAGCTTGACCACCACTACCCTCTCCAAGGTAGCTTCGACAGCCACAGCCGGTTCTGTGCATATTCTTGTTGAAACGGAAGAATTGCCCAGAGCCACTCTAGAGGCTGCTGTGCAAATTCAGAAAATGCTCAGGGAAGGCACGATGACCCTGGCTGAAGCAGCCAGCGCCTTGAATCGCGCCCACGTCAACGGCGGACAAATCGACATCGATACTCTCGGTAAAACCAGAGAGCATGCTTCATCCCTGGTGGTAGACACACCTCTTGAAGCGGTACTGGTGGAAGCAGGTCTAATTTCCAATGCCGTCTGGCGCACCCTTTTGCAATTACAGGCAGCCATGCGCAGCGGTGAGATGAGCAAAGAAGAAGCCGTACAGGAATTCAGAAAAAGACATGCCAAGGTACAACCGAAAATAACCAAACTTGCCGAAGCGGCTAAAGAGAAACCGCAGATGAGCATTCCCACAAGCCCAGTGGAAATGCTGAAACAAGCAGGTATGATTAGCGAAGAAGACCTGGAAAAAGCTAAAAAAGAGGCTGCCGATAAAGGCACCAAACTGGAGAAAGTATTGGTAGCCATGGGTAAAATCGACACCAAAACAGTGCTGGCCAGCTATCAATGCATGACCCTGCTATCAAATAAAAAACTGAAATTAGAACAAGCGATAATTGCGCTCAACTACTGCGCCCGCATGCGTGTTGATTTTTCAGAAGCCGTACAAGAGTTAGGCTGGGATATTTAAAGTTTGACCATTGAGAAGCCCGGGCTTGACACTATATGCGGTGCATTTTTCCCCAAGCCCGACTTAAATCAATTAGCAATCAAAACTGTCAAAGAAGGCGAACGCTATCTTGTCCAAGATTTAGCTGAAAACACGTTCTTTATGCTCGGTTGCGAAGAAACAAGCCGCAGTAAAACGGCTCTAGAGCAAGAGCGGCAACTTTTGCTCATTATCAATAAAATAAGGTGTGAAAGACAAGAAGAACTAGCCTTGCCTCTTTTGCAGCTAAGCAAAGATCAAAAGCCCTGGTTTCAAGGCAAAGACAGATTATGGACTCTGCGCCGCTATGTTCCAGGAATTTCTTTTGATTGGCGCGGCCTATCTGCAAATCTGCTTGAAACAGAGTCTGAAGAAAAGCAAGACCGGCTCAGCTGTCTGCAATATCAGAGCTTCTGTCAAAGAGCCGGAGAAGAGCTGGCTCGGCTGCATAACCTCTCATTCATTGGTGAAAGCCAGGCTCTAGATCAGAGCCTAAAGGTCGACTACCGCCAGGCTTGCCTGACTAGGCTAAGGGCGCAGTCAGAAAAGACTTCTTTCAGCCTGGGAAAACTTGAGCCTCTCCTTGAGCCTATCATAGATGCAGCAGTGGCAAAACAAGAGAAACTGAGTAGAGAAAAGAAACTACCGGCGGTATTAATTCATGGAGATTTTCACCCGGGTAATTTCAGACTGACAGAACAAGGTGCCGCTGGAATAATCGATTGGGACTTTAGTCGCTTCGATAGCCCGCTCTTTGATTTGCTCTATTCACTCTTTATGTTTGGCGGTTCTTTCCGTCAAGGAAAGACAACAGCTAGCTTGTTGGACCAAACCAAGAGCGAAGCTTTTCTCGCCGGCTATTTTGCAGCTATCAATGCCGACCTGAAGCAAACTTTCCAGCAATGCCAAATTGATGATGAGAGAGCCTTAGCGGTTTTGGCCCTTGCATTGATTTTGATTTTTGAATTGGACTTTGAAAGCAAGTTTAACGGCAGCGCCAAAAAATCTCAGTTTGAGCAAGTTAAGCGCAATCAGGAAGGTCTAATTAAAAGCTTACAAATGCTGGCTCTAGAGCAGGAAGCAGGCAAGAGCCTTATCCACGTTTGCGGTTTTTCTTAGAGCGACCGGATGCTTCCACCGGCATAGACATTTTACGACTGGCTGGAAAGCCTTTTAGATCTACGAGCTGGGTGTAGCCTTCTGCTTCAGGTGAGATACGACAAGTCATGGTCATCGAGAAAGGCTGGGTGCCGACCACTTTCCCTTGTTCTTTAATAACTTCTTTGCCGGTGACAAGCACCTGCACATCGTTCTTTTCGAGCGAGCCAAGCGGCTTTACTGATGTCACTTCTACAACATTGACCTGTTTAGAAACTTCAGAGTCTGATATCAGCTTGAGCACATCGATAGCAGTATCAGGTATGACTTTCTGGGCTTGCAGTGAAATGCGAGCCTGTTCTGTGAGTTCACTATGAATCATTTCATTGACCGAAACTTTGATTGTGGAAGGGTCACGGTCAAGAATATGCTTACTCAATTGAGTGCAAAATTTGCGAAGCTGCTCTTCTTTCTTGGCCTTGATTTGCTCAGGACTTTGACTGCAAGCCAAAAGACTGAGGCTGGCAGCTGATGCAACCAAAATTGAAAGTAGAGTTTTCGGTTTCGACATTTTTCAAGTTACCCAATAAACAAGTGCCGCACCGGAAAGAGACGGCCAAATAATGTTAACTCCTAATTCTTTCCTGAGACTGCAAATTAAACACTTTACTTCCCAAGTATTTACAAGAGAGATGCTCAAAACAGGCAAGGCACCATGACAAGCGGTTGTAGTTGACCAGTCTATTTCTCGCCAGCAAAAAGAGAACGACCGGGAGAGTTTTACTTCCTCCGGTCGTTCAAACTAGGTTGGTACTAGCGCTTCAGTATGCCGAGACGAACACCGAGGGTGCGCGCCAAATATTCTTGGAACTCCTACTTTTCCGAATCAGGATCACTTTCCTTCACCATCCGCCTTCACCCCCCGCAGAAGCGGCATGAGCAAGAAGCAAGCCAAGGTGAAGAGCCCGCTCACGATGATGAGCGGCGACAGGCTGCGGTCGAACCAGTGCACGAACATCCAGCTGCCGACAATAGCCGAGAGCTGGGCAAAGCCGTTGTAGACCGACATCAAGGCGGCGAAGGTAAAACCTTCTGCCTTGGGAGGACAAGCCTTACCGGCCAGGCTGAGCACTGTCAGAGTGGCAATGGCGCCGGCGGCACCGAAGACCAGGCTGAGCCCGATCATGATTGCCCCGACTGCTTCGGAATAGTTCACCACCGAGAGGTAGGAGAAGGTACCGATGGCGCCGGCCAAGATGGCGAAGGTGAGCTGGAAGCGCAGAGACTTCTTGGCGAAGTACCAACCGTAGAGGAAAGTACCGATAACCGAACCAGCCGAACCGATGGCGCCGAGTGTGCCGATGAACTCTTGCGAGAACTTGAGCTTGTCGACCATGTGATAGTACATGGGCGTGCCGAAGCTCGGCGAGAAGTTGTAGAAAGCCAGGAAGGCAATCACACCCCAGAGCGTGGGCGATTTGAAGGCATGACCGAGCGAAAACGCGGTCTTCTTCATTTCGCCGACATTCATCTGGGCCTTCTCTTCACGCAGGGCGAACCAGGAAAGCAGTGCCACCGCTGCCGGTGCGCACATGGTAATCAGAGCAGCCATGTGCAAAGCACTGGTCGGGTCAGTCGATCCGGCAATCCAGCCGCCAGCCACCGAAGTAGCAATCTGGGCCGTATAGAACCAGAACCACTGCACGCTCTGGAACTTACCCACCATGTTGTATTTCTGACCGTTCTCGACCATGACCGCATCGACGATTACGTCGGAAGCAGCCGTGCCCACAGCAGTGAGCAGCAAAGCCGAGACGATTAGTGAGGCATCGCTCAGACCGGAGAGCCAGAGAAAGGCGCCGGCCGACATGGTGTTCAAGGCCAAGAGCCAAGACTTGCGACGATAGCCGAATAGGGGGATGAAGTCGCTCACCAATCCGTAAAGCGGCTTGATCAGCCAGGGAATGGTGAGAACAGCCAGGTAAGCCGTCGACTGCGCTTCATCGAAATGCATCACCTCTTTGAGGTAGAAGCTGAGGGGTTGATTGATCAGGCCGCTAGCCTGTGCCAGACCTTGTGCAAAGTAGACAAAGCCGAACAGATAGATCAGCCTTTTGACGTATGAATCGTTGTTCATATGCGAACTTTCCGGTCGGTCCAGCCCGGGGGTACCGGGCTTTCCGACTCTCTTTCAGTTGTTTCAGATAAGTACTCCGAATGAAGGGTTAGGAACGTACGGCCCTTTAGCCGTATGGAAAGTGAGAATTAGCCCGAGCCAAAGCTCAGACTTTCACAGCCTTTTTGTTCACCAGCTTCGGTCCCTCCACGAGCTTCAAAACCGGGCAGCGACCGGCGGTGCGCTCCATGGCGGTGAGGTCGGCGGCGCTGAGATTACCGCTGGCCTCGATGAGCTCTTCGATGAGAGGGATCTTCTTGGTGGCGTCATTGGGATCGGCCACCTCGCTGTAGGTGACCTTGACGCTCAGAGTCTGGATGTCCCAGTTACGGCTCTTTGCCACCATCATCAGTGTCTGCACGGTGCAGCTACCGATTGCGGCGAGCAAAAGCTCTTTGGGAGTCGGACCCAGGGAAGTGCCGCCCACCGACTTGTCCTGGTCGGCAATGACAGTGAAGGCGCCGGCGCTGATGTCCACCTTGTAGGTGTGCCCGGCTGCCAGAGTGCATGTGGCTTGCGTCATATCAACCCTGCTCCTTCTTTTCCTTGTTTTTCTTTTCGTCCTTGCCCTTGTCGTCGGACTCAGGACCGAGAGCTTCTTCGAGCTGCTGATTGATGATGCGCAGCACGTTCACCCGGCTGTAGCGCTTGTCTTCGCTGGAGACGATGAACCAAGGCGCATAGTTGGTGCCGGTGCGGAAGAACATCTCGTTGGCCGCCCGGGTGTACTTCTTCCACTTCTTACGCGCTTCGGCGTCGGAAGGAGAGAGCTTCCAGGGCTTGTCGCGAGCGCGGTCTTCGAAACGCTTCTTCTGCTCACCCTTGGTGATGTCGAGCCAGAGCTTGACCACGACGCCGCCCTGCTGCTCCAGGCTCCAGTCCATGGCGCGCAGACCGGCATAGGTGTGCTGCCACACCGCCGGCGGTTGCAGTTCATTGACCCGAACCACCAGCACTTCTTCGAACCAGGAGCGGTCGAAGACCCGCACCTGACCATAGGCCGGCATGCGGTCGTCCTTGAAGAAGCGCCAGAGAGGCGGATGGGCGCGCTCGTCTTCGGTGGGAGCACCGATGGGCACGCTAAGAAAGAGCTTGGCATCGAAGTCGAGGGCGCCGGCAACACGCTGCGTGGCACCGCTCTTGCCGGCACCATCACGGCCCTGCAGCACAACCACGAGAAACTTGCGCTTGGCGGCCATACGACGCACGAGCTTGTTGAAACGCTCTTCTTCGGCGTTCATCTGGCGCTCGTAGTCTTTCTTCTTCTCGATCTTGACGGTGTGATCCACCGCCGCCAGATAGTCGGGAATCTCACCCTTACCCACTTGCTCGTAGGGAGCAAGTGGGTTTTCGAAAGTGCGGGCGATCTTGATCACCCCGTTCTCGAGCAGCCGGAAAGGCTTGCCGAGAGCTTTGCTGTCTTTGTCAGACATAGGCTTGCCTCCCGGAGGAAGCTACCGCGTTAGCGGTAGCTCCGCCCCGTGTAGATGTTGTTGGAATCGAAACTGTCCACCTGGACACGGCCGTCATCCAGGTACTTGAAGGTCTGCTGACCACTGAAGGCCATATAGGTCCTGTAGTACTGACGCACCATCAGGCGACCTTCCTTGTCGCGCCCTTCCACCACCACGCCGTTGCAGTCGCGCAGCACGGTCCAGACGGAGACCGCCCAACGCACTTCGTTGTGGATGTAGTTGAGAGCGAAAGCGGGCGGCTCGGCGATGCGATCGGCAGGACCACCACACTTGCTGGTCTCCACCGGCTGAGGAGCGACGATCACGGGCTCAGCCGGCTTCTCGACCGGCTTGACCGGCTGTTCCACAACCACCGGCGCCTTGACCACAGGATCAACGCAGCGGCGGCAACCATCGAGGAAGTTGACACCGACCTCGACTTGCGGGTTGACCGTGATGTTCGGAGCCTGCACCGTCACCGCGGGCGGATTGACCGTGATATTCGGTGCCTGCACCGTCACCGCTGGCGGATTGACCGTGATGTTCGGCGCCTCGGGCTTGTCACGATTGACGAGGAAAGCCAGGAAGGCCAGGAAGGCGAGCAGGGCGAAGAAACCCAGACCCAGGACCGCCATCAAGCCGGACCGATACCAGGGCTGGTGCCGACCGGCACTGTTGCCGGACGAATTGCCCGGGGGATTGCTGGGAGGCGCCGGGGGAGCCGGGGGAGCCGGGGGAACCGGGGGAGCCGGGGGAACCGACGGCGCTGGGGCCTGAGGCTCCACCTGACCGGGCTTGTTGCGCACCACCATACGAACATCCACCCGCACTTCCCGCTCCTGCTCGGTACCCTGCACGGTGGCATCATCGGCACCGAGACCGCGCTGCTTCACCACCATGCTGACCGAGGAGGCGGCCTCCTTGCCGGCGGTGGTGGCAACACCAGTCATCTTCTCGAGGGCGTCTCCGGCGGCCATCTGGCTGAAGTCGCGCAGCATGTCGCGATAGCGAGCTTCGGCACGGGCGACGGCCTCGGGGTCGAGGGCAGCAGGCGCCGCAGCCTGGTCCGAACCAGACTGAGTGGTGGGCTGCGCATCGCCGGGGCCGGAGGCAGAAGCAGAGCCCCCACCGGAAGCATTGGCTGCGTTGGCTGCCTCGGCAGTCTTGTCACCACCTTGCTTGAGCCCAGCCTTGAAGGCAGCACGCTCCTTGGTGGCAGCGAGAGCCGTCTCGACCTGCTTACGGGTCTCTTCCAGTTCGCCCGAATTGTCGATGACGACAAGCGAAAGGGCCGCCTTCTTCTCTTGCGGGAACTGGGCGCGGATACGCTTGAGCAGCTCTTCGTCGGAGCGCTTGTCGCGTTCACGCAGACGGGTCATCTGCACCGCTTCGTTGGCCACGACGGTCCAGACTTCGTCATACTGCGCCTGCGAATTGGTCTCGAAGAGAAGGGGCACGAGCACCGCCACTACGCCGCTGCCGGAAGCAGCCGCCAGGGAGATGCGCCGGCTCTTCAGTTCGGCAATGGCAGGGTGAAGAATGTCCTCCAGGTCTTTGCGAGCCTGAGGATCGTTGAATACAACTTGGCCGAGCTTTTCGCGGCTGACCTTGCCGTCGACGATGATGTCGGCGCCGAAGCGTTCGACGATCATGTCGCGCACAGGGCCTTCCCCGTCACGCAGCTCTGCAGCCAGATGGTCGGTATCGATGACGGCCACGCCCATCGACTCCAGAAGCTTGCCGACGGCAGACTTGCCGGTGCCGATACTGCCGGTCACACCGATTACATAGGCGGTCTTAGACTCGTTTTCAGTCATTTTGTCAGACATGGTTACTCCTACTTGTTTGAGCATTGAGAGTTGAGAGACAGTTGACCCAAGCACAGCCACCCTTCCGAGGTTCGGACAGTTAAGACCCACCTTGACGCTCAGACATGCCAAAGCCACCGACCCACAAGTGAGTCGGCGTCAGCGGCAGAAAGAGACGGTAGGTCTTAAGAGAAGGTGTATGAGACTTGGATCACCAGGAAAATATGTAAGAAAGAACTTCTGGACACTACGTATTAAGCGCCCTTATAAACAAGTCATGAGATCAGGTATTAGTAAGCGTTTAGATATTGTCTGACCAAAAATAGGCAAAAGAAGACAGAAAGACTGATTAGAGCCAAGAAATGTTTATGACAGGGTGTTAGCGCGGCTGGGCCAGTCTAGCCAAGTACTGGCAAAAAACCGAGCGGACCTACCTCGGTATTGATGTCGATACAGCGACAAAGAAAAAAAATGGCCAGGACTAGAGCAAAGCAAATCCAGAACCACTGGGCGAAAGTTAGTTTCTCTGGGTCAAGCATTTCACGTCCGGATAGTAGTGCTTAAGTTGAGCTTGAATCACCTTGACATCTTCTAATTTACCACTCTGTCTGGCTCTTTCCAGCTTGGTCGATAGAGCCAGCCAGTTGGACGGATCGATCATGATGGCCTGGTCGACTATTTGGTCCACCAGCCAACGGCCTAGGTCTTCAAGGTTTCTAATCACTGTTACTTTCTGACCTTTGTCGGCCGGCTGCTTACTGTCTTTGGCATGCTTGCTTTCTTTGGCATGTTTGTTGTCTTTGGCATCTTTTGTCTGCACCTTCATGGGTTTGCGGCTGCTTTCCAGCCGGGCTAAAAAGTAGCCTGAATAAGCAAGAACTTCAGGGTCGGTAGGCGCCATTAAGACAGCCTTACTGATTTTTTGCTTGGCAGAATTGAGATAGTCTATGCTCGGATTCTGGCTGGCATACAAAAATCCCCAAACGGCAAGCACTCTTGCTTGTATAGACTTGTCGCGTGAACTTTCAGCTAAGTTATAGGCTTTGAGAAGCTGCGCCTCGGCCTCTTCTAAAACCTTTTCACCTTCACGCCCTTCGCCATGCCCATCCAGCGGTTTATCAACTAAGCCGATTTTTTCTTTCGCCTTGGGACTGCTTTTTAGATCGCCCTGCTCTGCATTACCGGCATGATCACCTGAAATAGCACTCGCAGCGCCGCTGAGCAGTTGACTGGTGAGAGGTCTAAACAAAAATTCAGGACTAAAGTCACCACCAGCTTTCTGACAGAGGGCTTGCGCCAACTCAATACGCACCAGAGCCTCTGCGCCGAAGAGTTCTTTGTGATGCGCAGTATCGGCTAGCTTCTCCAACTCTCTGATCGTAGGACCGAGATTGCGACTTTTGAGCAATTCCAAACGAAGCGGAGCTAGCTTGTGCTGGTACTCCCAAAACGATTTCTGTGACTTACTTTGGCTTAGAATCAGCCTTTGATTTCTATAGTCGAAAGTTACTTTGTATCGACTCAAAAGCGGATTGCCGATGATCGCTAAATCTGAAGAAGTAATAATGCCGGTCTGTTGGCTGCCTTCCTTACCAGGAGCAACACTGAACACCGGTCCATCGATACGCAGATTATCCAATTCCAGATAGTTGAACTTGACTGAACCAGTTTCAACCAACTTGCCGTCCAAGCCCTTCAGCTGTCCTGTGCGATAGAGCGGATTAGGAATTAGCGACTTGACTCGACTTTCAGAAACATTGTTAAAGGCAGCTCCGGTATCAAGCAAGAAAGAAACCTTTTGCTTACCATCAAAACTACCTTCCACAGCTAGTCCAGACATGCCGAGACTGGGTTTGGTATTAACTATGATGGCACCATCAGCCACCTTGCTTTTGCGAGGATCATCAAAAGTAACCTTGCCGTTCTCATAATCAACTGTGACCAAGAAGCGCTTCAAGACATTGGCGCCGATTAAACCAGCCGGTTTTTCTTTTTGTATTGTTTCAAACCCAGATAGGTCAGCCACTGCGCAAGTAACGTCTTTCAGTTCCATGTCACCTAGGCTGAATGTATTGAACTTGACCCCATCAGCTTTGATAGAACCGGCTCCGGTGGTCATGGCAATACTTTCTTCCGGCTTTGTAGCCGCCTGGGCCAGTCCGGAGAGTTCCTTCATAAAGCGCTTGTCTAAAATAGACTGGGTAGCACCGGTGTCGAGGATGAACTTAAGTTCGTTTGTACCGTTTATTTTAGCCCTGACCAAAATTTCATTGCCGACATAATCAAATGGAATGGTGACCGGTCCAGCTTGCAGGCGCAAGGGCAGCTTCTCTTCCGGCATGGCAAAATCGGCATCGGTGATTGTCTCGTCGATCTTTATAGAGTCGATGCGGGTTTCAGAAACCAACTCTTTGCCGCTGAACTCTTTGACGACGAAAGGCTGCATTGTCCCTTCTACTTCGCGATAATCTTCGTAATGGTAGAGCTTGTCTATCTTTATGCCGCGCTCTAGATCAACACCAGGATAACTGCTGGCTAAGACCAGAAAATTTTCTTTGTCTATGTAAAAGCTGGTCGGCACGCCGTCATTGGCGTAAATCAACAAAGTTTCACAAGGACGACCGGCGATCACCACCGGCTTACCAAGCTCTAGTGAAGCCTCAGGAATAGATTCGAGCAATAAGAGTCCATGGTTGATGTCTTCTTCGATGCGCTTGGCGGTGATGGCATCGGCAGGCATAACAGTATCGCCCTGCTTGGTCCAACAAATTTTGCCGTCATAGACAGTTGTATGGGGCTGACCAAGCAAATTAATGGTGATCATCTCTTTCTCGCGCTTAACCAAAAGGTCGCAACCGAAAGAGTTAGTCGACTTGGACAAAGCCGAAGTCTGGACAATTTTGCCGCTGGCTCTACAGGGTTTATCGTTGAATTTCTTATATGCTTCAAAACCACCCAATTTAGCCAAGACTTTCTCAGCCAGCTTGACCGCCTCGCTATCACGCCTGGCTTTCAGCTTGACAGCTTCATGCCCTTTGCTGCGACTCTCAGATAGAGCATAGGCAGAAGGCGTATTTGCTAGAGAAAGAAAGGCGGAAAGGCTAGATATTGGCAAAATCGGCAGAGACAGTGCCAGCGCTGCTAGCGGCGCAACTACCAGAGTTGCTCGTTGTTTACTGACACGATGTCTCTTTTGAAAGAAGCTAGGCACGATAAATTCCTGATTAGATGAAAATAGTTATTATGACAAAAGCAGCCAAAAGCTGCATCAGACGCCTGTAAAATAACTGCAGTCGTTTTCTCGCTTGACGACCGCCAATCTTGCTCTCACTATCTTGCCCTAATTTTGATCAGAAACAGGACTTGCAGATGACTGAAACACCCGCCAATTACACAACTGCCGTTTCTATTGCCGAAAAGAAAGTTGTCGTTTTGAGAGACCTCGACAGTCTGTATAACTACAGACTCTCTCAGGCGGCAGCTTGGGCCCCCATCCAGAATCTACGCCAAGACCAAATCAGGCTTGGTTTTGTGCCCACCATGGGCGCTCTGCACGAAGGCCATCTGGAACTTGTCAGAAGAGCCCGCGAAAAATGCCAAAAAGTTATCGTTTCTATTTTTGTCAATCCGTATCAGTTTGCTCCCCACGAAGACTTCAGCAAATATCCACGTACTTTTGAAAGAGACCTGGAATTACTGCAATCGGTGGGTGCCGACGCGGTTTTCTATCCAGACGAGAAGCTCATCTATCCAAACGGCAAAGAGAAAATCACGGCGGTTATTCCACCTTCACCTCTCAATGACACCCTGGAAGGAGAGTTTCGCCCGACCTTCTTTAGAGGTGTAGCCACGGTCGTCCTCAAACTTTTCAATCTGGTTCAACCTCATATCGCTTTTTTTGGTCAGAAAGACTACCAGCAATGGAAAGTGATCGAAACCATGGTCAAAGATCTCAATTTGCCGGTCGATATAGTGGGAGTGCCCACCGTGAGAGAGCGCGACGGTCTGGCCATGAGTTCGAGAAATGCCTATCTAGACGAAAGAGCGCGAAAAGAAGCGACAAATCTCTATAAAGCTCTCTGTACCACTAGAGAATTGATGGAAGGCGGTAAGAACCCATCGCAAGCAGCTGCGGAGGCAGCCAAACTGCTGCAAGAAAGCCAGGGCTGGCAACTGCAATATCTAAAGGTCTGCCATTCAGAAAGCTTAGAAGCAATGCCGGAAAAATACAGCAAACCCTGCGTCATATTGGCTGCAGCAAAGCTGGGCGAAGTTAGGCTAATCGATAACTTGCCGATTGCCGATTTTGATTAGTGAGTCCAATCACTCACTAGACCCATCGAAATAGGCTTTTCCTGATTAGCGGTGACAAAGCTGGTCGGTCCGTTCTGGACCGGGGTTTTAGCCTGGCTATTGAGGTTGCGATTGCGATAGTTGAGGGCTAAAACTACGTTTGGCAACATAGAAGGAAAGCTTGATGTTTCGTCGGCACTGAGCGTCAGATCGACCAATATGGCACTGACCGAATCATTGCTGCGTCCAAGCTCGATGGTTTCCTGCCATTCGGCTTGCAAGGCGTTCTTGCGCTTCATGGAGGAATTTTTGAGCTGTTGTATGTCAAATGCTGCTTCGATACTCATAATCTTTGCTCATCCTCCTCTGTGAGGGTATCTACACTGTTGGTCAAATTTCTGGACAAAATTATTGAATCGAGAAGATGAATTCGAAAAATGACCTCGAGAGTATGACTTCGAAAAGATGATCTCGAAAAGATGACAACATATAGTAAAACAATCGACAGCGAAAAGAAGCGGGCTTCTTTTCGACTGTTCCCTTACTTATTCAGGACAAGATGCAAGCAACTGCGGAATTATCGAAAGCTTTACCTCAAGAGCATTCAACAGTGCCAGATAGAGATTCCAGCTGATTGCCTCCTTTCCCGACCAAAAGGCTTCGAGCTTTGTCTGCAAGGCAGTCAAGCTTTGCGAAGCCGATAGCTGTGCCGGATTTGCGTCATTCAAAAAACTTGCCGGATAAACCAAGTCATATTCAAATGAGGCGAGCCGGCCTGAAGCACGAGCAATCAGCCAAGCCAAAGAGCTAAACGCCGGACTTTCACCAAAATAATGAACAGCAATCTGGCGCAGAGCAGGCAGCATTTCGTCAGCCGAGACGACCAAACTGCGCTTATCATCTCCTCCTTCAAAACAGGGACCAGGCCGCGAAGCAACCAGGTGCAACTCAAAACCGCTTTCGCAGAACATACGAGCAAGTAAAAAGGGACAAGGAAAAAGCACCTTCTCAACCAATAAATCAAATAGATGTCTATTCCTATCACTTCTTTCGCTGAGCCAAGCAGTAAGTGCTTTACCCCTTAAGCCTGTCTGAAACTGCAAACGCAATAAAAACAAATCGGCAAGCCTAAAAAGATCCGGTTCGAAGTCATTCCAGAACTGAAACTTCGCTCGGTCAAATCCCATGCCAATAGGCAATTTTTGTGGAATATTTTGAGGATTTCTTTGAGGTAGTTTTTGAGAAATTTTTCGAGGAATTTCTTGAGGAATTTCTCGAGCCATACTCTGGTTAATTTTTTGGTCCCTATTTTGGTTCATACACCCTCCATTTTTACAAGAACAAAAGCTCGGCCCCACTCTTTCTGACTGTGAGCCAGTCAGGGTCTCGAAAGGCGCAAACGCATAGTCAAACCGAAGGCTGCCAGTAACTTCTGGTAGGTGAGCAAACTGGCATTTTGTCCCCGCTTAATACGAGTTAGGCTCTGACAGGAGATTCCGCATGCGTCCCGCAAGAATGTCGGCGAATAGGCAGCAGTAAGCCTAGAAATCAATGCTGAGATGCAACGCACCACCTGGTTGGGGGCACAAACCGTCTCGCCGCAGAAAGCAGCAGGTGACACGCTATCTCTAGAAATAGAGGCAAGACTGGTGCCTGACTCTAGACCCCTATCTTGTTCAAGCTTGTCGACAGGTGACTGCCTGTAGTTTGGATTTAGTGCTTTCACCGGTTTGACCGGTTTGACCGATCTGACAGAACCTAGAGGACTTAGAGGATTGAGAGGACTGACACAAACCACCAATTTCAAATTACTGGCTTCAGCGATGTCCACAAGCGTAGAGAGCCTAGGTACGCGCCAACCTTTCAGACAACGCCGCAAAGTTGCCTCTGAAACGCCGGTCCAATAGCTGACCAGCTTGCCCAACAAGTTGAGATCCTCGCATTGAAAATGAAGGCACAAATCGTAGACCAAAGGTCTGGTCATTAAGACTGTGTTTCTATGCGCCAACTCGCAAAGCAAACCGAATTCAGAAATATTAGAGGCATAGCGCAGCTTCCTCTCTTGCATAACAGAATCAAAACTAGCCTCGTCTCTATTGCGTCTTTTGGCGACTTTTCGGCGAGCGAGTTTGCTTGTCCTAGCTGTTTTTGAAGAGTTAGACTGCTCTGAAGATTCTCTGTAGTTATTCATTAAAACGCACCTCAATGTGTAAACTAGCTAATTTGGAAAACCGATATAGACGCGAGGCAAGGCGCGATGAGGCTTTACCACACCGAGAGAAAAGCTGTATCTATAGACAAACTGGCTTGCACCAATCTAGGGCATCCTAAGGGTCTTGCTCGTCTTTAGTTAGGTTGATCAGAACCTAGACTTAGACAGAGCTTGATGCCGCTCGCATCTCAAAACCACTAATATAGGAACGCTTGTGTCGGTGTTTCTCTTGTCTTGCCCGCGCAAAAAATCTGAATCGGTTCACCAGAATCTAGCCAAAGCCAATAAGGCGAGTAAACCGAAAAGACAAAGAAAAGCGCGTAATTCTCCCAGACTTCTGATTATGAGATGGTTCTGGCAACTAGATTAGCCATCTTAGGATCGTTGCTACAGAGAACCAATCGCGTTAATATAGGGGCGATGAAGAAGAACAGAGTTATCTTTGACGGCGGCGATTTCTTGATTAGAGATTTCATTAGGGATGATGCCGAAAGCCTTGCCTTGAGCGGAAACGATCGCGAAGTTTGGTTATGTCTTAGAGATCGCTTTCCAAGCCCCTATACCAGAAGGGACGCTCTAGACTGGATAGACTTAGTCAATAATTCCAACCCGAAAATCAACTTTGCCATTGATGTAGAAGGCAGAGTAGCAGGCGGAATCGGTCTGATGCTACAAACAGATGTCGCTCGTGTAAGTGCCGAAATCGGATATTGGCTCGGCAAAGAATACTGGGGCAAAGGCATCATGACCAAAGCCGTATCAGGCATGTCGGAATGGGCCTTCTGCAATTTACCAATCACCAGATTGTACGCACTTGTTTTCGACTTCAACAAAAGTTCTGCTCGAGTTTTAGAAAAATGCGGCTATCAGCTGGAAGGACGTCTGCGCAAAGCTGCCATCAAAGATGGAAAAGTTGTGGACGAACTTCTATACGCAAAAATAAGAGATGAACTGAGCACTGAAGCAAAACCTCAAAGCTAGAAACTGAGAGAAATCTCGACTGTCATCGGTGTGGTAAAGGCCCTCAACTTCCTAGAACCAATATAACCAGTCCTAAGACAGTTATCCAGAAGCTGCAGTTTAAGCCGGTTTCTGGATTCATCTCTGAGAAAATGTAAGACCGCCTCAGAACCATTGCTCTCATCTAAAATACCTGGTATAAAGCGAAGTGCAGAACCATATATTTGCAAATACTTTCTTGATATTCCACCAAAAATAAAGTTTATGCCAGCTTTGAATGCTTCCAAAGATAGCCGCAGAGCCGCTTCCCCATCAAATCTCTGACAAAACAAACATCTATCTGCTAAGCATTTCCGAATTGCTCTCTTTGTTAAGGAAAGCTTGTCTCTGCGCTCATATCTAAGATCTGCAGAGCGCCAACTAGCATGCACGTCGCCATTCTCCAATCCATCAAAATACACGTGCCTTTCGTAATCAGGACCTTTGAACTCCTGGTCCTCTCCCTCCCAGAATGAACCTGTATCTTCAGATTCGGCACTATCATTATCAAATGAACTAGCATTCGAAACTCTGTTTTTCACAACTGAAAATTTCAAACCAGCTAGTTCCTCAATTAGACCTTCTATTTGAAGCTCGGTCATTACTGCTGAGATATCAGAAATGGAGCGACCCAACACCTCACAAAGATCATCAAAACCCAGTGGTCTATCGCCCAGAACTGCCAATAAAGAAAAGGCTAGTTCTCTCTGCTTATCATCTGAAAAACAACTTTCTACTATATCCGAAGGCTTTGAGCATTCCGGATCATCTGCTGAGTCATTATCAAAATCACGCTCTTTGTAGTAGGCATTCTCACTTCTTTTCTCTGCGGATTCACCATGATCATTTGATTTGGAGCTAATTCTAGAATGGAGACGGCCCTCGTAAACTTCTTCTTCAAACGGCCTAAGCCATCTAGGAGTTGCTAGACTACGCCTAGAAAACAAATCTAAAAAGTGTACGCTACTAATACAAACTCTCTCTTCCCTGTCCTTTTCTGATAGATCTACCGCAGCAAGAAGACTCTTCAATATGTGCTGTGCCGAAGAAATGCGAAGCCCAGACAAATCTGCAAGCATCAGTGAATTAACAAGTGCACCTCGCTCAAGCAGCCACATAGCCCCAAGCCAAGCGCGCAGTTTTCTGACACCGGCAAAAAAGGTTCCAGCAGATAAGGAAGAAGTTGAGTGACATTTAGAGCATCTAAATTTTCGGTGCCCATCTTTGAACTTAAGAGACTTGCTGAAACATTTGTGACAGAACAAAGCATCCTTCTCTCTGAGCTTGCCGTTCAGCCAAGACCAACAAAAATCTTCAGTCGGATAGGCAAGCTCAAACTCATGCCAAATACTCTTTACGAACTGATCTCTTCTCTCGCGTATCGCTGGATCTTCGTGGAAAGAACGAAAAAATGGCTGTGACATTTTCAACACCTTGAGAGGTCCTGTTACTAATAACGATGTCAACAGGGAAAAAGTTCAATTTTTCCTTCAGATTTTATGTTTGGATTTGATCCGGAACCGGTATCGGCTCTGGATCAAATTCAAACATCTCGATTGAATTCGAACCTCGTCTGACCCCTTGCACGCGCAGACTTCGAGGCTAGGAAGAGGGCTAAGATGACCTAGTTTCAAACATCCAATTTAGGGGAATAAAACAGGTAACTTTTATTCGGAGACACATAGGAGCTCGTCATGCTAGACAAAGGGAAGCACGATAACATTGACGCACCAAACCAGCCGTCGAATGCGAAAGCACCCGAAGATCAGGGAGCCCTGGCAAAAATGCAGCTAGCAGCTGGACCTGAGCTATCGAAAGGCGACAAACTGCAGACACCCACAGGAAAATGTCCAGAAGGATTCGTTTCTTTCAACGATCTCAAGGCTCATTACAAGACTCCAGAAGGTTTTCTGAAACAGTCACCAATCGAAATGAGAGCTAACTACGGGCTGGCAAGCGGAGCTACCTCTGACGAGCTATTTGCAGCCATGGGTAAGGAAGCCGCCCAAGTCTTCAAGGACGGGAATGCAGAAGTCAAAGCGTTGATGAGAACTAACTACGGTCTTAAAGACAAAGAATTCACACCAAGCAAGGTAACTGAAACTATCATCGCAAATGAAAGAAAACGCCTTAACTTGCCAAACGCAACTTTATCACAGCTTGAAGACGCCATTACAAATGACTCTCTCAACAAGCTTTTGCAATGCAAAATGCCCATAGACACCAATTAATAAGAGTCTTTGGATACAAACCGATCAATGAATGAAGATAGAGGCGCCATTTTATTGGCGTCTTCATTTTTCATCGTATCAGCGATTTTTTTTCTTCGAACGCCAAGTTCATGGGCTCAAAATTCGGATCCTTCGCAAGTGGTTATGCCACCCAAAGCGGCGAAAACTGAGCAAGACCACTCAACCTTTTATTCTGGTTATGCCCTATACACAAGAGGCAAGCTAGACGAAGCAATCAAAACTTTTACCCGTGGACTTGAAACTAATCCAGAAAGTGCCGACTGTCACTATGGACTGGGATTCACATTACAGAAACAAAGAAAACTTGAGCAAGCGCTTCAACACTACAATCTTGCAATTAAGTTCAATCCCAGACTTGCCGATGCCTATAATGACAGAGGCAATCTCTTTGTCTGCCTAGGCAGACTAGATGAAGCAATCAGGGACTATAGCGTGGCTATTCTAATTAGTCCTTGGAATGCAGCCAACTATGAAGATAGGGCGCAAGCATATCTTGAAAAAAAAGAATATTCAAAGGTAATCGCGGATGCTACCAAAGCCATAGAGTTAGATAAATCAATAGTTAGAGCCTACAAGCATAGGGCTGCAGCCTGGCAAGCGATAAATAAGCCTATTCAGGCTCTGCAAGATCTAAATCAAGCTTGCAAGAATGACAAAGAGACTATTTACTCACTATACGAAAGAGCCCGTCTCAAGATAGTCTTAAGTGACTTTGCAGGCGCGTTAAGTGACTATTCGCAGGCTTTAGAGAGAAAACCTAATGACCCCATAATTCTTAGAGAAAGAGCGAGCCTCTATGAGCAAATGGAAGATTTTGAGAAGGCTAAGCTCGATGTAAGCAAATTGAAGGAATGCTATAAAGATTCAAAAGAACTACTCGCTCTTGCAGACGACTGGCTCAGAGTGCTCAATGACTATCAAAGAGACAAAACAATCTCAGATCTAAGCAATGCTGAAAGATATCCGCTCCTTTTGACGCTACTTTATTGGCAGCAATACCGCATGGGTACTCATTCTCTTTATGGTGGCGAAAATTGCCAAGCAAATCGAAACAAAGCCAGAAAAATACTTGATGATAGTTTCGGTGTGAAAAATCGAGAAGAGCTTATCGAGCGGCTTGAAGAACTTATGCTTAGCGGCGACAACAGAACTTGGCTGTGCATGGGTGAAGCTATAAACAGCGGAGCGTCACCAATGCAGATAGACTTTGCCGTGTTTTTGTGCGGCCGCAATAGTAATGATAAAGAGGCGCTCCTCGATCAACTTAGAAAGCAATTCGTCAACTCGAGAGAATCAGGGCTTCTCGGCTGGGATCTGGCGAGGTACATTGTCGCCACACGAGAGGGCTTCATTGCCGGCTATCTCAGTCGAGCCGAAGCAAAGTCGCGCATGCTAGCTGCCTCACTTCTGCTCCAGACGCATTTCAAGTCTTACACTGATTGCAACCAGAACATCCTAATTGGCAAAGCAGCCTTCCAGCCTGACACATATCGCCAAACTTCCGAGTCATTGCATTCCATTACCAATTGGATAAAAACAAGCCGCCTGAGCCCCTGGAAGCAAATCCCTTTCAATATTTCTCTGATGCAAGCGAGCAGCACGGATGCAGAAAACAAGCACAGAAGCGATTAGCAAGCAATGAAAAAAGTAAACGAGCAAGTGATACAACAATAACTAACCCTGACAATATCTACAATGACGCTGTCTGCCCTGACCAATCCTTAATAGCAGCGCTGATAGGTCATCCTAAACAGCATTCCAGTCGGCAACAATAGATGCTCAATTTGGCTGATTAATCATAAAGGTGGCGAAATGCTCGAAGAAGGCGTCGAGTTCGGCTCTAAAGGGCTTAAACTCTTCGGTCTGGTCTAGAGCTGAATTCATTGCCAAAAGCCAGGCATCCCGCTCCTTCATTCCTATCTTGAAGGGCATATGTCGAGCGCGCATGCGGGGATGTCCCCTCTCTTGAACATATGCTTGGCTGCCGCCCATGCGGTAAATCAAATACTTTGCCAGTTTTGATTTTGCTTCGCTCAAATCTTTTGGATAAAGCGGTCTAAGTACGCTGGAAGCCTCGACCCCCTGATAGAAATGTTCTACCAGTCTATAAAATGGCTCTTCAGAGCCAACTTGTTGGTAAATTACAGACAATGCATCCATGCAAAAATTCTACCTTGCAGAAAGATCCTGGGGAAAACTCTATAGCGCCCCATGGGACCGACAAATATACTGGTCACTATACCAAAATACTTTATACAATCTTCTACTTCACATTACGGGGGTGTCCTGAGACATGTCCGAAACCAAGATTGCCTGGAAAATCTTAGCTTCGCCTGATTCAGACGAGAAAGAATGGTTGCAAGCCTGCCAGATCGTGGGAGACAAGCCCGCACCACCAGCGGTATTAGAAAGCAATTTTTTCATTGGTCCTGAGTACAAAGCGAAGAAATCGATAAAGACCTTTCTAGATGGAGCTTTTCTGGCAGCTAGAGGTGGTGCATTCTTTCTTGATGCCTTTATTCTAGCCTGTAGTTTTTTTCTGCTCGGCTGTTTGAGTAATTTCTATTTAGGTGCTCATTATTTTAATGGCGAGCTGTTTATGCAGGGCTTAATTGAGCAGTTTAGCCTGCTTTACACACTGCAACCACTCTGGTTGCCTGGCGTCTATACAGGTCCTATGTATGCAGAACTACCAGTAAGTCTCTTAGAGTTGTTACGGTTGCCGCCGGCGCTCTCCGAACTCGTCGGCTCTCTACTGCCCTTTACCAAGCAAATAGAGATCCCATTTCAATATATCTACACCGATAGATATGATAGACACTTCGTCATCAATACTCCCGACTATATCTTTCTCTGCCTCTGGAGCTGGTTTTATCACGCCGTCTTTCAGTCTTCCGCCCTTATGGCCACACCCGGAGAATTTCTCATGGGACTAAAAACCACGACCAAAGCCGGAGCAAGATTATCACTTGAACGGGCTACTTATAGGCATTTTGCTCGTCTTATTTGCCCGTTGACTCTCTGGATAGCTTACGCTTTGCCGCTAGTAAATAAAAAGCAGGAATCTATCGAAGACATCATATGCAATACCAAGGTCAGCCTCAGACAAGAGCCCAATGCCGAAGAACTGCTGGAAGAAGCAATAAAGAAAAAAGCGCTGACAGACTGGTAAAATTACTCTAGTGAACATATTGTCATGAGAGTAAAGATGTCGGAAGAGCAAAAGCACGACCTACCAGAAAATAAAGAGAGCGATCAGGCGCCGCCTTCTGCCCAGGAAAGCAGCCCGGCTGGCAATGGCTCGTCACTGGTTCTGCACATACCGGAAGGTGTGCGCTACAACTGCCAAGGTTGCGGTCGCTGTTGTTCGGGCTGGTCGGTGGGCATGTCTCAAGAAGACTATGACCGCATCAAGCATGTAGACTGGCAATCGCTACATCCGGCGCTCCAGGGCAGAGAGCTTTTCATGCACCGAGAAGCTGAATACAAAGCCGGTCTAGCCGGGCATCCCCACTATACAAAGCCGCGCGAAGACGGCTCCTGCCCCTTTCTTATAGACAAACTCTGTTTCATCCACGGCTATCTTGGCGAAGATCAAAAGCCGGTCACTTGCAGGCTCTTTCCCTACTCCTTTGTAGAAACACCTTCCGGAGTCTACACCGGCGTGGTCTATAACAGCATGGCAGCGGCTAAGAACCAAGGCAACTTGTTGACAGATCAAGTACAAGCCTTGGAAGAAGCGCTGGAACTGACCAAGAAGTATGCTCGCGCCCTCAATAAGACCGAAGCCGCCATGGAGGTCAAGGACGCCCCTAAAGAACTGGACGGTGCCAAGGTAGCCCAACAGGACCAAACTCCTTTCCAAACAGTCGACCTGACCTTGGGCTTGACCGTTCCATGGGCCGAGTTTCTAGAAGTAGACAAGAAACTGATGGATCTTGTACTGAACCGTACCGACCTCAGTATCTTCCAGATCTTGCCGGCTGGCTCAGAGATTCTTCAAAAAGCAATCAAGCTCAAGAGAGCCGGCCAGCCCTTATCTGAATTGCAGAACTTCGACCCTATCGTGCCTCCAGATTCAGACATGACACCGGGCTCCACCGAAGAGATGACACTTCGGTCTATGTTCTATAGATTCTTCCTCTATCCCCTGATTAGGGTGGACGAGAAAGGTCTCTGGCAGATGCAAAGACGCAACATTCTCAATCCAGTCAATCTATTCACCGTTGTGCGCTCCTTCACTCGCTACAGTTTTTCGGCTGTAAGCACTATTTTGTTTAAAACCGGCACTATTCCAAATGCTGGACGTATCAATCTAGAAGCCGCCGGCAAGAAAAAATTCGAACCGCTTACCCCCGAGCTGGAAGCCTATTTCAGGCGCTGGCTCTATTTGCGTCTTTTCGCCAAAACTTACTTTGGACCAGCGGCTGCCGGCTTTGGGGTGGTTTCTGGCTATAACTGCTTGATGGCTTCGATTATCTGCGTCATGCTCTATGCCAAAGCCTCGGCTATTTTGCGCAAAGAAAACAAGCTCAACATAGAAGACATCTATGAAGCCTATTGGCGTCTAGACCGCGAATTGCTCACCATGGGTCAGAACTCTAAACAAGAGAACGTGGCTTACAATTTTGCTTTTGCCACACCCCGTCTATTTCACAAAGTGCTATTTGAGCTCGAGCAAAGCTTGAAGGCTTGACCTGCAACTACCTACAGACCGATTACAGACCGATTATTTAGCGCAAAGAACTCCGCGTTCAGCCAGCTTGCGCTTAAGCTCGGGCATCATTTCTTTGGCAGCTTTCACACCGGCTTCGTAACCCCTCATACCGTCTACTTTTTTGCGCGATATGAGTGAAATGCCCTTGGTATCAGGGTGAATAACCACATCTGCATCTTTGCACTGTTCTACGTCTTGAGCGTTGAGCTGGATGCGAAGAGCTTGTTTGCTCACTGAACCAATCTTTCTGAAATTCTTGATGGGCTGGTCTTCCAGAGGTTCATCGATGTCGACGGCGATAACAAAATCGGCACCCATTTCGCGCACATGGTTGACCGGCACATTGCAAATCAGTCCACCATCGCAATAAAGCTTGTTCTCGATCTCAACCGGCTTTCTGAGACCAGGCACGGCTGTACTGGCTTGCATGGCGGTGCCAAGATCGCCTCGGGTAATGCGACAGCTCTCACCGTCCACCATATTGGTCACCACTGCCGCAAAGGGGATGTTGAGCTTATCGATGGCCGAATGCTTGCCGGCTAGTCTATTGGCGTAGTCTCTAAATTTACCGCCGTAATAAAGACCGTCATAGGGATGATGACCGAACAGTCTAGGCATGACCATAATCGGTGCCACCAATATACGAACAGAAAGAGGCACAGTCATAAAATGCTTCATCAATTCAGAATCTTGGAAGCGACTGGCTATTTCTTCCACCGGCATACCTGTGGCATACAGACCGCCTACCACACTACCGATGGAAGTGCCGGCGATTACATCTATAGGAATGCCTTCGTCTTTCAAAACTTTGAGCACACCGGCATGGGCTGAGCCGCGTGCGCCGCCGCCACCAAGAGCCAGACCTATTTTGGGACGAGCACGACTGGTATCTTCTGCACTGCTGCTTTTGGACGGTGCTGTCGGTTCAGCCGTTGTTTCATCAGCGAAAACAGCATTGCCGCCGACCATGATAGTCATGCTGGCGATAAGAGGAAGAAGGGCAAATTTTTTCATTTTGGTTTTGACCTGAAGCGAGCTAGCTTGAAGAAGCCGAGAGAAGCACTCTTGGGATTCTATCAGGTCAAGTATGCCTATTCCTGACAAGTTTGTCAGATAGCTTTCATATAGCTTAAAGGTAGTTAGTTATTCTCTAAGTTTTACCGCCGCCTCAAATAGGCAGAAATAGCTCTTGAACTAATTTTTTAGCGCACTCTCCACTAATCGGCAATAGCTTTTGAATCAGAAGCTACCACAGCAAAAAGGTCTTTCAAAGCAGCCAAGGTAGCGTTATGCAGGTCGCGCGCCTTGACGACTTCGCCGCCCTTTGTCGCCGAAGGCAAATCGCGGGTGGCGCAGGCAGAAGCTACGACAGTGACAGGATAAGCCAGGGCATGGGCTGACCTAACCGTAGTACTGATGCAGGCATGAGTCATAAAGCCGGTAACTATCAGGTTTTTCAAACCTGCCTTTTTGAGCTGCTCGTCTAGATCGGTCCCAACAAAGCTGGAAGGTTGAGACTTATCGATGATGCTATCTTGGCTCTGCGGCTTTAGTTCATCGACGATTTGAAAATAGGGCCCGTCCGGATCAAAAATAGGAGCCCCGCTCATTGTTTTGTGCCTGACAAACCAAATTTTGCCTCCGGCGCGGCGTGAGCGCTCAACCAGGCAGGCAATTTCTTCCACAGCCTGCTCAAAACCAGAAAGAGGCACGGCTCCGTCTTTGTACTCACGCTGAGCATCGACAACAATCAGTGCACTTTCCGATAGCTTGCTAGGACAGCCCTCGGCATTGAGCATTTGCAATAAGGTCTTAGCCATTTCTATCCTTCTTTGAACTCTATAAAGACAAGACAACTTTAGCTCAGCAGCTCATTCAGTTCATTAAAGACAGCCTGGGGAGTGATACCGTAAAGACAACGCTCTTTTTCATCTTCGAGGGCACAGGTCAAAGGCTCCCAGAGTTGCCAGACCGGATAGGCCAATTTTTCATTAGGACTATCGGCAAATTCTCGCTCTAGGCAAACAGCTGGGCAAACTGGGCCGACAAGCGAGCGCACATGCTTGTAGGGACGCATAAACATGTTGTTATAGCGAAAAATAGAGACTGTAGGCACTCCTTGATGCACAGACAAATGCATCAAACCGGTGTCAACAGCAACCACTGCTTTGGCGCTGCTGATTAAGTCTAGGGCGTCGCCAATGCCGGGGGTCGGCTCGTGGGGAAGACCCGCTTCTATGACATTAGCCACAATTTGGCAGCGCTCCGGTTCGCCTATGACAAGCACCGGTATTCCTTGCTCTTCAAGCAGCTGAGCCAAGGTTAGCCAATGCTTTTCAGGCCAGCATTTGAAGTGTCCAGCCGAGCCGGGAATAAAAATCACAGTCTGGCTCAAATCTTGACGCTTGTGAAAAGAGAGCGGCTGCAAACTAAATTCGCAGTCAATTTGAAAGTCACGACAGATACCCTTCAAGACATCGAGTATTTTGTAGCCGGGATAAAGATCATTGAACTCTTTCGAACCCCAGATCGATGAAGACTGCAGAGGATGATCTCTAAAGTTGAAATAGCGGTCACCGGCTTTTAGTTCTTCCGGCTTAAACTCTGACTCTTTGATGCTGCCTGCCAGCCCCTCTATCTTGTCAGAGAGACCATACTGAGCCGGCGAGCGCATTATCAGATAGGTTTCGTGACCGCTCTTGATGAGGGCATGCAAAATTGGAATCGTGACGATTAGATCGCCAAGACCATTTGAGACTGGAGCGAGATAATATGCCAATTTTCCTCTTTCTCTAAATCAAGGACTATCAGCCTGCAAAACATCCAGTCCAGCTGCTATTCGCCTAGCCAGCTTTTCAACTGTGATAGTTTCACTGGCATAAGGCTTGCGGTAGACGACCTTGCTCTTGTTAGTAATTAGCTTATCCATTAAATGACTGGCTGCCACCGGATCTACTTGGCGCATCAAAAGAAAAAGATAGATTTTACCTGCGCTTGTGGCATTGGTGAAGCGGGCTTTAATAACCGCTGCATTGACCTGAGCCGGTGAAGCATTCTTGAGCCGCTTAAACGCCAGCCAAAGCTCACCGGCAGTGGGTTTGCCCTGCGAGTAATAATAGACCGAAGATGCTTTACCCAGACTGTTTAGGTCGGAGAGGTTATCGGCTAAAGCTGCTCCAGCCGTAAAAGAAAGAATCAAAAGAATGGAACAAGAGATGAGAGCAGCAGTGATTATAACTTTTGAAATACGGCTTGGCAGCTCAAAGACAGATAGCGGAAAGCGCACTGCCTATTTTGCCTGTACAGGCATGAGCAGGTATTTGTAGTTCTCGTCACCGATGCCCTTGATGATCAGAGGCTTGAGCGGACCGGTCATTTCCAGCTTGACTTCATCTACACCCAGTCGTTGCAAAACATCAGTCAAATAGCGCACGTTGACGGCGACATCGATGGTTTCGCCTTCCAGTCCGATTGAAACTTCTTCCTGAGCACGTCCAACGTCAGGTGTATTGGCTGAAATCTGTACCATATCAGCTTCAAAGTGCAGCTTGATCAAGTGAGTACGGTCATCAGACATAACCGCCACACGTTCGATCGCTCCCACTACTTCATCACGCTTGAAACTCGCCAAATGGCTGTAGTCTTTGGGAAAGAGTGTCTGGTATTGGGGATATTCGCCGGAGATGAGGCGGGTGGAAAGGAAGTGGCTCTCGGTCTCAAAAGTAATCTGACCATTAACCACAGCCAGTCTCACATCTTTGCCGTCTTGGCTGTCGAGAACTTTGACAATTTCGGTGCAAGACTTGGCAGGAATAATTGCTTTCAAGCTGACTGGTTTTTCAAGAGTGGCTGTAGCAGACTTGGTTTCGCCTTCTACTTCCATGGCAGCATCGCTTTCTTCGACGGCGCGAGCGGCTGGGACGGCTACATTCAATTTTTCAAAGCGGTGAGCAAGACGAGAACCATCTGTGGCTGTACATTCGAAGTTGCCATTATCGATGACCAGATAAACCCCGCCTAAGATGCTGCTGGTGTCGAAAGCGGCGGCGGCAAAAGCTGTTTGCACAATACTCTTTCTAAGCACATCGGAAGGCATCAAGACACCTTCACGCGAACGGCTTTCGGCTGTCTTAGGAAAATCATCAGCGGGTAGACCAGTGATGCTGAACTTAGAACGTTTGCAGGTAACCGAGGTTTCGAAGGTGTCTTTGTTTACTTGAAAAGAAACCAAGTCACTCGGCAGCTTGGAGACGATCTCGAGCAACTTCTTACCGGGCAAAGTGATTGAACCGGGTGTGTAGACAACCCCGGTGGCCTTGGTTTCGATTGTCAAATCAAGATCGGTACCGTGGAATTTAACTGTGGTTTCGTCAAGACTCTCAATCAAGACATTGCTGAGAATCGGCTGCACGACTCTGGTTGCAAGAGCGCTGGTCACATCTTTAAGGGCTTTCACCAGGACATCTTTTTGAACTGCAAAGTGCATTTGTTGAAACCTCGGGAATTATTTGCTTAACGATCCAGTTGTATATATAAAGGAACGACTTCCGATGTGTTGTGCTTAGTGCCCTGGAAATCTCCATAAAGATTACCGTCTGCGGGGAATATTTTCAACTTCTCTCTAGTGTGTTTTTGGCAACCTGAGCCATCTTTAGCATTTCTACTCTTGTTAGTTCAATAAATTTAGTTATATAGAAGTAGGAGGGGAAGCCAATTTTTGTAGATAAGCCTTGAAACTTAAACCCTGTCCGAAGATCCCCTGTAGAAAACTTGTCTGTGCTTTGTTGATAAAGAAAAGTCGTATATACGCCAAGTGGTGGGGATTGCACAAAGGGCTTACAGCAAGCGGACAACTTTTGCACAAGTTTTCTACAGGCAGTTAATCTGCCAACTGGCTTGAGATTTGCTTTACCGACTGCGCTAGATTGGGGTCTTTGGGCATGGCCTCTTTTATTCTAGAGTGCGCATATAGAGCAGATGTATGTTTGCGGTTACCGAAGGCTTCACCAATTCGTGGGAAGCTCATCTTGATAAGCTCGTGGGCCAAATACATAGCAATATGTCTTGGCAAGGTGAGGTCCTGACTACGTTTTGCCGAGCGCAGTTCGCTGGGTTCGACTCGATAGTGCGAAGCCACTGTTTGAATGATGCGATCGATGGTTATGGTGGCTCTGGGCTTGTTATTTGGCACTGTGGGCTGCAACATACCGGCCAGCGATTGAACGGTCAATGCTTCGCCTGTGAGGCTGCTGTATGCGTTGGCCCTGATTAGAGCACCTTCCAACTCTCTTATGTTTGTGGTGAATACCGAGGCGATGTACTCAAGAGCATCGTCATCAATACGCATATTCTCGGCTTCGCATTTCTTGCGCAAAATGGCAACCCTGGTCTCTAAGTCAGGTGCTTGAATATCGGCTATCAGCCCCCATTCAAAGCGACTGCGTAGACGTTCTTCTAGGTGGGAAATGGCTTTGGGTGGACGATCAGACGAGAGTACTATTTGTCTGCCTGAATCTCGCAGGGCGTTGAAAGTATGGAAGAACTCTTCCTGGGTACTTTCTTTGCCTTGCAAGAACTGAATATCATCAACCAACAAAACGTCTACCTGCCGATAACGTTTGCGGAAGTCGGACATGCGGTCGTCTCTAATCGAGTTGATGAGCTCGTTGGTGAATTTTTCGCAACTTATATATCTGATTGAGGCATTGGGAGAATGTCGCAAAATCTCGTGGCCTATGGCATGCATGATATGTGTCTTGCCAAGACCAACCCCTCCATATATAAATAGAGGGTTATAGGCTTGTCCGGGTCTTTGCGCCACTGCTAAAGCCGCCGAATGGGTGAAGCGGTTGTGGGCGCCTACGACAAAGGTTTCAAATAGATATTTGGCATTGAGATTGCTGCGGGCTGTCAACACCGAATCGGGTAAACGAGCGCTATTGGTGGGATTAGACTGTCCAAGCGACTGGAAGGGGTTTTGACTGGGATAGCTTGGTGGAGCAATGGCAGGCTCTGCTTCCGTTCCCTCGGAACTGATACTGGCTATGGTGGCAGTATAATTGTCTGCTTTCACGCTCGGATCGACGATTACCTTGATCGAGACCGGGCTGCCAATAACTTGTCCGATTGCTTCAGACACAGCAGCAGCGTAGTTATTAGCCACCATGCCGCGCATAAATTCATTGCTTACGGCAATAGAAGCCTGCCCCTGAGCCAATTCCACCAGTTGAGCCGGCCTAATCCAGCTCTCAAAGCTAGGCTGGCTAAGCTTTTTCTCCAGAATGACTCTGGCCTCGCTCCAGACATCTTTATTTGATTTGAGGAGGCGCACGTCTTCTGTATTTGAGTTTGTCATCGAAACTAAGGTCCTGAGTGGTAATTGGCTACGATAGCCCTGTGATTGAGGCATTGCAAGTCGCTGGGCTACAATTTGTACTTGGCACGCTGGTCAAGGACTGACAAAAGATTTTGCAGCCGGCGCGCCAAATTAGCCCAAACTCACCTGAAATGTCTCTAAGTGAGCAATTATTCGTAAATTTTTAGTCCGCCTTCATGGCAGACTTCTCGAAGTATTTGCAATAGATGATAGCATAGCTATGCCTTCGATAGAATGCGACAAAACGCCAAAAAATTTTTACTTGAATTCAGGTCAGGAGTTACATAAGACATGAAAAGAACACTCAGAGGTGCTATTCGCAAAGCCAAGAGAGGAAGCGGCTTTCTTAAAAGAATGTCTACCAAGTCTGGACAAAAAGTAATTAAAGCTCGTCGTGCTAAAGGCCGTTATCGCCTGTCCGTATAAGAGTCTTTTCTTGCTTCCGGCATCAGAGCGGGCGCGCAAGTCAAGCGTATTCACCCGTGCATACACTGCAAGGCGTTCAGTGTCTTCAGGTTGTCTGACGCTATACATATTGCACCGCTTCGTTCCAAAGCGCTTGAGGACCGAAAAGAATGGTCCTGCTGAAAACAAGCCTGCAAGGCTACTTGTGGGCTTTTCTATAGCAAAGAAAGTATTGAAAAGCGCTTGCCGCCGTAATCGCTGCAAAAGACGAGTGAGAGAAGCCTACAAAGCGGTCAAGAACGAGCTCTTGAGCGGCGATGAATTGACCGAAGGCTTCAAACATTGGTATGCAGCCATTTTTGTTATAGGTGCCGAAGCACAAGAGCTTCCTTACACCGATTTGAAAAGAGTCATGCGCGAATGCCTCGTCAAAGCCAATAAGAAATTCGGCAAAGCGAATCTGTAAAACACATTGATAAATTATCTGACCGACAATAAATGTAATTTCGACTGCAAGCCGACTGAGAAAGAGGCTGGTTATGGCCAAGCGGCTATGTTTGCCGATTGTAGCGGTCTTAGTTTGTTGTCAAGGCTGGCTTTGTTTGTTCTCTGGCTCTATCAGAAGACTCTGATTTTGAGACAGCCATCATGCAGGTTTTATCCATCCTGTTCACAATATATGGCTGTGGGGATCAGGCGTTTTGGTTTTTTTAGGGGTCTCGTTCTGGGGCTGAAAAGACTATGCAAATGTCATCCCTATCATGAAGGCGGCATCGATGACGTGCCCGACCATTTTTCTCTTTTGAGGTAGCCGTAGCGTGGACTTTATTACTTATCAGTTAATGATTCCTTTTCTGCAGTTTGTTGTGCAGAAAACTCAAAGCTATGGTCTTGCCATAATCATGCTTACCTTGGCAGTGCGTGCCCTGGTTTGGCCCCTGGTTTCTAAGTCGACCAAAAATATGCAGAAGATGGGCAAGTTGTCGCCCATGCTCAAAGAGCTGCAAGAGCGCTACAAAGACGATCAAGAAATGTTGCAGCGCAAGATGATGGAATTTTGGTCGGTCAACAAAGTCAATCCGATGAGCGGTTGCTGGCCTATGTTGGTGCAGTTGCCGATCTTGTTGGCTCTCTTTGGTACCTTCAATGGACCGCCTTTTTCAGACAAGCCCATAGATGTGCCGGTCAAAGTTATTGAGGCAAAAGAAAGCGCTAAGAGAGAGCATAAAGAAGTATCTGGATCAAACTGCCCTTATGTCTCTAAAGACGGAAAAGTAGCCAAGCTGGTTGTTTTCCCCGGTGAGAGCAAGGCGGTAGAAGGCGATAAGGTCGATTTTTCCACCCGTGTGGTTGAAGGTGAAGTGCCGGCTGATTTCAAAGTGAAATGGCAGGTGCAAAAGGGTGCCACCCTGGCCAAAGCTGATGAAGCCACCATTGACCAAGAGGGGCATGCTGTCTTTCTCAAGCCCGGTGACTATAAAGTAGAAGCCGTTGTTGAGGGTGTGGCCAAAAACGACTCTTTCTTGTTTATCAATTCACTCGGCAAAAAAGCCACCGGTCTGGAGCTGCTCAAACCCGAGAATCTCGACCTAGTGGCCATGATTGCTTTGTTTGGTCTAACCATGTTTCTATCTTCGAAACTGACCATGACCACCCCCAAAGACCCCAGCCAGATGGATGAGCAGCAGCGGGTTCAGGCTGATACAGCCAAAATGATGCCCCTGGTTATGACTGCTACTTTTGTCATCATCCCTTTGCCAGCTGGTGTTTATCTTTATATGTTGGTATCAAGCTTGGTGCAGACATTGCAGACTTGGCTGATTATGCGCAAGCCGGCACCCGACCTGATCGATGTCGATGCTAATGGAAAAAATGCACCGACTGGTCTCAATAATCCCAACAATCAAAGGAATCCCAAAGTTATCGATATTGGCACAGCTCCCAGTTCTCAGAACAGCGGCAAGAACGGCAAGAACGGTGTTTCTTCCGATGAGGGCGCGACCATTCAGTTCGATCCAGATAAACTCGCCAAAGAAGGCGAGACTGTGGAAAAAGGCAAGTCAAAAAAGAAAAAGAAGAAGTAAACCATGAATCTAAGCCAATTTGACGATAATGCAAAAAGCTATTTGGAGAAGATCCTAGCCATTTTGGACATCGAAGCCGAGGTCTTGCAGGAAGATGTCGACGACACAACCACTTGTTATCGCATCGAGTGCAAGTCGGATGATGCTCGTATTTTGATCGGTAAGAACGGTCAAACTCTTGAGTCTCTGCAGTTTGTAGTGCGCCAGATGGTGAAGAGCAAAACCCTTGATAGAAGCCACTTTATCGTTGATGTCTGCGATTATCGCGGCAGAAGACGCCGTACTCTGGAAGAGCAAGCCAAGAAAGGCGCTGTTGCCGTGTTGAACGGTGATTCAGAGCGCTTCCCTTTGATGCCGATGACTGCCTATGATCGCCGCTTGGTGCATAATTATTTGCAAGAAAACTTCCCCGACCTGGCATCAGAAAGTGAAGGCGAAGGCGAAGGACGCCACATCGTCATAAGCTTTAAAGGACTGGAAGATGGCGAGGGCGGCGAAGACCATGGTGATGAAGCACACGATGGCGACGTCGAAGAATAGATCTATTTTCGGCAAAGATAAGCCGAACTAAACCTAGAGAGACGGTTCCATCAGGGACCGTCTTTTTGTTTGGGCTGGGTCGGTCTTGTTTGAAGATTGGAAGATCTGAAGATCAAAAAACAGTTTAGACGTTTTTTTGATTATTATAACAAGTAGTAATAATCGCCAAAAAAATGTGGGCTCCAGCCAATCTTTGCCAAGATTGAGAAGCCCACATCAGAGTTACAGATCTAATGCCGTCTTGCTTGCTTTACTTCAACAGCGCAATAGCTCTCTGGCCATATTCGCCCTTGCCTTTCTATCGGCAAAAGAGCTGATGGCAGGCGTGCGAAAGAGCACAGGCTCTTTGATGAACTTAGTGAGAAAAGCCCCGCGCCCTGCTCGGAAGTCTGTGTCGGAAATATGGCTGTACTCGAAGCGAATCTGCCGGCAGTAGCGGTCGTAGGCACGCCGTTCAGCAGCCAAAATAAGCAGGTCGCAGTCGAGGAAGAGGTCGAGTTCTTCCTGGCTCAGAGCCGGGCTATCGACAATTCTCTTTTCGGTATGCGAAGCCGTCGCCATGATTAGCATTTCGACTGCAGACAAGATTGCCTGCTCGTCTTGTTTAGACCCGGCAGCACAGACGGCACTGATGAAACGTTTGGCCATTAACCAGGAGTCAAATTCGTTTGTCTTTGACTTTGGATTGTAGACGGCGTCATGGAAAAACACCGCCAGTCGCATGGCAACAGAGGGGGAAGGCGAGAATTTGTGCAGGTGATCGAGAAACTGACCGATGTGCTTGAGACGGTGGTAAGCCCGGTGCTTTTCTCTGTAGAGCTTCTCCAGCTCAGCAAAGAATGGCCGCCAAATAAGCTCGTCCACTCCAAGCTCTTTCATTAAAGCTAGCCAGTATCGTTTGGCTTTGGTTTTAGACATAGTTACCCCACTGCGGCAAAGCTTAGCCTATCTAAGGAGATTGGTTGTCCTATTTGAAGACTTGGTTTTTGGTAATTGTCGGCAGAGTCTGGTTGGGCTTTATGCCAAATTGGACCCTGCCGACTTACTCACTTACCTTGCTTAAGCCCTCAAGACTTTTACTGCAGGCATTAATGCCGCATTCGTCCTGATAAGCAAGGACACCTTAGAGACGACCGAGGTTCTACTCGGGCGTGCTCACCTTGCCGATGAAGAGCAGGGTGTCGGTGGTTTCGTCCACCAAGGCGGTGATGAAGGGGCGGTCAACGTCGATGCGCGGCACCATGCGCACGCATTCGAGGGCCACGCCGACTGCGGTCACGGCAGCTGCTTCACCGCCGTCTTCGTCGAAGCGAGCGAAGGTCTTGTGCTTCACCTGGCTGATGTACATGGAGGCATCGGCGAGGCCGCTCAGATCGGCGCCGGCGCTCAGGGCTTCGCTCATGCCCAGCTTGCCCAGCGATGCCTTGAGGTCGGTGTCGAATTCCACCTGGAAGCGCGGCAGGCTCAGTTCCACCTCGCTCTTGTAGGCCTGCTTGAGGGCAGTGAAAACAGCACCGTCGAAGTTCTGGACGAAGTCGTCGATATTGGCGCCCTCTGCCGGCAGCACCACATAGAGAACGACGCGGCCGCTTTCACCGAAGGGCAGCGCCACAGCCTGGTAGCTCTTGTTGCCGACATAGCGCAGTTCGGCCTCGCGGTTCATGAACATGGCCGAGACTTCGCCCTCTTCGCTGTTGAAGGCGCGGCTGTAGGTCATGCTCTTGTCGAAGGCTTCCGACCACTTGCCCTTGAAGTAGATGGCATTGAGGAGGAACATCACCATGTCGGGAGAGATGGACTTGATGATGGTGGGAATCTTGCCCTTGGTCTTCTCGTCGGCCCAGGCGTTGATGGCGTCGACGGTGCCGGCGTCGCCGAAGTCGGCGTTGTTGATGGTGGCCTGGTAGGCGGCGACGACACGGTTGAGGAAATCAGGCTTGAAGCTCATCGACTGCTCGGCCCAAATGGCATTGGCCACGTTCAGCTCGACGCCGCTGCTCGGGTCGGTGAGAGCGGCAAGCAGGGCGGCCATCGAGGCGTTGATGGTATCCAGGCTCTCGTTTTCGGAGAAGCCCAAGGTGGACTGCATGGCTGCCATGGTGGTGGAGCGAGCACCGTTCATCGTCATGGCCAAGGCGATGGCCACCGAAGCCGGTGAGACGAGAACGTTCTTGCCCTTGTTCTGGCGGGCTTCTTCCTTGAACAGCGCCAGGCCGAACTTGTTGGTGGCGGAGGCGGCGGTGTTGCTGGTTTGGTTCGTCATGATTTCTACTTTTGGCTGTTGGGTTGAATCTTCCACTGCCAGTCTGCAACTTCAATTCATCACCAATTCAGGCGCTGATTTTAGCTAGTCAGTCTCTATAGGCAAGTCCAATTTTTTGCCTTAATGGCTGAGGGCTTGCTGGAGAGGTTGCGCCTTATAGCGGTACTTATATTTTGGTGATGAGCGACTCGAAGGTAGAGGGCAGTAAAAGACAGCTTCAGACTAGGAAAGCAGAGACTATGATTGCCCTCTTTGTGTAGCAAGATGAGGGAAAGTTAGCGACCAGCTCACCCAGATTAGGGCTGATGCCGGCTTATAAGGGCTAATTAAGATTTCAGGCGGCTCTGTTAGCTGTGCTAACCGGGCTCTATTGATGCTTAAGCTTGCTATACAATAGCCTTTAGCTTGTTGCTCAAGGCGGTGAGATTGGCCAGGCGATAGAGCAAGCGGGCGCCGACATTAGCATCCCATTCATCATCTTGATCTGGTCCGGGAGCCACTTCGTTCACATCAAAACCGATCATTGTTTTGCCGCTTTGCACAGCGAGTTGCACCATATACAGTGCTTGTTCCATCTCTAAACCGCCTGGCACAGGGGTGCCAGTGTTGGGGCAGAGTTTTGGATCTAAGCCGTCTACATCAAAGCTGACATAGAACTTTTCAGGCAGATGATTGACTACCATTTGGCAAATTTCACTGTAATTTTCGCCGCTATAGAGGCGGGCTTTCAGATCGCGATCGAAATAAGTTGTGATGCGACCGTTGGAGCCGGCAATTAGTTCATATTCTTCCTGGCAATAGTCGCGTATACCCACCTGGACAAGCTTTTTGAGCTCTTTGATCTTGAGGGCGTTGAACATAATCGAGGCATGCGAAAACTCGAAACCTTCGTAGGCATCTCTCAGATCGGCATGGGCATCAAAGTGCAAAATGCCGAATTCGCCATGTTTTTTAGCCAGCGCTTTGAACAGTCCTAGGGGGGTGGAATGGTCGCCGCCGACCAAGCAGGCAATCTTGCCTTGCTCGAGCCAATACGAGGCTGTTTCTTCCACCCAACTATTCATAGTTTGGCAAGCTTGATCAATTTCTTTCAAAAGTCTTGCCATGTCTTTATCTTGCTTATCTGCACCTTGTTCGAGCATGCTGATATAGGCTTCGGCTTTGCCCCTAGCCAGTTCATTCATCAAAAGCAAATTTTCGGGCAGATCGAGCATGGACAAGCCTATCTTCCATGCATCGCTCAGTAAGGGCTCGAATAAATCCACCTGCCTAGAGGCTTGCAATATGGCGGCAGGTCCGGCTGCGGTGCCGGCTCTGTAAGAAACAGTCACTTCCCAGGGAACAGGAATGAGAACGATCTGAGCTTGTTCTGGGGTAAAGGGCAAGCCGAAGATATTGTCGGTGCTGGCCAGTCCATTTGGGTCGAATGCAAGTTCGGTCATTTTTCAGTCTTTCTTGATAGTGCCTCTAGCTAGGCATAAGTTAGCTGAAAAAGACCTTGAGCGGGCCACTGCACCGCATTTCTTTATTTTGTTGCTTAAGCAGCCTGGAACGCCTCAGGCGCGGTTTTGTAATAGGGGCGTCTTTCTTTAGAGTTGATGTCGTCGGGCATGATTGGCAAGTCTTCGCAGGCTGCAGACGCGAAGCGACTGCCACTGGTAATTCTCTTGGCACCGGTCTTTAGCTCAAAGGCTGAGCGGTCGGCTAGAGCGCGCATCATATCAGAGGCTTTCTTTACCGAGTTTGCTTCCCCTAATATTGCAGATTGGTTGGCTGGCATCGACATTGTAAGCATACTGACCTCAGAAACAGACTTTAGAAACAGAAAACGCCTTTCATGGCATTAACAATAGAACGGTCAACATAAAAAACACGTGAAATCGGCTAATCAATCTTTTTTTCTTTGCCGGCGTATTTTTTTAGCAGTTCTAGGGTGTTTCTGTCTCTGGCATTTTCGCCCAGACGGTTGAGCTTGTTCTGCAACATATTGATAGCCATGCCGGTCAAGAAACCGCGCCGACCAAAAAGCAACCAACCCAAAAGGAGCGAGCCGCCCAGACCATACAAAGCGGCATAGGAAAATTCGCCCTTGCCGGTAAGCTGTGTTGTGGCACCACTCTTTAGTCTATTGTAGATTTTGTCGGCTCTTTCTTGGGCGGCTCTTGCCTTGTTGTGGTCGCCGATGCGGTCCAGCAAAACAGAGTAGGCAAAGAGTGTTTCAGCTACTTTGGCGCTATCTTTACCAAACTGTTCTTCTCTCATATGCAGGGCTTTTTCATAGTTGAGAGTGGCTTCTTGCAGTTTGCCGCGGCTGGTGAGCAGATTGGCCAGGCGGGTATAACCCCTGCCGGTGCCACGCTCTCCCAGGGTTTGGTCGCCAAGCTTGACGGCATTTTTGTAGCTTGCTTCGGCTTTATCTAGGTCGTTCATTTTGACATAAAGATCGCCATAGTCGACGCCTAAGGCCACTATCTTCTCGCTGGTTGGTCCATAGTGAGCCATTCTTATTGACTCTATCTCATTGAAGATTGGCAAGGCAGCCTGCCAGTTTTTCGACTCCACATAAGCACCGCCCAAGACTTCCAGCGAGAAGCCGGCATTGAGACCAAACAAGGTGGAAACCGGAGCTGTCGTATAGATTTTGCTGCTTAGCTGATTAAAGCCAAAGTAAGCCAAAAGAAAGCCACTTAGATCTAAAAGCATGAGGGACCAGACGGCTGCTAGAGCAAACTTTAGACTGTTGCGAAAAATCGATCTCGTTTTCATAAAACCGCTAAATAACGAGTTTTGAGGCACGGCAGTCTCGACCGCAGTTTCTACTAAGGTTTCAATTACTGCCTTATGTGCTTTGCCGCTGACGCTGGTCAGTCTGTATATTTTGAAGGCCAACCAGGCGGCAAACCACAAAAGTTCGACAGACAGGGCCAAAACTAGTTGTGGTGAAGGATGGGCTAGAGTAATTGGGATGAGATAACCGAGGCTGGTGAGAGCTAGGAGAAAAAGAGCAAGGGTAAGAATTTGGTCACTGTTCATTTAATGGTGATACCACAGGCGGTGTTAACTGCTTGAGCGCAATTACTTTTGCCTTTTAGTTAAGCTAAACGGCTACTCTGGATGCCAATTGCGAATTGGTTCGCATCAATGTGAATTCCACTATCGACATATCAAGCTTAATAGAGCCTGTGCGTACGCGTCTGTGCAAGTCGACCGCCTTATCTATTTCTTTCTGCTCATGAGGATTGGTTTGGCTCAAAAGTTTTTCAAACTTTTCAGAGTCGGTGACGGCAATCTTCAAGGCTTCCTTCATCGAAGTGCCTTCTTTAATGCCCAGTTTGCTGAGCAAGTCTTTTTCTTTGGCGGCTCTTGCTACAACATCGGCTAACTTGGTAGGGGTCATAAAGCCTGTCAATCTGAGGTATTCATAAAGTGAAATGCCTCTGGCAAACTCGTTGTTCAGTAGCTGCGATGCTACACCCAAAGGTGGAAACTGCCCGGTTTGGGCTTGATCTTTCAGGGTTTCGACGGCTTTCTTGATTGATATTTCACCAGACCGAGCCTTCTTTTGCAGAGCCAGAGCCTTATCGAGAAGGGCTTCATCAATCCAGCCGTGTTCGGTCAAGACTTCGCCTATCATCTTGTTATTGGCTTCAGCAATACTAGCTGCAATTTCTATCTCAGATTCGCGCACAGCACCAGAAAGAGTAAGCAAGTCACCAAGCCTTGTGTTATCTGAGCTTTCGCTGGCGGTGGAAGCATCAATTGCTTCTTTCAGTAAGTTGAGACCAAGATTGAGTTCTATGGCGCCGAGCCTGATATCGTGCTGCACCTTTAGAGTGGTGTTGAGATTGGTCTCGTGCACCCGGTCAAGCAAAAGCAAGATGCGACCGAGGGGAAGCCCTGAGTAATCGCTGACTTTGAGGAATTCCTCGACTTCTTCTTCTTGCATTTGTCCTGAGCCGACCAGGAGTTCACCCAAGCGACTGCCTTTTGAGGCATAGGCATCGACACCGAGGGTAACCAAAGCGTCCGCAAAGCGCCAATTGTTTCGTCTGACCAAGTCGATAGCAGTTTTGGCTTGAGACAAAGTGAGAAGCCCGTCTTTGAGCATCCATTGCGCGTCTAGTACGGCTTTTAGACTGGCGGTAGAAATGCGCTCAAACATGACCAGCACCTTGCCCACTGGAAGACCTGTCTCCAGCGAGACTTTCAAGGCACGTCTGATTTCTTCTTCCTCCAGCAGGCCGAAGTAAGACAATAACGGCCCGAGTCTGTAGTCCGAGGTACCAACGTTCATATTCAGCTTTGGGTCTCCAGTCATGAGCGCGGGCTCGGGCATGCTGACAACTATATCTAAAGTTTATATGCCCCTTAATCTGGAAAGATTTCAGATCAAGAGACTGTTTGGCTCTTAATTAAACACTTGTTTGCAAACTGAAGCAAGGATATTGGTGGCGAGAAAATGTCACTATTATCATGAATCGCGTTGTTTTTCGATCGGCGTAAGTTTGGATTTTTGGAATAACCGATATCGGTTATTCCGTTTTCTTAGGCTTGTCGAAAACAAAATTTTCGCACCAATCGAGCCTCTTGCTTTGCCCAAAGGTTCTCAAGCAGTAGTCGCTATAGCCCATGAGCTCTACTTTGAGCTTGGCCTTACCGGAGGGACCCCTTCCAGGTAAAGTGAGACAATGTTTGAACACATGCAGGCTTATCAAGAAGAAAGCCCATGGCTTAAGATAGAGCGGCGCATGCAGAGCGAAGAAAAGTAGTCGGTTGCGGGTGTGATAGTAAGCGCGCCAGAGGCTCAAACCCCCTTGGGTGGAGGCGCTGCCTTCGTGCTCGATCATGGTGTCTGCCACCAAAAGACATTCATAGCCGGCTTTGCGTATACGCAGACAGAGGTCGACGTCTTCAAAATAGAGAAAATAGCGTTCATCGAAAAGACCGATTTCTCTAAGCACAGACTCTTTGAGGAGTAGGTTGGAGCCCGTCACCCAGTCGCAACTGAGCACAGAGTTAGTAACACTTGCTGCATTCTCCGGCACAGGCTTGAGATAGGTTTTGGCTTTGGCAAAGTCTATTTTGCCGACCCCGGTTGCGGCGCGTTTCTCGCCATCCTTTCCTTCTAGAACCAGAGCGGCGGCGGCTCCAGCTTTGGTGTTGGCTGATAAGACAAAGGTAAGTCTTTTTAGGTTTTCCGGCCTAACCGTGGCATCATTGTTTAAGAGCCAGATATAGCTTTCTTCTTGCTTGTCTGCTGTTTTGGCGAGTTGGTGCTTGATACCCTGATTGCAACCCCCGGCAAAACCATGATTGGTTGAAAGACGCAAAATTTCAAGGTTTTCGAATTCAGACTTTAGTGTTGCACCGTCGTTGTTCTCGGAGCCGTTGTCGACCAAAAGTATGCTGTAATGCGGATAATCAAGCTCTTTTAGGCTTTTCAGACATTCTCTTGTCTTGTCTATGCCACGCCAGTGAAGAACCAGTACAGTCACATGGGGAGTCGATTGGTTATCTAGTGTATTTGCAGCAGGCGTCTTATTCTTCAAAATTCAAATTTCAAAATTGGTGTGTAAGAGCAATTAGTGTTTGAGCATGTTTGCAAAGATTGATAATATAGGGGAGTTGTCGGAAGTTAGCTTTAATCTCGTTTACGGAGTAAATTCAGTTGTCGGACGCGGACCTACCCAAAGACCAGAACAATAAAGCTGAAACCGACATGGCGCCTGAGTCGGGGCAGTTTCCTCGCCGTGCCGGTTTGGCTAATCTCTTTCTTGCCATCAAGCACATCAATGATGCTTCGGTGGCTGAGAACGTCAAGCAGCGTTTTTCTGATTATGTGACCATCGTTCTTGTGGTCATGTGTATCCTCAGTCTTGTCATGGCTGTTTCGGTGCCTGTATCGCCCGTGCTGAAGCTTTTGCCGTTGCTCTTTACAGTCGGTTCGGTGGTTTTCTACATAATCAATCGACTGGGCATCATGATTTCGCTTACTGCTAGGCAAGCCTTGATTGTTTGGCAGATTCTTGTGGCTGGCTTTTGGCTTGGTGTAACCAGCGCCATGCTGGTCATGCTTGCTTGTTTCTATTTCGTTTCGCAAGGCAATCAGGTGCCCTGATCAAGCGGCTTTTCCTGGCAAAAGCAAGGAATTCGATTTTATTGGCTAGAACTGCATATTTTTTGAGGACGGGTCGAAAGGCGGTCTGTCTCGCGCTCTCGCTTGCTGCACTTAATGCCTGTGCAAGCAAAGACCTTGCTTTGGTAAAAGAGAAAGAAAAAGAGAAAGAGCCCTCGCAGATCGTACTTGGCATGGTCTGGGAGCCCATATCCTTCAATCCTTTGCGCGGCATTGATGCAGGTTCTTATTGCGCTTCTAGTTTTGTTTACGAAGGGCTGGTTAAGTTCGATGATTCAATGCAATTGGTACCAGGCTTAGCCGAATCGTTTTCGGTGTCGCCGGATGGCTTGACCTATAAGTTTGTCCTTAGACCGGGCTTGAAGTATCACAATGGCAGCCCTTTGACGGTTGAAGATGTAAAGCAGTCGCTTTTGGCTGGTGCCGGTCAGTACTCTCCATTTCGCGGCGACTATCGAGATATAGAGACCGTCCAGCTTGTAGGCGATAGACAGGTTGTGGTCAAGCTCTCGCGACCTTGCCAGCCTTTGCTTTCTCGCCTTGCCGAATTGCGCATTCTGCCTGCAGCGGTGATTAATCAAAGCGACCATGGCAATTCGGTTCTGGCTAGAGAACCAATAGCCACCGGTCCCTATTATTTAAAGAGTTGGCTGGCCGGACGTTATCTCGTCTTTGAGCGAAACAGTAATTATTGGGGTAAGGCGGCGGCTAGCGAGCGCATCATTTGGCGAGTGATACCAGATAAGATGGCGTTGGCGGCGGCCTTGGCGCGAGGCGAAGTTGACCTGGCGCCCTCAGATGGGCGGCTTTGGCAGAGCTTTTTAGCCAAGATTGATAGTGACAAACCGGCTGGTAGGCTGCAAGTTGATTCTTTCAGAGGTGGGCGCACGGTTTATCTCGGCTTTAATCTTGAAAGATCGCCCTGGTCTGAACTGGCTGTGCGTCAAGCTTTTTCTTGTGCCATTGACCGTGGTGCCATACTAAAGACTCTCTATGCCGGCTTCGGCACCATACCTGATACTGATTTCCCTGAAACCAGCTGGGCGTTTTTTGATGGCGTCAAAAAGGTAAGTTATTCGCCGCAGCAGGCCAAGACCTATTTGGAAAAGGCTGGTTTTGTGCATCGTGGCAAGAGCTGGGTGCGCAATGGAGAGACCCTGGCTATCAAGATAATGACCATCAAGGACTTCGATGAGATGGCGCAGGTGGTGGCAGACTATTTGGCACGCATAGACATAGCTTGTGAAGTGGAAGTTCTGGAATACTCGGCTTTGCGAAGGTCGTTTATGCAAAAGGGCAGGTTTGATGCGGTGATCTGGAGTCGGTCTTTTGGTCCGGACCCTGAATCGACCATGGTTTGGAGTAGCAAAGGTCCGCTCAATTTTTGTCGTTTGCAGTCTCAACAAGTTGATGACTGGCTGAAGCAAGGACGGTTGGCTGCCAGTCAAGAAGAAAGGAAGATGGTCTACGCTTCTTTGCAGGGCTATCTGGCTGAGAATCTGCCCTGGGTCTTTATGGTGAGACCAGACCTGATAGTGGTTTCGAACGGCAAAATAGAAGGCATACAAAAAGGCCGGCAAAAAATTGCCGGCCTACCATGGGACAATATCGCCACCAACGCCGCCTTTTGGCGAAGTCGGTAGCGAACTACCCATTTTTGATGGCTAAAATAGCCTTTTATGCCTACGCCTGCCAGAGCGCCTTACTGACAAAGAAACCGTCCTCATCCATGCCTCCAGGCAAGCCCGGAGTCATGTGATAGAGGACAAATTCATCGAAACGAGCTTGGTTAAGCTCTTTTCTACTTGGTGCAGAGGGGCTTGTCGCCGTTGTGCTCTCTGTACCAACGCAGAGCTTTCGCCCAGCGGTGGATGCACTGTTTTCTGTGACGGGGAATGGAGTAGGATGGCGGACGGAGGTGGAAATATCTTCCCTCGTCACCGCAAACCTGCGCATTCGCTGCCGGCACCGAAACGGCTGCCATGGCTGCAAGGACTAGAAGTGCTGATCTCATCGAACGTCTTCTCCTTTCAGAAGTTGCGCTTAGTAACCTGGTAACTAAATGGTTTGGTTATTGGGCGCACCAAGGACACTCATAGGAATGTCCCAGGGGTGATTGTACTATTCCCTGGTCAATTGAAAACATGTCAAGTTTTCGATTGTTAAGGGTGATTTAGGCTGTTTGCCCGAAACTGTGAGCGTTTCAGCGATTTCAAAAATTAATGAAGTTGACCGATTATCGGTCGCTTGGCAGCCCTAGATATATTTCTATTAGGTAGATAAATGTAATTAGTGATTAGTTGTCTTCTAAAGGGGCATTAAAATAGGAGCGGTCACGCTGTGCGGACAAGCTTTCTTTGCACCGCCTTTTAGGTAGTTTCATCCCTGGTGTCAAACATAGTCAGATCAGATCAATCGCCGAATCGCATGCCTCCCCAGCCGGGCGAGTCTCGCGATGCTGTGCATTGGTTTGTCGATTCGCTTGGTCTATATCAGGGTTCTGCCCGCGGGCTCTTTTTATCAGACTATTCAGAAGACCAAGAAGCTCTGATTGAGTCGGCTGTCATCAACTTTAAGTCTAGGGGTGTCAAGAGTCTTGTCATCGCCGGTGAGATGCTCTACAAGCAGGCTGACTATCTTTATCAGCATGCAGCCGCTCAGACCACTTTTGGCCGACCGCTCTTGTCTCAGTTGGAACTGGACATGATTGATGCCGATGTGCTCATTGTCACCGACTTGGTAGCGCCTGAGACACCGCAACAACTTTGGTATTTCTATCATCACTTGCTCTATCCGCGGGCAATGGCTCAAAAGCCTTTGATTTTGACGACGCCGCTCAGTCTTGATGAATTTCTTTCTTATGGCGCTGCCTGTGATGATCTGGAGTATGCCGGTCGCCGCGTTACCTGGGAAAAGGTAGCATGGCTTATGGACGGCATGCTCATCGACCTGCATCATTTTCGTATGCTCAAGGGCGAAAACCTGCCTCCTATGCTCAAGGCTGAATACTTTCTCTATAAGGCTCTGGTTAGTCGTGGTTTGGTGGTTACGCCACAATATGTGTTGGGCGACTATATGCTTGATTTTGCCATGGTCGAGCGCGGTAATAAATTGGCGGTCGAATGCGATCTTTTAGCCAGTTTGGATAATCCCAATGCCCGCTCTTCCGAAGCCAAGCGTACCTTGGTTTTGCTAAGCGACGGCTGGAAGCTCTTACGCTTCACCGTGGTTGATCTGTTGGCTAACTTGATGGACTGCGTCGATGCCGTGGCCGATGTCTGGGTGACGGGACGCAAGAAATCGCCCTCGGGCAGGCTGGTTTCGGGGCAAGCTAGTTCGCATTTAGTAGACCTGCCGGTGGAAGATGATATTGAACGACGTGCCATTACCTATGGTGCTGGTCCAATCGCCATCACCGGCGGTGCTGGAACGGGCAAGAGCACCTGTGTGGCTAGGCGAGTGGCGCACCTGCTTTCGCAAGGTGTAAATCCTGAGCGCATTTTGGTTATCTCGCATTCTACCGAGAGTGCTCGATCTCTCCGCACCGAGCTTGAGAATCTTATTGACAAACCTTCTTTGCAAAGACTTCATTTCCATAGCTGGAACGAGCTTGGGCTGAAGCTATTAAAAGAGAATACCAGTGCTATCAAGCGCAAACCGCCGCTCAAAGTGGAAGGGAATCCGCAGCGCGTCATACAAAGGCTCTTGACCAAGTATAAACGCGATCTCGACCAAATGACGCTCGAAATGGCTGAGGAACTGGAGGAGTTCACTCTTGCCTCTCTGATATCGCTCTATAAAGCTAATTTGATCACCCCTAAACATGTCAAAGATAGAGCGAAAAATAGCGTTGATGAACTAGTAGCTAGGGTCTATCAGGGTTATGAAGAACAGCTGCAAAAAAGCAACAAAATAGACCGTGATGACATGGTGACCATGGCGGCTCAGTTGCTTGCCGACAATGCCGATATCAGAGCACGATATCAATATCAGTTTGAATTTGTGCTGGTCGACGAATACCAAGATGCCAATGCCGCCGCCGATCTTTTGCTGCGCATGTTGGCTCTGCCGCAAGACAATCTCTTTATCTCCGGTGATGAAGACCAATCGATTTACGAGAGCAAGGGTTCGCTGCCTAAACTAATTGCTGAAGTTTCGCTGCGTTTGCCCAATGCTCGCTGTTTCGTCTTAGAGAATAATTGGCGCTCGCATCCCGATATAGTTGAGCTGGCTAATCGTCTTTTAACAGGCATGAGTCGGCGCCGTATTCGCAAAGAAATGGTGCCCGGTTGGGAAATGAGCGGCGACCGGGCCGTGGTCGGACCGCAGCTTGCCGAGACCGAGGCAGCCGAGGCTGAATGGGTGGCGGCAGAGATAGAGTCATTGCTTGCCGCCGGGCGTAATCCGCAAGATATAGCCATTCTTTATCGTTATAATCGTTATGCCTCTTTGGTGGAAGAAGCCCTCTTTCGGCGCGGCATCAAGTGTTTGACTACCAACCCAGACTCTACTATGGTGCCAGATGAAGTAGCCGACATCATGGCTTTTCTGCGCTTAGTTATGGATCCTGACGGTCCAAAAGCGAGAGAGTCTTTTGAGCGTGTTTGTCAGCTGAGAACCAAAGAAGTAGATCCCAGGCTCTTCAACACCATTGCAAGCTTTGCCGAAGCCAATAATTTGTCATTTTTGAAGGCGGTGGAAATTTATTCGGAAGCGGTAGCTGACCAATCTTGCCAAGATCTCGAACAGTTGGTGCGCATTATTCGCACCATGAACCACGAGAATCTGCCGCCGGCTGAGACTATTGCCCTGCTCAAGCGCACCCAGCGTCTCTCAGAATATTACAAAGCAGTGAAAGTGCCGCCAGGAGTCAATTATGAGCCGATGCGCAAGTTGACCCAGCTGGAAGAAGAAGCTCGTAAGTTCAAAACGGTCGGTGACTTTGTGCGCAGTCAGACCTCGCCGAAAGTGGCTGAGGGTCAGGCTGAACCCCTCGTGTTCATCTTGAGTTTGCATGAGTCAAAAGGCAAAGAGTTTCCAGTCGTTTTCTTGACCGGTATGGCTGAAGGTCTTTTCCCCTCAGAGACGGCAAGCGACCCAGAAGAAGAACGCAGGCTCTGTTATCTAGGCATGACTAGGGCAAAAGACATGCTCTATGTTTCTTATCCGGGTAAGTTCAACGATGTGGTGCTGGCCCCGTCTCGCTTTTTGTTGGAAACCATGCAGGATGCAACCCCGAGACCAGTGTCGGTGGCCGCGCCGATGCAAATGTCAACCCCGACCCCAAGCCCACCCTCAACTAATTTGTCCAAACCCGCTGTTTCGGAGACTCAGGCTGCTGCCCAGTCAGTGCAGCAAGAAGCAGCACTGAGAGCACAGCAAGAAGCAGCTTTGAGAGCACAGCAAGAAGCAGCGCTGAGAGCACAGCAAGAAGCAGCGCTGAGAGCACAGCAAGAAGCAGCCCAGAGGGCACAGCAAGAAGCAGCCCTGAAGGCACAACAAGAAGCTGCACTGAGGGCACAGCAAGAAGCAGCCCTGAAGGCACAGCAAGAAGCAGCGCTGAGAGCACAGCAAGAGGCAGCTTTGAGAGCGCAGCAAGAAGCAGCTTTGAAAGCGCAGCAAGAAGCAGCGCTGAGAGCACAGCAAGAAGCAGCTTTGAGAGCACAGCAAGAAGCCGCGCTGAGAGCACAGCAAGAAGCCGCGCTGAAAGCACAGCAAGAAGCAGCACTGAGAGCACAGCAAGAAGCAGCACTGAAGGCACAGCAAGAAGCAGCTCTGCGAGCACAACAAGAAGCAGCTCTGCGAGCACAACAAGAAGCTGCTCTGAGAGCGCAGCAAGAAGCAGCATTAAGAGTGCAGCAGGAAGCCGCACAGAGAGAAGCAGCTCTGCGAGCACAGCAAGAAGCTGAACTGAGGGCGCAGCAAGAAGCTGCACTGAGAGCCCAGCAGGAAGCGGCTCTAAGAGCGCAACAAGAGGCCGCACTAAGAGCGCAACAAGAAGCCGCTCTGAGAGCCCAACAGGAAGCTGAACTGAGAGCGCAGCAGGAGGCTCTGAAGATGCAAGAGGCTTCTGTAAGAGCGCAACAAGAGGCCGCGCTAAGAGCGCAGCAAGAAGCAGCACTAAGAGCGCAGCAAGAAGCAGCACTAAGAGCGCAACAAGAGGCTGCACTAAGAGCGCAACAAGAGGCCGCGCTAAGAGCGCAGCAAGAAGCAGCACTAAGAGCGCAGCAAGAAGCAGCACTAAGAGCTCAGCAGGAAGCAGCCCTGAGAGCCCAGCAAGAAGCAGCTTTGAAAGCCCAACAAGAAGCCGCACTAAATGAAGAGGCGGCGAAGGAAGAAGCGGCGCGCAAAGCAAAAATGGAAGAGCTGCAGAGGGCTCAGCAAGAGGAAGAGCAGCGTTTAAGAGAGCAGAGCGAAAGCGGTAAGAAAGGCAAAAAAGGCAAGAAGGCACAAGCTCGCGAAGAAGAGAAGGTCAATGCCAGCGATGTTCGTGATGTCGCCATCGGCTTGCCGCCCCAGTCTACACCGCAGGCAGAAAGTGCCTTCTCGATGCCTCCAGCCGCTCAGGCGGATGCTTCTGAAGACGCCTTCTGGCAGAGCGTCAACAGTTTTTCGGGTGGCGAAATTAAACCGGGCGGTAAAGCGGGTGTGCCTCCAGGTGTGACGGCACCGATTCCTCAACCAGATATTCCAGTTTATAGCCCAGTCAGTGAGCCCCAGGTTGCACAAACTCGACCGGCTCAAGAACTTTGTCCAGGCTGTTCCGAGCCGCTTGACCCAGGCTCTAGATTTTGCGGAGAGTGCGGCTTTAGGCTCGAAACCAAGATTATTTCCTGTCACCTCTGTGGCGCTCCGCAAGAAGGTGATGCTAAATTTTGTGGTGAATGCGGCTCTAAATTGCACGACAACAAAGCCGCTCCAGCTGCGCCTGATGCTGGTTCACCGCTGAGCACCTATGAGGGATATTTGAGCGGGCAGAAGCCATCTCAGGCTGGTTGGGTGACTAGACTGAAAAAGATAGTTGAGTAGAAACATTGCATTGCGCTGAAAAGCGCACTTGTAACTAGCTCTCAAACAATATCGATAGAAAGCAGCTTTAAGATGAAAAGTCTGTGTTGATTTTGTGCCACAATTAAGGGCTGCTTACTGGAGTAAATTGTGTACATCAAGAACGACATAACGACATCAATAGTGCTTTGGTTTTCCTGGCGCTATATTGCTTTCTTCTTTCTGTACACTGCGGCTGCTTATGCGGCTTTTCAATTCTATGGCTTAAAGTCTCTGGCTATTCCTTTTTTGCCCGTTGGCACAATTGGTACAGCTGTTGCTTTCTATATTGGCTTCAAGAACAACTCTTCGTATGAAAGATTGTGGGAAGGGCGGAAGATTTGGGGGGCTATAGGCAGCTTATCTAGAGCTTTCGCTGCTGTTTTGGTTGGCGGCCTAGACAAAGTAAGCAAAGCTGCTCAAGAGCGTCGAATTGCTCTGGTGAAAAGACAAATTTACTTCTGCCATACTCTTGCTATGCAACTGCGCATTTCGTCAGCAGAGAGAAAGAGAGAAACGCTAGCTCCCGAAGTCAACCTGGTGAAAAAGCTTTGTTCTCCGCCTGAGAATTCGCAAAAGACTCTCGATGACTTTTTGCAGGCAAATCTCAGCAAGCGCGATTATGAGCTGGTAAGAGGCGTTGATAACAAAGCTCTTAGTCTCTTGAGGTTGCAGCTGGACGATATAGAGAGTGCAGGCGCCGACCTGCAGCTAAGCGAGCCTGCTCTTGAGAAATTGACCGAGATTTTAGTGAGCTTATTCAGCGAGCAAGGCGCCTGCGAGAGATTGAAAAACTTTCCTTTTCCTCGTCAGTATGCGCATTTTAGTAATGTCTTTGTGTGGATATTCCTGCTTTTGCTGCCTTTTGGCTTAATCGATGAGCTTTCCAAGTCTGCCGGCGGCACCCTCGTCTGGACTGTGATTCCATTTTCTACTCTCATCTCTTGGATGTTCATTACAATGGAACAAGTGGGAGATAGCAGCGAAGATCCCTTTGAACTGGGTCTCAATGATGTGCCAATTTCGGCGCTGGCTCGTTCTATCGAGATCGATCTCCTGCAATTTATCGGTGCCGAAAGTGTTCCAGAAAAGTTGCAACCGGTGGCTGATATCTTACTCTAGCTGCCCAAGTAGCTAACTTTTCCATTTCAGCCTTTCTCGTTAGTTTTGCTTAGATTCTCGCCTTTGCTGATAAGCACAGACATGACAGTATGCTACTTGCAGCATTGGCACTGGAATATTTTGTAGCTGGGCGCGCTCAATAAAATCGCCTAAAATCTGCTGTGCTTCCACTCTATTGCCACGTTCCATATCTCTCAGCATAGAGGCTGTCAGGCTAGACGATGCGTCGACCAGTCTTGAATGAGTAGAGTCTACGAAAGACTGTTCGGGTTCGAAGCCTTGGGCTCTCAGCACCGCTAGACATTCGTCGGCCAGTTGCTTGGCTATTTCTGTCCCAAAAGGCGATTTGGCGACTTCGCCGACGGTGGCACGCATCATAGTGGTAAGCGCGGCTAGACTGGCTATCAGCACCCATTTTTCCCACATGTCTTGCACTATGGCAAAGCTTGCCTGCGAGGTAAAGCGGCAAGGGCTGATAAGCTCTTCCAATTCTTGTATGCGTTCGCTCATGATGCCTGAAAGCTCGCCATAGCGCAAACTATGATTGGCATTAAAGTGAATAATTCGCCCTTCTTCATCTAGTTCTGATGAGATGATGCAGCAACCACCGAGCACATTTTCTTCAGTAAACTTAGCCTTTAGTACATCTAGATGCTGCATGCCGTTCAGCAGGGGCAAGATCATCGAATCGGCTCCGACGGCTGGCGCAATCGCTTGCATGGCGCTGTCTAGATCATAAGCTTTGCAAGATAAAATAATGAGGTCGTAAAAGTTTTCAGCTTTTTCTATGACAGAAATCTCTTTGTGGTGTAGGTCGCCAAAACGACTTTTCACCACCAGCCCATCGCGTCGCAGGCGTTCAGCGCGGGCTGCCCTGACAAGAAAAGTGACATCGGCACCGGCTTCCAAAAGACGACCACCAAAGTAGCCGCCGGTGGCGCCGGCACCCAAAACTAAAATCTTCATCTACACCCTTTATATAATTTGATTCTCTGGTTGATAGTCTAACCCAATCGAGTCTTGGGTATAGGCTGATAAGTCAAGTTCGGAAATTAGACCTAAAGCTACTAAAGACCGCTCAAACTACTAAAAATAAAATAGGTTCCTGCATACATGAATTTTGAATCAGAGGGTTATCGTGAATTTCTCGAGCTTTTTTCCAGGCATGTCGAAACTTATTTAGGCGATATTGATTTGGTCATGCATGAAACAGTTTCGGACGCTGTACATGTTGATATTCATGTTGTGCCCGCAAATGAAGAGAGGCCCTATATCGCTCTTATTACATCGGGTATGAGTGACTTACCCATGAGCGTGCCTGATGAACTGGATGAGTTTAAGTATGCTGAGTTGCTCATTTGTTTGCCGCCTGATTGGCCTATCTCTATGGAAGCCTTTCAAGACGAAAAGAACTATTGGCCGGTTAGGTGGCTGAAAATTCTAGCCAGGCATCCTTACTATGCCGCCACTTGGTTCGGCATCAATCATACAATTCCAACCGGTGAGCCAGTTTGCGAAGGTCTCGATATCGCCGGTTTTATGCTTGTTCCTCCCATGGTATCTGAGGTAGAGTTCTTTGAGCTCGAGGTTTCGCAAGAAAAAAAGGTTTATTTCTATCAGCTCTTGCCTATTTATCAAGACGAAATGGATTTGAAGCTGGAGCAAGGCGCAGATGCCCTCTGGGAAAAATTAGAGGAGCATCTAGAAATTGAAGATTTGATCAATCCTTATCGCGCCAGTGTTTGCAGATGAGATGTGCAAGAGCAGTTTAAGGCTGTTTCAGTGCTACTCTGAGAAAGGCGGAAGCACCGCTTTCTATGCTCTCTTGGCTGGCTCCGGCTCTGGCTCTAATAGATAGCCCATGCAAGGTGGAAACCAATAAAACAGCTGCGGCTTCTGGTGTGATTTGGGGGTTGAGCTCGTCTTTATGCTTTTCAAAAACGCGGCAGAAGAAGCGATCTGATTCGGCAATGGCACCGGCTAGTTTGGCCTTAATCGATTCGGTTTGGCAGCACTCTTCGGCAAGCATGCAGGCAACCAGGCAGCCAGGAGGGGTTTCTTTGCCCATAACAATTTTTGCTATGTCTCGAAAGTATTGACGCAAGCCATCTTTGAGATTGTTGCATTCACTTAGGGGCTTTGCTATGGGGGCGAGTATGTGGGCGCGGTAATGGTCTATCACTTGCAGAAAGAGCTCTTCTTTGCCGCCGAAGGCAGCATAAAGACTTGGTTTGTTTATATTGAGAGCGGCAGTGATGTCGTCTAAAGCAGTGCCTCGATAGCCGTGCCGCCAAAAAACCAACATGGCGTCATGCAGGGCTTGATCATTATTGAATTTCTTTGGTCTGCCGCGGCTCATTAAATTTGTACCAATCAGTATAAAAACCCTTGATTCGGTTTAACCATATTATATACTGAATAGTACAAAATTCAAAACCTGGAGGTAAGTCTCATGCCTGTTAACCAAACAGCTGATATTCGCACGCGTGTAGGTGCTAATTTTGGCGCTATTTATACCGGTCCCCTGGCTCAACTAGATGACTACAAACTAGAAATGCCGGCGCTCAAGCGTACTGTTAGAGGCAAACTCTTTATCAAGCAGTTTTTGGGTCTAAGTGGTATGCAAATCTCGATGAATAAGCTGCCGGCCGGCGCAGCGGTGCCATTTTATCACCAGCACAAAGAGAACGAAGAAGCCTATATCTTTGTCGGGGGTAGTGGTGAAATGCAAATCGACGGCGAAGTCTTTGCCGTGGAAGAAGGAACGATTGTGCGTATTAGTCCGGCGGGCAGTCGCACTCTGCGCAATAACTCAGATTCCGATTTGTATTATATTTGTGTGCAAGCTAAAGATGGCTCGCTTCAATCTGAAACGCTTGAAGACGGCATTAAGTCTGACGCTCCAGTTAGCTGGCCGACCTAGGCTGAATATATTGCAAGCTTGGCAAAGTCTAAGCCTTATTGGGAGTCGATGGCGTAAAATAGGCGTTTTGCGCCGTCGCCCCACGAGGCTAATACTCGAAATACATGACAGAAACAAGTTCTGCCTCTATTGATGAGCAGGCGGCTAAGACCGAAAGCTATGGGCAAGGCCCGGATAATACCGCTGCTTTATTGGTGATTTTAGTACTGTTTTTTGTTTCGGGCTTTTGTGCTCTGGTTTATCAAGTTGTCTGGCAGCGCATGCTAGGTCTTTTTACCGGTGCAGAGACTGTTTCTGTTAGTTTAATTACAGCTGCCTGTATGCTTGGGATGGGTGTCGGTAGTCTCGCCGGTGGTATCATCTGCGACAAGATGCGGCGCCGCTCTTCTCTAATATTAGCCTTTGCCGCTTCAGAGCTTCTGATAGGTCTTTTCGGCGCCGGCAGCAAGATCTTGCTCTATGATTTTCTCTATTGTCAGGTACCCTTTTTGGGCGACTCGCGTCTGCTCGCCTTTGTTGTCGTTTTTGCCGCGCTTTGCTTGCCCACTTTCTTTATGGGCATGACCCTGCCGGTCATTTCAAGAGCCTTTATCACCATTATCGCCAGAGCGCCAATAAGCATCGCTTGGTTCTATGCCCTCAATACAATGGGTTCGGCGGTCGGTTCATTGGTGGCGGCTCTATTTATGATACGCAACTTGGGCTATGAACCGACTCTTTATCTAAGTGCCGGGCTCAATTTGATTTGTGCTCTGGGTGCCCTGATAGTGGGCAGTCGGGCTCGCCGTCTCGCCAGCGATCAGGTCGCGGCAGAAAGCTCGCCAGAGTCTAAGTCTAAGCCAGAGCCAGAGCCAGAGTCTAAGTCTATGTCTGAACCTAAAGCTGATTCTGTTCAGTCTAGTCGAGAACAGTTGGATAAGACAGGCGAGAGCCAGACCCTCTCTCAATCAATGACCGGGGCGCGTCTTGCTGCCTGGGCAGCCTTTAGTGCTCTATCAGGCTTTCTAGCGCTTGGGCTAGAGATTTTGTGGTTCAGACTAATCTCGGTGATGCTCAAAGCCAATTCGATGACCTATGGCTGGCTCTTATTTCTTTATTTGTTCGGGCTTGCCGCCGGTACATTGCTTGGTTCAAAATTGCTTGCTCGGCGCAAGAATCCTGCCTCCGACTTTTTCTTGTTTCAAGCCCTTTGCAGTATTTATGCCGTCACCGCCCTCGCTTTCTTTGTCAAGAGTCTTGGTTTTGATTCAGTCTTTAAATCACTCTTCGAATTTTTCGGCCAGTACGATCCAATCGACTTCAGCGCTAAAATCCCACCGCTCAAATTGCTTCTAGAGCTTTATGTCTTTCTGCCTGCTGCCTTGATTGTGCCGCCGGTGACACTGATGGGCATGAGTTTTGTCAGTTTGCAGAAAGTTTTGCAGACCGACCTCAAATTTGTCGGCAGGCGCATTAGTTTGGTGCAGACCGCCAATATTATCGGTTCGACCCTGGGTTCGCTCTTTGTCGGCTTGCTTGCTTTGAGATATTTGAAGACATCGGGCACCCTGCGATTGTTTGTATTGGGCGGCAGTATCTTTTTGTTTATGTGGCTCTATGGTCTTTTGCAAGAAAAGTTGAAGAAAAAGGCTCTCTCGGCTGGTTTATCTATTGTTTTGACTGCCGCCGCCGCCCTTGGGCTCTTTTATTATGTGCCCAATGCCAAAGAGATTTGGCATAAATTGCACGGTTATTGCAGCCCGGGGCAGTTTACTATGAGTGAAGATCACAGTGGTTTAGCCGCCACCGGCCCGGTAAGCTGGAGCCCTGAGCATACTTTTGTTTATGTCAATGGCCAAGGTCATAGCGAATTGCCCTACGGGCGGTATCATTCACAGATTGGTCTTTTGCCTGTCTTTTTGCACCCGCAGCCGATTGATGTGGCTGTAATCGGCTTGGGCAGCGGCAATACTCTTTATGCCAGTGGTGCCAATCAACTGACAAAAAATATAACCTGTTTTGAAATTGTCGAGCCCACTTATGACTGTCTGAAACAGCTGAACAAGATGAAGCCGTATCAACCCCTCAGTCGCTTGCTTAGCGATAAGCGCATTAGGATGGTCTTTGCCGACGGCCGAAAAGGTTTGCAAAGAGAGAATCGCAAATACGATGTCATCGAGCAGGACCCGCTGCGTCCCTATGACTCGGGCTCGGGAATGCTCTATTCGAAAGAGCATTTTGAGAATCTCAAACGTTATCTCAAACCAGGCGGCATAGTGGCGGTCTGGTGTCCAACTCAGCGCACAATGCGCACTGTCGCCAATTCTTTTCCCTATGTGCTCTCTTTTGGGGCAACGATGGTGGGCAGTATGACCCCTTTTGCAGCAGATAAAGCCCAGGTTTTGCAAAGATACGATGCTAACCGCATTGCCAGTTATTGCGAAGAAACCGGTGCCGACTGTCGTGCTCTCTTGAGCGAGATACTAGATCAAGATAATGGGCGTGTCTCCACTGCTAAGTTTCCAGCGGTCAAACTCAATCACGATCTTTATCCGCGCGATGAGTATTGGGTTAACCAATAGTTTTAAGAGCTTTCTTTAATTTCTCTTTTTATTTTTGTTTCTTGAGATAAAGCTGGAGCATGGTCTTGAGGATGGTTCTTTGTTGACTCCATCTCAGGTCTCTACCAGAGAGGGCTCTTTCCATCACCATGCCTGACATAAAGACGCCGATGAAATCACAGATGTCTTCGTCGTTTATAAACAGTCTTTGCTTGAAAATCTCAAGCAGGGCGGGCGAGCAGAAGGTATCTCGCATCTTTGTCAAGAGCACTTCGTCGCCTGACCTGTATACATCTATTTGTATAAGGGTCCACTTCATAAAGTATTCTTCGTTCTCTTGCATCCAGTCGAGCAAGAGGTCGAGCCCTTGTTCAAAGTTCTTAGACTGAGCAGCGAACTCTAAGAAATTGGTGGCCTTACTGTTCAAGAAATGGTCGAGCAGAGCCTCAAATATAGCTTGCTTGCTTTCAAAGTAGTGATAAATGGTGCCGGTTGAGACCCCAATTGCCTTAGATAGATCGCGCATGGTGAGGGCGCTATAGCCTTTTTCAGCCATGGCGTCAAAGCTCTTGGTCAAGAGCTCGCGGCGATATTCTTCGTGGTCGACAATCTTTGGCATCAAATCTAATGTAACAGATGGCTGGACTTTTTCACACAACGGTTTTATAATAAACGAGTGTTCGATAACAAACATTCGATATAGTTCCATCTATAAGAACGCCGCCAAAGTTTTCCTCCCAACCAAACCATGACTAAACATCCAGGTGACCAATGTTAGAAACACAAGAAAAAGAGAAAACGACCTGCTCAGTTGAGCGCTTCATAGGCTTCGGTAAACCTGAATCTAAACCAGAATCTAAAAGGGTTTTCTTGAAGAATAAGAGGCTCTGGCTGGGTCTGGCCTTTGGCTCGGCTCTAGCATTGGTCATCGGGATGGGTAGTTTTGTAGCTGGTCAGGGAAAGAGCGAAAAGCCCGTCAAAAGGGCAATTACGGTTGAAACTGCCCGTGTCGACAAGCATTCGCTGGCCCGAGAGATTAAGGCCACCGGCACGGTAATGGCCCGAGACCCCCTAGAAATCGGCTCTCAGGCCAGCGGACTGAAAATCGATCTTCTCTTGGCTGAAGAAGGCGACTGGGTGGAAAAGGGTCAGATTTTAGCCCGGCTCAATACCGATATCTTGAATGCCCAGCTTAAGGAAGAGCAGGCAATTTTAGATAATGCCGCCGCCAGCTACCAAAAGTCTCTGCAGCCTAACCGGCAAGAAGAGATAAACATGCAGCGAGCTTCGCTCGACTCTACCGCCGCCGATATTGCCCAGAAAGAAGCAGCCATAGCCAGAGCTTCGGCTGAATACAACAATGCACTTTCTATCTCTGAGAGGTATTCGTCTCTCTACAGGGAAGGCGGTGCTACTGCCCAGGAAGCTGAGCAAAAACGGACCGATGTGCAGTCTTATAAGGCTGCTCTGGAAACCGCCAAGGAAGGCTTGCGGCAGGCGAAGCTAAACCGAGAAAGAGAAAGGCTGAGACTAGATGAAATGCAAACCGGTGGTCGGCGCGAAGACATTAGCATTGCTGCAAGCACAGTGGCTCAGCACCGGGCTCGCATCGAGCAGCTGCAAGCCCAGATAGCCCAAGCTATAGTGAGGGCGCCCGCTGCCGGTCTCATTGTAGAGAGAAGCGCTCATCTTGGCGAAATTTATAACGGCGGCATAATTTATAAGATGATTCGCGACGGCGAACTGGAATTGCAGGCTAAACTGCCCCAGCAAGATTTAGACCAAATCAGACTAGGACAGGAAGTGCTGGTGAGCGATGGCAAACGCACATTGACCGGTAAGGTCTGGTTGCTTGCCCCCAGTGTCGATTCGACTTCGCGACTTGGCAAAATTAGAATTGCCTTGCCCACTGACAAAGACCTCAAAGCCGGTATGTTTGTCACCACCACAATTGCCACTGTCAGCCGCGATAGCCTGGCTGTGCCTGAGTCTGCCCTGGCTTATGAAAACGATAAAGCATCGGTCTTGGTGATCGAAAACGGTATCGCCCACAAAAGACGCGTGAATACTGGCTTGCGCCATGATCGCTATGTAGAAATTTTAGACGGCTTGCAAGCCGGCGAAACAATAGTGAAAGAAGGAACGGTCTTTGTTGCCGACGGCGACTTGGTTAGAAGCGCCACACTCTAAACACCAAAACTAGGTAATCAAAATGTTCAATATATCTGCCTGGACAATCAGACAGCCTATACCCTCAATTTTGCTTTTCATCATGCTCACAATCGCTGGCTTGGTTTGTTTCACCCAAATAGAGATGGATGAATTGCCGAACATCGATATGCCCACAGTCAGTATAAGTATTGCTCAAAGCGGTGCTGCACCATCTGAATTAGAAGTGCAGGTGACCCGCAAAGTTGAAGACGCACTTTCAGGCTTATCCAACATCAAGCATATAACTTCCAACATTTCTGAAGGCTCTTCCACCACTACGGTCGAGTTTGAGCTGGGCACCAATACCGACCGCGCCGTCAACGATGTGCGCGACCGAGTCAATCGCATCAGGGCATCTTTGCCTGCCGAAATCACCGAACCAGTAATTCAAAGACTTGATTTTGCCGGTGAGGCTTTTGCCACCTATACAGTGTCGTCAGATAGCATGAGTGATACCGAGCTTAGCTGGCTTATCGATAACGATATCAGCCGGGTGCTTTTGTCGGTGCCTGGGGTGGGGCAGGTGCAGCGATCTGGTGGTGTTGCCCGCGAAGTAAGAATCAATCTAGACCCGGCCAAACTTGAGGCAGTTGGTCTTACAGCCGAAAGTGTCAATAACCAGGTGCGCTTTCGCAATATCAATATGCCGGGTGGCAGAGGACGCTTGGCTGGTGCTGAGCAGACCATCAGAACGGTGGGCAGTGCACATGACATAGACGAATTGCGCAATCTCAAAATAGCCCTGCGCAACGGTGAGTTCGCTCCCCTTTCCAGCCTCGGTACGGTGGAAGATTCTCATGCCGAAGCCAGACAAATGGCTTATTTGGATGGTAAGCCGGTTGTTGCCTTTTCACTGAAGCGTAGTACCGGCAGAGGTATGGCCCAGGTGGCCAAAATGGTCGACCGCAAACTAGATGAGCTGAAAGCTACTTTGCCGCCCTCTGTAAAGATAGAGAAAGTACGCACCAGTGCAGTCTATGTGCAAGAGTCTTTTGACGCCACAATCGAATCGTTGGTATTGGGGGCGGTGCTGGCTGTGGTGATTATCTGGGTCTTTCTCAAAGACTGGCGCTCTGCCGGTATTTCGGCTCTGGCCATGCCTCTCAGCATGATACCTACTTTCATTTTTATAAAGCTCTTGGGCTATACCCTAAACGACATGTCACTTTTAGGTCTAGCTTTGGTTATTGGTATCTTGGTCGACGACGCCATTGTCGAAGTAGAAAATATCGTCAGACACATTCATATGGGTAAGACACCCTATCAGGCAGCCCTTGATGCCGCCGACGAAATTGGTCTAGCGGTTGTCGCTACAACTTTTTCGATTATCGCTGTGTTTGTGCCCTTGGCGCTTATCTCGGGCATACCCGGGCAGTTCTTTCGGCAGTTCGGCTTTACAGTCGCCATAGCCGTATTTATGTCCTTGGTAGTGGCGCGTCTTATGACCCCGATGATGGCTGCCTTTTGGCTAAAGAACCCGCCGGCTGAAAGTGGTCGTTCCAAACTGGTCGAACTCTATGATATCTCTCTTGATTGGGCACTCAAGCATCGTAAAACCACTTTGGCTGCCGCTTTTGGTTTCTTTCTCTTGAGTTTGGGCTTGACCGCCCTCATACCAATGAATTTAATTGGCTCGGTTGATCGCGGCGAGACTATTTTGTCGGTAGAATTGCCGCCGGGTAAAGATATCGAAGGCACAGCCGCCACAGTGCTAAAGATTAGTCAGCTGGTGCAGTCCAATAAAAATGTCGCACGTGTGTTTTCGGCCGTCGGCACACCCGGAGAGGCTTCTTCTATAGGCAGCGGCGGCGAGAGCGGCAAGGTCAATAAAGCCAATCTCTATATCAGTCTCAAACATCGCGGCGAAAGAAAAGATTCGCAGCAAGTGGTGGAACAGCAAATCAGAGAAGCGCTGCAGAGTGTGCCTTCTATTCGCACTAAGTTTGTCAACACCAGTGGTCCGGGCGGTCGAGTAGATTTTTGTCTGGTCGGCTCTAACCCGGCAGAGCTTGATGCCACCGCCCAAGAGCTAGCCAGACAGATGCGAGACATAAAGGGTCTGGCCGACGTGCAAAGTAATGCATCTTTGCAGGCGCCCCAGCTTGTCATAAAACCAAACCGTGAGTTGGCGGCAGAACACGGAGTGACCGTGCAGTCTATAGCCCGCACCGCCCTGGTTGCCACCATAGGTGATGCTGATATCGCCCTTGGTCGCTTTGATCTGCCCGACCGTCAAATTTATGTGCGTGTACAGATTGACCCGCTCTTTAAGAAAGATCTGGAATGGATTCGTAATCTCAAAGTCAGTTCGATAAATGGCGCTCTCATACCCCTTTCAGCCCTGGCATCGATCGATGTCACCAGCGGACCATCTGAGATTACCCGCTATGACAAGCAAAGACAGGTACTGATCAGTGCTCAGCTTGTAGACAAAATGCCTCTGGGTGAGGCTATATCAGCCATACGCGCCCTGCCTGCCTTTAAGAATAAAGCGGCTTCGGTGGTGGAGTCGCCATCGGGAGACGTAGAGCTGCAGCAAGATGTCTTCAAGGGCTTCGCCGTAGCCATTGTGGCTGCTGTTTTGCTTATGTACTGCGTTCTGGTTTTACTCTTCAACGATTTTGTGCATCCCTTCACCATTATGACTTCGCTGCCACTTTCTATTGGCGGAGCCATTGCCGCGCTCATGATTTCTGGGCAGCCTTTGGGGCTCTATGCCCTGATTGGCATAGTGATGCTTATGGGGCTGGTGGCTAAGAATGCCATTTTGTTGGTCGAATATTGCTTGATGTCGATGCATCAGGGTATGAGTGTCGACCAGGCAATTCGCACCGCCGGTGATGCACGTATGCGGCCTATTTTGATGACCACCCTGGCTATGGTGGCCGGTATGGTGCCCATTGCCATGGGCATCGGTGCCGGTTCGGAAGTACGTTCGCCTATGGCAGTGGCTGTGATTGGCGGTCTGGCCACATCGTCGCTTTTGACCCTAATTGTGGTGCCGGTTATCTTCACTATTTTCAACGAATGGAAAGAAAAGCTTAGCGTAGCTGCCGGGCGGCAAGAGAAAAGCAAGCAGAGTCTAGTGGAGAAAGTTAGTCTTAATCTCTTGCTTGTCGGAGTGCTTGCACTATCTGCTGCCCTCCAGCCGGCTTTTGCCCAAGACCTAGGTTTAAATAGCCCTGCTAAGGGTGATCAAGATGTCGAAACCCTTTTGGAATCTGAGTATCGCAAAGCAGAAGAGATATCGGATACTCTTTTGCAGCCTCTACCTGAAACCGCTCAAGAAGGCATCAGTATCAAATATCCCGATGCTACTTTTCTCTTGCCTATCGGTCAACAAAAACTGCCGCCCATTAAATTGGAAGCTAGTTATAACCGCGGTATCACCCTGGCCGAAGCCTTGCAGCAAGCTTTGAGCAATAACTTGCCCATAAAAATTTCGAACGATAACTACAAAACAAGAAGAGCTCTCTTTGCTGGTTCTCTTGGTGGCTTCCTACCCGACTTGAGCATGACCTATCGCTATCAGAATGTTTATCAGGGCGGCGACAAACTGTTCAATTTGCGCACCGGCAATACATCGCTTACCTGGGCTTATTTTCAGGGCGGCAAAGTGGTAAGCACGGCGCTCAACACTTATTACAATATGAAAGCCTCTCGCAACGACTATAGCAAGCAGGTCAACGACGTACTTTTAGATGTGTACCGTAAGTATAACGAGGTGCTCTACAATCAAGCGCTTTTGCAAGTGCGCATCAAGTCGCTTGAAACATCGAGGGCAAATCTCAAGCTAACCAAACAGCAGTTTAGAGCCGGTACAGGTACTAAATTTGCCGTCATGCAGTCTGAATCGCAGTTGGCATCTGATGCTCAAAACTTGGTCAACCAGCAAGTCGCCACCCGTAAAGCCGCCATTGCTCTAGCTGTGGTTTTGAATAGCGACATCATGGACAACCTTTTGCCAAAAGAAGAAACCTTGGGCAAGACTTTTCTTATTGATCCCGCCGCTAAACCAGTCGAGCTTGTGGCGAGAGCGCGCAGCCTCAGACCCGAGCTGAAAGCTCTAGAAGCCCAACGCCGAGCAGCCAAGGCCGCCATCGCTCAAGCGGGTAGCGCCCTTTTGCCCACCGCCCAGCTTTTTGTCTCACCCAGCAATACCAGGCTCTCGGGCGCTAGCAGTCTGGCCGGTCTGTCGTCTGGGCTGACAGGCGGCGCCGCTTCTTCTGCTGGTGTCAATTTATCTACCACCGGCACAGGTACAAGCAGTGTCAATGTTGGTGGTGTTTTAGGCAGCAGTGTCACTCTCGGCACATCGGTAACCTGGAATCTTTCTGGACTAGGCGTAAGTGATATGGCCAATATGGAAGCCAATAGAATTATTGCCAGACGTATTCAAAATGAATACAACCAAGAACTGCTCAAGATAACTCAGGAAGTGCATAACTCTTTTCTTGATATGCAAACTGCCGAAGAACAGATAAATATCACCGAGGTTAATGTCAATGCTTCAAGAGAAGGGCTGAGACTAGCATCGAAAAGACTATCTTTAGGTAACGGCACCAATTTAGAGCTTATCGAGGCACAGCGCTCTTATGTCAATGCTCTGGCAGCACAGATTAGAGCCTTTGTCGAATTTCGCAACGCCCAGGCTCAAGTTTTGCGCGACACCGGGACTATATCAATAGCTGCCTTAACCGGTGCAAGTGCCAACAAATTGCAGTAAAGTCCAAGAAGATCGGCAGTTGTCTTGTCTATTATTTATGGTAAAGTACTGAACAAAGAAGAGCACTGAGAAAAGAACTAAAGAAAGACACCGGACAGCCTCTGCAGCTATCCGGTGCTAGTTATTTGAGCCGCTTTATGGCTTTATCTGATCAGGCTCTAGGTCAGAGTTTCATAGATAATAGCTATCCTAGTTTATTCCATTCTATTGGCTATTTCTTGTCGCCGTGAAACTGTTCGCTTTCGGTTGAGCCGCTCAAAGCCGTGGTTGACGACTCTCCGCCTGTTATGCTGAGCAGCAGTTTGTCGAACCAGCCGGCGCCGACTTCGGCTTGGTGTCTAACAGCCGAGTAACCTTGGTCGGCAAGGGCAAACTCTTCTTCTTGCAGCCGTACATAGGCGGGCATTCCTTCCGCTGCGTACTCTGTGCTGAGTTTGTAGGCGCTCAGGTTGACCGCATGCCAGCCGGCTAGAGTGATGAATTGAAATTTGTAGCCCATTTTGCCAAGTTCATTATTGAAGCGGGCGATTGTGGCATCGTCCAGGTTCTTCTTCCAGTTGAAGGACGGCGAACAGTTGTAAGCCAAGAGCTTGCCCGGATATTTTGCATGTATCGCTTCGGCGAAGCGGCGGGCTTCTTCTAGGTCGGGACGCGATGACTCAAACCAGACCAGGTCGGCATAAGGTGCATAAGCCAGACCGCGGGCAATCACTGCATCGAGACCGCCCTTGACGCGGTAAAAGCCCTCGCTGGTGCGTTCTGCGCCGGGCACGATGAACGGTCTGTCTCTCTCGTCGATGTCTGAGGTGAGAAGGGTGGCGTCGAGGGCGTCGGTGCGGGCAACCAGCAAGGTAGGCACATTCATGATATCGGCTGCCATACGCGCCGCTGCCAAAGTGCGAATAAACTGCGAGGTCGGCACCAGTACCTTGCCACCCATATGACCGCATTTCTTTTCGGCAGCCAGTTGGTCTTCAAAGTGCACCGCCGCGGCGCCGGCTTCGATCATCTGTTTCATTAGTTCGAAAGCCTGAAGTGGACCACCGAAACCGGCTTCGGCATCGGCGACAATGGGCAAATAGCAATCGGTCGAACCCTGACCAGTCAGGTTTAAGATTTGGTCGTGGCGCATAAGGGCGCTATTAAGGCGGCGCACCAGTGCTGGTGCACTATTGGAAGGATAGAGGCTCTGGTCGGGGAAAGTTTGTCCGGCAAGATTAGCATCAGCTGCCACTTGCCAGCCGCTCAGATAAATAGCTTGCAGACCGGCTTTAGCCATCTGCACCGCTTGAGCGCCGGTCATAGCCCCGAGGGCAATTACTTGGGGCAGGCTCTGCATGCGTTGCCAGAGCAGTTCGCAACCATGGCGGGCCAGGTTGCAGTCAGGCAAAATAGAAGGACGCAGCTTTATTACATCTTGGGCGCTATAGGGACGTGTGACGCCTTGCCAGCGCTCCTGCACTTTCCAGGCGGCTTCAAGCAAGGCTGCCTCTGAGATGATGTCTTCCTGACCTTGTGATTCTTGCTGTTTTTCTTTCTCGGTGTTCATAATGTTTTGACTCTTGATATTGTTGGTTTCGTTGTCGAGCAAGTAAGCATAGGCTTCTGTGGTGATGAATTCGACAAAGCCCTGACGCAGCACCACTTTCTCTAAGATGGAGCGGGCTTGCTCTAGATAGTGTGCTTGCTCTTTTAGTCTTTGGTTTTGCAATAGACGATTGAATTCTTCTCTGAGATATTTGCGAAAGAGCTTACGGTTGAATCTCTCGCCGCTCGTCATCAAAGCTGAGTGCTTTAGCCATTGCCAGAGTTGTGCTCTAGAGATTTCGGCGGTGGCGGCATCTTCCATAAGGTTGTGAATAGCCACGGCACCGCGCCCTGCCAACCAAGCACTTAGATAAAGAAGGCTCACTTCGATATTGAGACGAGCACCGCTTTCGCTCACTTTTAGTGAGACTTTGTCCATATAGCAGAGTTCCTCCGGCTTTACCCTTTCGGTGTCCGGCAAGACTCGCTCTTTCTGATTGCTGCGCTCGCCCAGTACTTGGCTGAATTCTTGCCTGGCGATGGCTATTAAGTCGGGATGCGCCACCCAGGTGCCGTCAAAACCTTGGTTTGCTTCACGTCTTTTGTCTTGCGCCACTTGCTTGAAAGCCAAGTCATTGACTGCGGCATCGTGGCGGTTAGGTATAAAGGCCGACATGCCGCCGATGGCGTGAACACCATGACGGTGCGCTATATCGACCAGCCGGCGGCAATAGGCCTGCATGAAAGAGACTTCCATAGAAAGTTCACTGCGGTCAGGTAAGACCTTTGAAGGGTGCTGCCTAAACCTTTTGATCAGGCTAAAGATATAATCCCAGCGTCCGGCATTGAGCCCAGCGGCATGGTCTTTCAGTTCAAAGAGAATAGCTTCCATTTCATAAGAGGCCACGATTGTTTCAATCAGTACAGTGGCTCTAATTGTGCCGCGCTCGATAGCAAGCAGGTCTTGCGCCAAGTTGAAGACATCGTTCCAGACTCTGGCTTCGAGGTGGGTTTCAAGCTTGGGCAAATAGAAATAAGGACGGCTGCCTCGGCTGATTAGCTCTTTGGCGTTGTGAAAGAAGAAAAGGCCAAAATCAAAGAGTGAAGCAGAAATAGGCTTGCCGTCAATTAATATATGGGCTTCGTCTAGATGCCAGCCGCGTGGACGTACCATCAGCACTGTTTTTGCATCGGCTTTGAGAGAATAGCTTTTGCCCTCTTTTTCTGTGAAGTTGAGACGGCGGCGCACGGCGTTATAAAGATTGGCTTGACCACTGAGCATATTGGCAAAGCTTGGCGAACTGCTGTCTTCAAAGTCGGCCATAAAGACATCGGCCGAGCTGTTGAGAGCATTGATAATGGTTTTAGCGTCTACCGGTCCGGTAATCTCGACCTGGCGCTTTTCAATCTCGGCAGGGCAAGGCGCAGCTTTCCAGTCTTCCTGACCGATAGCCAGGCTAGAACAAGCAAAGTAAAGAGCCTTGCGATTATCTATATAGCGCTGTTTTCGGCTTCTATCGAGCAAGCATTGCTGTCTGCGGCTTTCGAAAGAGTCTGAGAGAGTGACGAGAAAGTTGATAGCTTCATCGGTAAGAATATGAGCAAATTGACTTTCAAGATTGAGAACGGCTGGAGCTGGAAACTTGATTTCTACGCGATCGGCTTTCATTTGTGTAGCTCTCTGTTTTGGTTGTGGTTGAATCGCTTGCGCAAGGCAAGGCGAAATCGTCGAACCCTTTGGTTCGACTTGATGGACATCTGCAGGAAAGTGCCGGTCTTATTAGATTTGGAAAAGTTTGTATAGAAAAAACGAATAGACGATTTTTTCTAGCAGATTGTCTTGTCTATTTTCATCAGATTCAAACAAGCAGAAAGAGTAATAGTTCTTTTCGGCAGCTTGAAGATTTTGTTGGCTGCAAGAGTCTCGCAGATGTCCTTGGTTAGCGGTCTTTTCGGCAATTAATCTCTCTAGACACTTTCGCCATATTTCCGACATAACGCCGGGTTAACTTGACAACGTGAACCGACCGGAGAACCCACCCATGGTAAGAGTGCACCATATGGAAAGTCCATTGGACTTTCAAAAATGCAATGATGAGAACAAACAATATAGAGAGGAACAATCGAACCTAAGTTTACTAGAGCTGATGCGTGACAATTCAAAAAATATGTCACCCAGCCTGTCTCAAGGACTAGACAAGTTAATCACCCAAGAGAGAAATCGACTGACCGAAGACAAATTCGACGAACTATTACTAGACCTGGAAAGAGCAGACCGAGCAACCGATAGAGGCAGCCACCATATAGCCAGGCAGTGGATGCAAGAAGCCAGAGAAGACTTGAGAGACCTGAGACGCAATCTGTTACCCGAACTTTCTTTTAGTACCGATGATGACCAAGATAAGCACCGAGAGTCTGAAGAAGACGAAGAGACTGTTTGCGTCAGCCGTGAGCGCCGCTATCGTGATGGCAGGACTGAGAGCGAAACCCATTGCATCGATAATCACGGAAGAAGATTCGGTGGCGGCGGTGGCAGTGGTCCCGCACCTGCCGAGAGTTCTGGCGCCGGTGGTGATAGCGGTGCCGCTTCTTGCGGCACAGGCGATGGCGCTGGTGCTAGTTGCGGCGACGGCTCTAGTGGTGGCTCCGGTGGTGGCGACGGTGGCGGCGGTGGCTGCGGAGATGGTGGCTGTGGCGGCGACGGTGGCTCCGGGGAGTATTATGGCGTTGGCGGCCCCTCAGATAATTATTCTGACTCTATATATGAAACCACCGATAACACAAGCGTTTCAGACAGTTCACAACCAGATCGCAGCAAACCAACAAGAGGTACAGTAGAGCAAGTATTGCAACAAAACAATAGAAATGCCAATCAAGTATTTCCTGGTGAGAACACCGATCATTTCGGCTGGTTTGGAGGAAAAGCCGGAGCTGGTGTAGACAAACCGACAGTGCCTGATGATAAATACAACTATATGATGGCCTGGAATATGGTTTATCCCGAGAAGGGCAAAGAAGCCGACCCTAATGCACGTGTGGAAATGACTAATTTTCGCAGCTTTGCTCATACCACAGACGGCAGATGGGTTGAATTGCAAAACCAGAACCAGAGCGGCATCGGAGGCGGTTTATCATATGCCGACTTTAGAGATATGTATGCAGTCTTTGACAGACCAATCACAAATGAAAACGGCATAGCTAGTTTTCAGTCTCCGCCCGAAGGCTATAACTTTCAGCCATGGATTGGCAGCCGTGGAGACTTTTCCAATCTGAACATAGACGGCATCTTTATTTCAGGTTCGGTGCGGGCCGACCGTCCTAATTCTAACTTGGTCATTGACCAGGGAGCTGACTGGTATGCCCATGGCAGCGGCACAGCAGTTGGTCTGGAGAACTCTGATGGAATCGGCACCAGCAATTGGATGCGCCTGTCTGAAAATTGGCAGCCGCTCTTTTACACCACGGTCAGCGAAGAGGAGCTGCGCCGCAATCCACCGCCCGGCATAGGCTAATAGCCGGAAGCTGGAAAAAGCTCAATCGAGAGGGAGAGGAAAGAGCCCCATATGGGGCTCTTTCTTTATCTGTCTTCTTTCTGATTTAGCCGAGATTTTCCGCTTCCCACTTCTGAATATCGGCAATTACTTGTGCTTTCAAGCCCTTTTCATCGCGGCCTAGCCTTTTATAGAGAGTCTGCATGGCCGGCAGATCTTTCATATATTTGGCGCCCCATTTTGCCAGTTCTAAAAGAATGGGCAGCAGATCTTTGCCTTTGGCGGTCAAGTAATAGAGTTTACGACTGCGATTGTCGGGATGAACCTTCTCGTCGATTATGCCGGCAGCATAGAGCTTTTTGAGACGGTCTGAAAGAATGTTGGTGGCAATCGCTTCAGGGCTGGCCAGAAACTCTTTGTATTCATGCTTATTGAAAAAGAAAAGGTCGCGCACCACAAGCAAGGTCCATTTGTCGCCAAAAAGGTCGAGTGCGTTGCTAAAGACGCACTGTGAACGCTGTTGCACTGTTTTTTGCATAGACATGTGTGAATTTTAGCAGAAAATTGGGACTGCTTGCAAAATGCAAGTGGTTGGGTTAAGCTAAATACTTGCAAAATGCAAGTGGTTTTCTTGAAGCCTATTTGCTATCTAATAAAGACAGTCCATAAAGGCAGTGACAAGCTATGCAGCAAGAACCAAAACTAGATCGCCCCGGGGCTGGTTTGCCTTTCTATGAATGGGCTTTGGTTAATTTCATCATCTTCCCGCTGCGTATGCAGAAAACGTCTAAGGCATCGGCTCTTAGAGATTTTCAGCAAGAGAGCAACGAAATCTTAGAGGCTGTAAGCGCTTTGTCGGTTGAAGATTTGGGCGAACGCCGTTTGATCAAAAGGCTGCCCGGTCTGGAGGATAGCTCGCGCTTTTGGTCTTGCGCAATGACTTTGGATCATCTGATTATTGTGGGCAAGAGAATGCAAACTGTGCTGACAACTCTCTCAAGCGGCTCAAATGAGCTGCCTGCTGCCTCAATAGAGGCTGTTAAACCATCGGTGCAGGTAGAGGCGTCCACTATCATCGACGAGTTCAAGCAAATGAGCAAAGACTTTGTCGAAAAAGTAGAGCGGCTCGATTTAGCCGCCCATCCGAACGTCAAATTCAAGCATCCCTGGTTTGGTGATATGAATGCTTTGCAGTGGCTGGCTTTTGCAGCGCCGCACCAACAGATTCACCGTCGACAGATCAAAGAGATAATCAAACGCCTTTAGTAAGTGAGGGGCGAATAAAGTGGTAAAGGTGCCGATGGACTCACCGGGCTTGAATGTGCCAAATAATTCTCCAATTTACGCCAATCTGTTTTTTTCGTTTTGTCAAAACTCCAACCCACAGTTAGCAAACTGAATTGCAGCGAAGCCACAAACTAACATCTATATGTTCTGCTATTTAGGTGAGCAAGATATGGAGGGAGAAAAAATGCAAAGCCAGAGAGAAAGGGACTTCTGGGCAGTCACTTGGGGATTATTGATTGCGTGCTCGATAGCTATGCAACAAATTTACGCCAGGACTCATGAGTATGGGGTTGAGCAGCCAATTGGTTTGCGTGGCACTGCAGATTGGCTCTATCGACACCCTGAGGCGCTTTTCGGGCAGCATTTCAGTTATCCAAGTGTTCCAGTTGACCGCTAAAGATAAAGCAAGACGAATGTGCCTTGCCTGAATAGATGGCGATGTTTGGCGAATTAAGTGCTAAAGGTGCCGATGGACTCACCGGGCTTGAATGTGCCAAAGTCGGGTAAGAGGGCATGCGTAACCGGTTTTCTGGAGACCGCAAACTCGATGCTAAGTTTGCCGATGCGTGACGTATTCCTCCCATTGAAAAACTTTCTTCCTGTTCGTATTAAAGAATTCAGGGGGATGATCAATGCAAGCAATCTATCTACGTTCTGTTAGAGTTCTGCAGATCTCAGTAGCAGCTTTAGCTGTTTTTGCCTTAGCTTTAGTTGTTCACTTGAATAATTACAATGTGCGTTTGAGCAACAATGTAGATAATCCTTTAGATTCACAAATTGCCAATTTCCTCAGCAATACAGAAAGAGCGGCTGGAAGAAAGATTGGTGCAATAGTCCTTCATGAAGCACACCCTTTGGTGCTTGCAGCGCTCGGTTTGCCAAAGCATACAGAGCCATTTGAAGCCGAGAGTATTATTCAAGAAAGACTAAACCAAGCTAAATCAAAAGGACTATCCCCAACTGACGAAGCAAAAATGGTCCTCAATGCAAACTCGCTATCTACTCACAGCTTGAATCAGCGAATTAAGCCGCTCGATCTTTTTATGCATCTTCAAAGCCTTAATGATCCACGCCATGGAAGCAGTTGCTATCTGGATGAATGGGTAAGCCCGTTTAGATACTTAGATAGATAGGCTCTGAACGGGTCCTCCTCCCCCTCGATGGAAATAATCTCTGAAAAGCTCTGCAGGCTAAGACTTGGGTGGGCTTGTCTCTGTCTCCTCAGAGTTTGAATCCTCTGTGACCCCAGCTAATTCAAGCTTTTCGGACTCTTTCAGAAGGGCATCGAACGAGTCTGGCGGCTTCCCGTTTTCTAGGCCCTTGGTGAACAGCGCATATGGGTCGTTTTTATCGCCCGCCTTCCGTTGGGTTTTGTCGTCGCTTACCCAGGCGTAGACAATGACTTTCTTCTCGCCCCTGCTCAGATAGCGGAAAAACAACCGAAAGCGACCGAACTTGGCGCGCTTCCAATGCTTGTGGTTCTTTCCCAGCGTATTGCCCTGATTCCAGCGCTCGTGTCCGGGATCGGCGGGGATTTCTTCGCATATCAACTTGGTTATTTTCGCGAGCAGCTTGACGGTAGGATGTTCGCGATATGTATCCGGCTGCTGTGCTTGCAGGCGTTCTGCCGTCGCTAGCAGCTTGTCGAACTTTGACTTGAATAACGGGTGCTGAAAGAGGTCAAAGCCGTTTACTTTCATGGATTATTCGAAGTCGGCGTCAGAAAAAAGGACACCTTCAGTAACTGCTTTGGCGCGAGCAATCGTTGCGGCGTCCAATGGAGTGATTGCCTTATGGTTCTCTGCCATGTCTCTTTCCAGGAATGCCAAGAAGGCGCTAACGACCGGATCTTCTTCCAGTGCTGCATTGGTCTTGTCCAGGAGCGAAATCAAGATCGTGCCAGGTCCGATAATGTCGGCGCGGACCTCTGCTTGTTGTTTGAACTCGGGGTTCTGCCTGAACAACTCCTTATCCAGGCGAATTGCTTCGGATGAACCAGTCGTTGTGATTTTGCCTTTGTAGTTCATTTGCATCGTCTCCACGACCGTTAAGCATTCTATACGTATTATTGTACGTATAGAATGTTTTGTCAATTTCGCGAGTGTTTTTTGTGGCAGAGGTGTCCGTGCTTAGTCGTTAACGACGCGCCACAAACAACCGCACCGAGGAGGGCACGGAAGCTTTGCGGAGCGACCGTACAGGCAAGGCAGGGGCTTTCGCTTACTTTATATCAAGCGGTACGCTTTTGCAGAGCGGGTTCTTAGACTCTTCCACAAGTTCGCTTAGAGTAGAGGCGGCAAAGGCTGCCTCTAGATGCCCTGTGGCTTCTGAGAGCCTTTTATGCAATGGGCAGAGATTGATACCATGACTTTTTATGCCCAGTGGGCAGCTAGTCAGTTTTTCAATTGGGTCGACGGCATTTACCACATCTAAAATTGAAATAGCTGCGGGGTCTCTAGACAAAACAAAACCACCACCCACCCCTCTTTGCGAGCGAACGAGTTTGCCTTTTGCCAGCTGATTCATTATTTTGCTCAAGTAGCCGGGCGGCACCATGGTAACTTCAGCAATTTCAGTGCCGGTTGCAGCCGACCCTGCAGTTTTCATTGCCAAATAAACCATAGCCCTGAGAGCGTACTCTGCAGTTTGCGAAATCATAGGACACCTGAATAACCAACAAAAATACCTTTATATTCAGATTACCATGCTATGGGCGTTTGCGCTATTGACAAAAAAGTGACATGTGCTATTGTGGATATAAAGGTCCAGTTATCTTCAATCTCTAATCAAAGGAGAAAAGTCATGAAATTCATTTGCACATTGTGTAACTACATACACGAAGAAAACATTGCAGGCGACAGTCCAAACGCTCTGCCAAAAGATATTTATGCTTATGCCAACCTGCCCGAAGACTGGCAATGCCCGGGCTGCGGCAATCGTCCTGAGTTTTATCAAAGCTGTTCTTGCGTAAGCCTCGCCGAAATTGAAGGCGAAAAAGCAAAACAAGAAGCTGCCTGAAAACTCAGCTGAAAATTCAGAAAATTCAGAAAATTCAGAAAGGAAGTGATCTTATGAACGCTTTAGAAGAAGCGACAATAGGTGCTTTGGTCGCTCAAAAGCCTGCTCGTGCCGCGCTATTTGACAAACTGTCTATCGACTTTTGTTGCGGCGGCAAAGCAACTCTGTCAGAGGCCTGCCTAAAGGCTGGCCTGGCAGTAGAAGAGGTGGGCCGAATGTTGGAAGAGTTTGATCGATGTGATAGTGCTCTAACTGCGGCAGAAGAGCCGGACTGGCTTAAGGCAAGCTTGACAGATTTGGCCGATCATATCGTCAAAACACACCATGCTTATCTCAATCAAGAATTGCCCAGACTAGCCGCTCTTGTGGCAAAAGTAGCAGCTGTGCACGGTCAGAAAGATGCCAGGCTTTTAGAGTTGAAGAATGTCTTTGAAGCTCTCAAAAGCGAGCTTGAGACCCATACAGGTAAGGAAGAGAAAATTCTATTTCCTTATATTCGCTCTCTAGATAGTCGTTCTTTTGATGCTGCTCCACACAAGAGGCAGCCTGTCTTTGGCACGGTACTCAACCCTGTTAAATGCATGGAGAACGAGCACGAAGATGCCGGTCAAGCTCTGCTGAAAATGCGAGAGCTTACCGACCAATATCGAGCGCCTCAAGGCGCTTGCAACAGCTGGCTAGCCCTGTTGGATGGTCTAGAAAAGCTCGACAAAGATTTGCGTATACACATTCATAAAGAGAATTCCATTCTCTTTCCTCGGGCAATTGCCTCTGAACTGAGCGGAAAATAGAAAATGCAATACAAAAAACTCTGGATAGCTCTAATCACCGTCATCATCGCCTCTTTTGCCGTTCTCGGTTATTGTGGCTATGAAATATATATGCAAGCACCACCCGTGCCTGAGAGGGTGGTGGCGGGCAATAAGGTGCTCTTTACCTCTCAAGATATTAAAGACGGTCAAAATGTTTGGCAGTCGATTGGCGGGCAAGAGCTTGGCAGCATCTGGGGTCATGGTGCCTACATCGCACCTGATTGGTCGGCAGATTTTCTGCACCGTCAGCTGGTCTATATGCTTGATCAATGGGCAAATCAAGAGTTTGGTACAACCTTTGCCAAGCTAGACCTTGAGAAACAGGCGGCTCTAAAGGCGCGTCTGAAAGAGCAGATGCGCAAAAATACTTACAATCAGGCGAGCCGCGATTTGGTTCTGACCGCCGCTCAAGCTGAAGCAGTAGAAGCTACAGGTAAGCATTATTCCGCTCTCTTTAGGGGCGAAGAAAGCCAGAAAAAGCTGAGAGAAGCATACGCTATGCAACCGCAGGCGGTGCGCAATGATGAAAATATGCATAAGCTGCTCGCTTTTTTCTTTTGGGCTTCCTGGGCTTGTGCCACTAATCGCCCTGGCGAGAATGTCACCTATACTCATAATTGGCCAGCCGAAGCTTTGATCGATAACGCGCCTACCGGTACAATCGTTGTCTGGTCGGTCTTTAGTGTGGTCTTTCTGCTTGCCGGTATCGGCACTCTAGCTTGGTACTTTGCCAAAGAAAGAAGCAATGAAACAGCCGAGCACGAGATTCCAGGACAAGACCCGCTTTTGGCCCTCAAACCGACACCTTCTATGGTGGCCACTATAAAATATTTCTGGGTGGCCGGTGCACTTTTTCTAGCCCAAGTTGGTTTGGGTGCGGTCACCGCGCACTATGGCGTAGAAGGCTCAGGCTTTTATGGTTTACCCCTAGCTGATTGGCTGCCCTATGCCGTGACACGCACCTGGCACACCCAGCTGGGAATATTTTGGATCGCTACCGCCTGGCTTGCCACCGGTCTCTTTGTTGCTCCTGCCGTCTCTGGCGTAGAGCCAAAGTTTCAGAAACTCGGTGTCAATTTTCTCTTTAGCTGCCTGGTGCTGATTGTTGTCGGTTCAATGTTTGGACAGTGGTTGGGTGTACAGCAAAAACTAGGTCTGACAGCCAATTTCTGGTTTGGTCACCAAGGCTATGAATACGTCGATCTTGGCAGATTTTGGCAGATATTTCTTTTGGTTGGCTTGTTTCTCTGGCTCAGCTTAATGGCGAGAGCGCTTTGGCCGGCTTTCAAGAATCCCCAAGAGAACCGCAGTCTGCTTATGCTTTTCTTGTTGTCTTCGCTGGCAATTGCTGGCTTTTATGGCGCCGGCTTGATGTATGGTCAGCATACTAATTTAGCGATTGCCGAGTATTGGCGCTGGTGGGTGGTGCATCTTTGGGTGGAGGGCTTCTTCGAAGTTTTCGCCACCGTCGTCATTGCCTTTTTGTTCACTCGTATGGGGCTTTTAGCAACCCGCACAGCCACTGCCAGTGTGCTATTCTCTACCGCAATTTTTCTGGCTGGTGGAATCATCGGCACCATGCACCATCTCTATTTTTCAGGAACGCCGACGCCTGTATTGGCTTTGGGGGCGACTTTCAGCGCCTTAGAGGTAGTGCCGCTCACCCTTATCGGTTTCGAGGGCTATGGCAATCTCACCCTAAGCAAGGCTAGACCATGGGTGGCAAGCTATAAGTGGCCGATTTATTTCTTTGTGGCGGTGGCATTTTGGAACTTTGTCGGGGCTGGACTGTTCGGCTTCCTAATTAATGCTCCAATTGCGCTTTATTATATGCAAGGCTTGAACACAACGCCGGTACACGGGCATACTGCTCTGTTTGGTGTGTACGGAATGCTCGCCATCGGCTTGATGCTATTTTGCCTCAAAGGGCTTGGCACTAAGTACATGTGGAAAGAGCAGAGCTTGAGTTTTGCCTTTTGGTCTATCAATATCGGTTTGTCTCTGATGGTTGTTCTCAGTCTTTTGCCCGTTGGTCTTTGGCAGACCTGGGCAAGTGTCGAGCACGGTTTGTGGTATGCCCGTTCAGCTGAGTTTATGCAAACAGATTTGATGAATTGGCTTAGATGGGCTCGCGTCTTGGGCGACGTTGTCTTTGCTTTAGGGGCGGTAGCTCTAGGCTGGTTCGTGCTCGGGCTCAAGACCGGCTGGTCGATATCGCAAGAACTTGACGAGAATATTGAAAGAGAAAGAAAGGCAGTGCAGCTGTAGGGAGGCCGAGTAGCTAGTTGAGTTTGGCAATAATGCACTCAATTAGTGAGCTCTTGTGCTCGGAAAGTTTAGACAAGATATCAGCCGTACAGATTATGCTTGCAACACACAGCAAAGCAATGGGAAGTCCTACAGCGGCGCTAAAGAAACGGGCAGTAAGGGGTGATACTTGCCTAAGAGTCTGGACTATATCTGCTCTTGCAAATTGTCGGCATCTAGAGTTTGACATTTGCAGGCAAAATCAAGCAATTACTTTTCATTCTATTGTATTTGCTTGAGCAATCTATGACTATAGAGAAAGACGAGATACTCAGGCAAGGCTAGTGAGCAGCGGTTCAAAGTTAGAAAAAATCGGTGGCAGTCTGATCTGGTGTATTCCGCCATTTTGGTTCTTCATAACTATTGCTTGGTTTCAGTTCTTCAGAACGCCAACTTCTCAGTTAGATATCGGTTTGAGGTTGGCGTGGCTAACTAGCCCGTTAATTCTGGCGGTTATATTGTTCGCCAGGTTTAAGGCTTGGCGCAAACCCATAATCTTTAGCTGCCTTACATATTTTTTGCTCTTTTGCTGCCTGGGAATGACAAAAGGTGCAATTAATGCAGCCCTTTCAGAGTTTCTGCATTATTAAGAAGAGGCTCTGCTCTGCTTTTGGCTGTCTTTTGAGCTATAATCAAAAGTCCAGAGCATAATTGGTAGGTGTAAGTCGGTCATTTTGTCGAATAAGCTTCTTTTTGAGGTGAAAATTGCTGTTTCGAGTTGCCTTGGTGTTGCTTTTGCTTTTGAGTGCGCCTTTGCAGCCAGCTTTGGCCAACCAGCCTGTTCTTAAGTCGCAGACTAGTGCCGCATCGCAGAAGATTTATGATGTTGCTAAGGCGTCTGTCGGAAAAGAAATGTGGAAAGGCTTTGGCTTAGCCAATGGCACTCTTGGCTGTGCCGCGGCGGTAAGTAATGTACTGCGGCAGGCTGGTGTAAGCTCGGTGCGAAGCCCATTGGTGACCGCAATGCGAAGTCAGCTGCTTAGCCACTCTAGTGGATGCAGTGAGCGTATTATTCGAAATGGCGAGGGCGAAGAGATTGATGATTCTCTTCTGCTGAAAGACTGTCAGCCTGGAGACATTCTGCTGGCATTCAGAGACCCGCCAAGTAAGATAAATGCAGGGACTAGTGCCCATTGCGGCATTATGGGACGTGGTACGCAAGTTTACACGAACAATTGGATGGATGGCATTTGGACCGAAGTAGAGATTCATCAGATGTTCGATGCTTACCCGTATGTGCGTCTGATTAGGCTGGGAGGCAATGGAAAGCTGATGCAGGGGGGTAAGACTGTTAACTCTAAGAGGACTCAACAAGCTGATAAGGTATTGAAGAACAAAGCCGGACGGTGAAAATATGGCAGAGCAAGGTGGAATGCTGACTAGCGAGAGATTGAAGAGGTGAATTTGCAAATCTTTTTTGTCGCTTTATTTTGGATGATCTGGTCTTCACTTGTCGCTCCTGAAATAGGAATGGCTCATACTATCTTGAGACCTGAAGAAGTTGAGCTAGCGAGGCTTTTGGGGAATTCGTTTAGTCAAAGCTTAGATGTATCTGTTGAGCAAAATAGAAAGTATAGGGCAATTTTGCAAGCTAGACTAAATACTGGCTCTGGTCGTTTTGAGGACGTGAAGCTGTTTTTGCCCAGTGGTAACGCGCAAGTAGACTTGGACTTGCTGGATGCAGTGCTTTCTATGGATAAGGTTTCTGTGCCAAGTATTTTGAGGGGAAACGACTTTATTGATTTTGAGTTTATGATTGGAGGCAGCGCCAGCGGCGAGATTAGCGAAATTGCAAAGCGTTATCATAGAGAGTTTGTGCCACAAGCTGGTAGCTCTGCTTTTCACGCGATTCCATTGTCAGTCTTACAAAAATATCCGACACTTTTCACATATCTGGAATTAACATCACCAGCTCATTTCAGAAGTATTGCCAATAAAAAGATCAGGACCGAAGAAATAGCAAAATTGCGCGAACCGTGGTTGCGGTTTTTCGACTCTCATCCTTCGGCAAGTAAGCAACAGATTTTAGAACTTGAAAAAGAGCTCGATTTACGATTTGCTTTGCTCAAGCATTGATTGATCGAATCTATCAACCGGTCTTTGTGGCACAGCTTCAGCATTGTCATTTCAAACCTATCTCCAGAAATTCGCCGTGAGTGTATGTCTTTGTCCGTCAACCCAGTCTTTCTGGAAGCCTCTAGCCGTTAGCATAGTCGATGCTAAAGCTGTTTGTCGTCGATCAAGATCAAGCGTTTCGGCTGCGATGAGAAAAACTGCGGCTTCGATCCGGAGGATTTCAGCTACGGCTCAAGCGTTTCCGTTTAGTGCCATCTCTTCTTTCTCAGGGCTCAGCCCGGCGCCGAGTGCAACTGCATCTCTTGCTTTGTCCCATTCATTGACTGCTCTAATGGTATCGTCTAGCGGTCGCCACCTCAGCCCTGCTTGAGCCGCTTTCTCTGTAGAAACCATCATCATTGCTTGCAAGTCTGAGTTTTCCTGCAGCCAGAGCGGCATTTCCATCCATGGCTGTATGCCTGCCTTTTCCAGGCTTTCTTCGTTGACCCATTTTAGCTTCGGCTTCGCCGCGTTATCGTAAACGGTATTAGTGACGGTATCGAGAAAATCGCCCATGGTTAGTTTTTCGCCTGGTCCCACTGCATTGTAGATGCCGGTTTTATTGTTGTCTGCAAGATGCAATATGAATGCAGCAAGATCTCGTACATCGATAAACTGCACCACTCTCTCTCGGCTGCCCGGCGCTAGTATTGTCCCGCCCTGTCTCACTCTTCTTATCCAGTAGGTAAAGCGGTCGGTGGGGTCATGGGGTCCTACGATTAGCCCTGGTCTGACTATAAGTGCTTTGTCTTGGTCTACAAGGTTGGTAAGGAAGCTTTCGCAGAGAGCCTTTTTTGTTGCGTAGTTAGGTTCTTCCGGCTGAATTGGTTGTTCTACAAGATCTGACTTCTCGTTTATCGCGACGCCACTCTTTGTTTGATAAACAGAAATAGTCGAGACGAAGATGTATCTCTCTGTTTTTTTCTTTAGAACTTCCACTGAAAGTGAAACGTCTTCCGCCTCATAACCACAGGTGTCGATAATGCAGTCATAATGCCCTTCCAGCTTCTTTAGGTCGTGCCTGTTCTTTCTGTCGCCGATAATTTCTTTGACAGTGCTATGTTTAAACAGAGTGGGATTTGTCAGCCCTCGGTGAAAAATAGTGACGATATGGCTGTTGAGAAGTGCTGCATCAACAAGGTGTCTGCCTAGAAATTTTGTGCCGCCAAGTATGAGGATGTTCATTGAGGAAGTGACAGATTAGTTCGACTTTACGATTTTACCTCTTAAATGGTTATTCATATAGGTCGTCTTTGTATACTAGTGCGAGCTTTTGTGGCGAAAAGAGGCGATTCTATTTGAGGGAGATGTAGCGTGGGCTGGGAAGCAGAGACGAACAAAGATGGCAAAATAACTCACTATCGCAATACTGAAACGGGGGAGATAGCTTCACCCTCTGAGTATGAGCGACTTGATCGAGTGAAGGATAAATCTGATTCGTTGCAAGAGTCGACGCAAACAAGAGAAGCAGTGCAAGTGCAAAATCAAGCTCGGGTGGTCTATACAGACCAAAAGAGTAAGGGGTTTATTGATGCTACTTCTGCCATAGTGTCCATGCCGACTCTGAGCATGATCTCGGTTATTGCGATGATAGTCTTCATCAGAGTAAAGAATAGTTTGGCAAAGAAATGAATAGACATAATTGATATGAGAAATTCTCAAGCTGATGAACTTGGGACAGGTCAGGGTCAGTAAAAGCAATAGAACCCCTGATCACAAAGTGAACAGAGGTTCCATAGTTCTTCAATCGCTGTTCCTAAATCGCTTGCGGCTTTACGCCACTTTCGACTCTTTCTCCTGCGCTTCTTCCTTTTGCAAGATGCGGCTTGCTTCCATTATTGATTTGTAGATTTCGCGCACTTTTTTGGCTATTTGCGGCATTGAACAATGTTTGACGACCATATCGAGAACATCTTGTTCGCGTTTGACGTCGCGAATGGGCAGCTTCAATTCGGCTTTCAGTTCACCGACTTCCATAGCTAAGAGCAAACGCTTTTCGAGAAGTGTGGCGATGGTGGCGTCCAGTCTGTCTACTTCGTGGCGAATCGAATGCAGCTCTGAAGCCATGGCGTCGCGCAGGCTCAGTGATACGACCGCATCTCTTTTGGCGGCAGTGTTGGCTGCGACAGGCATTTTTCTGCCTACTGCTTCGGCGATGGGCACCAAGCTTTCGACAATTTCCAGCATGTGCTCAAGTGAAATAGCTTGTCTGGCGTCTGAAACCGATTTTTCCGGTTCGGGATGGCATTCGATCATGAGACCGTCGGCGCCGCAGGCGATTGCCGCACGAGCTAGATCTGCCACCATTTCACGCTTGCCGCAGGCATGGGAAGGGTCGACTATGATGGGCAGATGGGTCATCTGTCTAAGAGCTACTACGCCGCCAAGATCGAGAACATTTCGGGTGGCTGTGTCGTAACTTCTGATGCCGCGTTCGCACAAGATTACTTTGTTGTTGCCGCCGGCCATGATGTATTCGGCGGCCATGAGGAATTCATCTAGGGTGGCCGATAGACCGCGCTTGAGAATGACTGGTTTGTCTAGTTTGCCGATATGTTTGAGCAGCTCGAAGTTTTGCATGTTGCGGCTGCCTATTTGCAGAACGTCAGCTGTGTGAACGGCTATGTCGGCGTGTTTTTCAGACATGACTTCGGTGATCACCGGCATATTGTAGGTCTTTGATATTTCGCCCAAAATTGCCAGCCCTTCTTCGCCCATGCCCTGGAAGGCGTATGGTGAGGTGCGCGGTTTGTAGACGCCGCCTCTGATGGCGTTTATGCCTTTATTATTGAGTGCTTTGGCGACTGTGTGCATTTGTTCAGACGATTCTACCGAGCAGGGTCCGCCTACAATCAATAGGGTTTTGCCGCCGCAGGTAACGCCTTCCGAGATTTTTACTTCGCTTCTTTGATTGGTCTCGGTAAGCTGAGCTTTCATCTGTTCATTAGTTTGTGCCTGAGCCATTTTTTCTTTCCTTATAGTTTCGTTCAAATATTTTTTGTTCAAATAAAAAGACCGCTGCATTTACTGCAAGCGGTCCGCCTCGGGAATTCAGCAACGTGAATCAATTCACCCCGGGCGAACCTCTGTAAACCAAAAATAAAAGCCGTAGTAGCGCATTTATCTATCCAATATGTTGTGCGGATTTGTAGTGCAAAAAATTTCTTTGTGAGGAGCAAGTTCATACACGATATTGGCAACGGCAAAATACGTCAACACATTTTGAACTTGCGTAAACAAGTATCTACGCCTCTTTTGCTGACCGACCGGACGGTTAACTTGGTTTATCTATATAGGCAATGAGCAGAACTCGTTCTCATTTTTTAGAGAATTCAATTACCGCGAGCAGGCATTTAATCCAAAACTACGTATTTACCCCACTGGGTTGCCCAGTAATTGTCACGTTGCAAACACACAATTGAGTCATAGCCAACCGCAATTTTCTTTTACGAGTCATCTATATGAATAAACAAACCGAGTCGATGAGCTGGACCGAAGCCAATGTGGTCAATCCTCTCTCAAACGTCGCCAGTGATGCCTATAATGCGCTTTTTGTGAACACATTTGGTAGTGTCGCCAACAAAGCTTCCCAGGCAATTGCCGATAAAGATGTGGTGAAGCGTGCCGAGCATGCTGCTGTAGGAAAGAGTGAAGGCTTCAGCAAAGAAACCGTCACCCAAGCGGCTGTATCGGGCGTGGGCTTAGCCCTCGTTTATGTGGCATCTGGTCGTGCTGCTTCTGGGCTTATTCGTTCGGCAATGAGTATCACCGGTGCCGAGGCTAAGGTTGCCGCTGTAGCCGGAGCCGAGAACGCTGCTAAGTTTTCGCGCACTGTTATGAGCGACAAAACCGGTCAGATTAGCGGTGCTGTCGCTTATGACGGCTTGCGAGATGTGCGAAGTGGTGAAACCCGTATGGGTAACATGGCTGGTTCACTCACCGCATTTGGTATCTATGAAAAGTTCAATCCCAAATTGGCTAATCTCAATTTTGGTGCCAAACTAGCTGGTTATGGCGTCTTGGGTGCTGGTGGCTCGGCTTCGGCTAAGCTAGTGTCTGACGGTGTCAGTGGGCATCTCTCTAGTGCGCAAGACATCGGCAACAGCATGCTGACCGGTGCTGCTCTCAATATGGCTTTGCCTGGTTTTCAAAGAGCGGCTGGTTTAGGGCTAAGTAAGTTGAACGACCGCATCGGCAGGGGTAATCCGGTTGAGCGCGATTTGCAGTTAAACGGTCTTGCCGGTAAGTCTGAAACTCTCGATGACCTGGCCGGTAAGGTGGCTTCGCTGCGGGTAAAAACCGGGCAAGAGACCACCAGTTTGCGCGGCAAAGAAGTGCATCTGCAAGGCAGCGGCAATGCTGCCGATCGTGCCCATGAGTTTGCCCATGAATGGTATTTGAAAAGCAGAAGAGGCGAGTTTGATAAAGTGGCGCAGACTTTGCGCAGCGGCGACGAAGTCAAAGCTTTTATGGAATATCGTCAGTTGAGACTGGGCGGTGAGACCTATGCACATCGTATGGAAGCACAGGTTGCTAAAGAAGTCGGCGACCCGAGAAAAGTCGAACTGAGCATGGAGCGTATTGCCGGCACTAAGACACCGGCCGGTGTCACATATGACGAGCAGTGGCGCCGCGACTTTGAGAGATTTAAGTCTACCGACGGCAAAGTGATTACAGAAGTTGATTTTCACACCGTGCCTAGCATTGCCGGGGTTGAGAGTATGCGTGAGCTAGCCTTGCGTGATCCTAAGGCTATGAAACAGGTGATGCGTGAAGAGTATTATCCTGGTCTCAAGAAAGCTTTTCCTGATAAGTCTGAGTATGAAAAGCTGAGCACATATTATGGCTATCTGACCGACCGCAACGGCACCTGGGATGCTGTTGCCTTGAGAGGCAGCGACGGCAAAGTGATCGGCGGCATTCAGTCGCAGGTGATTCCAGTCGATGGCAAAGTAATCAAAAACGCCGTCTGGGGCGAGCATATTTGGCTGGCACCGGAAGCTCGCAGTTTCCCCAATTTTCGTGGATTGATGACTGTTGCTGCCGAGAGATTTAGAGCCACCGGTTCGCAGGTTGCCTTTATGGAGTTCAACGACCGAGCCAAGATGTCTCTGCAAGAGATGATTCAAGACGCCAAAGGTGGTTTGAGCACTGAGGCTAGAGAAGTAATTTGGGGACGTTTCGCCAATAAGGGTCTCAATATTGCCCACTTCAAAGACGGTAAGATTGCTCCTTATGCCCAGCCTGGAATGGATGGACAGGCGCCGGTCAACTATTTGACTTTGGCTATGATATCGTTGCGCGACGGCAAAAATTTAGCCGGCACAAAATTGCCTACCGAAGATTATTTGAAGCTATTGCGCAATGCCCACGGCACCCTGGTAGACGTGCACACCGACCCGACAGTGCTTGCTTACACCAAAGAGTTGCAAGATCGCATCGCCCGCGGTGACAAGACTATGACTTTCGCTAGGCTGTCCGACACTACTGTGGGCAGAATTGTCGGCCGTCAGTTTTAAATGCAGGCTTATCGTCCCTTTTGGGCATCCAGATAAGGTTTCATAACTGTGGCATAGGCATTTTCAGCTGCGGTTTTGCCGCCGCCCTCTTTGAACTTATCAAAAGAGGTGTTGCCATTTTCCCTAATGGTCACTTTATCGGTGCCGCTGTATTTCATCATTTGTCGGTCGGTACCGCCCTGCAGGGTGAGCTCGGCGTGCATGGTCGCACCTTTTTCTGTGGGATGCGGATACTCGCGAGAGACTATGAGGGAAGGTGACCTATCGCCTTGATAAACACCCATTGATCTGTAGTCTAAGTTTATGCCGTACTTGTCGAGTTCTTTGTTGAGTCTGTGAAAAGTTTCGTCGGCAACTTTAACCTGTGAGCTCTTGTGAAAGGCTTCTGGGTTGGTTTTGTCGTTGGCGCGTGGAGCAATACGATTAAAGAAGTCGCCTAAAGCCTCTAGGTTGCCGGTTTTTACAGCTGTCTCAAGCTGGCGAACATTGCTGTTTACCTGGTCGTTCTCTTGGGGCGTCAGTTTTGGTCGCATTGCTTCCAACTTTTGAGCCTGTGTTTCACAAGGCACTTTGTTTAGATCGGCGGGAGCGCCCAAGCCGATGGCATCCCAAAATTTGTCGACCAGATTTTGTTCTGAATCTTTCTTTGCTTCAGCCTGTTCAATATGCTGTTGCGAGCCGCAGATTGGTTTGTCAGCCATAAGAGTCTCCAGTGCCTTGCGGCATAGATATACAGATAGACCATTGCTATATACCCGCTTCCGCTGAGCAAGAATCTCATGACAACCGGGTGCTGCCTTTGGTTCTTTGGGTAAATTTGGCGGGTATTGCTCAAGCTGGTTGCAATCAGCTCAAAAGCTTAAATAGCAAGGGTTTTGCGCTGTTGTCAGGGGTTGGTGGTTGCATGTTGGCCGGGCTTCGCTAGATCTGTACGTGATCTCATGACTAGTTATAAAGCAAGACTAATTAGAAGCTCATTGAACACTAATAATAGAAAGCCATAGTATTCAGCCCGCATCTCAATACCGTTTTCTTTTTTTATTTCAAGCTACTCAAGCAATTTCAAGACCAGTGACCAAGCCCGTCTGGAACCTTCGTTTGGAAGGTTCTGAGGCTCAAACCATGGTTGAGGTAACCCCTATGACTAAGTCTGCATCGAAGCGAGCTTCGAGCGAGAAGCTCAGTCTCAAAAGTTTCTATAGATACAGAGTGGTAAAGCGCAGTCTGACGATGCCCGATGGGTTGAAGTTGGCTGCCACATTGTGGATGCCCTGCGCCAAGCGGCGCGGCGAGACTTTCCCGGTGCTGCTCGAGTATCTTCCCTACCGCAAGGATGACACCTTTTATGTCGGTGACTATCCCTGCTTCAGTTATCTGGCACAGCTTGGTTTTATCTCGGTAAAGGTCGACATTCGGGGCACCGGTGCGTCGGAAGGCGCTTATCCGGACCGTGAATATTCCGATATCGAGATGCAAGACGGCGAAGAAGTGATTCGCCAGCTTGCTGCTCTGCCGCAGTCGAATGGCAATGTCGGCATGTTTGGTGTTTCTTGGAGTGGCTTCAACAGCTTGCAGATGGCCATGCGCCGTCCGCCGGCTTTGAAAGCTATTCACGCGGTGCACGCTTCTGATGACCTATTTCACGACGACGTGCATTACATCGACGGCAACCTGCATCTCGACCCCTATCACCTCTTCATCAATCACGAGCTGGGATTGCCCCGCACGCCCGGCTACGAGCTTGATGCTTCCTACTTCCGGCAGCGCTTCGACAAAGAGCCCTGGATTTTCACCTATCTGAGCAATCAGCGCGATGGAGAGTTTTGGCGGCGCAAGAGTCTGCGGGAAGACTATAGTCGCATCAACATTCCGGTCTACCTTATGGGTGGGCTGTTGGACGGCTATCGCACCGCTACCGTAAGGATGTTCCAGAAGCTCAAGGGTGATGTGCGCTGTGACATCGGTCCCTGGAATCATTCTTGCCCGGACGATGGTACACCCGGCCCGAACTGGGAATGGCTGGACCGCATGGCTGCTTGGTTTAGGCGCTATCTGCTGCCGGGCAGTGCCGAAAGCTTGGCCTGGTCGAAAGCCAAAAAGCGCAAAGAGTTCATGGTCTTTGTGCGCGAGGGGCATGCCGCCGACAAAGATATCGAGACTGTGCCCGGCTATTTCCATGGCTTCGATTATCCGCTCAAGGGTACTCGGCGCAAGAAGTATCAGTTGACGCCGGCGCTTGGTCCTGCAGTGCAGTCGCTCTCTTACAAAGCTTTCGGCGGTACTGCTGCCGGCACTTGGTGGGGCGATACGACCGGCGATATGGCTCGCGACGATGCCGAAAGCCTGATTTGGGAAAGCGCACCGCTCAAACGCGCCAACCAAATTGTCGGCTTTCCCGCTGTCAAGCTTAAGGTGAGCGCCAGCTCGCCGACGGCTAAGTGGACGGTGCGGCTGGAAGATGTGGCGCCGGACGGCACTGTGGCTCTTGTCACCGGTCGGCTTTTCAATCCGGCTTTCTTGAAAGAGCGGCTCAACCCTGCCTTGCCGGCTGCCGACCAGTGGTACGAACTGAACGGCGACTTGCATTTCACCACATGGACTTTCAAGCCGGGGCACAAGATTCGCCTGGCGGTCTCAAACGCTCAGCTGATCATGTGCTGGCCAAGCCCAGACCGCATGGTGGGTCGAGTTGATTTCGGCGCTTCCCTGCTTTCACTGCCGGTGGTGCCCGCCAAAAGCCGGGAGCAAGAGGTGAAAGACTTGCCTGCGGTCAAGTCAAAGCGCGGTGCGCCTTTCAGCGAAGGTCTCTGGTATCCGCAAGGCAAGCCGGAAAGCGAAGTGAAGCAGCGGCGTCGTCCCCTCGACCAGCGCAGCAGCGAACGCAGTCATACCATCGTTTCCAGGCAGGCATTCCGCATCAAAGAGCGCAAGTTTTTCATCGAGAATTCGAACTCGTGGGCGGCTTGCAACGAAAAGCCCTGGGCAGCGCGCTATACCGGGCGAGCCACCACCAGCATGGTGAGCCAGGGGCGTCATGTGCAACATCGCACCATCATCAGGGTGGTGTCGGACAAGACCAAGCTGAATGTCTCGGTGACGCGGTATCTTTCGGTAAACGGAAGAACCCTGCGCAAGAGGCATTTCAAGCAAGTGATCAACAGGCAGTTCAATTAACTGCTAGACTTTCAGCAAAGAAAGCAGGAAACAACATGGTCAAGAAAATCAGAAAAACAAAGCCTGTGACCCGGCAGGAAGGCGAACTCTACCCCGAGATCGAGCCCTTCTGCACCGGCTATCTGGATGTGGAAGGCGGTCACTCTATCTATTTCGAAGAGTCGGGCAACCCCAAAGGCAAGCCGGTGGTCTTTCTGCACGGCGGGCCGGGCGGCGGCACCGCGCCTTCCTATCGCCGTTTCTTCAATCCCGATCTCTATCGCATCATCCTCTTCGACCAGCGTGGTTGCGGCAAAAGCAAGCCTTTCGCTTCGCTCGAGAACAACACCACCTGGGATCTCGTCTCTGATATCGAGGCTCTGCGTGAGCATTTCGGCATCGAAAAATGGATGGTCTTCGGTGGATCTTGGGGCAGCACTCTCGCTCTCACCTATGCCGAGGCGCATCCTGAGCGGGTGACCGAACTGGTTCTGCGCGGCATCTTTATGGGGCGCAAGAAAGAGCTTGCTTGGTTCTATCAGGAAGGGGCAAGCTATGTCTTTCCCGAGTTCTGGCAGGACTATCTCAAGCCCATTCCAGTGCGCGAGCGGGGCAACCTGATCAAGGCTTATTACAAGCGTCTGACGAGCAAGAACGAGAAGGTGCGTCTGGAAGCCGCCAGAGCCTGGAGCATCTGGGAAGGTGCTACTTCCAAGCTCTTCGTCGACCACGATTTGATCGCTCGCAACGGCGGTGATGACTTCGCCACGGCTTTCGCCCGCATCGAATGTCATTATTTCGTCAACAACTGCTTCTTCGAGAGTGACTCGCAGTTGCTCGATGGGGTCGACTTTATCCGTCATATTCCCACCACCATCGTGCAGGGTCGCTATGACATGGTCTGCCCGGCCACATCGGCTTTCGAATTGGCTCAGGCTTTCCCCGAAGCCGAGTTCATCGTGGTGCCCGATGCTGGTCATTCGATGAATGAACCGGGCATTCGTCGCGCTTTGCTCAATGCCTGCGACAAGTACGCCGGGCTTTGAAAAAGTCCTAGACCTTAGTTGAAAGAGCGGCAGAAACAGTGGATCTTCCATTTGTTTCTGCCGTCTCTTTTTTTTGCCTTACTATTTATGGTAAAGAATAAACACTTTCGATTTGTCCTTTAGACTTTATCGCTTTGATTTAAGGGGCTTTGCCGTTTTCGATTTGAAAAGCCATGCGTTCTTTGACATCGTTTAGATGTTCGGTTAGCGGCAAAAGGTCTTTCTTGCCGCCTGTGAACGGTTCGCATTGAATGAGATGAAAACGCACCATGTCATCCCAGGCATCAAGGTTCTCAAGTGAGCGGTGGCGACCAAGCCAGCGAAACTTGTAGGCAATACCGACTGAATCGGCGCTCATATCGTCAATCAAGACAAAGCCGTCTGGTCGCTTTAGCTCTTGCCAATTGTCGGGTCCGTAGATGCCTTCGACGTATTGCAAGAGATTGAGCTTCTTGAGAACTTTAGACTGAAAGCGAGAGTGCCCGAGAGTGAGAATGGAAATATCGAATTTGTGCTCTTTCAAGGCTTGTAAGAAGGCTTCGGCGCTAGGTCTTGCCTCTGTCATCACAACTTTGCCCGGTAGGAAAAACTTGGGTCGCCGGTCGAAAAGAGCCGGGCTGAGCAAAAAAGCCAGGTCGGTATTGACGAGGGTGCGATCACAGTCGACAAAGACTCGAAAGTGCATTACTACTTACAACCTCTTGCCTGGGGGGTCTTGGGGGATTTGATTTGGTTATACCCCGGTTGGGGGTCATATGGTTGCGCTAGAACCAATTGCTTTCAAGAGCCTAATCATCTCTCAGGTCGGTTGAAGAGACGTACTTTACTGCAATAGGTTTCAGAGGATCTCTTATTTATTTCATTTTCTTTCAGGCAAATAAAAAAACCAGAAACGCCGTTCATTTCCTGCAGCTGCCCTTTCCACAACAACTCATAGGAGTTGAAAATCATGTCCCAGCCCGATTCCAATAATCTGACCGACAATACCGCATCTTGCACCGCCGCCGGTGCCAACTCGACTGCCGCTTCTGCGGTCGCGGCTCAGAGCGTCGAAGCCCCCAAGTGCAGCATCTGTTCCAGTCGTGCCGTTCTTGCCGACGCCCTGGCCGAGCTTGGCAAGGCTGTCGCCGAGGCTCATCACCTGGCTCGCCACTGGCGTACCGCCCATGAAAAGCGTGAAGCTTCCAACTTTGATGCCGAGGATCGCACTGCCGAAAGCCTGGCTCAGTTTGATGCCGACACCGCCGAGGAAGCCCGCTGGTTTGCCCTCTACGAAGCCGCACTGGTGCGTCTGACCGAGGCCAATCAGGCTGCTGCCGCTGCTCGCGAAGACTATCACGCCAACCTCAAGGCCTACACCGACACCCGCGTTGCCTCCTAAACAGCGGAGGCGCTTCTGCAGGGCTTTCGCCCTGTAAGTCTTTCACTATCTAGTCAGTTAGGAGTTATCTATGACTGCAAGCCCGCTCATTTTGGGGCTGTCTGCCTGGTTTGCCCTCGGCGCAGCCTTCTATTTCTTTCGCCTCTTCTCGCCTGCCTATTTGCGGCGAGTGAACGGCTATTTTGACGTGGAAAACGAGTTTTGGCATGGCGCCTGCTTGCTTGGTATGGTGGCCTGCCTGACGCCCTGGCTTTTGCCTCTGCCGGTACTTTTCTGGCAGGTTCTCTTTGCCGTGGGCGCCCTTTGGTACATGGTGCGAGCCTATACCTGGGGCAAGACTCGTCCGTTCAACAAGCGCTGGTATGACCTGGCTCATGCTGCCATGCTGGGCGGTATGTGGTGGATGTTCGCCATGCCCGTCGAGCATCTGCTCTTGACTGTCGTTTGGGCTGCCTACTGGACCTGGTTTGGCGGCTATTACGTCTACCGGGTCTATAACGACTTCAAGAAGCCTCATTGGCTTGGCTTTGGTCAAGACATTGCCCATCTGACCATGGCGGTGGTAATGGTCTTGATGACCATCTGGCCGCAGACCTTTATGCCTTATCACGATCATGGTAATCACCAGCATCTGCCTGGTGATATCTGTGGTCCTGGTGCGGTAGAGCCAGATGCCAAGCCGGGGCAGCAAGATCAAAATCAAGATCAGCACCAGCATCACCATCACTGATTGGTCAGTCGAAGGTAGCTGATTGAGAGGTCAAAATTCCGGAAGGGTCGCAAGGCTCTTCCGGATTTTTTTTTGGACTTCAAGTGCTTGCGCTAGCTTAGCTAGGCGGCTTGTGCCACCTAGATTTCACTATTACCAAAAGGAAATTTTTTTGCTAAAAGATGTCAGGCGCTGGCGTTTCTTTGCTAGTCGGGTGGGTGTCTGGTTGCAAAGTGAAACTCGCAAATGTATCTCGCTCTTAAGGTCTGAAGCGCCTTTGTACTCATAAGAGCTAGAAAAAAATGTCTTTCTTTGTCCCTTTTCTTTCTGAAGCCAAAACCCCGTCAAAGACTAAATCAACGACAAATTCAGCATATTCCGCACGACTTGGCTTCAGAGGGCAGGCAAGAAAGTAGATCAACCTGGGTTAAACCCAATTCGAAAGGATGGAACCATGAAATTCCCCTTCTCACGAGGCGGCAACGCCGATCGTCCCAATCAGTCCGGCAATCCGGAGAATCCCCGTTTTCCCATCTTTGCCTATGCAAAGTGGCTGCTCGTTCTCATTCCCGTCGCCTTCTTGGCCTGGAACTCATTCAAGGTTGTGCCGCGAGGCTATGTGGGCAGCAAGTCTACTTTCGGTGTTCTCGACCCGCAGCCGCTTATGCCCGGCTTCAACCTGATGAACCCGCTTTCTTCGGTGGAGTTGCACAACATCCTGGTGACGCCCCACAAAGCAACTGCTCGTTCCGGCTCGCACGACCTGCAGAAGGTGACCACTGTGGTGACGGTCTCCTACAACCTGGTCGACTCTCAGGTGCCGGTCTTCTACCGCGAGTATCTCAATATCGACAACTTCCGTGAGGCTGTGCTCGACCCGGCTATTCAGGAGTCGGTCAAGGCTGTCACCGCTCACTTCACCGCCACCGACCTGGTCAAGCGTCGCGATACCGTGCGCGATGAAATCGAGGCCGCCATTCGCGGACTGGTGCAGCAGGCTCTTGCTTCCAAGGGAGCCGCCGGCGCTGTGCAGGTCGGTCGTGTCACTCTGGACAATCTGGAGTTCACGCCGAAGTTTGCCGCTGCCATCGAAGCCAAGGTGAAAGCCGGTCAGGATGCCGAACGTGCTCGCAATGACGGCGCCAAGATGATCGCCGAAGCCGACGGTGAGGCCCAGTCGATTCGTGCCCGTGCCGAAGCCGAAGCCTACCAGACCGTCGAGCTGGCCAAGAAAGAGGCCGATGCCATTCGTCGTGAGGCTGCCGCTCTGCGCGACAACCCCGACCTGGTGGAGCTGACCGCCATCGGCAAGTGGAAGGGCAAGTTGCCGCGCTATAACGGCAATATGCCGATGCCCATGATCAACGACAAGCAGTAAGCGCAATCTGAAAAGAGAGGACAAGATCATGAATATCAAGAAAATCAGCCTGATTGGCGCTGCTGTCGTGGCCGTAATCGGCCTGGCCTTCCTCGGTCGCACCGTCACCTGGGTCAACCCTGGTTATGTCGGTGTGGTGACCCAGTTCGGTTCGGTGGAGCCCATCCCGATCAAGAGCGGCGATGGCCCGACCATCATCAATCCCACCAAGTCGGTTGTGCAGTTGCCGACCTCACAGCTCTATCACCACATCAAGGCTGCCGCCGCCACTGCCAAGGGTCAGTCGGCGCCCACCGAGATCACCGTCGCCTATTCGGTGAAAGATGACATGTGGCCGCGTGTCTATGCCACCATTGGTGGTGTGGGTGCCATCAACGCCGCCTACTTCGACAACAACGTCATGCAGGCGCTCAAGGCGGTCACCGGTAACTACCAGGCCGACGACCTGATTCAGAAGCGCTCGGAGGTGAAGGAGAAGGTGGTGGCCGAATTGCAGAAGGCCATCGACAATGCTCTGGCTGAAAAGGGTCTGCGCGGCGCCATCATTATCAACATGATCGCCATCACCGACTTCGACTTCTCGAAAGAGTTCAATGACTCTATCGACGCCAAGGTGGAAGCCGAGCAGAGGGCGCAGCAGGCTGAAAGCGAGGCCTTGCAGAAGGCGACCATCGCTCGCGCCCAGGGTGAGGTGCAGAAGAAGATCGCCGATGCCCGCGCCTATGAGACCGAAATGCTCTCGAAGGCGCGCGCCGAAGCCATGTCGCTCAAGGGCGCCGCTCTGAAAGAAGCCGGCGGTCTGCTCGACCTGCGCAAGGCAGAGAAGTGGGATGGTGAAGTGCCCGAGTACCACAAGGACGGTACCATTCCCTTCATCAATATCGATCCGCGTAAGGGCCGCTGAGCCTAAGCGCCTGCTTCGATACTGCTGAAGTCTAGGAAGGACGGTGGTAATTCCACCGTCCTTTCTTATTTCCCTGACACACTATAGAATGTCGTAAGACGCCTTGTGCAGCAGCTTGCAGCCGCGCTATTTTGATCTAAGGCAACGAAGAACTAAGCTTTGAGGCACTGCAGTTCACATGTTGTTTATCTAGTCTGCGGAAAATGCTTGTTATGGGCAATTTGATTTTTATCTTGCATTTAATCAGCACCTGGTTTATGACCGGTCTAATTTGGTTTGTGCAGATAGTGCATTATCCACTTTATGACCGGATAGGCAGCGAGCACTTTGTCGAATATGAAAGGGTGCATTGTTCGCTTACCACATTAGTGGTGGCGCCGGTCATGCTTACCGAGCTATTTACAGGGCTTGCTTTGTTTGCCGACAAGCCCAAATTTGCCGGCACCATCGAACTTGTCGCCAATATGGTGCTCTTGGGTCTGATTTGGCTTTCAACAATGTTTATTGCCGATCAGCTGCACGGACAACTTGGCGTGCAATTCAGCCCGCAGGTGCATCGCAGCCTGGTATTATGGAACTGGTTGCGGACAGTGGCCTGGACTATCAGGGGTTTATTGCTTGCCTATATTGTCGCTAGAGGTTTCAAATGAAATCAAAGCCAAGGCTTGGCTTTTCGCCTTTTTCTTTTTATCGGGCCCTCTGGCTGCCAGTTATCTTTTTCCAGACGCTGCTCAGGCTATCGAGGTAAAGAAAACCTTTGCCTTTTGCAAGCAAGGTTGTTCATTTAGGCAGCGCAGTGCCATGGTCGGGCATATGGAGCTTTTGGTAAGTCGGCAAGGATTGCGGTTAGACCTGAGCGATAAGGCGCTTTCGATAGTGATGCGCAAACCCGATTGGCAGGTGATCATGCTCAATCATAAGACCAAGAGTTATTTTCAGACTAGTTTGGCGGCCTGGCAACCGGCTTCTTCCATGAACGCTGTTTTTGTGCGTCCCGACGACCCAAGCGGCTTGTCTTACAAAAACTATAGTGTGGGTAAGTTGGATGAAATTCCAGTGTTCATCTATCAACTGAAGGGTGTCAATAACAGCGGCAAGAAAGATAAGTTCAGTCGCATTCAAATTAGGAGCGGTACTATTTGGATTTTGGACGACAGCAATCTGCCTGCTCAAGTTGGTGAAAAGCTCAATCGTTTTATTGGTGCTCCTCCTTTGCCTGGACCCACCATCAAATTTTCCATACTAAACAACAAAGGTCAGCACAATGAAGAGGTGCGTTTGATTGCCAGCCAATCTAAAGCTCTCAAAGAGACAATGTTGGCGGTACCGCCGGGCTATACCAAGGCGGCAAAGCAAGCCGATATTTTTAGAGATAAGTGCACTTCCGATGTTCTAGATGGTCTCTTTCATGAGTAGAAATAGCAAAGCAAAGAGGCGAAAAAAACTTGCTCTTTCGGTACTGTCTTTTGCTCTATTTTATTGCTTAGACTTAGGTTTTGACCAAGCTGTCTGCGGTCCAGTTTGTCGACTCTTTCCAGTCGCCCTGGCGCAGCCCGATAAACAAAACAGCAAACAAAATACTGAGAATAATTCTGAGAGGTACAGCTATCGCACTCAGGCAGTTCAAGCTGAAAGAGATAACGATTTTGATGCTCTAGAGAAGAGCAGCGGTGCCTTGATGCGGTTGACGGTTTCTACAAAGAAACAAGCTGAGTGCCCATACATAGAATATTCCATACTTCATATAAAGGCTTTGATTGGTCAAAGAAAGACGGCCGCGGCAGTGAAAGAGTATAGAGAGTTACTTGCGTTTTTGGCCCAACGTAAAGAGAGTTTTTTGGAAGCAGACTGCTTGGCTGTTGATCTTTTGTACCTGCAGGGCAAGAGCAAAGAGGCTTTGGCAGCCGCTTTAGGTCTTATCAAGCGAGTTGGCCCAAGCGATCTTTTGATTTACAACCTAAATGTTAGCAACCAGCAGCTTCGTCGCATCGAATTGAAGGCGGCCCTTGTCGACCTGGAATTGCAGCGGCGCAAAGAACGAATACAGATTTTGAATAGGTTAAGGGCAATCAAGCCCAGTAAGAGTATTTTGAAGGCTGATCAGTCTTTGCAATTGGTTTGTCATACTGGCTGTTTTCCGCGTTTTAAGTTGACACTGCAGGGCGAGAGAGTGGCTGGTGATAGCGGTGTTGTGCGTTATGTGATCACGCCCCCTCAATATGGCAAAGCCGTCTTGATTAATGATGATAGCCATAACTATTTGTCTATAGCTATCAAGGAACTATTGCTTGATCATTGCGGTTACTCTGAGCCGCATTTCGATTATTCTGCAGTGGCAAAGCTGGGGAGCGAAAAGTTCTGCGGTCTTAATGCCGATGTTTACAAGATTTCTATGGTGGGAGATTCTTCATATCAGATACTAAAAGTGGCGCGGGATGTGCAGTTGTCCGCACCGCTTAGTGAGGCTATATCAAAAATTTGTTTGATTTATCCAATTGGTGCTCTGCCCCTAGAGCTGAAATATTATCGTCAAGGCTCAACGCATGAAGTTTTGAGGGTTGAGAAAGCTGCTTTTGTGCCTGCAGGAACAACAGCAGCTGCTTTTGCTTTGCCAAAAACCTATAACAATGTACGAAATATGGGCGAGCTCATCTATGCCGAGGACGGGGCTTTGAAAGATTCTGATCTAGACTCTATGTTGAGCACCGGCTCTCAAAACAGTAAAGGCAAAATGAAAGCACGACCTTAGGTCCTGTGCTTTAGAGGCTATTTTTTCGATCTTAAAACATCGGAGTGACTTTGCCAGTGTAGCGATCAACGCTATACCAATTGAAGGTGGCGGTGTGATCCGGCAGAGATTCATAAACATGCACATTCCATTTGTTGCCGTCTTTTTCAACGTCGATGACAGGCTTGCTTTCGGCTGTTGCTCCCTGGCGAGGAAGGCTGAACTGGGCAAAGAACTCCTGTACTTCCTTGCGACTTTCCACAAGCTTGAGAGCTTGATTGGCTGTGAGTTTCTTCTTCCTTTTCTTCTTCTTCTTCTTGACCGGTGGTCTGCCCGTGCTTTTTGTCTTTATCTCTGTTTTCCCAGCTGTCTTTAAGTCTGTATTTCCGGCTGTCTTTAAGTCTGTCTTTTCGACTGTCTTTAAGTCTGTCTTTTCGACTGTCTTTAAGTCTGTCTTTATCTCTGTTTTTCCGGCTGTCTTTATCTCTGTCTTTTCGCTGGCATTTTCGCTCGACTGCGGAGCCGCATTTGCTAGACTGCCAGCACTTGCTGTAAATAGTATAGACGCCGCTGCCAAAAGCATTTTGCCGAGGCTGAATCGCTTAGCGATCATTTTATTTTCCTCACTGTTTCTTTGAACTTGACGGGCGGCGGCTCTTTCACTTTGTCTTCCAGCTTACTGATGTCATCGACGCGGGTATAGCCCTGCGGTGCTTGAAATGCTGCTGGTTGTGATTCGAGGCTAAGACTATTGGTGATCAGTAAATAGTGCAGTTCGCCCTTTAGATTGACGAACTTAAATTGAATAGGCAAATTTTCTGACTCTGGTACACCATAAAAGCGAGCGATTATTTTTGCTGCTTCCTTGGCTATTTTGCTTTGATTGACCACCAGTTCTGCCGATTGCGGAAAACGGGGCTCGGCTGATTCGCGGGCTAAATCTTTCTGTTGTTTCTTTTCAAAGTCGGGCTTGGTGCTATAGAGAATGCCCTTAATGCCGCGGCACTCGCATTCACCTTTTTTGACCAGAGGCAGTTTGTTCATGTTGTAGCCGCCGGTGGTGAGAAAGGCTTTCTTGCCTAGACCGGCATAGGTCTTTAGATTGCATTGATATTGGCGCCTGAACTTGTTGTTAAAGACCACTATGTCCCAGTTGGGAGCGCTGGCAAGCAGCCCGCCCAGACCTTTGCGATCGACGATTTTGACCGCTTCTTTACCGGCGGTATTGTCGATGAGTACATCGAAATCACCACTAATGGTGCTGGTTTGATAGATCTTAATGGTGCTTGCAGTATTGGTCTTTAGATTTGAGTTTAGGTTTGGATTTTGATTTTGATTTGACTCTGTTTTTGCTGTTTGTCCAGCGGGGCGTGTCTGTTGCTTGGCCGGCTGTGCAAAAACTGCTGGGCTGTATAGAAATTGCACCTGGCTCAAGATTGCGGCAAAATAGCCTAGCCGGGCAAGAGTGCTTAAGACCTGCCTTGGCGCTAAATCAAAAGAGAGTTGAGCTTTCAAACTAGGCATGCTTTGGGGTTCCCACCTTTATTGACTATCTTTATGGCTTTTCTTTAGTTTTGACAAAAGCACTTCCACTTGATGCGCGGTTTCTTCTTTGCTCTTGCTGTTATCGATTACTTGGTCGGCTCGCCGGGCTTTTTCTTCTTGCGGTAACTGGGCGCGCAGGCGCTTCTCTACTTCGCTATCGCTTAGACCGTCTCTTAGTTTCAATCTTTCGCGGATGATCTTTTCATCGGTATAGACCGACCAGATTTGGTCATACTCTTTTTCAAGGCGGGCTTCAAACAAAAGAGGCACAAGCACTGCCACTATTGGTAATGGCTTATTCTTGAGGTCGTTTTGTAGGTCTTGAATAAGTTTGCGGCAGCGCAAGATGACGTTTGGATGCACGATGGCTTCAAGCTTGGCCTTGAGCGCGCTATCGTTGAAGACTTGCATGCCCAAGGCTTTGCGGTCGACGCTAAAATGACTGAGATCGGCATTGCATAATGCTTTGGTCGGCGGTGTCTCTGATGAACCGTGGCTCTCTATTGCAGAAAACACGGCAGGACCAAAGGTCTCAAAGATAGCCGACTTTGTCTTGAGATCGTCTTGCAAGAGGCTATGCACGACCTTGTCTGTGTCGATGACCGGCACGCCCTGGGCTTCGAGAATCTTTCCCACCAGCGATTTGCCCGATGAGATAGTGCCGGTGATTCCTAATACAATGGTCTTGCTCATTACTTATTTCAATTAGATTGAGGTGGTTGTATCAGGGCTTTCCACTGTCTGTTTGAGCGACTCTAAGAGTCTTTGCATAAAGTCTAGGGTCAATACTTTGTTGCGCGGTTCTATTTGGGCTCTTACTTCACAAGCATTTGGGCTTTGGGCAACTATTCTTGGTTTGATAATGATGATCCCTTTTTCTTCGCCCAGGTTGAGCAAAACCTGCCCGCCGCCCGGAGAGGTTTCAATTTTGCTGTTTTCGATTTGGCAAAGCCGGTTTTGCAGAGGTTGTTTGACGGCTTCCGCAGGTCTCATAAGCAGAATAGTTGTTGCTTTGCTTGGGTCTAGGCTGCTTGCTTTTGCTAAGTTGGCGGCTTTTACTCGCCATGACTGGGGTGGCGGTGGATTTTGTCCGGCAATGGCGGGAAGCTTGACCGGGGGCGGCTCGGGCAAAGGCGGGCGATTAGGCGCTGGCACTATATTTAGTGCCGGAGCGGCCGGTGCTGTCGGGCTGACCAAACTATCGCCGACCGGTGTCACTGCTTGCTCTTTTTCTGTTTGCTCGCCATCTGTCGGCTCGGTACTACTTTGTTCTGCGCCTGTATCTGTCCTGTTTTCCGGCTTTCGTTCTTGCCCAATTTCTTGTCTTAGCCCATTGCTTGCGGCGGGCATAAATCGAGATTTGTTTTCGGGAGGCAAGAAAGCTTGTCCCTGCGCAGCAGTCTGCCCTATAACCAAGCTTGCCAGCAGGACCGCGGCTTTGGTGGTGATATTGAAAATGGTGGCGTTGCTTGTCATTTTTCTGGGGCGATAATTTTTTGCTGTGTTTGTCTTATTGTTGCGGGCATCGGCAATATTTGCCGTTTTTTGCCAAGCCGGCTATCGCTTAACTGGTTATTCTATATCAAACTTTCGCAATCAAACTTTTTGAATATAATGGAGATCTCTGGGCCGGTATGGTGAATGTCCGCAGTGGAGGTTTTTCTGACTTTTAAGTTTAGCTTTAGTGGCAATACAGGCTTGCCTGAGGGGTGGAGCTTGGGGCTTGGCCTGAGCTTCTTGCTCGCCATGACTTTACTGCTTGCCACGCTGCCTTTGGCGGCAAATGCCCAGCCCGCCCAGTTAAGCGACCAGAAGGTCAATAGCAAACAGAATATTCGCCAGTCCCAAAGTCGCCAAGAACAGTTGCAAACCTATCTCGATCGGCAGACCGCCCGCGAGAAAGAGCGCTACAAGAGTTATTACGAGTCGATGGCTCGCAATGAGCTTGAGGCGGCGCAAGCGAGGGTGAAGCAAATCAAGGACACGGCGACGACGCGCAACCAGCTTGAATGGAGCCGTAATACCGATGGCAGTTATGTGCCCTTGCATGAGCGTTTTCCAGGCTATGTGCCTTATTCGATAAGAGAAGGGCAGAAAGGTGGGGCGGTCGGTACCGGCAAAATACGTCCCTACAGTGATTCTGTCACTGTTTCGCCTGAACTGGAAATGGCAAGGCTGAGAGAGCAAATGGCCGAAGAGAAAGCGGAAGAGTTGCGGCAGCGGGCTAAGGATAAACAGGCTGAGATTGACCGCACTATGCAGGGTATGCAGTCGCAAATGGTGGAAAGTGCCGTGCCCGGAGCCGCTGTTTTGAAGCCGAACGGCAGTAATCTTTATGTGCGCTATTACGGCTCGGAAGGCGAGAAAGCGACCCAGCCCAATAAGCCGAGCGCCACTGGTGGAGCTAAGAGTAAATAGCTTCTTTTGTCAATGTTATTTGATCGTTGACATTGCTTTCGGGCGCCCTTATGATCCCTTTAGTCTCGGTCTTGGACAGAGCTATAAAGTTTTGTCCTACAATCTCGAGTCAACGGGGTTCCCACTCGAGCTTCCGACGTATACCTAAGAACCGTTCTGATCAAATGCTTCAGGCGGAGTAGGAAACGGCAAGGTGGCAAGGAGGTTCCCCACCTGGTTTAAATCCGGGTCAAAACTCGCGCGGTCCTTGGCTGAGACCTTACTATATTAAAAATGGCATTCGCGCTTGCAAACTTAGAAGAAACCCTGCAGTTCGGCCGCAGTTTGGCCGAGGTGCTCTGTCAGTGTCGCTTTAGCGAAGGTTTGATTATTGGCTTGAACGGTCCCTTGGGGGCGGGCAAGACTGCCTTAGTAAAGAGCGTCGGTGCTGCTCTTGGTGTGAAAGAGATGATTTCTTCTCCTACTTTCACCATGCTCAATGAGTATCATTCGGGGCGTCTACCTCTTTACCACCTTGATCTCTACAGAGCGCGCGAAGATGCATCGTCCAGTTTGGACTTTCTGGCGATGGAATTGGATGAGCTGCTGTCAGAAAAGAATGCCGACGGTTTTTATCCAGTCGCCTTCATAGAGTGGAGCAGTTATTTCGAGGTGAATGGCGAGCCCTATCTGGGTGGGGCGGACGGACGCGACCACCTTGCCATAGAGATCTCTTTCTCAAAAGCTTATATAAAGGAATACAGGCAGGCTGGCGAGGACCAACAAGAAGCGGTTGATGTTGCAAGTGTTGCAAGTATTGCGGAAGGTCGAATATTTGATTTGAAAAGTCACGGGGAGGATTCCCGACTGCTTCTTGGTGCACTTGAAAAAGTGGAAGCAGGCAAGCTTATAAATTTGTAATCTTGGGGCGATATTTGCTACCGTGATATACTCGACCTCCAGCAGTGTATCTTGACAGGCTCGCCGGTCAAGGTATTCAAGACTCCGTTCAGAAAAACAAAGAACTAGATAAAAGAAATGGCCAAATCCCTCGTAATCGTTGAATCTCCGGCAAAAGCAAACACCATAAGCAAGATACTTGGCAAAGACTTCCAAGTAAAAGCTTCGGCAGGTCATGTGCGCGACCTACCAAAGAACAAACTCGGTGTGAATGTGCGCAAAAACTTCGAGCCTCAGTACGAGATACTCAAAGACAAAGAAAAGACAGTCAAAGAGCTGAAAGAAGCAGCTTCGGTGGCAGACAAAGTCTATCTGGCGCCCGACCCTGACCGTGAGGGTGAGGCAATTGCCTGGCATTTGTCTGAGATTTTGGAATTGCCGGACAAGAAGCTTCTGCGCATAGAGTTCAACGAAATCACCAAAGATGCAGTCTTGGCTGCCATTAAGGCACCGCGCCGCATAGACAAGAAATTAGTCGATGCCCAGCAGGCCAGGCGCCTTTTGGATAGATTGGTTGGCTATAAAATCAGTCCCTTGCTCTGGCGCAAAGTCAATGGACGTTCAGCCGGTCGCGTACAGTCTGTAGCCGTAAGGCTCATTTGTGAACGCGAAGCTGAAATAGAAAGCTTTGAGCCGCAAGAATATTGGCAGATCAAAGCTGAGCTTTCACGTTCGCGCTCCAAAACTTTTTTCACCGCCCCGCTCTCTAAATGGCAGGGCAAGCGAGTTATCGCCGCCTCTGAAAAATCCACAGCCCAGAGCATGATCATCGACAGCAAAAAGCTTGCCGATGAGATAGTCAAGAAGACCGAAAAGCAAGATTTCAAAGTCAGTGCAGTGAACGAGAAAAGCAGCCAGAGACAGCCTCAGGCTCCTTTCATCACCTCCACACTGCAGAGGGAAGCTTCTACTTTCTTGGGTTATCCGGTCAAAAAGACCATGCAAATAGCCCAGAAGCTCTATGAAGGTATCGAACTAGGCGCCGAAGGACCGACTGGTCTCATCACCTATATGAGAACAGACAGTACCCGCGTGGCCCAGCAGGCTCAAGATGAAGCCAAGAAATTCATCATTTCGCGCTATGGCAAAGAGTACTATCCCGATAAACCGCGCATTTACACCCGCAAAGGCAAGTCGGTACAAGACGCTCACGAAGCCATTCGTCCTACTTATCCCGACCGCACTCCCGAATCGCTCAGACATGAGCTCAAACCCGATGAATACAAGCTCTATAAGCTAATCTGGGAACGCTTCATGGCTAGCCAAATGGCATCAGCTGAGATTCTCACCCGCACCGTGGAAATCGGCGCCGGCGAGGCTCTTTTCAGAGCATCCGCCTCAGAGAAGAAATTCCCTGGTTTCACTATTGTTTATGACCGCAGTGCCAAGGAAGTAATTACTGATTCGGCCAGCGAAAAGTTGGCTGAAGAAGGTGAAGAAGATGATGAAGCCGGTAATTTGCCCGATCTGAAAAAAGGCGAAGAGCTGAAGCTGAAAGATATTCTGCCCAGTCAGCATTTCACCCAGCCGCCGCCGCGCTATACAGAAGCGAGCATGATCAAGACTCTGGAAGAGTTGAATATCGGCAGACCGTCGACTTATACCGCCACTATATCGACAATCATCGATCGTAAATATGTGGAGCGCTTGCAGAAAGCCTTGATGCCGACCAAGCTTGGTCAGGCAGTCAATGCCCTTTTGGTTGAACACTTCGGCAATATTGTCGATGTGGGCTTTACAGCAGAAATGGAAGCCAAGCTTGACCAGGTGGAAGAAGACAAGGTGGATTGGCGCGGCATGCTCAAGGCTTTCCATCAGCCTTTTGCCGAAACTCTGAAAAAAGCGGAAGAGAACATGAACAAAGTTCTCATTCTCTCTGATCAGCTTTGCCCGGCTTGTGGTCAAGCCATGGCTATTCGATCCTCTCGCTATGGTCAGTTCTTGGGTTGTGTCGGATATCCCGAATGCACCACCAAGATAGCTCTAACCAAAGACGGCAAGCCTGTTCCAGAAGATAGACCATCCGATGAGCTTTGCACCACCTGCGGATCTTCCATGGTGATTCACTATGGTCGCTATGGTGATTATCTGCTTTGTACAGCCGAGTCTTGTCAGGAGAAGCGTCCCATACTGAAGAAAACCGGTGTGGAATGCCCTCGCAAAGGCTGTGGTGGTCATATAGTCGAGAAGAAATCACGTCACGGCAAAGTCTTTTGGGGTTGCAGTAATTACGGCGCCAATGAATGCACCAGCGCTTATTGGTATCCGCCCCTGACCGGCGGTGGACCGAAAGGCTCTAATTTCTGCCCGAAATGCAATAGCCTCTTGGTCTACAAGACCCTGAAGAGAGGCGACCAAATCGCCTGCTCGGCTAAGGAGTGCGACTTTGCCCAACTGACGGTTGGTCAAGAGACCCACGCCTGATTTAAGGCCGATCTGATTTTAGGTTTCTACTTAGTTTCCTGACTGCAAGAGCCGGGGCGCCTTTTGGCGCCTCTTCAACTTTTCATAAGCTGTCAATTGCTGAAATTGGCTCTACAGCCGAATAATGTGTGATTGCATGGTGTTAGAATGTAATCGTTATATCCCAGGGGGCTTAGACCAATGTTTGAAAGGTTCACGGAGAAGGCGATCAAGGTCATTATGCTCGCGCAAGAAGAAGCGCGCAGGCTTGGTCACAATTTTGTGGGCACGGAGCAGATTCTTCTTGGGCTCATCGGTGAAGGCACCGGCATAGCTGCCAAGACCCTGAAATCTATGGGAGTCAATCTGAAAGACGCCCGGGTGGAAGTGGAAAAGATAATCGGCAGAGGTTCCGGCTTTGTCGCTGTTGAGATTCCATTTACTCCGCGTGCTAAAAGAGTTTTGGAGCTGTCCTGGGATGAAGCCAGGCAACTCGGTCACAACTACATTGGTACCGAGCATCTTTTGCTTGGTCTGATTAGAGAAGGCGAAGGCGTTGCCGCCCGCGTTCTGGAAAATCTCGGCGTCGACCTGACCAAGGTGAGAAGTCATGTAATTAGACTCTTGGGTGAGTCTGGTGCTGCCACCGCCGGAGGTAGCTCATCCTCCAGTTCTACCTCTACTGGTCGCTCTAAGACCCCTACATTGGACGAGTTTGGTGTCAATATGACCCAAGCCGCGCAGGAAAATCGTCTCGACCCTGTGGTCGGTCGCGAGAAAGAAATTGAGCGTGTAATTCAGATTCTCGGGCGTCGTACCAAGAATAACCCAGTGCTTATCGGTGAACCGGGTGTGGGTAAAACAGCCATCGCCGAAGGTCTAGCCATTCGCATTGCCAATGCCGATGTGCCAGAAATTTTGATGGACAAGAAGATTGTCATGCTCGACATCGGTCTTTTGGTGGCCGGTACCAAGTATCGTGGCGAATTCGAAGAGCGTCTCAAAAAGATCATGGATGAAATCAGAGGAGCCGGCAATGTCATGCTGGTTATCGATGAATTGCATACCTTGATTGGTGCCGGTGCCGCCGAAGGTGCCATCGACGCCGCCAACATTTTGAAACCAGCACTGGCTCGTGGTGAACTTCAGTGCATCGGCGCCACCACCATGGACGAGTACAGGAAGCATATCGAACGCGATGCCGCTCTAGAACGCCGCTTCCAGCCGGTTATCGTTGATCCGCCTTCGGTTGATGAAACAATCGAGATTCTGCGCGGCTTGAGACCCAAGTACGAAGAACACCATCGCTTGATCATCTCTGATGAAGCGATTGAGCAAGCCAGCAAACTTTCAGATCGTTATATTTCTGACCGCTTCTTGCCTGATAAAGCTATCGACATAGTCGACGAAGCTTCATCAAGAGTAAGGCTGCGCGCCAGCTCTCTGCCGCCGGAAGGCAAAGAAGTGGAAAAAGAGCTGCGCCAAGTACGTCGCGATAAAGAAATGGCCATTCGCAACCAAGAGTTCGAAAAGGCTGCCAATCTGCGTGAAGCCGAGACCAAGCTCTCTGAAAAAATCCGCGAGATTCAGACTGCTTGGAAGGCCAAGCAAGAGAGCGAGAAACCGGTTGTTACCGCTGAAGAAGTGGCTCATGTGGTCAGCGCTTGGACCGGTATTCCCTTGCTCAAGCTCACCGAAGGTGAATCTGAGCGTCTCTTGCATATGTCTGATGTCTTGCACCAGCGCGTCATCGGTCAAAACGATGCCGTTGAAGCGGTTTGCAAAGCCATTCGCCGTGCCCGTGTCGGCTTGAAGAATCCCAACCGTCCGATCGGCTCCTTTATCTTCTCTGGTCCGACCGGGGTGGGTAAAACTGAGTTGGCTAAGGCGCTAGCCGGTTATTTCTTCGGTTCGGAAGACAACATGATCCGTATCGACATGTCCGAATTTATGGAGCACCACACAACTTCTAAGTTGATTGGTTCTCCTCCCGGTTATGTCGGCTATCAGGAAGGTGGTCAGCTTACCGAGCAAGTACGTCGCAAGCCTTATTCGGTTGTGCTCTTCGATGAAATCGAGAAAGCTCATCCTGATGTCTTCAACGTGCTTCTGCAAATTCTCGATGACGGTAGATTGTCCGACAGTAAAGGTCGCACCGTTGACTTCAAAAATACGATCATCATTATGACTTCCAACGTCGGTGCTCAATTCATCGACAAGACGGCTCTCACACTTGGTTTCCAGGTGCAGACCGCCGAAGCCGAACATGCCGATCGCTACAAGAAGATTCGCGACTTGGTCATGGATTCGATGAAGAAGACATTCAGACCCGAGTTCCTCAACCGTATCGACGAGATTATTGTCTTCCAGCAGCTCACCAAAGAAGAGATTCGCCACATCGTCGACATCATGTCGGCCGACCTGCAGAGCCGCATCAAGGCTCAAGGTATGGAACTGAATATCACCAACGACTGCAAAGATCTGATCGCCAAAGAGGGTTACAACCCCACCTATGGTGCAAGACCATTGCGTCGTGCTATTCAGCGCATGCTTGAAGACAATATGGCCGAGCAAGTACTGCAAGGCAACTTCAAAGAAGGCGACATAATCGAGACCGTCTTGGACGGCGAGAATGTCAAATTCCAAAAGTTGGCTAAGAAAGTCGAAAAAGCCAAGCCTGAGAAAGAAGAAAAGGAAAAAGGCGAGAAACAGGAAAAAGCCGAGAAAGCTGAAAAAGCTGGAAAAGGCGATAAATCCGACAAATCGCACGAAAAAGAATCGGGCGAAGAAACAACCACTTCGCGTTAGTGCTTAAGCTGAACAAGCAAGCCACTATACCGATGCAATAAGAGAAAGGTCGCCGCAATCTGAAGCAGTGGCGACCTTTCAATAAGGAGAGTAGATGAGTTCAGTCAATGCCGGAGCTGGTTTGGGGATAAGTCGTTTAGACAGGCATGTTCGTTTGGCGCTCACTGCCCTCACTGCTCTCACTAGTATTGCTTTGGCAGGCACTCTTAGTGGTTGTACATATTTGGGCAATGGCAAAGATGGGCAGAAAGAACCTGAGAAACTGGAGTTTGATCTCTCCAGTTTAGGCATCAAAAAAGGCTCCACCGGTCCGCTCGAAACTCCCCCTCCTGGGCTTGAGAAGAAAGCTACCGCCTGGTCTGAAATCGGCAGTAAGTATGAAAAACTAGGCATGTTCGACTATGCCGAGAAATGTTATTTGAAATGTACTGAATTATCACCCAGCGATAAGTTCTATTGGCATTCACTGGCCAATGCCAGAAAGAATCAGAACAAGTTTGAAGGGAGCCGGCAGGCTTTCATAAAGTCGCTCGATTATGATGTGAACGACATCTATACAATGGCGGCCATTGCTTTTGCCGATGCGCAGTTGGTCAAAGATGTTGAAGCTCGCTATTATCTGCTCACCGCTCTATCGGTTCGTCCTGATTTTCAGGAGGCCTGGCGCGGGCTTTATGCCTTGGCTCATCGCATTGCCGAAGATAAATATATGCCGCAGTTGGGGCGCTTGCGCAATTCTCCCGGGGAAGGTTTCAACCGTTGCTTTGCCCAGTCTATGATTGCCGCCTATCTCAATGATCATAGGCCTGAAGATGAGTTCTACTGGGGCTATCAGGTGAGCAGTGGCTATTTCTTGATGAATGATCGCAAGTATGCCGAAGCCGAGTCGACCTTGAAGAAGGTGATAGCGGCAAAGCCCGGTAGTTGGGAAGCGCTGCGGGCGAAAGTGGGTTTGACCACACTTTACACCAGGATAGGAAGAGACGATGAAGCGCTGTCCTTAATTGCCGAACTGGAGAAAGAGAGTCCCAAGCAGCCCTTTATCTGGTTTAACAAAGCCCTGGTAACAAGACGCCAGGGTGATCTCAATACGGCCATAGAATACCTAGGCAAAGCCACCAGCTTGGCGCCAGACCATGGCAGTTGGGGTAAGCTCTTTGGTGAGTGGATGGAAGAGGAGAGAAAGGCAGCCAAAAGCTAGAAGCTTAAGGTTGCGGCCATGACTGAAGGCAATTCTATCTGCCGTGTATGCCAGAAGGAACGAGACTTATGTGCTTGTTCTTTTGATATGCGCAATACTGTTGATATGCGCAATGCTGAGTCGGTGGATGAGTCGACGACAGCGAAGGCTGCAGCCAGCTCTGCACCAATTTCTACACCAAGTGCTTCTTCAATTGCCAAGCTTATGGGCGTGTGGAGTGATCCAGGCTCTGATGAAGGTTTCAGCCCTGGCGATATACTCTCTCATCGCTATCAGATTATCAGGTCGCTCGGCGGCGGCGGTATGTCGTCTGTTTATCAGGCTAGAGATTTGAAGAGCGAAGAGTTGCTTGCCATCAAAGTTCTCAATCAAGATGTAGCTTTAGACGATGAATGTCGATTGCGCTTTGAGAGAGAAGCTTTGACAATGAGTAAGCTAAAACACCCTAATTTGCTCGCCCTAAAGGCTTATGGTCGTACAGATCAGGGACGGGCTTTCTTTGTTATGGAGTTTCTGGAAGGGCGCAGTCTTTCGACAGAAATAACCAGATATGGTGTCATAGACGCCGCTCGTGCTTGTCGTATTTTTATGCAGGTATGTGACGGTATGGCGCATGTGCACCAGAACGGCGTCATACACCGAGATCTCAAGTCGGGCAATATCTATTTATTGGGTCGCCAGGCTGAAACTGTAAAAGTGCTCGATTTCGGCATCGCCAAAATGCAGACAAGTGAAGTTCTCTCAAATAATAGTCTCACTCAAATTGGTCAGGTCATGGGCAGCCCGCGCTTTATGAGCCCGGAACAGTGTTTGGGACAGAAGCTTGATCACAGAAGCGACATCTATAGTTTGGGCTGTGTAATGTATCAGTCTCTGACTGGGGTTACGCCTTTTTCTGGAGACCATGCCCTCAATATTCTCTACAAGCATGTCAATGAAACCCCGCCTGCAATCAATCTGACAGGGGGGACTGCCGGGCTTGAGGCGATAATTATGCGCTGTTTGGCAAAGTCGCCCCAAGAGCGCTATGAAAGTATGAACGCCGTACGCCAAGAGCTTGCGCGGTTTGTAAGCTGAGATCTGGCAAAGCCTTTAGGTGCGAGCCGTACTTTCGTCGGGCTGAACGGCTGTATAGTGTGCTTCCAGAAGGGACAATAACTTGTCTGGACTGGCTGCTTCCAGCAATATGGCTCGCAGAGAGGCAGGAATAAAGCCGCTTTCTACCGCATCATCAAAGAATGTGAGCAGAGAATCGAAATAGCCCATTGTATTGAGAATGCCGATGGGGCGACGGTGCAGCCCAATTTGATGCCAGGTGAGAATTTCGCAAAGCTCGTCAAGGGTGCCGTAACCACCCGGCATGGCTAAAAAGGCGTCGGCTTTGTCGGCCATAATCGCTTTTCTTTCATGCATCGTATCGACCAAGATTAGTTCACTTAGTCCTTCGTGGGCTACTTCTCTCTTTTGCATAAAGCGCGGTATGACACCAATTACGGTGCCTTTCTCGGCCAGGGCGGCATCGGCAATTACGCCCATCAGCCCTACTTTGCCTCCGCCATAGACCAAGGTGCGCCCGCTTTTTGCGATCAGGCGGCCCATTTCGGCTGCAGCGGCTTTAATTTCGTCGCTGTGTCCCATACTGGCGCCGCAAAAGACTGTAATCGATTTCACTTTAAATCACCTGGTAAAAATCAAAACCACAAACCTGAACTAAAACAGTATACGAGAGAGGTTTTAACTTAGCTCTAGATGTCATAAAATTAGGCTGTGAATATGACCTCAGCAGGTGTTTCAAAGCAGCGGGAGCTTTTCGAGAAGCTTCATGATGAAGCACGTCTAGAGCTTTTGGCTGGTCGGCAAGGTGCAGTCTTAGATCTGACTAAAGACAAGGTTTATGCCCTTGTCGGGGTGCCCGCCGCTTGCGGCAGTCTTGCCGAACTCTCGACAGAACTTGCCGCCGAGCTCAAACAAGAGTTTCCCGACCTAGCTGTCTCTGAACTTGCAGTCTATGAGCCAGAATCTTTTCATTTCACTCTTTTCGGGCTGCCGGGTTATGTCAAGCACGGCGCATTGGCCCGGCATCTAGACCGAATTTTGGCTGCTTCTTGCGCAGCTGTTAGAGAACCACTTTTGTCTATAGCCGGACTTAGTATCGTGGGTGGTGCGATTGTCGCCCCTTTGCTGGACCTTGACGGTAGATTGACTTGGCTGGTCAATACTTGTCTTGATGAGCTTTTTGAAGAATTGGGAGATGAGGTCGCTGAGCTTTTGAAAGCTGCTCAATTGCATCGCCGCATTTTTTGGATTACCTTGGCTCGCCCTCCCCGACTATCGACAAGTCTTTTTGAAAGAATTGAGAAGTTGTCTAGTGGTTTTGTGGCAGAGAAGAGAGACGATAAGATTGTCTTTGAAGCAGTCAGTATCGTGCAAACCGATAAGCATTTCAGCAAGGCGGGTACCGAGGTGATCAAGTCTCACTATTTGAGCTTTCTTACTTGAGTGGAATATGAAAAGCAATATTGTTTTTGTTTTGGTTAGACCGCAGTTTCTCGGCAATATCGGGGCAACGGCGCGGGTGCTGAAAAATTTTGGCTTTAGCGATTTGCGCTTTGTCAATGCGCCCCGCGAATACAAAGATTCTGAAGCAAGAAGAATGGCTGTAGATGCCATAGATTTACTCAAGAACGCTCGTTTGTTCGATAGTTTGCCAAGTGCCCTGGCTGATGTTGGTTTGGCTTTGGGCACCACTTGTACGCGCAATCGCAACATAAAGGTCAAGCCTTTAGAGCAGTGCTTGCAAGACGTAAATTTGCCTGTTTTTGCTGAGAACAATAAAGTGGCTTTTGTCTTTGGCGACGAACGCGATGGTCTGCGCAACGACGAATTAGCTCTCTGTCACGAGCTTACCACTATCGAGACCAACCCCGATTTTTCTTCTCTCAATTTGTCTATGGCGGTTGGCTTGTCTGCTTACGAGGCGGCTCGAGCTTATTCTTGCAATAATCAGTCTCAGTTATGCCTTGATGAAAAGGCGCAGGCATGCGCCTCTACCCTGGCCGAGATCGATGAGGTTAGCGCCGATATTGCTTTGTTGCTTGATAGAGTGGGATTTTCGCGCAGTTATAATGCCGAGAAAATTCTCTCTGAGCTGCGCCGCTTTTATCAAAGGGCTCTTCCGACTAAACGTGAGACCGATCTTTTGCGTGGCTTTGTTCTAAAAATGAACGAGTCGATCAAATGACCGATTTAGCTAGAGCCTTACTTATGCTGGGATTGCTGGCAGGGGCTGCTTACTGTGATAGTGCTTCGGCTGCTAAGCCGGAGAGTGTTGTGGAGCTTTTGGGCAAAGGCGATCAAGCCCGCAAAGAGATGAAGAATAGCCTTGCCCTAGACTATTTCAACCGAGCGGCGCGTCTTTATGCCGCGAGCGCCGATGTCTATAATGCCCGAGCTGATTTATACAAAGAGCTTGGTGACTTTGATAAGGCTATTGCCGATCAAGAGCAGGCCTGCCGACTAGCGCCTGGCTGCGTGCCATATTTAGAAAAGAGGGCGGCGCTTTATTGCCTCTGTGGTCGGCTGGAAGAGGGCATTAAGGCTTGCGACGCTTTGATCGCCCATGAGAAACCTGCAACGGACTCAGTCTATCGAATGCGGGCGGTTTCTCTCAAGAAACTGAAGCGCTATCAAGATGCCGGCAAGGCTTTTGCTGTGGCGGCTGAGGCGCATAAGAAAAGCCGTGATTATCATATGAATCTTTATGACGCCGGTGACATGTACTTGCTGACCGGTAAAGCCGAGCTTGCTTTGGGCTATTTTGAGCGGGTGATCAAGTCTTGTCCGGATCTTTCAACAGGCTATTGGGGAAGGGCTAAGGCTTTAGAAAAACTCGGTCGTCAGAGCGAAGCAGAGAAAGACCGTGAGAAAGCCAAGCATCTAGATCTGTCTTATTGAGGAAAGCTTGAGGGTCAGAAGCTAAAGACTAAGAAATTAGAGACGGAGAAAGAATAGCTAACTATAGCATATAAGAGGCATCGCAAAAAAAACCGAACCCGCTGCATTGTTTGTGCAGGGGTTCGGTTGGTTTAAGTTTGCAATGAAAGATCAGTCCCACCGATTAATGATGTTGCAGGTGCAACCCTTTAACTGGTGGGACCGACCAATCGCTGCTGTCAGTTCAGATCAGTGACCGTTCTTGGTGTAGATCTTGGTGACCAGAGCGTCGTAGCGTTTTGCCGCCTCCTCGCTGCGAATCTTGCGAGTGGCGGTGAGCAGACCGTTTTCCACGGTCGCTTCGTCTTCGAGAATTTCGAACTTCTTCACAGTTTCCCACTGTTCGAGGCGCGAATTGGCTTCCTTGACCGCGGCCGTCACGGCTGCCACCACTTCCGGGTGACTGACCATGAACTTTTGCTGGCTGGCGGTATCTCCCGCCGGCACAGCCACGCCGCGATTCTTGAGCAGTTCCTTTGCCACCAGGCTGTCGACAAAGATGAGCGCACCGATGAAGGGGCGCGCATCGCCGACCGGAACGATGGCCTGCACCAGGGCATGACCGTCGAAAGCCTTCTCGATCTTCTCGGGGGCGACATACTTGCCGCCGTCGGTCTTGAGCAGGCGCTTCTTGCGACCGGTGATGATCAGGTTGCCGCCTTCGTCGAAGCGACCCAGATCGCCGGTGTTGAACCAGCCCTCGCTGTCATAGGCCTTGGCGTTCTCTTCGGGCAGCTGGTAATAGCCGCTCGAGACCGGACCGCCGCGAAGCCAGATGACGCCGCTGCCGTCGGTGCTACCCGGCTCGGGAACGAGCTTGATCTCGACACCGTCGATGACCGGGCCCACCGTGCCGACCACGATGTTGTCGGGTTTGTTGGCCGCAATGCCGCCGCAGGTCTCGGTGAGACCGTAGCCCTGGATGATGTTCATGCCCACCGACTTGAAGAAGCTCAGCACGTCGGGGGAGATGGGGGCACCACCGGAGCCCATGATGCGCAGCCGACCACCGAGGTTGGCACGAATCTTGCTGAAGACGATGAGATTGGCCAGCCAGCCCGAGAAGGAGCCGGGGCGAGTGGCGAAGGCCCACTTGAGCATCTTGGCCTTGAAGCCCTTGGCGTTGTCGATCTCAGCCTGGATGCGGTCCTTGATCTTGCGCCAGACTGCCGGCACACCCAGCATGATGGTGGGACGAGCCAGCTTGAGATACTTGCTCACCTCTTCCACCTTGCAGAAGACCGTGGGTACGGCACGCCAGAGGCAGATGAACTGTCCGTTCACGCGCTCATAGACGTGGGCCAGGGGCAGGTAGCTGAGGTAGAGGTCGTCTTCGTTGAAGTCGAAGCCATGACCGTAGAGGGCGGTGCACGAAGCGGCGATGTTGCCGTGGGTGAGCACGACGCCCTTGGGCTGGCCGGTGGAGCCGGAGGTGTAGATGATGGTGGCGATATCGCCGGCATTCACACCGCTGGCGGTGGCGGCGCCGACCGTCGCTTCCTTGAAGGGCACGCTGGCGAAGTTCTGCTGCATCTGCGCCATCATGGCGGCAGCCCCGGGGGTGAGCGGCAGAGTGTCGAAGGTGTCCGGTTCCTGCTTGAAGGCCTTGCGGTCACCCAGCACTCGCACCTTGTGATGCAAGCTCTGGGCGGTCAGGTCGCCGAAGAGGCGAGTGACCACGCCGCTGTCGCTGTGCACCTTCTGCGTCTGCGCTGGCGACTCACCCACGAGCACCGAGGCATTGCAGTTGGCCAGGATGAAGTTGACCTGGTCGGCGGCCGAGTTGGGATAGATAGGCACGGTGACGGCGCCGAGGCTCTGGATGGCGATGTCGGTCCAGACCCATTCGGGGCAGTTCCAGGAAAGAATGGCGACGCGGTGTCCGCGGCGGACACCGAGGGCGGCGAGTTGGCTCATGATCTCGGCGACGACGGCGCCGCAGTCGGCCCAGCGCACCGGCATGAGAGGCGGAGCTTCCACGATGACAGCGCCGCTGCCTGCTCCGATGGCGACGCCGGTGACGATGACCGACTTTTCACCCTTACGCGGGTTGTTGACGAGCACCGCTTCGCTGTCGCCTCTGGTAAAGACATGGGACCAGAAACGGTTGAGGAGAATTTCAGTTTTTCCAGACATTTGGAACTCCTTCAGTTTGGTTGGAGTTGGGCGCCGACAGCCGTGGCTCTTTTGCAAGAGACCGGTGGAGCGCTGTTTAAGTCGGCACAAAGCAGAGGCTCGACAAAGCGAAAGCGAACCTCGGAATTGCGCATAAATAACAGGTCTTAGCTTTTGGGGGGTGCTTTATAGACCATGGACAGAAAAAGGAGAAAGGACAAGAAAAACTAGGCGATTGGTAGATCTGATCTCAAGAACATTTTCAAGAATGAGCAAAGTTTGACTTTTGTAGGTGAAAGTGGGCTTAAGTTTGCTGTTTTCAAGTGGTGGCGCGGCTTGCGCATTTGCCTGTGAAATAGCTGTTCTAGCTGTGTCTAGGTTTGATTGGCCTAGCTGGGCTATTTGCTGAGAATGCCGCCCTTTTCGCTTGTTTTGTTATCAAACCGATATCGGTTAATAAATCGCAGCATTTCTAAATGAACATTCATGAGTGGCTGTATTAAAAGCCTGTTTTAGCTCTTGGATTCAAGATAGGCGATCAAATAGGCTCTGAGCGCATTTTTCTTTTTGCCTCTCAGTAGGACTAAACCAACTCTTCTTTTCTTCATCCCTTCATTGTCTCGGAACCCTCTCAGCATCCAAATCGGATGCGGGTGAACTTTTAGGTTCTGAGCCTGCTAATTGGCATCCGCCAAAAGTGTCACGGAGCTAAAAAATGAGCTCAAATACGAATAATTCCCGGTCGGACCAGAGTCCGTCCAGGGAGATGCACTTGCTTATTTCCAGCGGCGGGTCCAGGGCTATCCTTGCGGGAGCAGGAGTAGTGCTTGCGTGCAACCACGCTGGAATCAAAAACTGGAAGTCCATCGGCGGCATCAGTGGTGGCTCTTTGCCCACCGTCTTCATGTCTTCGGGTATGGACGCCAGGACCACGGTCGAAACGGCGCTGGACGTCGATTTCGCCAGTTTGCTCACCCGCCGGGGCGGGATGTTGAAGATTCTCTTCGCGTCCCTCATGCAGCGCCGCTACGAAAAGACTCGCCCTCGCTTCGGCGTGCTCAGCTCTGAAAAGCTCGGTACGTTCTTGGAAGGCAAGGTGTCGAGCTGGCCCACCAAGTACTGGACGATGGCTTGTGTCGGCGACGACCAGCTCATCTTCACCAAGACTGGTGTGCATCAGCGCCGCGCCGATGGGTCGTATCGCCTGCTTGCCACCGAGAGCGCTCCTTTGGGCGCGGCGGTGCGTGGCAGCTGCGCTGTGCCGGGCATCATCGATGCAGTGCCTCTCGAGGCTGCCGGTGAGAAGTTCTGGCTGCATGACGGCGCTCTTTCCAAGGAAGGTCGCACCCCCGCCAGCGTGCCGGAGCGCTTCTATGGTGCACGTCCTGAGGACATCATCGTCTGCGATGTGGGCGATGGTTCCAACATGGAAAAGAAGGTGAACCGCTGGAAGATGCACTGGTGGAAGATCATCTGTGGTGAGCTCTGCTTGCCTCAGTACGAGCCCGAGCCTCTCAGTGAGGACGACGGCTATGTGATGATCGAGCCCACCGAGTTCAAGTTCGGTTCCCTTCAGTTCACCCTCACCCGCGACCAGAAGTGGCAGGCGGTCATGTCCGGCTATATGGGTGCCGTTCCGGCCCTCGAAAAAGCCGGACTTTTGACCGGGAACGCGCTCGAGACCGCCCGCAAGGTGGTGCGCGAGTTCGAAGCCATGGTCAAGGAGTGCAACGAGAACAAGGCCAAGAAAGGCACGATCTCGGCGCGCACCGAAGAGCTGCTCAAGACCAACGGTCTTTGGTAGCTCCGGCTTTCTCATAGCCTCCGGTGGTGGGAATTTGCGGTACGGGCTCTGCGATGATGCAGAGTCTGTCGGCAAGTTTCCACCGCCGGTCTTTTTATTTGGGGAGGCAAAGTGTTGCTATCCCCAATCTAGTGCTCGACAATAGTTCTAAAAACAAGACGGAGAATCTCATGAAATCTCAGAAGTCACACAAGAAGGTTTTTCTTTTGTCCGGCAGTCGGACGCCGATCGCTTCATTCGGTCGGTCGCTCCGCTCGGTTCCTGTGGACAAGCTGGCTGGGCATGTGATGGTCAATGCCATCCGCCGTGCCGGCATCGACGCCAATAGCGTCGACCACATCATCATGGGACACGGATATCAGAGTTCCTATACCCCCAACACCGCACGCTTCGCGGCTCTGCGTGCGGGTCTCCCGGCCGGCACGCCTGCCGTGACCGTTCAGCGTCAGTGCGGTTCCGGCATGGAAGCCGTCAATCACGGCATGGACCTGGTCACCCTTGGTCGCGCCGACATCGTTCTGGCCGGTGGTGCCGAATCCATGTCCACCGTGCCCTATCTCATCCCCGGTGAATACCGCTGGACGGGAATGATCGCCAAGTATCTCAAGTTCACCAAGCTCGGACCGCGTCCGGTGCCGTTCGCCCTGGCCGACAACGGTCTGGCGCCGACCAAGTTGCTCAAAGATCAGCAGTCGATCGCCATGGCTGCCACCGCCCAGAACCTGGCCGACGCTTACGGCATCAGCCGCGAAGCCGCCGACGAGTACTCGCTGCGCAGCCAGACCCTGGCGGCTCAGGCCATCTCGAGCGGGCGCTTCGACATGGAAATCGATGCGGTGGAAGTGCCCGGTCGCGGCTTCTTCGCCCGCGACGAGCATCCGCGCAAGACTTCCAAGGAAGCTCTCAGCAGCCTCGGTCCGGTGCTCGGCACTCGCGTCGTCACTGCCGGCAATGCGTCTGGTATCAATGACGGTGCCTGCGCCTTGGTCATCGCCTCGGAGGACAAGGTGGCTGAGCTTGGCGCCAAGCCGCTCGCCGAACTGGTGGACTATGTCTCGGTGGGTGTCACCCCCGAACAGATGGGCATCGGTCCGGTGGAAGCGATCAAGGCTCTGCTCAAGCGCAACGACCTCACCCTGGACGACATCGACCTGGTCGAGATCAACGAAGCTTTCGCCGTGCAGTACCTCTCTTGCGAGAAGCTGCTCGGTCTGGATCGCAACAAGGTGAACGTGAACGGCGGCGCCATCGCCCTCGGTCACCCCATCGGCATGTCCGGTGCCCGCGTCATCCTCACCCTGGCCCACGAGCTCAAGCTGCGTGGCAAGAAGCTGGGTGTGGCGGCGCTCTGCATCGGCGGCGGCATGGGTATCGCCACCCTCATCCGCAACCCCGACGTTCAGTAAGTCTTTCTTTCGGTCATCCGTCTGACCGGTCTCGAATATTTCCAATGGATGATTCGCAGACCGGTTCAGGCGGTGAAGCCATAAACCAAACAACTTCGAATAGAGGACTCAAATGACAAAAATCGTCAAAGTAAACATGCTGGACGGCGGCATCGCTCACATGGTGATCGATGACCCCGACAGCAAGCTCAATGTCCTGTCGCAGGAATTCTTCGCCGAATTCTCCGCTGCCATGGACGCTCTCGAGGCCCGCACCGACGTCAAGGGTCTCGTCATCTCCTCGGGCAAGGAAGACTGCTTCTTTGCCGGCGCCGACGTGAAGGAGATCCGTCTCCTGCAGACCCGTCCCGCCCGTGACATCTACAATGCCTGCAAGGCTGGTCGCGATGCCGTCAACCGCATCTCCAAGCTGCCCTACCCGACTGTGGCTGCCGTCAGCGGCACCTGTCTGGGTGGCGGTCTGGAACTGACCCTGGCCTGCAAGTATCGCATCGCCGCCACCCATCCCAAGACCTCGATGGGTCTGCCGGAAGTTCAGCTCGGCTTCATTCCGGGCTGGGGCGGCACCATTCGTCTGCCCCGTCTGATCGGGCTGCAGGAAGGTTTCACCCTCATCTCCACCGGCAACCGTGTGGACGCCATCAAGGCATGGCGCCTCGGTCTGGTGGATGAGACTGCCGCTCCTGCCGATCTGGTCAAGCGCGCCGTGGCCATCGCCTCTGGCGCCAAGCCGGCCCGCTTCAACAAGTCCTTCCAGCAGAAGGCCATGGAGTACGGGCTGGCTACCGCTGCCGGTCGCATGCTCTTCCAGCGTCAGGCCACCAATGTGGTCATGTCGCAGACCCGGGGCAAGTATCCGGCGCCGCTGGAAGCCCTGAAGGTGATCATGAAGACCTGGGGCATGCCGCTCGACAAGGCTTTCGAGGTGGAATGCCAGGCCTTCGCCAAGCTTGCCACTTCGGCTGTTTCGAAGAACCTGGTCGGCATTTTCTTCGCCGACACCGAATCGAAGAAGATGCCCGAGGGCGTCGCTCCCGCAATCAAGGTCAAGACCGTGGGTGTGCTCGGCGCCGGCGTCATGGGTGCAGGCATCGCTCAGGCGGCTGCCTATGCCGGCTATCGCGTCGTGCTCAAGGATATCGACCAGGCTGCTCTCGATAAGGGCCTGAAGAACATCAAGGACCTCTTCGACGGTCTGGTGAGCAAGCGCAAGATGACCCGCGCCGAAGCCGACATGAAGATCGGTGCGGTCAAGGGTACCATCGACTACGCCGACCTGGCGGACTGCGACCTGGTTATCGAGGCTGTGGTCGAGAAGATGGTGGTGAAGAAGGCTGTCATCGCCGACGTCGAGAAGGCGATCAGCAAGCCCTTCATCTTTGCCACCAATACCTCGTCTCTGTCGGTGAACGAGATGGCTGTCGCCGCCAAGAACCCCGCCAATGTCGTCGGACTGCACTTCTTCAACCCGGTGCACAAGATGAAGCTGGTGGAAGTGGTGTCCGCCAAGACCACGTCTGCTGAGACCCTGGCTGCGGCCAAGGCTTTCGGCATGAAGGTGGGCAAGACCACGGTCGTTACCGGTGACGGTCCCGGCTTTGTGGTCAACCGCATCCTCTCGCCCTACATGAAGGAAGCCATCCAGCTCCTTCTGGAAGGCGTTCCGGCCGAGCAGATCGACAAGGCTGCCACCCGCTTCGGCATGCCGATGGGTCCGATTGCGCTCATGGACGAAGTCGGTCTCGACATCGTCACCCATGTGATCAAGGTCATGCACAGCGCCCTCGGCGCTCGCCTGGCTCCGCCTGCCATCATCGATGTGATCGAGAAGCAGAAGCTGCTCGGTAAGAAGGGCGGCAAGGGTCTCTATCTCTACGACGAGAAGGGCAAGCGCACCGGTCTCAACCCCGACGTCCAGGCGGCCATCAATGCGCCGGCCAAGACCATGTCGGAGAGCGCCCTGCAGGATCGTCTCTTCCTGCCGATGGTGAACGAGGCCGCGCACTGCCTGGCCGAAGGCATCATCGACGAGCCGTCGCAGCTCGACCTGGCCATGATCTTCGGCACCGGCTTCGCTCCCTTCCTGGGCGGCGTGCTCGGCTATGCCGATTCGCTGGGCATTCGCACTGTCCATCAGAAGCTGGAACACCTCTCCAAGGTGGCCGGCGACAACTACAAGCCCGCTCAGCTGATCAAGGACAAGGCTCAGCGCGGCGAAGCCTTCTACAAGTAAGTAGGCGGTAAGTCGGCTGTAACTGAGGGGGGAACTGGTCTTTTGACTGGTTCCCTCCTCTTTTTTGCCCGTTGATACCATATGCAATAGTAAGATATCGAAATTGAAAAAACTTTGCTGGTTCTTGGTTTTATGTGTTTCAAAAGCAAGAAAATAAGCGCCGACCCGGGGACTGAACATTGAGTTCGTCCGACCGGGCCGGCGCCATTATCTAACTGCTCGAGCCTATAGCTTTAGTACTGGCGCAAAATCTCGCTTTCGGCGACATTCTCGAGCTGCTTGAACTTGCCGGCGCTGACCAGCTTGGCCAGGCGACTGCAAGTGGCGAAATAGTTGTCGTCCTTGCGACCGCCGCTAATGTCGCGCTTCAGGTCGCGGCAAAGAATGTCCGCGGCCAGAACAGTCGCTTCATCGTTGTTGCTGCGGGCGTGGTAGCAGACGGCAAGCATGGTGACGACGCGCTGCACGTCCATCGACAGTTCGTTCATGCGCATCTGGCGGTCAGCCAGCTTGAACTTGTACTGCAGCATGGCCTTGGCGATTTGCCGGGCCAGCTTCTTGAACTGCTTGAGGGCAAAGGCGGCATGGCCGCGCAGGCTGGCAGGCAGGCTCTTGAACGAGGCGGTGCTGCCGCTGCCCTTGAGATAGAGCCCGGCAATCCAGAAGCCCATGCGCAAGATAGCCGGCAGGTGCTTGGGCGCATCCAGCAGAACGCCGGGGAAGCGGTCGTTCATGCCCGAAAGCGGTCCCATATACTGCTTGCCCGGCTCCTTCACCAGAGACTTGAAGAAAGCCATGGCCAGCATCTGACCTTCGCCTTCGTAGATGCAGGGGGCGATGAAGTCATGCAGATTGTCGCCAATCTGATGCCCGTGCAAGAAGGACCGTCCGCCGTGGGTCTTGAGAGCCCAGTCCACAGCCGTTTCCTTCAGAGCCTCCGAGCCGAAGATCTTGGCGACGATGCATTCCAGCTCGCCGCGGTAACCCTGGTCAAGGAGGGAAGAGCACCAGCTCACCAGCGCATCGGCACCGACAACCAAGGAAGCGACTCGGGCAATGCGCCAGCGCACCAGCTCTCGATTGGCGATCTTGTCGCCATAGGTCTGGCGATAATCGGCCCAGGGCAGCATGCTCTTGAGCAGGACGCGCATGGTGCCGGCGGCATTGGCGCAAAGCGCCACACGACCGCGGTTCAGTCCGTGGTAGGCGATGGTCAGTCCGTCGCCCACCGGCGGCACCAAAAGATTGCTTGCCGGCACCCGCAGGTTGTTGAAGACCATGCCATAGTTGTGAATGTGCTTGACGGCATGAATGCCGTAGCGGTCCAGCTGGAAGTGCTCGTTTTCCTGCTCGGGCAAGTCGACGATCAAGACAGCCGGCTTGTTGTCGATCAAGCAGACCAGTCCGATGGTGCGCCCGGGCAAGATGTTAGAGATAAAGAGCTTGCGCCCGTTCACCACATAGTGATCGCCGTCCAGCTTGGCTGTGGTCTTGAGGGCGGTCAGGTCGGAACCAGCGCCCGGTTCGGTAAGGGCGAAGGCCGAGATGGCGCGGCCGTCGGCCAGTCGCGGCAGGAAATAGGCCTTCTGGCTGTCATTGCCATAGGCGCAGATGGGGTCGACCGCCCCGATACAGCCGTGAATGGAAGCCATTCCAGCCACAGTGGCATCGCCCTCGGCAGCCATGCGGCAGAGGAATTGCATGAAATCGGTCATGGAGAGCTCCAGACCGCCATACTTCTTCTCGATGAGCATGCCCCAGTAGCCGGCCTGAGCCAGTTCGGCGATGACTGCCGCGGTCACCTTCTGGTCGGACCCAAAGAGGGTGCCGTTTTCGCGATGCTTTTTGACGATCTGGATGCACTCTTCCAGATTCTTGAGATAGTCGGGCTGGGCTCCGTCCTTGACCTTGTACAATGGTTGGAAGAGCTGCACCGGGGTGGCGCCCCAAATGGCTCGGTGGACCGGGCTGTTCGCCGTGCGGAAGCGGGCGTCGAAGCTCTCTTCCACCACCTCGTCGGCGCGGTCGATCTTGCCCATCTTTTCCACTTCGTCTTTGCCCTTACCGCCTCGCTTGAGGATTTCTTCGGTCAGGTTGCTATCACCGTTATTGTTATTCTTGTCGGTCATGACAATCGTTTCCTGTTCTTGGCCTGGATAGTGATGTTGTTTCTTCCAGCTCGGCGCAAACATTGCGTCGAGCCCAGTCATGTACGGCATTTACCAGCGACACAGCCAGGCCGGTGTCGCAAGTCAAATCAGTTATGGCTGCCCTTTATCTGCTGCTGAGGCTTTCCGTACAAAACAAAAGAAGAAATATAGTCGCCCCTATGTTTGCGACTTGTTACGCTATATTGCAAGTAGATTAAAATGAAAATCGCTGCATTTTTGCTGGTTTTGCACTAATTGTCAAGAAGGCGCAGCTTGCGCGATTATTGCTTTAGTTAACAAGAGGAAGCGATGTGAAACTACCTTGGGTCACTGCTGGAGAGCAATTAGCTCTTTCTACTTGAGCTTGAGGCGCAGAGCGTTGGCAATTACTGAAAAGGAGCTTAGCGACATGGTTAGGCTCGCTATCATAGGATTGAGCTTGATGCCCCAGATAGGAATGAGCAAACCGGCTGCTATTGGAACAGCCAGGCTGTTGTAGCCGAAAGCAAGCAAGAGATTTTCTTTGATGTTTTGATTGAGGGCTTGGCTGAGCCGGCATGCATCGGTGAGACCTTTGAGACTGCCGCTCAAAATCACTATAGGGGCGGCTTCCATGGCGATAGAGGTGCCTGTACCCATGGCTATGCCAACATCGGCTAGGGCGAGGGCTGGTGAATCATTTATGCCGTCGCCCACCATCGCTACCTTTTTGTTGTCTCGCTTGAGGCTTTGCAAAAACTGATATTTCTCTTCCGGGGTCTGTCTGGCTCGCACCTGATCAAAAATGTCGCCTAGAGACTCTGCTGTTTGTTTGGCTGCTCTTTCGTTGTCGCCGGTAAGCATGACTAGCTTGACGCCTTTGTTGTGAAAATATTGCAGCGATTCACGGCAATCAGGCTTGATTTCGTCAACCAGTCCGACATGTAAAACCGCCTGGCCGTCTACTTCTAGATAAACCGTGCTCTCCCCGCTTTGGGTGTCTTTTCCGGTTATCCCGGTTATACCGGTTATGTCAATATATCTTTCGTTGCCGGCTCTCACTCTATAAACTTTGTCGCCAAAGGCTACGCTGCCTTCTATGCCGCCGCCAGGCAGAGCTTTTGCCTCTAAAGGTTTGAGCGGCACAAGATTGCGTGCCTTGGCCTCGTTATAGATTGCCTGGCCAAGCGGGTGTTCGCTGGCACTCTCTAGAGAGGCCAAAAGTAGAAAGTGATCTTCAAGACAAAGGTCATTTTTAGGCTTGGTTTCAAGCTTATTTTCAGGTGAGAGCGGCTCGATGGACGAGACCTTGAATTTGCCTGTAGTTAAGGTGCCTGTTTTGTCGAGAATCAAGGTATCGATACGGCTCAGTTCTTCCAGGGTGCGGGCATCTTTGATTAATAGTCCGCGCCTGGCTGCTTGGCCAAGCGCCACAGTCACCGACATGGGTGTGGCTAAGCCTAAGGCGCAGGGGCAGGCGATGATAAGAACAGCTACCGCTAAGCTCAAGGGGGCCGGATAGACCGGCGAGTTGACCAGAGCCATGGCTTGTTCCGGTCTGCTCCAAATCAAAAAGGTTAAGAGGCTGACGACAAAAACCGCCGGCACGAAATAGGCAGCCACGCGGTCGACTTTGTCTTGCACCGGGGCGCGGCTGCGCTGGGCTTGCGCCACCAATTTGATGATGCGCGCAATCAAGCTTTGGCGACCGCTTCTTATGGCAATTACTTCCAGTTGTCCGTAGCCATTGGTGGTGCCACCAAATACGATGCGGCCCGGTGCTTTTTCGGCCGGCAAGGTTTCGCCGGTGAGCATGGCTTCTTCCACGCTTGATTGACCTTTGACCACGACGGCATCGCAGGGAATGCTTTCGCCCGGCTTGATTGAAAGCCGGTCACCGCGCTCTAACTTTTCCGGTTGGTAGTCTATTTCTACTTGGTTGTTATCCAGCAAAATCAAGCGGCAAGATTTTGGCACAAGGTTAATCAGTTCTTTCAAGGCTTTGCCTGTGGCTTTTCTAGCCTTTAGTTCGAGAACTTGCCCGAATAGGGCCAGGGTGATTATCACCGCCGACGATTCAAAATAAGTTTCAGTGCCGGTTTTGCCTAGCATCAGGTCGACAATGGTGACAAAAGTGCTATAGCCCCAGGCGGCAAGCACGCCTGTGCCAATCAGGGTGAACATGTTGGGGGCGAGGTTTTTAATAGAAGACAAGGCTCGGGCGAAAAAGGGCGCGCCTATATAAAGCACCGGCGTGCTCAAGGCCAGCATCAGCAAGTTGCTCATCTCGCTATGACTGTCACCGGTCTGCATGGAAGACATGCCCAAGACGGCAACTGGGACAGTGAAAAGAGTCGCCAGTTTCAGTCTGGCCAACATGTCTTTGTATTCGCTCTCGTCTTCTTCCGCCTGCGGAGAAATTGGGTCTAGGGCCATGCCGCAGAGCGGACAAGGGACCTGTTTGGCTTCTAAGACCTGGGGATGCATGGGGCAAACAAAGCCCTGTTCGGCTGGCTCAGAGCCGCTTTCGCTATCTTCTAGCTCGTCTTTATACCCTGCATCGCTTGAAATATCTTGCAACTGCAGCAAGTTGACTGCCCGGCTGAAACGAACAGCACAGTTCAAATGGCAGAAATAGTGAGTTTCTTGCTCTGTTTTCAGAATCACCGCCGCTTCATCTTTGGTGATCAGCATTTTGCAGATTGGGTCCTGAAAGCGCGCTTCTACGCGGGTCGGTGCTCCGCCTATGGTTACTCTGATTAGATTAGATGGTGGTTCGGAAGTCATAGGTATAAAGTATAGAATAGGCAAAAGAGAGGTGAATGAGATAAAGGGCGTTCCCAAAAATACCGAAAAGTTTGAGAAATTCGCCCTCTTCAGAAGGCGTTTTATCGCTATCTGTCTGCTTTTGTCATCTGTTTATGTGGTTCTTTTCTGGAGAGACAAACTTTACCTCAGTCCACCCGACTTGTATGACCGCATCTATCAGGCGGTTTGGGAAAATCTTTATGATCGCAGTCGGCTCTTGGAAATGGCGAGCGCCAAGAACCTTTACCGAACTAATCTGAAAACCACTGAAGACGCTGTAAGGCAAGCCAATTTGCTCTTGAAGAAATTGGATGATCCCTTTACCAAGGTGAGCGATACAGCGGCTCTTTCCAGGCGGGATGATGCCAATAAGGGCTTTTATTCCGGCGTCGGCATGATTATGAGTACAAGAAAGAAGCCTGTGCGGGTGCGCATGGTTATGGAGGAAAGCCCGGCTTTGAAAGCCGGCATTAAGCCAGGCGACGAGATTTTGGCGGTGGATGATCTCGACTGTATGAAAGTAAAAGCGACAGACATAGGCGATTACACCCGCAAACATATGGGCGAAAAACTACACTTTTTGATTAGAAGAAAAGGGCGGCAAATCGAGCTTGATATAGTGCCGGGCAAGATCAAAGTAGTAAAAGTGCGCAGCAAAATTTACGGCGATATAGGTTACTTGCGCATTGATTCTTTTGTGCCCGAAGACATTGTCGAAGTAGTAGAAAAAGAGCTAAACAAACTAGCTCACTGTCGAGCTTTGATTTTAGATCTAAGAGGCAATCCAGGCGGCAGCGTCGACTATTGTCTTTCTATAGCATCGATGTTTTTGCAAGAGGGACCCCTGGTTACCCTAGTCAGTAGACTTGATGAAAAAACTGTGCAGACAATGAGTTATACCCTGGCTGAAAACGACATGGTGATAAGCACCACTGTGGAAGGCAAAGAAGAGCAGACTAGAAAGTTGCAGGGGCGCTGTCTGCCGAGCTTTGCCGGTTGTTTTGAGGAAAAGCCTGTCTATGTGCTCATTGACGATAGCTCGGCATCGGCATCTGAAATGCTGGCGGCAGCTTTGCATGACAACAAGCGGGCTTTGCTTTGCGGCAGTAAAAGTTTTGGCAAAGGGGTGATGCAAATTTTTTATCCCCTGCCTAACTCTACGGCGCTCTCTATTACTGCCGGGCGCTATTTGACACCGAGCGGGCGCTGGCTGGGCAGTGGCAATTATGGCGATGAAGTAAGTCAAGTTGAGAATGGGCAAAAAGAAAAGAAAGAGAGAGAGAAAGAGACAAAGAAAGAAAGCGCCCATGGCTTAGAGCCTGATATTTTGATTGAGCCGAAGCCTGAAATAGAGTATGGGGCTGATGACGATAATCAGCTGCAAAGTTGTCTCAAATTGGCGCAAGCTAAACTGACCAGTCAAAATCAAAAGGTCTCGGAAAATAAGGGAGCCAAGCAGGAGGACCAGGGTGCCAGGTAAAAAATTTGTGCTTTTGCGCTTCTCAGCACTAGCGGCTTTAGTTCTCTGCTGGGCCGGGGTAGTTCCTGCCCAGGCTGAAAACAATGGAGACTATGCCGCTGCCAATAAGCCTGTCACAGATAAGTGGGCTGTTGTAGTCGGCATAAGCAAATTTGCCAATCCCTCAATCAATCTGCGCTATCCGGCCAAAGATGCCCGTGATTTCTATAACTATCTCATCAGCAAAGGCAACTTTGCCCCAGATCATGTCAGGCTTTTGCTAGATGAAGAGGCAACCAGAGACCGCATACTAGATGTTTTGGGCGACTCATGGTTGCCCAGAGTGGCCTTACCTGATGATCTTGTCGTGATCTTTATTTCCAGCCATGGCAGCTCATCTGACTCTGATATTTGCGGGGTCAATTATGTCGTGGCCCATGACACCAACCCCGACAAATTGTTTACCACCGGCATTCCCATGAAGGCTTTGGCTGAGACAATCAAAGAAAGAGTGCATTCAGAAAGGGTTCTGGTTGTGCTCGATACCTGTCATGCCGGTGGTGCTTCCGAAAGTAAGGGGCTGACCAGGCAAGCCAATGCCGACGCCCAGGCCCTTGCCCAAGGAACCGGACAAATGGTTGTTTGTTCCAGCGACAAAAATCAGGTGTCTTGGGAAGGCAAAAATATGACCAATTCGGTCTTTACTCGCAATTTGATTGATGCCTTTCAGGAGAAAGGTGAAACCGTACCGGTGGCGCAGGTCTTTGATGCAGTCAAAGAGAAAGTGCAAGAGCAGGTGATTAGAGAGAGAGGGGTGGTGCAGACCCCGGTAGTGGAGACTACCCGTTGGTCAGGCAGAGAGCTGGTTTTGGGAGTGCCGCCAACTAGACCGCGGCGTGTGCCGCCAGAGGTGGCAATGCTTGCTTCAGCCCCGGTTGCCGTGCCTGCGCCTCAAGCAGCTATGCGTCCTGCTCAGACAGCAGTGCAGCCGCCGCTTAGGGCTTCGGTGCAGCCGCCGCTTAATCAATTAAGTGTTTTGCCAAACAATAAAAGTGGGTCTGGAGCAAGCCGTTCGCCTCGTGATGCCGCCTCTGCCAGTGCGCAGGATTTTTTGCGCTATCACTTCAAGATGGTTGGTGAAAGGCGCTTCGTAGATGCCTGGGATGACTTAGGCAGTAAGTACCGGTCTCGCTTTAAGGGCGATATGCAAGCCTATATAGCCAGTGTCAGTCGGCACAAATGGCTCAGTTATACTGCTTCTGATTCTGAATTTAGTATCTTGCCTCAGCAAGGGGCGTATATCAGAGTAAGGGTGCGCATGAACAGTTTGACCGGCTTTAACGGCTACTGGATTTACAGCCTGAGCAAAGTGGGTGGACTTTGGGCTATCGAAGATGTCGCTGTCGGCTAAATAACAACCTAGACTAGTTCTAGTTTAATGCCAGGCGGTAAGCTGAAACTAGAGACTTTTCTTGGCTGGCTTGTTCAAGAGAGCGTTTCTGCCAACCCCAGCTCATGCGGGCATGCAAGTAGAGTTTGCCGTCTTGGGCGGTGGCTGCCACGGCATTATAAAACTTGCCTTCGCCGTCTTTCATAATTGCTATATCGCCTGCCTGCAGTTTGCGCGCTGCTATTCTTTCCAATCTGACCACTGGGCTTAGTGGTGATTGTTCCAGTACAGTTTTAGCCAGATGTTTCAGTAAGGGTCCGCTCTCGGGCATAGAGACTATCTGGGCTTCTTTCAAAAGGGGCGGTTCTTGAATCTCAACCGGCGGTTTCTCCACCATCACTTCAGCGGCAGGAAACCAGGCATAGACGGGAGATTCATTGGCGTTATCGACTTCTTGGTAATTTTCTTTCAGTGATTGGGCTAGGGTGGCGCGGCACATTTTGGCTAACAGAGCCTGAATGCGAGCCTTTTGTTCGGGTGAAACCATAGAGGCAGTGTTGCCGTTTGCTTGCGAAAGGAAACAGATAGACAAAACATTTACCTCTCAGGTTTTTAGAAAAAATCAGTAACTAGAAAATCTTGGCGGGAACAGTTTCACAATAAGGGGCGATATATAAAATTCTCGTGAAAATACGTGATATCACCAGAGACTTAATCAGGCTTTCTAATTAGCATCAGATTCCCCCTCGAAGTTTTCTTATGCCTGAAGAAGTTTGTAAGTCATATAAATCTTTGGAACACAGCAATGTAATCGATGCATTGTCGGGTAAGAGGCTGGGTTTTACCGACAGATTAGATTGTGCCGATACCAATTTGAGCCGCATATGGGATGAAATGAAGCCCAAAGCAGTGCGGGTGGTAGTCGATAAAGGTCCTGGTTTTGCCACTGGTTCAGGTGTATTCGTTGGGGCCGACGGCGATGAAGTGGTAACCAACTATCATGTGGTTTCCGGTAGTTCTCAAACTCGTGTGGTCACTTCTTCCGGTGAGATTTTCAATGCCCGCATTCTTGATGTTGACGATGTGCGTGACCTAGCCCATCTCAAAATCGAAGGAATTAGCAAAAAGCCCGAGCGTTCGGTGCAATTTTCCAAAAGTTTGCCGCCGGCTGGCTCTGAATTATTTGCTGCTGGGCATCCCGGCGGCTCGCCCAGCATGATTGTTTCGCAAGGTATTTATTTTGGCAAAGAGCCTTATTTGGTGGCCTTCAGTCCAGCTTATCAGGACCGATTAATCGGCAAAGCGGCCGAGGCCATAGTTAAAAAGCCGGAAACAGAAAATGACATCAAGGCTTTGCTGATGACCCCAAAATTGAGAATGTCTACACCGCTCTATTATGGTAATTCAGGTGGAGCAGTGGTTGACGCAAAGGCGCAATTAGTCGGCATAGCTACAGCTATCGAGCCTGGCAGCGGTGTCTCTAATATTGCCACGCCGGTAGAGCATGTGCGAGAACTGCTTGAACGCAGAGAACCAAAGTTTGATTATAAATACCAACGTTACAGTCTTTTTGATGTTCAACCTGAGGCTGTAGCCACCAATACCGCTGCTTTGGCTGTCGGCTATATGACTCGTCGCATTAGTGCGCCCATCTATGGTGCCGTCTCGGCTTTCAGGGCTGTCGAGACTTTCGACAATGTCACTGCCAAAAATTTAGAAGCCGATCGCCGTCCCGCCTATGCATCACTGGCCTTGCAGAGCACTGCTGCTCTGGGCGGTGCCCTCAGTCTCTTGGCTCGCAACCCTTTGGGCAGACTAGCTCAAATGGGGCGGGTCGGCTATGCCATGGTGGGCGCCGGCGCCCTGGGCTCTATCGCTTCCGACTTTATGCCTGGTCCGTCGCGACTGGTCGGGGTGACCAGGCATAACAAAGAAGCAAGAGAACCGCTTCAGTTTTCTTTTTAGGTAGAATGAGAGAAGAGCTATTTGTTTGGAAGGAAGCCCGAGTGTGAAGCCACCAGATCAGGTACCGGAAGGGCTGTCTATTGTGGAGTATCAGCGTCTTGTGGCGCTCTACACCTTGATGGGGCGCACCCGTCAGGCGACGCGGGCGCTTGCCTATCTCTCAAGGCTTAAGTCGGGGGACCAGGCATCGGAAGAAGAACTGAAGATGGTTGGTGCCGGTACAAAGTTTGCCGAGTCTCTGATGAAACTGCTCAAGTCGGTTGCCGAAGCCGACCAAGATGGCGAAGCCCGCCAGTCTGGTGAACATCAGTCTAAGCAAGATAATTCTGAACAAGCTCAATTAGATCAAGATCAAACAGGTCAAGCTCGATCTGGTCAAGCTTTTGAAGATCCAATCTATTCGATGAAAGAGCAATTGATGTCGATTGGTCTATCTGCCGCCGAGGCCGATGAATATCTAGAAAAATTGAAAGAAGCTCTCAGGGATATGTCTCGCCCTGATCCGCCCCCTCGTGAGGTGCCTCAAGACCTATCGGCTCGCGAATATTGGGATCTGGCTTTGCGTTACAAACAGGTGGGCTGGACCGAACAAGCTCGTGATGCTCTTACTCTAGCTATTGAGCTTGATGGGGACGGCAAATTCGGGCGCAAGGCCATGTGCTTCTTGCGCTCCAAAATACCGCGTTTCCCGGTGCCCTTGATGGCCGAACAGCTCAATATTCAGGGCTACAACCAAATGCTCACTAATGAAGAAGAGGCAAGGCGTACTTTTGAAAGTTTAGTGGAGCAGTATCCCGACTTTGAATGGCCTTACGGCAATCTAGGCTCTTTGCTCATCAAGGAAGGAGACTTAAGTCAAGCCGAAGCAATTTTGGTCAAGGCTGTGACAATCAATCCATACTATATCAACGCCTGGCTGCATCTTTCGCGGGTGTATGCCATCGAGTCTAGGTTTGCCGAAGCCGATGACTGTCTAGATAGAGTACTAGCCATCGACCCTTCCGATCCTAATTGGAAAGGCATAAGAGAATTGGTCGATCAGCTTAAGTTTGATAAGTTCAACTAAGTATTTGAGAATTCACAATTTGGCAGGGCTTGGTGCAATTCTTTCACCTTTTCCGGCGGCCAATTTTTGGTGTCTATGTGCAAGATTTTCAAATTGGGAAAAGAGCGTAAAGTGCCTATAACAGATGGATCGAGTTCCATGCCGGTGAGACGCAGATCTCTCAAATAATGTAGTTTTGAGAGCTTAGCCACACCCCGGCTGCTTAGTTCGTTATTGCTCAGATAAAGGTCTTGCAGCTCTTTCATTGTGGCAATATCGTCTAGGTCGGCGTCGTGCAAATTGGAAAAACGCAGGCCAAGGCGAATTATGTAAGGACTATTGCGCAGCTTGTGCAGTAGTGGTTTGAAATTGTTTGTGGCATTACTTGAATCTATATCCAAAATCTTGATGTGGCTAAGACATTTTAGTTTGCTTATTTCATCGCCGCTCACCGGCACGTTCTTGAGCGTCAGTATTTCAAGCTTTTGATTGTTCTCGATATGCTCTAAACCTTTATCGTCTATGGCACAGTTGAAGATCTCCAGCTGCGCCAGTCTTTTCCATTTAGCAATATCGGCCATTACCGAATTGCTAGCTCGGTAATGGCTGTCTAAAACCAGTCCGGTAAGTTGATCGGGTCCAAAGAGATGGAGTCGCTCAGGCTTTTCGAAGAAATTTTCAGAGGGCCTAAAGGAAATTGGTGCATTTATGGGGAATCTTAGATCATTTATGCATGGCTGGCTGCCACGATTGGGAAGAATAGTCATGGTGCCGTAGGATTTTTTATTGGGGAAGTGAAAGACTATTCTGTCTGGTGAATCTGGGTCTGCTTCAACAAAGGGACTAGGGAAATCGTCTGCCTCTTGCTCGTTTTGGCTGACCTTATTTTCGGTCTTTTGTGTTCTTTGTGTTTTTTGTGTTTCGCTGAGTAAATAGACGGTGAAGGCTAAGCCGGCGATCAAAACAAGTGCCAAGGCAGAAACAATAAGAGCAGTGGTGAAGCTTTTCTTAGGGCTCTCATATTCTAATTCTTCTTCGCCTTCAGAGGCGCTCGCATAGGGAGTTTGACTGGTGGATAGTTTGCCCTTGATGAGAAGCTTGATTAGTCTTTCTACTTCTTCCATAGAGCGGCAACGTTTTTCTGGATCTTTGGCCAGCATTCTGCCAATCAGTACCTCAAGGGCTTCTGGAAAGGCTTCACCACCCGCTGCTTGCCTTAGAGAAGGAGGCGGCTCGCTGATATGTTTTTGCAAAAGACCAAGATGATGTTTGGCTCGAAAAGGAGGAGTACCCGTCAAAGCTTCGAACATCGTGCAAGCCAGTGAATAGATATCAGATTTTTCGCTCACTTCTTTGCCCATGCACTGTTCTGGGCTCATATAAGGGGGGCTGCCGATAAAGTCGCCGGCTGTCGGATCTGACACCGGCATCAAGCCGCTATGGACAAACTTGGCTAAACCAAAGTCGAGAACAATTGGTACCAGTTTGTTATTTTGCTTGGTAAGAATGATATTTTCCGGCTTGATATCACGGTGTATCGTGTTGTGCCTGTGGGCATAGCCGAGGGCCGATGCCACTTGCAAGAACACTTCCAGACCTTGATTGAGAGTGAGCGGACCATGGTCTTCAAGAAATTTCTTCAAGGTCGGACCGTGTACATATTCCATGGTGAAATATGGAATACCATCTGGCAAGATGCCGCAGTCATAGACCTTGATCAAGTTTTGATGATCAAATTTGGAAGCGGCGGCAATCTCTTTGGCGAAGCGCTGAAAGTTGACGGCATTCATGCGTGAGTTAATTAGAGTTTTGAGAGCCAGCTCAATTTTGAGCATGTTATGTTCAACCAGCCAGACAAGACCCATGCCGCCCTTTCCAATCGGGCGCAAAAGTTTATACTTGCCGTCTATGATGTTGCCTGAAACAAAAGCAGCTGGGGCGTCTTGCAATTCGAGGGGCATAGTGGCGCCAAAGGCAGGCAGATTTGGGTCCAACTGAGGGCGCAGTTTTCCAGGCAGGTTGACCTTAAAAAGCTCGGCAGCCGATTGTGTCGGTCTGACTCGGCTTGCTTCGTCATCAGCTTTTTGTTTTTCTTGGCTCATTTGGTAAGAAAAAACTCGCTCTAGAAAAATGTTCTTAGCGTGTCGGTACTAATCTTGCCTTATTATTATGCTCTTGTGGTGTGACCAATGTGTGGCAGTTTGTTCTTTAGGTATAGATTTCATCTCTTGATTGTTTCGGCAAGCCTGCTTACTGCCTTGTTTCTGCTTATGAGCAGGGCTTGGGCCTTAAGCAGCAAAGTTTGGTATCTTGAGATGGAATCGGCTAGCGGCGGTGTTTATCGTGTTTGGCTCAGCTCTGAACATGCTCGCATCGACAATGGTAATTTTGGTTATAGCCTCTATGCCTCTAAAGAGAAAAACGGCTGGTCGATTTTAGCGTCGCGCAAAGACAGTCGGGAACAGTGCCGAACTAGTCTCAAGGGCTTTTGCGATGAATATGCCCGGTTGCTGAAAGCCGGCAGTGTGCTTGACTTGAATAAACCAAGCAAGACTACCGCCCTAAAATTTGACCAGGGTGCCTTGCTTGGTTGCACCGGCAATAAATGCATCTTTGCCGGTGAGCAGCGTGCCAAAGATCTCTTTATGAGCGGCGAAAAGCCCGAGAAAACCGACCACTATGAAGTTGTCTATGCCAACCTGCCCGTACCGCCGGAAATAGCCGGACTAACCTGTGTGCTGGTCAATATGCCCAGGCTGGGTGGATGCGTGCTTCAGGCCCATGAATATTTTGCCGATGGGCGACGCTGTTGGATTGTGCGCAACCGCAAGTTGGAAATTTTGAGCGACACCGCTAAAGTTTCAGCCCTCTTTCAGCCTCCAGCCGGATTTAAGGATGTCGGCAAGCTAGAGCGACGTTTCCTCTTTAAGAGTGTGAGCGGCATTATGGACGATATGGCTGAGAGCTTAGGACACCGCTAGTTAATTCTTTGTCGGAAAACTGCAAACTGGGTATATATTCGTATGGAGTAATGGGGCGTGGCTTTTTTTATGGACCAGGGCGGAAAAAACAGCAAGAATAGCAAAGGCGAGTGCACGCCAAGCAATGTCGTTGACTTGGATGGCGACCTTGAGCGTGTTGATCTTTGTCAGCAATCGCTTCTCAAAGAGGTGCAAGAGGCTTACGCACCCAAGGCAGTGAAAATAAATACGGTCAGAGACGGGGCCCAGAAAGGCGAGGGCTCGGGCTTTTTTGTCAACGACGGCACCCAGATAGTAACTGCCGCCCATGTGGTGAACGGTACTAGGACAATCGAAATAGTCGCTGCCGATGGTCAGAAATATCAGGGCAAGGTACTCAGTATCGACGATGTCAACGATCAGGCGGTTATTCAAGCGCTGGGCATGAAACCTGACCCTTCTAGGGCGGTGGATACTTCTCAATCATCTGAACTTTATCCGGGCGCTCGTGTGGTTGGTGTAGGCAGCCCAGGCGGTGAGAAAGATACATTTTTGTCACCAGGTTTTGCTCAAGCAAAAGCCACCATGGGCGATATCGTAGAAGCCTCCGGCGGGGCCGTGCCGGGGCAGCCTGGTAGACCTAAATCTGTCAACAATCTTGTATACGACGCTCTCAATTCGAGAGATGCAAACGAAGTGGATGACGCTGGTCGTTTTCTTTTGTCGAAACGTATAGTCACCAATAGTGTTTTTCATGGCGGACAGTCGGGTGGTCTGGTGGTCGGCGAAGACCTAAAGTTTGCCGGTATGATACAGTCGCGCAATCAGTTCACTGCGCGCGACGGCACCACCCAGTTTCGCGGCAATTATGTGCCCGACGATGTGGTGCGACAGATGCTCAATTCTCCTTCGCGCTTTCAATTTGATTATTCGATGAAGAGTGAATATGACCTCAATAAGTCGGGTGTGACTGCCAAACTAGCATTAGATGGAGCGGCGCCCTTGGCGGCTAAAGTACTGCCCCGAGTTGGTGCATTAGCACCTTTGGGTGTTGGTCTCTATGAAGCTTCCTCTTTTAAGGAAAACTACCGCGGTTTTTTCAATCCGGCTGCTTCTGATCAACTGAAATCGCAATATGGCAGAAAGCTGGCTGAAGATGTGGGCTATGCCGGTGGTGGCTTGGCCATGACCATAGGACTAATTGCTCGCAATCGCCTCAGACCGGTGGGTCTTTTGGCTGGTGGTTTGGCTTATGGCGCGGCGGCTGTTTCTGACAACATTTCTAAGTTTGAGGGTAGAATACCCTATTTAGAAAGCGCCAAAAGAAAGAACGGAGACCCTCGTAATCCCATAATGTGGAAGCCATTTTAGGAGAGGTCATGACATTTAGAAAGTTGAGCAGGAAGAGGAATTCTCGCAACAAGAGAGGTTCCTTTTCTTGGATCAGGCTGTTACTATTTGGCTCTTTTGCTTTCGTGGTCATGATCTTAGCTGTATTCTGGATTAGCTTTGGCCCCACTGTTATGCAACTTGTCTATCAGCCGCAGTGGAAGAAAGATGTGGCTCAGGCAGTCGGTCTTTGTCCAAATGATAGAAAGGCGGCAAGCACCGCCTTTGATACTGCAATGAAGGAAGCGGAGAAGGCCGGCGCCCAGCCTTGGGAGAAAATGAGCGCCTTGCGCGATTATGCCAATGCTTTATACAACGAATTTGAGTTTGCTGCAGCCGATAAGCTAATCGATAAGATTGTTGCAATGGAGCCAAAAGAAGGCTTTAAGAAAGGCTCGATCGAGAACAATGTACTGGCAATGGCCTTACAAGATCGAGCTTGGGATAGTCATGGTCGCTATCTAGATGCCAATGCCATCAAGAAGAAAAATTTGCCTGATGGAGTGGTCGATCAGGAAAGAGCGGCACAGCTGGCTGAATTAAACTTTGGTGCTGATCACTTACAGACAGTGCATAAGAAAACCACCTTGGCTTGTATGTTGGTGGAAAGCGGCAAGGTGGCAGAAGGCGAGAAAACCTTTGCGGCAATTGCCGAGACAATTGCTAAAAATGCCAGTCTTGCACCCGAATGTGCCTGGTATCTAGCCGCACTGAAAGCAAGAGCTGAAGCCTTTCAGGGTCAGTTTGAACAGGGTCTTGCCACCTGTCGAAAGGGCTTTGAAGGCACCGAGAATGAAGACAATAAAGACCGCATCTGGACCGAATTCAAGCTTGGTTTGCGGGTCTATGCCAATCAGCACGAAAAGGCTAAAGTTGCTGCTTTTGACGAGAAGCAGAGCCCTCTTAAAGGGCTTGAGCATGTTGATAAAGACTTTTGGGCTGGTAATTTCAAAGCTCTAGATGCCCTAGAGAAAGTATTGCTTGCCGAGAAGAGAATTGAAGTAAATGGCGTTTGGACTCTCTGCTATTTCTATGATGCCTTGGCCGGTGAAGACACCACATCTGGTGCTCGTCATCTTGATGAGGAGGATTACAAAACCAGGTTGGCTCAGTTCGATAAATGGCTGAAAGAGAATCCTAGTTCGGTGGCGGCACGTATTGGTCAGGCTATGACCTATTATGGTTATGCTTGGTTGGCACGCGGCTCGGGCTATGCCGATACTGTCACCAAAGAGGGTTGGCGTCTTTACAAAGAACGAATTGCTAAAGGCAAGGCTGTTTTAGATGCCGATCCTCAGATCAAAAAGAAAGATCCTGCTGCGTTTGAGGCTTATGCCACGGCTGCTTTGGCTCAAGGTGTTGAGAAAGACCAATATCTCAAAATGGTGGATGAATGTCATAAGGCTTACCCTGATTTTTATCAAATAGACCGCAGCGCCTCATACTATCTTTTGCCTAGATGGCATGGCGAAGACGGTGATACCGCCAGGTTTATTGCTCGCCGCTCAGACCAGCTTGGCGGCGTCGAAGGTGATGTGCTTTATGCGCGTCTGGTCTCTCACATTATGCGTTATTTTGATGAGCCTTTCGGCAGTGAAGGTAATTTTGATTTTGCTCGCTTTACCCGCGGCTATAAAGAACTGATCAAGAGAAATCCCTCTGATATTCAGCTAAAGATGGACTATTTGAATAGCTGCCGCAAGAAAGGCGATTATGACAGCATGAAGCTTGTCTTCGATGCCCTAAAATAGACTGATCTTTGGCGCGGTTGCGAAGATTTTTAGATGCAGTAGCGCAGAGCTCTAGGCGCGGTTGCGCAGATTTTTAGATGCAGTAGCGCAGAGCTCTAGGCGCGGTTGCGCAGATTTTTAGGTGCAGTAGCGCAGAACTTTAGGCGCGATTGCGCAGATCTCTAAGCATTTTTTGCCCGGCTCTGAGCTTTTCTGCTGCTTCGGGCAGGTTGAGGCGACTTTCAATTTCGGCAAGCTTCAAAAGGCAGTCTGCCACTAGTTTGTGCTCTTCTCCAAAAACCAGTTTGCGTACTATCAGGGCATCGCTTAGGCAGGCGCGAGCCTTCTTGTAGCGACAGCGCTTGTTTTCTATTTCACCGAGCTTGACCATACAGTCTGCATATAAGGCGCCCTTTGTCGGGATAGCGCCTTTATAGCCGCCCGAACCGTCGGGATAACGACCTTCGTAGACATTGACTATTTCTTCCAGGGTAGACTTGAGATTACTCTGCTCATCCAGTTTTTGATAGCAAAGCACCATTTCAAATAGGCAGGCGGCCATAAGTGCAGCTTCAGTGCCGGATTCTAAATTAGTGCCTTCAAGCTTTTTCTTGGTTTTTTTGAATAAATTGATTGAATCTTCCGGCCTGCCGTTTAGATCGAAACAATTAGCCAAAGCCAATTCTAGGCGAATTGTTTCGGCATGATTGGCGCCGAATAGTTGGGCCGTGCCTTTCAAATTGCTTTTGATTAGACGTGAGGCTCGGTCATAGTTCTTGGTCTTGAGATAACAGGTCGAGAGGCGGTTGAGCAGAGCGACACGATTTTGATCGAGACCGGGTCTTAGTTTTAGTGCCTTTTCTAGAAATAGTGTGGCCTCTTCAAAACGTTTTCCTTGCATAAGCAAAACGCCAAGATTGCTGTAATTGACAGAGAGAAATTCTTTCACCCCGGCTCCTTCTAATGGTGCCAGATGTTCATAAATTTCGATGGCTTGCTTTATCGATTCTTCCGCTGCTTCAAGCTGCCCCGCGCCTGTCTGAGCCTTGCTAAGACCCCAAAAGCAGTCAGCCACGAAACGGTCATAAGGACCGGCCCAGTTCTGAGATACAGCCATTGAACGCTTGAAAAACTCCACCGACTCTTCAAATCTTTTGTCGTCGCAAAGCAAGACTGCCAAAGACCAGAGAATAGAGGCAAAGCGATCTGGATGCTTGCCTTTGTGATAGCGCTCCATTAGGGTGAGAGCTTCTCTATAGGCGCTCTCGGCTTCTTCCAGGGCGCCGAGGCGGTAATGACAATAAGCTAGACGGGAAAGGCTGTCCATGAGCCTCTCATCGTCTTCTCCGAAGACTCTGGCAAGCGACGCTGCCATGGCATAGTCGTCGGCAGCGCTGGCATAGTCGCCAAAGGTGCCACTTTCTTTGGCTTTGCTATAAAACTGATAATAGTTATCTACAGGGCCCGGCGAATCTAGTTCCACCTGAGGCTCTGTATTGAGTTCTGCTTTTGGTCTGTTACCCGGCATAAATAAACTATGCCCTGAGCACCATAAAAATGCTCTTAAAATTACTTACTTTATTTCAAGAAGTAACTAAATTTTGTCTTGGTTTAGCTGATTTACCTGCGAGCGCCGCTGCCCGGAGGCTGCTTACCGATTGTAGTGCTGGAGAGCACACTGGAAGGCTTGGGTAGTTTGAAGCTTCCCTGCGACTTGACCTTGGCTGTATCTTCGTAGGTGCCCCAATAATTGGAACCTACCGAGCCTTTGCGGATTTTGCCGTGCTGGGCTGTAGCCCAGTGAAAATAGATGGCGCCGAAAATCAGGCAGATCCAACATGAAAAAAAGAGTAAATCAAAAATTCCAATCATGATTTGACCGACTCCTTGCCCTGGCACGCTCACAACTTGCGACCACAGCCTTATATCTAACACAGCCGGGACACCTTGACTAGACATACTATGGTGAAAACCGCAATCCGTCATTAGTAAATGTCAATACAACGGATATCTTATAATCTGTTTTGGAGTTTGGAGCAGTGCGGACTGTCGCGTCGTCTTAAGGCGATGAGGAAAGTCCGGGCACCACAGGGCTGGTTGCTGGGTAACGCCCAGTGCGCGTGAGCGTGAGGATAGTGCCACAGAAATGAAGACCGCCTCATATGAGGTAAGGGTGCAACGGTGCGGTAAGAGCGTCACCAGCAGAGTCGAGAGGCTCTGGCTAGGTAAACCCCGCTGAAGGTGCAAGGCGAAGGTATAAGTCGAGAAAATAGTGGCCCGCTATCTCGACTTGCCGATGCCGCTAGAGGGTACGGGTAACCGTACTCCGAGATAGATGACAGTCGAACACAGAACCCGGCTTATGCACTGCTCCAAGCTCTAATCTCTAATCAAAAACAGCTATTGCTGCTTAACCCAATGTTTGTACTTGCTGATATCAGGCATGTTGCCTTTGCCTCGCCAGATTGGTTCGAGAGTGTAGACATTTTTATAACCAAGGCTGATAAATTGCGGTAAGCAGCTATAGGTGAGAGCTATCATGCGAGTGGGATAAAGACTGTTGTTGCAGTAAGTGATTAGAGTCGCATTCTTGTTTGGTATCAAACGTTCTAATTTCTTTTCGTCTATGTCGGCGCCTAAGTGAACGGCTCCTTCGAAGTGTCCCTGTTTGTAATCACTTTCGCTGCGCAAGTCGACGAAATAGACGTCTTTCTTGCCCCAGTATTTTTCCAAATCTTCTAGGGTCAAGCTGTGCATTTTGAGGTCTATGTTTGCAGTACAGCGTTTTAGCAAGTCAAAAGAAATAGGACTGATTTTCTCTGTTTCTTTCGGCTTTTCCGCCTTTGGTTCGGCTGAGCAGGTGAAAGGCGAAATGAAGGTCAGTGCTGCCATCAAAAGCCATGTAGAAGCCGAACGGATCGCTGAAACAGGTTTCGTGTTCTCTTGCATTCTTTTGCTCATTTTCTTCTCTTGCGGGTTAGTTCTTAAATAGCGATTGCGCTCTGATCGGGCATTATGCAGTATTTTCTTGCCGGGCACAAATACATCGATTATCAGGGTTTTGACTATGGCGATTTCGCTTTCGGTATTTCATGATCGCAATGGGGTCGAGCGCGAGGAGCAGTTATGGTAAGAGTCAAAGTGGCTAGTCCTTGTCCAATGCTTTGGGACCGGTTAGAAAGAACGGAAGCGCAAGGAGTGCGCTTTTGCCATGAGTGTTCTAAGAACGTCTACAACATCATTAAAATGTCGGAAGCTGATTTGAATACCCTGCTTGCTGATGCGAAGACAGGCGGTTCGGTTTGTATGCGTCTCTATCAGCGTGCCGACGGTACTGTAGTTACAGGCGATTGTCCAGTCGGCCTTAAGAAAGTACGTCAATTTTGGCAGCGTATGAAGGCTGGTGCAGCAGCTTCTCTAGCCATTTTGTTCTCTTCGACGCCGGTTGTGCTTGGTCAAAACAAAGATAACCCATTAAAGAACGCAAGCAATCCAAGCAACAAAAGCTTTAAGTTGACCGGTTCTGTCAGCCAAAACAACTCTAGCTTAGAGTCCGCCTACACAGTCAAAAGACAGTACAAACTAGTTGGTAGTTCGCAAAATGACAGAAATGTTTCTAGCATCATGGGTGGAGTGTCGAAGCCGCCCACTCTAGAAGAAATTAGAACGCAAATGAGGAGCACCTCGTCGCCAGTAAATAGTCAGTTCGATTACCAAACCAGTTCACAGTCGACTCCTGTCTATACAACTTGGGCAAGCCGAGCCAAGAATGAAGCAGGGGAGAAAGCTTTGCTTGTGCGTCTGCGTATGAAACAGGCTAAGCAAGTGGAAGCGCAAGGGGATCAAAATACAGCCAGGGCGGTTCTAGACCAGGCTCAGATTGAGGCTGATCGGCTTGAGAATCGCTATGATCTGCAACAAGAAGTGCTGCAAGCGCGGCTTGCATTAGCTCAGAAGATGGGCAAGAGTTGGCTTGGTCCTGTGCCTGTGTCTTCGCCGGTTAAGGCTAAACGGTTTTGATGGCTTCTACTTCCTAATGTTGTAGTCAAACGAAAATTCGATGTCGACGCTCTCGGTTGATCCGGCAGGCAAGGGCGCAAAAGGTGCAGCAGTGATAACGGCTTGCAGGGCAGCTTTGTCGCAAGCCGGCGAACCGCTCGATTTGACCAATTTCAAGTTATGAATCTTGCCGGTTTTACCGACGCTAAATTGAACTTTGAGATTTTTGCTGGAAAATTCTTCGCTGGGATGCCAGTGTTTCTTGATCTTGGTCTGCACAGCCTGCATATAGCCGCCCCAGTCAATTTCGGTTTTGCTTATTTTGCTTTGTGGGGCGGCGACCTGGCTTTGCTGCTTAATAGTGGGTTTGCTGAGCCGCCCGGCAATTGGATTGATTACTCTAGAAACGGCAAAATAGCCAAGAATGAGCAGAAATGTCAGTGCGAGAATTCTTGCCGATCTGGCGCCACTGGTGTCATCAGTAATTAGCTTATTCTTGAAATTTGAATCGTTCATTATTGAGCGCCTTTATCTAGTTTGTTCGAAGTCAATTGGAAAAGCCAGAAGCACATTTATATCAACTCTTTCGGGCTTTGTCTTCAATGGCACTGCCTTGTTTACCGGTCTTACTGTCTGCTTTTTGAGTGCTCTTGTGAATCTCTTTATGAGTCACTTTATGAGTGCTTTTGTGAGCGCTCTTGCTATTAATAGTTGTTCCCGTTTCTTTAGCAAGCGGAGCATCTTTAACCAAGTCTTGGATAAAGACTTTGTGCGGTGCAGTCGGCTCTGCTTGGAAGCAAGAGATGACAAAGGCTAGTCCACCGCAAACCAAAGCAGCTGAGAGAATATAGAAAAATCCATTGAAATCTCGGTTGATATGCTCGTATTGGTGTTGTCTGCTGAAAATGCGACCGGAAAACCAGTCATAGTCTTCGCAGAGATCATCCATTGTTCCCAAAATAGCGAGGCCTATGAATAAGACTACGAAGAAAACAGTAAGAAAATTGATTTCCATTTATTTGAAGTAGCTCCTGTGGAGAAACTTCTATGATGATACGCTGCTGCTTGACAACTATCTTTGGTCTTAACTCCTGATTAACTATTGCAGGCTAGATCTGCTCAGACTTGCTTAGATCTTCTCTGGCTTTATCTTTATTTCCAAGCTTAGTCCAGAGCGCCGCTCGCTTTCTATAAGCGGCTGCGCTGGGTGAACCGCTAATCAACTTGTTCAAGTCTGCCATTGCTTCCTTAAGGCGACCTTGTTTCTCATATAGCTCAGCCCGCTTTGTCAAAGCAGCCTCGTCGTCTTCATTGCCTTTTACCGATAACATATTGGTAAAAATAGCCACAGCTTCTTGCAGTTTGCCCATTTTCTCGAGCACTCTCGCCCGTTGAATTTCAAAGTCTCTGTCTTTGCCTGGTTTTTCCAGCTTGTCCAGGGTGGTTAGCGCCTCTTGATACTTGCCGTTATTTTCTTGCAGATTGGCGAGAACCTTTAGCACCCGTGGATCATCTTTGACTATAGTGGGTTGGGCTCTGAACTGTTCAAAACATTCGAGGGCCATTCTGTCTCTTTTGAGGTTGCTATAGGCGATGGCTTTGTATTTAAGAGCAAAAGGGTCTGGATTTGGGCACTTCAAGGCTTTCTGGCAGTATTCGACTTGCTTTATGTAGTCGCCGTCTACGCCAGCTAAATCACCTAGTTTTGTGTAAGCTCGGCTATGTTGAGGGTCAAGACTTAAGACTTTCAAGAAACATTGACGGGCTGAACCTTCGCTGCCATCAAGCAAACCGAGGTCTTGATAGGCTTCTCCAAGCAGATACCAAGCCAAAGTATTTTTTGGTTCGGCTTTCACTATCTCTAGCAAGAGGGGCTTGGCTCGGTCTGGGTGGTCCCCGCGGACAAGCTTTTCGGCGATTTCCAGTTTGCTTGGTTTTTGTTCTTTTTTGCCTGCCGGTGCCGCCTGTGCTTGCAAGCCCAAGATTAAGGCGGCAGAGGCGATTGAAAGAATTGAAAAAGGAAATAGCTTAACTGGCATTTTGCGGCTCTGGCTTTCGTCTTATTTGGTTGCTTGCCTAATGGTAAAAGAAAAGAGTGCACTAGGCACTCTTTTCTTTTGCTTCCTTTATTTTAGCGGGTGTTCAACCGGTCTTAGTAGAAGGCTTTGGGCAAGACTTTCTCAGCCGGCTTCATGTTCGGAGTTGCGGGGAGATTTTCGAACTGTGGTTTCGGTTTTTCAGCTTTGTTCGGGATGAAGAAGGGAATATTCTCGAACTTGGGGGATTTCTCTGTTGGTTCGAAAGGGAAGAGTGGTTTTTTCTCTCCATCTTGCGACTCTGTGCCTTTCTTTTTGCCTCCTTTCTCTTTGGCTTGAATATCTAGGTCTTCCTGTTCTTCGGCTTTTGCTCCGCCGTCCTTACCTCCTTCTTTCTTGAACCAATCTTTGATGCCGCCGTCTTGGTTGGGATTTTTCTTGACGCCGTCTAGGTCTTGAGCTTCAGCTTTGGGTCCGCCGTCCATATTGGGGAATTTCTTTATGCCGTCTGTATCTTGAGACTCACCTTTAGGTCCGCCGTCCAAATTGGGGAATTTCTTTATGCTGTCTGTATCTTGAGACTCACCTTTAGGTCCGCCGTCCATATTGGGGAATTTCTTTATGCCGTCTGTACCTTGAGACTCACCTTTAGGTCCGCCGTCCATATTGGGGAATTTCTTTATGCCGTCTTTGACGATGCCGTCTTTGATGATGTCTATCGAGGGTAGAAACTTGTCTGCATTGTTTTTGTCGCCTTTGGTAAGGTTGCTACCCAGGAGGGAGTAGGCTTCCGCTTGCATGCTGCTCGGTCCTCTGCCAACTTCGTTGCGGTTGCTAAAGTCTTCGGAAGTCTCTTTCATTGGTATGGTCCTCATTTGGGGTAGAAAACTGCGCTCGGTGCGCTTCATGGCAACAAAGTACCGCCCCAAGTTGACATGAAGTTGACATGTCAAGAAGGTGCGGATTTCTTTTTCCTAGCGCTCTCAGCGCAAGCTCTTCGCCTTTTCCAGGTCTTTTTTCGCTTGCTCTTTTTGACCTAGCCCCTGCCAAACTTTGGCCCTTTCCTCGTACCATGGCGCATAGTCGGGTTGCGCGGCTAGTCCCAGGTTAATATTCTTCAGGGCTTTGGCGTTAAGCCCGAGTTTTCTCTGGACGCAAGCCAGAACATAGAGGGCGGGTAAGTTATTAGGCTTGTAATAGAGAAGTGCTTCCATATCGGTTGAGACTTCTGCTAATTCTATGGGAGCCAATTTATCAAGGCATTTAACTGCCAGCTCTCCTTTTTGCAGCAAGAGCTTTGGACTGGAGCGGGCTAGCTCTCTACTTATAGTAGGGCTTGGCGGTGCGGCAGTTTTGCCGGCAGTTTCACGCAAAAGTAGGCTTTGGGCTTTATAGGCGTTGAAATAATCGGAGGAATGCTCGTAAATGCGACTCATCAAGCCCAAGATATGTTTGTGCTCTGACGGTAGAGTCGCTTGCTTGAGCAATTGTTTGCAGTCGGCAGCCGCCGGTCCGGCTTCGTAGAGATCCATATAGATTCGGGCGCGCAGCTCTCGACCCCACCAGTGATTATTTTGCTTGCTAAGCAATCTATCTAAAAGTTTGATGGCTTCTTGATAGCGCGCCTGTTTGCGCAAGTTCTCGGCGCAGATTATCAGGACGGCGCTATCGGTGCCTTTCTTTTTTAGTATCTCTTGTATTGTGCGATAGGCAGTCTCGCTGCTCAGGGTTTGATAAGCGGCTGTCAGTCTCGCTACCAGTATTCTAGCCGTCTCATCATCGTTGCCCCAGCTTAGACTGGACATCTTCTTTAGAAGATTTTTGGCGCTTTCTTCATTGTCTAGTACTGTATATGGTATCGCCAGCATAAGGGCGAGGTTTTCAGTCAGGCTCTTATTTGGTGCAGCCTTTTGCAGTTTTTGAAAGAACCGCACAGCCAGTTTCTTGTCTTTAGAAAGATAGGCGGCAAGGGTAAGGTTGGCCAAGGCATCGCTAGTTAAGTCGGGCTTTTCATACAAGCGATAATCTCTAATCAGGTTGAGACATTGTGGAAGAGATTGACATCGTGCATATACCAAGGCTTGGGTGGCAGCAATCTCGGAGGCTTGTTCGGACCTTGACTGTTCGGACCTTGACTGTTCGTCCCTTGATTGGTTAAAGAGACGCTCGGCCACGAAGAGGTCTTGTTCGTCAAAAGCCTTAAAAAAGGCTGCGGCGTTGTCTGATTTGGATTTGTCGCTTTTGGGCGCTGCCCAGGACGGTGGCATTGTCTGATTCGGCAAGAGTGGCTCGAAAACAGCAAACGCTATAGGCAAAATTGCGGCAACAACTAAGGAAGAGTGCCGCATCAGTTGCCCGCCATATAAAGAGTAAACCAGAACTGGCTGCCCAGTCCGACCTGGCTCTTGACGCCAATCTTACCGCCATGTGCTTCCACTATTGCTTTGCAAATCGGTAAGCCCAGTCCGCTGCCTTTTTGGTCAGATTGGCTTTCGTCTACGATTTGTTTGTACTTTTCGAAAATCATGCCCAGCTTATCGGGTGCTATTCCTTTGCCGCGATCTGAAACAATAATTCTGATGCTGTCTTTTCCTGCTTCAGTTATTACTTGTACTATTTCGCCGGGGCCGGAAAACTTAATGGCATTTGTCAGTAAATTGGTGAGAACTCTGACAATGCGCTGCGGATCGCATTCTACTGGGTAATTGTTGCCTCTGGCTTCTAGTCTGATTCGACTCGCCTCGGCTTGTTCTCTTACCAGTGCAAGCGCCTGTTCGATAAGTGTTTGGCTTTCTGTCTTGCTTATATGCAGGTTGATGCCTGTCACTTCGAACTTTTCTAGTTCGAGTAAGTCGTTTACTAGTTCGACAAGATGAGCGGCTGATTGACTGGCTCGGCTTAGTCTGCTCTTTGCCTTCTCGGGCAATTCTCCCAGTCTGCCTGTTTCCAGCATCTCTAGGGTGAGATTGAGTGAGGTGAGCGGTGAGCGCAAGTCGTGCGAGATCATAGCCATAAAGTCGGCACGCATTCTCTCTAGTTCTTTCGCTTTAGAGACATCTCTGGCCACGCAAAAGTATGTTTGTAATTCATCTGAAAAGCGTACATTGAAGGCGGTGTCGATTGGTCCCTGAGGGCTTTCCAGCCTAATCTCAAAAGAACATTCATTATTGTTTTTACTGAGATTGGCTAAGTTGGCATGCAAATAATCTCTATCTTTTTCAAAAATAAGCGAAGCCAAGGAACGCCCTAAAAGTTCTTCTTCTGTCAATTGCCAGAGTCTTGTCCCGGCTGGGTTGATGCGATTGATGCGCATAGATTTATCTAGCGATAGAATGACGTCGAGAGCATTTTCAACCAAGGCCTGCTCTTGTTCACGGGCTTGTTTGAGAACGCTGGAGGTCTGATGTAGAATCTGATCTAGCTCAGCCATTTCATCAGAGCCTGAGATCTTTGATGGCAAAGGCTTGTTGAGACCTAGTGAAATGATATTGTTTTTTAGCTGGGCGAATTTTTTGTTGGTGACTCTATTGAAATAAACGAGAGCCAGAGCCAAGAAAAGAATGTTCAGTACGAAGGTCAATGTAATCAGATTGAGCAAATTATGGCGAGCCTGCAATTTAGCAGACGAGTTTGCCCGTCTTTGATTTTGCATGTCTTGCAGCAGATCGACATAAAGTCTATTGACCGAAATCAAAGTGCGCCTGGTTTGCAAAAGTGCTCTGGCTGTGTCGAGCTGACTTTGAGAGAGCACTGCCGATTCGCCTTGGGCAAAGGATTGATCAAGAGTTTGCATCAAGCCGTCGAAAGCCTCAGCCTCTTGCTTAGAGCGACTTTGTCTGTGTTGTTTTTCTCTAAGCGGAGCCACCTGGGACAAAAGCAATCTGTAGGATCGATCGAATATTTGTGCGTCGCGCTCTTCTCGGCTGATGTGATAGACAACCTTGGCACTTACACAATTCATCAAATCTGAAAGAAACTTGACCATGTCCGAAAGAAATTCGCTGGCCATAGCTTCTTTCTCGTAAGAATCTTCTAGCGAGTGAAAGCTGGAATTTAAGGCGAACAAAAAGACAATCTGGGTGAGCACTGGCAAACTGATCAAAAGCAGGATTTGCCTGGAGAAGGTTAGTTTTTGTCGACCTTTTGGCTTCATAGTCAGGCTTATTTTAACTCGTTTAACTCAATTCTCTCGGTAAATAGGTAAACTGTGGATCAGTACACCAATTCACCAGTACATCACTACATAGATTGGCAGGGTAGTAGATTGGCAAAAATTTTGCTGGCGGAAGATGATTTGCTTGTGGCGGAAGCTGTCACTGATGCTTTGTGCAGCGAGAACCATACAGTAGAGGCGGTTATTTCGGGTGAGGAAGCCGCCGATAGGCTGAAACTTTATGACTATGACTTGGTCATTCTTGACTGGGGTTTGCCCGGACAAACAGGAATTCAAGTTCTGCGCAATTATCGCAGTCGTGGTGGCCATCTGCCTGTACTGATGCTGACCGGCAAGAATCAAGAAGAGTCGCGGGTAGAAGGGCTCGATAGTGGCGCCGACGATTATCTTTGCAAGCCCTTTTCGTTGCGCGAGCTCTCGGCGAGGGTACGCAGCCTGCTAAGAAGACCGGAAAAAATTGTCTCAGGCGATCTGCGGGTTGGTCCCCTGACAATCTATCCTGGCAAGCTCAAAGTTTTGCGGGATGGCCAAGAGATTGCTCTATTAGCTAAAGAGATGGCGGTGTTAGAATTTCTCGCCCGCCACCGGGGGCAGGCATACACAGTTGATGATCTGCTCAATAAAGTTTGGCATAGCGAATCTGATTCCACCGAAGATGCGGTAAGGCAGTGCATCACCAGACTAAGAAAGAAAATAGACAAAGGGCCTGATTCAATAATCAAGACCATGCGCAATGCCGGTTATATGGTTGAGTAGGGCTTAGTGGAGTAATTGGCGATTGAGTTCTGCTTGTCTACGTGGCGATTGATTGGATATTATAGAATGTAGTAGAAAAATCAAAAAAGAAAGCTAGTGCGGGCGGTCAAACAAGAAAGAAGGGGAGCACGCTCCCCTTTCTTTTCTACGGTCGGCTAGTGGGATAGGGCCAGGCGGCGACCATGGGTTGCGGCTTGGGCTTCTTATAGCTGAAGGTGAGCTTGCGGGCGTTCAAGATCGGCGAACCGTTGCGCTTGGCTTGCTCTTTCTTGATGGTCCAACCCATGCCTCTCATTTGCTTCAGGGCTTCTTCGTGGGCGGCGCACCAGTTGCGCACCGTGAAGGAACCGAGGCTGACGCTTTCGCCCGGTTGCGGAACCGGCAGAGGGGCTCCTTTGGTGAGGCGCATTGCCCAATCGCCCAGTACGGCTTGCACAGCGCTTTGGTGATTGGTTTGGCGATTAGCCAGAATGGCTTCCGGAGTCAGATTGGCTTGATTCAGATTGGCTTGATTGTGATGGTAGGTGTTGCTGTGGGTGGTCATGATGCTTGTGGGAAAAGGGAGGGAGGAATTTTCCTCCCTCCCTTGTTGAATTGACGGGGTGTCGGAGACTGACTGAGAATTAGGCAGCGCTGCCGCTCTTTTCGGTGCCTGCCTGAGCCTTGCTTTCTTCACTCGGGCTCTCTGGCGCCGTCTCTTGGGCAGTCGGCTGGTCTTCCTGCTTGCCCTGAGCCATGTTGGCGATCAGGGTGGTGCCGAAGTCACTGGTGGAAAGAGCCTTGGCGTCGGTCATTAAGCGCGCCAGATCGCCGGTAACCGTGCGGGCGGCGATGGTCTTTTCCAAAGTCTCGACCACCAGTTTGGCTGCTTCTTGCCAGCCCAGGTACTCAAGCATCATCACGCCCGAGAGAATGAGCGAGCAGGGATTGGCCAGGTTCTTGCCGGCGATGTCGGGAGCGGTGCCGTGTGTCGCTTCGAAGATGGCGCTGCTGTCGCCGATATTGGCGCCGGGAGCGATACCCAGTCCGCCGACTTGAGCGGCGCAGGCATCGGAAAGGTAGTCGCCGTTCAGGTTCATGGTGGCAATCACCGAGAACTTTTCGGGCTTGGCCAAAACTTCGAAGAACATGGCGTCGGCGATGCGGTCGTTCAGCAGAATCTTGCCTGCGGGCAGAACGCCCTTATGCACGCTCCAGAGGTCGGCTTCGGTGACGATCTTGTCGGCGAACTCTTCTTTGGCCAGTTCATAACCCCAGTCGCGGAAGGCGCCCTCGGTGAACTTCTGGATGTTGCCTTTGTGCACCATGGTGACGGTCTTGCGCCCGGTCTTGATGGCGTACTCGATGGCGCGGCGCACCAGTCGGCGAGAACCGGAGCGGCTCATGATCTTGATGCCGACCCCGGTGTCTTCGTGCAACTTGTGGCCCAGCTCTTCCAAAAGCTTGAGGATGCGCTTCGCCTCAGGCGAGTCGATCTTGTATTCGATACCGGCGTAGACATCTTCGGTATTCTCGCGAAAGATTACCACGTTCAGATCTTGGGGGTTGATCACCCTTGAAGGTACGCCATTGAAATAGCGCACCGGGCGAACGCACTGGTACAGGTCGAAGGTCTGGCGCATAGCCACGTTCAGGCTGCGGAACCCGCCACCGGTGGGGGTGTTGAGCGGTCCCTTGATGCCGACACCGAAATGGCGCAGAGCCTTGAGCGTGTCTTGCGGCAGCGAATCACCGAACTTTTGGCGTGCCTTTTCGCCGGCGAAAACCTCCAACCAGGAGATCTGGCGTTTGCCGCCATAGGCGGAGGCGACGGCTTTGTCGAGCACGGCGCGGCAGACCGGCCATATTTCGGCGCCGATACCGTCTCCTTCGATGAAGGGAATAATCGGTTGGTCGGGCGTCTGCGGTTTGCCGTCTTTGAAAGTAATCACCTGCCCGTTCGGGCTGGCGATGCCGTTGAAAGTGAGAGGTGCCGGTTCGGCACTGACGGCAGAGACTGGCACGGCTGGAGTTTCGGGAGCCGCTTGTGCAGCCCCATCAATGCGAACAGTTTCAGTAGCGTTGGTCATAGTGTCCTCGCATGTGTTCTATCGATCCGAAGCTTCGGTCGGGTCGATGAGCGATAAGTTTAAGAACAGAACTGTTTTGAAGCTTTGAACAGCGAAATTGATGACGCGGGAAGGAAAGGAAGACCGCGATACTCTAAATAGTCTTTCAAAAGCTATGCAAGGTGCGACGTATGAAGCTGAGAAAAGCCTCTAGAAGTTGGATGTTGTCAGGAGTGCGAGGCTCGCGCTAACTGTAGTTTCAAGAATTAGGCACGAAACCAAAGGTGAACCCGATCAAAAAACCAATCAAAAACCCGAAGCACTAACCCAAATCACTGACCCAAAAAGAATCTCTTCACCGACTTGAGAAAACCTGTCATTGAATTTTCTTTCTTTGACTCGGTCAGGTCGGCTCTGGCAGCAGTGCTATTGGGGGCGACCAAAAGCTTAAGTCTGAGCAATTCCATTTCTGAGCGAAGCGACTCAATTTCAGAGCGCAACTCCTTAATTTCACGATTGACCTGCTCGTTTTCGCGGTCGGCATTTTGCAATTTTTGCCAGAGTTGTGCGGCTAGGCTAAAGCTGGTATCACCTACAGTATCGGCTTCAACCACCTGGTAAACCGTAGTTGGATCTTGATTGGGGTCTTGCGCCCTGCAAGAGTCGATATGAACCACACCGGTGGTGATGGTCTCTGGTTCTTGGCTGGCACTAGCCAATTGAGAATCCAATTGAGAAAGTGTCGTGCTTTCAAGGTGCTTTGCTGGACCAAAAAAGTCTTCCAGTCCGTCGATGGCTATATTGCTTTGGTGTATTTCGGTATCAATTTTGGTGGCTGATTTAGATCTATGGGCAAAACGATTCAAGCGTCTCTCGCTTGTTTCGACGTGTCTTTCCAGCAGAGTCTCAAAGTCGCAAGCGTATATAAACCAGCAATGCTCGCCATTCTTTTTTTCGTTGACAGTTCTTTTGACGCCCCTGATTTCGCCGCTTTCCAGCAGGCTCTCTAAGACCTTTTGATTTTCGCCAAGCAGGTAAGATGCCCTAGATACGGGCATAAGCGGATGAATTTTTAGCGCTGCTTGCCCGTCAAATGCCGACAAAGGGTATCTTGCGCCTCACTGATGCGGTTGGAAAATAGAATCAAATATGATACCAGATTGAATTATAGCTCTTCTTGTAATTTTCTCAAGAAGGCTTTATCGGTTTCATTCAAAGAAGCGCTCTCTAAAAGATCAGGGCGTCTCTCATAAGTGCGTCGCAGAGCTTGTTCTCGCCGCCAGCGGTTGATTTTTTTGTGATCTCCCGATCTCAATATCTCTGGCACTTCCATGTCTCTGAAAATTGGCGGTTTAGTATATTGCGGTCCTTCCAGTAAACCACTATTGCCATCATTGAAAGATTCTTGATGCAAGGAAAGGGACTGCCCTAAGACGCCCGGCACTAGGCGGGCTACGGCGTCGATAATGACGAGCGCCGCCAACTCGCCGCCGGTTAGGACAAAGTCGCCTATCGATATTTCGTGGCTGGCTAGGCTATGAATGCGTTCATCAAAGCCTTCATAATGACCGCAGATAATGGTGAGATTCTTTGCCTGGGCAAAGTTTTCGGCATCGGCTTGCTTGAACGGTTTACCCTGGGGGCTGGTGATGATTACAGGAGAATCCGGTTCTCTTTCAATTGCCTCAAAGCAGGCAAAGATGGGCTCGGGCTTGAGCACCATGCCGGCACCGCCACCGTAGGGGGTGTCATCGACGCGACGGTACTTGTCTTGGCAAAATTCACGGGGATTGTGGCTCAGACATTTGATCAGTCCGGCTTTAGCGCCTCTGCCGACAATGCTGGTCTGGCAATAGCCATCGATTAGGTCGGGAAAGAGGGTGATTACATTAAAGATTAGTCGGGGCGTTTCCATAACTGTTCATTATACGCACAGCCAACCGACATACACACTTTCGTTAATACGCTTTGGTCGATGAAATGGCGGCGGTTTTCGGCTTCAATAGAAAGGTGGCGAGTGACGAGGAAGCGCAAAATGGTAAGGAAAGAAAGCAATACAACAAACAGACGTAAATTCGTAGAAAGCAGTCTGAGAGGGCAGTCTTCCCTTCCTCGCAACGTTGACCGCACCATGTTCGGTCATGGCGCCGCAGCCGATACATCTGCTTTCACTTCTGGGTCTCATGTGGCTCATCTGGAACTGTCCGAGCAGGTTATATCTGGTTTTGGGCAGGACCGTTCGGCTGACATACTTGCCTGGATGGATGAGTTGAAGGCCGATTCTTCTCACTTTATCGAGTCTAGATTGGATGAGCTGGTTCTAGCTGAGTCACGCGAGCGTCGTTATCGCGAAGCTGTCACCGCAATCATCGACAAGATTTTCCAAGACCTGCGCTACTTTTCTTTTGAGTTCAACAAAGTTGCCCGCGGTACCTCGATGCAGATGATTGCCACCATTCTGGGTGATGTTACCGAAGTGCTGCAAGTCAACTCCAAGCGCGAAGTAGAGGCTTCGGCTACCTATTTCAGAGCGAGAATCTCCAACCGTCACTTTGGTCTTGTGGTAAGAGGTGCTGGGCGGGTGGTGGAATTTTATCTGGTTCCCACCCCGCAGCTCATGGGCCAGTCTGTAGTTGAGGCTCAGTATGAGCCGATAGCTGTCCTGGAAGTGAAGATGAAAGGCGGCGAGTTCTTTTGGAAGTTGGTTGATTGGGAAAAGCGGGTCAAGACTCCCGACACCCTGGAAGAACTGGCCATGCAACTCTTTGCCGCTCTTGTGGAAGTGACCAAGGACGAAGTGCGTCGCATCGAGCAGGAGTGCGGCAGCGCCAATTAGTAGGCGGTTCTCAGGAGGTGCGCTAGCTTGACGATGCTTATATCGCGGCGGCGCACCTCTTGTTTAGTGTCTTGCCTGATCGAGACTTCAATCTGCCCTGGGTGTCCTGCTATGTCTAGAGAGTCCTTTATCTATCTCTAATTGCTGACTACTTTCTGCCGGGTTTTTCTTCTCTCCTCTTCTTTCGCTAACCGCCTACTGTTTACGCTGCCATCGACGCCAAATTTTAGGCGCCGGTGCATATGCGTTTTCGGTAAGTGCTCTGCTAGAATCTCGTGAACTATGAAACTGATTGTTGATATCGGCAATACCAATACTAAGTATTGCCTCTGGTCTGAAGACGGTGGCGCCCGAGCCGTGGGCAAGGTCTCCACTTCGCTTCAATCTTTCCAGTTGGTCGAAGCCGAACTGAAGTCTATTTCTCTTGATGACAAGCCGCTTGCCTGGCAGTTTAAAGATGCCGAGGTGGTAGTGGTGTCTGTGGTGCCCGACTGCGGCAAAGCTTTTGTCGCAGCTGCCAAAGAGCATGGCGCCTTGGTTTATCTCATTGAAGCCACCACTCAGCCGGTGCTCAAGGACATGCCCAAAGAGATGGGTGCCGACCGTGTTGCCGAAGCTATCGGTGCTTGGTCAGCCTATCGCAAAGAGGGGCGACCGATGATCATCATTGGTTTCGGTACGGCTTCCACTTTGTTCACCATCTCGGCTGATGCTGCTGTCGGTGGTGGCTTTATCGGACCGGGGGTGAAGATGCTGCTCACCGCCTTGGCCCGCGACTGTGCCCTTTTGCCCGAAGTGCGCCTGCCCGAGAGTGGCGATGTTTCAAATCTGGGTCTGGGGCATACCACTGAAACGCAGATGCGAGCCGGTGTCACCTTTATGTTCAAAGGCATGGTGCAGGAATGGCTGTCTCAGGCTCGTCTCGAGCTTAAAGGTGAGCCAGTGATTGTCGCCACCGGTGGTTATTCGGCTCTGGTTGCTAGGCTTTTGCCGGGTGTTTTCGATGCAGTCGACACCACCCTGGCGCTGAAGGGGGCTGCCTTTATCGCCGGCTCTATCGATAAAGCCAAGGTTTGACCGGCATTTAAGAAAGAAGGGTTAACCGCCCTTCTTTCTTTTTTAATAAGAAAAATAGACCGGTCGGCTGCGTTTTGCTTTTATCAATGGAGAGATTTCGGTGCGGCTATCTCAAAAGTTCATCCAACAAACTTTGCTTGGTTTCAGGAAAAAGTACCGAAGCATTGTCGCTCTTTTTGAAACCAGCCGGCACGGCATAGTCAGTGCTTTTCACTTTCTTTTTTTCGACTTGCAAAAGCTCAAGTGTAGGTTTTGCCGAAGGGCTTTTATTTTCGTTGTGTAAGTTCATTTGCAAAGGCAGTAAGCCTGTTTTGGGCGTGACAAAGAGGCGCTCTGTGATGGTGGCGGCGGCCGGCCAGGCAGTACCGTCCGGCATACAGGTGATGCTGGCATTTGATACCATGCCTTTACACCAAGAACGCTTATGGACGGAACCGATCCGTTGATAAATTTCACCGTTCAACTGAATGTTTAGGCAAGGCAAGCCTTTGATAATTCCTGCACTTCTAGCTCCAAGTCTAAGCTGTGTAGCATCTGATGGACTAAGAAGAGCGCTAGCCGTATTGTTGTAGACCCATTTGGCTGCCTTGCCTTGATAGTACGACCTTTTCAGCGTGTTAATGACAGTGATATCTTCCGAATTTCGCAAACTGATAATTACTAGGTTCTGCTGGGGAAGCTCGATCTTCATGCCGGGCTGCGCTAGGTAAAGTTCAGAAAGACCTGAAAACTTAGATCGTTGTTTCAAGACGGTAGCATTGTATTCTTTAGCAGTAGCTGCTTTGTCATTGCCTGCTTTAGCCTCAGTTACCCAGACAAAACAGAAAAGCACAAGCAACAAAACTTTTGCAGTCATTAGTCCGAAACTGATAGAGATAGTCATGCGGCTGTTCAAGATCATAGAATAAATGATAGCTTCTTTCTGCTTACAGGTGAAAGAATGAGTCTTTATCGAACCAATTCAATTAGCTTTTTCTCCCTAATGTTTACTGCCTTGGTCTTTTTCGCCATTCCAGAGCAGTCGAGGGCAGAGTCTGCCAAGGACGCTGGATTTGAAAATAAGCAAGCTGCTGCTAAAGTCTATGAAGAGAAGAAGATGTATAAGGCTGCCATAGCTGAGTACGATTTGTTAATTGCCGCCAAAGAGAAAGAGTTGAAAAAACTGAATGGCGGCAAGATGACTTGGAGTAAGGACGAACTAAAGATTGCCAGAGATCTGGCGAAACTTTTATACAAAAGAGGCAGTTGCTATAGACGAATGGGCGCTTGGGATGAAGCGATGCATGACTTTGCGCGCTGTCATTCCTTTGGCTACAAAGGTCGCCGCCTCGACTATTTCTTGGGCGAGGGCTATGCTCATTTCGGCAAGTACAAAGATGCTCTAAGGCATCTAAGGTTGGTTTTGGCTAGTCCTGATAAGGATAATCTTGACCGAGATCAACTTGCTAATGTTTATTCCTTATGTGCTACCGCTTATGATGGCATCGGCGATCAAAAAAATAAACTAGATTGTCTGGATAATGCTATTGCAGTAGCTGAAAAGCCGGCACGCTTTTTGAAAGAGCGAGCCTTTTACTTTCAGAATAATAAGCAGTGGCAGAAAGCTGTCGATGATTTCAACAAATGCGAGACTTTGCAAGGTCTGACAATAAGTTCCTATTACGGCAGGGGGCGCTGTTATATGGAATTGGCTAAGTATGACCAAGCGGCTCTCGATTTTGGTTCATGCATCGAACTCGAACCGGAAAGAGGCGGTTATTATGCCGCTCGGGCTGCTGCTTATGAAAAGTCGGGCAAGAAAGAGTTGGCTTTAGCCGACCGCCGTAAGGTTGCTGAAATAGGCGAAGATTTTGCCCTGCCCTTGCGTCCCAACAAAAATTCGGCAAAAGGCAGACTGCCGTCAAATAGCAATTAGTCTTTGTGTCTTATAAGAAATAGTAGAGCCGGGCGAAAAAAGAGATTGAAAGAGAAATTGAAAAAGAAAGCGGCGGTGCAAGAACTTGAGCAATCAAGCCTTGCACCGCCGCAGTTATTTTGTGCTTACTCCGATTAGGAGTTAGCTTGCCTTGGGTTTGTCGTAGGCGCCCATCGTCACCGTGATGCCGTTGGCGTCTTGGTTGCGCATGATGCCCACGCCGTAGCCATCGCTGTTGAGCTTCTTGGTCACGGTTTCCACGGCTTCTTCGTCGATCTTGGTGATGTCGACATGCTGGCCGGAGCCGGCAGCCAAGTTGGCTCGCAGGCGCTGCTCCAGATCTTGCACCGCTTGGGCGAGCATGATCTTTCTGGCTGCCTCGGCTTTCTTTCTGTCCTGGGAGCTGCGAATGCGTCCACCCAGGAAGAGGCCGACAACCGGCAGAACGAAGCCGCCCCTGACTGCGAGCTCACCCAAGAAGGCCATGCCCACCATGCTCAGCATGAACAGGCAGAAGGTCAGATTGGGGCGAGCTTCGGCCCAGGCGGTCTTTTCCATGACCGTCATGAAATAACCGATCGGCACCGAGATGCCGATCAGGAGAAGCATTTTGATGATTTCGAGGTTCTCGGTTTCCATTTTCTTCTCTTTTTCGGGCTGCGTTGAGAATTTTGAGAAGAGTGCTTCTCGTTGAACTGAGGTGATGCTTAGCGCAAGCGACCCTTGTAGCGGTCGGGGTTCTTGTTGGGGTCTTCGTCATCGGGATCGTAGTCGTCGAAGACGAAGGCAAGAATGACAAGCAGGCTGATCATGCCGCCGACAAGACCGGGCAGCTTCTCGCCGTCGGTCGTGCCGTGGTAGGCAGCGGTAAAGTTTGCGAACATCAAGATGAGGAAGATGATCGCAAGTATCCGATCTCGAACGAACTTGTTGTTCCAGACCTTCAAAATCCAGGTTTTCATTTTCACTGGCCCTTCTTATGTTGACTTGGGGCTATTAAGCCATTCGGATAGAAAAATTGCGCCTGCGGCGGCTGTTCGGGCTGGCAGTCGAGTTTCTAGCTCAGACTGGCCAGCCCGTCCATCGACTGCAGGGCGCGGGCGTATTCGGCCACGCCGGCGTCCAGGTAGGAGCGCTGGTAGCGCTCGCTCACGCTCTTCGGGTCGGAGAGCACGAAGATGGCTTGCGAGAGAAGCTTGCGGGCTTCGTCGCGCGCCGACTGGTCGCCGCTCAGCACCAGGGTCTGACCGAGGTTGCCCTTGGCGATGGCCATGAGGGGGTCGTCTTCGGGCACCAGGCGTGCCGCCAAGGCGAGAGCGGAACGTGCATGCCGCACGCAGGTGGCGGGCGACTTGCGCGCCTCGGCCAGGCCGATCTTGACCGTGGTCAGCCAGAACTGCTCGTGGCTGTTGGTGGCGCCGGCTTCGTGCAGAAGCTTCTGCCCGAGGTCGAGGAAGGGCGCCGCCAGCTCGGGACGATTGCGTCCGAGCCAGTGCTGGGCCAGGTGGGTGAGATTGGCCCCCTGCCCGAGCATGATCGACTTGTCGTCGGTGGCGCAGCCGCAGTTGGAGTGATTGCAGTTGGACATGGTCAGTCTCCTTGTGGTCAGATGGCCTTGGGGCGACGCGAGTCGATTTCGGCAAGCATGGTTTCGATGCTCTGGCGCACGCATTCGATGGCGGCGCGCGGGTCGGACGGCAGGTCCTTGTAGGCGATGGGCTTGCCAATCGAGACATAGGCGCCGTAGAGCACCATCGACTTCTTGACGTAGGAAGGCTTGCCGTTTTCCTTGATCACCGGCTGACCATCCGCTCCGATCTCCTTCTCGCTGTAGCGGAAGGTGCGCACGAACTTCAGACCGAGCGGATAGAACAGGCGCTGCAGCCAGGTGGCTTCGCGCTTGTCGGTCTTGTAGCGGATGGCCACCGGCAGGGCGTAAAGCGGGTCATCGCCGATGGAAGAGGCCGCTTGCGTGAGCATGCGGGAGGCGCCGGTGCGGAAGGTCTTGCTGCTGGTGTCGCCGCTGTAGACGAGCATGCCTTGCGGGAAGAGCAGCATGCGGCTGCCCTTGGAGTGGGCGAGGATGCGGGCGCCGGTGTCGACTACCGCCTGACCGCCGCCATCCTGCGACTTGCCGCCTTCCACCTGCACACCGACCGTGCCAATCCAGGCTGCCAGGGTGGCGATGACCGGATTCTTGATCTCGGCGGCTTTGGAGAGCTGCCGGTAGGAGAAGGGAATGGCCTTGCCGACCACGCCGAAGTCCCAGGTGATCATGTGGTTGGGCAGCACCAGACCGCGCCCTTTGAATTGGGCGTTTTCTTTGCCCTTCACATCGACGGGGCCGACGAGCAGGCGCGTGCCGACATTGGCCACCGCCTTGAAGGTCCAGCGCGCCAACTTGGTGGAGGGCGGCGTCATGTAGCCGCTCACTTGCAGCTTGCGCCCTTCCAGATACCAGTAAACGGTGCGCACCAAGGCAAAGACGGCCAGCGCCGCCGCACCGCAGAGAAGAATAGTTTCTGTCATTAACAGCTCCAGGGGTTGGGTTTGAGAATTGGTTGACGTCAGGAGACGATGATGCGAGCCGCACCGGGGATGGTGCGCAGCTCGAAGACAGAGGTTTCGGCGCCGGCATCCCCGTCGATATTGGGAAGAACCGGGCGGCTCGTCTCGATGCGAGCCCAGCCGCAGCGGATGCGCACGTAGTCTCTCGACAGGTCGACGCGTCCGCGCATGAAGCGATAGGAAAGTCTCGACAGCCTGCCGAAGCTGTTTGCTTTCAGCAAGACCAGGTCCATGAAGCCGTCGGAGGCATTGCAGCCTCGTGACAGTCCCATCATCTGGGGTGGCAGGGTGTTGAGGGCAAAGAGCGCCGCCGCCGTGCAGTCCATCTCTATGGGCGTGCCATCGGATGGCGACTGCTTGGCTGTGATGCGATACTTGACCGGCTGCGGGTTGAAGCTGGCCTTGAGCATGCCCCAGGCATAGGCGAGGGAGCCGAACCAGCGCTTCCACTTGGGGTCGGCCAGGGCGATGGCGTCGGAGAGCCTGCCGAAGCCGCCGGCCACGATGTAGCGCTGTGTGGTGAAACCTGGTGTCTCACTTTCGCTTGTCGCAGTCGACTTGATTTCGATCATGTCGATGGGCTGCGGCTCGCTGCGGCAAATCATGTCGGCGAACAGCTGCGGGTCTGGTACGGCATAGAATGCCCGAGCAAAGAGATTGCCGGTGCCCGACGGAAAGACCGCCATGGGCAAAAGCTCTCCTTGCTCTTTCTGCTCTGCCTGGGCCAGCGAGAGACCTTCCGCCACCTGGCAGACAGTGCCGTCGCCACCGCAAGCGATGACCAGATCGATGTCACCCCGACTAGCAGCCGCCAGCGCCAGGTCTCGGGCTGAGCCTGGCGCGGCGGTGGTGGTCAACTGTTCACAACTGAGGTTGCGCTCGGTCAGTGCTTGCACAAGGGCTGCAATCTTGCCGCTGCGCGCCGAACCTCCGGTGGGGTTGAAGATGAGAGCGATGTTTCGGTGTCTGAACTGCATGTCAATCAGATTTGTCCCAGGGGGTCTGGTCTTGCTTCTTCATGAACTCGTACATGCTCGCCCAGTACTTCATGAAGAAGTCGGCGCGCTTTTTCGAGTGGATGAAGTTCAGGTTGTTGGTTTGGAAGTCGGCGGAGTTGGAGTAGTTCCAGCTGCCGTCTTCCACCCACTCGCCGTCGCGAATGGTGACCTTGAGGTGCATGATTTGACCGCGCTTTTCGGAAGTGCCGATCACCACTTCGATGCCGGCGTCACGCAGTCTTTGCACCTGGGCTTGTTGGTAAGAGACGCCCGACTTGTTGCGACCGCCTCCCACCGATTGCGATCTGTCGACCAGGACGACGATGTCTTTGCCGCGTCCCTTCAGCTCGATGAGCTTGTCGACAATCTCTTCTTCCGTCAGCGAATAGACAGCGATGCGCAGCGACGACCTGGTTCCATCGAGGAACTTCAGGTAGCGCGCCAGCCCGCTTTCGTATGGTGTGACCACGGTTTCGATGTAGTCCTGGGGGTCTACTCCCGCGCGAGGCAGGGAGTAGCCGTACCAGGTACCAGCACCGAAAGTCGAGGCAAGCAAGAGTAGCGCCAAGAGAACTTGGCGCATGCGGGTCTTGAACATGACTTCTCCGTCTGGTTAGAGAATTCAGGCGATCAGGCGCTCGACTCGTCGATGACTTCGATCGAGGTGACCGCCTCGTTGTTGACATTGGACGCGACAATCTGGTCGAGCTGGCGCAGGGTCATCTTGACGTTCATGCGAAACTCGAGACTGTCGTTGGTGCTGCGCGAATAGCGAGTGATGGCCGAGCCCTTGGGGAAGAGCTGACGAGCTTCCTCGAACTTGTCGCGCGGGCAGACGATGCGCAGCACGTGCTCACCGGTATCGTCCGGGGGGAAGATCCAGTAAGAAAGCTGCATGTAGACAACGACGATGACCGAAGCCAGGGTCGCCCAGAGCAGATAGCCGAAGCCGCAGCAGATGCCGATGCCGGTGGCATAGAGAATCATCGCCGAGGTGGTGAGACCTTGCGTCTTCCAGCCGTTCTTCCAGATCACACCGGCGCCGAGGAAGGCGATACCGGCCAAAAGCTGGGCGGGGAGGCGAGCGGGATCACCGATGTGGTTGGTGTCGAAGACGACCAGGCCGATCATGGTGATCAAACAGGCGCTGACGCAGACCAGCATGTTGGTGCGCACGCCGGCCACCTTGTGACGCTTGCGGCGTTCGAGACCCAGCAGGGTGCCGAGAGCCATCGCCATCAGGAAGGGCGGGAGATAGGTCTTGGAGTCGATCAGCTGAGGAGACGTAACCAGGTGCGAGAACCAGTTGTTCATCCAGGCTGGCACCCAGTTGGAAAGATTCATGGTGTATTGGTAGATACTGTCGAGCATGGGGCTCTCCTATGCATAGGGGCGGCTTTGCCCACCGACGAAAGGGCTACTCTCGTTCAAGAGATAGCCGTCGGCGGCTCCACCGCGATTGTTTGACTTGATACAGAGTGACGCTTCTTTCTCCCGCTTGAGCTGCGCCAGTTAGGCCGCCAGGTTCAGACCACTTCCACCTAGAGAGTCGAAGTTGGTGAGACACAAGCGCAAAGGCGGTAAACAGAATGGTTTTAGACCACACGGTGCAGCCAGGCGACTGTACAGTCGTTCAGCATGCGTCTAGTGTGTCTGTTTACTGGGTCTTTGGAGTACCGGCCTTAAAGAGAGCGAAAGAGTTAGCACTCATGATAGTGGCTCTTGTTGACAACCAATTGCCATAGCTTGGTCGTATCTAGGGTGAATATATAGAAAAAGCTAACCTGGTGCAGATCTGCGCTAAGGGAAAGCCTGCTTGCAGTAAGGGTTTGCCAGGCTGTAAAGATGAGAGCCGCTTAGGCTCGCAAGGCTCGCGCTAATTTTGCGATTGTTCTTGTCCGCCGCTGAAACCTAAGCTTGGCTTAAGGAAGTGCCTTGGTATCAGGCAGCGAATCGTGGTGGCGTATCTGGTGCAGGTTTTTCGCTTAGGGGCGACTGTCTGAGTTGGCTCTTTTTTATCGAGCAGTTTGCTTGCCCTCGGTGTCGTATATGGTGCAAAGCAAGACAAAGAGAAAGGCCCTTCTCAACGAGAAGGGCCCTTCAATGTGGGTTGAATTGACGATTACCTTACCTAATCCATCCTAATTTTTTTGCCTAGCCTAGGTCGAAAATCGACCTAGTTTTGGCTTATTTTCAAGCTTTACCCCTTTTAGTTTGGGGTAAACGGTTGCTTAGCGTTTTTTGCCGCCTTTTTTGACAGCTTTTTTGGCCGGCTTAGCAGCGGCTTTTTTGGCGGGCTTAGCAGCGGCTTTTTTAGCCGGCTTAGCAGCAGCTTTGGGCTTAGCGAGATCGAGTGTCGGTTGCTTAGCGCGACCGTTTACGATATCTTTCAGCTCTTTACCAGCGCGGAAAGCCGGAACGCGAGCAGCCGCAATTTTGAGCGGAGCGAGGGTTCTGGGGTTACGGCCGGTGCGGGCTTTGCGCATGCGACGCTCAAAAGTTCCGAAGCCAACGAGAGTGACTTTGTCGCCTTTGGCGAGAGCGCCAGTTACAGTGTGAATGAAAGCAGACAGGGTTCTGGTTACTTCAGACTTAGGTTGTCCTGTTGCTTTTGCAACGTTCTCAACGAGCTCAGCTCGGTTCATTCTGATTTCCTCCTTGTTGGAAATGCTCATTCCAACCCACAGCCAGGGATGATAACACCATGATTCTCTTTAGACAAGTGATTCTGACTGGAATTTTGAAAGTTTTTTTTGGAGGGTGTATCTGAAAGATAGATATATACACGCTTACAGAGATACCCTGAAAGCCCGGATTGCTGAACCATTGATGAATTCCAGTTCGGAGCCTGCTGCAAAAGTCCTCATTTAATGAAGCTCTGGTTCCATCAATTTTGTGAAAGCACCGGTTACAAGTTCTATAATTGACTCTTGTTGTAAGCCGGTTGGGAAGCCCTCCCCAACAATCGACCGGCGGATCATTTTCGAGCTCAAAAGCGAGGTCTCATGACATCCCTTCCAAAACCGGCAAGGCAAGCCAATTTAGCTTGTAAGGCTTTTTCTATAGCGATTTGTTTGGCTGTCTCAAGTCAAAATTTAATGCCGGCAATGGCCCAGGCAAAGCCGCAGGCTAAGCCGGTTACAAAAAAAGCAGTCGACCGGTCTAGCGCTCCAGCCAAGAAAGAAAATTCAGTTGCCGGCGGTGGTCAGCTCAATAAAACCGGCAACCAGCCAGGGCAATCTACCTCTGAGACCGATAAAGCGCAGCAAGCGCAACATGCTGCTGCCCTGCCTGCGGCCGAAGCAGCCAAGGCTACACAGGGCTTGACCAGCCAATATAGAGGGGGCTGGCAAATGTTCCTACACAATCCAAGTCGCACCGGTAATTCATATATAGATATCCCACCAGCCAATCAAGGCAGCATCAAATGGAAGTTTCCGGCTGAGGGACCAATCGATTCTTCACCGGCTATATATAAAGGTGTTATCTATTTTGGCTCTGATGATGGGCATGTTTATGCGGTTGATGAACAAAACGGCCGACTTTTGTGGAAGAGCAAGCTTGGCGATAAGGTCAAGTCTTCACCCGCAATCTCTGATGGAGTGCTGGTTGTCGGCTGCGAAGATAAGAAGATCTATGGACTGAGTTATCGAGATGGAAAAATTCTCTGGAGTTTCGAAACTAGAGATAGGGTTTCGTCCTCGCCGGCTGTGCATGAGTCGGTAGCCTATGTGGGCAGTTGGGACGGACATCTCTATGCCCTAGATGCTAAAACAGGACAATTGCGTTGGCAGTTTCCCCAGAGTGAGGCGGCAAGCAATCCAGAGACAAGTGCCGATACCAATTTGTCGAATGGTGCCGCTCCTACTGGCACTAGCACCGCTGCCCCCAAGGCGGCAGATACAGCCGGTATTCCTCAGTCGAGTTTGGGTCGGATTACTTCATCGCCATGTTTAGCGCCGGGTGTGGTCATCTGCAGTGCGCATAACGGCTATGTTTATGCCCTTTCTACCCATGATGGCAAATTGGTTTGGCAGTTTCGCACCGGTGCCAAGCTCATGGCATCTCCGATGGTTCTTGACCATACTGTTTATTTCGGCAGTTGGGATCATGCCTTTTATGCTGTTGATTTGGCCAGCGGTAAGCAAAAATGGAAAACAGGCGCAGCTGAGTCATTCAGCGTGACTGCCACCGGTGTGGGTGGAAAGATTTTCGCCGCCAATGACGACCTCAAGCTTTATTGTTTGGATGCTCATTCGGGCAAAGTACTTTGGAAGACTCAGATCAACTCGCCGGTGCCTTTGCTTTCTTCGGCCCCCGCCATTGCCGGTAACATGCTTTATTGCGGCAGCCCTGATGCCAATGTTTATGCCATTGATACTCGCAACGGTGCCATAAAGTGGAAGCTCAAGACCCAGCGTCCTATCGTTTGTTCGCCAGCGCTTACCACCGGCGGGGTTTGTATAGGCAGCCAGGACGGAAATCTTTATTTGATCAATTAAAGCTGCCTTTATCCTCTTATATATAGTCTGATTGCGGCGGTCACAGTCTGGTCACAGCAAGGTCACTAGTCGGTTAGACCTCGGCTTTAGTATGTCTTCATTGAGACCCCTATTTTCTAAACCAAGAGGACAGATATATGCCGCAAGATGTTGCTAGAAATGATGATTCTCGCGTACTGCACAATGCTGACAGAGAGGGCGGTGTTTCTGCCAAACTTTTGGATGAGTTTCAGTCGATGCAAAGAATGAAAGATGGGGTTAACAGTCAATCAGGCGAGAACAAGCAAGCCTTGAGTGGGGCTGAGGCTGCCGAGAAAATTCAAGAGCTTGGTGAGCGTGCTTGTAAGGCTCTGGGTTTTGGTACCTGCGAACTCTTCGAATCTGGTAAGAACAAGAAGTAGCTTTGACAAAAATGACTTGTGTTGAAGAGAGGCGGACCTTGGTGCGTCTCTTTTCTTTTGTCTTTTGCATTTGATACGATAGCATATAATAAAAAAATTCAAAAAAATGGAGAACCGGGAAACCCCGATTCTCCTTCTTGTTGCAGCCTAGGGCGAGGTCGTCAGCCGAAGAAGACCTCGACGATGCGACGCAGGGTGCCGTCGACATTGCTGAGCGGCTGGTCGTCGCTGCGCTGCAGGCGGGCCGCGGCGAGCATGGGGAAGAAGCGCTTGATGTCGGGCAGGGTGATGCCGCCGGTCTTGTTGATGGCAGCGCTGGCCGAGCAGACCAGGAACATCTCGCGCTTGACCGAGTCGGGCACGCCCTGGCCGAGCACCGAGTCGAATCCGGCATTGCGGCAGAATTCGGCGGCCTTGGTGCCGGGGCGGGTGGCTTCGACCATGTCGGTGAGGCGCATGAGCACGCGGAAGTCGCCGCCACGGGTCATGATGTAGAAGCCGCGGTGCAACTCGGTGAGGCTGCGCTCGGCGAAGTCGTCGCCTTCGCAGATGTAGTCGAGCAGGTCGACGATGGCGTCGGGGGCGAGGCTGATGTCGATGGAGATGCCGATGGCATCGTTCACTGCCTCTGTCGTAGCCGGTGCTCCGCTCTCGGCCACTTCGAAGAAGATGACCGGGCGGCCCGACTGGATTGCCGAGAGCTGGTCATCGATGCTGTCGTAGTTGCAGATGAGGCTGACGCTCTCGCCGGCGAACTTGCGCTTGAGGGTGCGATTGGGCGAGCTGATCGGCTGGGCGGGGTCGTAGGCCTGCATGACCATGCGGTCGTTGACGAAGGTGGCGTAGGGGGTGCAGGGAACCATGGGCACCACGCCGATGCGGGCGGTCTTGATGCGCAGCGGCTTCTTGATGAGGAGGCTCAAAAGGAAAGCTTCCTTGATTGCCTTGCTCGTAGCGATGAAATCCTGGGTGGTCTGGTACATTCAGTTGTTCTCCAGATTGAGTTGACTTTGAAGTGAACAGGCAGTCGTCGATGCCGGTTCGAGGAGCGCTAGAGCTCTGACGTCTTCTTGCTTTCCGCACCATAGCCAAGCGACTAGCGGTCGCTTTTAAGGTTCTTCGATGGCACAAAAGGTGAGGGGGTGGGTTTGAGGATTCCTGAGAAAGACAAGAGACGAATATCTAGACCATATTTAATGAGAGAACGCTAAAACAATACATAAAGGTGGTGTGTGAAGTCTCTGCCCTCTGATTTAAGGCAAGCTCGGCTAAGCTAGCTTGCGCGACGCTGGCGGGCTGGCACCACTGGTAATATCAGATGCAAATGCAAATAAGAAAGCTCGGCTTGAACCTGCATTCAGCCGAATTTAGAATTTTTCAATTAAAGCGATGATAGAAGCGGAGTTGTAAAAACGCCGTAAACGGATTCTTGTACGATGGGGGGAAGCACCACTGAGGCCGTGAAAGATCTAAATTAAGGCTCCATGCTTGCCGGCGGAGTCTTCTCTTTTTCTTTCTCGCCTTCCGGCAGATCAACCGTTTCGGTATCTATCAATTTGGTATCGAACTTGCGGAAATTTTTCATATTTACCGAGCTGGCCAGCTGAGCTTGGTGTGAGCGCAATGCCATCACATATGATGGCACTTGTTTGATAAACATGAGGGGCTCGATGTATTCGTTTGTGTCTTCTTTGATGACTGTGTAGTGCACATGCACACCGGTTGAACGCCCGGTTGTACCAGCATAGCCAATCACTCTTCCCCTTGTTACCCAAGTGCCGGGCATAACAGCATAGGCGTTGAGGTGACCGACAATAGTTCTGACATTGGGATAGGGATGGTAAATCTCTACGGCCACGCCCATATTGCCGCGCCAACCCACCCTGGTCACCATGCCGTCTAAAAGGCAATAAACTTTGTCGTTCAGTTTGGCCGAAAGGTCGACACCGTTATGAAAATCGCCGCGCCCGGTGACCGGGTGCACCCGAAAGCCGGCTTTGGAGGTAACAACACCCATGCCCACCGGTGAATAAGTACAGTCGTCGCGCAACTGCGAGACCAAAACTTGAGGCGAATAGTAGCCCTTAAAGTTATTAGCCTGCGCTTGGGCGCCGACCAAAAAAGCCGCCGAAACAGCCATCAACTTAAGTAAGCCAGCTTTCAACCTTTCACCTCGTTTGCGGTAAAAGTATTATGCCTCAGTGGCCGTTATTCTGCCTTAACTTAAGCTTTGGGCAGCATTTCATCAAGCAACTTGTTAATAATCTGCGGGTTGGCTTTGCCTTTCAAGGCTTTCATTGCCTCACCAAAGAAATATTGACGCAGTTTGGTCTTGCCGCTTGCATAGTCGGCAAGCTGGCTGGGCGAGCGATCTAGAACTTCTTGCAAGATAGACTTGATGGCGCCTTCATCTGAGACTTGAGCCAGCCCCTTGCTTTCGATTAACTTGTCGACCTCTCCGCCTTGGGCAAGCAAATCGACCAGCAATTGTTTGGCCACGCTAGAGCTTATCTTGCCGCCGCTGACTGCGTCAGCTAGCTCTTTCAGATGGCTGGGCGTCAATTTGGACTGGCTAAGCTCAATTTTGTTTTCGTTCAAATAGGCTTGCACAGGTCCGTTCAACCAGTTAGCCGTGGTCTTGGCTGGGGCGCCCAAATTAATCGCTTCATCAAAGAAATCGCTGACACTGCGGTCTTCTGTAAGAATGGCTGCGTCTTCTTCTGAAAGTTCAAGGGCGCTTTTATAGCGCTCTCTGCGACTAGCCGGCAGTTCGGGCATGGTGGCGCGCACCGAGTCTACCCAGTCGCGGCTAATCGAAAGGGGCATCAAATCTGGGTCTGGAAAATAGCGATAGTCATGAGCTTCTTCTTTGGAGCGCATTGAATGGGTTTTACCGTCGGCTTCGTTCCATAGTCTGGTTTCTTGAACGATGCGTTCGCCTTTTTCTATCAGTTGGGTTTGTCTTTCGATTTCGCTTTGAATGGCTCTCTGCACTGCTTTGAAGCTATTCATGTTTTTGATTTCGGTCTTGGTGCCAAATTCTTTCTGCCCGACCGGTCGCAGTGAAACGTTTGCATCGCAGCGAAAAGAGCCTTCTTCCAGGTTGCCGTCGCAGACCCCGATATAGCGCAAAATATTGCGCAGCTCGGTGAGGTAGAGCCTTGCTTCTTCGGGGCTCTTGAGGTCGGGCTCGCTTACTATTTCAAGCAAGGGCATGCTGGATCGGTTGAAATCTACTTTGCTGTAATCTGAACCGTGCAAACCGGCTGCACCAGCGTGGACAAGTTTGCCGGCGTCTTCTTCTAAGTGGGCACGGTTGATTTGAATTTTGCGGCCGTTTACTTCTAAATGTCCGCCTTTGCAGATTGGATGCTCGTATTGTGAAATCTGATAGCCTTTGGGCAGATCGGCATAGAAATAGTTTTTGCGATCAAAACGGCAGATTTCGGCAATTGCGCTATTTAGCGCCAAGCCAGTGCGTATACCAAGCTCGACTACTTTCTCATTCAAAACCGGCAGCACACCTGGCATGCCCAAGCAAACCGGGCAGGTTTGCATATTTTCAGAGCTGTCGTCTGTTGAAGCAAAGTCGGTAGGGCAGCCGCAGAATATCTTGGTTTTGGTCTTGAGCTGAGCGTGCACTTCCAGCCCTATCACCGTCTCCAGTGCCATTTTAACTAATCCTCTTTCTTATCTCGTTTTTGATTTGTCGCTGTCTGCGCTTTGGCTCTTGGGGTTGAGTTTGCCCGGGCGTCCGAACATCATCTGCAAAAGCGGCGCCGGTTTATCGAGTATCTGCTGCATTTGTTTGGCGGCGATATCGACATTATCGAAAGCATCTTTGGCTTTGACGATGGTGCCTTCAACATTGTCTTTCACCAGGGGCTGATTCAAGATATTGTTGATTCTTTCCATGGCTTCGCGGGCGTTTGCCGCGGCGCCTTTGAGATCTTCTCTGAGGCTCTCATCGTTTGCTAGTTTTTCTGCCGCTTTCACCGATCTCTCAATCGAGGTAACACTTTCGTTGACCTTGTTGAGCATGGTGATGATGTCGCCTCGCACCGCTTGATTGTTCAGTGTGCCGTTTACTTCATGTACAGTTCTTCCAATCGAATCGGCGGTTTGTTTAGCCAGAGTGGCAGTCTCTTTCAAGTCGCCGCTCAGACCGGGATTGTCCAGAATTTTGCTTAGTTTGCCATTAGTCACTTTGGCATCTTTAGCCAGGCTGCCTACGTTAGCGAGGGCTTCTTCGCCGCGATTAAAGAAGGTGCCGGCGCCGTGTACTGCTGTTTTGGTCTCAACTGCGGCATCGCCGATTTTCTTAGATGTATCGGTAAAAGTATCGGCGGCTTTTTCAAAGCGATCCATATTGCGATCGAGTTTCTTAGCGGCTTGGTTGAAAGCGCTCACAGCTTCGCCTGAATGTTTGAGGGCATCGGCAAGGCTGACACCTACTTCTTCTGAGCCAACCGAGGTGACTATATCGTTCAATTTCGTGGCGATTTTGTTGAGGACCAGCTCGGTTCTGATTGGGTCTTGACCGCGTACTGTTTCACCCGAGCCTATGTATTTCAGTTCTTTGCCGGGTGTATAGTCGGGCAAAGTAATCTCGATATACTTGGCGCCCACCAGACCCTGGGTCTGAATAGTGATAGTGGCGCCTTCCGGAATGGTTACTGCTTCTGTATTGATCTTGAGATGGCACTTGACCATGGCTCGATTAGAATCCGGCTTGGCTTCTGCTTGGGGATCTGCAGCCGCCTGGGCTTGCAAGAGTTCGATTCTCTCCACTGTACCGACGCGAACACCGTTGATATTGACCGGCGCATTGTTATTGAGACCGGCTATGTCTGAAAAGAGAACATTGAATTTTTGCGGCGGATGCAGGACCGAAAAACCCTTAAGCCAAGACCAGCCTGTCGTCAGCATAAACATGGCGATGACGAAAAAGAGTCCGACTCTGATTTCTAGATTGGGTTTTGGGTTCATTTGGTCAATCCTCGACTGCCCCTGCCAACATCGGTCCTTCGCGAGTGGCATGAGCAAATTGTTTCATATAAGGGTCTTCTGAGCTAACGCCCTCTTCGGGGCTGCCTTCCCAGACTATTTTTCCGGCGTGCATGAGCAAAACCCGGTCGGCTGTGCGGGTCCAGGTAGAAAACTGGTGGGTGACCACAATTGAAGCAGCTTGCAATTGATGTTCTAGCTCTATCATGTAGTCTTCGATAATGGTGGACATGACTGGGTCTAGACCAGTGGTCGGCTCGTCGTAAAGAATTATCTTGGGATCGTTTACAATCGCCCGGGCAAAGCTGGTGCGTTTCTGTTGACCACCTGAAAGTTTGGTGGGCGAATAGTCTTCAAAACCTGCCAAGCCGACCATCGAAAGTTTTTCTGAGATGATCTTGTCTTCCTCTTTGCGACTAAGCTTGCGCCTCTCTAGCGCAATTGCCAGATTGTCTCGCACCGAAAGTGAGTTCAATAGGGCTGAACCTTGAAAAACCAAGCCGATCTCGTCCGACCTCTTGATTACTTCGCCTTGGTCTGGTTCAAGCAAACCGCAGATTATTTTCAAGATGGTTGACTTGCCGCAGCCGCTAGGCCCAATCAAACCAAGCATTTCACCGGCATAAACCTGAAAGCTGACACCTCGCAATATCTGTCTTTCGCCAAAGGCTTTGTGGATATTGACTAGTTCTAGTATTGGTTCTTGCGATCTAGGTGCCATGGCTTATCGCGTTACCTCGGTGCGTAAGTGACTGAGGTAACAACAAAGTTGAGGATGAAAATAGAAATCATCGTCCAAACAATTGTGCGGGTTGTGGCAATGCCTACATCTTCGGCGCCGCCGCGGGTGTTTAGTCCGATGGCGCAACTGAACATGATGATCAAGGTGGCATTGATGATTGACTTGAGAAAGTGCACCGAAAAGTCACGGTCTAAGATGGTCTGTTTGACCGAATCCATAAAGGTGTCCGGGGGCACATTGGCAGCGCCTTGGGCGATGACAATACCGGCAACTAAGCCGATGAACATGGCATAGACCGAAAGGGTGGGGATCATCACCAGGGCGGCGGTATATCTAGGCACTACTAGAAATTTGACTGGGTCTACGCGCATAACTTTGAGGGCGTCGATTTGTTCGGTAATCATCATGGTGGTGAGCTCAGCCGCCACCGACGAACCGACTCTGCCGGCCACGATGACGCCGGCCGTGATTGGTCCTATCTCTCTGACGAGAGCCAATGAAACAACGCCGCCGATAGCTGTATCTGCCCCAAACTGGACCAGCTCTCTTGATATCTGTAGGCTCATGGCAAAGCCGGTAAAGAGGGCAGTGATGCCCACCACCACAAAAGAGAGGACGCCGATCATATAAGCCTGGCGCACTGTTTCTTTGAGATTGATTTGGCCCCTGACCATATAAGAAACAGTCTGGAACCAGAGTATGAGCACCTGTCCAAGCAGCTTAACGCCCACGGCAAACTGGTTTTCAACCAGTCTGTATGGGTTGGGCAGGTTCTTTGCTTTAGCGGTTCCTGAAGTCATCTAGACAATTTTATGGGTAAAAGGTGTTTTTATCAGATGTTTGCGCAACACTTAATGTGGTGTTTGTTTTTAGATATATGATTGCAACTGTTATTTAGCCCTGAGTTGGACAAATTATGGATACTGAAGGACCGTCTGGAACTTCGATGGGGGGCGAGATTGCCCCGGAAAATTCCGGAACTGGTAACGGTACTGGTAACGGTAAGCGGCTCTGGCTTGGGCCGCTTGCTCTTCTTGGCTTCGTCTTGCTCAAGGCGAAAGTTCTGTTGACGGCTCTCTCATTTGCCAATCTCGGCAGCCTCCTCTTTAGTTTTTCGACGATGTTTCTTTCTTTTGGCGCCTACGGAATCGCATATGGCTGGTCTTTTGGCGCCATGTTCGTCTTGCTCATTCTTGTACATGAGCTTGGACATTATGTTTCCATGAGGTTGGCTAAGTTAGACCCGGGTCTGCCAGTATTTGTTCCATTTTTGGGTGCCTGGGTAAAGATGAGTAAATTGCCCGAGAATGAAGCTTTGAATGCCTGGGTAGCTCTGGCTGGTCCTCTCTTTGGTGGGCTTTTCGCCATTATTCTGGTTTTTCTTGGCTACTTTTCAAAAAACAGTTTTCTTGTCGCTTCCGGCAATGTCGGCTGTATTCTCAATCTTTTCCAGCTCTTGCCAACTCGCCCTCTTGATGGGGGTTTTATTGCGCCGGTGCTTGGCAAATGGCAGCTGCTTTTGGGCTTGCTTGCACTTTTCCTCTTGGCTTTAATTTTGCAGGCGCCGATGCTGAGTTTGATAGCTTTGGTGGGCATATGGCCCCTTATATTGGCTTTTCGCCAAAACCAAAAGGGTCTAATGCGAATGAAGCCGGCTAGCCCGATAGCGCGTTTTTGGCTTGGCCTTGGTTTCTTCGGTACAGCCGTACTACTTGGCTTCTTCGCGGCGCAGAGTCAGCCGAATTAAGCTTTTGGGGGGAAATCCACCATAGCCAGAGACTGTCCTTAAAGGTCTAATAAATTCGTTCGGTCTTACTTTTTGCAGGTATCCCTTGAACGAGCAAAATGGCGATCAGTTTGAATATTTGCAGCCTCCTCTAGAGGGGCGCAGCTTGCAGCAAGAGCTTTCGAAAGAGCTGCCCAGTCTCTCTTTTATGAGTTTGAAAGGCGCCCAGGCTGAGATCAAAGAATTGCAGCTTGACCCTCGCTTTGCCATGCTCAGTACCGAACAAATAAGACAGATGATTGTTTCAGAAGAAATGGCAAACAGAGACAAGTTCACTTTTGTTTCGGCCGCTATTTGTGGTCCATTGTTTTTATTTGGTCTGGGCGCTGCTTTTGCCCTTTTTGACGACATAAAAGCTGCCAGAGAGGCTAAGCTGCAAAAATTGCTCACCGGTCAAGACAGCGGCAAAGCTAGAGCCGGAGCGGCGCTGGTTCGTGCTGAAACTTTGGAAGAAACCAAGAAAAAGCAAGAAAGTATTATTGCCGTACCGAAGGAAAAGCCGGCTAACGATAAGACCGGCAAGCTGACACCTGAGGCCCAGAAGCTGCTTGGTCTGGAAAGCAATAGGCGAATGAAGCTTGAGGCAAGCGGCGGCTCTCATAGTCGGCGCGATTTTACCGGCAGAGTAAAAGAAAAGCTCTATACAGGCGGAGAGCGCAACTGGGAAGAGAAAGCCGCTGAGCGCTCGCTCAAGAGCTGGCTGAAAGCTGAAATACTGATGAAGCGCAAACAGTCTTTGCTGGACAATATGGAGCGCATGCGCGGTCAGGCACCGGGAGATTTTAGTCTCTATGCCGGTTTGGCTGCGCGGGTCGAGAATCTCGATAAACAGCTGAAGAGAATGGGCTACGTTTAGCTAACTAAATAACTAACTGATCTTAGTTGGTGAAGAGTAGCTTGGTGCCGAGTATGGTGCCGGCAGCAATAAAAGCTTTTTTGACGAAATCAGAGCCATATTTTTTGCCGATTTTGGAGCCTAGCCAGGCGCCGCTCAGTGAGCCGCAAATAGCCGGTAAAACTAAGCGTAAATCATAATGGCCGCCGGCTACATAAATCGTCGAGGCAAAGAGGCACCAGGCGCAAGCAACTAGATAGTAATAACCGAGTGCTTCCAAAAGCAGAAAACCGCGCCCCATAGTTAGTACTACCGATGTGAAAATGCCGTTACCCGAACCGAAGAAAGCTTCATAAAAGCCAAGCGGTAAGGCAAACAAGGCGGTCTGGAGGCGGCTCAAGCTTGGCGGCTTGGCCTTTGTACCGAAGTCTTTCTTGATATAAGTGATTACCACCAAAAGTAGGATAAATGCTCCAAAAACTTTTTGAAGAGTTTGGGGATTGCTGTTCACAATTACTTGGGTGCCGCAGTAGGCGCCGAGCAAGCCTATGGCGATGAAGTTAACCAGTAATTTTTTATCAATTTGGTGTCCACGCAGATAATTCCTTGCTGCAATCAGGGTCCAGACCGAGCCGTTTAATGTATTAGATGAAATCGCCACCGGAAGCGGAAAGCCGAGCATCAGCCAGACCGGGGTAGTAATCATGCTGGAGCCGCCGCCGCTCATAGAACTGAGTAGTGTGGCGCCGAAAGCCACAGTTGTGATGGTTATGGTCTGAGATAAATCAAGGGAAGGGAGAGAGGGCAAGAAAGGGACCTTGTAGTTAGGAAAATTTAGGTAGTTGGTAAAATTGAGGAAGGCGGCTAGAGAGTTTTATTGGAAGACATCATTGAAAAAGTCTAGAGCAGATAGAGAGTTTAGAGCAGTTAAAGAGTTTAGAGCAGTTAAGCAATTTATGTCTAAGAGAATTATTCCTTTCTTGCTTAGCCTAGTGCTTTGCCAGTCTGCTCAGGCCGAACCACAGAGAAATACAAACTCTAAGCCGACTTCTGGTGATGAATGTATAGTGATTAAGCAGAGAGATTTCAAAGTCGGTGATATGACTGTTTATCTTTCGCCTGAAAGAGCGAGAGTCGATGCTATGTCGGGGCGCTGCACAATTTGTGCTTCTGCGCCCGATTGGCGGGTGACTGTTTTTAACAAATCTGGTCAGTATTATATGGTGGAGCGCTCGGCTTGGAAGGCGAAGGGTTTGCATGGTCTAACAAGATCAAAACGCGAGAGCTTTGACTTTAAAGATGGCAAACCAGTCAAAATCAAATATTTAAACCTGCAGTGTTTTCAGGTAAGCAGGTCTTCGCGTGGCACTGAACCTTCTACTGTCGATGTCGCTTTTCGTTCTGAAAAGTCTAAGGTGAGCCGTGATGCAAAGCCTATTAGTTGTGTGACTACATACATCGCAACCAGTGATCTGCCTCTCAGTCAGGGGGCGGCCGACTTTGTCGAAGGTCTTTATTTGACTGTCCCTCAAGCCAGAGTATTTCTTTTGAGCGAGACAAAAGGCCCGGGGTTTTTGCGCAAAGGTTTTGTCACTGAAAATATAACCAAAGCAAAACTGCCGCCCTCATTTTTTGCCGTGCCGACAGGACTGAGGAAGGCTTATTCTTTAGCAGCGGTTGCCACTGGTAGTGATATGGAAGATATTTTGTTGGATGTGACCGGTGGGCGACATCCTTAATAGAACGGAGTGGTGATAATTTTGTTGCGGGTGAATCTGAATTTGGTTGCTGGTTCTCTTTTGGTCCATATTATAGAATGTAGTAAGAAAAGCGAAAAAAGCAAAAGAGAAAGGAGTAAACTCCCTTCCCTTCTGCAGGACATTCGAACTTGCTTGACTCAGGTCAGCGTGTTCAGATGAAACTCTTCAGGTCGGCGTCTTCAGCGCTTGGGCAGAGCCAGGCAGCAGAGCCCGTAGAAGAGCAGAACGCCGCCGCCGGAGACCAGGGCGAAGAGCACGGTGATGACGCGCACCACAGTCGTGTCGAGACCGAAGTGGCGGGCGATGCCGTAGCAGACGCCGCCGAAGACTTCGTTGCCGCCGGTACCACGGGTGATGCCGGACTTGTTCATGAGGATGAGAATGACGGCCAAAAGAATGACCGTACCGATTGTCAGAGTTATGTGTTTTTCCTCGCAGTCAAGTGAGTGTTTGGTGTTAAGAGATGCTCTTGTTGAGAACGAAGCCGCCCTTAGTGGAAGTCGTAGACCTTGGGCGGCGAATCTTCGTCCTTGAAGTCGGGCAGAGGCGTGGGGCGGATGTTCTCCAGCCACTGATGCGGTATGTTCACCTTGGCGCCGTTGCCATTGGATGAACCTGCCAGCTGACGGTTCTTGTTGTAGACTTCCACCGACTTGATGGTCAGACCGTCTTCGGAAAGCTTCTTGACGGTTTGTCCGCCGTTGGCCTCCGGGCAGCTGATCGTGGTTGGCACCAGGCCTTCCTTGTCCATCTGAATCTCGCAGGCACGGTCGTTGGCGGCGTCGAAGTACTCGACTCGGCGCAGCTTGATCTTGTCGGCATCCGGTCCGACCGTTTGAGTCATCATCCACCGTTGCCGGTAGACCATGATCATCTTGTCTTTCGACTTTTCGTAGCCGCGCACTACGAGCTGATTACCCATGCGGCTGCCATCTCGAACTTGCAGCAGGTTGCCTGCTTTGTCCAAGAAGATTTCTTGCACGTTGTAGTAATCGCGCGCGTATTCGACGAGCATGGTCTGCCCATCGAGGTCGTAGACCTTGCCTCGTTCTCCGTCGATGGGGTCGCGGGTGAACGAAGCCGATGTGGTGCCGTCTTCGCGATAGAGCATGGTGCTCGTCTTGTTCGGGTCACCAGCCTCGGAATAGATCGAGGCGAAAAGAGTGCCGTTGCGGCGGAAGATCTTCTCAGCGCGATAACGCTTCTTCTCGTCGAAGTTGCGTTGGCGCCAGACGGTTTTGCCGTCTTCGAAGTAGAAGGTGGAGTTGTATCCACCCATCGGCTGCAACTCGCCTATGCGTTCCATCGTACCATCGGCGCGGTAGACGGCGTGGTAGGTATACGACCCGTCGACGGCGAAGCGAGAATCGCTGCGCTTGATGCCGCGGGTGTCCTTGCCATCGCCTTCATTGAGCGGATAGTATTCGATGGAGCTTGTCACCGCATTGGCCGGTCCACCAAAGGTCAGGTCTTCGATGAGACCGCTCTTCCAGAAGATGGTGCCGGAGATGCGTGTGAAACCATCCTGGGCGAAGCGAATCAGCTTCAACCGTTGACCGGTGGATGGGTCGGGAAGATAGGCTACTTCCTGTGTCTTGTCGGGCAGGACGACGCGCGAAATTTCTTTGTCGCGTCCAGCCAAGAAAACTACGTACAAGAGAAACAGTGTGCCGAGAATGGCGAGGCTTATGCCAAGCCACCTTTTGGCTTTCGTGGTGTGGGTCATGTTGGTCCCCTGTTTTCTATTTATGCCTTTCGGGCAGGACCCTCCTTGAGATTACTCGTACTTACGGGAGGTACGCTTTGCAAGCAGTGCTTGCTACTTCTTCGAACCCGTGTCCTTCTTGCTCGACTCCGGCTTGTTGTCGTTGTCGGCGATGGTCTTGAAGGCGGCGATCATGACGAGCATGCGCTCGTCGATGGCGCCCTTCTTGAGCACGGTGATTGCCCAGGTATCGCTGAGGGGGTTGAGCCACGGGCGATCGAGGACGGCCAGCTTGGTGCCATCATTGGCGGTGATGGTGATGCGGGTGCCCATCCATTCCGTCTTGTCCGAACTGGCGATCACCTTGCCGTTGGCGTCGGTGATGTTGTAGCCGTTCCAGGTCTTGCCCCAGCGCGAAAAGATGCGCTCTTGGATGCTGCCGACCGGATTGCCGCTGCCGTCCACGACGTTGATATCGGTGCCGATGGAGATGATGGCGATGCTGCCGGTGGCACGCTTGTTGCCTGACGCATCGGTCCAGGTCAGATGGCGCGTCACCTGGAAGATGTGCTCGGAGACGCTGCCCTGGTCTTCACCGTAAACCTCGACGTCGAGGGTGTCGGTGATGGACCAGAAGATCCGTTCCTTGAGTGTGATGTCGCCGCTCGGCCTGCCGAAAATCATGTTTCCGACCAGGGCGAGAATGGCAACAGCACCGACGATGAACAGGATTCCTTTACGAGATATCTTCATCGATTTCCTCATATTTGGGTTGGAAGAAGAGAAGAAGGCTCCCCGCTTTGGCGGAGCTTGGGCGAGGAGCCTTCCTCTGATAGTGCTTTCGATTTGCTAGCCGACGATGAGAGCCTCGATGAAGCCCACACCAGCCTGCTTAGCGGCGATGACGCGATGACGGCCGTCTTCGACGTTGTAACCACCGCCGAAGCGCGGGCGCAGCACCACGCGCACCATATCCTCGCCGTTCTCGTAAGCCTGACGATACGCCTCGATCTGCTGGCCATCGCGGGCGAGCAGCTTTTCGACGGCGGCGTCGGACATATAGACATCGGCGAGATTGACGTAGATGCAGTTCTCCGCAGCCTTGACCTTGCCGGTCTTGCGGAAAGACTTAGCATCGCATTCGACCGCGTCGTAGCGGTCACGGAACGACTTGCCCATAGAAAACCTCCAGGTCGGGAGGTCCCGGTGCAAGCCGAGCTACGAGGCACCTTTCGGCTGATTTTGCTTTTCCCGCGAGCGGAAGCAACAAAAGTAAGATGAAGGACTGTTCCGATTAGTCTTTCATCGCCTCGGGCACTGCCACCATTGGCAGTGGCTCACCAGGACCTAACGCCGACTTAGCTTGGTAGCTGTCATGGGCTTTCTCCTTTCGGTGAGTTGATGAAAATCCCGCATCGTCCCAGCGCCGGCTTGTGCTGGGCTGGAACGATGCGGGGGTTGGATGCGGGGGTTGGTTTCGGTCGCCTGCTTACTTGTTGCGGCGTTCGGCTTCGTCCCGCTGCTTGCGGGTGTGATGCCAGAAACCGCCCAGCACCACGATCAGGGCGATCAAGCCCAGACCGATGCCGATCCAGAGGACCGAGTCACCGCCGAAGCTCTGTCCGCCCTGCTGGGCAGGCACCTGGGTCTGGCCGGCTCCGTTCATCTTGGTGATGGCATCGGAGACGATTTTGACCGCGGTGGAGAGCTGGTCGTCGGTAGCCTGCGAACCGCGCTTGTTGTCGATGGCGACATTGGGCGCGATACCCTTGCCGGCGATGTCGTTGCCGTTGGGGGTGAGGTAGTGCATGGTGGTGACCTGCAGGAAGCCGCCGGCGGGAGTGGGCATGACGATGAACGCCACGGCCTTGCCGAAGGTCTGCGTGCCGACCACGACTGCACGGTTGTTGTCCATGAGCGTGCCGGTCAGGATCTCGGAGCTCGAGGCAGAGCTGCCGTTCACCAGAACCACCATGGGCATGGTGTAGAGGCGGCTCATCAGGCTCAGGACTTCCGGCGGAACGCCCACGAACTGGTAGGGCATCGGCGCCTTGAAGGTGTTCTCGGTGACCTTGTTGAGCCGACCTTCGCGCTCCTGCTCCTTGATGAAGGAGCCGTCGCGGATGAAGATCGAAGCGATCATCTTGGCCAGTTCCACCGCGCCGCCGGAGTTGCCGCGCAGGTCGAGAACGATGCCCTGCATGTTGCCCTTGAAGTGACCATCGAGCTTGGCGAGACCTTCCACGAAGGCGTTGCCGAGGGCTTCCACGCTACCCTGGTCGGAGCCGAAGGTGGGCAGGCGGATGTAGCCGATGTTGTTGGGCAGCGGCTTGAGCATGATCGGTGCCCGGTCCGGCTTCTCGAAGGAAAGATCGACCTTCTCTTCGATGCCGTCATGGGCGATGACCACGCTCACCTTGGTGCCGACCTTCTGCTGCAGCAGCTCGTCCACGTCTTTGGCGCTCAAGCCCTTGACGTTGACCGGCTGCGTGGCAGGGTCCTGCGGGTTGACGTGCACGCTCTTGAGCGTGTCGCCGGTGCGGAAGGCGTTCGACTTCCAGCCCGGGGTGCCGTAGCTGAGGAAGTCGATCTTGTAGGTGCCGTCCTTCTGCGGCGCCACCGAGATGCCCAGGTCGACGATGTCGTTCTTGGCCCGGGCGCGGGAGCGCTCGATGGTATCGCTGGTGGTGTACTGCGTCCAGCGGTCGCCGACGCCGCCGAGCATCTCGCTCAGCGCCGACTCGAGGTCCTTCACCGTGAGCAGCTTGCCCTTGTACTTGTCGTACCAGGTCTCCCAGCCCACCAGCTTGGACTCGTTGTAGTACTTCATGGCCACCAGGCGCCAGACTTCATGGTAGAAGTCTTCCAAGTCCTGCGGACTCGGTGCCTGCGGCGCAGCGGCTCCCGGCATGGCGATGCCGTGCTTCTCGAGAAACTCCTTGAGCTTCTGCGGGTCATCGAGAGGAATTCCTTCGATGCTGGGCTGGTCGCTGCCGCCGTCGACCTTGGTCGAGTCGCTCGGCTGGGCCGGAGCGGCATTGGGGTCGACGGTCGGAGTCGGTGCCTTGGGGTCGACCGCCGGATTGGGGACGGTCTGTTGCGGAGCCGTCTTGGGCTTGACCGAGGGACCGAAGATCTGGAGCTTGTTCGGCTCCTTGCCGTCGATGATGATGATGAACTCCTCGCCTTTGGCGGGAGCTTTCTGAGCGGGGGCGCTCTGGGCGAGACCCGGCGCTGCCGAGAGGCAGAGCAGGGAGCCCGCGACAACCAGAGACAGGGCCCGCGAGAAGAAAGACTTGTCAGTCATATCGTTACTCTCTTTCTTGCGTTGAGGCAGGTTGTAGAAATTTGGGCACCGACCCTTGCGAGTCGATGCCCGGTTTACTAGTTCACTGGCTTAGCCGAGAGTTCTTACTCGTCGGATGCCGGCTGGTCCTTGGCGCCCACAGGGGAAGCCAGGATGTTCTTGCGCATCTCCACTTCCTTGGCGAAGTCGGCCTCGTGGCTCTTCTTGAGCTCGTCGCGACGCTTGGCCAGTTCGGCGGCGTCACGCACCGGCATGGGCAAGCCCATGATGCGACCGAGAATCTCGGCACGAGCCTGATTGAGCTGGGTGTCGCTGCTCGGAGATTCGGCGATGTCGACGAATTCGGGCAGCTTCACTTCCACGTCGGGAACGATGCCGATCCAGTCCATGACGGCGCCGCCGGGCAGGAACTCGAAGGTGGTGACGTGCAGATTGCGCTTCTTCTTGTCGATGAAGACCATCTCCTGTCCGACGCCCTTGCCGTGAGTCGGCTCACCGACAATGGTGGCACGACCGTTGGCCTGCAGAGCACCGGCCAGAATTTCGGAGGCGGAAGCCGAGCCTTCGTTGATCATGATCACAACCGGCACGTTCTTCGGAACCACAAGAGGGATACGCTGCGAGCGGTACTCGCGGCGAGGCGTCTTGCCGTCATTCACTTCCACCACCCGAGCGGCATAGCCTGGGGTGAGGATGGAAGAAGTGGTCTCGATGTAGTCGCCCTTGCGGGAGACCTGCTTGAGCACGGTGCCCTTGTCGATGAGCATCTCGCTGATGTTCATGACCTGGTGCAGGAAGCCGCCCGGGTTGTTGCGCAGGTCGATGATGATGCCCTTGGTGCCAGCGGCAACGGCCTTGTTCAGCGCATCGTACATCTCCTGATCGCCGAACTGCGAGCTGAAGTGTTCCATCTTGATGTGGGTGATGCCGCCGTCCAGCTGCTCGGAACGCACTGCGCGCACCTGCACCTGGGCCCGGGTGATCTCCACGTCGAGGGCGCTGTCGGCGAACTCGCCTTGGCGCTTGATGGTGAGCTTGACCTTGGTGCCGACCGGACCGCGAATGAGCTTGACCGCTTCGTCGAGGGTCTTGCCGTTCAGGCTGACGCCATCGACATGGGTGATGACGTCGCCCTTCTTGATGCCGGCCTTTTCGGCGGGAGTGCCTTCATAGGGAGCTTCGGGCACCCACATCTGGCGCTCGTCCGAAATCTTGCCGATGGGCTCGAAGTCGGAGGGCTTGAGCTTCTCGCCTGCCTTTTCGCGCTCTTTGAGAGCCTTGAAGGCGGCGACTCGACCCTTCATGCCGACCGGCATGCCCACACCAGCCATGGTGGCATTGATGCGGTCCGCTTCTGCCTTGGCGGCGGCGGGCGGATTGTAGTAGTCGAAGCGCTGACCGAGGCTCCACACCATCTCGAAGATGGCGCGGTCGGTGCCGGCTTCGGTCTTGAGCATGTCGTCGTTGGCGTGCTTGTTCTGCCATTCGGCGATGAACTTGGCGCGCACTGCGGGGTCGCGCAGTTCGCGGTGCTTGTCGCGCAGGGCTTCGAAGGCCTCGCGGTAGATGGAGGCGCCGTCGAAGACCTGGGCCTGGGTAACGACCGGGCTCGACTTGCCCTGTGCCGGATCGTCGGCCACAGCGGCGGTCGGGGCGATGAAGCTGGACCCGGCCAGGATGAGGAGAGCAGTGATTGTGCCGACCAGCCCGCGCCGAGGCGTCGCGCCGATCTTCTGGAAAAGTTTCATGATAGAACTTCCTTCAGGTTTGAACGCATGCGGAAGTCGCGCACGGGCGCACACCAAAGTGCTCGCCTGAACGACCTTTTGCGTTTGTTTGATTGAGCTTCTGACTGTTGTCAGGAATTGTCGTCAAAAAAACAGGCCCGCATTGCACCAGGGTGCGACGCGGGTCTGCCGAGGTCTCTCAGGAGAGCACTCTTTTACGTTGAATACTCTGTTGCCACTGGAGGGAGTTCCAACTCCTTTTGAGAGCGGAACTCCCTCCTCGACAAGAAAGCTTTTACAGTGCTTTCCAACTGTTTGCGGTCTCGCCTTACTTGGCGTCCCAGGGACGGGGCACCAGAGTGGAGAGGTCGAGGAAGAGCTGATGCAGCTCGGCGTCGTTGAGCGACACCGGCGTTTCGCCGTTGCGCTCTGCGCCCGAGGCGAAGACCTCGTTCTCGCAGGTGGTGACTGCCCGCTTCACGGCTTCCAGTTGAGCCTGGTCGGCGTCGGGGAAGTGCGTGGCGATCTGCTCGATGGTGAGCGCGTCGATGCGCGGGTAGTTCGGCGTAGTGGCCAGGTAGCGCCGCAGGGCATGCGAGAAGGCCTTGAGGTGCTTGACCTTGAAGCCGTTCTTCTTGCCGTCGGCGTGGTTGGCCTCGAAGACGATCCAAGCCATGCGATTGGCCGGAATCACCTTACGCGGGCGCACACGGTTGAGCCATTTGACCACCGCGAGACCCGGGAAGAAGAGCATCAGGAAGACGCCCAGCGAGAGCGCCGTGATCGTCGGCCAGGGGAGGCGTTCCGCCTTCTGGCTGATGTCGCCTTCGAGCAGTTCCTCACCGTTGTCGGCCACGTTGCTGCGCGTGACCAAGAAGTCAGGCGTGGACATGGTCTTCCAGTTGGGAGACTTGCCGTCGGGCAGCATCTCGTAGGCATAACGCAGGTCGAGGACGAAGGGGATGCCCGGCTTGTAGACCATGCTCTGCACGATCACCTTGATGACGTACACCTTGCGCTGCACGCCGATCTTCTGGCCGGGATTGGCCGGGTCGGGCACGGTGCCGAACGTCTTCAGGACCGGACCTTCCACAGTCACCGCTGGCGGTTCGCCGGCGGTGGGCTTGTAGAGTTCCCAGTCGGAACCCTCGAAACCGATGACACGCTGTTTGACGAGCGAGGTCATGTCGATGGTCACCGAGGGGTCGACGTCGAGGACGATGGTGAGCGGCACCTTGTCCATGATGGTGTGACCGAAGTGCCGGTGCGAGGCGGGGTTGCCCTTGCCGTCGTCACTGGTGATGCCGACGAGCATGCGCACCTTGCCGTTGTCGCAAGACTTGCGCACCGGGTTGGCCGGCTTCGGCTCGGACGACTTGTCCGGCTGGTAGCCGTATTCGCCTTCACCGTAGTAGCTCGTGGTGGGCGCCTGCGACTGACCGCCGAGGGTGCCCGCGATGGTGCTGCAGGCCACCGGCGTGGGAGCCGGCGGTGCAGCCGTGGTGTCCTGGTTCTGCGCCAGCGCAGGTGCCGACAACGCTGCCAGCGCCAGAACAGTCAGATATCGAAGTTTCAACATAGTTGTGTCCTTTCGCTTGTTAGGAGTTGCCGGAGAAAAGCTTGATCAGCTTGTCGCGGGCAGAGAGTCCCTCTTCGGTGGAGAACTCTTCCCACCGAATGCTCGCTTCCTTGAAGAAAGCGAAGAGCGCTTTGCGGCGCTCCCTGAAGTTGAGGGCGTACTGCTCGCGCACGCTGTTCTTGCTCTGGAACGGCCACCACTTGGGCGGCAGCCAGATGGCCTTGCTCGTGCCCTTGCGGATGTCCTGAAGCATGTAGATGCCCCAGGTGTTCGGCAGTTCACGCTCACGCAGGTCCTGCACGTACATGCAGACGGTGTCGTGGATGCCGGCGGTATAGGCGAGTTCCTCCTTCTCGTCATCGCTCAGGTCGATGAAGTCGGAAATGATGAAGACCACCGCCCGCGACTGGTTGCGAACGTAGCGCAGGGACTGGATCAGTCCGCTCGGCACGTCGCCCTCGCCGCTGTCGAGCACGGTCGGCTCGGGGGAATCTTCGGGGTAGAGATGGCGCAGCCCCGGCTCGATGATGGCCGAGAGACAGGGCAGCTTCACCGTGGCGGCGAAGTTGGCGCGGAAGCTCATCGCCTGGATCTGCTTCTCGTCATAGACGAGATAGCCGACCTTGTCGTTGGTCTTCTTGGCCGAGTTGAGAATCGAAGCCGCCAGCTCGGCCGCCACCATGCGTTTGCTGGTGCGGCGCGTACCGAAGTCCATGGTCAACTTGGAGTCGACCAGGATGTAGAACTTGACCTCGCGGGGTTCCTGGGTCTGGCGAACGAGCACCTGCTTGTCGCCTGAGCGAGCCGAAGCTCCCCAGTCGATTTTGCGAGGATCGTCGCCGAACTGATAGGGCCGCAGCGAGTGGAAATCGAAGCCGTTGAAACCGCGGTTGCGGCTGGGCCTTTCGCCGGTCCCGCCGAAGATCTGGCTGGTACGCCAGCGGACGGGAATGGGGCTGTTGATGGCCCGCTCTTCGACGGCTCCGATCAGTTCCAAAATAGCGTTATCTTTGCGTTCAGACATATTGCACCTTTCTGGTTATCGAAGCAGGATCAAAGACAACCTGGCGCCTAGCGATGGGCAAGAGGGGCAGTTGCTTGCGCAACTGCCCTTTGACCTGCTCATGTCATGTCGCTCAGGCGCCGACGACCTCGATGCTGTTGTGGATGGCGGTGATGAAGTCGTCGACTTCGAACTTGGGCGCCATCGGGTTCTTGGCGATGCGGGCACGCATGATGTCGCGCGAGACGAACTTGACGTCGTCCGGCTCCACCTTGCTGCGACCGTTCAGGAACGCCACCGCGGAGGCGGCGTAGGCGATGGCCAGCTGCGCACGAGGCGAGCAGCCCAGGCGCACCTTCTTCTCGAAGCCGTTGCCGTCGCGGTCACGGACCTTCTTGAAGAGCTCGTCGGAAGGACGAGTGGCGCGCACCAGCCGGTTGATGTAGGCCAGGATGTCGTTCGGCAGCTGGTCGACGATCTCGGCCACCTTGGCGCGGGCTTCGAGGATGTCGTCCAGGCTGACGACCTGGTTGACCATCGTGGTCGGGTCCTGGCGCAGCGAAGTGGCCATGCGCAGGATGGAGATCTCGTCTTCCGGCGAGACGTAGGGCAGGCTCACCTCGGCGCCGAAGCGGTCGATCATGGCTTCCGGCAGCTCATAGGTGCCTTCCTGCTCGATCGGGTTGCGCGTGGCGATGACGATGAAGACCTTCTCCAGCTTGTAGTCGACACCGCGGATGGTGACCTTGCGCTCCTGCATGGCCTGCAGCATGGCGGCGTTGGTCTTGGGACCGGTACGGTTCACTTCGTCGGCGAGGAAGACGTTGACGCCGACGATGGGGCCGAGCTCGGTCTCCCACTTGCGGGTCTCCTGGTTGAAGACCGGAATGCCGGTGATGTCGGACGGCTGCGTGTCGGGCAGCATCTGGATGCGGCCGGCCTTGCCGCCGATGATGGTGGCGCCCACGGTGTTGGCCAGGGTCGTCTTGGCGAGACCCGGCAGCGAGGTGAGCAGGACGTGGTCGTTGGTCAGAAGCGAGCGGATGACGAGGGCAACCACGCTCGGGTAGCCCTTCACAACCTTGTTGACCTCGGCTTCCTGAGCCGCGAACTTCGGATGCGTGATCTGATGCATCTTATTCATGGTAGTTCTCCAGTTAGAGGTGAATGATTCACCTATCAGTTGAGTTCAGGTTGACGGAAATCACTCGGGGCGGCATCTAGTGCGGGTTGACCGCCTGGACACCGCCCCGGAGTGGGCAACTGCAGGGATTGCAGAGTCTCTGCGTTTGCACGCAGAGTTGTACAGATACAGAGAAGCTCAGGCTTCGTTCTTGCGCCCAAGCAGTCCGATACCCAGCAGGATGCCCATGATGAAGAGGGCCAGTGCCAGCGGGTACTGGAACATCGGGTTGTCGTGCTTCTCGGTTTTGGTGTTGCCGAGAGTGCGAGCCCATTCGATCTTGACGTTGGGAGGCGAGTCGGGATCGACGCGAATGTAGTCGCCGCCGGTCTGTCCCACGAGGGTTTGCAGAGCGGCTTCGTCGATGGCGGTTTGCACCACCTTGCCTTCCTGTTCGACATAGCCCGTGACCTGTCCATCCTTGCTGTACTTGGGGATGGGAACAGGCGAGGAAGAGCCCATGCCGACGACGATGATCTTGATTCCCTCTTGACGAATCTTGCCGAGCACTTCGGTGAGATTCTTCTGCTCGCCGGTGAAACCACCATCGGTGAAGAGCAGGATCACCTTCTGGTGTTGCGACGGCGGCTCGGACTTGAACATGTCGAGAGCCGTCTTCAGCCCTTCGGCGTAGTCGGAACCACCGCCGGGGGCTTGGTTGATGCCCATGCGCTTGGTCATCATCCAGTAGAGCGCGCAGTAGTCGTCGGTCAGCTCAGCCTGGACAAAGCCCTGGCCGGTGTAGTTGACGATACCGATCTTGTTGCGCTCGAGGGTGGGCATGATCTGCTTGCGCACCACGTACTTGGCCATGTCCAGACGAGAGCCGTAGGGTCCTACGACCTTGTCGGCCGGAATGGTTTCGATGATGGTCTTGCAGTCCCGGATGATTTCCTTGGGGGGCATGACGCCGCGATAGTCTTCCGCAGCCATGCTGGGCGAGACGTCAACGACGGCGATGAGCTTCATACTGCCTTCCCGCACGACCTGCGGGGAATCGGTCATGATGGGTCCGGCAGCGGCGATGACGACCATGGTGACGGCGGACAGCCAGAGCGCGCCTTTGGCGAACTCTCGGGCTGCACTGAAGGGACGCGTGAAGCGTTCGATCAGCTTCTCCTCGCCCCACTCTCGCCGCGCAGCCAGTCGCTGCTTGTACGAGAAGTAGAGCAAGGTCGCCGTGAGCGGAAGCACCACCAGAAGCGCATACAGATAGTCGGCACGAAGCCAGGTCAAATCATTGAACACGTTCATGTGGGCTCTCCTTAGATGGTGTCTCGATTTCCTTTGCCAGGCATCGAGCCGGGGTCATCGCCGGGCACAGGCTTGCCGTCTTGCGGCGGACCGTTGCCCTTGCCTTTGCCCTTGCCCTGCTTCTGAGCCTGCTGCGGGTCGTTCTTGAAGAGCAGCTCCAGGTCGTACTTGACGACCATGGCTGCTTCGCGGAAGACCTGGTATTCCTTTTCGGTCAGGTCACGGCCCAGGTAGAGGTTGCCGGAGTTGAGTTCCAGCGATTCCTTGAAAGCCTGGACGGCCGGCGGCGCCTGATTGAGGCGCAGGAGCGACTTGGCCTTGTGGAAGGACGCCAGGGCAGCAAGCTCCTTATCGGGCTTGGGATAGATGAAGCGCTCCGCCCAGTTGAGGTCCTGGCGCCCTTTGTAGGTGGACAGGCTGGTGTCGAAGTACTTGACCGCCACCTGATGATCGCCGGAGCGATAGGCGGCGATGCCCTGGTTGTACTGGGCGATCTGTGCGTCGCGCCAGGAGTACAGGTACAACCCGTACGAGAAGATCAGCGCACCGATGATCACAGTAGCAATCACCGCCATGCGCCGAGCAAAAGAGACTTTTGTTTCCATGTTAGTTCTCCGTTTACTTGGAATAAAGATGGTGACTACACGTCCTCTCTCACGAGAGCTGCGGTCACGGTGAAGGCGAGCGCCATGATGGCGGCGGCGATGAGGAACAAGTGGAAGATATCGCGGAAGGTCGTGGAGGTTTCCACTTCCACCTGCGACTTTTCCAAGGCGTTGATCTCATCGAAACCGGCACGCAGAGCTGCTGCATCGCCGACCGGGATGACCTTGCCGCCCGATTCGAGGGACAGCTTCTTGAGGTCTTGCACGGAGGACGAATCTTTCACCCAGCCGTCAGAGACACCAAGCACGTAGAGCTTGATATTGCCCTGCTTGAGCTGGTCGAGCAGCTGCTGCATGCGCTCGGGCTTGATGCTGGCTTCGCCGTCGGAGACCATGACGATCACCTTCGACTTGGCCTGGCCGAGTTCCTTGAAGTGGTCGATGGAAGCCTGGATGGGCCCCATCTTGACGAAACCGGCATCGTCGGGTCCGTCGAAGTTGGTACCGCCGCCTGTGTACTTGCCGAGGCGCGAGTTGCGCTTGAGCAAGAGCTGCAGGTCGGTGGTGAGCGGCCAGCTGAAGTAGGCTTCGTCGTCGAAGAGGATGAGACCGATGCGGTCGCCCTCACGAGTCGGAATGAACTTGTCGATGGCAGCTTTTGCAACTGTCAGCCGGGTGATCTTGACGGGCTTGCCGTCTTCACCGAGCTGGGTGGTGTTGGGGTCGCCGACCAGAGCCTTCTGGTCGGGGTCGGCGATGTCCGAGTCCATCGAGCCGGAGATGTCGACAGCGATCATGAAATCGCGGGTCTGCATCGTCTGGGTCGTCTTCGATTCGGGCACCACCGGCCGGGCGATAGCCAGGCAGAGAAGCACGAGGAAGGCGCTCAGACAGATGATCGGCAGTCGGCTGAGGATGAACATGGAGCGCAGGTTTTTCTGCGTCGCCACCTGGGTGTGCCCGTAGCTTTTCCGGCGCCGCGAGGCGAGGTAGACCAGGGCGAGCACAACAGGAACGAGCCCCAAAAGATAGAGATTCATGAACTGGATCATGTTCAGCTCCTTTCTACAGGGATGTTGCATTTGAAAGAAATCGCGCACACTCGCTGAGCTGAAGCGTCAAACGCCAGCCTCAAGTTTTGAGTGTGCTTAGTCGGTAGGTTTGTCTGCCCAGACTCGTACTAATAGACCGGCTAACAACGCGAAGTTGGCAACTATGCGCGGTCTCCGTCAAATGCTCGACCATCCCATTGGTCCCCGGAAGCTTCGCTCTCCGTTCCCTCTCCTTGACTGGTCGGCTACCTTGCCATCGAAGGCTTCTGGTCGCATACCGGTTCTTGGGGTGGGGTGGGTTTTCTGGGTTCTGGTTCTTGTGGTTTGGTTGGTGGAACAGACAATGCTCTTAAATTAGCTAAAGAGCTCATACTAAAGAAACTATAAAAGGCTTAATTATAGATTCCGCATGCGTGTGCGGAACCTTTAGGCAGAGAGGAAAAGTCGCGCTTGCGCGTGTTAGTTCAACCAAAACTAAAAAGTAAAAGTTTTGTTGAAACCAAGGTCTGGCCAAACAGAACGCCTGCGCGCGGTATTTAGTCAAGTGTCTCTTCTAGATATAAAAATGTGTCATTGTTAAGTAAATATGAGCGTGCGTTTAACTGCTGGACGGTTTGCCGGGGGGTCTTGATGGCTAGCGCAGCTAGCTTTTGACTGCTAGGTTAGTGCGGACTAATTTGGTAGAAGGACGTCAGGCAAACTTCAGAAAAGCCTCGCTAGCTGTTCCGAAAGCTTTACCTTCAATTGATTGACGAAAGAAATGAGAAAGTATGCACCACTTATGGTGCATGCTTTCTTGGCGCTGCTGTGGTGGTCTCGCTTGTCTCGCCACTGCCTAGCCCTTGCCTGGTCTGATTTTGCTCATTTTGCTTTCCCTAATAAGGACAAGGATCGTTTGGTTGATTACTTGATTGATTTTGATTGATTGGTTGATCGAATTCGAAGAAAAAGTGGTAAGGTCGTGCGCTATAAAAAGATGCAAATTGGCTATCCACTATTTGTCTTTTGGGGGAAATTATTGACTGGTTTACTTGACCGTGCTTTAGGTATTTCTATTGCCAAAAGGCAGACTTGCAGGCAGAACGGATAAAGCTTTAGAGGCTGACTAAATTCTCTAGAGGCTCTCAAGGCGAGTGCTTATGCAGGCGCGGCGTCAGGCTTCTCTAGATACTTTGCTGCAAGTGATTATGTAGGCGTAGGTGTCAGGCTTCTCTAGGGACTCTACGGCAAGTGTTTATGGAGGCGTAGGCGTGAGGCTTCTCTAGGGACTCTACGGCAAGTGTTTATGTAGGCGTGGATGCCAGGCTTCTCTAGAGGCTCTAAAGGCAAGTGATTATGGAGGCGTAGGTGTGAGGCTTCTCTAGGGACTCTACGGCAAGCGTTTATGTAGGCGTGGATGCCAGGCTTCTCTAGAGGCTCTAAAGGCAAGTGATTATGGAGAGACTTCTCGAAAGACTTCGCTGCACCTATTTCACGAGCGGTCACACTAGGTGTCACTAGGCAGGTCGCGGCAATTGGCTTGTATTGAGGTGTAGAGACTAATAGTTTGTGCCTATTCATATAGGGCTGGCGCTTGCAGGGCAGGCGCTTGCATCGAATCCGGAAGATTTATTCAGTAAGATTGATTCAGTAACTAACATCGAATCGGTATTCGAAAACAGTCGACTTGGCTGTTCGTAAGTATGCGGGCTGGGGAGTGATCAACTCAAGAACAGCCCATCATCTTCTTCTAGAAATATGATAGAAGATAGTAGAAAGTTTCAAAAAGAGAAGCCGACAGAACCTTGCGGTTCATATCGGCTCCCCCGAAACTGCCTGGGCAGTTTACTTCACGTCGAAGGTCGCCTTCCAGACCTTGCCGCCGGGAATCGGCTGCAGAGTCTGTTGACTGCCGCTCCAGCCCCAGCTCCAGGAACGCTGCACTTCGTGCAACTCCAGGGTGACTGTGCCGTTGGCGCGCACCTCGTAGATGATGGTGCGGGTGCCGTACTGCGGGTTGTGCTGGTCGGGAGTGAAAGCGCCGCGGACCTTCTCGCGCAGACCGTAGGGCAACGACTTGGTCGCCCATTCCTTCCAGGCGTACTGGTCTTCCGGCAGGATGACGTGAATCTCCTCGCCGACGCGCATGTTCTTGAAGGTCCGGCCGTCGTCGACGTCACGGCAGGTGACGAAGGAGACGCCGGCTTGCGTGACCGCGAGTGGCGAAGATGCCCCGGCGGAAAGCGGCGTCTGGCACCATTCGCATTCGTCCTGCTTGGCGCTGCAAGCGTCGCACAGGCGATAGGCGAAGTGGGTGGTCAGAGAACCGCAGCTGGTGCACTTCCCCGGAACGTTCAGGGTGCTTTTGCCCTGGCAAGTCTGACAGAGTGCCATATTGTATGTCCTCCCTCAGAAGTTGCGGAACGAACCGCCCTGACGGCAGCCCGTGCAGGTGCAGACGAAGCTGGGGCGATGAGCCTTGGAGGGCTCGAAGCTCACCTCGTCATCGGGGTTGATCAGCTGCGGCGGCGGCACCATGTGGAGCAGACCGGCCGAAGCCAGGTACTCGTCATGGTCGGAGGGCAGGCGCATCTGGAAGATGGCCTCGTACTCCTGCGCCGGCGGCTTGAAGCCAGGACCGTCAGCCACCGCGAAGCGAGCCACGATGTGCACGATGCCCGCACCGGAAACCGGCTGCAGGGGAATCTGCACCGAGCTCTCTGCCGTGTCGGCGGCCACTTCCAGCGCCAGAGCCGCTTGCTCGCCTTCGCTTTCGCTGGGCGGCGCGGTCAGGGCGGCGATGGCTTCCGCGTCGGTGCGAGGCTTGATCGGCGCCTTCTCTCCCGGCTTGAGGAAGTAGAAGTTGGCGCCGTCGCCGTCGGTCTCGACGTAGTTGATGCCGGCAGGCAGCGACACGCGGCTGCGCAGCTGCCCCTCCACGTGGATGAGCAGGTCGACTGCATGCCGGGACATGACGCGCACGGCGTACTGGCCCGAGTGCATGCGGACGTTCAGATCAGGGCTGTTCTTGGTCTCGTAGTTGACGGGCAGAACCCAGTCGGCATCGGCACCGAAGACGGCATTGGCTGCCGGCTTGGCCACGAGCGCGATGTTCATCGACCGTCCGAGAACCTCGTCAGTGAATGTTTTCATAGATAGCTCCTTAGAGTTTCTGTTTACACGAAAAGGCAGGCTCAGCGACGTTGCTGAGCCTGCCGAGCGAGGGTTCAGGTGGCTGTTAGAGCCAGCGTTCCTTCACCACGTCGCCGTCTTCCGTGAAGTACTCATACGGGCGCGGGGGTCCGATGGCACGGCCGCGCGGGTCGGTCGGGGGCTCCATCGTCAGCAGGCGCACCGGGTTGCCGCAGAGGCGACGGAAGTAACGCAGAGTCAGCCGCGCCTCCGACTGGAGAAGCGGACCGAAGTTCTCGTCGTACTCGTGCTTCAGGGTCCAGACGCCATCACCGAACTTGCCGGTGTCCTGGATGGAGATGTTGGGCACATTGTGGTAGGCGGTGCGCATGACCAGCATGCGACGCGCCTTGTGCTTGTTCTGGTCGAAGGCGGCCACGATCTGGATGATCGTCGCCATCTGCTTCAGAGTCGCAGCCGGCACCGGGAAGTAGGGCGTGCCCATCTCCTCGTGGTAGAACTCGCTCGTCTCCTGCACCTGCGCCCAGGTCTGGATCACCTGCATGAGGTCCTCCAGCGACAGCGGCAGCGGGTTTTCGAAGACGTACTTGCGGTTCCAGCCGGAACGCTTGAGGGTGTTGTTGATCAGGACGATGACCCGACGCACCCACTTGAGCGTCTCGAGGTTGAGTTCCTCGAACAGCTCCTCCTGCATGAACTCGGTGACGAAGCGGTTGTCGTCGTACTCGCGCAGCACCTCGAACATCTTGTCGCGGTTGCGGCGAGGCACCTTTTCGGTGCGCCACTTCTTGCCTTCGACGTACTCGCCGTCTTCGGCCTTGACCAGCTCCTTGAACCTGACCGTGTCCATGATGACGTTGCCGTCAGCATCCTTCTCGTCGAAGCAGTACTTGCGGTCGATGTAGGACCAGATGTTCAGGCCCATGGCGTAGGGGTCGAAGTAGTTCGCGACCGCCTCGCTGTAGTGCATGTGCCACGACTTGGCCAGGTCGAAAATGCGGTACTCGAAGGGCACCGACACTTCCGGCTGGAGCAGGAGGTCACGCTGCCAGAACGAGGCGAAGCCTTCGTTCATGAACTTGGTGCGTCCCTGCGGCTGGAAGTAGCGGGAGCGGTCACGCACGATGGAGACCAGCATGCGCGCCTTCTCGTGCATGTGCGGCGTGTTCTCGGGGTCCATCAGGAAGCCGAGCAGGTCGTGCGTCGGCTGGATGGGGTAGCGCTTCAGCGTCTGCTCGATGGCAGCCGCCTGGCGCTCCAGCTGTCCCTTCACCGAAGCCGAAACTTCGCCCTCGGTGATGATGCGACGCCGCAGGGTGGCGAGCTCGCCCTTGAGCTGCTCGCGCAGTTCCTTGTCGCTGAGCTGGTCCGGGATGGTGGGCAACCAGCCGGCATGGTTCTCCAGCGCGTGCAGAGCATCCATGTAGTACTCGTACGTCTCCCAGCCCCAGTCGGGGTCCTGGGTGAGCGCATCGATCTTGTTGCGCGCCTGGGTGAGACGCGCAACGATCGACTCCGGCATGGTCTCGCCGAAGTGCCGGTTGGTGGTGAAGAAGACCACATGCCCGAACGTGGCGTGCGCCATGACGTGCAGCTGCATCGGCAGGGTGTTGGTCGTGGAGAGGTACTGGATAGCCGGGTTGGTGTTGAGCACCATCTCATAGATGTGCCCACCATAGCCACCCCGGCGGTTCCGCTCCGCTTCCTTGCCCTTGGACCAGTGCACGTAGTCGTTCGGCATGCCGACATAGGGCAGCACCTGGCTGACCTGTTCGTCGGTTGTGAGCTTGTAGTCGATGGGGTAGTACTTCATGCCGATGCGTTCAGCAGCGGCTGCCATACGATTGTGCCACATGACCAGCAGCTCACAGAGCCGCTCATAGGTGAAATGCGGGTTGTAGTTGCTCATATACAGACTCCTTAAACAGATTGCTGCCGATCCTTGTCCAGGATCAGCTTGAATGCTTCGGGGACATCCGCAAGCGAATTGGCCTTCGCCATGCCCAGGTGAGCCTTGACGTCGGCCGGCAGACCCCGCAGAGCCTGACCACCGAGGCTGAAGCCACTGCGACCACCCCAGGACGTTCCCGTCTCCAGGTAGCCGACATAGTTGAAGGGCGCGCGAATGATCCGGGTGAACCAGTCGCGAATCGCTTCTTCACCGTCGAAGAGGTCGCCGTCGGTGGCGTGGAACATGTAGCGGTTCCAGCTGGAAGCCGGGTAGGGACCGGCGGAGTTGCCGGTGGTCTTCGAGCGGGCACCGAATTCGGCGATCTTGTAGGTCAGCTCCCAGGCGGGAACAGCCACGGTACCGCCGCCGGCACCAATCTTGAAGAATTCCTCTTCGGTCTTCCAGAGGTATTCCTGCGCGTCGTGGCTGATGAGGGACAGGGCCACTTCCTTGTACTTCGTCTTGAGGAACAAGACGCAGATGAAGAAGTAGGCCTTGGCGATGATCATCGGATCACCGCTCATCGAACCGGAACGGTCCAGCACGAGAGCAACCCAGGCCTTGGAGTCCGGGTCGTCTTTCTCTTCGATGCGGTTGTAGCGCAGGTCGTTCTTGTGGAACGGCACTTCGGCCACGGTCGGGATGCCTTCGCCGCCACGCTCCTTGGTGAAGACGTAGGCAGCGACACGCATGCGCAGGTTGTCCTCCACCGTGTAGGGTGCGGTGACGGCGCCAGGCATGTCGACTTCGAGGTACTCGGAGATGGCCTTGAAAGCCGTCTCGCGGAACTCCGGCACATCCTCCGCTTCGATCGGGTCAGACGAAACCGCCTGCTCGACCTCGTTGAGGAAAGCTTCCACGTTTTCACGGGAGCTGCCGGTGCCGGTGAGCTTGTACGCCGGTTCGGGGAAGATGGGGTTGCCATCCTTGCCCGAGTGCATATAGGCCCAGAAGATGTAGGCTTCGAACACAGCCTGGCACTTTTCCTCGAAGTCCTCGACGAACTCCTCGGGGCGCACGTTCTTGGCTGCGGCCGCACGGCGCAGTCGGGCGACTGCGGTGGCGCGCTTGTTGATGCGCGAACGGGGACCGTGGTTGGTCAGACCGCGACGCTTGTGGGTCTTGACCATGGTCTGCGCGAACATCTTCTTGAGCATGTTCGGCAGCCCGATTGACTCGAAGAACATCTCGATGAACTCTTCGAAGTCCATCTCGACGTAATCGCCGGGGTCGCTGCCGGGCTTACCCTTGCCGGGACCGCCCTGACCCGAACCATCTCGGCCCGGGCGCCAGATCGGCTCCGCTTCGGGGTCAACCGGCACGTTGATTTTGCCGGGACGGGTGATGACCGGGTTGTCGCCGATGATGTCGCCAATCTTGCCCTTGATCTTGCCCTTCTGGCGCTCCTTGTAGCGCTGCCGGTCGCGTTCGGTCTTGTCGCCGCCGCGTCCGGGAGGGGTGATCGAAGGCTTGCCGACAGCAAGCGCACGAACCAGGGAGTCATCGTCCGGAGCAACAATGCTGAAGCTGAAGGGCTTCTTCAGCTCCTTTGAAGGTTTCTTAGACATACACATTGCCTCCTGGAGGTTAATCCGAAATAGACGTTTAAACTGCCGTCAAAAGCCTTTGCTGTTGCCGCCCTATACGAGGATGGCAAAGAAAGCCGGCGGCTTCCTGCAACCTTATTAGGGCTGCAGTCCACCGCCGGCTCAGCGAGGCTCTAGACAACTGTTCTAGAACCCCAGGCTTGGCTTAGCGCTCGACCAGGAAGTCGGAGTTCTCCTCGGCCTCGCGCAGCAGCTGGTCGGCCGACCAGTCGGAGAAGCCGTACTTCTCGACCAGACGGGCCTTGGCGGCGTTGATCTTCGCCAGGTCCTCGTTCGAGCGGGCGCTCGTGGACGAGAACAGGCGGGCACCGGTGCGGACCTTCTTCAGCACGAACCGCTCGATGCACTTCTGCACGGCGGTGTGGCAGGTGTAGGGCACGCCCTTCACCTTGTTGCTGTCGCGGATCCACTGGTTGACGGCAGCCACGATCTCGGCGCGGAACTTCGGAGCCTCGGCCGAGGTCACGCCCCAGTCCGGATCCGACTCGATCTCGCGCATGAACTGCTCGTCACCGCCGGGCTGCGACTTGGAGTAGCCCGTGGCGCTCTTGACGCTCTGGTTGGTGGACCAGGCGACCACGTTGTCCAGGTACTTGTCCCAGGTGCGCTGGGCTTCGTCCTGGAAGCCTTCGACCATCGAGGCCAGCACGTACTGCGACAGGGTGCGCTTGCGCACCTCGTCCAGCTCGTTGCGCAGCACGCCCAGGAGGAACTCCAGGCGCTTCTCGTCGGTCTGGGTGCCCTTGTACCACTCACGCAGAGCGTCGCGGACCAGGGCGGAGGTGACGGTGTCGCCGCGGCCCATGACGTTCGCCGCCACGAGCTGCATCACCTTGTTGGTCTCACGGGGAGACTGACCAGCCAGGCCTTCACGCACGCCGGCGCGTTCGCGCAGGTCCTGCACCGAGACCTTGGTGCCCATGCCGCGCGCACGCTGCTCGCGACCGTCGTAGGCGTCGGCCTTGACGTTGAGCGGGACGCTCTGGTCGGGCAGGATGCGGGTCAGCACTTCCAGACGCGCCAGGTAGTCGAACACGTCGGGGTCGACGTGCACGCGACCGGCGAAGTCCGAGCCGCCCCAGAACTTCTCGATGACGCGGCGAGCCTGCGACATCTCGAGGGGGTACTTGAACCAGACGCGCAGGAAGCGGTCGCCGTACGGCTCGTTCTCGCGCACCTTCATGAACTTGTCGTACTCACCCTCGTTGGAGTGGAGGATGATCAGACCGTCGAAGAAGACCGAACCCGAGAGCGGGCTCGGCAGCTTGACGCGGCGGCCCTGCAGGGCTTCCAGCAGGACGCGCTGGGCTTCCGGCGGGTTCTTCAGACCCTCGGTGAGGATCACGAGACCGCGGTTGCCCTTGTTGAAGGCGCCGTTCAGGTTGATCGAGCGCGGGTCGCCCTCGGTGAACTGGCCCAGCTGACCGATGTTCTCGGTGCCGATCCACTCGCCGATGTCGAAGTTGAGCGGCTGCACTTCGGCCACGTCGACGATACCGTTCGAGCCGGAGTAGTCGTCGGTGAAGCGCATGTACTCGATCGGGTAATCGGCGATCTTGATCGCCTTGCCCTTGAAGCCGTACTGGCCGAGCACCGCCGCCTGCACCATCGGCTCGGGGTTACCGACCGCGGAGCGGGTGGAGCGGGGCAGGCCGAGGCCGGCGACGATGGCGGTGACCAGGCTGTCGGACTCGAGACGAGCCAGACCCTCGATCGACGCGCTGACACCGGCACCGTTCACGACTGCCTTGAGGCTGGCGTTGTCGAAGTCGAGCAGGCTGTCCAGACCGCAGTCGGTCAGGATCTGCGCCTTGAGCTCGATGACGCGGTCGGTGAAGGCCTCGTCGAGGAGACCCTCGGCGTCGGCCTGCTGCTCGGCGGCGAACTGAACCATGTAGAACAGGCTCAGCGGGTTGTCGTGGATGCGGCTGTGCTTCAGGTACGGGATGGGAGCCGACTGACGGTACAGCTGCTTGATGCGGGTGACGAAGTCCGACTTGCCGGCGCCCGGAGGCCCGATGAGGACCAGGGCCTGCTTGTCGGTCTCACCGCCCATGGTGGCGGGGGTGAGGTAGGAGTTGACGATGCTGTAGACCCACTGGTCGACGCCGTAGAAGTTCTTGAACGCGTTGTACGAGACCAGCGAGTCGTTGCCGTAGATGCGGCGGGTACGGGTCGTGGCGGCGACGTTCTCGCCGGCCTGTTCGACCAGGCGGAGCAGGCGGCTCTTCGAAGACTCGGTCTCCTGGACCAGTTTGCCCTTCGCAGCCAGCCAGGTCTTGAAAGAGAACTTGTTGGAGGTGGTGTTGGTTTCCATGATAGATTTCCTCACTTAGAGATTAGCTCTGCTTCCAGAGCTGATAGTCGTTGAAGTACGTGAGCGCTACTTTCGCGCAGTGCTCGCAATAACCGAGTTCCTTGAAGCGCTGCAGGGCATCGCGACGGATGACCTTGTCTTCTTCGGAAAGCTCGATTTCACTCTTCAGAACACGCTCAAGCTTCGTGGCGGCATCGTCGTTGAGTTTCTTCGCGATGCCTTCAGCCAGCTTGGGCAGGGTACGCCAGGTGACTTCCCGTGCCTTGACCGCATCCTCGTCGCTCTCCTCGTCCTCCGCCGATTTGCTGGCGTTGATCGTGAGCTGAAGGATGTGACCTTCGACGGACTTGCGGAAGTCCTCCTTGTCACCGAGGCTCGTGAGCCCCATGTGCTTTTCCAGGTCGTCCAGGATGCCGTCGAAGTTGACCTTCACACGACGCTCGACGAGCTTGCCGCCCTGTTCCACCATCTCGACGGTCTCCTTGAGACCCTTCGCCGAAGCGATGGCGTGGATGCGGTAGCGCTCGAAGAGAGCACTGGCGCGACGCTCGAAGTCAGGCGCGATGACTTCGAGGAACTGCCGTTTCAGAACACGGCGGTATTCCTCCTCGATGAGGCCCGGCTTGTCGTCCATTCCCTTCGGCGGGCGAAGGTACTCGGTGCAATTCTCCAGGACCTGCTTCTGGGAGTCGGTCAGACCGGGCTTCTTCTTCATCTGCGCGATCTTGGCGCGCAGGAAGCCCAGCATCTCGAGGGTGCTGATGCAGGGCGCGTTGTCCGGACCGGCATCCTTCATGACGAGGGAAACCGCTTCCGAGATGATGTTCAGCATTTCCGGCATGTTGAGGCCGGCCATACCTTCATCTTCTCCCGCTTCCGCCCAGAACTCACCGACCGACCAGTAGGCGATCGCCTTCTTGACCGGCTGGGTCGAGGTGGTGGAGCGGCCGCCGTAGTTGGCGGTGGTGCCGAACGGGTTCGACGACTGGGCGTTCTGGGCGCCCGCGTTGATGTTGCGCTTCTCGACAGCGAGCTGTTCGCCGTCGTACATACGCGCCCGCTTGACGATGTCGACCTCGGCGTGATCCTTCTTCATGCGGCTGATGACCGCCAGAAGTGCCGTGATCTTCAGCGTCATGGGATCGAAGTGGGGCTGCTGCCGCATCTCCGCGATGGCGGTGCGGTAAGCCTGCTCTTCCTCCGAAACGGACGTGATATAAGGAACATTGAAGATGGCGAGCCGGCGCAGGAACTTGTCCGGGTCAGCCTGTTCCTTCATGAAGCGGGCGTAGGAGCCGTCGTTGGTCTGCCCGATCATCACCGCATCGAGCGGCAGGAAACCCTTGCGGGCGCTGCGGTCGTTGCAGGAGTTATCGTCACCGCAACCGGCAGGGATCTGACGGTCGTTGGTGGCTTCGAGCAGGATGTCCAGCTCCTCGACGCTGGCAGCGACGCCGGCATCCTTGGTGGACGCGGCGGAGCCGAACAGCTCGGGCATGTCGACCACACCGCGGCTGCCCATCTCGAGGGACTGAGCCAGGGTGCAGTTGCGTCCCCAGGTGGCGATGCCGAAGCTACGGCTGGAGAGCCGCATGGCAGTCACCTTCACCTCGGCGAGGTTGGGGCTTTCCTTGTCCTGCATGACCTTCTCCCAGCAATGCTGGCAGGGCTGACCGGAGATGGCCAGCAGGTCTTGCAGGGTGGGCTTGCGCGCAGGCTTGGCGTCGGGGTTGCCCTTGGCGGCCCGCACTGCTTGCTTGTACTCTGCGTCGCGATCCGCCGCCGTCATCTTCAGCTGACGCTCGATCTGAGCGATGCGTTCGACAGGCAGAAGATTGAGCAGATTGATCGGATTTTCGTGGACAGGACATCCGTCCACGGCGTAGACGACTTCACCTTCGAGGGCTTCCTTGAAGGCGTTGGCGAGAAAGCTCTTGCCGGAACCGGGTCCACCCTTGAGGAGGATCGCCAGGCGCTGCTGGTAGCCGTTGGCGGCAGCGGCGCGCAGATGGTTGAGGAGTCGAGCGACGACGCGCTGCGAACCTCGCACATCCTTGAAGGCGTTCCAGGTCGGGATGCCCATTTTCTTGAGCATCTTCAGGTAGGGACGCAGTTCCTGCGGAGAGATGTCGATATCGACCTCGCCCTTGGATTCGATGGCTCGAACCAGGGTCGCGGCGGCGGAGTCGGCCACCTCCGGGGTTTCCGTCAGTCTGACGAGAAAGTCCCGGTAGGAGATGGTCTCCACCACGTTTGACCGCAGGCCGAGCAACTCATGAAGCTCTTGGCCAGTAGATGACATAAGTGGTGCCTCCTTCTTGAGGAAGTTGCTGCAATGGCTCCCGCGGGGCGCCATCGCAAGTTACAGAATCAGGCGGAAAATCACTCGCGCAGAATCAGCCAACTGTCAGGGACAGCCAGCTTGTTTAGCACGGGCTCATCTTCGCCGCCGACACAAAAACTGCCGTCACCCATGTCGAGTGATTGGCGGAGTTTGCGCAGCAGAACAGCAAAGGTTGGTACAGCTCTCACCAGCAGAACCAATGGCAGCTCGGTCAATCAATCAACACTCACCAACCTTGGCAGGTCGATGTTCACTGGGTGTGTTGACCGGACCTACAATAGGTGGGAGTTGAAGTTGTCTTTATGGCTGCCAGGGTTTGGGGTTTGGTGGTTTGTTTGGGGGTCCTGCGGTTTGAGGTGGAATACCAGTGAATATGTCCAACGTATCAGAAGTACTAATTACCTCAAAATATTTGTTGGGTCTCATTTAGCGGTCTTTTCAACATCCTAAAGAAAAGGCTAACCGCTCTTGATAACACCCCTCGTTTGACGAACTTTAAAGGGCTGAAATGCCTCAGCCTGTTTGATTGATATGGGGTTTGCAAGGGGGTGTTAGGGTTTGCCTTTTCTGGCTTATTTTTGGGGTATGGTGACCGACGGGAAACAACGGTGAAAACGCGCTAATAGTGTGGGTTTTGAGGATTGTGTTTACTTAATCCGTCTATGAGGTTCTTAGCGCGGTTGCGCGAGGTCTAGGGCGAGCTTCCTAGAGTGCTGTCAGGCATCAATATTGCTGACTATTACAGAAAGAACGGCACCTCTGGCCTGCTTGGCCGAGCCCGATCTTCTCCCTCTTTCTGAGTGAAGAAAATATTGCTGTTCTATATATAAGGCGCCTAGTTCGACTGCGCTCGCATTCTCAAATAAGCTTCGATGAATTCATCCAGGTCGCCGTCAAGTACAGATTCGACTCTAGGTGTTTCGACTTTGGTGCGGTTGTCCTTGACCAGGCGGTCGTCAAGTACATACGAACGGATGGCATTGCCGAAGGTGATTTGGACATTCTCGCCTTTTAGTTTTGATAGTTCTTCTTCTCTTTCTTGTTGTCTTAGGGCAAGCAGTTTTGACCTAAGCAGTTCCATTGCCAGAGCTCGGTTTTGCAGTTGGCTTCTTTCCTGCTGGCATTTGACGGCTATGCCTGTTGGCTTGTGCACAATGCGCACAGCCGATTCCACTTTGTTGACGTTCTGACCGCCGGCACCGCCGGATCTCATAGTGTCTACTTCGATATCGTCATCCTTTATATCAATAAGGTTGCCTATATCGTTCATGATCGGTGAGACGTCAACTGCGGCAAAGCTTGTCTGTCTTGAATCATTGCCGGCTTTGAAGGGAGACTTGCGCACTAGTCGATGCACACCCTTCTCGCAGCTCAGATAACCGTAAGCAAAGGGTCCGTCGACACGGAAAGTGACGCCCTTTAGTCCGGCTTCTTCGCCCGGTGATTGGTCTAACATCTCAATCTTGTATTCTCGCCTGTCGCACCAGCGTGTGTACATGCGCAAAAGCATTTCGGTCCAGTCTTGTGCATCGGTGCCGCCGGCACCGGCGCTGATGCTGACGATGGCGGAAGAATCGTCATATTCGCCGCTCAAAAGTCGGGTGATTTCAAATTTGGTCAGCTGGGCATCGAGACTATTGAGACTCTTTGCCAGCCCCTCTGCCTCGTTCTCGGCTCCCTCTTCGATACTCAGTTCCAGTAAGACCCTGATATCGGAGGCTTGCTCTCGCCAATTCTTCAATTGATCTAGGGTGTTTTTGAGGCGGCTCATCTGCTGAGTCACCTTTTGGCTTTCCTTTTGATTGTTCCAAAATTCTGGGTTGAGGGTTCTTTCAGTTAAATCATGTAATTCGGCTTCTATGCTATCTGTGTCAAAGATAGTCGCCGACTTTCGCCAAGCGCTCCTCAATTAGTTCTAGTTCTCTTCTTAATTCGCTCAGGGTCATGATTTTGCCGATTTTGATTTATGGGTAGAGTAGAATGGAATTTAGTTGTGAGTGTTTGCAGCTCTTAATGCTAGCTGCTTGGAGACCCCTGGCGAGCCCTTTATTCTCTTTTTTTACTGGTTTGTTTTGAGTGCATGACCATATCTTTTTGGCTCAATGAAAAGTCGCAGGAAAAAAGCCTGCGCAAATGCGATCTTGCTGTAATCGGTGCCGGTCTCACCGGTGCCAGCACAGCTTATTTTGCCAGGCGTCTCAAGCCCGACCTGGACATCATCGTGGTGGACGGCGGCAGGGTGGCTGGAGGGGCTTCGGGGCGCAATGCCGGCTTTGTTCTAAGGGGCATCAGTCGCTATTACGATAACTGCATAAAGCAATATGGAAGAGCTAAGGCTCGCCAAATCTATCAGTTTGGCGAAGAAAACCAGGCTTTGGTGAAAGAGTTTATGGCCGGCCATGGTGTATCGCTCGATTATGTCGGAAGCGGCTCTTACATACTGGCTTCTTCGATTGAAGAATTGGAAGAGCTATTAGCTTCAGCTGAACTGATGAAGGAAGACGGCTTTGCCCTTAAGTTTCATAGGCAAGACCCTTTAGACAGAGGCTTTTATGGGGCTATAGAGAACACTGACGATTTTGGCATCAATCCGGTCAAGCTTGTGAAAGCCTTGCTGGCTGCATCTGAAGCGCAAGTGTTTGAACAAGAAACGGTTCTGCATCTGGAATGCGATGGGCGAGTCAACCTTTACACTTCCTCTGGTGCAATAGAAGCGGAGGCGGTTGTCTTAGCAAATAACGCCTTCATGCCGCTTCTCCTCAAAGAATTGCTCCCTCACATAAAGCCTGTGCGTGGTCAAATGCTGGCTACGGCGCCGTTAAGAAAGCGACTTCTGGACAGGGTCTGTTATGCCAATTATGGTTTTGAATATTTCAGACAATTGCAAGATCTGAGGCTGCTCGTCGGTGGCTCGCGGCAGCATTTTGCAAAAGAAGAAGAAGGCTGGGGCGAAATGATCACCGCGCCCTTGCAGGAAGTGCTGGAGCATTACATAAAAGAGTATTTTCCTGAAGCTGCCGGAGTGCCGATTGAGTATCGATGGTCAGGGACTATGGCTTTCACCAATGATGGCTTGCCTCTGCTCGGTCGTTGGCTGGGTGAAGATGCAGAAGGGGTTTATTTGGCTGGAGCGTGTAATGGACATGGCTTAGGTTTGGCCATGACCCTGGGGCGTTTGGTCACCGAAATAATTTATAAGGGCTCTGGATGCGACATTTTCGATTGCAACCGTTTGCGGTCCTCGGGTGTAAAGATGGAAAGAGGGCAGTTGATCAGTGGTCCTTGACCATTGTCGCGGTCAAGCTGGTTCGCGATTTTCTTTTGGCTCTAGCTGAGCGCAGTGAGCGTCTACACTAGAAAACTAGCTCTTCTAGACAGCTGTTATAGTCTAGGGCTAACTCGTCTTGGTTTAGCTCAGACTTGTTTTAGCTCAGACTTGTTCTAGCTCAGAATCAGCTTAGTCTTGGAAAGTAACAGTGCCGGGACCTATCGATTCGCCTTTGGGAATGGTGCGCATGCTCAGATCTTGCTTGAGTGTATTTTTGGCTTCCACACCCATGGCTTTCAGCTTGATCACTACACCGTCTTGAGGGAAGTCTAGGTTCGGTACCATCACTTCCAGGCTGGTGTCTGTCACTCTCGACACAGTGGCTTGTTGTCCATTGAAAGTAACGATGTTGTCGTTGGCATTTTTAGCAAAGCCTTTGCCGTAAATTGTTATTGGGCTATTGGCTGGACAGGCGACCATATTGGTGCCTGACAGTTCCGGCACTACCTTCACTTTGATAAAGAGTTGATCGCTCTTTACCCCGGCGATGGTGAGGTCTACAGCTTGCTTGCCTCCTTCAACACCGGCCGGCATGGTGAAGTTGATCTGTTTGTCGGTGACACTGTCTATGGTGGCAGTCTTCTTGCCTACGGCAATCTGATAGGCGCTGGCGGTCTTAGGTAGGTTCTTACCGGATATGGTCACTTTCTCACCCGGTGCGGCCAGATCTGGTTTTATCTCTGAAACTTTGATCTTAGGTGTTGTCACCACCCAGGTAAGTGTTGATCCTGAAGAACCGTAGGTTTGCACTTCCATCTGAGTGTCGCCGCCGGCAAGAATGTCGCTCATATTGAGCGATATAGAGTCTTTGCCTTTGAAATCGGCTTCCGAAATAATTCTTCTGCCATTAATAAAGATGCGGATGCCCTTTAGTTTTAGCTTGCCATCTGCGCCATTGCTCAAGGTCATGGTCAGAGGTAGCACGTCTTGTCCTTGCTTGAGGCTGACCGTGCTCATGCTCGATTTCCAGTTATTGCCCACATGGGTAATTGTGGTGGGGCCGGCTAGGGCAACCAGGTCGGCTGGTGCCTGGGTCTGCTGCACAGGGGCAGGTTGTGCCGGGGCTGGGGTCTTGCTTGTTTTGGTTTGGGCGGCAGCTGTCTGCGGAGCGGCTTTGGGCGCTGCTTGCTGCGCCTGTGCTTGACTTGCCAGCAAACCTAGAGCAGAGAGAGCGAGGCAGGTTGTAACGCCATTTCTGATACTTTTGCGATTCACTTTGGATGCTCCGTTAAAACTACCGCTGAATGCTTTCGATTATAGTCTCTTGGAAGCTGCCTGCGCTTCCCATAATAAATACTAAAGCATATAGCAAGAAAAAGGAAAAAGAAACTGCCGGAAATAGCGTGAGCTACTTCCGGCAGCGAACCGATATCGGTTTCTTTTTGGGGTCAGTACTTTTCCATCACCTCCGGCGCCCAGAGGGTTTCCGGCACCGGGGTGCCGTCCAGGCGGCGCAGGGCGAGGAAGTACATGGGTCCGCCGTTGTGAAGGACTTCCTGCACGAACTCGTCGAGGACGGTGCCGTCGTGCAGGGTGTAGCGGTGCAGCTGGGCCAGGGGCACGCTCGGGTCGAGGGTCTTGATGTCCCCGATCACTTGCTTGCGAGCCACCGGCACGGCGCGGCGGCGGTTGAACTTGACCTTCTTGCCGTCCGGCAGAATCATGGTGCCGATTTCGCGGGCCATGATCTTCTTGAGAACCAGCTTGCGCCCTTGCGGGTTGAGACCGTAGAACTGTGCCATTCGCATGGTGTTGCTCCTTAGATAGATAGAGGTTCAGAGATGTGGGGCGTTGTTGGCAGTCTCTTCCTGGCCCCTGGGCAGGACCGGCTTTGCGCCGGTGAGACCGACAGATACCGAAAAGCCAGCAATAAGCAGTGTTCACCTCAGGGCTTGCGCCGACTGCAGGGAGGTTGAAACAGTGCGTTATTGCTGGTTCTTCGGTTTTGTTCTTGGAATTGTGTGGATAAGGTAGATACTGACAACCTATGCTTCTTTATTCTCTGCAGCAAATAAAAATTGAACGAAAAGGCTGGTTGGCAAATGTGTAGAGGTGGCGCGGGTCGCGCAAGCCGGACGGCTTTACAAAATTGACTTTCTTGCCGTCTTGCCGGTTGGCACAGCAAAATCTGCCGTTACATCCTTTAACGTGCGCTGCCAGGGTCTATTTCTCTTGCCCTTTAACCTTATAATCCGTTGGTTGGTTATATATACGTTCTTACTTTTCTTTTGGGGGGAAGCTCTCCGTGACCGATGTTCTTTGCCTTGGGGAAATACTTGTAGATTGGGTTTGTACTGAAGTCGGGGCTGAACTGGATAAAGCCCGCGAATTCACCAAGGCTGCCGGCGGAGCTCCTGCCAACACAGCCGTCGGTTTAGCCCGTCAAGGTATTGCCACCGGCTTTATCGGTCGTACTTCAGATGATGCTTTCGGCCGCTGGTTGCGCTCTATTTTGGAAGATGAGGGCATCAACGTAGAAGCTTCCATCCTCGATCCCACCGCTCAGACACGTATGGCTTATGTGGTCACTACATCGTCCGGTGATAGAAAACTAGCTGAGTTTTCGCGTATTGCTTGCGCCGATACAAAATTGCAGCCCAATGATCTCAAGCAACACCTTTTTGCCGCTGCCTCGGTACTGCATTTCGGTTCTATCTCTTTAATTGAAAGCCCTGCCCAGGAATCAACCAAGAAAGCTGTGGAGATGGCAAGGTCCAATAAACTTCTGGTTTCTTACGATCCAAATGTGCGCATCAGTCTCTGGCCCAGTCGCGAGACCTGTCGCAAAACCATCTTGAACACTTTGTCTTGGGCTGACGTGGTCAAAATCAATGAAGATGAATTGGAGTTTTTGACCGGTTCTCGCGATACTCAAGCTGCCGATAAGCTCAGAGAAGAGCACAATGTGCCCTTGCTGATTATCACTCTCGATAGTCGCGGTGCTTATTTCACCACTGCTAAAGGTGGAAAGCATGTACAAGGCTTCCAAGTTGAACTGGTGGAAGCGACAGGCGCTGGTGATGGTTTCAATTCGGGTGTCATTGCCGGTTTGTTGCCGCATATCAAAGGTTCCGGCGACAGGCGTCAAACTCTCTTGTCTCTAGAACTCAATCAAATAGCCGATATCGTTCATAATGCCAATGCTATTGGCGCCATTACTTGCACCAAGGCTGGTGCCATTCCGGCTCTGCCTCGTCGGGACGAAATTGATAGCTTCCTGGCTAAGATGGCTGTCAAGAGCTGATCTGTATACAAAAGCTATTTGACCGCAATCCGAAAGGATGTTAAATTTCTGCCATCCTCAATTATTGGTTGGCGTTAATTTTCTATGAATAGCTTGAATTCAACAGGTCGGCGCTTGACCTTGGACCCTGATAAGTCTTATCGCACCACAATGCGCCGCACTGCAGATACACCAATTGAGTTGGTGCGTTCGGCGCCGACAGATCCTTATGCCAATGCCTTAGACCCAGATCTGGCAAAGAAAATTGCCATGATTGAGGCAGAAGAGCGTAAAACGAAGATGATTTGTCCGGCTTGTGGTGCCGTTTCAACCGATATGAGATTGACCTGCCACAATTGCGGCGTCTATTTCGATGGGCATACCGGTTCAAGCGATGTGCGTGTCGCTGCCCTGGCAAGCACGGGCGGGCTCAGTCTGGAAGAGCAAGAAAAACTGGCTCGGCGCAGCTATTTGAGCAGAAGAGCGCTGGCTAAGCTTGTCGATGTTTCAATTGTCGCTTCTTTCATTGCCTTCCAATACATAGTCTATTTCGCAGTGGCGCGGTCGCTAATTGCTTTTCCCAGTGCAGCGTATTTAGCCTTCAACTTCTTCTTTTGGGGCATGCCTGTGCTTTCTGTTCTCACTATCTTGAGTTACAACGCTTGGTTTGAGTCGTCGCAAGTGCAGGCCACGCCCGGTAAGCTCATGTTTGGTCTTTATGCCGAAGATTTAAACGGGCAGCTATTGCGTTCTCCGGCGCTCGTAGGCAAAAGCTTGCTTGCTGCCTTGCCCCTCTTTGCCGTGGTGGCAGTTTATGCATTCTTTTATAACGTCAGGTTGCAGTATGGTCTTTCTCTTGATGCAAATAGCGCATCAGTGCTGGCTTTGACTGCATTTACTTGTCTTGTAACCAGTTTGACCATGCACATCTTCGTCGGCAAAGAAGACAGTCGCCGCACCGTATTAGATGTTATTGCCGGCACGAGAGTTTGTGAGCGAAAGTAGAAAAAGGCACAGCAAAGGCACAGCTTAATTGGTGCAGTCTTGCTTTGCTGTTTTTGGCTTTGCTTTTCTATCCTTCTTGAAAATGTTGTCTGTGATACAGACAAAGGAAGATTTTAGTTGTTTACTGACATTGGTCGCTTAGACCATTGAATCATTTGATTCTCTCTACCTTAACTTACTACAGTTACTAAAGTTACTCATTTAGTTCAGTTAGCATTTACTAGTCTTAAAGGCGGTCATCCACCGTTTGCTCGGCCATTACTAATTTATGCCGGGCAGGCGTTTTCTTGGAATGCTCGCCGGGAGCTTATTACTATGTGGAAAACAAAAGAGGAAAGCGGCTGTTTTATTGTCGAAAGTAATACCAGATTGCTTTGTTTGCCTTTTCAAATCTCTGGTCTCGTCCTTATCTCTGCTGCATTGGTTTTAGTCAGTGTCTGTAGACCATTTGCCGGGTGTTTCCTGGCACTTATCGGCGGTTGTCTTATGGCAATCGGCGCCAAGCTCTGGCGCTCGAGTGAGTATTTGTTCGACCCCTATATGAAGAAGGTCTTTTGGAAGCAGAAAGAAGGGGCTCAAAGCCGCATCGGGAGCGTTTCTTTTCAGGAGATAACCCATGTCTTGCTGGAGAAGAATCAAGAGGATAGTCAAAAAGGACTCTCGCTCTTACTCTTCAATGAAAAGATGCCTTTGCTCAGCCAGGCTAATGCGGTGAAGAAAGCTGATGATCAGTCTTTAGAAGAGCTTGCCAAAAGAATTCGCCAGATAGTCGGGTCTTACTAGGCGCGGTAGTAATAGTTGCAAAAAAAAAGAAGGCGACCTTTGCGGGGCGCCTTCTTCAGTTGAGAGACTGTTTTTTTTCTAGTTCGTCGAGCCCTTACTTACGGTTGGGCATCTTCATCGGCAGCCAGGTGCGGCCTTTCCAGGGAATCTCTTTGCGGAGATAGCCCCAGCCGAAGGCCAGACCGAAGGTGAAGAGCGAAGCCAGAAGCCCGCTCGTCACCGCCAGGGTGCCGGCGAAAAGCCAAGCCGCGAGCGTGAAGCCCACCCAGGTGGAGCCGATGAAGGCCGGCCACTGGATGATGCGCCCGGTCTGCATGAGACCGAAGGCGCCGCGGCTGAAAATGGTGATGCCCATGCCGCCGCCCAGAGCGAAGGCGCCGACCATGAGGGCGGAGACCAGTCCGCTCATGGACTGCCAGGCGAGGTCGCCCGAGAGGCTGGCTCCGACACCGGCGAACATGGTGACCAGGGAGGCCACCACGAAGAAAATGAAGACCTTGAGTGGGTGCATCATGAATAGTTCCTCCGGATTTGATTGAGCGGCACCGCAGACCAACCGCGCCGATTTAGATGGCAGCGGTGGTCTGCTGTGCGATCTGGAAGAAGGGGTTACTTCGCCGTCTTGTCAGCGCCGGGCTTGCCAGCGCTGGTCGAACGCTTGCGACGCGGCTTGCTGGAGTTGCAGTTGCCGGTCTTGCACGAGCTTGCGTTGATGCCCGAGTTGGCCATGTCGCGCTGACGAATCAGGCGGTTGATGGCGTTCTCTTCGGCATCGCGCCAGTCCTTGACCTTGAAGGTCTTGAAGCCGGTGCCTTCGGGCAGCTTGTCGCCTTCCTTGGAAAGCGAGGTCTCGAAGGGAACGTGGATGAAGTTCATGACTTTGAGGCAGACACCGTCGGAACGGATGCTGTTGCCGATGAAGGCCGAGTACTCCGGATCGATGTTCCAGTCCTCGATGAGCTGGGCGACCAGGTCGTCCTTGCCCTCGCGCAGGGTGATGATGCGGTCGTCGAAGAGCTTCTCCAGTCCGCTCTGGCGAATCTTGAAGAGCTGCGCTTCGTAGTCGCCCACGGTCACGGCCACGAGCAGAAAACGCTCGTGGGCGCGGGTGAGCACCTGCATGCAGTCGGCGAAGAGCTTGGGGCGGCGGAAGAAAGGTGCCGAGCCGATGCCTTTGAGCAGCGACCGGAAGATCTCCTCCTTCTCGGGAGGGATGCTGGTCAGGTTGAACTGCTGCTTGAGCGCCTGGTAGGTTTCCACCAGTGCTTCGGGGAAGCGATGGCGCTCGAAACCGCGATGGGGCATGCTGCCGTAGTAGATGCGCTTGAGAGCATCGGTCGCATCTTGATGGTCGATGCCCAGAAGGCTCATGAGCAGGGCGAACTCTTCGAAAGCCTCGTCGAAATAGGGCTGGCATTCGATGGTGGTTCCGTCCATATCGATGCAGAGCACCGCCAACTTGCCGTTGGGGGTGACCAGATCTCGCTGCTCGGCAAAACACTTGAGATTGAGCTTACTTGCCATAGATAGATACCTCGTAAATGTTGCGCCGACGTCACAGGAGCGTTCGGCGTGGTTGATGAGAGAACTTGCGGCAAAGCGGCGACACAATGCGGTCCAGCATAGATTCGCCTAAGCAAAGTGCCAAAGTTTTGAATTGCAGTTGGGGGTTGCTTTATTGCCTAACGAAAGAACTCTCAGTAACAGAAGAAAGATAGTTACAACTTGATCCCTAATGGTTTTGAAAGTCGCAGGTAAATAGCTCGATGACTCATATTGCTTTTTATGAGTGACTATTAAGTCAATGAGTCAAGCTGTAAGAAGTGGCGAAGCTTCACTAAGCTGCCAATTGTGCAGTTTCTATGAGTTTTGTATAATTGAGCGGTCCTAAGCCGAGCTTAAAGTCAGTGCGTAAATTCTTCCTGAGCATCAGTCTCACTATCTTGATGAGCGCCAGTCTGCAAGCTGGCCAAGCTGGTCATCTCTATCAAAACCCTTACGCCGGCGGCCCGCGCAGCGGGGCTTCAGTACTGAGTTTGGTCACCAGTCTGGCCAAGCGTCCCGAACTGCTTGACGCCGCCTATTTGCGTCGCATGTTGGGTGCCGAAGATCGATCCTTTGCCCAGAACGGTGCTGCAATCAAGCATTATTCGCTTTATGTCGAGCCCGGCACTAGTTATGATTTTGCTGAGAACACCATCATGGCTCGCACCGCCAGCGGTGGCGATGCCGGGCCGGCTTTGCATAGACAGTTGACCTGCCACATGTCTAATTCCGGGCTCACACACGCCCAAGTTAGGCAGATGCTTGGTCGCCCCGAGCGTCGTTACTTCGACAATGGTGCTCATCCAGTCGAGGTCTATCGTCTTTCCCCTTATGCCTCTATAAGCGTCACCGAACCAGCCAATAGTTTCAATGTCAGCGCCATCGAAATTAACTATATCGGCGCCGCTTTGTCTAAACCTACAGCCGCCGACTTAGCCCTTGCCGATCAGTATCGTCTCGATAAAGCCAAAAACCTTCTTGCCGCCGGTGTGACCAATACAGCCGTGGCCTTATTGGCTCAACATCTAGAAGATAAGCCAAATGATTTCAACGGGCATCTTATTTATGCGTCGATTTTGAGACGTCTAGGTGATGTGAACGGCTCTCTCGAACATTATCGTCTTGCCCTAGATCTATCTAGAGGGGCTGCCGATTTTGCCGCCCAAGACCGGGCTATAAAAGGGCTAGCTCAGTTTGGCGTTGTAAAGACTGTTGGCGAGCCTCTCAATGATAATTTGGGCGCCAATAGTCGGCTGGCGGGCAATCAGCGCTTTTCTGCCGCCCAGCGTGTCTATTAGTTAGTTTGTTGGGCTTTCGGTACTATGGGTAAACTAATGTCTCTCACCGATGCCGACTGTGAAAAGCTTCTAGCCGCCGCGGTGCAAGCTTCAGCCCATGCTTATGCCCCTTATTCTCGCTATAAAGTAGGGGCGGCGCTGCTATCTGCCGACGGCCGAATCTTTAGTGGCTGCAATGTTGAAAACGAAAACATCGGCTCCGGCATCTGTGCTGAGCGCACAGCCGTCGTCAAGGCCATATCGGAGGGAGCAACCAACTTTGTCGCTTGTGCTGTCGCCTGTGCCACCGACTTTAGATGTTATCCCTGCGGACTTTGCCGCCAATTTCTCTCTGAGTTCGGTGCCGGGCTGATAATTATCGTTAGAGAAGAAAATGGCTACAGCATCAAAACTATCGGCGAGCTTTTGCCTAAACCTTGACCCAATTTGTATCTGCGACTTAGATAAAATCTGCTTGACAATGACCCGGCTTTGACGTCTAATAGTCGAGTAGCTTACTAGGAAAGTCTCCATGGCAGTGACAGAGATACCTAAAAATCCAGACCGCACAAACGATAGCGGCAGCCAAGAGCAAGATCTTTTCGGTCGTTCGACCGCTAGTGCTCAAGAAAACTGCATGTCTGAAGTTCTTAATGATTTAAGCAAGGCTAGAACTCAAACTTTCGATCAGCCATTGCGCGAGGCTCAAGTCGGCGCCGCCAATCAAGTATCGGATGCGTTTGGGGCGAATAGCCAGTCCAGACCGTTCGAAGTGGTCGACAAAGAAAATCGTGAACTAGACGGCAAGTCGATGGCTAATTTCAGCAATCCATTCGAGTCTAAGAAAGACGAAAACTTGATGGGTAAAGATGTTAGCGGCAAAAACAGCGAGCGTGAGCTGGCTTTCTATGCTGCTTATGCCATGAGTCAAGGTGATAAAGGCGAGCAAGCTAAACAGGCTGAAGCCTTCAAGCGTGTTTTCGAAGAGAATCCTCACCTAAACAAGAACGCAGCCTAGTTTGACAATTTGATTTTTTGAAAAGCCCTCAGTCGAGGGCTTTTTTGTTGCCTTAAGTCTTTAGTCTCATTAACCGGCGCTCTCTCTACTTTTTAGGATTACCGGTAACGCTTGAGATGACGGTCTTGAGATGATCACAGAGATAAGCGCTGCAAATAGCCGGTTTGATTGATTGAATAGTGCATTCTTTGCTGCTGCCTAAAAATGGGCAAGGATGTATGCCCTCTTGATCTATCAAAACTCTCAAGGCTGGGTAGTGTTTTGGATTTTGCCAGGTGGTCTTTTCCGGAAAGAGTTTCTTGCCTTCGTTGTATTGTATGAAGACTTCGTCAAAGCGAAAGTTCTTGCCGAAGTGTTTCTTCAATCTCTCGAGAAACTCATTGGCATCGGTGATTGGTCCGATGATCCAATCGCGGTCTTGAATGGTACAGCAAGCACCAGCATTGCCTTTCTTACCATAGCAATTCTTCAGACAGGTATAGTGAATAATTTGATTGGTCAGTTCGCCTTCGCTTGGGGGCTCGCTCATCTGATTTTCTTTTGCTCCAGGAACTTTTCAATAGTGTCGGCGGTAAGCTCATGTCCGGCTCTAGAGAAATGATACTGTAGAAAGAGCCCTTGCGGGTTCTTGTCTTGTCTGAAGGGAGGCTGTAAATCGATAACATCAAAGTCTTCTGCCGAGGCTCTGTCTTTAAGAGCTTTGATAGTGTCCTTCCAGTCTTGGTCTGAATTAGTGACATCTGGGAAAAGGGTGACAGCAAAGCGAGTCCCTGCCGCTTTTGCTTCTTGATTGAAACGACTCAAAAGAGCCAAAGTGACTTGTCTGTTGTTTTGCGCACCATAAAGCGGAACAGCAATTTCTTCTTTGCCGCCTAGGCTTGAAGCTTTGCGTGAGATGTCTTGCAAGAGCCGGGTCAGTCTAAAGTAAGCCTTGTCGGAAAGGAAAAGATTGAAATTTGTGCGACTGACCATGCCATAGACATTACTGTTTGCTCTCAGCCAGTTGACTGTTTGGTTGAACCAACCATCTTGCGAGAGCTTGGCTTTGTTCATTTGCAAAATGCTGTTGTCTTGCTCTAGCTGCCCAGCTTGATCAAGATAAAAGTAGGGTCTAGGCTCGGCTTTATTTCGATCTTGCGGATTGAGATTGTTCTCTAGGGTGTCGCCCTTGCACATCATCAACAAGATCAGATCTGGTTTGTAGGCTTGCACCTGACGTTTGTATTGAAGATATTCCTGACCGGTACTATAGCTCGAGCAACCGAAGTTGATTACTTCAAATTTTGCGCCCTGATTTTGCTTACTCTGATTTTGCTTTCTATTGAGCCTTTCTTCCAGCCTGGCTGCATAAGTCTCGTTCTGTTCCACCTGCAAGCCTTCGGCTGCCGAATCACCCATGACGGCGATGCGATAAACACCGGCTGGTTTAGCAATTTCTCTTTCACGATCGCGCAGTCCGGCAGAGCTAAACTTCCCTCTCGAATAGCCTTCCAACCGCCAAGTCACCATCTTGCCTGGAATATGAACGCAGCCAAGTTCTGCTTCGGGCATCATAATTTCTTGCTGGCCCACCCCTATGGCACCTAGCAGCCCTTCCAGCCCAACCATAGCTACGGCAAGATAAAGGCTCAGTTCGAAGACAAATCTTGCTTTGCCTCTGGGCCTTTTGCCGCCCTCTTCTTTCTTGGAAGAATCAGCTGTATCTGCGGCTGGCTGCCATTCTTTTTGATCTAGAGCGGTCGTCATATCGGCCTCAGAACTGGAAGTAAATAAAGGGAGATAGCTGGCTGGGAGCCATGCCCGAAATGAATATGGCCAGAGTCAGGCAGGCCGCTGTCTGCAGCGCCGGTGAAGTCTGCCAGTAATTGACCAAGGCGGAAATTGGCGCCGGCAGCAGGGGCTGCCCTGATTTTTGCATGGTCAGATATTTCTGATGCAGATAGGCGTAGAGTAGATAGACCGGCAGTGTGTAAATGATGGTGGACTGCAGGAAGCTTGTGGTGACTGCACCGGTGATTCCTGGGACATCAATATTTGTGCCGATGCCGAAGAATTTGCCCACTAGACAAAGGGCTTGTTCTAGTTTGGGCGCTCTCATAAAGATTGAGACCAAACAGATAAAGAGACAAACAAAGGCAACCCCGCTGTAGTGCCAAACTTTGCTGCGTCTAAGCGGTGCCAAGAAGCTTTGTTTAGCGGCAAAGTCGGTCCATTCTTTGGATAGAATCAGACCCAGACCGTGCAGCGTACCCCAGATGACAAAGGTCCAGTCGGCCCCGTGCCAGAGACCACCCAAGACCATGGTCATGAAGGTGTTGCGGCGGGTTTGCCAGGCGCTGCCGCGCGAGCCGCCCATGGGGATAAAGAGATAGTCGCGCAGCCACGTGGAAAGCGAAATATGCCAGCGATGCCAAAAATTGGTGAGGCTGTGGGCGAGGAAGGGCAAGTTGAAGTTCTCGGGCACTTTATAGCCAAGCAAAAGGGCCGAACCTCTACCGATATCGGTATAACCTGAAAAATCGAAGAAAATTTGAAAAGTGAAGCCGATGGCTGTGATCCAGGCATCGAAGAGTGAAAGGCTGGCTAGATTATTGAAGCCTTGTCCAACCAAGACACCGATATTGTCGCTCAGTACTATCTTCTTGAAAAAGCCTTGCATGATCAGGAACATGCCTTCGTGAAAATATTCACGCTTGAGGCTGGGCTTTTCTTCAAGCTGATGCATGAAGTCTTGGAAGCGTTTGATTGGTCCGGCAATCTGTGAGGGAAAGAAAGAGGCGAAGAGGGCGAAGTCTATCGGGCTCTTCACCGGTTTGCTGCCTCTGTAAATGTCGACGATATAGTGAATGAATTCAAAAGTGAAGAAAGAAATGCCCAGGGGGAGAATTATATTCATAGCTGGACTTTGAGCGGCTTCTAGCGCTTTGATATGGCTGAGGTTGCCACCAAAGGCGATGGCGGCAAAAAAGGACTGAATGAGAAAGTTAGTGTATTTATAAAAGCAGAGGCAGCCCAAGTTGAAGACCAAGCCGACTTGCAGCCATTTCTTTGCTTTGTCTTTTTGGCTTTCAAGTAAATCGCCGATTTTCAGACCGAGAAAGTAGTTGACTACGGTCAAAGCCAGAATCAATAAGCCATATTCGGCTTTCCAGCTCATATAAAAGAAATAGCTGGCCAGCAAAAGAAAGAGTCTTCTGTGCTTGTCGGGCATCAGCCAGTAAACGGCAAAGACAATACAGAAAAAAGCTATGTAGGAAAAGCTATTGAAGAGCATAGAACTTGGGTCGCTTAAATAGATATCAAGCGATGCTACCATGCCCTTGACTGGCAAAGCATTTAGCCGATCTAATTATTAAGTTATAGGGGTCTCAAAAACGTCTGAAATTCTGATTGAGAAAGGCTACTAGTTTGACCCAGTCTTGGCTGTCGTCTGGTAAAGATGCGATGCCGATGGTGAGAGAAAAGAGGTCGCCCGGCTGTACGGTCAAACCGCGAGGGGTTGGTCCGGGATTGAGTGCTTCCACCAAGCGCCCGGCGAAGGCTCTGACGCCTTCGGTGCCTGTTTGCGGCAAAAGCAAGGCAAAGTCGTCCTGTTGAAAATGCGCCAATAGGTCGGCTTTGCGCTTAGTACCCGAGAGGGCTGCCAGTACGGCTTGTTTTTGTTCGGGGGAAATGGGCAAATCGTCTCCATTTCTGGAGATGCGCGGCTTGACCATGACCAGCGAAAAGGGGCTCTGGAAACATTCGTAACGGTAGAACTCTTGCTCGACAAAATAAAGCAAGGCGGGAAAAGTAACAATGCCAGTTTCGGAATAAATATGACTTCTGGCAAACTGCTCAGCCGTAGAACGGTCGATGCCCAAATTCTGATTGGCAGGACTTTCTTGATCGACCAGCTCTTCTTCGGCCGAAACCAGCGAGCCGCTCATCAGATTGTAGAGAGTTGGAATCCAGTCGCAGCGCCCGAACTTGCCTGTTTGAATGATATGAGAGAGGGGGCTTTGATTGTCGATAAGTTGGTAGAAGCGTTTCTGTGCATCTAATGAAACTGGTACTAAAGGTGATACCGCATTCTCGAATTCTTGCTCGGTCAAATTGGCATTGTTTCTGGTCAGCTTGCTGTTTAACTTGATGCCTGCTCTCTCTAGAAAAGTGCCTAGATCAATAATGCTTTTGGCCTTGCCTGAGAGTTCTTCTGTTCTTTTGAAAATATTTCTCGGCTCGGTGCTCACCGAAGGAACGAATTGAAAGATTCCTTCCATTGCCGTCATCAGCTCCACTAGGGCGTCTTCTCCTGTGGCGGTGGGGCTTGAGGCATGACGGGCGTTGCCGTTTTCAAAGACGACTTCGATTTTGTCGCCGCGCACGTTGCACTCTAGGCGACCGGTCATACGTCCTTTTGTTATTGAATCCAGCACAGATTCAATGGAAAGTTTGGCTAGATCGCCTTCCATCGGAGATGCCGCTGAAGGTTTGGCTATGGCTGCCACAGGGTCCATAACTTTCGGTCTTTCAGTCGGTCTTTCGGGATAGGCCGGTAGCTGCACAGTGGGCTGCCAGCTGCCCTGAGCCGTTGCCTGCCCGATAGGGGCGTTGCCCGGGGCTATGCCAGGCGGTTTCGGCGCCAGGTCGGGTTGTCCGGCTTGACTGGGGTTTTGTGTGGGCGAAATCAGTGAGCTATGCGAGAAGCCAGAGACTGTGCTGGTGATGGAGCTTTGTACTTGCAAAACATCGGCGGTTTGTAAAATCCACTCTAATTTGTTGCGGCTTTCTCCCGAATAGAGATACCAGGTCGGCTCTTCTTCACCGATTCTTCTGCCCACCACAGTCTGCAGGCAAAAGCGAAATGTGCCTGAAATGACAAAGGGTTGTTCGACAATCACACCGCGGCTGCCTTTAGAAATTTCGGCCATAACAAGCAGGTCTTCTTCTTTTGGTGTTTCGTGCAAGACCGGTCGCAGGGTTCCCTGCGGCTGATTTTGAGAGCCTGGACCGGAGCTGAACATGAAGCTTCTCCTTAATCGTTCAGAAGTTGGGCGACACTTTCTCTGAATACTTCGGTGTGTTTGTCAATATCTTTCTCTGTTGTAGCCGGAGCAATCAAGGCCATGTTATGAAAGGGGGTCATCAGTATGCCTCGGTTGAGGGCACATAGATGCATGTAGCGATCTAGGTCGAAATCGGCTGCATTAGCCGCCTCGCTGCCGTTACGGGGTGGTTCTGGTCGGAACCAGTATTCGGCTCGACAGCCCAGCTGTTTTACTATCCAGGGCAGTCCGAACTCTTTGATTACTTCCTCGACTCCGGCTGTAAACCGCTTAGCTAGTGGAATGGTGATCTCGTAAGCTTCTTTTGTCAGAACTTTTTCGAGTGTCGCCCGCATGGCCGCCATTGCTAGTGAATTACCGGCTAGGGTGCCGCCGATGCCGCCTGTGTCACAGTCTTCGATAGAGGTGTTTTCAGAGATGCGGTGAGCAACATCTTGCGAAAAACCATATGCTGAAGCGGGAATGCCGCTGGCTATCGGTTTGCCGATGGTGATAAAGTCGGGCTCTAGATTGTACTCTCTGGTATAGCCGCCTGGTCCTGTGCAAATTGTATGGGTTTCGTCGATGACCAAGAGGGTGCCGTATTTTCGGGTTAGCTCTCTAAGAGCTTGATGATAGCCGGCGTCTGGATGGATGATGCCGATATTGGTCATGGCCGGTTCGGCCAGCACACAAGCAACTTGCTTATCTTTAAGGGCTTCTTCCAGGGCTTTCAGATCGTTGAATTCCACTACTCTAGTGGTTTCTTTCGGGTTGACCGGCGGACCCATATTGCCTCGTCTCGGTCCGACACCATCGGCGGTGATAGTGGCAAAGGTCTCATCGACAGTGCCGTGATAGCACCAGTTCATGACCAGTACATATTTGCGACCGGTGATTTGTCTGGCCAGTCTGATCACAAAGCGGTTGGCGTCGGTGGCTGTCAACGCTGTTTGCCAGTAGGGCAGGTTAAATCTGCTCTTTAGCTCTTCGGCAACAACTATGGCGTCTTCCGAAGGCAGCATAAATGTGGTACCGCGTTTGATGCGGTCGACAATCGCTTCCACCGAAGCATCTGGAGCGTGCCCGGTCATAGCGCCGGTGTCGCCCAGGCAAAGATCTAGATAGGTAAGTCCGTCGGCATCGGTGAAGTGAGCGCCTTTTCCTTCTTTGACAAAGAGGGGGAAGGGCGAAGCCCACTTCACCATCCAATTCATGGGAACACCGCCGTGCAATGCTTTCTGGGCGCGCTGAAAGAGGGCAAAAGATTGGGGATGTTTTTCGGTAAAGATTTTGTCTTCTTTAGCCAGTAAAGACTTGAGTCGACTGCGGTCGATTTCCCGATGTGTAGTTGACTCCCCGCCAGTTTTCATTTTTGACTCTACCCCAGAAATGTTCTTACGACATAATTATGCCACGCCTGAGGGGTTGGAAAGATTTCAAGAAGAAGGCTCAGAAGCCGCTTTGCTGTTCCGCGTTCGGCTTGTATTTGGCACTAGCGCGATCTGCTTGGTTTTGTCCCAAGGGCGCCATATTAAAGCCCAAGACCCCCGATACCTCTAGCCCTGGATAGTCGTTGTATAGCCTGGCTATGGTGGCTTTGTCTCTCTTGGTGAGGGCCGGCAGCTGTCTGAATGATTGATTGAAATACATGATGTCGCTGGCGCTATCGGAATGTCCCCTGATGCCCAAGGCGTGTCCCAGCTCGTGCAGGGCAATCTGCTTCATTTCGTCGACAGTAAGCGCCTTTAGAGTAGTCGGCTTGACCAAGAGAAGTTCTACTTGAGCTTTGAGAATGCGCCGAAACGGACTCGGGGCCGGACTATCATCTTTACTGAGATGAAAACGGGTAATACCCTGTTCGACTGGGATCTCGCCTTTTACCTGGGTGACATCTTGCGGGGTTTGGCTAAAGGCTATAAGCATGTCGGCGGCATTGGCGTCGTTGATGGGCAGAAAGCTCAGTTTTCCACCTGAAGCTTTTGACCAGGTATCGAGACAACTGTAAATCAGGGATGGGTACTCTTTGCGATAAAGATTGAGAGGACGGCCGGCTAGATCTGTCGACTCTTTGACATAAACCTTGAGAGGCAGTTTTTCATTTGCCCAGACGTTTAGTTCTTGTCCGGCGAGCAGCAGGTCGAAATAGTCGCTGCGGTGTATGTTTGCCGGGGCAAAATTGCCTTGATTTTCGGAGGCTTTTTCAGACATTTCTTTGACAAAGCGCTGAATCTGAGGCTTAGCCTCTGCCGGAATATTGCTTTTCAGGGCTAGGTTGGCTTTGACAAGGGCGGCTTTGTAGTTATTCAGATGCATATTGCAGAGAGCGGCATTCCAGAAAAGACGCCAGTCTTTGCCACCATATTTGATGGCGATGTCGTATTCTTTCGCCGCTTCCTGAAAATTGCCGAGAAGATAGCAAGTCTCGGCCAGTAGCCCGTGGCTTTCGTTTGAGTAGCTATTGGGATCGAGCTTGGTTACTTCCAGTAGAATTTGGCGAGCATCGACCATCTTGCCGGCTTTCATCAGTGAGTCGACTCGGGTGAGCTTTTCAAAAGCAGCCTTTTCTCGTAAGTAGTTGTCCAGCTCGGCTTTGTTCTGTCCACTTGCTGTCACAGGCCAAGCAATGCAAGCAGCCAAGACAAGCCCAAAAAGTGGCAATTTTATTGTTTTCATCGCCTCTTAAATTAAGCGGACTATTTGCGGGGCGGCATGATCGACATTTTTTTGATGTTGCAACCGGCGGCGGCGTCCATGACTGCCACCACATATTTCTGCAGAGCATCTTCGTCTGAATTAAGAATCAGCGGCAGGTCTGCCTTGCCGGCTTCGGTTTGAATATTTTTGATGGCAATCATGACCGAACCGGTATCGGCAGCTACTACTTTACCGTTGATCTTGATTTCACCTGTTTTGCTGACTTCGGCATTGATTTTGGTGTCTTTGTCTTCTTTTTGCTGTTGCTTGTTAGGGTCGATAGCGGGGGGATCGACTTTCAAAACTGCCTGGTTGACCAGAGGCGCAATGAGAATCATGATTACAAGCAAAACCAGAAACACGTCTGTGAGCGGTGTTACGTTGATTTCGGTAAAGACCTCACCGGCCTTGCCACCCATTGCCATAGAAAACTCTCCTATCAGGCCTTTGTTTAGAGGCGCCCGTCTATCTAGATGGGTACACCCCTCCATTGATGAGCTTATATTAGCGCCTTTTTGTTTATGAGAGCGCTAGCAAAAACCCTGAAATTTACAGGACGTCTTTGGTTCCAAAGTATTGAGGCGATGTGGTTCTAAAGTGCTTGGCAGCAGTAGAACTAGCCCTTGAGCCAGGCAAGCGTAGCATTTCTTTAGGCATAAGCTAAGCGCGCTAGTCTTTATGTCTCATATAAAAACTAAGCTATAACAAGCGAAATAGAGCAAACCTAGTAAAAACCACGCGCCAGCGCGACTTTTTCAGCTTAGCAGAGCTTACGTCAGTATTGATCATGTCAAGATAAATTCTATAGGGTCGGGGTACTTCTGCGTCAAATTTCAATCTTGAGGTCAAGAAACCGAAACCATAGCCTTATCGGTCTCTCGTTTAGCTTCTGCTCCACCCACCGGTGGCGTACAGGCTGCCTCTTGACTTGATTGCCCCAAGGCAGGGCTCGATTTGCACTGAACTTAACCTGCACCGGCTCGGCAGAAGTAGCTGGATGCTTTAACGTGTAATAGAAAGGAAGCCTATGAAAAAGAAACCAATCAGCTTCTACAAGCGCCTGCCCAAGCTGCAGCTCCACGAGCACATCGACTGCAGCTTGCGCCCCTATACCATGCTCGACCTCTGGTCGCGCATCGGTTTCGAAAAGGCAGCCATGCCTTTCCCCGCCGAGGTCGTCGCTCTCTGGCAGGCGGAATCCGCCCAGCGTGCTCCCTCGCGGTCGCGCGGCGGTCTTGTCGCTGCCAGCCGTCGTCGTGCTGCCCGTGCCTATGGCAACTGGGTGGCCGGCTTCGCTCGCGAGTCGCTCAAGAACTACCTCGACGCCATCGTTCTGCATGTGCTGCCGCTCATGCACGACATGGACAACCTGTCCCGCATCGTGCGCGAGCGCATCGAAGATGCCATCGCGGACGGGCACATCGCCATCGAGCTGCGCTTCGGTCCGCAGCTTCATCTCGGCGCCTTCTTTGCCGAACTCGACAAGAGCACCCGGCTCGAACGTCTCGACCAGGTCATGCAGACCACGGTCAAGGCGGTCGAATCGGCTTCGCTTGGCGGCAAGCAGATTCCGGTCAAGCTGATCATCTGCGCGCTGCGGCACGAGAACGGCGAACTGGCCGAAGAGCTGGCCGACCTGGCCATCAAGTACAAGCGTCATGTCGGCGGCTTCGACTTGGCCGGCGACGAGAGCGGCTTCCCCGGTGTGCTCGACTGGTGGATGCCGGCAGCTGCCCGCGTCAAGGCGCAGGGCATCAAGCTGACCATGCACGGCTGGGAGACCAACGAACCCACCGCGCGCGACATCGAGCTGCTTGCCAGCCTCGGCGTCGAACGGGTCGGTCACGGTGTGCGGGGCAACCTGCAGGGTGAGCGCTACCTCGAGATCTGCCCCACCTCCAATGTGGTGACCGGGCAGTTCAAGAGCTTCGCCGACCATCCCATCGACCGGCTCTACAAGGCAGGTCGCCGGGTGACGGTGAATACCGACGGCACACTCTTCACCCAGACCACCCTCTCGCTCGAGTACAAGCTGCTGGCCGAGACTTTCGGCTGGAGCGAGGAAGACTTCCTCAAGGTCAACCTGACCGCGCTGGAAGCCATGAGCGTCTGCGACACCGCTCGCGACGCTTTGCGTCGGCAGCTCGTCAAGGGCTATCGCCGCTAAGTCACTGCTGTGTAAACAACCTAAACCGGGGTCGCCTCTCAATCTTGGGGCGACCCCTTCAACTTTGGAGATTCTTACTATGAAGCAAGTCAACGCTCTTTCGCTGCTCGCCAGTCCCCAGGACACCGGCGAACGCATCAACACCGACCAGGGTGAAGGTCACATCTACACCGACGGTTCGGTGATCGTGCCTGCCACCGGTGCCATCTTCGCTCCCGAACCGAGCGACGGCCACCTCTTCGAGATGCGCCGCAACTTCGATGCCACCCACGGCATCACCGTCTCTCAGCGCCTGATGCTGCCGGTCATCGTGCAGCACCAAGGCGACCTCTCCGATCGCTTCGCCGGGCGCTGCGCCTGAGCAGAAGCTCAACTCTGAAAACGAGGTGTCTATGAAAAAGGCTATCAACGAGCCCATTGTGCTCTCCGGGCGTGTCTATTTCGAAGGCTTCTTGGCTGAAGTGGCTGGTTTTGCTGCACCCTCGACGACCTTGGTCGGCGACATCCGCATGCACAACGTCAACAAGCCCGGCAAGCGTTCGCGCTTCGGTCAGACGGTCGAATTCAGCGGCTTCTACAGCGCCAGTGTCTATGACGGCAAGCGCTGGCGTCGCCTGCTCTTGCGCCGGCATGCCGCTGTGGACGCGAGCTATGTCGGCGCCATCGCCCGGCGTGACAAGGCCCACGCTTGCCGCTCGCATCTGCTCACCCTTTCCGGCCGTACGGCTGTCTGGGTGAAGGACGACAGCGGCTACGAGGTGACGTACAGCTCTCAGTCCGTTGCGCCCAAGGCGGTGTCCAAGGCTCCGGCACAAGCTCCAGCGGCCGTCGCGAAAACGCCGGCGCCTGTCGCATCCAAGCCGGTGGCAGAAGCTGCAGCGCCTGTTGTGAAAGCTGCAGCTGTCGCGAAAACGCCGGCGTCCGTCGCCGAAGTGAAGACCGCGCCCTGCTCGCAGTGCCCGGCCCTCAAGAAGCGTCGGGGACGGCGTCGCAAGCCCAACCCCAACCAGATGGAGCTCTTCCAGAGCTGATCTCGAAATGAACTGCTGGGGCAGGTTCCGGCTAAACACCGGAACCTGTCTTCGCTACTAAAAACTAGAGGTATTTGAATGGCAGCAACACCGATTCTCTTCAACATAGGCGCCCTTCTGGCTCTGCTCGCCGCCCTTTCGCTCCTTTTCAAGAGCGAAGCGGTGCGCGGCGCCGGTCGTGTCGTCTTGGGGGTCTCCAGTCTTCTGGTCGGCTTCCACTTTGTTTTCACATCGCTGACCTTTGGAGGTTGGCTTTTCGTCCTCAGCGGGCTGATCACGGTCGGCTCGGGGGTGAGGAAGTATCTGCGTAGGTCTACCGCGGAGGTGAACTGATGAACGCAGGCTATGCAAAACGCTTCGAACGCCGTCCCGAGTTCGAACTCTGGGGATCGCTCGCCAAAGAGGTGGTGGATGCATCCTCCGTCAGGCAGCGCAGCCTCGATGACCTGAAGATCATCCAGATCAGCGATGTCTTCGCCGGTCCGGACGAGATCTTCATCGGCTTCGGCAAACCCAATGCCTATCTGGTTGTGCCCGACGGCAAAGGCGGCTACCAAAAGTTCGCCGGCAAGAGCCTCAAGCGCGCTCCTTCCCGAATCGAGGATACCCGCGGCTTCGTGCAGTCTGGTGTCTTGATTCGCTTTCGCAATCTGCCCGCAGGTGCCGCCGAGGCCCTGCGCATCGCCATGCAGGTGCACAACAACATCAAGTACTGGACCTGCCTGAACGCCATCTTGCGCGTCATGGCCTATGCTGGCTTTTCGTCTTCGGGGCGACCGCTGACGAGCCGGTACATGCCGCACTCCTTCATGCATGCTTTGCACAAGGAGGGGCTCTTCTTCAACGGTCAGCGTGTGCAGTTCGATGTGGTGAGGACCACTCCCGAGCCCTTGCAGCGCTACGCTGCTCAGGTCTCTCGTGCCGAGTTTCTCACCCTCTGCCGTCATGCCGACCGCTCGGCCTCCGGCTTGGCCAAGAAGAACAAGGTGGCCGGCTGGTTCTATGGTTTGGTGCGGGCGCCGTTCAGCTACTTCGCATCCAGTCAGAGCACGCCGACGGTCAAAGCACCGGTGGCCCCGGCTCTGCCCGCCGATGTCGAATACCAGGGTGGTTTCGACATCAGGGTGACTGGTGCTTCGATGCTGGTGGCGTTCTTGCGTCAGTTCTGGGGACCTCACGCCTTCTTCGAAGGGCGGCAGCAGCGCGTCGACATCGGCGCCTACCTGACCGAAGACATGAAGCCCTTCCCGAAGCCGCGTCCCGACTTCGTCACCAGGCTCAAGAAGCGCCTGCTCTTTTCACCGCTGGTGGTGCGAGGCATTCGCTACTTCCTCGCTTCCGAGTTCATCTCGGTGGGCGAGCGCCGAGAGTGCGATGTCTACGACATGTTGCGTACCCACTGCGATAAGCGGGCGCCCAACAAGTACAACCTGGTGCTCACCACCGAAAGCATCATCGTGGCCCGCATCAATGTCGGTGCCAAGATTGTCGACTGGATTTTGGCCAAGCACGTACTCATGTCGGGCTATCACCCGCAGGTGCGCTTTGCCGGCGAGATCTGGAAGGATGCCGACGGTGTCATCCATGTCAACCGCAACTCGGGTACCTATCAGCCTAGCGAAGCGCAGCTTCGGGCGGCAGTGGAGTTCCTGCGGGCGCTCTTTCCCAACCTGAAAGTGGTTGTGGACGAAGCGCTCTAAACCAGAAGGAAGAAATGAATGTATGGATATGAATACTCCACGACCGACTGGGTCTTCGTCTCGCTCTTCTCGGTGATCGCCCTCGCTCTCGGCCTTCTTTTCGGCATGCTCGTCATGGCGGCTTACGAAGGCGGCAAGCGTTCGGTGGTCACCACCTATATCAGCCTGGTCTCCATCTTCACGGTGGTGCTGCTCTCCATCGCCTGGGGGCTCTCGGACAACGGACCTTTCCTGATGATGCCTTTGGGCGCACTCTTGGGTGTGCTTATCACCGCCACCGTTTGTCTGCTTTCTGCCAGCAAGGAAGTGCAGGAACAGCTGGTTCTGGCTGGTGAAATCAGCGCCGATGCCGACCGGCTTTTCTCCTTGCTCGACAACGACAAGGACGGCGTCATTTCGCGTCGAGACATCGAAGCCGCCGGACCTTTGGCTGAACGCCAGGGGGTCAGTGTGCGCATCCTGCGCCACATGCGTGGTTCGATGAGCAGCATCGGGCACGAGGTGGAGAGCGGTGTCTATGTGGCCAGCCTCATCGACCTCAGCTCGCTGGAGGCGCGCCGTCGGGATCGCTTCAAAGCCTGGCTCTAGCTTCTCGCTCGGGTAGCGACGCCAAGTAAACAATAGGCGGCGGTCTGAAGCTCGACTTCAGATCGCCGCTTCGTTTAATCAGCAGCAAATCCAAACCAGGGAAAACAAAAATTGTATGGAAGTTACCCAATATCGGCACTAGTCCTCAGCTGGTTCTTTGCCTTGATTGCACTGTTTTTTGGTGTGTCTGGCGGGAGTCAACTTATGAAACCCTCTGCAGGCGGCAAGAAGGCTCTGAGAAGGCGGTATGTCGGCATATTGTCTTTGCTGGCTGCCTACATTCTCTTGCTTGCCTGGATGAATTCTGATGCTTTGCCTCGTCTTTTGGACGGAGGCTTTGCTTTCGAACTGACCTTGCTTCTCTCTTTTCTCTTGGGTTTCTTGCCCACTCTTACTTTCGCTCTGATCTCGGCTGAAAGGAAAGTGAGAGAAGAACTGGAAATCTCACGAGAGATAAGCGCCAATGCCGCCGAACTGCTTGCGGTTTTGGATAGAGATAAGGACGGCGTGCTGTCGCGCTATGACTTAGAAGGCGCTGGCATTCTCGTTGAACGCCAAGGAGTGAGCAAGAGAGTCTTGAATTACCTGCGGGGTTCGATGCCCGGCATTGGTCATGAAGTGCAGCGCCATGTCTACGTTATTGGTCTGACCGATCTAAGGCGGCTCGATGCTCGCTGTCGGAAGCGCTTCCAGGGCTGGCTCTAGCCAGTTCTTATGTTTGCAGATAGTTCGGGCGGAAAAGCCGCCCGGGCAATGATTCTTTTCTTTTTTTGTTTTTTTTTCTGGATTATTCACGCATATAGTATGTCGCCAAGAGACCCCACGGTATGCCGGTTTGGGAGAGGTTTTTCTGAAAAGCAGCTAAAAAATCCAGATTAAACGGCACCGAAGGGGGCTCTGCG